>Ga0210405_10000018_pt1 | contig 210790 bp, 174 predicted proteins | sample IncBWH11MmetaG_FD_155492 | JGI IMG/M metagenome (GOLD analysis project Ga0210405, IMG submission 155492) | Forest soil microbial communities from Barre Woods Harvard Forest LTER site, Petersham, Massachusetts, United States - Inc-BW-H-11-M | ecosystem: Environmental > Terrestrial > Soil >... | reverse complement strand
GTTTCGCCCTTGGTCATTTGGTTGTTTGGAATAACACTGATTCTTTTCGTCTGCTGGACTCTCAGCCTAATACTCCATCTTTAGCCACAGATGCGATACCCTGTGGAAATCAGACTGACCCACTACCTGTTTCTGCAGCCTGTTCCACTTTTTCTTATTTCGCGCTAGACTCTACACCGCCACAATCCCCCGCAATGCCAAGAGTAGGCGATCCACTTCTTCGACGGTGTTGTAGTGGACGAGGCCGATGCGCAGAAATCCGCCGGTCTTTTCCACGTCGAGGCGCTCGGTCAGGTTTAGGGCGTAGTAGTTTCCGTCCCAGGTGAAGAGGCCGAGGTCGCCTAACTTTGTGGCGAGTGCGAGCGGAGCTTGGTCGGCGGCTTGATTGACGACGCGCAGGGCGAGGGTGGGGCAGCGTTCGGCGAAGCGCGCGGGATCGGTGATGCCGTAGAGCTTTAGATTTGGAATCTGGGACAGGCTGGCGATCAGGCGCTGCATCAGTCCGTGCTCGTAGTTGTGGATTGCCTCGAATGCGGCGACTATTGCGGCGCGGCGCGTGGATATCCCCGATGGTCTCGCTTGGCTCGACGGACAGCCGAGAGCCTGCCCTGAGCCTGTCGAAGGGCGGCTGTCCCCACATGTTCCTTCCGCGCGGCGGCCTAGGTCGGCGATGTAGTCGATGCAGGCGGTGATGCCGGCAATGCACTCGTGGTTGAGCGTGCCCCACTCCCAGCGGTTGGGAATGGCATCGGTGAGTGGACGGACTTTGTAGGGCCGCAGGCGTTGCAAATGCTCGCGCTTACCGAAGAGCACTCCCATGTGCGGGCCGAAGAATTTGTAGGTCGAGCAGACGAGAAAATCGCAATCGAGGGCGGCGACATCGATGAGGCCGTGCGGGCTGTAATGTACGGCGTCGATGTAGGCGAGCGCCCCGGCGGCGTGCGCCAGGCGGACAATGGCCTTCACAGGATTGATCGTACCGACCGCGTTCGAGGCGTAGCCGACCGCAACCAACTTAGTTCTCTCGTTGATCTTCGAGGCGAGATCGGCAAGATCCAGCGTGCAGCTCTCTTCGTGAATTTCAGCCCAGCGGATGATGACGCCTTTCTCTTCGAGTGCCAGCCAGGGGGAGACGTTGGCGTCGTGATCCAGGCGGGTGACCAGGATTTCGTCGCCGGGGCCAAGGTCGCGGCCGATCGCGCGGGACATGGCGTACGTTAGCGTGGTCATGTTGGGGCCGAAGACGATTTCATCCGCGCCGCAGTTGAGGAAGTCGGCCATGGCGGCGCGGGCTTCGGCGAGCATGGTGTCAGTATTGCGGCTGGTAGCGTAAGCGCCGCCGGTATTGGCATTGTCGCGGCGCAGGTAGCCGGAGATGGCGTCGATCACGCGCTGCGGAACTTGCGTTCCGCCAGGGCCGTCGAGGAAGGCAGCCGGATGGCCATTGACGGTTTGGGCGAGGGAGGGGAATTGGGAACGTATGTGGGTGAGGTCGAGGACGGGCGCGGCGGCTTCTTTAGTTGGCATGGTCGTGATCTATCTTCCCACGGCGCGGACGAAATCCGCCAGCAGCCCGTACGCGGTCGCGTAGAGGCCGGGATTTTCTTCCGTGACGGCGAGGCCGGGGAAGAGGTCGGTTTCGAAATAGATGTAAGAGGACGTGCCGGAAATTTTGCCCATTGGACTGGTGCTCAATACCTTTTCGGGCGCGACGCTGGCTTTCACTCCGTCGCCAACCCTCTGCGCGCGGCAGACCAGCTTGAAAGGCCAGCCATCGCGGCGTCCGTTGCGGAGGGCATTGGTGGTCAGGTCGCGAATGCCTTCGCGGGCGATGTCTTCTAACTTTACCGGAACATCCATCAGCACGGTAATCAGGGCGGCGGTTTTTACGGCGGCGTCCCAGCCGTCGACGTCGTGGGTGGCGTCGGTTTCGGCGATGCCGAGTTGCTGCGCCTTTTTCAGCGCTTCGTCGAAGCTAATGCCGTTTTCCATTTCGCTCAGGATCACGTTGGTGGTGGAATTCAGGATGCCGTGAAATCCCAGGAGATGGATTGCGGGCATTTGGTGGAAAAGAGAAAAGATGGGAACGCCATCCATCACAGTGGATTCGAACAGGAAGCGCTTGCCTTTGGCGGCGGCCAAGTCGCGGAGTTCGCGGTAGGCGTGGACAATTGGGCCTTTGTTGGCGGTGATGGCGTGGGCTCCGTGCTCGAGCGCGGCGCGGATGTGGTTGACCGCGGGCTGGCCGTCAGCCACGTTGAGTGACGTGGCTTCAAAGACGACGTCGGCTTGGGTGGCTTTCAGCCAGTCTCTGACACTCGCCGGATTTGTATCAGGTTCCCGACTTTTGTCGGACAAGAGTGTCCGGCCCACACGGGCCAGATCGATGCCATTAGAATCGGCGATCCATCCCACGCGGCGGGTTGCTACCCCGCTGATGCGGAAGGAAATCTCGTGGCGGTCGCGGAGTTCTTGTTCGCGGTCGAGCAGTAGTTGCGTGAGGGTCCGGTTGACGTTGCCGAAGCCGAGGAAGCAGAGGTTGTAAGTATGAATTTAGGATCTCCTCACCGCGAGGTTCGTGGCAGCTACCCGAGGGCAAGATGCCCTCGGGACAGCCGGCGGGACGCAGGCGCTACTCTGGCCGGCGTTACTCGACGCTGACGCTACTCCGTCACCTAGCCCATCACCGTGGTGTGTTCGGGTTTTATTTTGTACATCACGCGCACCTCGCCGGGCTGGCCGTAGGGATACTTGTCGACGCCGAGATATTTCTTGGCCATCTTGTCGATGTGAGCGCTGGCGCCGTCTTCGGTGATCTCGACCACGCGGCCGCGGATTTCGAGGTACCGGTAGGGATTCTCGGGGTCCATCAAGGCCATGGCCACGCGCGGGTCGCGGCGGACGTTGCGATCCTTCTGGCGTCCCTTGGCGGAATTGAAAATAATGTGTTCGCCGTCGAAGTCGCACCACACGGGCGTGACTTGAGGACGGCCGTCGGGCATAAGTGTGCCCAGGGTGGCGAAGGCGCGCTTCTGGAACAAATCGCGGTACTTCTCGGGAATAACATCCGGCATAAGGCCTCCTTGCGGTCGGGCAACGAAGCACATTATAGAACGACGCGGGCCGTGCCAGTCAGTCCGGTGACGCGAGGGACTTCCCGTTTGTCGGCCGTCCGTTTAGAATGGCGAACTTACTGGAATTCAACAAGGTTTATGGCGCAGCGCCCGTGCGCTGCCGGAACAGGAGAACTGGACGCGCATGAAGGCTGACTCCCGGGGCATGGCGACGAATTGCAACGCATACAGCACTGCTGGAAGGCGTGCCTTGCCCATTGTGCTGCTCGCGCTGATGCTTGTCTCGGCAATCGTGAGCGCGCAGACCACGAAGTATCCGCCGACGATCGTCTTCATGACCGACTTCGGCGTCCTGGATGACTCCGTGGCGATTTGCCGGGGCGTGATGTATTCGATTATTCCGGACGTGCGCATTGTCGACCTGACCCATCAGGTCACGCCATTTTCCATTCTCGATGGCGCGCGCTTTCTATATGGGGCGACGCCCTACTATCCCGCGGGAACGGTTTTCGTGGTGGTCGTGGATCCCACCGTGGGCAGTACGCGCAAGGCGATCGTTGCCAAGTCGAAGCGCGGGCAATATTTTGTGCTTCCGGATAACGGAGTGCTCACGCTGGTAGAGCAGCGCGATGGCATCGAAGCCTTGCACGAAATCACCAATACGGATTGGATGATCGGCACCAAGCTGTCGTCAACCTTCCACGGACGCGACATTTTCTCTCCCGTAGGAGCGCACGTGGCGCGGGGCGAGGATTGGACGAAGGTTGGACCGGAGATGACGGTCTCGTCGCTGGTGCGTTTGGAATTGAAGGCGGCGCACCTCGACGATCGAGGGGTGACCGCGGAAGTGATTGCGACCGACGGTCCATTCGGCAATCTGGTAACGAACCTAGACGGCGAAGAGTTTCTGAAGCTCGGCTACCAGCGCGGCCAGGAAGTTCCGGTGAAGCTCGCCGGCAAAGAGATGAAGATGAAATTTGTGCGGACCTTCAGCGACGTGGCGCTGGGACAGCCGCTGCTGTATATCGATTCGCGCGGACATCTCGGCCTGGCGGTGAACCAGGGAAGTTTTGTCGGGGTGTATGGAGTGAAGCCGCCCGCGGAGTTGTTTATTCCTCGAGCGGAGAAATAGACCGCCGCGACTAGCACCATACCTGTCGCCCCAGGCGAAGCGAGGGAAGACAACACTTTTCGTTTTACCCAGCTATTTCTTGCGAAGCATCCGTCTCGATGCGCGGCAGAGCTGCGCGCAACAACGCTTCGAAGCTGCTCCTTACGCGCTCGCCCGTTTCCATGACCTCCTGGTGCGAGAGCGGCTGATCGAGGATTCCGGCTGCCATGTTGGTGACGCACGAAATCGCAAGCACTTTGATTCCCATGTGACGCGCGGCAATCACCTCCAAGGCCGTCGACATTCCGACCAGATCCGCCCCGATAGTTCGCAGATACCTGATCTCGGCGGGCGTTTCGTAACTCGGTCCGAGCAGCGCGGCATAGACGCCTTCGTGCAGCGTCATTCCCAGCTTGCCCGCTTCCTCCCGGGCGAGTTCACGATACGATCTCTCGTAGGCGTGCGTAATGTCTGGAAAGCGGACGCCGAAGCGGTCGTCGTTCGGCCCCGCCAGCGGGTTGGTTCCCTGCAAATTGATGTGATCGCTGACCAGTACTAGCGCGCCCTGCTGATAGCGGAGATTGATGCCACCGGCCGCGTTTGTGAGGATGACCGCGCGAATTCCCATGCGCCCGAAGACACGCATGGGGAATGCGACTTGCTGCGCCGAATATCCTTCATAAAGATGGACGCGACCTTGCATCACGGCAATAGGAACCGCGCCTGCGTTGCCGATCACCAGTTGTCCAGCGTGCCCGATCGCCGTGGAGCGTGGGAAGGCAGGAATTTCAGCAAAGGGAATGCGCGTCGCGTCGGCTAGAGAATCGGCAAACCCGCCCAGCCCTGAGCCCAATACCAAACCAACCTGCGGACGCAGGAAAGTCCGTTGCAGCACAGACCGCGCAGCCGTTTCCGCGAGGGTGAATTGATCGTTCATAGGAACCGCGAATCAAAAACTGCAACCGCGAATTACAAGTCGTCATCCACCAGGAACCGCCCGTGGCCGTTGCGCTCCAGCCAATCATATAGAAACGTCTGATAAAGGTAAGACGCCACGATTTCTTCACCCAATTCGTGCGTTTCAGTGCAAATAAAAGGCAAGCGCAACCCGGCCAATACCGCGATCAGAGACTGCGTAACCCGGTTCGGGTTGCCGCGGCCGTATGGATATGCGCTTTTGATCTGGCTGAGAGGTGCGGTGATCACCAGCAAGCCGTGAGGAAGTTCGCTCAAGCGGCGCAGGCGTTTTAGAAACACCGCCCGATTTTCTGTGAACGAGCTGACCAGGTCGGAGAGATCTTTGCGCTCGACCACACAGGAATCTTCCATCCCGGCCACGCTGTAATCGCCTAGCGGCAACGCCCGCATTTCGATGCCGGCAAACCAGCCCTTGAACCGACGAAACGAAAGCGGAATCTGTTCGCGCGTGTCGACTACTGCGACCGGTAGCGGCGTACGGAGTTGAGTTCCGCCGCGCTCGGCCAGTACGGGCACGATGGGATGAGAGACGGGCGAGGCGCTCATCTGCCATTCCAGCGGCGAGGCAATCAACGTTCGCGGCTTGCGTGGCATGGGTCTCCGGAGTGGTAGGACTGGTATTGCAGCGCCGGCATCTTGCTCTCGACCGACAACCGAAACGGCGCTACGTTTAGTATTTCTTCTCGAATGTCGCGAACTCGCCCTCCAGCATCCACTGCATGCGCGCGCGATCGTTGGCCGCGAGGAACTGTTCGCATCCCGCCGACCGCTTCACTGCGCCCGCCGTTTCGCCTGCACACGCAGCCGCTATGCGAAACACGACTTTCGTATCCGACCACAGGCTCTGGCCCGGCAGGAAGCTGTGTTCCAGGCTTTGACGTGCAAAACGCTTAAGATCCGCATAAGACAAATGATAACCCTCGACCGCGCGCAGATATTCATGCGTCATGTCCGAGCGCGACACGCCCTCGTCATCCGACGCCAGCGCCACCGGCACTCCGTACTTCATGTAAATCGGCAGCGGATGGTCATCGCCACTCACGCCCAGGATCATGTCGTTCGAGGTCAACGCGATTTCGACCAGCACATTGCGCTCCGCCATTTCATGCAGCAAGCCGATGGGATCTTTTTCGTTCATCACGGAAACTCCGTGGCCGATGCGCTCCGCATGTCCGCGCTCGACCGACGCCCGAATGTGGAATGCTAAATCCTCCGGCGGCACCAGTCCCATGGCAAGCTCGCCGGCATGCAAAGTGATGTGTACTTTCGGATACGCGCCGTGCAGATAATCAATCATGGCCATGTGCTCGTTGAAGTCGTGGATGCAGACGTACCAGTCTTCTGGCATCACCAAGTTCAGTCCGACAAATCGCGGATCGGACGATGCCAACTCATAGGCCAGCAGGATCTGCGTGAACACGATTTCATGCGGCAACCCGCGCAGCACCTGATAAAGATAGCGCACAGTCACGTTACATCCGGGAGCAGCGTCCGCGGTACCGCACTTGAGAATCTCTTTAGCGCGGGTATCCTCGGCGGCGAGTTTCTTGCCTGTCTCCGTGGCCACGTCTTTCAATCCGGCGCTCAGCAGCGCATCGCGCATCTTGCCGTAATCCGGGTTCCATTCAATTTTTCCCACCAGTCGCCCCGCCGCCCCGCCGTCGGCGGTGTGCATAAACTCCACGTATTGCAGATGATCCATGCCCGCGCGGTTGGTGGCCGCGGCAATGGCCTCGGCGACGTGGGTGTGCGAGGCCAGCCCGAACTTTTCGAACGCGGCGAAGAAGTGATCATGGCCCGATTCTTCGCCGCTCCTCCAGTTACGCATCGACCAGGCGTCAATCATTTGGTTGTAGAGCACGTGATCGCCGTAAGCGCAGCGGGCCGCCGGTTTCGCCGTGTAGTTTTCGCAGGAGTCGCAGGGCGGAGCCAGCAGACGCGAAGACGTGCGGTCCACGCACAGGCCGCCGGAGGCGGCGAAATCCACCAGATCCTCGGCGTAGATCGCGCCATCGAGATGATTGTGCAGATCTCCTCCCTTGGGCAGGTCGCGCACAAAGGCCAGCAACAGCGGCGGCTGCTTACGCACGGATTCCATGTAGCGGGCAGTACGCTGCTCAGTGCTCTGGCCAGCTGCCGCCGCGGCCAGCAGCAGAACCAGCAGGCGCCGGCGCAGCACCACACGCATGATTGGTGGCACGATCAACCCTCCCGGACGAATCCTCGAAGTCAGGAAAGGAATTGTAATCTGTCGCGGGTGAGAATGTCAGCGCAGCCAAACGATCGCGCCGATGACAATAGCGACGACCAGCAAGACTCCAATGACGTATTTGTTGGCTGCAAGCCATGATTCGGAGGATGCAGCCGAGCTCAAGAACAGGGTGGAATTTGCGGAGGCGGGAAACTCTGCTGGGACATCCTGCGAGACGCTCTGCGGCAAATCCGCAACAACGGGGGTCATTGCACTTTCGCCGGCGGCCGTTTTCCTGATCTCGGTCGAAGCCCGAGCCGAAGACGAATCCCTCAAAACAGAAACCTCCGGCACGTCAGCCGCGCGGATAACCTGTCGCTCCACTTGCGGCTCCCCTTGTGCTTGCGGAGCTGTGCCTGCGGCGGATTGTGGAAGGGGTTGGCCGCGCCACTGCTTCTCTTCACATTCCACGCAAAACGTGCGTCCTTGCGATACGGGGAAGCCGCAAGCCTGACACTTCTGCAGATTTCTGAGTACCGGAGGCACAGCGCTTGTCTCAGGCGTCCCATTGGCTCCGACTGGGGTCGGCACGGCGGCCGACCAGAAAAGCGGCTTCTTCAGTTCGGGCTTTGTTTTTTCCGGTTCCGCCCGTTCCTGCACTGTCTCTACCAGTTCCGGCGGCAGGTCTGGAAGATTCTTCGGAGCAGGTTCGTTCACCGGCGGCGCCGACGGCAAATCTGTCTCCGTCGCGCTCACAGGGGATTCCTCTCCTGCCGCTTCCGCCGCCATCCCTTCCACCGGCTGCAGCGGCTCCGAGGTGGCTGGTTCCGCGGCTTCAGGAGCAATTTGCGCCGCCACCGCATGCTTCACGGCGGTTTCCACCATTTCGCTCAAGCGCCGCAGGGCGGAAATATCGCGTTCCTCAAAGGCTCGCGGCTTGCCGGAAAAAAGCTCGAAGACCCCGAGCACCTGCTGCTCACTCAAGACGGGCATCACCACAACCGAAGCAATGCCTAACTGGCGGCAGCCTTCGCGGTTCACGCGCGGATCGCGTTCGGCATCATCGCAACGCAGGGTCTGCCGGGTTCGTACGCTTTCCCCCGAGAGCCCATATTCCATGGAGAGCAGTGCGCCCAATTCAGGCGCATTCGAGCCGGCGCTGGCCCGGCAAAGCATGTCGTTGTGCTCTCCGCGGCGCAGCGCAATCGCGGCGCCACTCGCTCCGGTAATGTATTGGGCGCGCTCGGCCAGCAATTGCAGGGCGGCATCGAGATCCCTGTGGGCCGTTTCGGCCAATGACAATGACCGTCCGGCGCCTTCTCCAGGAAAGCGCGGTCCCGGCTCCGCCGACTGTGGCAGGTGCGCGCTGGCCGCGGCGATTCCCGCGGAGACACTCGCAGTCGCGGATCGGCTTGCACTTGTGCCCGGCATGTCTCCTTCCACCGCGGGCAAGGCGGCGTTGTGGTCGAGAATCGAGTGCTGATCCATGGCGCGCGTCAGTAATTGGAGTCTCGCTCCGGGAAGGGATGGTGTCAAGGGAGGAGCGTGGGGCTCAGGTCCTCGGTGTCAGGTCTTGGGTGTTAGGTGTTAGGTCTTAGGCCTTGGGCTTTTGAGACTGGCGCGGGCGCTATGGACCTAACACCCAAGACCCACTTCCCGCTCCCGCACGGCCGAATTAGCCAGCTGGTTCGCTTCAGCATTGTCCGCACGCGGCACGTGAGAGATGGAAAAACTAAGAGCGCGGGCCAGCTTGCGGCAGGTCCAATGCAGTGAATACAGGCGCGAGCTGCGGCAGATGTACTCGCCGCGCATCTGCCGGACGACCACTTCAGAATCAGAATAAACGTGCAGCGCCTTGGCCTTCAGCGAGACTGCGCACTGCAAGGCTTCCATCAGCGCCACATATTCGGCGACGTTGTTGTCCTGGTGGCCAATCCACTTGGCGATGCGGATGGGACCGCTCTCGCAGCCATCAATCACCACCCCAATACCCGATGGCCCTGGATTGCCCAGGGAACCACCGTCCACATAGGCCACGAGTTCTGACATCACGAATTCTTTTCTGCTGTTAGCAAGATGCGCCGAGAATATTTCGGAGTCAAGACGAATCTTTGGTTCAGGCTGAGGATTTCTCTGATTTCTTGGCTTACCAGACGCTGTGAAATTTTGTGTGAAAAAACGGCCCGAATTGGAAATGCCTATTCATAAACTCTGGCTTTGCAATAGGTTGCACATTCTGATATTCACAGGACGAATGCGAGGCATTGCACCAATAGTTTGCGTTGACTTTTATTAACGTTCTGTTAAGGTTGCTCCCGTCGACGGTTGAAAGGGACAGCGAAATAAACCTTGCTGACCCGAAGTAGACTGGGTGATCAGCCAAGCGGGGCAACCCGAGGGGCAGCCAAACCTGAAAAAACCGACGGCGCTGCGAGGTGCAGTTGGGGTTTGGGACTGCGAAAGCAGTGTTCACATCAAGGGGCTGTGACGGTACATGCGTCCACGCTGTTGGCTCCCTCGCAGGAGGCGGCGGCTAGAGCATAACCAATGTCACGGCCCTTTCAATTTTTCCCCGCCTTTCTAATCCCAAAAACAAGCCCTTACTAGATTGCTGTCTCAAAGTGTCCAGCGTGACGGCCGTGCGCTCCCTTGTCTGCAAAATCGATTTACCAGTTTTACGTCTTCCTGTGGGATAATCTCAGCCCGTAAGCACAAAACAAAATACTTTGCAGGGGCGGAATCGCATGACTAAGAATCCGGTGACTCGTCGGCAGTTTATCCACATCGGTACGGGAGCTCTCGCAGCGACCACGGTGGCAGGAAATCTCTTGCAGCCTCATCTGCTGTCAGCCGCGGCACGCCCGCTGCCGCCCAGCGACACCGTACGCTTCGCCGGCATTGGCACCGGTGTTCGCGGATGCGAACTGTTGAAGTCCACGCTCCAAGTCCCTGGCGTGCAGTGCGTGGCGGTCTGCGACCTTTATGACAGCCGCCATATCGCCGCGCAAGAAGCGGTGGACAACCCCAGCGTTCCTGCCACTCGCGACTATCGCTCCATCCTCGACCGCAAAGACGTCGACGCCGTCATCATCGCCGTCACCGATCACCAGCACCGCCGCGTTTTCGAAGACGCCTGCGCCGCCGGCAAGGACGTTTACTGCGAAAAGCCCATGTCTCACACGGTGGAAGACGGCTTCGCCATGGTCGAAGCCGCGCACAAGGCGAATCGCATCGTGCAGATCGGCAGCCAGCGCGTAAGCTCGATTCTTTATGCCAAAGCCAAAGAAATCTACGACTCGGGCAAGCTGGGCGAGGTCACCTCGATCAATGCGTATTGGGACCGCAACAGTCCCAGCGGCGCATGGGTTTATCCCGTTCCTCCCGACGCCAGCGAAAAGACCATTGATTGGAACACCTTTCTCGGCAGCGCGCCCAAGCGGGCCTTTGATCCCGTGCGCTTCTTCCGCTGGCGCTGCTTCACCGATTACGGCGAGGGCCTGGCCGGCGACCTTTTTGTCCATCTGATTTCCGGAATCCACTTCATCTCCGGTACCAACACGGTGGCGCAGCGCGCACAATCGAGCGGCGGACTCTTTCACTTCAAGGATGGCCGCGAGTTTCCTGATCTGATCGAAACCGTCTACGACTATCCGAACTTCCGCGTGAGCCTGCGCTGCAATTTGAACAACGACGGCGGAGAGTTCATCGCCTTCTATGGCACCAAGGGCACGCTGATCATTAAAGATTCCACGTTGAGCTACAAGCCCCAGGACACGCGACCGTCGCCGGAGGGCTATTCGGTTTTCGGCTGGCCCAAGGAATTGCGTGAGCAGTATCTGAAGCAGTGGCACGCAGAGCATCCGAAGCCGGCTGCGCTGGCGTCGCAACTGAATGAGGAAGGCGAGACCTACGCCGCGCCTCCCGGATACAGCGACACTGTTGACCACGAGGCCAATTTCTTTAACGCAGTGCGCACCCGCAAACCAGTCACGGAAAATGAAATCTTCGGCAACAACGCCGCCATCGGGTGCCATCTGTCGAACTTCGCTTACTTCAACAAGTCCGCCGCGGTGTGGGACGCGGCAGCCAGGAAAATTGTGAAAGGCTGACGCCGCGGCTTGCCCGGACTATCGGATGACGGCAAGCTTACGCGGCGCCCGCGCCCGCGATCATCTCGTCCACGTAGCACCAGATCCAGTCCTCTCCCGGCTCGATCGAGCGCATCACCGGATGGCTGCTCTGATGAAAATGTTTGGTGGCATGCTTGTTCTTCGATGAATCACAGCAACCCACCTTCCCGCAGGACATACACATGCGCAGGTGAACCCAGGTATCGCCGATTTTCACGCAGTCTTCACAGACGTGCTTGTCGGTGGCCGTGATCTTAATCTGATCCAGATGCCTGCATTTCTTTGACATTTCCATCTCTCCTAACTGTCATTCTGACCACAGTCGAAGGATCCATTTCTTGCCTCCGCTACCCTTGACCTGGCAAGGCATTTCCATCCCAGCACGCTTTGTTTTCACACTTCTTCTAACTTGTTGCTGAGCTCCTTAAGCTCTCTCCAACTCCTTCCGGTCCCAGAGCGCGAGATTCGCTCCCGCCTCATAGGTACTTTGCAGGAAGCTGAGCAGCGCCTGCCGCGGCGATGCTGCCAGGCGCACATCGTCATACATCAACAGAAACTCCTTCATCTGCGGATGGTAGAAAGCCGCCGCCGGCAGCACCGCTTGCTCCGCAAAAGCGGCAGGCTCCGGCGCCGCATAAGCATAAAACGCCGCACCTTTAATATCGCCGCCGCCCGGCCAGAATCCCGCGCTAATCACCTCATGCGAATAGGCCTCGCGCGTAATCGAATCGGCGCCCGCGCGTTCTGGAGCCCGTCGTCCGGAGAAGCGCGTCACCGCCAGATCGAAACTTCCCCAAAAGAAATGTACAGGGCTGTTCTTGCCGATGAACCCGGCGCGGAATTCCTGGAAGACGTTCTCGATCAAGACCAATATCTGCCAGAAGCGCTGCGCATATTCAGGATCATAGGAAGCGTGCTGCGTGTCGATCTCGAAGCGCACTGGGTTTGGCACCTCACATGGCAGGGTCCAGATCTTCACTGCGATGCCCAGCAACCGCAGGGCAGACATGAATTCCGCATAAAAGTCTGCGACCGATTGCGGCTTCAGCGCCAGAGTCTTCGACGAACCCCAACTAGTCTGAATGATGAGCTTGTGGTCGATAAAGTCGAACTGAACCTCAAAATCCCCATCGCCGTACGGAATCGCCGAAGTGGTAAGCCCGCGTGCATTCACATACAGCGGAACCTCCCACCAGTGATTCACTCGCGGGCTGAGCGCCAGCCGCACCTTGCCCACAATCTGCGTCCACATATGGAGCGTGGCGTAGGTATCCTGCCATGCTTCCAGCGGCAATGCGGGCCAGGAGTGTTGATTCGTGTTGGATGCGTGCGCAGCCATGGGAAGCCCGGCGGACCCGGAAATGGTAACACCTCTCTCCCGCAATTGGATGGCGCGGCCCGTTCTAATGTTTCGACGGCGCGCTACTTTGGATCTTGTGTGACCCAGCGCTCGCAGCGCTGCGATAAACGCTCCGCCAGTGCGGCCTTTAGTACTGAGGTGCCTATCGCCGCAGTCATTTCTTCTTCGCTGGCAAATACTTTTTCTCAATCGACGCGACGACCACATAATTCGGATCCACCATCTCGTTGAGATGAACCCTCCCGACCTTCGATAGCAGCTCATAAGCATCCAGATCCGACAACCCGTAGTCCTTGTGGATCCAATGCACAAGTTCGGTAAACGCAATCCGCGCCGCATCATCCACCGGACGGTAAGCGCCGACGGTCATGATGGCGTAATCGTTCTCGAACTGCGGCCAGGCGATGGTGCGGCCCTTGATCACGCTCAACTGCACCCGCACCTTCAGCGGCACTTCAACGGCACTCCCCGCCACTTCGCCGTCACCCATCGCTGCGTGGCCGTCGCCGATGTAGAACAGTCCGCCTTTCACATTCACCGGAAAATAAACCGTGTTGCCTACGCTGGCTTCCGGCGAATCCATGTTACCGCCGAATTCGGCGGGCACAATTGAACTTCGCGCCTCACCTTCTGCCGGCGCGACTCCGATGCAGCCAAAGAAAGGATGCATGGGAATCTTTACCGAAAAATCGGAATCAATCGCCTTGAACGTGGCCGTGTTCGCGGCATGGTCGATGTGATAGAACCAGACCCGCTCAGGCAACGGCGGCTCGAGCACGGGTGTGTAATGCGTTCCGTTCAACGCTCCGAACCCTGGAGAGAAAGATCCCACGCCAGTGTCGCCATCCACTTCGAGGTCGAGGATCTTGACGGCCAGCGTGTCCCCAGGCTCCGCGCCCTCAACAAAAAACGGCCCGGTCAGAGGATTGTCGCCCTTCACCATGCTCAGCGTGTCCCCCGGCTTCTTCAGCACATTGCCGAAGCAGTCGAGCGTGTTGGTGTCAAGAATGTCACCGGACTTCAAATGCGCAACCGGCTCGGCTGTCGCGAACAAGTACTTCACGTTGGTGTTGGTGGCGGTGTAGTGGACGGTGTTCTGCGCTAGGGCTGAAGCTGACAGCAGCAGGACAGCAAGAATGCGATGCATCGCGGCGAACCTCCAGGCGGATTGTCAATTGTAGCGGAGAGGTGCTTCACGCTATCTTCTAGACCAAGTGGACTGCGCTGCACCGCGAATCGAGGGCGTCTAACCCTTGCGTTTCTTGTCTGGTCGCTCCAAACTGAGGCATGGGACGGAGAGCTTCGTCGGAACAATTGTCGCCTTACAGTTTCGTGGTTTTTCCATTCCTGAAGACCAGCGGCGTGATATCGATTGGAGGAATTGACTTCCGCTCTACGGACGACACCGCTAGTCTCAGTCCCGATCAAGCCGTTCACGTTTCAGAAATAGCGAGGATGCTTTTCCTTCAGGACGACTACCGTGTTAAGTCGGCCTCCTATGCCACGGTTCCATACGTCGACTTGGAAAATCAGCGACCCTTACTAACAGGGCTGGAGAGACTGCAAGCGATCGTAGCGTATTGCTACGCAGCACCCCACGAGATTTTTGGTCATCCGTTTCTGCACTACGAGGACGCGAGTCTCGCAGTCTTTAGCCCGTCAAAGGTATCGATTCATACGGTGCGTCCGGAACATCACACCGAGCCGATCGCTCCACTCCAACCCGTCGAGGCGGACCAGTTCGGATTTGTGCAAGGCTACAGCGGCCTCTACAATTTTAAGCACCATTTTTGCGTTGTGAGCGGGTCACGGGTATATCCGCCTGTGCCTGAGATCGTGCTGAATATATCTCAGAACTTGGCAGCTGACTTTGGCCAGTGGTCCCGAGGGTATTCTCATTATCAATTGCTATTGGCTTCAATTGAGAGACCGTCGAGCGTGACCTTGGATCGGGTTTTCACCGCCATGAAGTGGTTCAACGCCGCGAACAGCCGGACCTGCAACGAAGAATCTGCCATCGTGTATTTGGCGATTGCCCTTGAGACTATCCTCGGCCTGCCGGAAGGAAAGGGAGTGACCGAACGTTTTACGGACGCTGTTTCTCTGCTTCTCGGCAGAACCCCCCGACTCGACATTTGGGCTGACCAATTCTATGGTGCTCGTTCCGATGTTGTTCATAGGGGTCAAACCAACAGGGTCAGGTTCGTCGCTAGCGATTCCAAGAACAAAGGGGGACCGCAATATCGGTCCCTGCTATCCTACGGCCAGCAGGTTTTTCGATTCTGCGTGGAAAGTGTCTTGTTTGGAGCTAAGTTGGCGCAAGGATCTGGTCTTGCCGAGAAGCTTGTCACCAACCAGGAGCGCTTTACAGAGGTGTGTAGCATCCTCAATGACAAGTCTTCTAGTCCGACTGAGAAGTTTCAGCGCATCTCTCCCCTGGCTGACGCGGCTGACCGCTTCAGGCACATAAGTGAGAGCGGGCTGGAGATTGGGGCGATGATCGGGTGTGCTCGCGCGGTCGCCCAAGCGGTTCTCGAATGTACTGGCAGTCTGGAGTCGAATCTCCGGGAAGCGCTTGATAAGCTCGCGAGAACAGACCGAACCGATGTCTACAGTGCGCTAGATGCTCTGCGGGGACTACACGAGATCGGGCAGCACTCCTCCGTCGTTGTGGAACAACCCAATGGGCCACTCGCCGTCACGCTTCGACTTACGGATGTTATTTGGAGCTATACGTTCTGGCACTACTTTTCGGAGAAGCAACGTCGAGAGAGTGGGCAGCAGGAATGACTACACCGTATTGGTGCAATTACGCCGCGATTATCTTCGTTTTCCCGCGCGCTGTGGGACCCGTGCGCGCGCAGCCCGCTTCCCCTCGCCAACACCCCCGCCGATGGCCGCGCGCACCATATAACCTGACCGCGTCAGGCCGGCGGCTTCGGCCAGGGCATCAATTTTTGCCATCTGGCTCTCGCGTGCCGTGATGTTAACTCGTACAGTTGCATCTGGGGCGTCAACGCTCACCAGAAAAGCGACGGCCCCGCGCTGGGCCGCATCGGCAGCAATGTCATCGACCTTCGAGGGCTCTGGCACTGCTTCTCCGTCCTCGATCATGCCCTGGATATGGAGGGCCAGTGCCTCAGCCGCCATCCGGCTCGCTTCGTCGAGGGTCTTTCCGGCTGTGATGCAACCCGGAAAATCGGGAAAGCTCACGCCGTAATCGGAATCCCGATCCTTATGAAGATAGGCAATATAGTCCACGACGCGCTCCCTTACTCCAGGCGATCACCTCAGTTTGATCCCAGCCTGTTTCTCGATACTCTTGAGGGTGCCTATCGGTATGTCCCGGTTCGGGTGCGGCACAGTTACCCTTCCCTTTTTCGTCGGATGTTTGAATTGCTTGTGGCTCCCTACCTGATTCACCTCATACCAGCCGTCTTTCTTTAACTCCTTGATGAGGTCCCGGCTGTGCACGTTTCCTCGCGTTGCTTACAGCAATATAATACACACTGTATACACACCAGTCAAACGAAGACCTAAAGGGCGTCATCGCCACAGAACATGCCCCCGCAGAATCAATCCCACCACAGCCGCAATCGCGATGATCAACGGTTCCGGCACCTTCCACTTGAACAACACCGCCAGAGTGATCAGAGCAATAAGAGCCGTGGGCCAGTCGTAGATCGACCGCCGAGCCAACACCACCACCGAGCCAGCGATCGCGCCGGTGGCGGCAGCGGTTACGCCACGCACAAACGCATTCAGTTGCGGATTTTTCGCCCAGCGCTTGTACGAAGGCGCGAGCAGCACGACCATCAGATAGACGGGAAGAAAGACTCCGAGCGCCGCTGCTGTAGCGCCAGTGACTCCAGCGACGACATATCCGATGAAGGCCACTGTAATGACAACCGGGCCGGGAGTAATCATGGCCACAGCCACCGCATCGACAAACTGGCGATCATTGAGCCAGTGATGTCCTTGGACCACGCCGCCATAAAGAAATGGCACAATCGCGAGACCGCTGCCAAAGACGAACAGTCCGGCCTTGGCAAAGAACAGAAAAATCTGCAGCACGGGACCGCTCGCAGGAAGAGCGATACCCAACGGCAAGACGAAGCTGGCGAGGGCCCGCTTTCGTCGTGGAATCGCTTTGACCGCGAGGTTGATCACGCCTCCGCCTACGACCAGCCAAATGATCTCGCGCGAAGTCCACGCGGTGGAGATGGCGAGCACCAGAAAGATTACCCACAGCAGCGGTTCCTTGCGCAGCGTGAGCCTGGTCAGTTTGTGCGCCGAGCGCGCGATAATGCCAATGACGGCTGCTCCGATGCCATAGAAAACCGCCTGCATCCAATTCAGGCCGCCATAGCGCATGTAGGCCGCCGAGAGCGCCAACACCATGAGAAATGACGGCAGGACGAACGCGATCCCTACCAGAGTCGCGCCCAGAATGCCGGCTCGCACGTAGCCGAGATACATCGCCAGTTGTGCCGCCAGCGGTCCGGGAGCGAGTTGCGCCAGTGCCAGGCCTTCCACATAGTCTTCGCGCGAGATCCATCCGCGGCCGTCGACAAGGTCCTGCTGCATGCGTCCAGCCAGCGCGATGGGTCCGCCAAAGCCCACAGTGCCCAGCCATAGGAAGTATCCCGTGAACTGAGTCAGCGAAACCGGCGTGAGGCGAACTTCCTGGGCGTCGGAGTGCATGGTCGTAGCCGTCATTGATTCTCGCTGGTGCTCGTCGTCATTTCTTTGAGTTCGTCAGGTCCAGCGCTGCTCTCAGGCCCTTCGCGAGTTTCACGGCATCCTCGTTGGCCCAGAAGTGCATGAAGAACAGCCGCGGCTCTTCCACCAGCATGTGGCTATGCACCGCCGTGACCTCGATTCCATGGTCACGCAGCGCCTTCATCACCGGGTTGACTTCTTTACCCAGGAGCACGAAGTCGCCAGTGATCGCAGCCTTCCCTTCTCCCGTCGGCTGGAAGTTGATTGCTGTACCGGTGCCCATGGCGGGCGGCACAACCATTCCCTCTTCTGTAATGTTCTCCGCACGCGGCACACCGAATTGCAAGATCCCTCCGTTCACCTTACCGCTGCGCCCGAGCGCTTCTTCTACGGCCTTCTGATCGATACCCAACGGCTCAGACGCCGCTGGAGAGCTGCCTGTATCCGGCCCCGGCGTTTTGGTGAGCGCAATCGCGTCGTGAATCGCGTGAGCCATTTTCACAGCATCGCCGTGGCTCTCAATGTGCATATACATGACGTGCGGGGATTCGCCGATCAAGTGATTATGTAGCGCTGAGATTTCAATTCCGCCTTCCTGCAACTTGTGCATCACCGGCCCGGCCTCGTCCTCAGTAAGCACCAGATCGCCCATCACCATTGCTCCATGCTCGGTGTGAACAAACGCAGCCCACGAACCCAGGGCCAAGCCCGGCTTGATGGCGACGCCTCCGAGCGTGACATGGAGGTCCTTGCGGGGCATGCCGAAGCGCATGACGTCCCCGGGCTGAGCCTGTCCCGGACGGCCCATCGCGTCCTCTACAGGCTTCCATGCGGCGTCGGGAGCCTGAGCCCGCCCAAGCTCGGGTAGGGTCACGATGAGTATCAGGCGAGTCGCGAGCGTTAGTATGATTGCCGTTCGCGCACGGAACAGGTGCTCTGGAACAGTTCGACACTGAATCATTGGAGTTCTCCTAATAGTTGGAAAGCGCCGCGCGAGTGCTCGAGCCACTTTCCACGGCTGCTGAATAACATACTCGAAGTAAAGGGATAGAAGACAGGTCTCAGCCCACGGTTTTCCGGCGCGCGTAAAACCTGCGGACTTTCGCGCGGTTGCCGCACTGCTTCATGCTGCACCAGCGGCGGTGGTGATTTTTGCTGGTGTCGATAAAAAGCCATTGGCACGTCGGCGAGGAACAAGCGCGCACCCGCGCTACATCCGGGGAGGTGAGCAGATCCGCGCCAGCGCGCGCGATCGGCCACAGCATCGCGTTGAACGAAGACGTCATCTCGTCGAAGCGCCACTCCAGGCGTCCTTCGCGTTGTACCAGTCGCGAATGCAGCGCCGCGTCGTGAAGGTTCGCATTGAGCCTGTCCAGCGCCATCTGGGGGGCGTTCTGCTTGTTCATCACAGCGCTGAGGATGTCGTGCAGAGCTTCGCGCAGGTTGCGAGCCCGGCGCACCGCGTCCTCTGCCCCATCGGGCGCGAGGTGAACGCGTTCGTAGAAGGAATCAAGCTGCTCTGGCGTCAGGATGCCTGTGTCTTCGCCGAAACGCGCCAGTTCGTAGTAGTTAGTCAGCAATTCCTTGGGTTTGTCGCTCGGGCGATCGTCGAGCGTATTGATGAAATCCAGACAGATATTTCCCCCAATCAACTCGAACTTGGGTGGCCGCCGCCTCCCGGTCTTGGTTTCGGGCATGTGGAATAGCCAATCCTTACTTTCCGAATTATATAACCATCAAAATTAGCTTGACAAGTTATATCGGGATCGGTAGCATCTTGGATAACCTACTAATGAATGTTTAGAGGTTAGCGACTTAGGAGGTCAGTTTCCATGATTCTCGATCACCCAGCACAGATCATGGCCATGATTCGCAGCGGCAAAATGGTGCATATTGGAGGTAGACCCATAATTGTTCCTGAACCAGGCAAACCCGCGAGGGCGCATGGTCGAAGCCACGCCATCAAGCTGGCGCTGGCTTTCGTGGCGATCTACGTCATATGGGGCTCGACCTACCTCGCGATCCGGTATGCAGTCGAAACGATTCCTCCCCTGGTGACGGCGGGGATTCGGCATTCGATTGCAGGCGGGATCATGCTGGCTTGGGCCTGGTGGCGCGGGTTTCGCCCGACGCGGCAGCAGTGGGTGGCGGGATTCGCATTGGGCGCGCTCTTCTTCTTAGTAGGGCACGGCACGCTGCACTGGGCGGAACAGCATGTGGGATCTGGCCTGGCGGCGCTGCTGATGGCGACGGAGCCAATGTTCATCCTGGCGCTGGGATGGATTATGGGCCAGCAGAAGATTAGCGGGGCCAGCGCGCTGGGCTTGGGTCTGGGCGTGGTGGGTGTGGCGCTGTTGACGGGAGCTGAACTCACGGTGAAAGGCTCGAGCCTGCTGGGATTGCTGGCGGTGCTGCTCGGTTCCTTGTCGTGGTCGCTGGGTGTCGTGATTTCGCCGCGGCTCAAGCTGCCTTCCGACGCGCTGGGGCGGACGGCGCTGCCAACCATCTGCGGCGCGGCGATGTTGCTGATCGCGGCCGGAGTTACGGGCGAGTTTCAGCACACACACTGGGCGAGCATCTCCTTGCGATCAGTGTTTGGATTGGGTTATCTGATCACGTTCGGATCGGTGGTGGCCTTTACTTCCTACACCTGGCTGCTGCAACGCGTTCCTCCGGCGCTGGTGGCGACGCATACGTATGCGAATCCAGTGGTAGCCGTCTTGTTGGGATGGTTTCTGGCACACGAGCCTTTGAGCATGCGAGTGGTGATGGCATCGTTGGCGATTCTGGCAGCGATCGTGCTGATCCGTCGGGGAGAGCGAACCGCGGTGATCATGCCACCCCGGGCAGTTCCGCCGGTTGCTGAGGTCCAAACCTCTGAGGAGTGCGCCTAAGGGTTCTCCATGTCTGCACACATTCTTCGAAATGAACCCCTGCAGCAAGATTTTGTCGCATCCTAAGGCCATCTAGGCAAAGGGTTTAGGAGTTTTCCACAGAGAAAACGCTGTTTGTGTGACGGATGACCGTGACTTGGTTGGTAAAGATTGAAACACTGTGAGTAGTTCGCGGGAAAGTGGTTCGTGGGCAGTGGACGGTGCAGTGGCGGTGACGGAGATCTTTCGGCGGGCAAAAAAGCCCGCCTCAGGATGGCAAGGCGCGAGGCTCGGCAGAGCCTCGTATTTTTTGGTCTGGAAGAGGAGCGGGCGATGTGGAGCAATATGTGGAAGAAGAAGGATCGGTTGGCTGGTGGGAGGTTGACGGGGTGCAAGGAGCGCGGGGAGTGGGCGGAGCTTTATTTCATGATGCAGGCGGCGGGCTTGGGAATGAGGGTTTCGAAGCCGTTTGGCGAGTCGGGGAAATACGACGTTGGGGTCGAGAATCACGAAAGAGTGTTGCGCGTTCAAGTGAAGTCAACCCTCTTCACACGCCGCAAGAACTCCTACTCCCTGAACGTCATGGGAATGGGCACAAAACGGAAGTACGGGCCAGGGTCACTGGATTTTTTCGCGGTCCTGCTGATTCCGGTCGACGAGTGGTACATCATCCCATTTGACCGTGTGGCCTTGACGACCTCAAGCCTTCACTTCGCCCCGGACAGTAAATGGCAGAAGTACGGACCCTATCGGGAAGCCTGGCACTTGCTGAAAGAGACTGGCTTGACGATTCTGGCGTGCGCGGACGATGAAGATGAATGGGAGCCGACGGAAGCGACACCGGAGTGAGTCGCGAAAAGTGAGGTGGGGCAAAGGCGTGCACCGGCCCGCGCCCACCGACCCCTTGCTCCGGGCAAGGCCGGACGGCCGAAAAAACCCTCACCGGATTCCAGGCAGGACGGCTTGGTCTTTGCTGCGCAGCTCTAGTGATGGCGAATGTACCGTCTGTCCCCGAATTCTTTCCCCAGATTTGTTGTCCCCAGATTTGTTCCCCTGTCCTCCCCGTCCCCTGTCCCCCCCGTCTTTCACGTTTCCTCTAATTGCGACGGTTAGATCGCCGTAGAAAGGTTCCGGTTGGCTAGTCCCGGCTCGTACTAGCGGTTTGAAATGCCACTTCGACACAGCCTCCACAGCGGGTCCCGTCATCAACGCATGGCCCCTAACGTGGTCAATGCACGAGACGCGGCCTTCTGATCCTATTACGACCTCTAGCGTGACCGCGGTCCCCCGGCCAGCATACTCAGGGACCACAACCTCACTCTTCTCGACAAGGCGTGAAAGAATCTGGGGCGCACGCAATCGCGTTATGCGAAGGCTCTGTATTTGCGCCGTGCATCCTTGCGCATGTGACTGATTTTCCCGGTCTTGCGATTCGCTAGCACAGCAGAGGGTCAACAGAAATAGCATGGTCCATAAAGACCTAGTCCTTTTGTTGTGCATTCTTCCTCGCTTCATCCTCGGCCTCCCCGATCTGTTTCTCTAGCTCTGGGTTAGGATGATCCGGAGATTGATGGGCAGCCGCTCCAGGGTTCCGGCCAAAATCTCCCAACTTCACGTGAACCAGCTCGTGAGCGACGTCTACCGCCAGCTCGACAGACGCGTCTTCGGAGTTCACGTACACCTCTGTCCACGGAAGAGGCGTATACCGACTAAGAGGTGACCATGCTGAGCCTACCAGCGGGAACAGGGTACTTCCGTGAAAGGCATCCGCATCCGTCAGATGCCCGAGCGTCGACGATCCGTTTGCGTACGCTGTGCCAGTCTTGGAAGACCATCCGGTTACCGTCACCATCGGGAACGCCCCGGTGGGCGCTTCAACATTCATGACACCGACGCCACTGTGGTCGTTAGTTAACCCTTGTAGTCTGGTGAAATTTGGCGAGCTACTCTTATAGTCCTTGTCCGCTTGAATCAGTACATCGCCCTTCCCAAGTCCGTTCTTTCCGTTGCCCTCGATAAAGTGGACGTGACCACGATCTTCCTTCCTCAACCCGTTTGTGATTGCGTGTTCACACATAGAGATTGTCATATTGCCCGGACAATTGCCCATCTTCATGTCCATACCCGTCGGATCGGTGAATTTCAGGGGATTGTTTCTTCCGTACGCATAGAGATTCAATCTCTGAGGGTCAACCATCCGATCCGCTTTGACCCAGAGCGGGTCAACGCTCACGAACCTACCCATGGAACTGGCGTTGTAGCGTGCGCCAAAGTTATCCAGCCCGCTTTCGGCATCCCGCTCTTTGCCGGTGAACTTGTGGTGCTGAGGCACGAGGGCACAGTAGTCGTTCTGGACAGCGCCGTAGGGATAGTAATCGATGTCCTGCTCGCACACCGTTGCCGTCGCATTCTCGACCACGCCGTGCGAGCCCACTTGGTCTGAGAAATAATAATGGACCCCGGCGCTGTCGCTGCGGGCCACCCGCTGCCCGTTAAAGAAGACATAGGTGTTTTGGACACTCCCAGCCAAATCTGTCTCACTCAGGGGATCGCTGCCCACGCCCCTCCAGTAGAGGCATAGATCAGAGGTCGGGAAATCTCCTCAAACCTCGGGCCAGTCTCCAAATAACGGCGGAGTCTGCACTGCAGCACCTGGTTCGGAAGTCCACGCAACATCTCCATTGCGGTGGACATATTTGTAGACATTGCCAACGCGCACGACGGCCAAGCTGCCCCAAAAACGGTAACATCTGTCGAAAGCAGGTTGAATTACCCAAGAACCATTTGGAGATATGAACCCAGCCTTTCCATCGATTTTCGCGGGGGCCAACCCTTGATCGAACTCTCTGAGTTCGTCAAATCGGCAGTCGACGACCTGTTGCCCCTCGATGTTGATCACGCCCCACTTCTTGTTCCGTTGGACCGGGGCGTAGCCTTCGGAGAAGAATCTTATGTCGTCGTATTCAGGTTTCACGACAAAGGCGCCATAATGATCAATGAATCCCCATCGGCTATCGATTTGAACGCCAGCGACTCCGTTACGAAAACACTGCGCTTGAGGCCCCTCAAAGACGAGGGGAATTTTGATTTCCCCGCGATGATCAATGTAGCCCCATCGACCATCACGGCAGACAGAGCCTAGGCCATCGCTGAACTGGCGACACTGTTGAAATTCCGGGCGGATAACAAAACCGCCAGTCGAATCAACAAACCCAAACGTTTCTCCATCCGTAGATGCAACGGCGCGGCCCTCAGAAAAATTGCCCGCAACGGCAAAACGAGGCTCAATAACCCACTCACCTGAGTGGTCAATGAATCCGCCGTTTATTGAACAAAGCCCACTCCTGAATTTTCCGAGCCCTTGGAACCGACAGGCGATCACCAGAGTCCCAACATCATCTATGAACCCAGATTTTCCACTGGTATCAACTACCGAGGCCTTGCCCTCATGGAAATGGGAGCCCCCAAGATACACCGGCTGAATCGCCGTGCGACCCTGCCGGTCAATGAAGCCGACGAGATCTTCCGCACTTCCCGGTTTTGGCACAGAGATCGGATAAAGCATACGCACACGTGACTGGGTCAGTCGACGCATTGACCATCCCGCGTCATCAGGCATCTCTTGTGAGGAGGTTTTCTGTCTGCCTCTAGGTCTGGACGGCGGAATGCCGATTTGACGTCGATATAAATTATTAGCGGCAATCTTACGAGCGCACTTCCGAGAGCCGCAGCGATCGTTCGCGCCAAAAAAAAGGTCGAAACTCGATAGCCTGCAATTGCAGCAGACAGCGCCGCTTTGGCTCCAGGATTATTCGCCTCAAGCTCTTCCAAAAAGTTTCGGATTGCTGGAACTTGCGAATTCAGGATTTGATTCGCGACATCTTTCCATTGAGGGATGCTCCAAGTGTTTCGATCCCCCATTGTTTGCTCTGCCTCTTCGAGGACCTCCTCAACTGCAGCGTTGTACTCACGATGCATGGCGTTAAAGCCGGGTTGATTTGGGGCTCCGCTGCCAGAGAGCGATCCGGTCTTGATGCTATCTGCGAAGTCCCGCGCAACACCCGTTAGCACGTTTCGCGAAATGATCAAGTGATGTCCGTCTACCGGAGCCGCTCCCGTTGGGTCTACAAGCGTGAGTGGATTGTTTCTGACATAGGAGTATTGATTCCAGCTCTGAGGATTCTCAAGGTATCCGTCGAAGAAAGACTGGGCTGCATCGGAAGGCAAGCCAGCGGCCTCCATATTCTGTCTAATCAGCATCGCGTTGTACCGGTCCGGGCTCATGAAACGTCCCATTGTCGACGCGTAATGCCTTGCTCCGAAGTAGTCAAGATTGGATTCGGAGTCGCGTTCTTTGCCGGTGAACTTGTAATGCTGCTGCACAAGGGCACAGTAGTCGTTCTGAACACCGCCGTAGGGGTAGTAATCAATGTCCTGCTCGCACACCGTTGCCGTGGCATTCTCCATCACGCCGTGCGTGCCCAGGTGATCGGAGAAGTAATAATGGATTCCGGTGCTGTCGCTGCGAGCCACCCGCTGCCCGTTAAAGAAGACATAGGTGTTTTGGACACTCCCAGCCAAATCTGTCTCACTCAGCGGATCGCTGCCTATGCCTCTCCAGTAGAGGGTTCCCGTGGCGCCGCTCGCACAGGTGTCCTGCGTGCTGCCCTGGGGGGTGCACTTTTCGACACGCTGGCCATCGCCGTCGTAGATGTACGAGTATCCGGAAGTGGCGATCAAGCGGTTCTCCGCATCGTAGACGTACGATACCGAACCATTGCTGGTCACGTTTCCGGCAGGATCGTATCCCAAAGAGCAGGTCGTAAGGTGATTGTTGGTGTTGGCTGGGCAGGCCAGCGGATCAGTGCTGTTCTTGCCGATTACTCCCGACCGATTCGTGAGATTGCCCCAGGCATCGATGCCGGGAGTTGAGGGTGCTATGCCCGGACTTGTCGCGGTTGGGCTGTACGTCTCGCCCCAGATCGAACCGCTGCTGTATGCCTGCTGGATTCGATTGAGCGCGTCGTAATTGAAATTCTCGGTCCGGTCGCTGCTCCGGTTGTTCACGATCTGATAGACATTGCCGTTGTTGCCCAGCGTGCTGGCAGAGAACGAGCACGGCGAGGGTGCAGTGACCGCCACGCCTAAGTGAAAGTCAAAGCATAAGCTGAACACCGGGTTCTGGCCTGCGACCCCAGCGGAAAGCAGGATTGGCTGTAGACGCATATTGTAAGCGTTGTTCGTGACGATTCCGGAAAAGCTGGTCGTCGAGCCCATCGTCATAGTGGCCAATTCGCCGGGCGGGGCGTAGGTGGCCCCGCTGACAAACTTCGTGGCGGGATTGGTTCCATAGTACGTGGCTGTTATAGGCCGGGCTGCACGGTTGTACGTGTAACTGACGCCGTAGCCAAGAGTCGTTACGCTTGATGGAGAGCCATCAAGGTTGTAAGTGTCGGTCTCGAAGTCGCCCGCTACAGCGCCAATCGTTCGCCGTTCTGACAACACTCTGCCCATCGTGTCGTGTTTCCACGAGGTAGCGCCCGAACCGTCGCACATTGTGGTGCGCCGTCCGACCGGGTAGGTGTCGGCTAGCCCAGGAGGGTTTTTGGTGCAGCCGGTGAGAGCCACTGCGTCATAGCCATACGCCACGCTCGGGGTGGGAGGATTCAGTGTGTAAGTGTCGTTGTAGCTCTTGCCAGTGAGGCGGTTCAGGGCATCGTAGGATGTGTACGTGGTGGTGACCGTCGCTGTGCCCGTGGAGGGCTGATTCGGGGAGGGCGCCGTTTTGGTCAACACGTTACTGTTGCTGTCATAGGTATAGAGAGTAGCGCCAAAGGGAAAAGTTCCGGTGGCCGAGGTTGGGCACGTTACAGCTTGGACTTCAGGGTTGGCGGCGCAGAGAAGCCGCGACAGCGAGTCGTAGGTAAATGTCCGCGTGCGCCAGTTCGATGAACCCCCTCCTTTTTGTGTGACGCTCAGCAGGTTGTTCAGGGTGTCATACGTGTAATATGTATCGAAGTTGTATGTGGAGGTCAGATTGGGAGCCTCCCACACGCCGGTCAGCCGGCCCAGGGCATCCGAACAGGACATCCGCTGGTTGCCCACCTCGTCGGTAACGATTGTGCAATCTCCGGGATGCGTTGTTGTCACGTCATATTGGGTGAACACATCCCCTCGCGGTGCGGTGGTTGGACACTGTGAGACCGCCGCGCCATCCGGTTGGACCACCGCACACACACGGGAAAGCGCATCGTAGACGTAGGTTGTAGTTCCGTCAGTGGTTGAACCGGACGCACGGCGAGGGTTCGACCGCGTAAGGACGCGGCCTAATCCGTCGTAAGCAATGTCAACGTAGTCGGTCCCGTCTGGATCACTCGTTAGCTGCGTCTGTACTGTGCGCCCAACACCATCCAGCAGAGTCACATTCACGAGGCTAGTGGTGGCCGTAATCAGCTTGGTGGTCGTCACGCTGAGCTGTGGCGCGCTGCCATTGCAACCGCTGCCGGGATCGTCGCTGTAGCAGACTGAAGTTTGCCCACCGTCACCGACATTCGTCAGTATTAGCCTTCCTAGCGAATCGTAGGTGAAGTTGGCATAGTCCGGTTGTGGAAGCGTGGCAGAGTTTGTGCAGGCGGTGGCCGCAGGGAAGTTCTGCCCGCAGGAGGCGGCGGAGAGGGCAGTATTGAAGTAGTACTGCTTCCTTTCGATATGCGACACTCCGTTTGTGACCGGATAAGTCGTCTTCGTCACGTTAGCGATCGCACTGTGATTCGTACCGTCGGTGAAGTTGTCCGCATAACTGAAGTTCGTCGTGTTGGACCTAGGGTCGGTGTTGCCCAGAACATTTCCAGCATCGTCGTATGTGTTTGTGGTTTGTAACCAACTGCTGGTTGTATTCAGCCATCTTGTCGTCGCCGTTACGTTCCCGCGAGTGGTATAGCTGGTCGAGTAGGTTGAATCGTGCTGAGTGGCTCCGCTCGCCGTGATGACGGCATGAGGTGCTGTAGAGGAATAGTTGTCGTACTCGTACTGGGTCTGCGCAACGGTGTTTCCGCTTCCATCCTGCACTACTTCACTGAGCTTTCGCCCCAACACGTGAACGGGCAAGGTGGTGTAGTTTTGACCGTTGAAGGGATTCACTGCCATCAAGGTTGTAAGGGTCTGGCGCAATAACGGGCCGTGGGAGCCAGTACCGTAGTCATACTCCGAGGTGGTCACGACCGGATTCGACGTGGCGGTAGAAGTCGTCTGATAGCCATACCAAGTGTAAGGCGGAAGATTCAGCGGGAGCGTTTTCTGGGTAACGAGATTGTTGTTGTTCAGGGTCACGGTTTCCTGGGATGAGCCCCAACAGCTGGGAGCGCTCGCCACGGTCTCTACCAGAGTCGAGGTCCCCGAGTACGCCTGGCGGATCGTTTCGTAGAAAAGTGGGGAGTTCGTGAAAGTGTATGTCGTCTTGTTTCCAAGGGCATCGATAACCGAACTAGACGAATTGCCGCCAGCGTATAGGGGATATGGGGTGGGAGTTATGCTGGTGTCGTCGGTCGTGGAACAGCTCCCGGTGTAACTCTTGCACACGTGTTTGGCGACTACCTGGCGAAGATTGGTTGCTCCGCTATTGTCTCCGTTAGCGGTTCCGACGAACGTGTAGTCGTATTTCGTGTAGCCCCCGGTTGGATAGGTGATCTTGGTCAGCTCTCCGTAGGTGTGACCAGTTGAGTCTGGGTCATAACTCATCTGCCACTTGTCCCCGTTTGGGAGGGTCACAGCTGTGACGAAGGACACCGTGATCGGTTGATTTTGTTCCCCGTATTGGTTTATCGGGAAATTCGGGTTTGTGTTGTAACCTCCCCACGTTATGGTTATGGTCTGTGGTGTTCCATTGGAATCGTTGTAAGTGATGGCCGAACTGGTGAATGTAATCGCTCGACCGACGGTGTCGGTGGCCGTGTTCCCCGCGAAAGTTATGACGTTGCCGTTTGCGTCCTCATCTTTCGAAAGCCCGCCGCTCTGAAACCACAGGGTTTCCCCGTTTTGAAGGTGCAACTTCGCTTCGGTAGTGCCAGTCCGGAATGTTTCCAGGACGGCGAAGTCTGCCGAGCACTGGTTGCCGGTGCTCTGGAATGGAGGGTCAGAGCTGCCGATGAGGTTTTCTACCTGGGTGGCTTCGCCTCCTCCATTAATCCAAAAGCAACTCGTGTAGACATAAGGGAAGTAAATCGTACGCCCATCCCACATTTTGACCCGGTAATTTCCGTTGCAGAGGTACTGAGTGTTGCCGTAGGCAGGAACCGATCCGTCAGACATGAGTTGCGGCAGACTCAAGTTCCATCCGGGAGCATTCGCGTACTGATGGGTCGTTTGGCCGACAGGAGGCGTGTAATTGAAAACGTACCAGATCTGACTGTTATAGCTTAGGTTGAGCGTGAAATCATGTCCACCGCGCCCGGGCAATTTAAGCAACGGAATCTGGATATTCACGTTTCCGGTGCCGAGGTTGATGTTCTCTGATTCACCAAGGTACGTCTGATGGGGGACGACCCCAAAGCCTGTGCTCGGGTCGGCGCTCTGCGCATAAACACCAGCGGAGATCACAAACAGCAAAATGGCGGTTGCAGCAAATCGCTTGGCGGTGTGGGTTGCCTGTGAGGTTGAGCGATCATCGGACGACGGGAACAAGTTACCTCCGAAGCGAGCCATGGGCTCCTCCAAAGTAAATTGAGTTGTCCCCCTCAGACTTGGTCGAAAGGCTAAATGGGATGCCGGTGTTTGTCAAATGGATCGAAGGTGTCCGCCCGACACGAACTAGTGCTGGTCCCGTCTGCGAAGGTAGTCGATGAACATTTGTTCGACGGGCTTGTCGTAGGCCATCAGCACGTGGCGGACGGTGTGGCCGCTGACGACGTGGCAGACTTCTTCGGCGAGGTTCTTGGCGTGATCTCCAGCGCGCTCCAGAGACTGGGTCATGAAGATGACTTGAAGGCTGGCCTGGCGTTCGATGTTTTCGGGATTCTCGATGTGGCGGAGGAAGATGAGGTTGCGGAGGCGGTCGATTTCGGAATCGGCGCGGAGGACGTCGACGGCTTTGCCGACATCGCGAGTGGAGAAGGCGTCGCCGACGTCGGTCAGCATTTTTTCGAGGATGGTAGCCATGTGGGTGAGGTCGCGCGTGTCCTCGGAATCGACGCGACCGGCGGCGGCCTGAGCGCTGTTGGCGAAGCTGAGTAAGAGGTCGCCGATGCGCTCAAGGCTGATCATGAATTTCATGCAGGCGAGAAGCTCGCGGGCTTCGGCGGGCTCGACTTCAGTGATGGCGGTGGTCACCGCGGTATCAATTTCCATGTCGAGCGTGTCTAGGTCGCGCTCGCGCTGGCGGAGAGAATTGAGCAGAGGCGTGGAGCCGGTGGCGATGCCTTCGGCGGCGGCCCCGGCAGCTTCTTGGGCGAGGCGGCAGGCTTCGACGGTGCGGCGAACGATGTGATGATGGGCTGGCTCGGGGGGCAAGCTTTCAACGCGGGCAGTGCTCATGAGGGTATCCCTCTGGCGTGGGCTGGGGGTGCGCGCACCTATTGACCGTAATTTTGCCGTAGGCATAGGCGGATGGTCAACCGACTCAGGATAGAGTTTGTTTTTCGGGCGTGGGTTAAGAAGGTGTGAATTTTTCGTCATTTCTCGGCGGAGCTTGCGGTGGTGGAGGCAGCGAGGGCAAGATGCCCCTTCGGCTTCGCTCAGGGCAGGCTGCCGGCGCTACTGTGCGGGGGTTATTTGTGGCGATGTTGCTGTCTTGCTGCCCTGCGCTGCTGTTTCTGATATCTCTTCATTGCTTTCCGCTGTTTCCTGGCCAGCTTCTTTGACGTTTTCTGCTGCTGCTTGGCCGCCTTGCGGGCTTCGCGGCCATTTTCTCCGATGCTTCGGTTTTCGCGTTGAGCAGAGGCAGGGAGCGATGACGCGACGCCTAGCACGATCAGGAGTATGAGGGCGGCGATTCGTTTCATGAGGTCTCCGAATGGAAGATGCTTGCAGCGATCTTAACACTAACGCTTAATGCACTGAGGGCTGGCTGTGTCGTATCCGGGGCGCCGGGCTTCGCCCAGGCCTGGACGGCCGAGGCGGCCGTCGCCACATGTGCCGTTGATGTTCCTGCATTCGCCTTCCTAGGCGGTGGGCAGGGTGAAGAGGAATGTGGAGCCGTGAGCCAGGTCGCTTTCGGCGCGGATGGAGCCGCCGTGGGCCAGCATGATGTGCTTGGCGATGGCGAGGCCCAGGCCGGTGCCTCCGGATTCGCGCGAGCGGGCTTTGTCGACGCGATAGAAGCGTTCGAAGAGGCGCGGGAGGTGCTCGGAGGCGATGCCGGCTCCGAAGTCTTGAACGAAGAATTCTACCGCGTGAGGAACGGCGCGGGCACCGAGGACGATTCGACCTCCGGAAGCGCCGTACTTCAGCGCGTTGTCGATCAAGTTGGAAAAGACCTGGTGAATGGCTTCGCGGTCGGCGCGGACCGAGCGCAGATGCTGGATCGGGGAATCATGATTTGGCAAGTTCCCTTGAGTCGACAAGTCCTGGATCTGCAACTCGATTCCGTGAGTGCGGGCGATTTCGCGGAAGCTCTCTTCGGCGTCGTGGAGAAGTTCGGCGGGGGGAACGGGCTCCACTTCGAAACGCGTCTCGCCCGATTCGACCCGTGCCAGGGTGAGCAGGTCTTCAGTCAGGCGCGACATGCGGGAAGAATTCTTGCGAATGATTTCCAGGAATTCGCGGTTAGGTGCGACGCTGTCGGGAGTGCTGTCGAGCAAAGTCTCGGCGTAGCCCTGAATCGACGTGAGCGGGGTGCGCAGTTCGTGCGAGACGTTGGCGATAAAGTCGCGGCGGGTTTTCTCCACGCGCTCGGTCTCGGTAAGGTCACGAAGCACGGCAACGGCGCCTCCATCGGGCAAGGGCGCGGCGGTGACGTCGAAGGCGCGTCCGGAAACGATCGACGTGGCGCGCGCCGTTTTGACTTCGCGGGAACTTGCGGCCTCTTTGACCGTGGCCAGGAAATCGGGATCACGGATGGTTTCCACCACCGGCTGATGCAGGCGGGTGCCCTGCGGCACCAGGCGATTCATGGGTTGGTTGGCCCACTGCACGAGGCCGTCGGCACTGACGGCGATAACGGCGTCCTGCATACTGTTGAGCAGGGTTTCGAGCTGGCGCTGGCTGGAGCGGACTGCGGCGAAACTTTGTTCGACGCGGCGGGCGGTCCCATCAATGGCGGCGGCGACGCGGCCCACTTCGTCCTGCGACGTTTCGCGGATGCGGGCCTGAAGATCGCCGTCGGCGATGCGGGCGGCGACCTCGACAATGCGCTCGAGGCGGCGAGCGCTCCAATGAGCGGCGACGGCGGCCACCAGAAGGGCGAAGAGGAAGGCGAGGGCGGAAGCCAGTCCCAGTCGGCGGCGAACCTGCGCCGAAACGGCTTCGACATCGGAGAGCGGATATGCCAGGCGGACAGCGCCACCGGAGATGGGAACCGCCACGTAAAGAAAGGGAATGCCGATGGTGGCGCTGCGGCGCTGGTCCACACCGACGTGGCCGGAGAGCGCGGCGGCGAACTCCTTGCGCTGGGGAATGTTTTCGATTGTGCCCGGGCTGGATTCGGAATCGGCCAGCACGTTGCCGGCAGGATCAATGATAGTGACGCGAGCGCCGGCGGACTGTCCCTCCTGGGCGGCGATGTCGCCGAGAGAGCGGCCGCTGCGGTCGGTTTCCACGCGATGGGCGAGAAGATGGGTCTTTTGGATGAGATTGCGTTCAATTTCGTTGCGCAGAGAAGCTTGCCAGGCATCGCCGAGCATGACGTCGAAGGTGATGGCGGACGCGACGATGACGACCAGAAAAGCCGCCAGCAGCTTGAAGAAAATCCGGTTTCTCAATTCTTACTCACTTTGGAGCTTCTCACTTGGAAGCTTCTCCCTTTGGAGCCTCGAAGCGGTAGCCCGCGCCACGCACGGTTTTGAGGTAGCGCGGGTTTTCCGGGTCGGGTTCAATTTTCTCCCGGATGCGGCGAACGTACACATCGACTGAGCGCGGGGTCACGTAGGAGGTGTCGCGCCAGACGGAATCGAGAAGATGATCGCGGGAAAAGACGCGGCCGAGGTGGCGAGCGAAGTAGTCGAGCAGTCGAAACTCAGTGGCGGTTGTGGGAACAGTTTGTCCGCGAACGGTAAGGATCATGGCAGCGGGGTCGATGGCGATGTCGCCGACCTTGAGTGGGCTGGGCGGAAGCGGGCGCTCAAAGCGGCGCAGCACAGCCTTGACGCGGGCCACGAGTTCGCGCGGGCTGAAGGGCTTGGCGATGTAGTCGTCGGCTCCGATCTCGAGACCGAGGACGCGGTCGGCTTCGCTGCTCTTGGCCGTCAGAAAAATCACCGGCACGGGTGCGAGGCTTGGGGTTTGGCGAACGGTGCGGCAAAGCTCGAGACCGTCCTTGCCGGGAACCATGATGTCGAGCACGAAGAGCGCCGGACGCTGGCGCTCGGCGTCCGCGATTACGTTGGAGCCGTTGGGGTAGACGCGCACAGCGAAGCCGTCGTTCTCCAGATGGTGGCGAACGAGGCGGGAAATGTCGGGATCGTCCTCGACGACGAAGATCGTTGGTTTCACGGGTTTATTGTAGGCGAACCCAGTTGCTGTACCTAGTACCGAGTAGCAAGTCGCGTCCGTGGAGGCGTGATATTTATCGGATTGTAACAATCAGGTTGGAGGCGGGGGTCGAGGTGGAAGGGCCTTTCGGATGATGACTGTCCGGTTAACGGCATTGACTGTGGAGTATCCAAAGTGATTTGATGAGCGTCAGGACTTGTTCCTTCCACGCTAGGAGAATAATCAGTATGTCGTTTGAAGAAGCACTGGCGGTTGCCTCGCGGGATGAAGGGTTTAAGGCTACGGTGTACGCGATGAATACACTGCTGATCCATAAGGGCATATATACGCAAGAGGAATTTCAGGCACTCTTCGTTGAGTGGGTAGAAAAGGAACAGAGGCGCAAGTCGCCTGCCGTGCAGCGTGCCGAAACATCTAGTGTGTTCTCCGCGTAGTTCGGTATGGCGGATGTTCGCATCCTGACTTCTTGTTTCCGCAGTGAATTCCTTTATCGCAGGCCCAGCACTCGCAATGACAAGGCGGCGCGGGTTTTATTTCCTTGGGCGGCTTTCTCGCTGGCGGCATTCTGCTGATCCCTCCATTTCCATCTCGCTCGTGGATCGACGTATAGCACCGAAGTCCCCTTCCCAAACGAGCATCGGAATCGGGAACACAACCAAAAAGAGCGCACGTCCAGAGTGCCACCAGCGCAGCATGACACTCTGTTGATAACCTGTTCAAAGCCTGTGAAATTGGTCACAACAGTTCCAAAATGGAACAGTCTGGGGACCGTACTCTCCATCGTGACACCCGTGAGATGAAGCTTAAGTCGCCGAGACCCGTCACGTTCTGGAAGGGAGCATCGATCTCGAAATAATTACTAGGCTTCCGGACCGATCAAGACGAAAACGTCCGCCGGGTGGGATGACCGTGGTAGCGCTGTATTCGGTGACGACGGCTGGTCCGAGGTAAGTCTTGCTAGGCTTCAGGCCTTCGCGGGAGTAGATTGCCGTCGAGAGTTTCTTGCCGTCGAATAAGACTGGACCTTTGGGCGAGGAAAGCGAGCCGAGCTTTGCTCGACCTAGATCCCTCGGCTTCGCTCGGGACAAGCTCACGAGGGCGGCCGTCCCCACATGGCCTGTGCCTGCATCGGTGGCTCTTAGCGGCGGTGATTTCACCATAGCGCGAAGGCGGAGGGTTACCAGCTCCAGTCCACGCGAGGGATGGGCATAGCCGTAGCGGCGCTTGTGTTCCTGCTCGAATTCCTTCTGAAGATTCCGGGTGCAGGGAAGGTTCAGTTCGTATCCCTGGCCGCGGTAGCGGATGTCGACGCTGCGGTGGTAGTGCACTCTTCCCTGCCAGGCTTCCTCGTGAAAATCCTTCGCTGCCTGTTTCTGCAGGGCAGAGAATTCACGATCCAGTTGCGCGGCTGGGAGTTTGCCCGAGACGCGCCACAGCACGGTGCGAGAGTAATCTTTGACGACGTCGCTGACCAGAATGCCGAGAGCGGAGAGAGCGCCGGGGAGAGCGGGCACGATCACGCGGGGGATGCTGAGAGCTTCGGCCAGGGCGCAAGCATGGAGGCCTCCGGCGCCGCCGAACGCGACGAGGGCGAAGTCACGAGGATCGCGGCCGCGTTCGATGGAAACCACACGGATCGCTTTTTCCATGGTGGCATTGACCACGCGGACTACACCGGCTGCGAACTTCTCGAGAGTCAGCGGACTGCCTTGCTGTTTTAGCCATTCGCGGGTGATGCGGCGGGTGCGGTCGAGATCGAGAGTGAAATCGCCGCCGAGGAAGCGAGTGGGTTGCAGGCGGCCTAATAAGACATTGGCGTCCGTGACCGTAGGCTGGATGCCGCGGCCGTAGCAGATGGGACCGGGATCGGCTCCGGCGGATTCGGGACCCACCCGGAGAATGCCGCCGGCATCGAAGCGTGCGAGTGAGCCTCCGCCAGCGCCGACTGTGTGGATATCAAGCATGGGGACGCCGATCGGGAGTCCGGCAACTTCGGCGTGGCTTGCGGTGGTGATTGCGCCTTCGACCAGGGAGACGTCGGTGGAAGTGCCTCCCATGTCGAAGGCGATGATGCGGGGGAAGCCACTCGCGCGGGCGCTGGCGGCTGCGCCGACTACGCCTCCGGCGGGGCCGGAGAGGACGGTACGGACTGGTTCGCGCGCGGCGGCGGCGAGGGAAGTGATCCCGCCAGTGGACTGCATGACGAAGATGCGGGGAGGCTGAGGAACTTCAGGGACTAAAGCCCGGTAATTTTTATTGGCACTTTTCGCGGCGCTGAAGCGCCGCTCTTCCACAAAATCCGTTTTCGAGTCGAGTCGCCGGACTGGCTCCTCGGCGCGACGTTCCAGGTTTTTCAAATATCGCTGCATCACTGGTTGCAGGTAGGCGTTGACTACTACCGTCGAGGTGCGCTCGTATTCGCGGAACTCGGGGAGGATCAGGTGAGAGATCGAGAGTGGGACGCCGAGAGGCTGGAGGGCTTCCGCGATCGCCAATTCGTTGTTTGAATTCGCGAACGAGAAGAGCAGCGAGATTGCGATGGACTCGGGCTGCTTCTCCGCCACCTGAGACGCTAACGATTTCAGGTCCGCGGGTGAGGGTGCGGTCAGGATTTCGCCGCCGCTGGCGGTGCGTTCTTCGATGCCGAAGCGGAGGACGGCTGGGACTAGCGGTTCGACTCGGTCAAAGAAGAAGTCGTAGAGCTTGGGGCGGGCCTGGCGTCCGATCTCGAGCGCGTCTTCGAAGCCGGCGGTGGTGACCAGGGCGGTGCGGGCGCCTTTGCGCTCGAGCAGAGTGTTGGTGCCGACGGTGGTGCCGTGCAGGAGGATCAGTTCGCCTTCGTGATTGATTTTTCCGAGCGCTTCGACGATTGCTTGGGAGGGATCGGCTAGCGTGGAGAAGACTTTAATCATGCGCAGGCGGCCGTGAGCTTCATCTATCCAGACGCAGTCGGTGAAGGTGCCGCCGGTGTCGATGGCTACGCGGAGGGGTTGGGGGCGGCGGGGCATGGAGTTTGAGTCGGAAAATTAGGGTAACATTTGCTGCCGACGCTCGCTGGACAGCCGAGGCGGCTGTCCCCACATGAGTGGTGGTGATCCCTTCGCTATCCCTTGGTCGTGAAGGCCAGCGTCAGCAGTGTCTTCTGTTCTACCTCGTGGGCTTTGGCGCTGCCTGTGGCGGGGCTGGCGCTGGAGCTGCGTTTGACCGAGAGTACGTGGCGGGTGCCGGCTATGCGCTGGAGGCGGGGGAGCATGTTGAATAACGCTCCCATGTTGGCGGGCTCTTCCTGCACCCAGACGATTTCGCCGGAGTTGCCGTGGCGGGCGAATTCAGCGGCGAGTTCTTTTTCCGGGAAGGGATAGAGCTGTTCTAGGAATACGATCGCGGTCGAGTTGTCCTTTCTCTTCTTGCGCTCGGCGCGGAGTTCGTGACCGATCTTGCCGGTGCAGACCAGGATGCGGCTGGCTTCTCCAATTTCTGTGTCGGGAATTACGTTCTGGAAATTCTTTTGAGTGAAGTCCGCGATGGGCGAGGAAGCATCGGGATGTCGCAACATGCTTTTCGGCGTAAAGACTACCAGCGGTTTGCGCCAGTGGCGCAGGGCCTGGCGGCGGAGCAGGTGAAAGTATTGCGCGGCGTTCGAGGGCTGCGCGATCTGGATATTGTGTTTCGCGGCGAGTTGCAGGAAGCGCTCGATGCGGGCGCTGGAATGCTCCGGTCCCTGGCCCTCGTAGCCGTGGGGCAAAAGCAGCACGAGGCCGGAGAGCAGGTTCCACTTGGCTTCGCCGGCGGAAATAAACTGGTCGATGATGGCCTGGGCTACGTTTACGAAGTCGCCAAACTGGGCCTCCCAGAGGACTAGCGCTTCGGGATAGTCACGGCTGTAGCCGTATTCGAAGCCGAGGACGCCTGGTTCGGAAAGAGTTGAGTTGTGGATTCCGCAGCGGGCCTGGCCGGGCGCAATGTTTTCCAGCGGGACGTATTCGTTTTCGTTTTCGATATCGAGGAGGACGGAATGGCGCTGGTTGAAGGTGCCGCGGCGGGAGTCCTGGCCAGAGAGACGAATCGGGATTCCGGCTTTTGCCAGGCTGGCGAAGGCCAGGGCTTCGGCCATGCCGTAGTCTACTGTGCGCTTGCCTGCGCCCATCTCGGCGCGCTGTTCGAGGAGCTTCTTCACTTTCGGATGGATGTGGAAGCCTGCGGGATAGGTGGTGAGGTGGTTGGTAAGTTCGGCTAACTCTTCGATGGAGAGTCCGGTTTCTACTTCGAATTCCCGTTTGTGGAGGCCGCCGTAGTACTGGTCCCAATACTTAGGCAGGTCGCGCATCAATGGTTTCTTCGTCACCTTGCCAGCATTTTTTTGCGCGGCTTCGAATTCGGCTTTGACGGCGGCAGCTTGAGCTTGAGCGTCTGTGGCGCCGATATCGTCAGCGTAAATTTCCCACAGCGGCGGATGTTCTTTGATTTTTTTGTAGAGCAGCGGCTGGGTGACCGTGGGGTCGTCGACTTCGCTGTGGCCGTGGCGGCGGTAGCCGATCAGGTCGATGACGACGTCGGTTCCGAAGCGGTAGCGGTATTCGGCGGCGAGGCGAGCTACGCGGACGACGGCGTCCACATCTTCACCGTTGACGTGGAAGATGGGAATGGACTGGCGGCGGGCGATGCAGGCGGCGAAGCGCGTGGAGTGTTCTTCGAGATAGCTGGTGGTGAATCCAAGCAGATTGTTGACGATGACATGAATGGTCCCGCCGACGGTGTAGCCGGGGAGGTCCGCGTAGTTCAGAGTTTCGGCGAGGATGCCTTGCCCGGCGAAAGCGGCGTCGCCGTGGACGAGCAGGGGGAGATATTTCTCGCGTCCGCCTTCGCCGGTGCGATCCTGCTTGGCGCGAGTGCGGCCGACGGTTACGGGATCGACGGCTTCGAGGTGGCTGGGGTTTGAGACCAGATGGATGTGAACTTTGTTGCCGCTGCGCGTGATGTATTCGCCGGTCGCGCCCATGTGATATTTCACGTCGCCGGAGCCTAGAACGCTGCGCGGGTCGACATCCTCGAATCCGGCGAAGATTTCCTCGGGGGAGCGCTTGGCGACGTGGGCGATGACATTTAGTCGACCGCGATGGCTCATGCCCATTACGAGTTCGGCAGCGCCGAGGCGGGAGCCAGTGTCGAGAAGTTCGTCCACCAGCGGAATCAGCGCGGTGACGCCTTCGAGCGAGAAGCGCTTGCTTCCCAGATAGCGCTGCTGCATGACCTGCTCAAAAACATCGGCACGGATTAGCAGATCGAGAATGCGCTTCTGGTCCTTCTCCGTAACCTCGGAATCGGGAGCCGGCGATTCCATCTGCTCGTAGATCCAGCGGCGGCGCTCGGGAGCGTAGATGTGATTGATTTCGACTCCGATCGTGCTGGAGTATATAGCGCGGGCTTCGCGGGCGTACTCGCCTTCGATCTGTAATTCGGGAGTGGGGCGCGGGCGGAGAAAGCCGAGGGGATCGAGATCGCCTTCTAGATATCCCCATTGGCGGAAGGCGTTGAAGACGCGTTCTCGTTCGGGATTGCTAACGTTGTTTGAGGAAGTCTCGACGGCGACTGAGGCGTACTTGCCATTAGAAATCGTGGATTTCGGAGTAGCCATATGAGCTCGTTACTAGAATAACGGATGCGCGACGGGACGCGGGAGATTCTGTGTTCTGTGGCAGGAATCGAGGTCCGGGGCGGTCTTGCGAGATCGCTAGAAATTCGTTAGCATTTGCCCAACAGAAGTTGGGCCTGCGTGTGGAATGTGAGGAGGCTTAAGATGGCAGGTTCTCGCAAGCCAGGTCCTATAAACCCTCCCAGCGCCGGTTCCCAGATTCCTCCCAGAACACCTGGGCCGCTGGGCGTCAACGATCAGGCCGATCCGAATGTTACATCTCTGCTCGGAGACACTCCCGGCTCGCTCGGCATATTCGATTGGGCAGACCCGACGTTGCCGCTCTACTCTTCGACGGTGCCATATGCAGATCTGGTCTGCAGATCCCCCGATGGCTTTCCGCTGTCGGTTGGCATGGATCAGCCAGCCTCGACCTCGGCTGGGACCACCGCGACAGTACCGACCGTTGCTTTGGACAATGCGCAGCAAATGGCCCTCGCCATTACGACTGTCTTTGAGGGCAGCCAGTCCATGAACTACGGGGCGCTGGCGGGCGATGAGCTCGACGGTATGGGCATGTCATTTGGCCTGATTCAGTGGAACTTTGGCCAGAATACGCTCGGACCGATTCTTAAAATGATGCTCAATAAGGACGCCGCCGCGTTCGCCGCATGTTTCGGCACGGACGCCAACTACGACACTCTTAAGAAAGCTCTCATCGCGGGCGACCAGAATGCGGAACTTAAGTGGGCCCGCGCCCTGCAAAAGAGCAACAGGAGTGCGTGGTCGGCAGCGTTCGCGAAGGTGGGGTCCAACGCAACCTTTAACCAGATTCAGCTACAACAAGCAGTGGGCCAGTATCACCCTCTGGCAGTTGCCGTGATCAAGGAAATCCGGGAAATCGCCGCGACGCTGTTCACGAATGTCGAGTTCAGAAGCTACGCTGCCATCTTCGACTTGGTTGTGCAACAGGGCGGGCTTTACGAAAAGAAAACCAGCAAGAATTATGGCGTGGCGATGAAGAGCATTAAGAGCAGGTTTGCGACCGAAAAACCCTCAACGCAACTGGACTTGATGAAAATCGTAGTCACGGAAAGAGGACTAACCGCTAGCACTGCGTCGATGTCGGACTGTATTAGCCGGAGGATGGGAATCCTTACGGGGTCTCCTTTCAAGTCTGTGGAGAGCGGCAACACGGTTATGCGGAAGAACCCTCAACTCAGCCTGATCGGCCAGTTTGGAACAAACTATGTCTTGGGCCTCTAAGCCGGCCACAGCGCTCTTGTGGCTGGTCTGTGCCGGATCCGTTTGTGCAGGCTGGGCCAGCCATGAGGCTGTCTCTGGCCCAGCCTGCTCGGCTGATGTGTGTGTGATCAACGTAATCGCCGCGGCGCTGGTTCCCGCACCTTGCGCCGGGTATTCCGTGCTGATTGCTTACAGCAAATCGAGCGGCGCTACGATCATTCAGTGCAGCGATCCCTTAAACGCACAAGAGAACAAGGCATTCATCTATGACCGGTTCGATCACAGCGTAGGACCGCTGGAGTATGAAGGTGGTCGGTTCATTCGCCCGGACTCTTTCGGCGAGATCGAGAAGCAGGGCGTGCCGGACAAGTTCGGGCGTATACCGTTGTGTGGGGCGAAGGACCGTGAAGCGCCCGCGGCTGGCCAGTTGGTGATTGTGCGGAAGCAGCCGAATGCCTCCGACGACGCTCCGTATTGTTACCGAGTCAACTACGTGGTGGCCGGAAAAAACAGCTTGGCGATTCGAAGCGACGATGGTCACCAAACCCCCGCGCTCTCGAAGAAGTCTGCGCTCCGATGGGCGAAAGCCCAGGAAGAGCTCTCCCGTTACATCGACGTAGGTTCCGCCACTGGAAGCACGAAACCGGCGCGTACGGCTTCGGTAATTGCCGAAAAGGCGCAGCTATTTTTCTCTCCGGATTCAGGCGAGGCCAGCAAGATGTATCTGGTGAGGGGCGATAAGGTCGAAGTAATCGATGATAGAAAGCTGCGAGACGGCTGGTGCCGAGTTCGCTACGTCACCAAAACTGGAAGGGGCATCGAAAGGTGGGCCCAAACACGGGATCTTGATGTGACGCTCCAGCACGACTAACCAATGGGGAACCCGTGACGATTCCCAGTCTGCTGGAATGCTTCCTATTTCGGTACCGGTTGTGTCCAGCCGCGCGAACGCCGAAGCGGATGTCCCGGGTTTCAGGACATCCGCTTTGTCACTTTGGTTCCAGCAACTGCCGCTTTAGCTCCCCTCTCGTTACTTACTCCCAGAGAAGTCGAATAAGTCCATCAAGTCCCCGATGGCCGGACTGTTCAACGGAACGTACGGGTTGCTGCTGCTGGTGACGGGATTGGGGAAATTGTCACGGCTGCGGCCGGTGAGCGGAGCCAGTCCCCAGTTCGCTTCGATAAACTTCAGGATCGAAACGTGGTCGGTATAGCTGTGAGAGATGTGGCCGGCCTTGGTGAATGGAGAAACCACGAGTGTGGGAATTCTGGTGCCGTCACCGAAGTAATCCAGAGGCTGAATGTAGCCGGAGTCGTAGTAGCCGCCGCCCTCGTCGAAGGTGACGATGATGGCGGTGCTCGCCCACAAATCCGGGTTGGCCTGCACATCGTCCACGATCTTCTTTACGAAGCCCTCGAACAAGTTCAGCTTTGAGGAAGCCGGGTGGCCGTCGAGCCAGCCGTCGGGTTTCACGTAGGAAACGGCCGGAAGAGTACCGTTCTTGATCGCGTTGTAGAGATCGGTGGTGTCCAGCAGATTCGCCCGGCTCGATGCGCTTTTCATGATCGAGGTCGAGTACAGGAAGAAGTCGCAGATGTTGCAGTAAGTGTTGTTGGGAAGGACATAGTTCATGTCGGGATTCTTTAGATAAGCGTTCCACTGGTCGCCGTAATACGCCCAAGAGATGCTCTTCTCATTCAATGCATCGCCGACATTGCGGACGGTTGAGGGCGGAATCGTGAATACCGTCTGGAAGGGGCTGCCGATGTCATTATAGGCATTGACGCCGTTTCCGAAGTATCCGGGGTTGTAGTTGTTGAGCAGATAGTAGCGATCCGCCTCGCAACGGGGATCGATCGGTGTGCTGAGCGAGCTGAGATAGAGGACGAGCGAGGCGACTCCGGGCTGCAACTTATCCGAACAGTTGGTATAGGTTCCGCCTCCGTAGGAAGGAGACCCGTAGGAACCGCCGCCGTAACCATCCTCGGTGTACCAGTTGTTGGTGCCGGGCTGGGGATTGGGATTCTCGATTTCGTTCACGATGCCGGCGTTGGGGCTGCCTCCGGCAACCAGAACGTTCTCCGGAGGCGCAGTGGGTTGCCCGGTGGAGTCGCTGAACCAGATGGCGTCGCCGGTACCCAGCATAACGTGGTTGGCGCCGGTTCCGCCCATCACCGACTGGTGGAAGTTATCGCTCATCGCATAGTTATCCGCGAGGAACGTGAAGTAGGGCGCGTCCCCCTGCTGAACGTTGTAAAAGCCCATCGAGGTCGCGCCTTCTTTGGTGGTTATCTCGGTGAAGCCGGAAGCCTGGGCGAGCCCGTTTGTGCCGGCGCCCACGCTTGTTTCGACCCACGGGAACAGGTCGGCTTTGCATCCGCTGGGATTCTGACTGGTAGCGTATGTCGCTTTGCAATCAAACTGCTGCCACATCTGGTAGAAACGGTGCACCGGGCTGTTGTCGTAGGAGTCGTAAGGGTGCGTCTTGGAGCTCAACTGGAAAGGTCCGTTAGGCAGAGACGCTGCGTGGGGGATGCGCGTATCGAGGTCCCCATGGTTTAGTCCTGTGCCGCCAGTGGTGAGGTAGATGTAATAGTCGTTTGGCAGTCCGTTCTCCACATGCTTTGCGTCCCAGACACTGGTAAACGGAGGCGTAGTATATCCGCCGGCAAGTACTGGAGGCAGTACCGAATAGGGCTCGGTGTTGGAAGGACCAACTTGCCAACCGTCGTTGCTGGTTTCGTAGGCTTTCGACTGGCCGGCTAGAGAGAAGTTGGGACCGGGCCTGCCGTCTGATTGGACGATTCCCTTGGAGAGCAGGTTGGATACATTCTCCCCGTTCTTGGGCTGGTAAGTGGCGAAGACATGATCGAAGGTGCGGTTTTCGCCGATGATCACGATCACGTGCTGAATGGGAGTTGCCGTGGAAGAGTGCTTGGCGGGTTGCTGAGCGGCCGCGGTGACCGGCGCTCCAAAGTTGGCAAGCAGAGCGAACAGGCTGGTGCCAACGGCGAGGTGCTGCCTGGCTTGGGCCAGGACACTGGACGAAGACATGAATTTCCTCCTGAGACTTGCAGAAAGCTACTTGGCCAAGGTAGTGGTGTGGGGCTAGGGGACAGGTGACGCAGGGATGAATTCCCTATGAAAACAAATCCACAGCGGAGAGCGGACCGAAGACTCGGGATTATCGAATTAAAGAACTTATTCGTGATTCCGGCAAGAATGTAAAGCGCAGGTTAAAAAATTCCCACAGCTTGCCAAACCGTCTACTTTGGTTTCCGTAGAGGGCCGGAAAAGCGAAACCATGTAGACTGCTTGAGTCCCCGTGGCCGAAGTACGCTAGAACATGCCAACTCTAATTGGGATACCGCTCGATGTGAATTCGTCTTATCTGCGCGGACCGGCGGGAGCGCCGGCGAAGATCCGCGAGGCTCTAAGCAGCGATGCTTCGAACAAGTGGTCGGAGTTGGGCGTTGACGTGGGCGCGGTGGGCGCGTTCGCGGATGCGGGCGATTTGCCGTTGAGCGATTCACGGGCAGAGTCCGCGGCTGATTTTGCGGAGATTGAACGCGCGGTTGGCGAGTTGCTGGAAAGGGGAGAGCATCCGGTATCGCTCGGCGGGGATCATTCGGTTACTTATCCCATCCTGAAGGCTTTTGGGCGCCGCTATGCCGATTTGACGATCGTTCATTTTGACGCGCATCCCGATTTGTATGATGAGTTCGAAGGCAGCCGGGTGTCGCATGCGTGTCCGTTTGCGCGCATCATGGAAGAACGATTGGCGAAGCGGCTCGTCCAAGTCGGAATACGCACGCTCAACCGGCACCAGCGTGAGCAAGCGGAAAAATTTGAAGTCGAGATCGTGCGGATGTCTGCGCTGCCAGCTTACGACCGGCTCAAGATTCACGGGCCGGCTTACGTTTCTTTCGACATGGATGTGCTCGATCCGGCGTTTGCACCGGGGATCTCGCATCGCGAGCCGGGCGGGATGACGGTGCGGGAGGCGATTGCACATCTGCACGCGATTGAGGGGGCGATCGTCGGGGCCGACATCGTGGAGTACAACCCGGTGCAGGACGTGTCAGGAATGACGGCTATTGTCGCGGCGAAGATTCTCAAAGAGATTTTGAGGAAGATCATTGCGCAGTGACACGAGTGGTCTTCGAGCGGTTGATTGCGCCGCCATCTGCGGGCAAAAAGCGCCCGCCACACTTGAGGAGTCAGCTCTCATGCAGGGAAACGGTCTGTTACAGGTTGCAAGCACGTATTCCGTGGACGAAACCGTGAAGCGGCTGGAATCTGTTCTCGCCGAGCGTGGCGTGCGCGTGTTCGCGGTGGTGGACCACAGTGGCGAGGCGGAGAAGGTTGGGATGAAGATGCGGCCCACGAAACTTGTGATCTTCGGGAATCCCAAGGGAGGGACGCCGCTGATGATCGCCGCGCCCTCGCTGGCGATTGATCTTCCGTTGAAGGCGTTGATTTGGGAAGACGAAAGCGGGAAGGTATGGATTACCTACAATAGTCCAGAGTACCTGCAGCAGCGGCACGGCGTGCCGGAGGAATTGATCAAGAATATTGCGGTCGCCGGCGCGCTGATGACTAAGGCTGTGGAATAATGCTGCCGGCATTGTCGTCGTCATAGGGAGAACACTGTGGTTGAGAATTCCAACCGAGCCCGCGACCATTTAGCCAATGAGCGTACGTTTCTGGCTTGGGTGCGCACCAGTGTGGCGATTGTAGTGTTTGGGTTTGCGATTGGGCGGTTTGCCATTGCCATGCGGCAGCTGACGGCGTTTCAAGGCCACGTGTCGAAGACTACAGGGCTATCGGTCTGGATGGGAATGAGTTCGATTCTGGCGGGCGTGGTGATGGTTGTGGCGGGGCTGATGCGCTATCGAAAGACGCGAGCACAATTGGATGAGGGGAAATTTGAACCGGCGGGATTTGTTGTGGATCTGGTGACGATTCTGACGGTGTTGTTTGGGCTGGCGCTGGCGGGGTATTTGATTTACGTGGAGAAGAGTTTGGGATAGATCAAGCCACAGTTGACAGTGAGCTGTCGAGAGCAGTTCCTCAACATCGAAAATTTTATGGCGAACGATCAGGAAAAAGAGGCGGCGGCACGGGCGAGCTTGCGGTTCGTCAAAGACAGTCAAGTCGTGGGGCTCGGAACGGGGTCGACGGCGGCGTATTTCATTCAACTGCTGGGCGAGCAGGTGAAGAATGGGCTGCGGATTCGAGGCATCCCCTCCTCGGATCGTTCGCGGGAGCAGGCGGCCAGCCTGGGGATTCCGCTCACCACGCTGGATGAATGTCAGCAGATCGATGTGACCGTGGACGGAGCCGACGAGGTTGATCCGCAATTGCGGCTGATAAAGGGTGGCGGCGGCGCGCTGTTGCGGGAAAAGATTGTGGCCTCGGCTACCAAACAGCTTGTAATTGTGGCCGATGCGACCAAGAGAGTTCCGGTGCTGGGGAAGTTTCCGCTGCCGGTGGAAGTGATCAAGTTCGCGCAGGCGGTTGTGGTTAAGAAAATCGAGGCACTGGGAGCGGAGGTGAGCGTGCGGCGCGTAGCGGACGGGAAGCCGTACTTGACCGACGAAAACAACCACATTCTCGATTGCCGGTTCGGGCTGATTCCGGACGCAGATGGACTTGCGCGGCAGCTTAGTGACATGCCGGGAGTGGTGGAACACGGACTGTTCATCGGCATGGCGAGCATTGTGCTCTTTGCAAACGGGAGTGAGATCGTGGAGCTGCGGCGGCACGACAATAAGAAGTCCTGATCGCGGGGGACGCTGAGAAAGGCTGCAGAGATCGCGGCAGGGAGGGCCAACACCAGGAATGGCGACAGGGGTACAAGCACAGTGGCAGGATCAACCTTCGCGGAGGCGGGGGGTACGGTACCGCGTGCAGGCGCCGCTGGATGTGACCGTGCTACGTTCTGGGATTCCGGATACCTTGCCGGGAAGGTCTGTGAATATGGGAGTGGGCGGAGTGGCCGCCGTGCTGGCGGGGGAGTTGTTGCCGGGTGAGGCGGTGGGAGTGGAGATCCGGTTGCCTATGGCCGCGGATCCCTTGCGCGCGCGAGCGCTGGTGCGGCATCACGACAAGCTGCGTGCGGGAATGGAGTTCGTCGGGCTGTCGACGGAGCAGCAGGCGGCGATTCGCGATTGGGCGGGAGCGGCGAAGGCAGAACCGGAGGCGGGAGTGCGGGCGAAGATGGCGGTGGAGGCTGCTGCCGGGCAAGGTTCCGAGAGCAGAGGATCGGGCGGCGGCGGAGCGCAGCCGCCTGTGCGCAGGCGGCGCGCACGGGGATGGATTTTCCTTCTGCTTTCGGCGGCAATTGTGCTGGCAGTTTTGTGGTGGCGCTGGAATCGTGGCTGGGAAGATCTCGAATCCAGCCTGCGAAATAACGAAACGACCATGGAGTCGCCGAAGCCTCAGGCCCACGTTCCGGCCGACGTGATGGAGAAACTGGTGACGCATCGCGTCGATCCTGACTACCCCGCGGCGGCTCGGCCGGGGAAGCTCCAGGGAGTGATCGTGCTGGATGTGGTGGTCGGACGCGATGGGTACGTCGTGGACGTGCATGCGCTGAATGGACCGGAGGTGCTGGCGCGGGCTGCAACGGATGCCATGCGTTGGTGGCGATTCGAGCCTTACCGCGTGGAGGGCAAGCCGGTGGTGGTGGAGACGACGGTGGCAGTGGAGTTCAAACCGTAGCGGAAGGTTGTTTCAAACGCGGCGTTTGCGCAGGGTGCTGAGGACGATGATGCCGCTGACGGCAAAGGACACGACGGCGCCAAGCGCAGAGATCAGCAGGATCGCTGCGCTGATGTGGAGAATGTCGGCGACTACGGCTCCGACGGCGAACACAACACCCAGAACGTTGAGCCAGAGCGGAGCTCGAACCGAAGTTCGATCAGAAATAGAAAGATCCGGATGCAAGCGGCGTTGCAAGAGCAATGCGGCCACGCCGATGGCGGCGACCACAACCAACGCCACCGGACTCAGAAACGCCCGGCGGCTGGTGTAGAGGACGACCAGCGCGAGCGCAGCCAACAGCAGGCCGGCGGCGATGATGGTCGCACCGCGCGGGGGAGGATTGGGCTCGGGAGTGGAAGTCTCGTCAGGCACAGAGTTCCGTCCCCAGATTTATACAGGCGGCGGAGAAGGTTTTCAAATTGCAGGGCGGCGGCCATCGAATTTTTAGGAGTCTGGTACGGGGCGGCTTATGCCGGCTAGCCACTCCGCCCGGAGGGGAGCGCCGTGGTTGACGGCGTAGAGCACGAGTTCGACCCGGGATGAAATGCCGAGCTTGTCGAAGATGCGGAATAGATACTTTTTGATAGTGTGCTCGCTGAGATTGAGTTCGCGCGCAGTGTCGCGATTGCTGAGGCCTTCGGCGACCAGGGCAACGACCTGTTCCTCGCGCGGGGTGAGAATCTCGCGGCCGAGGGCATTAAGCACGCGCAGCGAAGGCACCTCGGAGACCAGGTCGAGCAGAAAGGTCATCTGCTCCGTGTTGGCCCAGATCTGACCTCCAGCAACGCGCTGAATGCACCGGCAGAGCAAGGGGAAGTGCGTATCCGAAATGCAGAAAATGCCACGCACGCCGGAGCGGAAAGCGCTGACCACCAGTTCACGATCGTAGGACTCGACCAAAAGAACTTGGGCGACGGCGGGATGGGAAAAATGAACGCGGCGCATTGCCGCCATCTGGCTGGCAAAACTGACGGAGTGACTCAGAGAAAAAACAACCACCTTGGCGGGGGTGGAGGCTACCGCCTGAAGGATTGATCCGATGTCGACCGGGCAGGTGGAGATGCGGAACTCAGAGCGCCGGCGCAGGGCGCTGGTGAGCAGTTGCGCCTGCATGCGGTTGGAGTCTGCAATCAGGACGGCGATTACGGCCGAAGCGGCGGCGGGAGGCGGACTCGTCAAATGAGGCTCCGAATGAAGCGGCAATAAGTAGTGTCGTGATCTTAGGGTCGCGCAAGAAGGTTCACAAGGACACATGTCACATTATTCGTTGGCGGCTCTCAAATTGGGAAAACAGAAGACAATGCTGTGGAAAACGATTGACAAGTAAGTTCAGGCTTGTGGAGTTTTGATGAAAGCATTGGGGAAACGCCGCGGTGGCGCAGCTTTGCAAGGTTTTTCCGAGTGCCCACTTCTGGAGTGTGTGTGACATCGCGAACATGCAAGTCTACTTTCGTGGGTAGTCCGCAGAGGACAGCCTTGTGGCCCTATCGAAACGGAGCCACGCGAAGAAAGCCAGCGACATTCCAAGGTTTTGCGTAATTCCGCGATTGATCAAGCATGACCACGTTGGTAGACAGCACTTCCCATGTCTTGCCGCGAAATCCGCACGGAGGTACCTTGCACAAAGAGAACCGCGGAAGCTGAGCGGGTCTCGGAATCCAGGAAAATAGAGCCCATCACGCAATGAAGCCCTTCGTTGACTGGACAAGAGTTGCGGTGATGGGCGTGTTGTCATTGCAGCTTTGCGTGGCCGCATTCGCCCAGGAAGAAAAGAGGAAGCAGGACCTGGGAGCAACCATACAGTCTTCTCCAACCGGCCAAACCGGGGCTGGGACGGGGAGCACAGGAATGGCGGCCGCAAAATCCGGGCCGGCGGACGGCATGGGAAACCCTCGGCTCGGAGGAGAACGCCGTCCGCCGTACCGGCTCAACCACAGCGACGTAGTGGCATTGAGCTTCACGCTATCTCCGGAGTTTGACCAGACTCTTACCATACAACCGGATGGATACATCACCCTAACGGATGCGGGCCCTGTGTTGGCCCAGGGGCTCACCTTGGAGGAGTTCCGTGTGGCGGTGGCACGCGCCTACACGGGATATCTGCACGATCCGCAGGTGGCGGTGGCGCTGAAAGAGTTTGAGCATCCCTATTTTGTGGCGGGTGGAGAGGTAAGCAAGCCCGGCAAATACGAGTTACGCGCGGACACGAACATCATCGAGGCGGTAGAGATCGCTGGCGGATTTACGCACGAGGCGAGACATTCGCAGGTACTTCTATTCCGTCGTGTGGATGATGACCTGGTGGAGGCGCGAGTTTTCAATTTGAAAAAGATATTGAAGGGAAGAAGCCTGGGCGAAGTCTCCCAACTGCGCCCCGGCGATCTGGTGTTTGTACCCCAAAATTCCATCTCGAAGATCGAGCGGTTTCTTAGCAGACCTTCCTTGAGCATGTACGTGAGTTCCACACAGTTTTAGCAAGCGACGCAGGTCAATCCGCATGCCCGACCAGGATCCATCACGCAGAGAAGAAGAACCGGTGTCGCCAACGATGCGGGAGGTGGCGATAGTTCTGTTCCGGCAACGAAAGATCTTTGTCGGAGTCTCGGGTTTGGTGTTGGTCCTGGCCGTAGTCTACGCGTTTGCAGGAGCAACCTATCGCGCCCACGTGCGTGTGCTTGTGCGCCGAGGACGAGTCGATCCTCCGGTGGCGGCTCAGGCGACCGCCCCTCCTGATTTCTCCCGGGCGGAGGTCACTGAGGAAGAGCTGAATTCAGAAGTGGAACTGCTGAAAGACGACGACGTCTTGCGACAGGTGGTGGAAGCCAACAATTTGGGTGCGCGGGACTGGCTGCGATGGCTCCGGCCCCATGAAGAACAGGCGGCGCGCGTGGAGCGAGCAGCGAAGAAACTCGCCGGACGGCTGGCCGTTGCGCCGATCAAGAAAACAAACCTGATCGCGGTCAGTTATAGCGCTTCCGATCCACGGGTGGCGGCACATGTGTTGCAGTCGTTGGCCAGCATCTATCTGGAAAAGCATATGGAAGTCCACCGCCCGGGCGGACAACTGCATTTCTTCGATCGGCAAACCGGAGAGTCGCGACGGCAACTGGAGGAGGCCCAGAGAGAACTCGTAGACTTCACAAGGCGCCATGGAGTGGTGATAGCCGCACAGCAACGTGATCTGGTGCTGCACCGACTTGACGACGAAGTGGCTGGTTACCAGCAAACTCAGGTCGAGATATCCGAGATGGAGCACCGACTGAGAGAACTGAATACGCAGTTGGCGAAGTTGCCCGAACGAAGTGTTACCCAGGTTCGAGTGGCGGATAATCCGGAGCTTTTGCGGGCGTTGAGGACGAGCCTGCTGGATCTCGAGTTGAAGAAGACGCAGTTGCTAACCAAGTTTGAGCCCAACCACCGCTTGGTGCAGGAGGTCGAGGAGCAGATCGTTCAGGCCAAGAGTGCGATCGCCGCCGAGAAGTTGAGTCCGCTGCACGACGAAACTACAGATCGGGATGGGAGCTACGAATGGGCCAAAGCGGAGCTGCAGAAGGCGCAGGTTGAAATGAAGGGATTGGAAGCGCGAGCGTCAACTACGAGCGCCCACTTGGCCCGATATCGCACGCTGGCAAGGCAGCTGGGGGAAGATGCGATTGCTCAAGACGATCTGGCCAGCAGCGAGAAGGCGGCGCAGGAGAACTATCTTCTCTACGTCAAGAAACGGGAGGAAGCGCGCATGGGCGATGCGCTGGACGAAGGTGGCATCGTCAATGTGGCTATCGCCGAACAGCCGATCGTGCCCGCGCTGCCAGTGTGGCCGGCCGGCGCCGTCGTGCTAGTTGGATGCGTAGCAGCTCTGGCGTCGGGCACTGGAGCCGCGTTTGCGGCAGATCACTTGGACCCTGCACTGCGGACGCCAGAGGAGGCGTTGGCGTGTTTGGAGATACCGGTCCTCGCTTCGATACCGGAGGGAACAGGCAGGCGGTTGTCCGCCTGAAGGAGACGGGATGAGCGCGAATGCGGACGTTCTGCAAAGATCCGAACTGATGGGTGCAAGCACACTGGAGACAGCTCTGCCTCCAGTTGTTCGCCAGACGAACGATTGGAATCCGGAGGACTTCGCACGTGAACAGATTCGAGGCCTGGTGCGGCGGGTCTTCTTTGCGAGCGGATCCCAACCGGTGAGACAGGTGGTTTTCAGCGCGGTGGGCCCGAACACAGACGTGGCCAATATCTGCGATCAGGTGGGACAGGCTTTGGCGTTGGAAACGCATGCCCATATCGCCATCGTGGCTCGTGAACACCGGCCAGGAGAGAGAGTGCGGGCTCATCCTCAGCATGCGGTAGGCGCTGGAATCAAGAGCTGGTGTACGCAGACGGCCATCAACCTGTGGCGCGTTCCGGGATTCGGCGTGGGCCACAGCGGCGCGGAAGTGGGGACGGGACCGTATTGGCTCTCCTGCCTCGCGGAACTGCGAAATGAGTTTGAGTATGCCGTAATTCACGCCCCTGCCGCGGAGACCTCGAGCGAGGCTGCATTGCTGGGACAATTGGCGGACGGAATCATTTTGGTGCTGGGGGCTCATAGCACGCGGAGAGCGACTGCGCGCAAGATCAAGGAAACACTGGAAGGCGCGCAGTCTCGAATCCTGGGAACGGTGCTGAGCGAGAGAAGATTTCCGGTCCCGGAACGGATATATCGACGGCTCTAGGACTTGGAATCAATTGCCGTTGAATTCCAAGGATTCTTGAAATGTCGCGGCGCGGCTTGATGAACGCCCTGGCGGACGAAAGCATGACGGAGCCGAAGCGCGCGTTCCAATCATTGGAAGAGTTCTAAGCAATAATCAAGGCTTACCGCAAGCGTTGCGGAGCGGCGAGAACCGAAAACGCAGTGCAAAAGAAACGAAAATGTGCAATGGGACTCAATGAGCGGTAGCTATGGAGTCCCGGCGGCGGGAGTTGTCCACTGGGGACCAACGCTGCCGGCGCCTGTAGTAGTGGTGGAAGCCACCCTGCCACAGTGGTTTGCCGTTCAGACGCGATACCGGTTTGAGAAAAGAGTCGTTGCACAGCTTAACCACAAGAGCTGCGAAGTCTACCTGCCATTGTTGACCGAATGCCACACCTGGAGCGACCGGCAGAAAGTGGTGACGATTCCGCTTTTTCCAGGATACGCGTTCGTACATATCGATCAATCCCATGGTGCGCGGGATGCGGTTTTGCAAACAGCAGGACTGATCGGTTTCGTGAGGTTCGGAGGGCTGGTTGTGGCCGTGCCGCCGAAGCAGATTGAAGATCTGCAATTGCTGCTGCAAGAGAAGGGGCTCTTTTCCCTGCACCCGTTTGTACACACCGGACAGCGCGTGCGGATCCGGGGCGGTTGTCTGCACGGATTGGAAGGGATGCTCGTGAAACATGAAAAGGGAAAGCTGTTGATCTCGATTGAATCGATCCAGCGCTCGCTGGCGATCGAGATCCAGGGATACGAGTTGGAATTGGTCTGAAGTGTCTTCTCCTTTCTTACATTCCAGACAGATGCCTCCGGGAACCGAGTGGGCCGCGCGGTTGATCCCAGGGGCAACCGCTGCCCCGGGCCGGAAGAAACCCCAACGGGCAACGACGGCGCACGCAGCAAGCTTGCACTCGGGTGTGGCGGCGCTTTTCTCAGGTCTGACCGCGAAACATGGCGCGAGCGATCTCCCTCTGCGGGGGCGTGCACCGCGCCAGAACCAAAGCCACAAGAACGGAATGCAATCAATGCTCATATGGATCGCTGGGCTTTTGCACTCCGGCGCTCTGCTGACGTCGCGATGGGCCCAGCACAAGGGCAACCCGAGTCGCACGCACGCCATGGGTGGGATGCGGAATGTCCTTATCGTGGGAGCGGGTGGACTCGGCCATCGGCTGGCGAACTACCTGGAAAGGCATCCGGAGCTGGGCCGGTCAGTTTGCGGTTTTCTGGATGACAGGAAGCTTCCGGGAAAAGGAGTGATGGGACGCACAAGAGACTTGGCGGAACTGGCCCGCGCCGGATTCGTGGACGAGGTGATTCTGGCTGGACCGCATGATCGGGAGAAAACTTTGCGCGTAGTGCGTGCAGCTCAACAGCTGCGGCTGGATGTGATGATGGCACCTGATCTTTTCGGGTTCGAGTCTTCGCGAGAAATGGAACGGATAGGGGACATTCCACTCATCTCCCTGCATGAAGAACGGTTGCCGCTCGCCGGATTGTTCCTGAAACGCTCGCTGGACATTGCGGGTGCGGTGGCAGCGCTATTCCTGCTGGCCCCGGTCCTGGCTCTGCTCGCGATTCTTATCAGACTGGATTCGCCGGGTCCTGTGCTGTACGCGGCACTGCGAGCGGGGCGCAAGGGGAGATCGTTTCGCTGCTACAAGTTTCGCACCATGGTTCGGGATGCGGACGCGTTGAAAGAGGGGCTGCGACAGCAAAATCAGCGACAAGGTCCGTGTTTCAAAATCACGGACGATCCGCGAGTCACACGGATCGGGCGATTCCTGCGCCGTTACAGCATGGACGAATTGCCACAGTTCTTGAATGTACTGAAAGGTGAAATGAGCCTGGTGGGGCCGCGGCCCCACCCGCTGGATGACTTTTCAGCCTATGCAATTGAACACTTGTCGCGGCTGGACGTGGTGCCGGGAATGACCGGGCTCTGGCAGGTCACGGCGCGGCGGGATCCATCTTTTCAAGCCGGAATGAACCTGGACATTGAATATATCCGACGCTGGAGCCTGGGGATGGACCTGAGGATTCTGCTGAAAACGGCGGGCGTGGTGTTGCGGGGAAATGGGGAATGATGTCATCGCTCTCGGTGAGAATGGAGTCACCCTCGTCGTGGGTCTGGGAAGCAGCCGGGCAGGGACTGCGTGCGGGGTTGCGTCCGCTGCAGGCGATGATGCGTGTGCCAGTTGCGCTCTTTCTCGCGGCGCTGGCCGCGATGCTTCTGCGCCATTCCGATGTGCCTTTCTACGAAATCGATCGCGTCGCATTCGTGTTATTGGTTATTGGTGTGGCCGGTCGAGCCGTTATTACAAAGCAGCGGTTGCTGGTTGTGGAGCGGGCAACGTGGCCGATGATCGGGCTGACAGTTCTATCGGTCGCGAGCGTGGCAGGACAGCCGTTCGACAACCAGACCTGGTGTCTGCTCACGGCGAAATTCTTTGTGCCATTCGCTCTGTTTCACCTGGCAGGGCTGGTGTTTCGAGACGAACGCCAACTCCGGCTGTTCGAGCTCTTCGCTCTCATCGTGCTTGCGTATCTGTGTTTCACTTCCATCGCTTTCCTGGTAGGCGTGAAATCGCTGATCTTTCCGCGCTTCATACTGGACGAAAGCCTGGGCTACCACGCCGACCGGGCACGGGGGCCGTTGCTGCAGGCAGTGGCGAACGGAGTTTCCTTGAATCTGCTTGGGGTGCTGGCGCTGCATGCTTTTCTGCGGGGCAGAATACGCGGACTAAAAACGACAGTGCTGCTGGCTTCCTTACCAGTCGCAATCCTTGCGACAATGACGCGGGCCGTCTGGCTGTCCTTCGCGGTGAGCATTGGAGTTTTGATTTTTCTGTCGCATAACCGGAAGCTCCGGTTGATCTGCATCGGGGTGACGATCATGGGAACCCTGGGCCTACTCATCGCTTTGAGTTTTGATGATCAGCGACGCGCGCTCTCGGACCGGCTGCAAGAATCGGGCCCACTCGATTTCCGTGAGGCGGTCTACGCCGGCGGCTGGCAAATGTTCCTGGAGAAACCCCTCGCTGGTTGGGGCGTGAACCAGATGCCCGAGGAGTTGGCCCGGCACGTCAGCGGCTACCGGGAAAAGGAGTTGTATCCGCACAATACTTATCTGGAAATACTGGCGGAGCATGGCATCTTCGGTCTCGCGCTGTATGGGTGGCTGATGTGGGAGCTTCTGCGCCTCGGCAGGGGGCGGGTTCCGCGGGCCGAACGCGATGGGTTGCTGAATCAGCAGTTCCATGCCATATGGCCGGTGTTGCTCGCCGTCTATTGGGTGAATGCGGCTTTTGTTGTGATGAATTATCAGTTTGTGAACGGACTGCTGTTCACCATGGCGGGGATGCTGGCAGCGCAGCAGCGGCGTGCTGCCAGGGACTTGGACCGGTCCCTCCGGACACTTCGCAGTTCCGCTGCTTAACGCTCGCCTTATCCCATTCCAGCACATCGATCCCGTGTTGACGGTCGCCTATCTCGCCAATCAATTTCCGGCAGCTGTTGAGCCCTATGTCAGCGAGGAGATCGAGGAACTGCGAAGGCGTGGAGTGCACGTCATTCCGGGCAGTGTGCGCATGCCGACCGTAGCCCACGAGCCAGGGATTCTCTGCCTGCAACCGGTTCGAGTACGGACTCTTCTGAGAGCTCTTACGCTCGTACTACGCCACCGTGAGCGGATTGCGGGCTTAGTGACGCAAGTGTTGATGCGCGGGAAGGAATCGCCCGGGCGTCGACTGAAAGCCCTGCTGCACACCTGGTTGGGGGCGTACTACGCCGTTCAGTTGCAGGAACGTGGAGTCGATCACATCCATGTGCATCACGGTTATTTTGGGTCATGGATTGCGGTGGTGGCGGCACGGCTGTTGGATGTGGGCTTCAGCCTTACGCTGCACGGATCGGACTTGCTGCTGGAGGGCACCTATCTGGACACGAAGCTGGAGGATTGCCGCTTCTGCGTGACTATTTCCGAGTACAACCGCCGCTATATTCTGAAGCATTTCCCGGCAATCGATCCGGGAAAGATCGTTGTGTCCCGGCTGGGCGTCGAGGTGCCAGAACCCGCGGAATCTTGTCGGCGGGTCGATCGCTTACGCCGCACCTTCACGTTGCTGGCCGTAGGACGCTTGGAGGCAGTCAAGGATCATGCATTCCTGGTTCGAGCCTGTGCTCGACTGCGCGATCATGGGCTCGATTTCAAGTGTGTGATTGCGGGCGAAGGGCGGGAGCGGCAGCGTCTGGAATCGCTGATCCGGCAAAACCGGCTGCAAGATCACCTGAAGCTCCTCGGTCACGTGTCCGGTGAGCAGATGGATTCACTCTATCGGCACGCCGACGTGGTCGTGCTTACCAGCCGCAGCGAGGGAATTCCGCTGGTGCTGATGGAAGCGATGGCGCGGGGCAGAATCGTGCTCGCGCCATCGATTACGGGCATCCCGGAGATCATAACCTCCGGAAGAACAGGTTTCCTTTACACGCCTGGGGGGCTGGATGATTTCTTCGCCAGGATTCTCTTCCTTCAGGCACTGATCTGCGCGGAGACTGGTTCCGCTGTGAGCCGTCTCGACTGGATCCGGCACGCTGCGCGGGTACAAATCGTTCACAACTTTAGCCGCAGGAAAAGCCTGAGTCAATTTGGCGACAGGTTCTTGCAGTTGGTCGCAACGCGTGGTTCGTCAAGCCAGGACTGGGGCCCGTCTCATGAGGATTTTGTTTTGCAACAAATATAACTATCCATTCAGCGGCACTGAAGTCTACCTGTTCGAAGCCATGGAGCTCTTGCGGTCGAAAGGCCATGAGGTGGCATTGTTTTCCATGGCCGACTCTCGAGGCCAGCCCACTCCGTACGATCGTCACTTCTTACCGCATATCGATTTCAAAAAGCCAGGCGGATGGTTCCACAGGGTGAGGCTGGCTATGCACGCGATCTATTCACGCCAGGCGCGGCGGCGGATTCGGGCGATGATCGAGGATTTCCGGCCGGACGTGGCCCACGTGCGGAACATCTATCACCATCTTTCGCCGTCGATCTTGTGGGAGTTGAAGAAGCAGAAAGTTCCGGTCGTCTATCACCTGAACGACTTCAAGGTGCTGTGCGCCAGCTACAACCTGGTGTTGCGCGGTGAGGCCTGTGAGGCCTGCAAGGGCGGCGAATTCTGGCACGCGCTGAAGGAGAGGTGCTATCCGGGTTGGGGCGCGCGTGTGACGCTGGTTGCGGAGGCTTACGTCCACAAATGGTTGGGCACTTACCGGAAGTGTGTGGACTGCTTTCTTGCGCCCAGCCAATTTGTACGCGATAAGTTTGTCGAGCATGGATGGGATCCAGGCAAGTTCGAGATCCTTCCTCACTTCCAGCCAGTTAAAGGTGTTGCATCGCGCAGTGCGGAGAATGCTCCGCTGCTTTACTTCGGCCGTTTGTCACCGGAAAAGGGAGTGGATGACCTCCTGCGTGCCATGCAGCGCCTGCCGGCTCTCCGTTTGATCGTGGCGGGGGATGGGCCGGAGCGTGGCCGGTTGGAGCACTTGGCGGTCGAACTGGGACTGACCAATGTGGAGTTTGCCGGCCACTTGCAGGGGGGTGAACTGGAGAGTGCGATTGCAAATTCACGCTTCACCGTGCTGCCGTCGCATGCGTATGAGACATTGGGCAAAACGATTCTGGAATCCTATGCGGAAGCCCGAGCCGTCGTAGCCACGGACCTCGGATCGCGGCGGGAACTAGTCCGTGCGGGCAAGACAGGGCTTTTATACAAGACGGGCGATGTGGAGCAACTGACGGCGGCGATTCATTTGCTTACTTCACAACCGGAACTGGCGGACAAGATGGGACGGGCGGGCCGGGAACAGGTGGAGCAACACTTCATGCCGGAGGCGCACTACGAGGCTTTGGTTGGCTTGTATGAGCGGCTGTTTCGGGGAAAGCGGCCATCGTCAACTGCGCCAACGCATGGGAATTCTCGCCCTGCGCTTGCCGCGCGCATCACGCAAGCCGGGATGCCACGGATGGAGGAACGCTGCTTCATTCCACTGCAGTGCCTGGCGACGGCCTCTGCGTCACTCAACCCGGTCGACGTTCCGGTGGCATTGCAGAAAAGAATGCTCCGCGTCGCATTCATTGGAGGGCGGGGTGTGGTCTCGAAGTACAGCGGTATCGAGACCTACTATGAAGAGATTGGGAGGCGGCTGGCGGGCCTTGGCCACCACGTCACCGTGTATTGCCGGACCTACTTCACTTCCCCCGGGAAAGAATACAACGGCATGAAAGTGGTGCGGCTGCCCACGATCCGATCCAAACATCTGGAAACGCTGGTTCACACATTTCTCAGCACACTTCATGTTCTGGCGCAGCCTTGTGATGTCGTGCATTACCATGCGCTGGGCCCGGCGTTGTTTTCGTTTATTCCGCGTCTCGCAGGAAAGAAAACCGTAGTCACGGTGCAGGGTCTCGACTGGCAGCGCAAGAAATGGGGGCGCATCGCCTCGGCTGTCCTACGGCTTGGGGAGCGCGCTGCGGTGGTTTTGCCCAGCCACACTATGGTGGTCTCCCAGGCATTGCAGAAACACTACCGGGCGGGCTACGGAGCGGAGACATCCTACGTGCCGAACGGCGGCGTACTGCGCGAGCGGCGTTTGCCTGACAAGATTCTTGACTGGGGTCTTGAGCCGGAGAAATACATTCTGTTCCTAGGCAGGTTTTCTCCGGAGAAGGGCTGCCACCTGCTCGTCGAGGCGTATGAAGAGTTGGACACTGAGGTGAAGCTCGTAATGGCGGGGGCATCGAGCTATTGCGATGATTACTCGCAGCGCTTGCAGGCCCATGCGGGTGAGCGGATCAAAATGCTGGACTGGGTCTCAGGAGAGGCTCTCGACGAGTTGCTGACCAATGCCATGGTGTTCGTCTTGCCGTCCGATCTAGAGGGTTTATCGCTGGCCTTGCTCGATGCTATGGGCGCAGGGCTGTGTGTGCTCAGCAGCGACGCTGCGGAAAATCGGGAAGCCGTCGACGATACGGGATTCACTTTCCGCCGCGGGGACGTGGGGGATTTGGCGGACCGCCTGCGATTTTTGATCGCGAATCCAGCCGTGCGCGAGGCCGCGGGACAGGCCGCGAAGCGCCGCGTCCGCGAACATTATCAATGGCCGCAGATCGCGGCGCAGATCGAGCAAGTGTATTTGGAAATGATGGGCTGGGAGTCGACAGTAGTGCCGCCCCGAAAAACCAGTCAGCACGCATCAGCGGGGCAGCCAACGGAGCAGCGAAGGATAGGCTAGGACAACCAGGTCAGCAACAGCGCGAAAAGTCTTAACTCATAATCCGAACGCACGAACAGGAGGACGGGAGTGAATCCCCGTCCTTTTTGTTTACAATTGGAAGTCGCTCGGCAGGTCGGTATGGCAATCGACCGCGTACGAAACGACTCGCGCGATTCCACGCATGGACAATACGATTCTCGTCACGGGCGGAGCTGGTTTCATCGGATCGAACTTCATCCTGCAGGGAATGGAGCGGGATTCGGCTTCCATCGTGAACCTGGACAAACTTACGTATGCGGGGAATCTCTCCAACCTGAAAGCCATCGCACACGAGCGCCAGTACGAGTTTGTGCACGGAGACATCGCGGACCGCGGCCTCGTGCGAAGCCTGTTGGAGCGTCGTAAGCCGCGGGCGATTCTGCATTTTGCCGCCGAGAGCCATGTGGATCGATCCATCCAGGGTCCGGATGATTTCATCCGCACGAATGTGGATGGGACTTTTGCGCTTCTGGAGGAGGTACGGACCTATTTCGCAAGCCTGTCCGAGCAGGAGCGAACCGGCTTCCGATTCTTGCACGTTTCCACAGATGAAGTGTATGGCTCGCTTGGACCCGGAGACCCGGCTTTCACGGAAACCACGCCATACGCTCCGAATAGTCCGTACGCCGCGTCGAAGGCGGCGTCGGATCATCTTGTTCGCGCTTACCATCACACTTACGGACTGCCAACACTGACCACGAACTGCTCGAACAATTACGGGCGATTTCAATTCCCGGAAAAATTGATACCGCTGATGATCCTGAACGCGCGCGACGGCAAACCGCTCCCTGTTTACGGCGACGGGCAGAACGTTCGCGATTGGCTCTATGTTGGGGATCACTGCGACGCCATCGCAATTGTGCTCGCTCGAGGAAGAATCGGTGAGACTTATAACATCGGTGGCTGGAATGAGAAGCGCAACCTCGACATTGTGAACACAATCTGCGACATTGTGGATGAGATTGCGGGTTCCTCCCGGGGCAAACGGCGCGACTTGATTACATTTGTCAAGGACCGTCCTGGCCACGACCGGCGTTACGCCATGGACGCGACGAAGATTGAGCGGGAACTCGGCTGGCGTCCTCTGGAAACTTTTGAGAGTGGGATTCGCAAGACCGTGCGCTGGTACCTGGAAAATGAGGAGTGGGTCCGCGACGTGACCAGCGGGAGTTACCGCGAATGGATTGAAACGCACTACTCATCTTGAATTACGACGCCACAAAAGCAAAGCGCCATTCATGACGAAGGTTCCGACGATCACGAGTTACAAGGGAATCATTCTGGCTGGGGGGTCGGGGACACGCCTGTATCCCTCGACCCATGCCATGGGCAAGAGTCTGCTCCCGGTTTACAACAAACCTATGATCTATTACCCGCTGTGCACGCTGATGCTGGCGGGAATTCGCGACATCCTTCTTATTACCACTCCGGAGGACCTGCTGAAGTTTCAGGCGCTGTTGGGGGACGGTAGTCAGTTTGGAATCCAGTTGCAATACCAAGTGCAACCCAAACCGGGAGGGATCGCGCAGGCTTTCTTGGTGGGCGAGACTTTTCTGGGAGCAAGCCCTTGCGCTCTGGTCTTAGGCGATAACATTTTCTATGGGCATGACCTCGCAAAAGACTTGCGGGAATCTGCAACCAAGACTCGAGGCGCACGCGTCTTCGCCTATCCCGTCCACGATCCCGAACGGTACGGAGTCGTGGAATTCGATGGCGCCGGACGCGCACTCAGTATTGAGGAAAAGCCCGTGCATCCGAAATCTCGTTACGCGGTGACCGGGCTTTATTTTTACGATAATCAAGTTGTAAAGATAGCAAAGTCGCTGAAGCCCAGTGCGCGGGGCGAACTGGAGATCACCGACGTGAACAAGACATACCTGGAACGAGGTCAGTTGGAAGTCGTGGTTATGGGACGAGGTATGGCGTGGCTGGATACGGGTACGCATGAGTCGCTGATGGATGCATCGCTCTATATTCAAGCGATCGAGAAGAGGCAGGGGCTGATGGTGGCCTGCCCGGAAGAGATCGCTCTCCGCTCCGGCTATATCACGGCGGCGAAGGTGGAGAAGATTGGCAACTCGATGAAGAACAACAGCTACGGCGCTTACCTGCTGCAACTTTTGCGCGAGAAGGTATTCTGATGAATGCAGTTCAGGTAATTCGCCCTGCGATGGATCAGCTCAAGAAAATCTCGACATCGCTGCCAGGGGTGTTCATTCTGGAACCGCGAGTTTTTGGAGATGAGCGTGGCTTTTTCTTCGAAAGCTACAACCAGCAGATCATGGCGAACGCGGGAATTGTTGAGAACTTTGTGCAGGATAATCATTCCTGCTCCTCCCGCAATGTTCTGCGTGGCCTGCATTATCAGGTGAAGCATCCCCAGGGAAAGCTGGTGCGTGTTGCCGAGGGAGAAATTCTGGACGTCGCCGTTGACCTGCGCCGGAGTTCTCCGAGCTTTGGGCGATGGGAGGCGGTGCGATTGTCGGGCGAGAACAAGCGCATGTTGTGGATCCCGGTGGGCTTTGCGCATGGATTCCGAGTGCTCTCGGAAAAGGCCCACGTCCTTTACAAGGCGACAGATTTCTATGCGCCTGAGCACGAACGTACACTCGCATGGAACGATCCGGACCTGAAGATCAACTGGGAACTGGACGGGGAACCGGTCGTATCGGTGAAGGACCAGCGGGGCCTTGCGTTCCGCGATGCCGAGTGTTTCGATTAAATCTCCATGCGAGTCACAATTTTCGGCGCATCCGGCCTGCTGGGCAAAACGCTCATGCACGAGTGGAGCGGAGACACCGTGACTGGGCTAAGCTCGCGGGATGGGGATATCCGCGATGCGAAGCGTGTGCGCCAGGTGGTACTGGAGACAGGCCCGGAGTGGATCGTATTGGCCGCAGCTTACACCGATGTCGACGGGTGCGAGCGCAATCCAGAACTGGCCTTTGCTGTGAACCGCGATGGAGCGGCGCATGTCGCGGCGGCCGCGAAGGAAGTTGGGGCGCGGCTGGTGTTCCTCAGTTCCGATTACGTCTTCGACGGGAGAAAGGCCACCCCCTATGAGACCACTGACGAACGTAATCCGCAAAGCGTGTATGGACGAACCAAGGCCGAGGCGGAGATCACACTGCTGGAGTTGATGCCAGAATGTTGCATCGCCCGAACGTCGTGGTTGTTCGGCACAGGTGGAAAGTGTTTTCCAGACACAATCTTGAAACTCGCCGCGAGCCGCCCGGCTCTCGATGTGGTCAACGACCAACGCGGCTGCCCGACTTATGCAGTAGACCTGGCCCGGGCAATCGTTCAACTATGCCGGAAGAATGCAAGCGGTATTGTGCACGTGACCAACGCGGGCGATTGTAGCTGGTTTGAGTTTGCAGAGGAGATCGTCCGGAGCGCGGGGCTTGCCACGCCCGTGAGGCCGGTCAGCAGTCAGCAGATGGCTCGCCCGGCTCCGAGACCCGCTTATTCAGTTTTGTCGCAGGCCACTGTGCAAGCCCTCGGAATTGAAATGCCTTCCTGGCGTGACGCGTTGCGGCGCTACCTGGAACAGCGACAGGAACCTGCGACCTAGCGTGGATTGCCTCGTCTGCCGCAGCCCTGCTAGGATTGCCGGGGCCCGCCTGGGGATCTCGTGAAGTTAATCCAGAACTACATCGATGGCCAACTCGTGTCCGGGAAGCGCGAGTTCGCGGATGTCAATCCTGCCGACGGAACGGTGATCGCGCAGGTCACCGAAGCCGACGAAGGACAAGTGGACGAGGCTGTGCAGGCAGCCCGGCGCGCGTTAGGCGGAGAGTGGGGAAGGCTTGGAGTTCGCGAGCGCGCCGCGCGATTGCACCGGGTCGCAGACGCGATTGAGAAGCGGTTTGATTGCTTCGTTCAAGCCGAAGTCGCTGACACGGGCAAACCGGTCTCGCTCGCCTCCAAACTTGATGTTCCTCGCGCGGCGGCGAATTTCCGCGTCTTTGCTGATCTCGTGAAAATGTCTGGGCTGGAATCGTTTCAGACAGAAACTCCCGACGGCGCAAATGCCCTGAACTACGCTGTACGCAAGCCGCTGGGGGTCGTCGGCGTGATCACGCCATGGAACCTGCCCTTGCTTTTGCTCACCTGGAAGGTCGCGCCCGCGCTGGCTTGCGGGAATGCGGTGGTCGTCAAGCCTTCGGAGGAAACCCCGGCAACCGCAACGCTGCTTGCCGACGCAATGCAGGACGCGGGCATCCCGAATGGGGTCTACAACGTCGTGCATGGCCTCGGGCCCGGTTCCGCGGGAGAGTTCCTGACGCAGCATCCCGACCTCGACGCGGTCACATTCACTGGCGAATCAAGAACCGGTGCAGCCATCATGAAGGCGGTGGCTCCCACATTGAAGTCGGTGTCGTTTGAACTCGGCGGGAAAAATGCGGCGATCGTGTTCGCGGATTGCAATTTTGAGGAGGCAGTGAACGGGCTGGCGGATGCCGTGTTTCTTAATACGGGGCAAGTCTGCTTGTGCGCTGAGCGCATTTATGTCGACCGCAAGATATTCAGTGCGTTTGTTGAGGCGCTGAAACGGAAAGCAGAGAGCCTGCATTCAGGCTGGCCGAATGACGCACACACTGATTTAGGCCCGTTGATTTCGTCGCAGCATCGCGCGAAGGTGCTCGGCTATTACCGGCTGGCCCGGGAAGAAGGAGCCACGGTGGTAACTGGCGGCGGAGTTCCCAGGTTTGACGACGGCCGCGACAACGGCTTCTATGTGCAACCGACCATCTATACTGGACTTCCGGAATCGGCTCGCTGTGTGAAGGAAGAGATCTTTGGGCCCGTGTGCCACGTCACGCCGTTTGATTCGGAAGAAGAAGGCGTCGCCATGGCCAACGACACGAAGTACGGACTTGCGGCCTCGATCTGGACCACTGACCTGAAGCGCGGGCACCGTGTAGCGCAGCAAATGAACGTGGGCATCACCTGGGTGAATTGCTGGTTCCTGCGTGATCTGCGAACGCCGTTTGGTGGAGCGGGACTCTCTGGCATTGGCCGCGAAGGCGGCACGCATTCTTTGAACTTTTATTCGGAGCTGAACAACATCTGCATTCGGCTGTAATTGTTGACAGCCGCGAAGTAATGAGGATGAACGCGACGGAAAGCAAAATCGTCGAGGGAAAAGCGACGCCGCGCGGTAAGTATCCGCACGTGAAGCGGGCGGGCGACTTTCTGTTCGTGTCTGGAACAAGTGCGCGGCGCGCCGACAACACGATTGCAGGCGCTGAAGTCGATCCCCTCGGAACGATTCGGCTCGATATCCGCATGCAAACCCGGGCGGTGCTCGAGAACATCCGCGACATTTTACGAAGTGCAGACTCACAGTTGCTGGACTTAGTTGAAATTACCACCTATCTGGTGAACATGAATGATTTCGTAGGATACAACGAGGTATATGGCGAATTTTTCGGGTACGATGGTCCCGCGAGAACAACGGTGGCAGTGCATCAGTTGCCGCATCCGCACTTGCTGATTGAGATGACGGCCCGAGCCTACAAACCGCTGAAATAGGAGGCGCGATGGCGTCTATTAAGAATCTGAAGGCTTTCAACTTTCAGGCGTGGATCGAAGAAAACAAAGAGAAGCTCAAGCCTCCGGTAGGGAACGCTCAGGTGTGGGAGGACGGCGAGATGATGGTAACTGTGGTGGGCGGGCCCAACCAGCGCCGCGACTTTCACGATGATCCCACGGAGGAATTCTTCTACCAGTTAAAGGGGAACATCACACTCCGTCTCATGGAGACGCCGGGCCAGCCTCCGTTGGAAGTGCCGATCAAAGAGGGCGAAATATTTCTCTTGCCCAAACACCTCCGGCATTCGCCGCAGCGGCCGGCGGATACCATCGGAATAGTCATTGAAGTACCGCGCCCCGAGGGATCTCTGGACGCCTTCGAGTGGTACTGCCCGAACTGCCATCAGTTGATCTATCGAGCGGAAGTAAAGCTGAAGAGTATTGTCAAAGATCTGCCGCCGCTGTTTGAACAATTCTATTCGAACGAGAGCCGGCGGAAGTGCAAGCATTGCGGCACGATTCATCCGGGCAAATAATGCAAGTCATCGATATTCACAACCACTTTTTCCCCCATTCTTGGCCCGACCTGGCGGCGCGCTTCGGCACGACGAACTGGCCTTGGATCAAGCACACGGAACCGGGGAAAGCAGACATCATGGTGGGAGACCGATTCTTCCGCCGTATTTATTCGGCGTGTTGGGATCCCGAGGTTCGGCTACAGGAAATGGATCGTGACGGCGTTGACGTACAAGTCATATCGGCCACGCCGGTGTTGTTCGCGTACGAGCGACCGGTGCAGCACGCGATCGATTGCGCGCAATTATTCAACGATGCCGCTCTCGAGCTTTGTAGTAGAGGAAAAGGCAGGCTGAAATCGTTCTGCCAGGTACCGCTGCAGGATATCGATGCCGCTTGCAAAGAACTTAGCCGATGCATGCGGGGCGGACACTTGGGCGTGCAAATTGGCAACCATGTTGGCAACAAGAATCTGGATGATTCCGGCGTTGTGACTTTTCTACAACACTGCGCGGAGGAAGGCGCGGCCGTGCTCGTCCATCCTTGGGACATGTTCGGCGCTGACCGGATGCCGAAATACATGATGCCGTGGACCGTTGGCATGCCGGCGGAGACGCAACTGTCGGTGGTGGCGCTGATTCTGAGTGGAGCGTTTGATCGGCTGCCGAGTACGCTCCGCATTTGCTTTGCGCACGGCGGTGGGAGCTTTGCTTTTTTGCTGGGGCGACTGGAGAATGCGTGGCATCATCATCTGGTCGCGCGCGGCGACTGCCAGCATCCGCCCAGCCACTATCTAGACCGCTTCTACGCCGACTCCGCCGTGTTCGACCAACGCGCTCTGCAATTCCTGGTGGAAACGATGGGAGCGGATCAGGTGCTGCTCGGTTCGGACTATCCCTTCCCGCTGGGCGAAGAACGCGTAGGTGCACTGATCCAACAAAGCAATTTACCCGGAGGTGACAAGGCCAAACTTCTGGGCGGGAATGCCGCGCGGTTCCTGGAACTTCAAGCCGAAGTGAATGAGGGCAGAGATAGGAACTCTGGCGCGGTTGCAGTAATGTCTCCGCTGGCGCCCCAACCTGGGCAACTCACGTACAGCTCGTATCTGAAAGTTCCGGAATTGCTGGGGTTGCAACAGCCGCAGTCCTCGCCAATTCATCATGATGAGTTGCTCTTCATTCTTGTACATCAGACCTATGAGCTGTGGTTCAAGGAGTTACTGCATGACCTTGACGCGGTGGTCGCGAACTTGCAGAGGGCTGGCGCGGCTCCACAATCGCGTGACGAAGTCTATGAGGCGGCGCGGCTGCTGCGCCGTTGTACGGAAATCACGCGAGTTTTGGTCGAACAGTTCACGATTCTCGAAACAATGCTTCCCACGCACTTCCTCGCCTTCCGCGGCCTGCTGGAGCCCGCCAGCGGATTTCAGTCGGAGCAGTTTCGAGAAATTGAATTTCTGTGCGGCTTGAAGGACGAGAAAATGCTCCGTTATCACCGGCCCACACCGGAGGCTTATGCAAGTCTGAAGCGCCGATTGGAGGAGCCGTCATTGCACGACGTATTCTTCGGAGCTTTGCAGGCGATGGGCAAACTAGCGGCGGCGAGTGAGGGAGCGACCGAGAAGGAGCGATTCGAAGCTCGCGCTCGCGCGGTCCACGAACTCTACAAAGATGAGCATCATCATCGCGACTGGATCGATGTCTGCGAACGGCTCACGGAGTTTGACGAACTGGTGGTGAGCTGGCGACTGCGCCACATTCAACTCGTCGAGCGCATCATTGGAATCCGCATGGGCACCGGAGGCAGCGCGGGAGCGTCCTACCTGAAGCTCACACTGGATAAAAAATTCTTTCCTGAATTGTGGGAGGCTAGGACATTGCTTACGGAGTGAAAATCAGCCTTTTCAGCCTTGTTAGTCGGAAGTGCTCATCGAATTTCTCAGATGAAGTCTACACCTGAAAAACTCACGCTGATTGGAGCGGGCCTGAACGGTCCGCTCCTGGCAATTCTTCTACTACAAAGAGGATTCGCAGTTGAGATTTATGAGCGGCGTCCGGACATGCGGCACGTGCGCATGAGTGCGGGGCGGTCCATCAATCTCGCGCTTTCGACCCGCGGCATACACGCTTTGCAGCAGGCCGGCCTTTGGGAGCGAATGCGTAAAATCATCATCCCCATGAAAGGACGGGTGATGCATTCGGTTACTGGAAATCTTACCTTCCAACCCTATGGGAAGAACGAAACGGAAGTCATCAACTCGATTTCCCGGGCGGAGTTGAACATCGCGCTCATGAACGCCGCGGAGGAACAGGGTGCGACTATTCTTTTCAGTCAGCGCTGCACGGGATACGATCTCAAGACTGGCGCGATACGAGTGCGCGACGAAGAGACAGGTGAAGAGACGACACGGGAGGCTGGGGTTGTGATCGGCTGCGATGGTTCAGCATCGGCGATTCGGGCAGAGATGCTCAGATTGAGCCGGTTCAACTTTTCGCAAGATTATCTCGACTACGGCTACAAAGAGCTGACGATTCCGGCTGGTCCCAAGGGCGAGCATCTGCTGGAGACCCACGCCCTCCACATCTGGCCGAGGGGCAATCATATGTTGATTGCATTACCCAACATCGACGGCACGTTCGCCTGCATCCTGTTTCTTCCGTTTGAGGGCGCAGATAGCTTTGCCAGTTTGACCACTCCGGCACATGTGATTCAGTTTTTCCAGTCTCGCTTCCCGGATGCCGTTTCCTTGATGCCGCAACTGGCCGATAGCTACTTCGCGAATCCAACCGGCGCAATGGTCACCATCAAGTGTTCCCCGTGGCATGTGGAAGGAAGAGCGCTCCTTCTTGGGGATGCAGTTCACGCCATCGTACCTTTCTTCGGCCAGGGACTGAATTGCGGATTCGAAGACTGCACTTGTCTGGTCGAACTGCTCGACCGGTACGGCGCCGACTATGCACACGTCTTCAGAGAGTTCGAGAATGAGCGCAAGGTCAACACCGACGCCATCGCGGATATGGCCATTGAGAATTTTACGGAGATGAGAGATCGGGTTGCGGACTCGCGGTTCCTCTTTCGAAAAAAAGTGGAGTTGGCGTTGGAAGGGAAATATCCCCAGCTTTTTGTGCCGAAGTATGCCATGGTAACCTTTCATCGCATTCCCTACTCCGTGGCCCTCGCTCGCGGCGCCGTGCAAGACCGGATGCTGGCCGAACTCTGCGAGTCCATCGATCGCGTAGAGGATCTCGACTGGAGCAAAGCGGACCGGCTGATTCGCCGAGACCTCACTCCATTGGAGATCCCGCAGTGATCAACCGTCTGTCTCAAGTGGAGTTTCAATCCGGCGAGGATTTCGCGAGTGCAATGGATGAACGCGATCCTCTGAAGCAGTACCGCCAGCGTTTCTTTTTTCCCAAGACCGCGAACGGTGATGGCGTCTATCTGTGCGGACACTCGCTCGGACTTCAGCCGCAGACAGCGGCAAGATACATAGAACAGGAACTGAAAGACTGGGCCGACCTCGGCGTGGAAGGCCATTTCGAAGCAAAGAGCCCGTGGATGCCCTACCACAGGCTGCTTACCGAACAAACAGCAGAATTGGTGGGGGCAAAGCCTCTCGAAGTGGTGGTGATGAATTCACTCACGGTGAATCTTCACCTGATGATGGTTTCGTTTTACCGTCCCACGAAGGAGCGGCACAAGATTGTCGTCGAATGCGGAGCCTTCCCCTCGGATCAATACGCCGTCCAGTCGCAGATACGTTTCCACGGGTTTGATCCTGCGACGTCGTTGATTGAGCTGACCCCGCGGCCGGGCGAATCCTGCCTTCGCGATGACGATATTGAGTCACTGATCGAGCGCGAGGGGGACAACATCGCACTGATTATGATGGGAGGAGTAAATTACGGGACGGGTCAGGCGTTTGATATGGCACGCATCACGCGCTCAGGTCACGCCCGGGGTTGCGTAGTTGGTTTCGATCTCGCGCATGCCGCCGGCAACCTACAGTTGAAACTTCATGAGTGGGGCCCAGACTTTGCCGTGTGGTGCAGCTATAAATATCTGAATGGCGGACCGGGATGTGCCGCAGGTTGTTTTGTTCATGATCGGCACGCGCGCGCTTGGGGTCTGCCTCGCTTTGCGGGCTGGTGGGGCCATGACGAACAGTCACGGTTTGAAATGGGGCCGAACTTTCAGCCGATGCCCGGCGCCGACGGCTGGCAATTGAGTAACCCGTCGATTGTGAGCCTGGCTGTCTTGCGAGCATCGATGGATATCTTCCATGAGGCGGGCATGGAGCGTTTGCGGACCAAGAGCGTGTCCCTGACTGGCTATCTGGAATATTTACTACGCGAGAAGGAATGCCCCAACTTCTCCATTATCACACCGCGTGAAGAAGAGCGGCGCGGAGCACAGCTCTCGATCCGAATTCGGCAGAACGGTCGCGCACTCTGTGAACGGCTCGCCCAGGGAGGCATCGTGGGCGACTGGAGGGAGCCTGACACTTTCCGAGTTGCCCCTGTGCCCCTGTACAACTCCTATCACGATGTTTTTCGGTTTGTTCGCCGATTCGCAGCCGCGATTACGTAGAAAGCATGATTACTTCCGTAATGCCCGTCCGGGCGGACCTGAACATAAACTCTAAGCGTGAGCTCAATTTCCGTGAAGCGGCCCGGCACGTGGACGGGAATCGTGTGCGCGGTGGTATGCGTGCACGTGGTCGTGTCTTTACTGGCACGACGCAGCAGCGGGCTCACCGCCTTCGGCGACTTGACGCAGTTTGCTCTCCTGTTATGCGCAACGCTCTCCATCCTCTCGAATATTAGGACCACCTACAAAAGAGCTCAGCTGTTCTGGGCTCTAATGGCGTTCGGTTGCGGGATGTGGCTCTGCACGCACGTGCTGTGGACCTACTTCGAAGTCTTTCTGCGGCAGGATACGCCGAACCCATTTGTCGGAGATGTTGTTCTGTTTCTCCACGTCGTCCCCATGATGGCGGCCCTGGTAGTGCAGCCGCACATTCAACGGAATAACCATTCCCTACGGCTCGTATCTCTTGACTTCTTTCTGCTGCTGACGTGGTGGCTTTACCTGTATCTCTTTATTGTCATCCCGTGGCAGTATGTATCGCCGAATGAGACTGTATATGGCCACAGCTTCGACGTGCTCTATGCTTGTGAGCAGGTTGTTCTAATGGTGGGAGTGGGTCTGGTTTGGAAGCGCAGCCACGGCTCCTGGCACGCCATCTACGGGCAGCTTTTCAAAGCGGCGTTGTTTTACAGCGTGGGCTCCGTTCTCGCCGGGGTGGCGATTGATTTTCACCAGTACTACACCGGCAGCCTTTTCGATGTCCCGCTGGTGGCGGGCATGGCGTGGTTCGCCGTCGTGGGTATCGTGGCACGCGGATCTTCGTCTGACCAGCCTACGGACCAGGAGACTCGCCATGACCACAGCATGTGGACCGCGCGATTGGCGATGATCGCGGTATTCTCCACGCCGCTGATGGTGGCGTGGGCGGAGTTTGGGGGAGGAACCCCGCCCAGAGTGCGATCCTACAGGCTGTTTTTGACCGTAGCGGCTATGGTCTTCATGGGCACGCTGGTATTCCTTAAGCAGCACTGGATGGACCGGGAACTGCTCCACCTACTGCGGTTGTCGCGCCAGAATCTTGATGAGATGTGCAAACTGAAAGACGAATTGGAAAACAAGGAACAGTCTTTGCGGTGGCACAGTCTGGAACTGCAGCGCAAGAATCTTGAACTCCAGGAAATCTCCTTCACCGATCCCTTGACCGGCGTGTGGAACCGGCGATATCTCGAAGAAATTGTTACAGCAGAAGCCGGCCAGGTCTTGCGAAATTACGAGCGGGCTCGCGGCAGCGACATTCGCAAGCTCGATCATCGCGATCTTGTCTTCATCATGGTGGACGTAGACTTCTTCAAGCAAGTGAACGATCTTCATGGCCACCCCGCGGGCGATCGCTTGCTGCAGCGCGTGGCCGAGCGTCTGAGCAAGGTCGTTCGAAAGTCCGACGTCCTGGTTCGTTGGGGAGGAGAAGAATTTCTGATTATGTCCCGCTCCGCGGACCCTTCCGGCACGCCTGCTTTCTGCGAACGAATTCTGGACATCATGGCCTCGGAAGCTTTTGACCTCGGGCACGGCGTCCGAGTGCGAAAGACATGTTCTGTGGGATGGGCTCCTTTCCCCTGGAGTCGCAGCGCATACGAGGCGGTTTGCGCTGAAGAGGCCATCGAACTCGCGGACACCGCGCTGTACCGGGCAAAAGCTGGAGGTCGAAATCAGGGTGTTGGAATTCTGCCGGGCGATGGCGCCATTGCGAGCCTTCACGCCATTACGTTGGAAGCCCTGCAAAATGACAATGGAACCCTTACGCGTACGGTTACGGTCCAACGCTCGGGCCTTGGCGCTGTCCAAGGTCTTGCTGAAGGCATACTATCCGAAAAACACGGCGCTGTTTGATTCCTCTCGAAAGCTCCATACGCAGCCGCTTGACCTCTTACGCAGCGTTGAATACAGTGAGAAGCCGCATTGCATGATGCGGGGTTGGCAGCACATTCTTTTGGGAGGCTCATTTGGTGATGAATGCAAAAACTCCTTCCCGCGCGACCGGTCTGCGCCAGAAGGCGCAGCTGATGTCGGCATCAGAAATTGAGCGCACGCTGGTGCGCCTGGCCTATGAGATTGTCGAGAAAAACGGCGGCGTCGACGGTTTGGGATTAGTGGGGATTCGCCGGCGCGGCGTCCCCATCGCAGAACGCCTGGGCAAGATCATCGCCCGCATCGAGAACGCCAAAGTTCCGGTCGGGACGTTAGACATCACGTTCTATCGCGACGATCTTTCGACGCTCGGGCCCAAGCCAGTCGTGCAGGACAAAGAGATTGGATTTTCGATTGAGGACAAGAACATCGTTCTGGTCGACGATGTTCTTTTCACTGGCCGCACCACGCGGGCCGCGCTGGACGCGCTGTTTTCACACGGCAGACCGCGACGGGTGCAGTTGTGCGTGCTGATTGACCGCGGGCATCGCGAAATACCGGTGGAGGCCAGCTTCGTCGGCCGCAATGTTCAGACCACGATGAATGAGGTGATCGAGGTCAAGTTAACTGAGATTGACGATGCCGAAAAGGTTCTTCTCATGGAAAGATGAGGAACCGCAATTCGGCGAGCCATGGCAGGCAAGAGTTCAAAACGTCAAAGAGTGTACTATGCGCACGCGAGGTGCACTTATGGAGAGCCCGACGAGGGCCACGACCTGCAGCGCATCCGTACCGAACTACCGCGCATTTCGATCGTCAACCCTGCCAAATACGAGGGAGACCCGTTGAAACAGGCGGACACGATGGGGTTCTGCTTCAACCTAATTGAAGGCTGCGATATGGTTGTCTTCACGCGCCTCATGGGCAAAATCACGTCTGGAGTCGGGAAAGAAATCAACCATGCGCTCGGACTCGGCAAGCCTGTGTTCGAACTATCCGAAGATTTGCTCTCTCCTTGCACTCGCAAGGTGGCATACATCTCCATTAACGATCAGTCTGTACGGAAAGTATCGGCGGCGCCTAAGGAATCGCAGGATCAGGGAATTGCAGCGGCAAATTGGGGAGTTACGAGAGAGCTTGAGGCAAACGCCGCCGAAGTAGGCTTCGCGGGAATCGCAATCAGATTGAACAACCTGCTGGAATTTGAGGACGGCGGCGAATCCGCCGTCCTCTTTTTGTTGAAGCGATCAGCTAAGACAATTTTGTGCAGATCGCTTTGGTCTGCGTGTAATTGTTTAGAACATCGTGCCCCATCTCGCGGCCCCAGCCGGATTGTTTGTATCCGCCGAAGGGCAGCGCAGCGTCGAAAATGTTGTAGCAGTTGATCCACACCGTGCCTGCTCGCAGAAGTTCCGCGGTGCGGTGAGCCTTGCTGATGTCGCGCGTCCAGACGGCGGCAGCCAGACCGTATTCGCTGTCGTTGGCGCGCGGCATAATCTCTTCGGGATCGCTGAACGGCATCGCCGTTACCACCGGCCCGAAGATTTCCTCCCGCACCACCTTCATGTCCTCGCGAGTGTTGACCAGGACAGTAGGCTCCACGAAATAGCCTTTGTCGCCTTTTCGATGACCGCCCGAAAGCGCCGTGGCGCCTTCGGAGAAGCCTGCTTCGAGATAGCCGCAAACGCGGTTTAACTGTTCCTGCGAGACCAGCGGACCCATGCTGGTCTCTGGATCGAGACCCGAACCCACTTTGATTTGCTTCGCATGGTCGGCGACGCCTTCCACGACCTGGTCGAAGATCGGCTTCTCGATATAGAGGCGCGATCCGGCGCAGCAACACTGGCCGTGGTTGAAGAAAATAGCACTCGCCGCCCCCGGAATCGCAGTCTCAAGATCGGCATCCTTGTAAACGACGTTCGGAGACTTTCCGCCCAGTTCGAGCGACACTCTCTTCAGGTTGCCAGTTGCCGCGTGCACGATCAGCTTGCCCACTTCCGTGGAGCCGGTGAAAGCGATTTTGTCCACGTAGGGATGAGCGGCCAAAGCGGCGCCTGCCGTCTCGCCGTATCCCGGCACAATGTTCACCACGCCCTCGGGGAAACCGGCTTCCATGATCAACTCGCCGAGACGCAGCGCCGAAAGCGGCGTTTGCTCCGCCGGCTTCAAGACCACGGTGCAGCCGCAAGCCAGCGCCGGCCCCAACTTCCACGCTGCCATCAGCAGGGGGAAGTTCCAGGGGATGATCTGGCCTGCAACTCCGACGGGCTCTCGCAGGGTGTAGGCAAGATACTTTGCGCCGGGCGTGTAGGGAACCGAGATCGGAATCGTATTGCCCTCGAGCTTCGTGGTCCAGCCAGCCATATAGCGGAACAAGTCGACGGCCAATGGCACATCGGCCGCCCTCGCGATGGTGAGAGGCTTACCATTGTCCAGACTCTCCAAATAGGCGAATTCTTCGGTGTGCTGCTCCAACAAATCGGCCAGCTTCCAGATGAGGCGTCCGCGCTCGGACGCGGTAAGCCGCCGCCAGGGACCCTGGTCAAAAGCTTTGCGTGCGGCTTTCACAGCCTGTTCAATATCTTCACGATCGCCTTCCGCCACTTGCGCCAGGACCTCGCCGGTGGCGGGATTGTATGTGGGAAAGGTCTTGCCAGAGATGGAGCTTACCCAATTGCCGTTGATCAACATTTTGCGCGGCTTCTCAATGAAGTCCGCGACCTGCGGATGAATCTGCGGTGTCACTGCGATGCCCATACGTCCTCCTTGGATCAAGCACGAGATCAAATCACTTAAAGATCAGGCCAGAACTTTGCGTGATGTGACGCTAAAGATGCCGGGCGAGAAGAACTACGAAAGTATGCTAGTCCGGAGTCATGACAAAAAGCAATTCCGAATCGGTTGAGCTCGCGCCTCAGCCCGGCAGGTTCAGTCTCACGACAACTCTTCTATTCGCCGTAAGGAACCCAAATATTCTTGACTTGTGTGGCATGCTCCAGAAACCAGCGTCCTTCCGCCAACTTCGGGTTGAACCAGTCGATGGATCGGCCCTCGTTTGTCCAGACTTGCTTCAGATTGCCGACCGACATAGCTTTCGCGGCAGCGGAACTGGCTTCGTCTCCAAAGGACCAGATGGCATCGACATCATCATGTTCAGCGAGAACCTTCAAAAGTTGCGAAGCATATCCGGTCACAATGTTGACTGCGCCGCCGGGCAGATCGCTGGTGTCAAAGAGCTGATACAGATCTGCGGTGATAAGCGGGTAAGCCTCGGACGGAACTGCGATCACTGTGTTGCCCACAGCCAAGGCCGGTAATATGAGCGAAAGAAAACCCAGCAGGGGAGCCTCCGCAGGACAGATGATGCCCATGACTCCAAGCGGCTCATTCATGGCAATCGCGATATTGCGGAACGGAGGATTGTGCACGGCGCCGTCAAACTTATCGGCCCACGCTGCATAAGAAAAAATGCGCTCGATGCCGAGGTCCAGTTCAGCGGCAGCTTGCTTTGCTCCAACGACCGCTGTGAGCCTGCGGACTATTTCGGCGCGGCGTTGGGAGAGATTCTCGGCGCAGTAATAAAGAACCTGCGCGCGATTGTGCGCCGTCGCTTTGGCCCACCCTTCGGCTCTGCGGGCCGCCTCCACGGCGTTGCGAATGTCCTTGCGATTTCCCAGCGAGGCTTCTCCCAACAAACGTCCGTCGGGTGAACGAACCTCCATGCTATAGCCAGAGTCAGGCCGCACTTGCTTGCCGCCGATGTAGAGCTTCACGGTGCGATCGATGGCCGGAGGGCCAGCAGTCGGCTCTTCTTCTGAGTGGGGCGCGGCGGGCGGTTGGGCGGGCGGCAGTTTAGGAGCGTTCCTGAACCAGGATGGCTGCAAGTATTCCAGCAGGCCTTCTCTGCCGCCTTCGCGGCCGAACCCGCTCTCGCGATAGCCGCCGAAGCCGCAGGAGGCGTCAAACAGATTCGTGCAGTTCACCCAGACGACTCCAGCTTTCAGTTGCGCCGCTACGTGCAATGCCACGTTGATGTTCTCGCTCCAAACGCAGGCCGCTAGACCGTAGACCGTATTGTTGGCCAACTCAACAGCTTCTCGCGGAGTACGAAACGTCATTGCAGCCAGTACAGGTCCGAAGATCTCCTGCTGCGCAACGATGGACGTCGGATGCACATTGCTGAGCAGCGTTGGCGGATAGTAAAAGCCGCGTGCAGGCAGCACGACCTGTGGCTGCCAGCAGGTTGCTCCCTCCGCGATCCCTTGCCCGACCATTCGCTGAATACGATCCAGTTGCACGCGCGCCACGATCGGGCCGATGTCGATTGCCTTATCCAAAGGAGGACCCACACGTAGGCTGCTCATGCGCTCGCGAATCTTGCCGATCAACGTTTCTGCGATACTCTCCTGCATCAACAGACGCGAACCCGCACAGCAGACCTGCCCCTGGTTGAACCAGATTCCGTCGACCAATCCCTCAACTGCGCCGTCGAGGTCAGAATCGTCGAAGACAATGAATGGGGATTTGCCTCCCAACTCCAGAGATAGGCGTTTGGAAGTTGCTGCCGTGGCGCCACGAATTGCGCGTCCGACCTCGGTGGAGCCAGTAAAAGCAATTTTGTCCACATCCGCGTGTTTCACCAACGCCTCGCCGGTTGAGCCATCGCCAGTCACGATGTTGACGACTCCGGCGGGCAATCCGGCTTCCTGACAAAGCTCCGCGAACACGAGTGCAGTCAACGGAGTGAATTCCGCGGGCTTCAGCACCACGGTGTTTCCGGTGGCAAGAGCCGGAGCAATCTTCCACGCCGCCATGAGCAGCGGGAAATTCCAGGGAATAATCTGTCCCACGACGCCACAAGGTTCGTACTCGGGAAATTCCTGCTGTAGAAGTTGCGCCCAGCCGGCATGGTAGTAGAAGTGCCGCGCCACCAGAGGAATGTCGATGTCACGGCTCTCGCGAATCGGCTTACCGTTGTCCATCGTTTCCAGAACGGCAAGAAGACGGGAGTGTTTCTGCACCAACCTCGCCAGGGCATACAGGTAACGCGCCCGGGCATGCGGAGTGAGTGCACGCCACTTCGGGAATGCCGCGCGCGCAGCCCGCACGGCGGCGTCGATATCCTCCGATGAACCGTGCGCAATGCTGGCTAGCTTTTCTCCATTGGAGGGATCGATCGTGTCGAAATATTCACTGCTGGCCGGTGCTTGCCACGCGTCATTGATGAAGTGTCCAAAGCGATGCCCGTGGCGCTGCAGCCAGGCTTGCGCTTCTTTCGGATCTTCCGGAGCGGGACCGTACTCCATGGCCGCAAATTTTTCAGCAATGCTCATGTCGGTCGCTCAATTCCCTCGTCGCCTGCCAACCACGTCTCGTAACTACGCTATGGGATGACGGAACTCCGCCGAATAGCGCCCCGTCGCGTGGTGTTCCAGTTGCCGCTCGATATCGCCCAACAGCCCACTGGCGCCAAAACGAAAAAGCTCTGCGCGCATCCACGATTGTCCGAGCTCTTCTTTCATCATGGCCAGCCAATCGGTCGACTGCTTCGCAGCGCGAATTCCGCCGGCGGCCTTGAAACCCACAGCCATTCCGGTTTGCTGCGCATATTCGCGGATCGCGCGGGTCATCACCAGACCCACGGGCAGAGTGGCATTGGTGGGCTCTTTGCCGGTTGAGGTCTTGATGAAGTCGGCCCCCGCCATCATAGCGACGACGCTGGCACGGGCCACGTTGCGCAAAGTGAGCAGATCGCCGGCTGCCAGGATGACCTTCATGTGAGCCGCGCCGCATGCTTGTTTGAAGGCCGCAACCTCGTCATACAGCGCCTGCCAGCGACCGCTAAACACATGGGCTCGCGTAATCACAACGTCAATCTCGTGGGCGCCGGCCTCCACGGAACGGCGAATTTCCGCAACCCGCTCCGCCAGAGGCGATAACCCTGCCGGGAACCCGGTGGACACGGCGGCTACGTGCACGCCACTTCCGTCGAGGGCGTGCAGAGCGGCTTCGATAAACACGTGGTAAACGCAAACCGCGGCAACTTTCACTTCCAGTTCTTCAACCCCCAGCGTATGCACGAGATCCTGCTGCACTGGCTGCCGTGCCTTCGCGCACAGGCGGCGCACACGTTCTTCCGTATCGTCGCCGGAGAGCGTAGTCAAGTCCATACAAGTGATCGCCCGGAGCAGCCACGCAGCCTGCCACTCCTTCTTCACCGTTCTTCGGGCTACTTGCGTCTGGGCGCGCCGTTCCACCGCGCTTGTGTTCACCCGAACGTCCTGCACCCAGTTCAAGTCGAGAGGAATTCCAGAGTTTGGCAGAAGCAGGCGCCCACCGAGAATCGCGAGGGAACTTCGGGGATCCCTTTCGTAAGCTGCTCCGGGATGGTTGGGATCCACCGGCACTGGATTGCGCCTCACCTCGTGCTGTAATTGTACGGCAGGGAATGTTATACGCGAATACGCGGGTATGAGGGAAGCTTCTCGCCCCTTTATGACTGGTCCCAATAAAAGCACTGGATTGTTGGGCCAGGGTTTACAATGGCCCTCGATTTCCCGTCAAGCCATACCGCTATGCGCAAGAACCAATTGCCTGCTGAAGTACCAGCAAGACTGCTGCGATCCGCGAGGAAGGTGATGAAGAACGCGCACGCGCCGTACTCGAAATTCCGGGTCGGGGCCGCGATACTGCTCTCGAATGGCAAAGTTTTCTCGGGTTGCAATGTGGAAAACGCTTCCTATGGGATGACCAATTGCGCCGAGCGTACAGCGATTTTCTCGGCGGTGGCGCAGCTTGGACCCAAAATCGAGATCCGCGCAGTCTCCGTAGTCAACGACCAGGGAGTACCTTGTTCGCCCTGCGGAGCTTGCCGTCAGGTCATCTATGAATTCGGTCCCGACGCGACGATCTTTTTCCAGGGGGCCACGGGTCCAAAACAGGCTCACATTACCGAACTGCTTCCGGAAGGATTTCGCCTCCAGTGAATCCGGCACCAGCTTCAACTCAGACTTTCCGTGCCATTGATGTAATCCGCAAGAAGCGGGATGGCGGCGAGTTATCGCGCGGCGAAATCGAATCCATGGTGAACGCATACACTCGCGGTGACATTCCCGACTATCAGGTTTCAGCGTGGCTGATGGCTGTGTTGTTGCGTGGCATGACGCGTGCCGAGACCGCCGCGCTAACAGATGCCATGCTGCGGTCGGGCGAAGTTCTCGATCTCTCCTCACTTCCAGCAAAGAAAGTCGACAAGCACTCGACCGGAGGTGTGGGTGACAAGACTTCGCTAGTGCTGGCGCCGCTGGCAGCCGCCGCCGGCGTAGCTGTGCCCATGATCAGCGGCCGCGGCCTGGGCCACACAGGGGGCACACTGGACAAGCTTGAGGCCATCCCCGGCTTTAATGTGAATCTTCCGGTTGCTCAATTCCGGCGCGTACTCGAGACTTGCGGTTGCGCGATGATTGGCCAGACGGCCGAAATCGCACCGGCCGATAGAAAACTCTACGCCCTACGCGACGTGACCGGCACAGTGGAAAGCCCGTATCTGATCTGCGCGTCCATCATGAGCAAGAAGCTTGCCGAAGGCATCGACGCGCTCGTCCTGGACGTGAAGACCGGCTCCGGGGCATTCATGAAGAGTGAAGAAGACGCCGCCTTTCTCGCCGAGCTCATGGTTGAGACCGGTGAGCGAATGGGCAAACAGGTCGTGGCGATTATTACGGATATGGATCAGCCTCTGGGATGCATGATCGGGAATGCGCTCGAGGTGGTCGAGGTAGTGAACGTTCTGCGGGGGGAGGGACCGGAGGATTTGCGACAGCTCTGCCTCGAGCTCGCGGGTTGGATGCTGCATCTGGGTGGAGTCTCGGTGACGGTCGCGGAAGGAAAGAGGCAGAGCGAGAAGCTGATCGCTTCCGGAATGGCACTCGACAGGTTCCGTCAGATGGTGGAACTGCAGGGCGGAGATCCGCGAGCGATCGACGACCCAAAGAAACTACCGCAGGCTCGGCATACGATGATGCTTTCCAGCCCGAAGGGCGGATATCTCGCCTCTCTGCAGTGCGAGCAGGTTGGCACGGCGTGCGTCATTCTCGGAGGCGGCCGCGAGCGAAAAGAGGATGCGGTTGATCCAGCCGTGGGAATCGTGCTCCACAAGAAAGTTGGGGATCCGGTTTCAACCGGGGAACCGCTGGCGACGATTCATTACAATGCCGAAGGGCGCGCGGGTCGCGCCCGGCAACTGCTCGAACAGAGCTACCTGATTACTGATTCACTGCCGCGCGGGGAAAGGCCTTTGATTCATCGTGTGATAGGAACACCTGGAGAGAAAAACTAAATGGGACGCTTCACTGGAATCCTCGGCCTGTTTGCCATGCTGGTTTTGGCTTATGCCTTCTCGACCAACCGGCGCGCCATTCGTTTGAAGACCGTGGCATGGGGCCTGGGCTTGCAGTTCGCCTTTGCTGTTCTTGTTTTGAGGGTTGACGTCGGGCGGCGAATCTTTCAGTGGGCTGGCGATAAGGTCAGCCGGCTGCTTAGCTACTCTTATGTCGGTTCGCAGTTTGTTTTCGGCGATCTCGGGAAGCAAGGCTCCCACATGGGCTTCTATTTCGCTTTTCAAGTATTGCCGACCATTATTTTCATCTGCGCGTTTTTCGCCGTGCTCTACCACTTCGGCGTCATGCAGTTCGTCATTAAGATTGCCGCCTGGGTCATGACCCGTGTGATGGGCGCCAGCGGCGCGGAATCGCTCAACATCGCGGCCAGCATTTTCATGGGACAAACGGAAGCGCCCGTGACCATTCGCCCGTTTCTGCCTGATCTGACACGCTCAGAACTCATGACCGTGATGACCAGTGGCATGGCCCACGTCTCCGGCGGAATCATGGCCGCCTACATCGCATTCGGCATCGAACCCAAACACCTTCTGAGCGCGGTCATCATGACTGCGCCCGGCACGCTGCTCATGGCGAAGATGCTCGTACCCGAAACCGAGCAACCGAAGACAGCGGGACGAGTTGTCATGCCCGAAGCCGAAGAGAAGACCGAGAAAGAGGAGAACCTGCTCGGTGCGATCGCTCGCGGAACTACGGATGGCCTGCACATGGCGCTGAACATTGCTGCCATGCTGATTGCGTTCTTGGCGCTGATAGCCTTAGCGGACGGCATTCTTGGTGGAATTCACCATTGGGTGGCTTGGTTTCCCGAAAGCCTGGAAAAGATATTCGGAGCGGTATTCGCCCCCGTTGCCTGGGTAATTGGTGTTCCCTGGCGCGACTGCGGCGTGATTGGAACGCTGCTGGGTACTCGCATGGTGCTGAACGAACTGGTGGCATTCTCCATGCTCGGACCAATGAAAGCTGTGCTCGATCCGCGGTCTTTCACCATTGCCACGTTCGCGCTCTGCGGGTTTGCAAATCTCAGCTCCATCGGAATCCAGATCGGCGGCATCGGCGCACTCGCGCCGAACAAGAAGGGCGAGCTGGCGCGACTTGGAATTCGCGCGATGCTGGCGGGAACCATGGCCAACCTGATGTCGGCGTCTATCGCGGGCATGCTGCTATAGGGCGCGCGTATGGCGTCAGAGAGGAATGGTCCAGTTCAGCCATTCGCGCGTGCAACCAGGAAAATCGCCAGCCCGTAGAAGACGAACATCAGGCCCAGGTAGGCTTTAGCCCGTGGTCCGGAGTTCGCGAATTCCTTCCACGCGAGAACTCCCCAGAGCGCCGCAACCATGGGCGCTGATTGGCCGATGGCGTATGAAATTGCCACGCCGGTGAAACTCGCGGCCACTAGATTGAAGACTGTGCCGATGCCCCAGATACATCCTCCGAGAAGCCCCAGCAGATGCCCCGAGGCGGGCCCGCTAAGAAATCCACTGAAGCTGACTGGCTCCCCTACCAGCGGGTGTTTCATGAAATAGATATTCCAGATGAAACAGGAGAGCAACGCTCCCAGCGTCAGAAACACGGCAGCGCTATACGGTCCCAACGGATTGCCGCGCGTCATCGCATGCGTCATGAACGGGGCCCACAGTCCCATCAGAATTCCTGACACCACGCATGTGATCAGACTCTTCTTCGAGGCGGACCTTCCCGCCGCCGCGAGACTCCCATAGGCCTTGCCGTCCAGGAGCACAGCAACAAACGCGCATGCGACCCCAATCGCGAGTAGCGTGGCATTCCCTCTCGGCTGAAGGGTATAGCTCAGCACAGTGCCGACCACCAGCGCGATTCCAATTGAGACGGGGAACGCGACGGCCAGTCCGGCCATGTCAATTGCAGCCACCAGCAAGAGATTGGCGAGATTGAAGAGTGCTCCGCCGATGAGAGCGTTCACAATATTTGAAGTGTCCGCCGCGTGTACGTTGTTCAAAAAACTGGACGCATCGTGCCCCGTACTCCCCATCGTGAACGCGAGCACAAGTGAGACCAGGAAAATACCAATCGCATAGTCCCAGTAGAAGAGTTCGAAGCGGTACCCTTTAACGCCCTTGTAGGTATTTGCCCAAGAACCCCAGCATACGGCGCTCGTGATCATCATCAACAGCGCAATGCTCAGACTCGATGGTGTGAACATCGGTTCTCCTTACGGTTTGCGGGCCGGAAAGTGTGTAACTGTACTCTTCTTTCATTCGCGCCACAAGTGTTCCTGCGGCTTCGGCGGCCTCACTGGGTCTGCTATCCTACAGCGCGTGACCCGCACTTTTCTGATCGATACAGACACAGCTTCCGACGACGCGGTTGCTCTCGTCATGGCTCTGCGGGCTCCTGATGTCCGCGTGGTTGCGATCACGACCGTCGCCGGCAATGTAGACGTACAACAGTCCACGCGTAATGCGCTCTATACGATCGAACTGTGTGGAGCCGATGTCCCGGTGTATGTGGGCGCCGCGAAACCTCTCTTGCGCGAGTATCAAAACGCAACCTGGTTTCATGGTCGCGACGGACTCGGAGATCACAACTATCCGCCGCCTCGCAAGTCTCACGGGAAATTGCACGCTGTAGATGCGATTATCGACGCAATCGACGCGAACCCCGGCCTTGTAATCGTGACCCTGGCGCCGCTCACCAACCTCGCGCTCGCGCTGGCGAAGAAACCGGAAATTGCCGCGAAGGTTGGGAGATGCGTGGTTATGGGAGGCGCTCCATGCTGTGAGGGAAACGTGACGCCGGCTGCCGAATACAACATCTGGGTCGATCCCGAAGCTGCCCGCATCGTCATGCTCAGTGGACTGCCCGTGGAACTTGTCGGTTGGCAACTCTGTCGAGGCGATGCAGTGGTGAATGAGAGCGATATCGCCCTCATTCAAGGATTCGGGAACGCGCTTGCCAATTTTGCAATCGAATGCAACAGTCACGCGCGGCACGCGTACAAGGTGCAGACGGGAGAAGATGGAATTTCGCTGCCCGATCCCGTAGCGATGTGTATTGCTCTCGATCCGTCGATAGGAACTGAATGGAGCGACCACTGCGTGGATGTGGAAACACAGAGCGAGCTAACGCGAGGTATGACCGTTGTGGATCGTCTGAATGTCGCAGCAGACGACCGCAACCGGGCGGTTTGGGCGTCCGCCTTGCACGCGAAAGGCAAAGCCAGGGTCTGCTGGACATTGGACACGAGACGCTGGAAGGAAGCGCTCTTTGCGGCCCTCCGCTAAGTCGCGTGTAACTCAGCTTTTCACGGCACAAGTTGCCGGTGGAAACTACCCATTCACCTGCGAATAGGTTGAACGCCGCAGAAACTCCCCCCGCCCCGCGCTGCCGAGAAACTTGTCGCCTTCAACAACAACGCGTCCTCGGGAAAGAACAATATCTGGCATACCCGTCACCTCGATGCCTTCGAACATTGAGTAGTCCACACGCATGTGGTGAGTGCTGGCGCTGATTGTGTGTTTGCGATTGGGATCGAAGATCACGAGATCGGCGTCGCTGCCGACCGCGATCGTCCCCTTGCGCGGATACAGGCCAAACAGTTTTGCTGGAGTTGTAGCAACCAGCTCCACAAATCGATTCACGCTGAAACGGCCCTGGGCGACGCCGCCGGAGTAAATCAAGCTCATGCGATGCTCAATGCCAGGGCCGCCGTTCGGAATTTTGGTGAAGTCGTCGCGTCCAAGTTCTTTCTGCTCCTTGAAACAGAAAGGACAGTGATCGGTGGACACAACCTGAAGATGATCCCGCTTGAGACCGTTCCAAAGCTTCTCTTGATGCCACTTTTCGCGGAGCGGAGGGGTGAATACATACTTGGCGCCCTCGAAGTCGGGGACATCGAAGTTTTCGATGGAGAGATACAAGTATTGCGGACAAGTCTCAGCATAGACGGGAAGGCCGCGATCGCGCGCCTCGCGAACCTTCTCCAGAGCCTCGTTGCAGCTCAAATGGACGATGTAAATCGGCGCGCCCGCCATCTCGGCTAATGCAACGGCGCGGGAAACGGCTTCAGCCTCCGCCGTCGTCGGCCTGGTAAGAGCGTGATACTTGGGCGCTTTCTTTCCTTCTGCCAGCGCCTGCTGCACAATCACGTCAATCGCACTTCCGTTCTCGGCGTGCATGCAGATGAGCCCGCCGTTCTTCGCCGTGGTCTGGAGCGCCCGGAAGATGCTGGCGTCGTCGAGCATAAAAACGCCGGGATAGGCCATGAAGAGCTTAAAGCTGGTAACGCCCTCACCCACCAGGGCATTCATCTCCCGCAGTTGGCCATTGCTTATATCGGTAACTATGCAGTGAAAAGCGTAGTCGCAAACGGCCTTCTGCGAAGCTTTGCCCATCCATGTGTCGAAAGCTTGCCGCAGCGGCTGGCCTTTGTACTGGATTGCAAAGTCAATCAGCGTGGTCGTTCCCCCAAAGGCGGCAGCGCGTGTGCCGGTCTCAAAATCATCTGCGCTGGTGGTGCCGCCAAAGGGCATATCCAGATGCGTGTGCACGTCAATGCCTCCGGGGAAAACATACTTCCCCGAAGCTTCGAGGACTCGCGTGGCATTCTGCCTAGGAAGGTCCTTGCCGAAGGCGGCGATCTTGCCATCCGTAATCGCGACGTCCGCCGCGTAGGTGTCCGTTGCAGTCACCACCGATCCGTTGCTAATGATCGTGTCAAAGCCCATCGACCCCTCCACTCGCGGCTGAGATGAAAGAGGAATTCTATGCTAAACTGCCGCTCCTCAGTAGTTCCTCATATCGCGTAATTAATGAAAGAGGCCCGCCATGCAATTTGGCATTACGCTAAAGCCAGACATTTCGGTTGAGCGCATTGTCGGTTTGACGCGTCAAGCCGAAGCTGCCGGCTTCCAGTACGGATGGATCTTCGATTCCCATGTGTTATGGAAGGAACCGTATCCTTTGCTCACGCTTATGGCCACGAACACGCGTGGAATGCGGCTGGGCACGCTGGTCACCAACCCCGCAGTTCGCGACCTCACGGTGACAGCGAGCCTGTTTGCCACACTGAATCTGATTTCGGGTGGCCGGATGGAGTTGGGCATCGGACGCGGAGACAGTTCGAGACGTGTGCTCGGCAAGAAACCTGTCAGTTGGTCACAGTTGGAAGCGGCTGTGAAGGTTTTTCGCGATCTCACGGCTGGCCGCGAAATCGAGTACGAAGGTCAGCCAACGCGCCTCACCTGGGCCGAAGTCCCACCGCGCGTTTGGATCGCAGGCTACGGCCCCAAGGTTCTACATATGGCAGGCCGGGTCGCCGACGGGATCATCCTTCAGTTTGCTGATCCTGATTTGATTTCCTGGTGCCTCGGCTTCGTGAAAGAGGGCGCGCGCGCGGCAGGCCGCGATCCGAGCCAAATCGAAGTGATGGCAGCAGCTCCAGTTTGGGTTTCTGATGACTTGTTGGTGGCGCGCGAACGGGTGCGATGGTTCCCGGCACTGGTTTCCAACCACGTGATGGATCTCATCCGGCAATACAAGCCAGAAGACCTGCCTTCGGCGCTTACTTCGTACGTGCAGGACCGGGGGGGCTACGACTATCTGCACCACTGCGTGGTGGAAAGTGACAACGCGAACTTTGTTTCGGACGAAGTGGTCGACCGGTTTTGCTTGGTCGGGCCGGTGAAAGCTCATCACGAAAAGCTGCGAAAGTTGGCTAGCGCGGGGGTTACGCAGTTCAATTTGTATCTGATGTGCGGGAATGAGGAAGAATCACTGGCCGTCTATGAGCGCGACGTTCTGCCCGCGTTTCAGGAAACGCCAAAAGCGAAGCGCTGAATTTACGAGAATGCCGCCGGTGAAAGCACGGCCGGAGGCTGAGACTTCATCATCGCATAATAGACTGCGAAGGAAACAGCAAAGCCCACGAACCAGGAATAGTCGTAAAGAATACGCGACGACGGAACCACCAGCCCGATCAAAGCCGTTCCCGCTCCCAGCGCAAGCGCGATCACCGCGCGCCAGTTGAATCCTTTGGAATATTCGTAGAGGCCGCCACGAAGATAAAGATCATCCACCTGCAGAACACATCGTCGCACAACGAAATAATCGCAGATCATTATGCCTGCCACCGGCCCGAGAAAAGCAGCGTAGCCGCCCAGCCAGCCTAGGATGAATGTTTTGTAATCGGCCAGCAGCTTCCACGGCATTAGTGCGATGCCCATGAAGCAGGTAATCACGCCGCCCATGCGAAAGCTGATTCGCCGAGGCCACAGATTGGAAAAGTCATTTGCCGGTGAGACGACATTTGCCCCGATGTTGACGTTCAGGGTGGCTAGCAGAATTGCGATCAAAGAGATCACCACGGCGACAGGCGAGTGAAAGCGACTGAGCAGTTGCACCGGATCCGAGATTGCCGCGCCATAAATCACGACAGTCGCGGAGGTCACCGCAATGCCTATGAAAGCGTAAAGAGTCATGGTCGTCGGCAATGCCAGCGCTTGTCCGACGATCTGCTCACGCTGGTTCCGTGCGAATCGCGTGAAGTCTGGAATATTTAGCGATAGGGTCGCCCAGAATCCCACGGTGCCATTCAGTGCTGGAATCAGAAATTTCAGGAAGTCGGCAAAGTTGCGGAATCGCGATGGAGCAGCCAGCATTGGGCCGAATCCGCCGGCGCTGTGATAAGCCCATCCCAGGAGCAACAAGCCAACCGCTAACAACACGGGGGCGCTGATCCCCTGTAGGAGCCGAATGTATTCAATCCCCATGAGAATGACGGCGAGATTGATCAACCAGAACAGAAGAAAACAAATGGCCGTAGCGTAGGGCACGTTCTTCCAACCGGGAGCGAGCGTGGCCAGGAGAGTACTGATTGCTTCGCCGCCGATCCAGGTCTGAATGCCGAACCATCCGCATGCCACGAGCGCCCTCAGTACTGCGGCCACATTGGCGCCGAGGACGCCAAACGAAGCGCGTGCTAAAACAGGGAACGGGATGCCGTACTTGGCTCCGGGATGGGAATTCAGCAGCATCGGGACCAGAACGATCACGTTGCCGATAAAAATTGTCATAACCGCCTGTTTCCAGTTCATCCCGCCCTGGATCAGGCTCGCAGCTAGCATGTAGGTGAGGATGTTCACCGACATCGAAATCCAAAGCGCTGCGAAGTTGTATGTTCCCCAATGGCGGCGGTCAGCCCCCGCGGGTGCAAGGTCAGGATTGTAGAGCGGACTGGATTCGATTCGAGACCGGACGTGAGGAGATTCGGGTGTGGTCATGGTTTCGGTTAGGAAATATCGCAATGGACGTCACGATGGACTACTGCAATTGCTTCAGTCCGCTGCTGCAGCTTTTCCAGTCTGCGCAGTGAGCGGGCCGTAGCTTTCCGGCCGACGATCGCGAAAGAATTGCCACACTTTCCGGACTTCCGCGATCATATCCAAATCGAGGTCCGCCGTTACCACCTCGTCTTTATCCCGGCTGGCCTGGGCAATAATTTTGCCGCGCGGATTGCAGAAGTAGCTCTTGCCATAAAACTCTCCAATGCTCCAGGGTTTCTCGACACCAACTCGATTGATCGCTCCGACAAAGTAGCCATTGGCCACGGCATGCGCGGGCTGTTCGAGTTCCCACAGATATTCCGAGAGCCCGGCAACCGTGGCGGAGGGATTGAACACGATCTCGGCGCCGTTCAATCCCAAGATACGCGCGCCCTCGGGAAAATGCCGGTCGTAACAAATGTAGACGCCGACTCGTGCATATTTTGTTTGGAAGACGGGGTATCCGAGATCGCCGGGAGTGAAATAGAACTTTTCCCAGAATCCCGGATGGCAGTGCGGAATGTGATGCTTGCGGTATTTCCCTAGATAGCGGCCGTCGGCATCGATCACCGCGGCGGTATTGAAATAAACTCCGGGCATTTGCTCTTCATAAACCGGAACCACGATTACCATGCGGTGTTTAGCGGCAGCCTTTTGCATCAAGCGCACCGTCGGACCGTCCGGCACGCGCTCGGTTAATTCATACCAGCGAGCATTCTGTTCTGCGCAAAAATAAGGGCCATAGAAAAGCTCCTGCAGGCACAGGATCTGCGTTTTTTTTCGCGCCGCCTGCGCGATCAACTTCAGGTGTTTGTCGATCATGGCCTTTCTGATCTGGGCAAGAGGGCGCTCTGTGCTGAGCGCATTGCTGGCTTGAATCAAGGCACAGCGCACGATCCGGGGCATGGGACGCGACCTCCGAGGAACGCAACTATAGCAGAAAATTTTGGAGGAATAGTTCTGGCGTTTCGCTATCCGTATCTAACCAGAACTCGCCGGGCGGAACCCGTCTCCGTTGACACAACTGCGGACGCCAAAATAGACTCGGCGTTCTCAAGATTTCTCTGAAGGAAACATATGGCCCGGCGCCCTCGCATTGCGGTGGTTGGAAGTGCCAACATCGACCTGACAACCTTCACCGATCAGTTCCCCAAGCCCGGGGAGACGATCTTCGGCCAGAAATTCGATCTTGGATTCGGTGGCAAAGGCGCGAATCAGGCCGTGGCTGCCCGTCTTTGTGGCGCGGATGTCTTCATGGTGGCGAGAGTGGGGAGCGATCTTTTTGGCCCAGCCACCATTGAGAACTTCAAGAAACTTGGCATCGACGCCACTCATGTGAAGCAGGTTGAGGGGCTATCGAGCGGCGTCGCTCCGATCTTTGTCGAGCCCAACGGGCAAAACCGCATTCTGGTCGTGAAAGGCGCCAACGACGCCCTGAAGGCGGCCGATGTTGACGCCGCCGCGGAGATGTTGAAAGCTGCTGACTGCATCGTCTTGCAGTTTGAGATCCCGCTTGAAACCGTGTATTACACGATCGCATTCGCGCGAAAGCATGGGATACGCTGCATTTTGAACCCGGCGCCCGGCCAGTTTGTCGATATGCGTGCTTTGGCTGACCTCGATTACTTTGTTCCGAACGAGAGTGAGGCCGAGACTATTACTGGGATTGCCGTACGGAATGTTGAAGATGCGAAGAGGTGCGCCCAGAAATTGGTTGCAGGCGGGATCCGCAGGGTGATCATCACTTTGGGAGCCAACGGATCCCTCCTGGCGGGCCGTGGTATAAGCGACCACGTGCCTCCATTTGCAGTGAAGACTATCGACAGCACTGGCGCGGGCGACGCATTTATCGGGAGTTTTGCAGTCTTCCTTGCGGAGGGAGTGCCGGAACAAGAAGCAGTGCGGCGCGCCAATCTGTACGCGGGACTCTCGACCACGGGTATCGGGACGCAAAAATCCTTCTACGACCGGGCGGGTTTTGATGCAGAGTGGGCGGTTCAAGGCTGAAACCAGGCCCGCTCCCCATCCAGTGCGTTTTCCTCATCCTGTGCAAAACTGGGAAAAACCGCTGCTGATATTTTTCTACCGCCGAAAAGTCTTGACTTGGGGACGAGTGGCCATTTATAAGCCCCTTCTACGGTCCAAAGACCTTCCCAGTTCAACGTAAAACCGAAAGCCACTCGTCATTCGGTGTGGGGCCGCCGAAAGGGGTAGTCATGCGAAATAAGAGGGCGCTGCTCGATATAGTTGTTTTTACTTTGGCAGTTTCGGCTTGTCCGTTCTTGTACGGGCAGGCGACTGGAAGTTTCTCGGGCACGGTTTCCGACAAAGCTGGCGCCGTGGTCTCGGGCGCGACGGTTAAAGCGACCTCGCAAGGTACCGGCGTAGTGCGCGAGGCCAAGACCGACGATTCCGGACATTACTTGATTCCACTGCTGCCGGTCGCGTTCTACACAATTCGCGTGGAGTCTCAGGGATTTCAGGCCACGGAGCAGAAAGACATTCGGCTACAGGTCGACGAGCATCGTGAAGTGGATTTCACCCTCGCACCAGCGTCTGTCTCCTCGACCGTTGAAGTCAGTGCCACCGAAGTAGCAGTGGAGACTACGAACCCCTCGCTCGGTCAGGTCATCACTTCCGAGCAGGTCGCCGATCTGCCTTTGAACGGACGCGACTTCGTGCAGTTGGCGACGTTGACACCGGGTGTAACTGCGGAAACCAATCCGAATAGCTTCTTTAACGGCGGCCCCACCAGCGAAGCCTCGGCTCGCGGCTCGTTTTCTCTTTCGGTAGGCGGATCGCGCCCTCAGAGTACCGACTGGCTGCTCGATGGCAACGACAACAACGAATTGACGGCGGGAGCGATCGCGATTTTGCCTTCCATCGACGCCATCCAAGAATTCAAAGTGCTCACCTTTACCTACTCGGCGCAGTACGGGACGCGCGCGGGTCCAACCGTGCTCGTCACCACGAAATCGGGGTCGAACCAGTTTCACGGGTCGTTATTTGAGTTCTTTCGCAACACCAAGCTCGATGCAAAAAGCTACTTTGCCGCGACCAGGGAGCAGTTCAACCTGAATCAGTTCGGAGGAGCGCTGGGCGGTGCGATTCAGAAAGACAAGACGTTCTTCTTCGTGGATTATCAGGGTAAGAGGCAGCGTCACGGGATTGAAGGTACTGGCTTAGTCCCCACGAGTGCAATGATGGGTGGTGACTTTACCGTCGACCCTCTCGGAGCTATCCGAGGAAGTATGCAGTCAAGATTCAGCAACCTTGTCAATCCCTACTCGGGCGGTCCCTTCCAATGTGACGCCTCGGATCAACCTATCCAGCCAGGTCCTGACGGCACGCAGACGGGCGGGGTTCAAGACTGCAATAAAATACCGTCGAACCTGTTCGACCCGGCCGGAACGAATCTGATTCAGCTCTATCCAGCGACCAATGTTAGCGGTTCAGGCTTCAACTTCACCAACGCTCCGGTTCGGAAACTCGACGAAGGGGAGTTCGACGTCCGACTGGACCACAACTTCTCCAGCAAAGATTCCGTGTTTGCCCGCTTCAGCTACGATCAGGCAAATTCGCTGGTTCCCGGTGGCTCGAACCCTACCGGTCCAACAGGATTCGCGGAAGCCACGCCGTTCGGAAGCACGCAGAACATCTCCAACCACGGACGTAACGTGGCCATTTCCGAAACCCACATTTTTTCCAGCAACACAGTCAATCAGATCAGTGGTGGCTTCAATCGGATCTTCAACTTCATCAAGTCTTACGGGTACGGCACGTGCGAGGGCAACAAAATCGGTATCCCGAATGCCAACTTGGACTCCACTTGCAATCCCCCCTCTGGAATTCCTGGGATCGCAAACCAGTCCTCGCAATACTGCATAAGTTGCGGACTGACTTCCATCCAACCGCCGGCTGGGGGTTACTGGTCGCTGGGAGATCGCGGATTCGCCCCCTTCCAGGGCGGAACTAACGTCTTCTCCATTTCCGATTCCTTCGACATGATTCGCGGCAAGCACGACATCCGCTTCGGTGGAGAAATTCGAGCCCACCAGATGAATGTGCTGACTAACTCGTTTCAGGACGGTTTTTTTGTCATTGCCCAACAGACCGGAGACGCGATGGCAGACCTGCTCATGGGTTTGTACGTCTTCGGAGAACATGATCAGACGTTTAAGGGCGCCACTACCGGGCGGCGCTGGAAATTATTCCGTCCGTATGTCCAGGATGACTGGCGGGTATCTCCCAATCTGACGCTGAACCTCGGTCTCGGATGGGCGCTGGTAACGCCAATCACCGAAGCGGAAAATCGCCAGGCGAACTTTAACTTTAACAGTACCTGCACCCCGCAACCGGACTGCAATTTGTTGGTTCCCGGCGTGAACTCCGATGCGCGAGTTGGTGTCAAGTTCGACAAAACTGCTTTCGAACCGAGGATCGGACTGAGCTGGAAGGTGCTGGGCAGTCAAACGACGGTGCTCCGGGCTGGGTATGCCATCTACCACGACTCCTCGTGGAACATAGGTGGGCAGGGCCTCGTGAATAATCTCCCGTTCCAGGCGTCTTCGGGTTTAGGTCCTTTCGGCTTCCCGGGATCTTGTCCGCCCTCGGCATTCCCCAATCCGAATTTTCAGGCCTGCGCCATCAGCGGGGGGTTCCCTCTCGCTCTCGGTGGCATATTTACAAGTCCTCCGGACCTTAGCAGTTTCTTTGGGACTGTCCAGTCGCAAAATCTCAACTTCAAGCAGGGGATGATTCAGCAGTTCAACTTGAACGTCGAGCATCAACTGCCGGGTAACGTCGTACTCACGGCCGGATATGCGGGATCGCGCAGCTCCCGCATCTTGGTGAACGGATTGAACATGAACGTCGGTTCTCCGTCGGCGTGTTTCACCGATCCCAACTATCACTTGGGCTGTGGGCTGCAGAGCGGAGGAAAGTATCAGTTCAACTATGTCGCCAACTTCACCGACACCGGCGCCGCTCGATACGATTCGCTTCAGGTCAAGGCTGAGACCAAAAGCGCCCGGCACGGGCTCTATATGCTGTTGGGTTATACCTATTCCCGCACGTTCGATTCTGGACTTCCCGATGGCCTTGGCAGTAACAGTGGAGCTACGTACTGGCCGCTGCCGGGATCGAACAAAGCCGATTGGGGCGTGTCTGGGCTCAACCTGAACAACCAGTTTACCGTCAGCGTGCTCTACGATTTGCCCTTCGGTAAGGGCAAATCGTTCGGTGCCAACTGGAGCGGACCTGTCAACGCCGTCTTGGGGGGGTGGTCGCTTACCCTGATTGAAAGGGCCGAGTCCGGATTCCCGATCTTTGTGTACGACAGCAACAACAAATCCGGCGTGAACTTCCTGGACAACTTCGCTGCATGGAACCGCCCGGACCAGATTTGTGATCCCAAGAGCAGCCATCCAACGGTGGGCAAGTGGTTTAATACTCAATGCTTTGTCGATCCACTACCTGGACAACTTGGTACTGCGTCGCGTACTCCGGTCTATGGGCCGCGCTTCGTGAATACAGATTTCTCAGCTATCAAACACATCCACCTGAGCGAAGCCATGAATATGGATTTCCGGGCTGAGTTCTTTAATCTCTTCAACCATCCACAGTTCAATGCGCCCGGTTTAAGCTCGACGCCCGGTGCAGATCTAGCGTCCCCCAGCTTCGGCGTAATCACTGCGACCGTCAAAGACCCGCGAGTGATTCAGTTTGGCCTCAAGCTGAATTTCTAGGCGGTCCGATTTGGCGTGGCTTAACATGGGGCAGACTGAGCGCAACTCAGTTCTGCCCTTAACTTTGTAATCTAAGAATCTTTCGGTGAAACCACAAACCTGCTCAGCGAGGGTCAGGATGAAATTGTTCCGGGTTTGCCTTTTGGCAGCGGGAGTAGTACTGATGCTGTGCCTCACCTCCTGGGGCCAACAGAAGCGCAAGATCATCATCGATCAGGACGCCGCTGGACCCGCCGGAACGGACCAGCAATCGATGTTGCTGCTGATCCAGTCCCCGCAGACGGAAGTCTTGGGCATCACAGTGGTGACGGGCGATCAGTGGCTTCATGAGGAAGTGGCGCACACTTTGCGGATGCTCGAACTGATCGAGCGAACTGACATTCCGGTCGTGCCGGGTGCAGAGTATCCGCTGGTAAGGCGAAGGGAGGAGACGGAACGGTGGGAGCAACAATATGGTTCAGTGGCGTGGCTCGGCGCCTGGACGCCCAAGTTCTATCATCCGGCCGATCAGCTAGGAGAGATGCCGGAAGGCAAACCTACAACCAAGCCATCCGACGAAGATGCGGCTCACTTCTTGCTGCGCATGGTGCACAAGTTTCCGAACGAGGTCAGCATCTACGCCGGTGGACCCATGACCAACCTGGCGCTCGCAATTTCCATCGACCCCGAATTCTCGGGACTGGCGAAAGAATTGGTGTTCATGGGCGGCAGCCTCAATCCGCGGACGGACGATCCCGAATTCGCCAACACGCCGACGCACGAGTTCAACCTCTGGTTCGATCCGGAAGCAGCGCACATCGTGCTGCGGGCCCCGTGGAAGAAAATCGTTTGCACGACGGTTGATATTTCGGTGAAGACGCGGCTGACTGCGGACATGGTCAATCGCATCAAAGCGGCAGATACCGCGGCTGCGCGCTACATCGGCAAGTATGCTCGCCTGCGAGGCAATTACAATTATTTATGGGATGAACTGGCGGCGGCAGCGTGGCTCGATCCTAGCCTGATCACGAAGAAGGAAAAACTGTTTATGGATGTAGACCTGGACCGTGGGGCCGGATACGGTAATACCCTGGGCTGGACGGATCGGGATAAACCAAAGGCCGAGATGCAGCCTGTCGAGGTGCAGGATGATCTGGATGTTGACAGGTTTTACAAGATGTTTGTCGATCTGCTGACCGCCCCGACACCGAGAAAGAACTGAGTTCCGTGAGCGTGGAATGAAGATTCCAAACAGCCGGCGAAGGATTGTGGTGTGGCTGATCCCGCTCGTATTGATCGCCGCATGGGGAACCCAGGCCGTGGGTCAGGAAGCTCCAGTTGCCACTCGAGCGACGAGAGACACTCCAGAAGAGCATCTGGGCAAGGGCTACGACGCATTGAAACGGGATATGTACGAGGTGGCCGTCAGCGAATTTCGTTCTGCCCTTCAACTCGATCCCAGTTTAGTTCTCAGGGCACGATTTCCTTTGGCCGTCGCGCTCTTCGAGTTGCATCGATCTAGCGAAGCTCGGCGCGAGTTGGAAGCCGTACGCCGCGAAGTTGGCGATCATCCGAACGTCTTGTATTACCTGGGAAGGCTGGATGTAGAGGACCGCAACTTCGAAGGCGCAATTCAGAATCTTGGCAAGGCCGCTGCCAAGCCGCCTTTCCCCGACACGGCGTACTATCTCGGATTTGCCTACTTCAAGCACGGCGACCTGCCGCCCGCCGAAAAATGGTTGAAGGAGGCAGCGCGGCTCAATCCGAGCGACAGCCGAGTGCTGTATCAGCTGGGATTCGTGTATCGCAAAGAGGGGCACGAAGAGGATGCCAGGGAAACTCTGGCGGCTTCGGATGAACTGCGGCGGCGTGACGACAATGAGAGCAAGCTGCGGACCGAGTGCGGGAAGAAGCTTGACCAGGGTCCGGGAGACGAGGAGGCGCACACTTTTTGCGAGCAGTTGTATACTCCCGACGACGCGGAAAAACTGACGGCCCTGGGAACGCTCTACGGCCAGCACAGAGACCTGGAAGCGGCGCTCAAGCCCTTCCGCAGGGCTGCGGAGTTGGCACCGCAGTCTCCGCAAATGCAATACAACCTGGCGCTGACCTACTACCAATTGAACCGGTTTGAAGAAGCGCGTGCGCCTCTCGGCCGGATCATCGAGCGCTGGCCGGATTTATTTCAACTACATGCTCTCTACGGAGCCGTCTTGTTGAAGTTGGGGGAAGATGTTGCGGCCTATCAGGCACTGCACCACGCGGAGCAACTCAATCCCCAGGATCCCGGGACGACGGATCTTCTGTACAAGATCAGTCTCGTCCTTGCGCGGAAAGATCAGAGCGCCCGGCAGTACCCCAACTCGCTTCAATACCTTGAGGAGGCGATAAAACTAAGGCCTCAAGAGCCCGAACCTCACCGACGCCTGGTGGAAATCTACACTCTTACGGGCCATCCAGATCAGGCCGCCGCGGAACAGCGGGAGGCCGATCGCCTGAGTAAAGAATAGTGACAGTGGATGATTCTGCGATTTCCGCATGCCGACGTTGGTGGCTTGCAGTTGCCGCTTGGCTGAATCCGCGGCGCCTTCTCACCCAGGCGATCATTCTCTCGTGTTGTTTGTGGGGAGTCTGTGCGGTGGACTTTTCCACGCCCGGAGTTTTGGACCGTGCCGGAAACGTCAAGTTCCAGGACTTTCTGCAGTTTTATGTTTCGGCCAGGCTGATCGCACAGGGCCGCGCCAGCCAGCTCTTCGACCAACCGATTGCCTCGGCTGAACTGCAAGCCATCGTCCAGCAACCGACCCGCGTGCGTCTACCCACCGTCTACGGACCCCAAGTGGGCCTGATCTTCGTTCCGCTGACACGATTCCCGTTTCTCCTCGCGGCGTCATTCTGGGTCGCAATCAGCGTGCTGTTGTTTTTTTTCTGTGTTTATTGGATTTGGAAATCTTGCTCCAGTCTGCGCCAGTATTCCGGCATTGTCGCCATGTCGACAATATGTTTCCCGCCACTCTTCCATTTCCTCTTGCGAGGACAGATTTCGGTGCTCGTGCTTGCATGTTTCACCGTAGCGTTTCTGGCTTTTCGTTCCGGTAAGGGCTGGCTGGCCGGCATGGCCTTGGGCTTGCTGGCGTTCAAGCCGCAGTTTCTGGTAGCGATTCCTCTGGTTCTCCTTCTTTCGGGCGAATGGGAGGCTGTGGCCGGGCTTGTCACCTCAGTTTTCGCGCAGTTCATTCTCACTTGGATGTGTTTTGGCACGTCCGTCATGCGCGCCTACTTCGATACTCTCTGGCATATCTCGCGATGGATCGACACCGCTGAACCTGGCATGGCTCAAGCCCAGATGCATTCGCTCCGGTCTTTTTGGATCCTATTGTTGCCATGGCCAACCGTCGCGCTCGTCCTCTATGTTCTTTCCTCAGCCGTGGTTTTGGTCATTGCCGCCGCCTCATGGAAGTCGTGCGGTGATCTGGCGCTTCGTTTTTCCGCTCTCGTCATCGCAGCAGTCCTGATCAATCCACACTTGTTCGTATACGATCTGCTGGTGCTGGCACCGGCGATTTTGCTGCTTGCGGATTGGACGCTCGGACATGCTAGTCATTCTGCATCCGCTCCGGTCAGTGTGTTGGTATACCTCGCGTTTATCCTTCCGTTGCTGGGACCGCTGACCGTGTGGACACACTTCCAACTCTCCGTGCCGGTCTTTGCTGGCCTTCAAGCGATGATATGGTCCATCTTGCGTAGTTCCGCGAGGAATTCATATGGAATGTGAGAAGGAGTCACGGTTTGGATATGGAAGACATCTGCCTCTGGTCGCGCGCTCCAAAGCCTTTTCTTGATTATCCGAGGGATAAGGCATCATCCACCAGAAGCGCCCGGCCCGCTATTTCTCTGTGATTCCAGGCCACTCATCTGTGCGAAAGGGAGACGCGGGAAGGCCTTCTTTGTTGAAGAGGTTGCAAGGCGGACTGTCGGCCCAGGCATATCGAACCGCAACCGGGGCCGGCACCACAGAACTGGAAACCACCACGGAATCGCCGTCGATGCTCGCCGCTGCCCAATGAAATCTTCGGTCTCGGCCAGCAATGGCGAATCCGCGCAGGGGTGCACCCCCCATCGCCTCCAGTCCGGTCCCAACATTCGAGAATCGAATTCTGATTTGGGATCCTTGGATTTTCATGTCTTGATAGAGCGGTCCGGAGTAGACAATAGGCTTTGCATACGTCGTGCCCAACGCCCACAGGGCAAGCCGCTCGCCTACTTCCGCTTTGCGATGCGGGTGAACATCTTTAGGATCTCCAACGTCGATCGTCACGGCGATGCCCGTGTCATGCAACTGGCGGGCGGTTAATAGCTGCGCCTCGCGCAATTCAGCCCAGGCCGATTCCGTGGGGTGGTCGGGGACAGCTCCATGATTCGGCAATTGCACAATTAGGAACGCGAGGCCGTTTTGATGCGAGGCATTGCGCCAGCTTGTAATCAGGGATGGCAAAAGGGTCCGATACTGATGAGCTTTCAGGGCATTGCTCTCACCCTGATACCAAATCGCGCCACGGAATGGATACGAGATCAGAGGCGCGATCATTCCCTCGAAGAGTCCAGAGAAGGGGCGCGGGGGATAACCCACCGTGGTGACGTTTTCAATCGAGAAGCCGGTGAGTGAATTCTGCGTGAACGGCAGGCTGATGCCCCAGCCCTCCTGTCGAAGATCGCGGAACCAGACTGTGATCGATTGCCAACTATCGGTAGCGTGGAACAGCGAAGTGGAATAATCATCCCAATCTGTGATCGTGGGCTGCAACGTTCGCACGCGAAGCTGGCCCGTACCCCGCACCCAAAAACGAAGGCCCAAGTAAGAACTCAAGTCGGTGGGAGAGCCATCCAGTTTGAATCTCGCCGTCCATCGGGAGTCGTCCGACTCATCCATGGTGCCGGAGATTCGGGCGGCGAATCCTTTACCTCCGCGTCCCGGCGCCACAAGCTCGAAAACCGAATCCGGTGCGCTTTGCCAGTCATACACCCAGAATCCACCTGTAGTGTTGTGCGTGCTGCCATCGTCAAAATTGCCGAAGGGAAGTACTTCCCCGGAAGGAGTCTCGCGAATCAGCTCAAAGTCGTCGAATTCCAACCCGAAAGGAAGTTTCGCCCCCGCCAATGTGACTCCGTCAGACTTCGGCGCATCGTCGAGTATTGGTTTGAGCTCGGCATTCTGACGCAAAGTCTCAGGGTCGATCCATTCTTCAATGGTTGTTCCCGGCCAGGCGCTCTCGATGACACCAATGGGTACACCCAGATTCGTATAGAGATCGCGGGCAAAGTAGTAGCCGACGGCAGAGAAATCTTTCGCGCTTTCAGGCGAACATATCTGCCACGTTGCCGGCAAGGTGTTCTGTTGCGGTTGCGAAGCGATTTTCTTGGGCACCGTGAACAGCCGGATTTCCGGGTAATCCGCTTTGGCGACCTCCTCAGGTCCGCGGACCGAACCGGTTAGCCCGAAGGCCATGTTCGATTGTCCGGACGCGACCCAGACTTCTCCGATCATCACGTCCTTTAATTCGACGGTCTTCTTGCCTTGAATCGTAAGGCTGAAGGGGCCTCCCGCCGGCATCGGGGGCAGGTGTACCGACCAATGGCCAGCGGAGTCTGATTTGATGGAGCTCGTATTCCTCGCCAAGGTCACTGTGATTTTTTCGCCAGCCTCGGCTGAACCCCAGATGTGGATCTCACGATCCCGCTGCAGGACCATGTGATCGCCGATCAGGTGTGGCAGGATTGGATCAGCCCGGGACGCTGGCAAGAAAGCGCAAGCAAGAACTGAAACGGCCACAGGCAGACGGAGTGCATGTTGCCCGAGAGATCGGCCCACGCTACGAGAAATGCCTCCTAAATTCAGTCTCAGCCTCCGGGTGAATCAGAAGTCATTTCTCTTCAATAATGGCCAGGTCCCAGGGTTTCAGAGCAACTGTTTGGGACGCGGTTACGGCTGTCTGAGTAAGTAGATCGGAACCCAACCTATACGGGTAATTGAAGGTCTGAGGATTGCTCGAATAGTTGAAATAATAATGTAAGGTCTTACCCGCTCGATTCACTCCATGCTTAACCCGCACCGGCGTAGGCAGCTTCTGGTCCGGTCCCGTTAGTCCAGCATGTTGAAGAACCTCGAGCAGCACTTTCTCCTGGAGTTGATCGCTCAGCACTGTGCCTTCGTAGGTCAGCGTGCCCTGGCCGAAGCGGTTTCGAGTGATGGCGGGGAATTGCTTGAAGAATGGATGATCATAAAACGCCAGCGGCTGAGCCGCGTCTGCGATCAGAAACTCGGCCCACTCGGAGATTCTATTGTTTTCACCGGCATGAAAGGGGTCACCCCGCAAAGTTAGAGGCTGTTTCAGGCTGGAAAATTCCTGGTAATGAAGTCCCGCCGCTTCGCGCAACGGGCCCGGCGCCATTGTCCACCGAACGGTGTCGTATTCGTTGGTAAATCCACTCTTGAGAGTCAGGAGCAGGTTCCCGCCCTGGCGGACGTACTCGACCAGGCGATTCAACAATTCGTCGCTGGCAACATAGAGCGAGGGAACCACGATGACCTTGTACTTTGCGAGATCTGTGCTTTCGGCAAAGATAAAATCCACGCCGATATTTCCCCGGTACAGAGTGCCGTACATCTGGCGCAGCAACCAGTCGTAATTCACCCGGTCGCTGAACTTCATGAAGTCAATGCCGTAGTGCGAGTCATTGCTGTAAAGAATCGCGACCTTGTTGTCCCGCCGGAGATCAACCAAATCGGGCCCAATACGCTGCAACTCATGCGCGGTCCGGCTAACCTCGGCGTAAGCGCGGCCGGGTTCGAGATCATGCGAGAGCACGCCCTTCCAATACGTTTCCTGGCCGTAGTGGATCGAGTGCCAGTGCCAGTATTCGACCATGTTCGCGCCGGCGGAGAGATGGGTATAGACATCGAGCCGCAATTGCCCGTCATACGGCGGAAACTGCTCCTTCGAATCCCATCCAATGGTCTGCGCATTGGTCTCGGTGACCAGATAGTTGGTCTGCTTCAATGATCGTGTGTAATCGCCGGGCATGCTCGATCCCATGCCGTCAAACAGGTCCTGCGTTCCGTGGTAAGGATTCACCGCCATCACATCCATCGAGCGGCTGATATCAAGTTCGTTCACTTCATGTCGCGGAGGTCCTGCCAGATCGTGCATAACAAACTGGTCCGGCCGCTTGTATTCATTTACGATCCGGGCCTGCCACGCCAGGAAATCCGTGGTCAGCCATTGCGAGTAACGCTGCCATTCCAGCTTCCAGCCGGGATTGATGATTCCGTCTTCAGGCGGAATCTCGCTCCAGTCATTCAGGCGCTGGCCCCAGTAGTTGAGCCCCCAATTCTTATTGAGTTCATCGATGGTCTTGAATTTGTGTTGCAGATAACTGACGAAGCCCGCTTGCACGTCAGGATTCGCCGCTCCTCCGGACGACGTTTCATTGTCGACTTGAAAACCAATCACCGCGGAATTGTCCTTGTAATGCGCGACAATCTTGCGGATCACGCGGGCGCAATAAAAACGGTAAGTTGAGTTGGCCAAGTCCGTATTCTGGCGGTAACCAAAGGTGATTGTCTGCCCCCCGAACCGTGTGATGGCAATTTCCGGATGCTTTTTGTACAACCAGGCCGGAATCGAATAGGTCGGCGTCCCCATGATGACTTTAATACCGGCCTGGTGCATGCGTTCCACGATGCGGTCCATCCAGGCGTATTCGAAGCGGCCATCCTCCGGCTCCCAGAGTCCCCAGCTCGATTCGCCCACGCGGACGACGTTAATGCCCGCCTGCTGCATGAGTTGAACGTCCTTTTCCAATCGCTCGTAAGGCATGTATTCGCTGTAATAAGCGACGCCGTACAGCACAGTCTCCATCTTGTCAGGAGCAAACGCGGGCCGGGATTGGGTGAGGACCGAGACCGGGATCAAGAATAAGACAACAGTCGCAAGGTACACGGTGCGAAGTAGCTGGTTCATACTCACTTGGAACAAACTCATGTTTGAAATGTGCGGCGATGTTTACTTTCTGACCAATTCGCTTGCTTCCGTTTCTTTGTTTTGTTCTCGTCGGGCAATACGGATCAAGGTCGGCAGAACGTCGCCGAAGTGGCCTTCGCGCGCCGGTCCTCCGAAGTTGAAGTAGAGTCGGCGGTACAAGCTGTAAAGTTCATCGTAAATTCTCTGCTCCCCGATTTGCGGAGCGAAAACGATATGCGACGGACAGACATGCCGCTGTGCCTCTTCGATCGTCTTGAAGATCCCTGCGGCCAAAAAAGCAAAAATGGCGGAGCCCATTCCTGTGACCTTAGTGCTTGGAACTAGAACCGGTTTGCCCAGCACATTGGCATAGACCTGATTCAGCGCAGAATTATTTTGCGGAATCCCGCCTCCATTGATCACGCGACGGGTCGGTGCGCCATATTCGGTCATGCGATCTAGAATCACGCGGGTATGAAACGCAGTCCCTTCAAGCGCCGCGAACAATTCATCTTGTGCGGTGTGCTGCAAGTTCCATCCGAGAGTCATGCCGCCGAGATTGGGATTAACGAGTACAGTTCGGTCGCCGTTATCCCATGTCATCCGCAATAGCCCGGTAGAGCCGGCGTTATATCTTTCCAGGCCCTTGCTCAAGTCAGCCACGGTCGTGTTGGCGCGCCGTGCAATCGCACTGAAGATATCGCCAGTCGCCGACAGCCCTGCCTCGACTCCGGTGTATTGCGGGTGAACGCTTCCTTGAACCACACCGCAAACTCCCGGTACTAGTTGCGCCTGCTTTACATAGGCGATGATGCACGTCGAGGTGCCGACGACATTCACGACATCGCCTTCTCCGGCGCCGACGCCGATCGCATCCCAGTGTGCGTCGAAGGCTCCGACGGGAATTGGAATACCTGAGCGTAGACCGAGTTCCGCCGCCCAGTACGGCGACAACGCCCCTGCGATCTGGTCCGAAGTGGCGTATTCGCCGTCAAGCTTGGCCCGGACTCCGGCCAGCAGGGGATCCAGTTTGGTCAGAAAACTTTCCGGCGGAAGGCCGCCCAGGTCCGGATTCCACATCCACTTGTGCCCCATGGCGCAGACGCTGCGCTTCACCCGCCCGGGGTCGGTAATGCCGCAGAGCGTGGCGGCAACCATGTCGCAGTGCTCAAACGCGCTGGCAAACTTCTCGCGTTTGTCTGGATTGTGACGCAACCAGTGCAGCAATTTTGCGAAGCCCCACTCCGAGGAGTACACGCCGCCACACCACTCAATGGCTTGGAGCCCCTCCCGGTGGGCAAGCTCAGTAATCTGTGCGGCTTCCTCCTTTGCCCGGTGATCACACCAAAGGTAGTACTCGCCCAGCGGAGTCATTCCATTCCCGACCGGAATCACACTGGAGCCGGTTGTGTCGAGCGCGATAGATTCGATTTGATCGCCAGAAATTCCAGCTTCTATGACCGCGCTGCGAGTGGCGGCCGTGAGCGCTCGCATGTGGTCATCATGTGCTTGTGTCGCGTATTCGGGGTCCTCGCGCTTTCGATGCAACGGATACTCGGCGACTGCAGACGCCAGCAGACCGCGCTCGCTATCCACGATGGAAACGCGCACGCTTAGAGTGCCGAAATCGACTCCAGCAACAATCGCCATGGAATCTCTCACGTCTTAGTTCCGGTGCCAGTACATCTGCCAGCCCAAATACCGCACCGCTGCCTCATGCACCGCGCCCGCCACGGTCGAAAAGTTCGCCGCAACGTGGTGCTCAAATCCGTTCTCGCAAATGTAATGCAGCAAATGCTGCAGGCGCGGAATCTCCACAACTCCGGCGCCGCCGAATGTATTGAGCGAATCATTCGTAAAAGCGCCGTCCCCCACGTACCCGCGCATTACCCCGGCGGTGTCGTCTGTAGAGAAGCGCGCGAAGCTCATCGGACCTGACTTCACGCGGCCCACCATGGTTCCAAAAGTGTTTTCCTTTCCCACAGTGCCGGCAATAATCTCTTGAAAGTCCATGCGGACTTCCTGGAAGAAATGCTTGGGCAGATTGCTGCAATGGAAGCAGACGGCCTTGTTCGGATCATCCCCGTAGTTGTTGTTCCAGTCGAGCAACGCGCTTGGAGTTTCCGATGCGAGCGCCAGGGCATGCATGCTCAGTGTGCCGCAGACATCCACTTCGCAGGCGCTAGGTATGAGATTGTCGCTCATCATGCTCATGATGGTGCAAGGCACCACGCCGAAATACTCTTCCATAGCGGTCCAACACTGCACGGCGCTGACTTTAACGTCGGTGGATTTCATCCAGTCGTCGATCACGAAACCCAGCTTGGCCATCTTGATCAGCGCGGCTTCTGGAATTCCGCTGGTCGTCACATATTTGCGAATGTCTTGCAGTTTGCCTTCCACGCCACCGTCGGTGTCTTTGAGCTTGGCGATGCGGCCGAGAATTTCCGAAAGATCGACGGTTTCCACCGAGATGCCCTGCGATTCCAGAATCTTTTCGCTGTAGCGAACCGTGTTGAAGGCAGCAGGACGGGCGCCAATACTGCCAATTCGCAGGTCGCGGAGTCCGTTTACAACCCGGCACACGGCGGCAAACCATGCCAGATCGCTTTGAAATTCCTTGGAGTCAGGGCTGACCGTGTGAAGAGTCGTGAGGGAATAAGGAATTCCATACTGCCTCAAATTATTGCAGGCCGACATCTTTCCACAGAAGCTGTCGCGGCGAAAGGCAATCGTCATTTTCGCGGTAGAGTCTGGCGTAGCCTGTACCAGCACAGGAACATGAAGTCGTGCCAGGCGCAGGGTATCGGCGATGGCCCGTTCATCGCCGAAATTCGGAAGTGAGACGATCACGCCGTCAATGCGCTCGCGGTTCTCCTGAAAAAGCGCGGCGCACCGTTTGGCCTCCTCGTGGGTCTCTACCGCTCCGTACTTACTATGTGCCGGATCAAGCGCGACGCAGTCCATCCCCACCTGCTCCAGCGCCCGCAGCATTTCTTCCCGCCCTGATTTCGCGAGGTGATCGGGAAAGAACCCGCGGTTGCCAACGATGACGCCCATCGTGATTTTCTTGTGTGACATATTTGCCCTTATTACCTGCCAGCATTCTGCGTGTTGTTTAGGTGCTGTTCCGTGCCCGCTCCCGCGCAGGCGAAAAGCGGTAGCAGTAAACCGCGCCCAGAATCGCCAGCAACCCTCCCCACCAGACCCCAGCGTGCAGACCATAAAGCACAACCTGGTTCTGAGGCGGGTACACCAGTTCGTACAGGCCCGCGCCGCAGATCAGCACGCCATTCACCAGCAGTGACAGGCCGATAAAAAACCAAATCGACAACGAACCGCCAGATTTCATTTGCCGCTCCCTACCAGAAAATGATCTGCAAGATGACAAACACAGTGCCCACAACCACTGCCCAGAAAACCGGCCGGTGCAAAATAGAAACCTGCTCTTCCCGAGGAATCTCCGTCAGTCCGTAGACCAGGCCTGTGAGCTCGGCCTCTGGTTTAGGTTTCGTGACGAGGCTGACTGCAACGGTAACCGCAACGCAAATCAGCCAGCACCACAGCGCCCGGAACATGTTCTGGGCCTGATCCTGCGCCTGCGACGACAGCGCCACATATTTCACCGCGGCGGGGTCGACTTTCGCCCATGCCCACATGCCGACCGAAGAGAGAGTCCCCGCAAACAGTCCCCAGAACCCGCCCGCCGGAGTCGCTCGCTTCCACAGCATTCCGAGGATCACGGTCCCGAACAATGGTGCGATAAAAAAGCTAAAGAGTGCCTGGACGTAGTCCATGATGCTTTGAGACCGCATCACCAAATACGCGGTCAAGATACTGGCCCCCACGCCCAGCAGAGTGCACCAACGGCCCATCCTGACCTTCGATTCGTCCGACGCATTCTTGTTGATAAGTGCGCCGTAGATGTCATAAGTCCAAACGGTGGCGAAGGCACTGACGTTGCCCGCCATGCCCGACATGAAGCCGGCGATCAGTGCTGTAACGCCGAGGCCCAGCAGGCCAGGTCCGCAGTAGCGAGCCAGCATGAGAGGCAGCACTTCGTCGAAGCCATGCAAGCCCTGCGCTTGTCCTGCATCCGACCACGCCAAATCGCCCGGCACAAGCCGCAGGAGATGTCCCGTATGCGGATCGCGCAACAACGCCAGGCCCAACAAGCCGGGAAGGATGACGATGAAGGGAACCATCATCTTGAAGGCCGCACCGATGATGGGTGCGAGCTTAGCCGAGCGCAGATCTTTCGCGGACAAGACACGCTGCACCACCAGGAAGTCGGTGGTCCAGTAACCCATCGCGATGACTGCGCCAAGTCCAAAGACGATGCCAACCCAGTTGATTCCCATCGGATTGTCTGTAAAATTGCCCAAGGTCGACCAGGCGTGTGTGTATGCGCCCGGGTTTGCCACATGTTGTTCGGTAAGATTCTTCAGAATCTGCGCCTTCAGCCCACTCCAGCCGCCAGCCTCGACCAGTCCCAGAATCGGGATCAACAACGCGCCCGCCCAGATCAGAAAGAATTGCAGGACCTCATTAAAAATCGCGGAACGCAGGCCGCCGAGGGCCACATAGATGGCAACCGTGATGGACGACACCAGGATGCTGACGTGAATGTTCCATCCCAGGACGACCCTCATGACCACCGCCATCGCGTACATATTGATACCGCTCATAAGCACGGTCATGACGGCGAACGAGATCGAGGCCAGAGTCCTGCTGCCTTCGCCGAAACGCAGCTTTAGATATCCCGGAACCGAGTGGGTCTTGCAGATGTGATAAAACGGCATCATCACGAGGGCCAGAAACAGCATCGCCGGAATGGCCCCGATCCAATACCAGTGAGCCGCGAGGATCCCATACTTATATGCATTGCCAGCCCAACCCATAAGCTCGAGCGAGCCTAGGTTTGCTGACAAAAACGCCAGGCCTGCCACCCACGCCGTCATCTCCCGCCCGGCCATGAAGAAGTCTTCGCCGGTGTTGGCGCGCTCCTTCAGGTACAGACCGATTGCCAGTACCAGGGCGAAGTAGAAAACGATGATGACCAGATCGATGGCAGACAAGTGCACAAGTCCGCTCGCATCGGCCAGGATGAGAGCTGTCTTCATATCTTTGGAACCTGTCCGTAATACGCGCTGCGGCCATGCTTCCGCAGGAAATGCTTGTCATGGAGTTCGCGGGAAATCGGATCCGCCTCGGCCGCAATGCCGATCGTGTAGTACGCCATTCTTGCCACTGATTCCAGGAGGACCGCATTGTGGGCGGCGTCAGCCGCACTTATTCCCCAGCAAAAGGGAGCGTGCCCCGCTACCAGTACGGCAGGAACGTCTTCAGTTCTTAGCCGGTCAATGACTCTGCAGATCGCAAGCCCGGTATTTTTCTCGTAATCGCCCGCAATCTCTTCTGCTGTAAGCGACGGTGTTACCGGAACGGGACCATGAAAATAGTCCGCGTGGGTTGTTCCGAGGCAGGGAATGGGGCGGCGCGCTTGCGCCCACGCCGTGGCAAACTCCGAATGCGTGTGGGCGACGCCGCCGATATTCGGAAATCTCTTGTAGAGCTCCACATGTGTTGGCAGATCCGAAGACGGCTGCAGTTTGCCCTCGACTATCTTTCCATCGAGGTCCGTGATCACCAGGTCCTCCCGAGTCATTATGTCGTAAGGGACGCCGCTGGGCTTGATGGCGATGAGCCCATCTTCCCGCGAAATCCCGCTGGCATTCCCGAAGGTGTACAGCACCAGCCCACGTCGAACTAACTCGAGGTTCGCGTCGAGAACTTCTTTTCGCAGGCTCTGGAGCAACATAGTCTTCCAGTCTGGAGCTTCAGGCACGGAGGTTCAGCGTACAAGCAAGTCAGGGAAAACGTTTACCGCGAAACGTCACGTTAAGGCACTCGCTTCCCCTTGTCAACGTTTTCGGATCTTTCATTCGTCAGCGACGCCCATTTGACCCTCGGCCCCTACCTGCCACATGGGGCGCCATTCCGGTCGATTCCCGCAACACAAGTTTGGTTTGCAGGTCATATCCTGTCCCGTTCGGCGCAGGTACCTTTTGCTCGACGTCGGCTAATAAAGCGTTGAAGGCCAGGCGTGCAAGCTCCGCCTGCGACATCTGCACCGTGGTGAGCGGCGGCAACATAAACTGCGCCAGCCGTATATCATCGAAGCCCACCAGCGACAAGTCGCGCGGAATGTTGATTCGCAGCTCGTAACTCTTCCGCATCACGCCGATGGCGGTCATGTCATTCGAGCAGAGCACTGCCGTAGGCTTGACGCCGCCGTCCAGCAATTGCGTGAGGGCTGCCATGCCTCCCTCGATGGTGTGGGTACCTTCGATCACGAGTCGCGTGTCGACTTCCAGTCCGATTTCTCGCATCGAGTGGGCAAAAGCATCTCTCCGAGCCACAGCCGACGGCAGCCGCAACGGGCCGGTGATGAATGCAATCCGCTCGTGCCGCAGGGCTGCGAGATGCTGCACCGCCTGACGGATACCATGCAGATAGTCAATGCGGATGTTGCTGACGTGCGGACGGGGCGGTCCGACATCAACGAACACCAGCGGCACATTGCGCAGCTTAAGATCCTCCAGCAGCAACTCTTCCATTCCGAACGTCATCACCGCGACTCCGTCCACGCGCCGTTCCAACATCCGGCGCACCGAACTCTCCATCAGCTTGGGGTCGTGGACCGTCGAGGTAAGCAAAATCTCGTAATGATGTTCCACCGCGATGTTTTCAAATACCTGGACGATTTCCGGGAAAAACGGGTTGGTGATTTCCGAAACAATCAGTCCAAAGATGCGGCTCCGCCCGGACACCAGCGCCCGCGCCTGCGTGTTTGGGTAATAGCCCAGCTCGTCAACGATGCTCCAAACTCGCTTGGCCAATTGCGGATTCACGGTAGGGACACGGTTGATCGTGCGCGACACAGTCGCCGTCGATACTCTGGCCCGTTTTGCGATCTCACGGATATCCATTGCGATGTACTCAACCGAAGTGCGTCATTGTAAACTGCCGGGTGTTTCCCGGCGGAATCCAGAATTCAATCCGCATGAGCCTTGAGGAGTTGGCATTCGCTAAACTCCATCGCACCCCGATCTACTGCTCCACAAGCCGGCACGCTTGTTCCCAGAAAATCTCCGCCCGCCTCTCGATCGATGAGTTTGCCGGAATTGATGGCCCGGGACTCCGGACGCAGCCGATACCCGATTACACTTTGTATTCCCTGAATAGCGCTTCCCGGACTTACGAAAAGAGGGTCAATAATGACCGCGTGCGGATCGGTCGGCAGTTCCATCTTTCCGTAATAAACGTTGTAATCGAAAACGGTATTGCGGCTGTGTCCAAATGCGGGAGCAGTTATGTAGGCGCCATCCTCTCCTCGTGAAACGCCATGAGAAAATTCTGCCGCGCCAGCCACATAGAAAATATTATTGAACAAGTAGGTGCCGTTGGCCCAGCCCTTCCAGTCCGACTGTAAAAGCAGACTTACTCTCTCGCCCTGTCCCACATAGACGGTATTGTTATAAATAGTCGCGTTGGTCACCGGACCCGCCACGTTGACGCCCCGATGGTGATCATTCTGGCTGATGTTGTAACGAACCACCGTGCCGATGTTGCCAATACTTTCCGCCGGATCGTGTCCACCTTCGTTGCAGATCAGCAGGAAGCCCCCATCATTGTCGTGGCTATAGTTGTACTGGATCAGGGTGTTCCGGCTGTTCCAGTCGGAATCGAAGCCCTCGCCGTCCCGCTGTCCGCGCGTGCCATAAGCTTCGTTGTATTGAATGATCGTATTGTCCGCGCTCCACGGCCAGATGGCGACGTTGTACCCCGCCGATCTTTGGTTAGCATTGCTGACCACGTTGTGCTCAACCAGCGCGCCATCGGTCGCCACCACAACAATCCCATCCCCACCAATGTCATCGAGAATATTACGCCGCACCACCACGCCCAGGCTGGGATACCACTTCGAGCGCACCCAGTGCGTCGACCAGCCAAAAATCCCACTGCGATCAACATGAAAGATACGATTGTCTTCAATGCGGAGATCGACAAAGCGGCTGGGCTTGGAGCCGCCAATCGCGCTGTAATTGATCCCGCCGTTGACCTTATCGTTGTCCACACCATTTACGTCGTGAACAATAAGTCCTCGCAAATAAATGTGGTGGACTTCGCCAAAGTTTTCTGCAACGAGATGGACCCCGCGACGCGGTCCCAGAGTTGTCCCCTTATTCGTGATCTCCAGATTGTTGATCTCCCAGTACTCCTGGTTCTTGAGCAGAACAGCATCTTCGAACTGCCCTGCTCCGTTGATCACCGGCTTGGCCTCGCCGCCATACTTGTCGATCACGATGGGATGCTGCTCCGTGCCGGATCCTTTGGGATGAAGCTCGCCCGTCCAGGAGGAGCCGGATTTGAGAAGTATGCAGTCTCCGGGGTCGAAAACGGTGCCGCTAACTTTGGCAAGTGTCTTCCAAGCCGTGGCCGGAGCAGTGCCAGATCTGTGGTCATCGCCTGCGGCATTGTCGACGTAGTAAGTAGCATGTTGAAGCTGCGCAAGAGGACGAAGCTTGGCCCTCGGACAGTGAAGAACAACACGCGGCCCATCACCTGTCCAGGAAAGAGCGGTTAGCAGAACCAGAATGCCCGCTCTGGAGTTGCCGACCTGCATCTCCCTTGGGCTCCTATTAGAAAATAATTTTGGCGGCAAGCTGCACAATCCGCATCTTTTCGCTGGTTCGGGTTATTTTACCGAACTGCAACGGATTACCCATATCTCCGCTCGGATTTTGAAAATGGGGCGTATTCAGAGCGTTGAACGCCTCAAACCTGGTTTGCAGTCTTATGCCTTCGGTAATTGCAAAGTCCTTGAATAAGGAAAAATTGACGTTCACGAACCCAGGCCCAACCAGGAGATTCCTTCCCGCATTCCCCGAAGCAAAGGGATCACAAGTAGTACACGTAAAGCGGGTCACATCGAATGCGGCAGTATTGAAATAATGGTCCAGTGTGCGCTTGTCCCGGGGTAGAGTAGGGTCGCCGTTGATATCGGGCCGCAAGCCGGAGTAGAACTTGTCACCATTGTTTGACCGGATCACATTCACTGGCGTACCGGTTTGCGCGTTGAAAATGGAATTGATCTGCCAGCCGCCCAGAATCAACTCTTCCGTCCGGTTCCAGTTTCCAAAGAATGCCTGCCCACGCCCGAAGGGCAGCCGATATAGTCCGCTAAAAACAAACGAGTGACGGATATCATTGTCCGAAGATGCAACCTCGGCCCACAGATTACGTGGATCCTGAGGGTTGTCGTTGTTGATATGGCCAAGGTTAAACGGGGCAGGCCCGTTATCGATGCTGTGCCCATATGTATAACTGGCCTGGAAGTTAAGATTCGACGAGACCCGCTTGGTTAACTTCAATTGCAAAGAGTTGTATGTACCCCAGCCCGAGTTGTAGAGGGCGATGATTTGTCCCAGGTTGGGTGTAACGAAATTAGTTCCTGTGGCGTGATTGATGCGATTGATGTTTCCCACTTGATAGGAAAGATCGTGGCTTATCGAGCCTACGTAGGATGCCTCAACGGCGAAATTGGCGCCGAGGGCCCGCTGCACCGACAGATTGAAATTCTGGGTGTATCCCGTCTTCAGATTGGGAATTACGTAGTAGCTGGTCTCCAGGTTCCCCACCGGATTACCCGCGGAGTCTTTGATCGACGAAGTCGGAATGCTTGAAGCGCCTTGGGGTATCTGGATCGTCGTGGAACGTGGGAATCCGGAGTCGATCTGGTAATAGTACTCCCCTGCGCATGGCGTGGGCGCATTGCAGGGACCGTTGTACATGGTGCCTGTGCCGCCGGTGTTGAAGGTCTCCTGGATCGCGAAGGGAAAGTTCTTGGTCAGAATGTCTTCGCGGCCATCATTTTCTGGCGAATAAAAGAATCCGTAGCCCGCACGCAATACTGTCTTCGGATTCATCTGGAACGCGATTCCGATGCGCGGACCAAAATTTGTCCAACGGGACTTTATCAGGCCAGCCGAGTTTGAACCCCGGCCCGCAAGCAGAAGGCTGTCGGTCGCAGGATCATAGTTGGACGCATTGTTGCCCGCCTCAGTATACGGGGACTGGTACTCATACCGAAGCCCGTAATTCAGCGTGAGTCGCGGGCTCACTTTGTAGGTATCTTGCGCGTAAAACGCCATCTCCCAGCTTCGGGTGTGTGGGTTCGTGAGCTGAAGACCGCGCTGGACATCCAGAGGCAACCCCATGAGCAGGTCGGCGATGTCATTGCCGCCTGTGCCATAGAGGGCACTGAAATCGTCCAGTGGGCTCGTAAAGCTCCAGTCGCTGGTCATGGCAGCGTAGGGGCCGGCGAAAAAGAAAAATCCCGTGGGGAAAAGAGAAAAATTGGGATTCGAGTTCAGGTGGCGGAAGTTCCCACCAAACTTGAGTTCGTGCTTGCCCAGTTGGCTGAGGATGACATTGTCACTGATCTGGTAATTGTGGTCTTGAATGATAAACGGTTTGTAGGTCGAACCTCCGAAGAAGTTACCGATACCCATGAAAGTCCATGGAAATGCGTCTGTAGCCGGATAGCCGGGCACAGCGATGTTGGCTACTCCATATTGGCCGGACCAATCCTTGCCATTCAGAAGGCTGTACTGATTTTGGGCATAGCGCGTGTACCCGAAGCGAGCCTCGTTCAGGAGCCGCACGGAGAACATGTGCGCCTCCGTCACCGAGTACTCCTGACCAGTTAACGTCTGGTGGTTCCCTTGGTCACCATCGCCAGCTCCAGGTACCACTGTGTGTCCCCAATATGGATCAGTCACCAAGTCGTTGGAATCGATGTAGTGAAAGACAGCCGACAGATGATCCTTGTCCGAAAAGTTCTGATCCAGACGGGCATCGGCGTTCCGCTGGCCATGGGTAATGGGCGAATGGACGAGGAAGTTGTTGAACCAGCCGTGATCCGTGCCGGGAAGATTGGGAGCCGGCAGAAAATCGTTGAACACCTTGACCCCCGCCGGGCTAAGCCGGTTCGCGGGAATAATGTTCCCTGTGAATTGCTGGGGACAAAAACCAAAACAACTAAGCATCACGGCAGGATCGTAGATCGGAATTTGATTCCCCGTAAAAGGATCGATGAGTCCGGACAGGTCTGCGGAACCATCGGGCAGAAACTTCACCTGATTCTTGGGTTGCGTGAAAAAGACATAGTCAAAAGCGTCGGTCTTGTGAACCTGCTCGTAGGACGCAAAGAAGAATGTCCTATTCTTGACAATGGGTCCACCGACCGCCCCACCATAGTTGTGCTGCTTTAGGACCGAACCCGGAATGTGGTCGCCGGTGAAGCTATAATCCTTCGCGGCGGTGAAATTGGGGCGGAAAAATTCATAGGCTGTGCCGTGAAATGAGTTGGTACCGCCTTTGGTCAGAATGGATACCGCGCCCCCGGCTGAACTGCCGAACTCAGCCGCATACGCCGAGGTCGACACCTTGAACTCCTCAACGGAGTCAACACTCGGCTCCAGCGTGATGTCCTGGGTGCGGTTGGTCGTGGATTCGACGCCATCGATCTGAATCGAGTTCGCATACTCGCGGCCTCCGTTGATCCCGAAATTAAAGCTGTTGATGCTGCCGCCGACGGGGCTGACGCCCGGGGTTAGTGCAGTCAAGTCCAGGAAATTACGTCCCAGCAGGGGCAAGTCCAGGATGTCTTGGGGACGGACGACGTTTCCGGTCTCAGAGCTCTCCGTCTGCAGCATGGTCGGCGCGGAAGTAATTGTCATACTTTCGCTGGGCGCGCCCACTTTCATTTGAACATTGAGAAGTTGTTTTTGATCCACCTCAATGCGGATGCCCTTGATGGCCGCAGTTTCGAAGCCCTGTTTCTTCACCGTCAAGTCGTAGACGCCGGGCTGGAGGTTGAATACCGAGTAATTACCCTGGCGGTCGGACTTGCCGGGATATACAACTCCGGTGGCCTCATTCTGCGCAATTACGTCGGCGTCGACGACGAGCGCCTTCGAGGGATCAGTTACCTGGCCATAGATAGAGCCGGTGGTGGCCTGCGCCGCTGCGATCGGGCCGCTGACTAGGATCAAAACAAAAAGACTCCACACCTTCCAACCGCTTCGGACTAAAAAATTCATGGTAGGTCTCCTCGCTGACCAGATTTCGCGCCGGGTGGGTAAACGTTTACTAGTCCGGCTCTCGAAGGCCGTATACGATCCGTTCAACGTAACGACGCACAATATCCCTATATTCCAGTCGTTGTCAAGCGTATTTCGCAAGATCGGCCAAGTCGTTCCTGCCAGCCGGTACCCAGCGCTCGAACGCGACCTTTTTTCATTTTGCCGTAAACGCTTACTAGAAAGAAGCCCGGAGCCTAGTATTCGACCTCGTACACCTGGCCGACCAGCAGAACGGCATCCTTTTCCGCAGAAGCGCACCGGATGATAAGAGGCTGGCCGGGACTGAAAGAGCCGTGGCGGACTTCCCCAGCGCCCCATGAGAGCCCACTCCAAATCACCCTGTCGTAGTCAATCTCCACCGGAATTTCCTTTCCACCCTGAGATACATGGATGGTCAGCACCTTGCCAACAGAAACTCCATTAGGAGGCCCCCCCGGCCAACTCCGGCGAATATTTCCGTCGGTCCCCTTCTGCTGAAAAATGATTCTCAGGTCGCCGCGAGTGGGCGGGACAATCGTTGCCCGGATCACATTCTTTTCTGCGGCCGAAAATGTCGCATCCACTGGCTGGATCGATCGCGGAATCAACACATCCGACTGGATGCCCAAGTCATAAGCGGGACTGGCGTATCTGCCGTATCCCACCATCGCCATCTGCCCCGGTCCAAGCTTGATTCTGTCTCCCGCCACGACGGGCGGGAAGCCGGCATCGCGGAACAGCAAGCGTCCGTTTGATTTGGGCTGCTGCGTCTGGGACAGTTGTGGCATTTGGATCTCTTCTACGCTCTGCGCGGGATTGACCACTACGTAGACTGCGCCGTCCGTATCAAGTGAACCAAAGCCGTAGGGCTGAGCGTCTCCGGGAATTCCGCCGAAGGTTTTTGTTCGCCCAACGCTTTCCATTCGAAGATAGAGCGCTTGCACTTTGGCAAACCAGCGTGCGTCTTCGTCGGTCAGCAATTCCAAATTGCCATGAACCGTGTTGATCCATCCCCCGCGCGCCATCATTAGGATCAATTCGCCTTTCCACGCATGGGTCTTGCGGTAATAAATTGTTCCGGTATTCCCCAGCATGAAGCTGGTGGGATCGATGCGCTCCAAAGGCAGGAAGCTCTGCTCGAAGCGGCGGACCATGTGGTCGCTGTAAATATCCATCGAGCGCCAGAAGTTCATCTCCGGCACGTCCGAGGCGCGCGGATCGCCCGCATAGAGCGTATCGAATACCTCGATCCAGCGCAGGTCGATCGCATTATGAAATGGGAAAGGGCCGGCGGTTGATTCCAGGTCACCGCCAAATCCATTGAATGCCACCAGCACGATATCGGGATTTCTGTGCCGAAACTTCTTGAGCGCCTCGCGAAAAGCATCTACGTTGCCGGCATGAACCTCCTCTCGTGACTTGACGTTCGCGATGGCCGGAGTCGCCGCGTCAAAATCCGCAAAATCGAATTCGAACATGCGGATGCCATGGTCGTACCAGTACTGCAACGTTTCCATGAAGCTGGGAAGAAACCCTCCTTCGGTGAAGGACATCGACCCTTTTTTTCCCGTAAGCGAGTCCTGCCAAGCCGGGGCTGGGTTGAGTTTGACCAAAGCATTCGTGCCGAACCACAGACCAGGAAGGAGGCCGTTGTCGCGGCACCTCTTAATCCAGGCATCCGGCCCATTCGGCCAGTTCGGTTTGCGCCACGTGCGATAACCACCGTCGGGATCAAACCAGAACGCGTCCATCATGTAGTAGTCAAAGCGAACCCCGACGCGGCGAAGACGAAGGATCTCATCCAACTCCTTCATCGCAAGCTGCTCGGTCAGCGGGATGTTGTCGGACAGCTCGTCGTAGGCTGACCAATCGTTGTAAACAACAATCGGGTCTTGGGCTACAGGAGCGCCGACTTGCCGAGAAATCGTAATCTGTGCCGGTACGGCACGGCTCCTTAAGTCGGTTCTTTGACCGAGGGCCCACCCTCCGCACAACAGCGGCGTCACGAGTAACGCAACAAAGCCATTGCCAGCTAGCGAGAAAGCATCTGACCGCCGAGTGCGCCTTCGTTTCATGACAAATTCTCCAGCGTAAGTAGTCCAGAGCAACTCCCCGATCGTCGAGGCCACACTGCAAGAACTTCAAGTCGATCGAGAGGATGAAGACATATTTAGTAACACTGGGGCCTACGGTTTGACAATTACCGGCAAGGTCGCAGTGACCGAATAACGACATGAACCATTAATGCCCGGAGGTACGGAGGATGGGTTCACTGTCAGGTTCGCAACCTGAGGCCTAGATACTCACGGTTGCCGAAGTCGATTTCGCCGGAGAGAGATCATCCGAAAGTGGGCGATGCTCATCGGGTGGACATCTTCAGGACGGTTTCGGCGATGCGTCTCAGGGGAACGACGGCAATAGCTGCGCCGCGGGCGATGGCTTCTTTGGGCATGCCAAAGACTACGCAACTGGACTCGTCCTGGGCAATCGTTTGGGCGCCGCAGCTGCGCATCTCAAGCAGGCCTTGAGCTCCATCATTCCCCATTCCGGTCATGATCACTCCTACTGCATTCGATCCAACAGACTTGGCAACCGAGCGGAACAGCACATCCACACTGGGTCTGTGACGCGAGACGAGCGGTCCGTCTGTGATTTGAGCAATGCACGCGGATCCGGATCCACTCGGGCGCACGAGAAGATGATGATTTCCCGGAGCAATGAGGGCGCGTCCAGGGAGGATACGGTCGCCATCGGCGGCTTCTTTGATTTCTATGGTGCAGTCCTTGTTCAAGCGGTCGGCGAAAGCGCGGGTGAACATTTCGGGCATGTGTTGGACGATTACGATTCCGGGGCATCCGGGCGGCATGACCTGAAGGAATGCGCGAAGAGCTTCGGTGCCGCCGGTGGAGGCGCCGATGGCAATGATTTTGCCTGCTGCGGAATTAAGTCGAGGCGTAGGGCCTAGTGGGAGCACGGCATCGGCAGTATTTCGTGGCGCAATTGGCAGGAGTGGTGCGGCCGTCACTTTGGCTTGAGCGGCGCTCCGGACGATGTCAAGAAGCATGACCGCGGATTCGTTAAGGAAATCGCGAACGCCAAGTTTTGGCTTTGTGATGACTTCGACGGCTCCGAGTTCCAGAGCTGAGATCGCATCTTCGGTACGACGATGGGCAACTTCGGAACAGACTATGACGGGAAGCGGTCTCTCCGCCATGATCTTCCGGAGAAATGTGAGGCCGTCCATCCGGGGCATGACAAGATCGGTGATGACGACGTCGGGTGTCTCTCGTTCGATCTTGGCGAAGGCTATGATCGGGTCGGCGGCCACGCTGACTTTGATCCTGGGGTCAGCGCCCAGCACGGATTGCATGACCTGACGCACAACTGCGGAATCGTCCACGACGAGCACGTGGATGGTTCCGTCAGATCTTTTCGATTTGAGTGAGAAGTTAGAGTTCATGGCGTACGCTCACGTTCAGAACGGATCGGCGGCGGTTGCGTTCGCGACTTGGGCCTTCGGCGCAAGTGTGCCACCACCAGGACCCACGAGGGCGTGGATTGTAGGTGCGACCGTCCTCAGGTTGGGGGAGATTCCGCCCAAATGCTCAGAGTGGCCGACAACCAGCAGTCCCGATGGAGAAAGATGACGCAGGATTCCGCCGATCACTTTTTCCTTGGATTCTTGGTCGAAGTAGATCAAGACGTTTCTGCAGAAGATCAGATCGAAGGAATCCATAATGGGATAGGAATCGGCGTGCAGATTTACGCGGGCGAACCTGACGACCCGGTGCAGTTCTGGACTGGCCTTCATTGCGGCCTTATGTTCGCCTCGACCTCTGAGCATGTAAGCGCGGAGCAAGTCGGGCGGAATGTCTTTGGATTTCTCGAGGGGATAGACCGCCGAGCGGGCTTTTTCAAGCACGCGAGTGGAAATGTCGGTGGCGAGCACTTCGAAATTCCATCCCTGCCCCGCGGGAAAGTGTTTTAGAAGGAGCATGGCGAGAGAATAGGGCTCCTCGCCGGTGGAACAGCCGGCACTCCAAACGCGAAGATGAGTAAGACGCTGGCCTTCGGCCGCCTCCCGGTGCCACCTGGGAAAGACATGCTGCAAGAGAAAATCGAAGTGCCGGGGCTCGCGAAAGAAATGAGTCTCGTTCGTGGTGATGCAGTCAATCATTACCGCGCGCTCGTGCAGTTGGTCGGGCTGAGTGAGCAACTGGTAGTACTCCTGCATACCGTTCAGGCCAAGCAAGCGAAGGCGGCGGGCCAGCCTTCCGGTTAGCAAGGCGTGCTTGTGAGCGGCGAGCCATATCCCGGACTCCCGATAGATCAACACCTGAAACTTGCTGAACAGAGCCGGAGCCAGCGACGTACGATCGTGAATCGCGCGCAAACGGCTGGCGGCAGCTTGAGTGTCTGGACTTTTTTGGTTCTTGACCATCGCTTCTGGCTACTCCAGGCTTGCCTGTTCGGCGACTTCCGGAATGGCGGGAGTTTCGGGAGCAGCGGGGGCCTCGCCCAGTTCGAGTTCCGGTTGCTGATTTCCGGCGGCTTGGTCAAGAGTGTCGGGAAGTTCAAGAAGTTCGTCGGTGGAGAGCACCTTCTCAACGTCGAGGATGAGACAGAACTTCTTGCCAGAGCGGGCCATCCCGAGCAGGTAGTCCACTTTGACACGAGTGCCGAAGGTTGGGGGCGGCTCAATGTCGTGGGACGCGAGGTCGATGACCTGGCGAACCGAGTCGGCCATGATGCCCATCACCGTAGCTTGGCCATCACACTCGACTTCGACGATGACGATACATGTCAACTGCCCTGCGACGCTGGGAGCTTGGCGGAACTTCACGGCGAGATCGATCACGGGCACAACACTGCCCCGCAAGTTGATTACTCCACGAATCCATTCCGGCGTCTTGGGAACTTCGGTGACAGTGTCCCACTCGATGATCTCCTTCACCTTGAGGAGACTGACGGCGAATTCTTCGCCGCCGATCATGAACGTCAGGTGCTGCTGAACTTGCTGTCTATTATCCGGGGTGGTTTCTTGTGGTGCGATTTGCATGGAAGTATGGCCTCCTGGAACTGAGTGAAGTTGTGCTCAAGAGCAGAACCATTCGTCTTTCGTATTGCGATCATCGGATGGGAGGGCTCGTCCTCGGCCATTCTTTCCAGCCGAGCGTGCTCCGGACATTCCCCGAATCCATTCCCATGTCCGAAGAACCTCGGTGTCGGTGTCGTACTCAATGAACTTCCTCACCTTGAGGAGACTGGCGCATTCTTCGCCGCCGATCCTGAACGTCACGTGTTGTTGAGCTCTCTGCCTGTCTTCCGGGTTGGTTTCTTGCTGTGTGATTTGCATGGAAATATCTCCCTAGAAGCGGGTGAAGTTGTGCTCTAGAGCGGAGCCATTCGTCTTTCTTGGCGCAAGCGGCTGGACAAGATGCTGAAGGGGCTTGTGCTCGGTTGACGCCTTGCGTGTGAATGAGGTCGTTCTTTCTCTCTCCCCCGCCACGCGAAAGAAGGCCATGAGCTGCTGCAAAGCCTCCGACTGAGCGGCCAACTCTTCAGCGGTGCTGGAAAGTTCTTCCGCGGAGGAAGCATTCCGTTGCGTGACCGTATCCACGGCCGCCATGGCTTTGTTGATCTGAGTTACGCCGGAAGACTGCTCCCGGGACGAGGCGGAAACTTCCTGCACCAGTTCCGCGGTCTTCCTGATTGCAGGGACGAGTTCCTTCAGCAGTTCGCCACTGCGCTCGGCGACTCCGACGCTGTTGCCGGCCAGTCCGCCGATCTCTTGCGCGGCGGTCTGGCTGCGCTCCGCCAGTTTGCGAACTTCAGTCGCCACCACGGCGAAACCGCGGCCGTGTTCGCCGGCGCGGGCGGCCTCGATTGCGGCATTAAGCGCCAGCAGGTTGGTTTGGTAGGCAATCTCTTCGATGATCGAGATCTTCTCCGCGATTTGTTTCATCGCGGTTACGCTTTCCCGCACGGCGTTGCCGGATTCTTCGCTGTCGCGAGCGCCCTTCACGGCCATCTGTTCCATCTGACGGCTGTTGTCCGCATTCTGAGTGATTGAGGCGCTCATCTGTTCGAGGCTCGAGGTGGTTTCCTCGATGGAAGCTGCCTGCTCGCTGGTGCCCTGGGAGAGGGATGCCGCCGAAGCCGCGACCTGGGTTGCGGCGCTGGCAATGCCGTCGCTGCCAAGACGAACTTCGCTGATGATTTCCTCCAGCTTCTTGACAAACGAATTGAACGAGTTCGCCATTTCACCAACTTCGTCGCGGGAAATGATCTCGATGCGTCTGGTGAGATCGCCGCCGCCCTGCGCCATTTCGCCGAGATGGTCGGCCATCGCTTTGACTGGCCGGGTGATGCCGCGAGAGACGACGAACGTGACAAATGTTGCCACCATGAACGTGACCAGCACCACGCTGAACATGACCAACGCGGTCTGCCGGGCGAAGGTGGTGATGGTTTCTTCTTTCTCGGCCATGATCTTGCGGTGCTTTTCCGACAGTTCGGTCGCTGCCGCCTCCATCCGGTGGATCTCCTCCTTCACTTCGGTGACTTTGGCATTGCCCTGTTGAGGAGTCTTGATGGTCCCATCGTTGATGCCGGCCACGACCCCGTCGACGCCGCGCTCGTAGGTTGCGATCTCGCGCTCCATCGCGGCGACGAGTTGCTTGCTGCTGTCGGAAACGACACGGCTGTCGAGATCGCTCACAATCGATCGAAGGTGTGCCAGTTGCGTTTTCCACTTCTCCTGATAAGCCTGCATGACCGGCTTGTTATCCATATTGAGCAGAGTGTCTTTTTCAAAGCGGCGCAGTTCGAGAGTGGAGATCTTAGCTTCGTCCGCGAGCTGGGATACCTTGGAATCTCCGCGCAGCATGGAGACGGTTTCGCGGGTCACGGATTCCATGCCCCAATAGCCGGCGACGGCCACCACCAGGAGCAGAAACAGCACAACTCCAAAGCCGAGCGCGAGACGTTTTGCAATAGAGGACTTTTTCAACATATGGTTGTTCCTTTCACGGTCAGTTCGATGAGCGCCGAAGCGCTGGATTTCTTTGTTCGTAATCTTTGACACACAATCAGCTCACTGCCTCGGCCTGCTGGGCAATGACCTCTCGCAGGAGCGTGCTTACGTCAAGAATCAGAGCGACCCGGCCGTTATCGAGGATGGTCGAGCCGGAGACTCCCGGCACATCGCGAAAAATCCGGTTCAGAGGCTTGATGATGGCCTGGCATTCTCCCAGCAAAGTCTCGACTGCAATTCCCGCATGACCGCCTTCGCGATGCACGACCACAACGTTTTCGCGCAAGGGACGTTCTTTCGGCTTGCCAAATACTTCGCGCAGGCGGACGTAAGGCAGGGGCTGGCCACGCAAGCTGAGCACCCCAACGGCTTCATGGGAAATCTGGTCTGGGGAGAGTTCGAGGCACTCGCTGATCATCTCCAGCGGAATGACATAAGTTTCGTTGTTGGCCATGACGGAAAAGCCGTCGATGATGGCCAACGTGAGCGGCAAGCGGATCGTGATGGTTGAACCTTGGCTTTCCGTACTTTGAATCTCGATATTGCCGCGCAAGAGTTCGATATTGCGGCGCACCACATCCATGCCGACACCCCGCCCGGATAGATCGGTGACTTCCTCGGCAGTTGAGAAGCCGGCTTTGAATACGAGGCTGAAGAGTTCCTGATCGGTAATCTTTTCGCCATCGGGCAAGAGATCGAGGGCGCGAGCCTTGGCCAAGATGCGGTGCCGGTTGAAGCCGGCTCCGTCATCCGTGAGCTGAATGAGTATGTTGCCAGCTTTGTGGAAGGCCGTGAGCGTCAGTGATCCGCACGGATTCTTTCCCAGGCCGCGGCGGACTTTGGGCGATTCAATGCCGTGATCGACTGCATTGCGAATCATATGGAGCAAAGGATCTTTGAGGTGTTCGAGGACGCGAGTATCCACCTCGACATCGCCGCCTACGATTTCGAGCCGCGCCAGCTTGCTGTGGCTCTGGGAAATATCCCGCACCGAACGGGCGAATTGCTGAAACAACGGTCCCACCGGAACCAGGCGCACTCCCATCACCTGTTCCTGCAGGTTCTTCTGGAGGTTCTCGACTTCGCGATGCAGTTCGAAAAGCTTGCGTCCGGTATCGGTCTTGAGTTCTTCGATCGTGCGCCGCAAACGGCCCTGGGCAATCGCAATCTCGCCGGTGAGGTTGAGCATGCGATCGAGTTTCTCGATGTTCACGCGAAGGGTGCGGTTCCGGGTGTCCAGGGGGACGGAGCCCGGAACCGCTCTGGGGGGGGACACTTGATCAGAAGTCAGGGCGAAAGCCTGCAGGGGTGCTTCCAGGCTGGCGTGGCTGGCCAGAGTGTTCTTCAACTCCAGATGGGACGGAGTAAGGCGGTCATTGCCTTCGGCTGCCGCGGGCACCAGAGCGCGGAGCGCGTCCACCGCCTGCAGGAGCAGGGAGATGACGTCGCGTGAAATGGCCAGCTCATGTTTACGCAGAGCTTCCAGCAGGTCTTCCACCACGTGAGCGAAGCCCGCTAACCCGGAAAAGTCGAGGGCGGAGGCGTTGCCTTTGAGGGTGTGGGCGACGCGGAACATCTCGTCGAGCAATTCCGGATTGCCGGGATCGGTCTCGGCTGCGATCAGATACTGCTCCGTGCGCTCGAGGCCTTCTTCAGACTCAGCCAGAAATGCAGCGATGACTTTTTCGCGATCGAAATCCATAATTGCTTTGCTTTCTTACCCTAAATTCTGCGTGACCAGGCCATGCCGTCGTCGGTGTGGAACACGATTTTTCGTCCCTGGGTTCCTCCGGTTTCTTGAGCGGTCACGGGGATGCGCGCGTTTTTCAGCAAGTCGAGGGCTGCGGCCACATTGCGCGCACCCAGACTGATGGCATAGCGATTCTGGCTTTGAAACATGGACGAGCCGCCGAAGATCTTGGCCTGGAGGTCCCGAGGTCTGCATCCCAGCCGCTGCAATTTTTCGAGCAACGCTTTAGTAGCCACATCGGCGAAGCGCAGGGAGGCGGCCTTCCCTTCCGTCGAAACCGGAAGCAGGAAGTGATTCATACCCCCGACGCGTTGACGCTGGTCCCATAGGCAGATCGAGACGCAAGAACCCAGGATGGTGCGGATCTGGCAAGGCTGCGCGCTTCCGTGGAGCTCTCCGGGCAGTAGATAAGCACTTTGGCGTTCCCCGAGAACGGGCATCGGAGACGCCAAAGAAAAAGGCGCGTTCACCGGATGCAGCCGACGCGGTCCTGGTTGCGCTTTTGGATTTGGCAGAGCCATCAGAGTTGGTCCGACCAGGCGCGCCCGTCATCCGTATGAAAAACCAGCTTTCGCCCATGGGTACCGCCGACCTCGCTCTGCAGCAGGCGAATGCCGTTCATGTTCAGGAAGCGAGTGACGGCCTGGACGTTAAGATCGCCAAGACGATCGCCGTTATTTCCGAAGGTCACCGGCGGGAGCGAACCTCCGAAGATTCTTGCCTGCAGAGTTTTGAGGTCGGCGCCGAGATCGAGCATTCGCTGAAGCAGCGCCGGGTTGGCCACGTTAGCGTAGCGGCTGGCATTCTCGCTGTTCTCGGGACCCTCAGGCAGCATGAAGTGATTGGCGCCGCCGATGTGGTGTGCGGAATCCCACAGGCAAAGAGCGACGCCGGAGCCCACGATGGTGCTGACGGCGAACGGTTGCGCGGCGGCGAAGATCTTGCCGGGGATCAGATAGTGCCGTGCGTGCTTGTCGTCGGATGCGCCAAGAATACGCGGCAGATATTCCATGGGCAGCACAGCGGGGTTGAAACTTTGCGTTTTCGGCTTCAATTTCATGAGCATTCTTTCTCTTGGGTCAGCGTGGGTGGTACGGTTCAATGGCCCGGCCCGCACAGTTCGACAACACCTCACAAATTTCCCGATCCACCGGCTGGATTCCCGGCTTGTGGGGAAATAAGCGAAACATGACAATTACCGCGGAAGGAGTACCGTCGACAAAAATGGGGACCAGTGCGCTCACCGGATCGTCAGTGGAAAGCAGGTTTTCACTGGACAGTCTGAGTCGAAACACGGGTTTGCCGCTGAGCACCTGCTTCAGCTTGGGTTCGCGGCCCACTTCGAGAACGGAGTGTTTGTTGGGATCAACGCCGAACGACCAGTAAAGCCAGAGTTCGGAGCGTTTCTTGTCGACCTTGAACACGGCAACTTCTTCCGTACCGATCAGGTTGCCCGCGATTTCGCGAATCGCGTCCAGGGCATCGGCTTGATCGAGCGCATTTTGCAGTCGCATGCGCGCGGCATACACCTTGGCCTGATCGCCGACATCCTGTGTCGACCCTTCTTTCTTGAACTCCGATGGTGAGTTGTCGCTCATGCGTCCTAGAAGCATCCTTTCCTTAGTTGTTTATTCTCCGAGATAGCTGTGGAGCAGCGTGACCAGCTCAAAGCTGTCGATCGGCTTGGTGATGTAGTCGTTGCAGCCGCTCTGGAAGCCAGCTTCGACGTATTCTTCTTCGCCCCGGGTGGTGACCAGGATGATGGGGGTTTCGCGCAGAGATGCCTCCAGCCGCATGCGCTTGCAGGCTTCGAAGCCATTCATGCGGGGCATGACTACATCCATCAGAACCAGATCCGGCGCTTCCACGACAGCGCGCGAAATCGCATCCAGTCCGTCTTTGGCGGTGACGCACTGGTAGCCGGTGCGCTGTTTCAGAATCATTTCTTCCATCATCAGCGTGGTGGTCGAATCGTCCACCAGAAGGACTTTCTTGGGCATTTCGTTACCTCGTACTAGTGAAGATCAATGTGTTGGGGGAGAGCTATGGAATCGGTCCTCGATCCCAGGGTGTAATGGCAATCACTTGGCCAAATTGAATTTCAGGAGACGTGGACGTAAGACGCGGAGAGTGAGCAGGTTAGCGGGTGCCGCTTTCAGGCCCTCGTAGAACAAGATGACCGGTTTCCAGAAAGCGTTCTGAAAATCGAACTGCGCCAGAGAAAAAGGAACAGAAATTTGTCGACCGATCAGGTAAGATGCAGAGCTTTCAGCTTTTGATAAAGCGTGCTCTTGGCGATTCCCAATCGTCTGGCGGTTTTTTCGACGTTCTGGTTTTCACCGGAAAATGCCGCCGAGATGTGGAAGCGCTCCACTTCTTCCAGAGTCCAATCTGACTTGTAGGAGTTGGGCCGGTTCTCGGGGCCGGGTTCGAACGCCAGATCGCCCGGTTCGAGGACCGGGCGATCAGTAAACAACAGGGCGCGTTCCAAAACGTTGCGAAGCTCGCGAATATTTCCCGGCCAGTAATAGGAGCGCAGCCGCTCCACCGCTTTCGGTGAAAGTTGGGCGCGAGGACGCGCCATGTCGGAGCAAATGCGGAGCAGCAGGGAATGAGCGACGGCGGGGATATCATCCTGGCGTTCGCGCAGGGGCGGAATCGCCAGGGGCACGGTGCTGATCCGGAAGTAAAGGTCGCTGCGAAAAACCTTGGTCTCGATCAGATGCCGCAGATCCTGATGGGTGGCGGCAATCAGCCGGACGTCGATGAAGCGATCACGCACGTCTCCCATCCGCCGGAATTTCTTTTCTTCGACAACCTTCAATAGCTTGGGCTGGACATTGGGATCGATGTCTCCGATTTCATCGAGGAAAATGGTACCGCGATGGCCGACCTCGAGCAGTCCAAGCTTGGCGTTGACCGCGCCGGTGAACGCGCCTTTCTCGTGACCAAACAACTCTGATTCCAGAAACTCTCGCGTCAGGCCCGCACAATTCAAGTCAATGAAAGGATCGTCGGCGCGCGGACCGTTTTCGTGAAGCCAGGTAGCCAGGACTCCCTTGCCCGTGCCGGTCTCGCCTTGAATGAGGACCGGGCTCTGGCTGTTCGCAACTTTGGCAGCGGTCTCAGCAAGGCGTCTGATGGCGGTGCTTTCGCCCAGGAAAGGATCGAGCACGACCCGGCGTCTGCGGGTATTGTTGGCCAGTTGTTTCTGTTGATTTCGCGAGTTCTCCAACACCTTGCGAACGATCATCAGCAGAGCGGAAGATTCGACGGGCTTGGCCAGGCATTGTTCGGCGCCATTCTTAATGAGCGCCACGCCCAATTCCATCGAGCCAAAGCCGGTCAGCACGATAATCGAGACGGTGGGTTCAAGTTCCTTGAATTTGGAGATAAGATCAAGCGCCGTGCCATCGGGCAGGCGGAAGTCCAGAATTGCGATGTCCGGCCGGGCAGCCGCAAAACTCTGGCGCGCCGCAGCCATATCCCGGGCCTCTTCGACCAGAAAACCGTTGGCAGTCAGATGAGTGGCGTAGGCGTAACGAAGCTCATCGTCATCTTCCACGAGCAGAATTCTGCGGCTTACGAACGTGGCTGACATAGGCTCGTTGCCCGGGTGTGGACATTATACTTGCGAGGTCTGCGGTGATGTGCACTGCTGTTACAAGCTCATTATTGCGCGGACTCGGAAGCGTTGCGAAGTTCGGTAGTACCCCAGTTTGACCACACTACGCTCCAAGTCCCATTAGTCATAAGCGGGAAAATAGTTTAATATCCTCAACACCCCTGCCCCGGAGCTGTTCTGAAGCTCGCGCGGCACTTTGTCCGGCGGACCTCGTTCGAAGATTTGACGTACTTCAAACAGGTGGTTGTTGATGTTCAGCCCCTCTCTTTTCCGGCGAAGCGGTCCTTTTACGCGATTCGCCGTTCTCTGCTTGGCTTTCGTTACCCTGATGCCTTCGAGATCAAGTTGGCCTCAGGAGCCTGCCAATCCGCCGAAGAGAATTCTGCTGCTTTATTCCTTCGACAACGAGGAAGGGATTTATACCGGATTTGATCATGTCCTGCGGTCGCAATTGCGGTCCGGGGTGCGGGACCGGGTGGAGTTCTACACCGAATACCTGGACCTGGTAAGGTTTCCAGCGCCCACTCACGCGGCGAATCTGGTTCGGCTGTTGGAACTGAAATACGCCGGGCAGAAGCCCGACCTGATCGTACCCGTCTCCTACTCGGCGATCCAGTTTCTGCTGAGGGAGGGGAAGGATCTCTTTCCCGGGACTCCGATGGTGGCGCTGTTCAACGTCAGAAGACTGGACGAGGTGCGGCGGAGCATCGCAGCGGGAGCGCCCGGACGAGCCATCACCGGGGTGGCCGCCACGGATGAGCCAACCCGAACCCTGGACTTGGCCCTCCGCCTTCAGCCGGACACCCAGCGGGCCGTCATCGTAGTGGGCAGTTCGCCCGTGGAGAAATATTGGGTTGATCAGCTGAAGCATGACTTCTCACGCTACAGTCAGACGGTTGAGGTCACCTACCTGACCGGCCTGACGATGAATGAGTTCGTCACCCAAGTTGCGAAGCTGCCGCCGCACACGGTTATCCTGAGCACTTTCTTTTTTGAAGATGCCAGGGGCCAGTTCTTTCTCCAGGAAGAGGCTCTGGACCTTATCACCGGGGCGGCCGATGTTCCGGTGTATGCGATTTATGCCAGTCATATCGGGCACGGCGTGGTGGGCGGCCGAATGACGGATTCCGAGAATCTTGGAAGGCAGGTTGCGGCGCTGGCAGAGCGCGTCCTGAACGGCGAGAACGCGGCCAGCATCCCAATCGTGGCCGACAACTCGTCTCAGGACATGGTGGACTGGCGCCAGTTGCAACGGTGGAACATCAGCGAGAAACGATTGCCGCCTTCGACCCTCGTATTATTCCGCGAACCGTCGCTCTGGGAGCGCTATCGCTTCGCCATCGTGGCAGTGATCTCGCTGTGCATTCTCGAGACTGTCCTTATTCTGTCTCTGCTATTCAGCATGAAACGAAGCCGGCGCGCCGAGAAGGCGCTCGTACGAGAGAAGACCCTGGCAGATGCGGTAATTGAGAGCCTGCCGGGAGTCTTCTTCCTGCAGGATAAATCCGGCAAGAACCTGCGCTGGAACAAGAATACCGAACTGTTGGCGCGCTATAACCCCGGGGAGGTCTCTGTACTGGGCAACGTAGCGGATAAAGATAAAAAAGCCGCACAACGGGCCAAGGACGAAGTCTTCGAGCGAGGATCGAGCCAAGTCGAAGCCAACATCCTGGTCCAAAATGGCGGCATCGTCCCCTACTTTTTCACTGGGGTGCGGGTGGAGTTGGAAGGCACACCCTACCTTGCGGCCATCGGGGTTGACCTGACAGAAAGCAAGCGGGCAGAAGAAGCTGTGCGCCGGTCGGAGGCGGAGCTGCGCTCTTTTGTTGAAAATGCTCCTTACGGAATCGGCACCATCAGCGTTCAGCAGGACCGGTTTCTGCATGCGAATCCTGCGCTAGTGAAATTACTAGCGTACCAGTCCGAGGCGGAGGTTCTCGCCCTGACTGTGTCGCGTGATCTCTATCCTGGCGAGGATGCAGGCGGCTTTCGGGCTCAACCGACGCAGGCAGACTTCTTCAGCGCCGTAGAGTTCACATGGAAGCGCAAGGACGGCAAGCCCGTGACCGTACGGGCCAGCGGCCGCCGGATGTCCGGCCCGGGAAGCGCAGGCGAGATCCTTGAGATCATCGCCGAGGATGTAACTTCACGCCGACTGCTGGAAGATCAGTTGCGCCACGCGCAAAAAATGGAGGCGCTTGGACAATTGGCCGGCAGTATCGCCCATGACTTCAATAACCTCCTCGGGGTGATCATCGGATACAGCGAGCTGCTGTCTGCTGATTTAGGCTCCGAAGGGCTCGTGAGCGCACGGCTGGCAACAATTAAGAAGGCCGGGCAGAGTGCTGCCGCGCTGACCTCGCAACTGCTTGCCTTCAGCCGCCGGCAGGTGCTTCAACCCAAAGTACTGAACCTGAACTCGCTTGTTGCAGACACGCAAAACATGTTGCGACGACTAGTCGGCGAACATATTGAACAGAAATTGGTGCTGGACCCGGGACTGGGGAAAACCAAGGCGGACCCAGGGCAGATCGTGCAGGTCATCATGAATCTGGCGGTGAATGCGCGCGATGCCATGCCCGGCGGTGGCAAGCTGACGATTGCAACCGCGAATGTGAGTTTCCAGGAGGTTACCAGTTTTTACGACGTTGCGGTTCCCCCCGGAGAATACGTCATGCTGTCGCTGAGTGACAGCGGCACGGGAATGGATGCGGAGACTCAAGAGCATATCTTTGAACCTTTCTTCACTACCAAAGCGGAGGGAAAAGGCACGGGGTTGGGCCTGGCCACGGTGTACGGAATCGTGAAGCAGAACGGCGGGTACGTCTTTGCTGATACCGAACTGGGGAAAGGGACGATCTTCAGAATCTACCTGCCACAGGTTGACCAGCCAGTGGAAGCACCTGCCTTACAGCCGGTGAAAACAGCGGAGATTTCAGCGGGGTCGGAGACGCTGCTGGTGGTGGAAGACGAGCGCGCCTTCCGAGATCTACTGCACGAGGGATTGGAGTCAAGGGGCTACCAGGTACTGGTGGCCTCCAACGGTGTGGAGGCCCTGCAGGTCGCCGAGCAATACAGCGGACCGATTCGCGTCTTGATCACGGACGTGATCATGCCCCAGATGAGCGGTCCGGAACTCGCCAAGTCCTTGAGAAAAGTGCGCCGCAACACGGAGGTTCTATACATGTCGGGCTACACGGACGACAGAGTGGGCGAGATGTCAAGCTCGAGTGGCGAACTGACTCTGATCCAGAAGCCGTTCTACATCGACGACCTTGTGCGAAAGATACAGGAGATTGTTGCCCGAAAAGGCGGTCAAGCGAAACGGATCTCGTCCGTTTAGACGAGCCACTGTTCCGGAACCGGCAGTGCAGTTTGAGGGGTTGAAAACAATGGTCGGGGGAGAGAGGATTTGAACCTCCAACCCCCTGGTCCCGAACCAGATTCCGGCGGTTATTGAACTCTATTGAATTCCGTAGACCGCAGGTGATTGATATTGAACGAGTTGCGGCCTTACCCTAGCGCGGCGTTGCTCTTTGTTGATCCTTGACGCTCTGACCGCTACAAAATCGTCTACACTCTAACGACGGAGAGGCACCTCCAGCTCAACTCGTTCCGCTACACTGGTGCGACCCGGGCCTGCGGTGAAGATCTCCCCTACCTCGTCACCGGTTCAACGTACCAGAGACGGTCACCGAAATTCGCGCTCAACGATTTGGAGAACATCATTCTTCAGGTGAGGCTTACCAGTGTCGAGCAGCCACCGTTCCAACTTGCGACCTTCGTCCGATGAATAATGATCCGTTGCACCTTTCGAGATGTGAATGGTGCCACTTTGAATGCGAATCAACTGCGTGTCAGCCCCTTGCGTCACTTGGGCAATGAACCCGCGATATCCTAGATTGCCCGACATTTTCTTGGCCGTGGTTCGCGGCAACGCGGCCAATTGCTTCACGAAGCTGTCTGCCTCGACGATCGTCAGAACCCACGTTGGGTTCGGCATTCCGGAGAAGATGTCGAGTTCGACATCAACATGCGCCGGCATCGATTCGCTTCCTCCTGTCATGAAGCGATACCGTACGCGATGGCCCGCCGGTAATCCTAACCACACTAGGCCACGAACGCTGTCCAGTTGTCTTGGTAGAAGTAGCCGCAGAAGTCAGTGTAGTTGCCGCGACAAATGTTGTTCGGCGCATAGCCTTTACCTTGATACTGATAGATAGCATGCCCACAGTCGTCGGTGTATTTGGCTGGCGTACCGCCGGGCTTGTGCCCCCACCACCAGTATGGTGCGCCGGTCACTAGGCGATAGAAATGGTAATCGACGTTGGGCCAGATCACCAGCACGATTGTCAAACCGTTTGGCTGGCAGCCATCTTCCCAACCGTCGGCGCGCAAACCGGCGATCACGCCGCCGCAGGTGATCGATGTGGCCGGGTGCCCACCGCGCCGCCCAGGCAAAGCATAACGCACGTCGGGTCGATAGTTGCTGGCGAAGCAGTAGCAGTTGTTGTGCGTCACGTGGGCGGGGTCGTTGAAGAAGCTTGCGTTCGCGTTGAAATAGTTGGAACCACACGCCCACCATGTCTCGTGTTTCTTCGTCCGGGGTCTGTAGGGCACATCTACGGCGATCTCGGCTTTCTTGATGCGTTTGGGATCAATGGTGGCGATGGGTTCGCGAGGGCCACGCAATGTGGGTACGTGCACTATGCCATGCGAGACAACCTCCTGTACCTCGTCGACGAGGCGAGCGCCCTGACGATTGGCAGTCTTGACCAACCAGTCGGCGGCTGAATCCCTCTTAGCCTTCGTACGACCCAGGCGGAATTCGTTTGGGAATCGCACTCGTCTGGCCGACATGGCCTTGTCCCACACACCGTCGTCGGTCTTGATCCGTCGGACTATCAGGCCGCGATAGCCAAGCCCGAATCGCTGGTCCAATGCTGTTACGCGCGACATCTGACTTGGCTCGGCGCGGAGTAGTTCATATAACGTCGCCTCCTGACGCTTCGACAGAACCCAGGTTGGATTTGGCATGCCGGAGAAGATGTCGAGTTCGATTTCTAACATAATGATCTCCTTGCTCGAGGTAATAGCTGCTTTGGGTTGAAGGTACGTAGCTCTTAGAATCCTGGATAAGTTTAGCCTTAATAATCACAGCTCACCTCCAGGCGTGGGGGAGGAGCCTGATCTGATTGGGCGCTCTCGCAATCCGCAAGGATCAACGCTTCTTGTATCTAGCGGCCGGCTTAGTGGTGACCCTCTTGATCGTAGTTTTCCGGCCCCTGCCCGCTGGGGCGGCGCCGGCATCGCTAGGGCCGGTGATGGCTTTCCACTCGGCCGCATTTACCGACCTCACCAAGCTGGCAAGGTGCGCCGGCGCTGGACCCGCATCGTGTGCACCCAACGCGGCTGCAGCCGTAAGCAGCTCCGGGGGTGGCGTGGGACGCGGGGAAGCAACCAGCGCCACCAAATCACTGTTCACCGAAATTTTGTGCGCGGGCTCGGTGGTTACATTCACATTGTCACCATCGACATCAATAATGATCCTCATGCCGGTTGCCTCCTACGACAAGACTGCGAATCGACCTTCAAATGTCACAGCATTCGGAGTTGGGTTCTTGACGGTGATCCAGTAAGTGCACTGGGTCCCGTTGGCGCGCTCGACGGCCACTTCCCAACCCAGTTCAGGAGCGCCGGGCTGTGGTGATGTAGGCATCATGTACCACACCACATGCCATGCCGCTGGCCAGCCCCAGGTAAACCAGCGATGGGATGAGTTCGCCGCAACCGTTCCCGTCCATTGCATTCCCGTCCACATAGCCTTCCTCCCATCTGGCTAAAGAATGTTGTAACGTCCTTCAAACTTCACCGGATCGGCGGTGAGATTGCTGACCGTGATCCAATACGTGCATTGCGTTGCATTGGCGCGTTCTACTTCAACGGTCCAGGTAAGTTGCGGGGCGCCGGGACAGATGGTCGAAGGCATGATGGTCCAAAAAACGTGCCAGGCTGCCGGCCAACCCCAGGTAAACCAGCGATGCGTATCATTCGGAGCAATCGATCCAAACCACTGCACTCCCGGTGGTTTCGTGACGCAGGCAAAATATGGTGGGGGACCGTCGGCGCCGACTGAGCGAAGTTTCAGCTTGTTGCGGAAAGTGGTCAACACACCCTGCGTTTGCGAGTAGGTCGGGTCAAATATCACGTTGCCAAAAATGTCGCGGTGGAAAACATCGGCATCGGTATCCACCAAGGTCGCTGATGGATCTCCCTGCACACTCTTCCACATTGTTTTGGTCACAGGCCCAGGAAAAAGCGAGGGATCGATGACATAGGTTTCAGTCCCCGCGCCGGTATTGACTTCCAATGTGGGCGCAACGTGCCATCCCCAGCCAACGTGACAGGCAGGATTGTTGGAGGTTTGTACGAGGAGACTGCCATAAATCCAAACCTTTCTGGGCTGCGCCCCATCGGCGATCATCAGCCGGCACATCTCACTCGCACGGCCCCAGCATCCGTCGTCAGGGTAGAGAAATGGAATGCACGGAGCGGGAGCGCTCGCCGGACAACAAACCTTGGCGTTGACGAGATCGAAGAGCTGTTGCGCCCGTTGCAATGTGACAGTTGGCATAAAACCATCCAGCAAGCTGACAAAGTTGTGTCCCAGGGGCGATCTAGTTACAAAATCACTTGCGCTTGCTCGTTCTTGGTACATTCGTGGGCCGTACGTCAATAATCTGGTGGTCGTCGGTTTCCGTGACTATCACAGTTGATTCTTGACGGCGGGCGTTTTTCAAAGCGTCCAGCAACGCGCGAAAATCAGGCCGCGCGCGTTGCAGGTAATGCCGGGCATGAGAAACAATGAGTTCCACCTCGGCCCCGGAATTCGTCTCTCGGAGTTCGCCCACTTGCACCACGACCGGACACAATAATTCGGTAATCAAATTGGTCACGGGATCGATTTCAACATACGCGGGCTGGTTGGCTTCCCGCATAGAATGCAGGACTTCTGCCCACACTACCGATCGAGGCTGGCTCATGTCCAATACGCCGGACTGGCCGCTTTTGAATCTCACCGTGACGGACGGAGAAGCGGGCTTGGCGCGCCGGGCCTCTCGAACTTCCGCGAGCGGGGAAGATAAGCTGCTCACGCTGTCGACGACTGCATTCGCGTTTGGCATGACTAGAAACTCCAGAAGGACGAAGACCGCACCCTATCACTACGGTTCGAAGTAGCGCGATTATACTCCGTGCCTTATTTATACTTCGGGTTCGGCAATGTCTTCTCGATCAGCCGGGGCCGCCAACAGCTTGCGCCGGCTCGTAGCTCTCAGATTCCACGTGATTCGAAATCTTACTGTCTCTTCTCAGAAGGGCGGACTGCCTCGCCCTTCTTTACATAGACAACTTCCTGTGATGGAATCCGTTGCATCGCGTCCATATCGTATTGCATAATGTTCGATAGTTCTTTGAAGTCGGCGACGGATTCAGCCGGAAGAACGGCTTCTTTTGGGTGAACGATCGTCACATTCTTGCCGGAGATTTCTGAATCCAACACCATCTGCGTTCTGCGGTCCTGCTGCTGCTTCTGGCATCCCATCATCGACATGAACAAAATGATGAGTAGTGTCACTAGAGTTTTCATTTTCGTTACCATTCAGGCTTGTCGGATAAAGTTACTTATGGAACCAGGCTGTGAAAACATAATCTGAGCGATTGGGATCAGTGAAGTGTGTATACATCCATAAGTAAAGGTCACCTGGATGAAGCTGTGAAGGTTTGATATACACATATCGCTTGGCAAAACCTTGATCGTAATAACTGTATATCCACTTTGTTGAGCCAACCCAATGATCGTTGCCGTCCACTGTTCCCCAATCGCAATCCGAAGGACTACACTTGCCCCAAAGATGAAGCTGATACGGTGCACCAGGAGTGGAACACGTCACGTTGCCATGTGAATCTACCCCACAGAGGACCTGATCGTTACAACTGAAGCTCACCTCTATTTTAGTTATTCCTCGCGTTGCCAGGTCAATATTGGACCAGCTGCCCTGCTCGAAAGGAGGAACGCACTGAGCGAGAGCCGGGTGCGATACCGACATCAGCAGGAGCAGGAACAAGAGGGCCAGCTTAGGAAGCAACAATTGTGGTTTCATCGGAATTTCCTTTCTGACTCCCAAAACGGCAAATGCACAGACTCTCGAACCGTGCCCTTGTCGTCCAGAAGCGAAACGCCTCTTCGCATGACGGTCCCAACTGCCGAACGGTTTCGATTTTCTAGTGCCCGATTACGAAGCAGAGATTATGCTCGCAGCAGGCCTTATGTCTTGCGACTCTCGAATGTCCTCACCGCTCTATTCACTTATGTGAAAAAGCGAGAAAACATTTCAATGGGAGGTAGGACTGACTGACCTGCCCGATCTTTTGACTCAAATCGGCCTGGTGGTCGACTCGAAAGCGCGACTAAAGAAACGAGTGTTCAACAAGGATGCGGCGTCTCTCGCATCGACAGCTTCGATAGGTCGCGAACCCGAAAACTCATAATACCGGCCGGTTACGGGACCCCGGACTCGAATAGGAGAGTTCTGCAGATAGCGAACGGCTGCCGTGGCGTTTTGCTGGATGTTCCGACCTGTTGGTCTCGTCAGACTGCTCTGCATCGCCGACCGTTTCTGACCGCAGCACATGCTCGAGTTCTCCTTCAAAAGGTTGAGGAACGGGTTCGATAACAGCAGGTTCATGGCCGAATCGTTCCAGCAGACAGGCGCCACCTGAGAGCGCCAGCCAACTGAAAAACCATCCCCATAAACTGCGCGAGACAAACAAAGCAGCAGGCGCCGCAATCCAAAGGCTGACACAGTTGAAGCAGTCCATTAGCCTGCCTGCTACGCCCTTGCCGAGCAAGGCGCGAAAACGAACAATCAGGTCTGCTGGGCCGTCCTCGCTCGCCAGCAGATGGGTTCCCCGCCAAGTCGCAAGAATGGCCAGAACAAAACGTGCCCAGAATTCCTGTGCGCTCATTGCAATGGCCTCAGAACGCTGCGCCGGTCGGAATGCACTGAAGTTGGCGGTATGGACGCCGTAGCCCAGCTGATACCCAATGTGTCTGTGCGCATCGTTACCCGTGTCGTTGACACGCTAGCTCCGGCCACATTGAGAGCTGGCGGGCATCCATCGTGCTGCCTGCCAGCTCCCGCTCCATAATGCTTAGCTCACTTTCTTCCGTAGGCAGAAGCCGACCCCTTCCTGGTTGTAGTGGCCACTGCAAGCGTTGTGTGTTGAGCAAATGAGTTACGCGCCACACGTACAGGACGCCCAAGATGAGCCAGTAGAACTTCATCGGTCAGTACCGGTCAGGGGCAGCCCGCCTCAGATTCGGAATGCACTCTAGGGAACTTGCGTCGCGAGCATCCACGTCAACCTGGAATCCCGGCTTCTCGAAGCGATAATTGCTGCCGCTCACCTTGCCCAATACCGTGAGCCCGGTTCTGCCGAAGTATTCAAACTTTACGCTCGGTGTTCGGAACCAGTCGGTTGCACTCGCCGGAGGTAGGATCCGGCGAGGGTTCGCGGTGCGGTATTTCTGTCTTTGTTCTCCGCAGCACATCTCTAGTCTCCCCATTGTCATACCGGCCAGGCTTGCCGCTGTTGACGACTAGCCAAATATGAAGCTCAGGGGTGGAGCATCGCCTTTTTGACTACGTTCAAGCGCGGCTCCACCTTTCGCGACACAGCTCTATTTGTTCACCACAGCAATCGACAGACCGGCGAGCGTTCCGCCAACCCACGCGATGTCGTAAAGCCAGTCAGCAACATATCCGGTCGTATCACCCGGATCGAACGCGCGGCTGTAAGCGTTGATGTCGAAGCCATACGCACCCTGGTTGTCGGCGGCGTAGTTGAGACGGAAAACGGCTGATCGGATCACGTTGTTGTCGAGGGGGCCGGTATGCCAATGGCCAACGGAATCAGCCGACGTCATCTGCTGTAACACCGCCGAAGCTGCACCGCAACCATAGGGATGTAACGCCGCGTCCCGCAAGTGCGTGGCGGAAGCCTGCCACGACACGCAGAACTCGATGTTGTCACCGACGTTGCGCCGCACCACTGGACACGTCAGCGGCAATGGCGTCCACGACGGATCGCTACAGGGCAGCGTGTTGTTCTGGGCTACACGCCAGGCGAGGCTGAGGAATGACGCGACCGGTGAGGAGTTGTCTACTTTGAACTTCACGTAGCTGGAGTACGCCACGTGCGTTTTCCCAACATCACCAATTTCCAGCCGTACCTCGTAGTCCCCATCTTGAAAGTTGTAAGTCGGCCAGGCCAGCAACAGATATGGCACCAGCCAGTTCGCCGGATCAGGCAACACGGGGTACCAGCCATCGACGTCGGGGCTCACCCAGATGGGCGTGTTGCCGAGCGGGCGGAACGTCGGCCACGACAGGTTCAGGAACGTAGCCTCGGCCCCGCCGTTGTACTTGTACAGCACACGGTAGAACGCGCCCTGGGGGGGAACGTTGTTGCAGCCGCGCAGCAGCAGCGTCCTGGCGAACGGAGCGGTCGCCGGCCGGTCCGCCGTCAGCGAAGCACGAAGCGCGCCGTCAGCGTGCGGTGGATTAGGCCGCTCTCCATATCCCGTGGCCAAGTCGAAGTAAGGCGTACCCATTACTGGTCCGCTGAGCGGCATCAAGCTGGCCGAGACTATACCTAGCCCGGAACCATCCTGCGCACAGTCGATCGGGTTCATGGGCCCGCAGTTGAGCGTAGCGACCGCGATCTGCGAAGTATGCAGCGTGATGTCATTGATCGTCCCGCTGCTCCATCCCACATCGAAGTAGCCATCGGAGTAGATTATTTCCTGGTCACCGTCGCCGTCCACATCCTGTGTCACTTCGAAGGAAATGTCGGGCACTTCGAGGATCGGGATGATCTCTTCTTCCAGTTGGAGATGACAATTCCAGCTGAGGAATGGCCCGACGTAGCGGTTCAGATCGAGGTGATGACCTCCTTCTCTGGTCTTCCCCAGGTGATTACTCAGGAACTGGGAGCCTTCCTTGCTGTAGCCGCTATGAAGCTGTGTCAGCTTCTGCGACATGGGCGGCGGAACCGGTTTGGCAAATGCGGGCTGGTCGAGGATGACGCGCGCCGCCTTTCCCTTGCCCGATGTTGCGGCATTCCGCGCCGCGAGTTGCACTTGCGTGCCGCGCTCGCGGCCCAGCAGTTCCGTCACCTTTTGCAATACGCGACCGTCTCTCACCAGCGCGGCAGCACTGACCGGACCCAGGCCATGAGGAATGATAGGGTTGGGTTCCACTTCGACGAGCCGTAAACAACGGATCACGTCGGCGATGCTCGGTTTGACCCAGAAGTCGGGGTCGCATTCCCATTCCAGCCGCCAGCGCACGATCCAGTCAATGTCGAAGAAAGGGATCCAGACGCAGAAATTGCCGCATGCATCCGCTGTGGTGGTCCCCGTCAATTCGCGCCAGCAGAAGATAGGGTAAAACCACGCCCACGGCAAGTCGATAGGAAAGTAGCCAAGGAAGTCGCAATCGGTGTCGTAGACGTTGACGGTCGCGAACGGCACAGGCAGGTCAATCCCAGTCGCCGGATCGGTCTTGACGACTTGGCCGCAAATCCTGCGGAACAGAAGTATTCCGGGATCGATTTGCCAGCGCAGGTCCTTTGCCAATTCGGCAACGCTACGGCCCCGGAGATGCTCAGGATCTATTCCCGATAACTTTGAGAGCCTCATGGCCTGGCGTGCGGTTAACTTCCTCTCATCAGGCGCTGGTGGCGCAGCCTTGGTCTTAATATCGGATGACTTAGTCACAACATCCTCCTTGATCATTCCAGAACCCCTGCCAACGAATACGGTGTCTCCAATTGCAAAAACTCTCGAACCGTGCCCTTGTCGTCCAGGAGCGAAACATCTCTTCGCATAACATCCCAACTGCCGAACGGTTTCGATTTTCTAGTGCCCGATTGCGAAGCAGAGATTGTGCTCGCAAAGCGGCAGGCGCTATTTCTTGCGACCCTGGAATATCCTCACCGCTCTATTCACTTATGTGAAAAAGCGAAAAACATTTCAATGGGATGTAGGGCTCAGTAGTCTGTTTCTTTTGTGATCACAGAATCGCACGGGGAAAGGCTGGTAGGGAGCGTGGGTTACTCATTGTCTAAAGTGCGCGGCAATTCTTCCTCAACTTGATCAGCACGCCCGTTCTCCAATGGCACGCACATTCACCATCCGTTGAAAACTCCAACAGACCGCCTATGGCAATGGATACCCGGGAACAAAACACGGAGGTCCCAGGGCATTTTGGGGGCGCCAGAAGCGGAAATCGAGCTATTTCAAATCCGCCCGGTGCGACCAATGCAGAGCGTCCAGAAAACGAGCGTAGGAGCAAGGAGTTCTGAGCTAAGTGTTACCGATCTGTAAGCCTGATTTGGAAATCGTAGTGCTTCGGCCCTCCGGATCCCGGAAGCCCCGACGAAACAGCGAAGGAGTAGTCGCCCGATTTGATCCCTTGCACAGGTAAGAGGAACACTAACTGAGCATCTCCGGAGGCTGACACGAGTGGGAGTAGCCGGGCCGACCAAATCGGTCCTTTTCCTTCTTTGGTTTCGAGACGCACATCGTACGAACCTGAGACACCGCTCTGCAAGGCAATCTCTACTATGATCCGTTGAGTTGAAGGCTTGATCTCAATGTGGGGATCCTGTGTGCCGGTCGTGCGGGAGAGATCCGACCGATCTGACACTAAAGTCAACGGGACCATCGGTGACTGTAATAGCCGGGCTTCTTCCAGCAGACTTGCAGAACGCGCTCGCTCCCGCACAAGCTCGGCTTCAAGATGCGCCTGGCTCTTGCGAATGCCAGATATGTAAATCAGGCTCAAGACGCTAAGTAGAATCAATGCGGCGAACTGCCCGTAGGTTCTGAAGGAAGAGCGCCAATGAACAGCGACCAAGTCATCCTGCTGTTTCTCGAAATAATGTCGCAAAAGCCGGGCAAAGTCTAACTTCTTCTTGCGTTCAGGAGGCCGCAGGAAGTATTCCTCAACAGCTTTCTTGTCAGCGGAGTCCAGCGCCGCATCCAGGTACTCTTCTATGATCTCTTCCTCGATCGAATCAACCATCTCGGCCAGCTCGTCATTGAGAAGGATTCCCTCGCTCAAGTCGTCTTCGAGTTCCTCCTTGTCATCGAGCCGCCCCAGCAAGTACTGGCGGATTAGACTTCGGTCGGGAAGACTGTTTTTCATCGCTCTCCTGCCCTCAGATTGTTTCAATTCACCGATCGCTTAATACACTCAACAACACAAAGGCGAAGCTCCTTGCGAACTCTGCACATTCTAATTCGCATCGCATTCATTCCTCCGAGCCCATCTGCCAGCAGTCTCCTGGTCTCGATCTTGTCGCGTCCTTGACTTTGGTAATAGTGGGTCACCGCATCGCGGCCGCTCGGCGACAGTTGACCCATGCAATGTTCCAGACATCTCAGCTCTTCCTCGCGGTATTCAAAGTTCGGACTCACGATCGAAACCATGTTTTCATCCAGGGGGACGGGCCTGCGCTTTCGCGTGTCCTCTCGCCAGACATTCCTGGCTACTCCGTAACAATAAGCAAGCGGGCTTAGACACTCCGCGCACTCTTCTATTTTTCCGACAAGTATGTCAACCGTCCTGTCAAACAGCTCATCTGGATCGGTGGAGCCTTTATGAATGAAGTACCTTACCAACTTCCCTCTGATGGACTGATACTCTCGCACCGCCATCTCATCGTCCGCGGAAAGCCAACGAAGAAACTTACCGAAAGCTTCCGGCGTGAGCGCTCTTTTGGCATCCCGTGCTGCCATAGGCGGCCCACAATAGTACAGGCACGACCCGAAGTCAACGTTCTACCTGTAGTCTCCCTGCAATACAAAAGCCGCCCAGTAGTACGGCTTGGACCACTGCTCCTCGCGCACCATCTCGAGTTGGGCGCCGCGCAAAGCAGAACCCGGGCTTTCTCCCCGCTGTATTCGTGTATACAGACCGGACATGAGTCTGGCAGTAGCTTCGTCATTTACCTTCCACAAGCTTGCAATGACGCTCCTCGCGCCGGCATACAGGAAGCCACGAGGCAGGCCAATGATCCCCTCAGAATCCAGGTCTTTGCCTAGCGCGGAATCGCAGGAGCTAAGGACGACCAGGTCGGCCGAAAGCTTCAATTTGTAAATGTCTCCGAGGCGCAAATAGCCATCTTGTTTTCTACCCCTACGATCTATCAATGACAGGATTAGTCCGGACATTTCAGGGTGCCGGGCGTCAACCACTCCGTGAGTTGCGAAATGGATCAAACGAAACCGCGCGAGCCCATCCCTGAGCACGTAGTCCCGGCTGGCCTCAAAATCCAAGGCCATGTGCACCGCTTGAGAATCCCGGGAGCGAAGAATTGTTGCAATCGTACTGGCCTCATCACGCGATGCTGGGAGCCTGGCAATGTACTGGGATACTCCTATGTCGCGAAAGGCACGGGTCAAAGCGGGTGGCCGCTCCTGCATGCTTCTCTCGCCGCCTACTCGAGAGTTCGAGACGCGCGAGTCATCCCGTTCAAAAACCGGATCTGCAAAAATTGCCGCAATGGCGGTCGGTGGCGTCCTGTTCGCGGAGGCCTTCCTCAAAGTCCCGAGCACAGATGCTGAGGGCAGGACGTCTATTTCGTAGTGATTGACCAAGAGTCCTTTGCTTAGTCCTGGGCCAGGAAATGGAAGTGCGGCAAACGGGATGTATTGGAGAGGTCCGTCAGGCACGATAAGGACACGTTTGGCTCGGGCCAAAGCGATCGGCCCAAGCAGCAATTCCGATAATTGCCGAGCATTGAACTGATAGGCGTGATCCACCTCGCGGACCCTCGCCTGGTAGAGACCCGCGCTCTCTCCAGCCCTCAACTGTGGAGCCGGGAGTGTCCCACGAACAAGCTCAACTATTTTCCTGATTTGCTCTGCCGGCGGCAGTTCGTGCAAAGTAATCTGGCGCTGGTCGATGACCCATGCGTAACTCTTCTCATCGCCGAGGGCGTATTCGAGCAGAACCGTGTCATCACCCTCAATCAATGCCTGAACCTGTTTCAGCGTCAGAGTCGGTGCGGTCGAAGATGCTGCCTGTTTTGCGTCGACGGCCCGAACCTCGGTTGCATCTGCAATCTCCAATTGTCGTTGCAACAGTTCATCGCACGGGGCTTCCTGGCTGGAAGTGGTAAGCAAATCCAGCAAAGACCGCACCTTGCTTCTTTCGGAGGCGTCGAAGGCCCTCTCTGCAAAGCCGAGGTCGGGTTCCCGCCGGTCGAGCAACATAAGTACTTGGATGTAAAGTGCATAGTATCGATGGACAGAGGCGAAGTACGAAGCCCGTGAGTCAAAATGCGCGATCGTGACCCTCTGGTTCTCGACGATTTCAATTGTTTTCTCAATCGCTGAGCGCGCATCTTCCAAACGATTCAGCCGGCGGTAAATGCAGGCAAGCTCGTACTGTATCTTGGCTGCTTCCTCAACCTGACCGGTCTTCTCTTTCAACTCGTTCGCCCGGTTCAGCGAAGCAATGGCTTGCGAATATTTCTTTTGATTTGCTTGCAGGTGACCTAAGCGGATCAAAACATCGCCCTCACCATAGAGGTGGTCTGCTGCACGGTAGGCTTCGAGCGAGCGGCGATAAAATGTTTCCGCCTGGGCGTACTTGTTCTCCGCTTCATAAGCACCCGCTATGTCCGCCAAAGCTGAAGCCACCAGCACAGGGTTGTTGGCCTGACGTCCGAGGCGCAACTCCGCCTGATAGAGCGGCAGCAGTTGTTGGTACTTCTTCATGGCCGTCAACGCCTTACCCATCCCGGTGATCGCCTCGTGCTCTCCGAGCAAGTCCCGCACGCTCACAAAAGCTGCCTTGGCGTTCTGGTAGAACTTCAGAGATTGTTGCCAATCGCCGGTTTCGCGGTTCACGTACCCCAGTCCGTTGAGTACGCTCGCTTCATTGTCCTTATCGCCGATCTCGTGGAACAGGGGCCGGGCCACACTGTAATCGCATTGCGCGGTCTCGAATTCGCCAGTTGTGGTGGCGAAGATGCCGAGAGCGGCGCGCACTTGGGCAACGCCAGAGCGATTTTCAGTTGAGGACCACAATCGCAATGCCTGCCCTGCCGCCTGCAGACCTTGCGCCCGCTCACCGCCTGAGAAGAGGGCGTAAGCCAGCATCAGTAGTGCCTGAGCCTGCCCGTTGTCGTCGTTGGCAGCGGCGAAAAGGTCTCGCGCGCGTTTGAAAGAGTCCGCGCTCTTGGAGTGCTCACCGGCAGAATCGAGAGCTTCTCCGCGAGCCTCCAGAGCCTCGGCCTGCGCCTTTTCACTAAGTCGTTCGCACCGACTCAACGCTTGCCTGGAATAGCTATCGGCAAGGGAATAAGGTCCCGTTGAGGCATAGGTGCGGGCGATGCCGCTCAATGCCCGGCACTGCAATTCTGGGTTGTTTCCGAGCTTGAGAGCTTGCCGAAAAGACTTCCGAGCTTGGCCGTACTGGCTGAAGATTGAGTGGATCTCACCGGTTTGAATGTGTGAGTCGGCAGCCTCGTCGTATGACCGGCCGGCTGCAAACAGGCGCGCACTCTCCTGAAATAACTTACTCGCCGCGACAAAATCCCGGGCGGTCTGTTTCTCGCGGAGGAGCGCCGCCTTCTGAGAGGCTGCTTCGGCCCTGCGGCGCAGAGCGTCTGGGCTGCGGCCCGCCTCGGAGACGCTGGCGGAATTCTCTTTCGTAGCTTGCCCTCCGCCGTGTGGCAAGCCGCTCCGCTCAGTAACCGCAGGACCCGAGACACACGGCCATAACAATTCCAGGGACGAAACGAGCATTCCAGCCAGCAACGCGAAATGATATGCCTTCGACATCTTCCTCACTAGTTGCCGTCGCGGCCACATGCCAGGACGTCAGCTCGCCTGCGGTTGCTCCTGATATTCCGGTCCTCTCGACGGGAGCATTCCCTTTTCGGGTGCCTTGGACAGAATCTGCAGTTTCTGCTGTTCGGGCCGGGAAAGGAGGTTCCGCGCGCACTGTTGAGCGGAATAGTGCAAGTCTAGGCTTTTGGGAAACCGATGTGCCAGAACAGACGACCATCCATGCGCAATGAACTTGCCCCAACCAGTCTCCTGGAAGACCCGCAGACGCCTAAAATCCGACTCCAGTTCTTCGATTCTCCCACTGCGCGCCTTGCGGAGAATGTTGGTTCCGCCCTTCACTAAGGGGACATTTACTATTCCCGTTTGATTTGCGCCCAGCAACGCCTGGCTTTGCCCTTCCTCGTTAGGTGCGTTAGAGAACGGGAAGTAGATAGAAACGCCATGGCAGTTCGCCGCCTTCACTCCGGTCTGATTGCCGATAACGCACGGGCCCACACCGATCGCGTCACGAACCTCTTTGCAGGCATAGGCCAATGCATCGTTAGTGTTCTTGTCCGCCAGGGGCTTGTCCAGTAACCCTGCTGCTAACTTGTCGCAGAAATCGCTAAGATCCACGAACAGGCCGAGGACGAAGTCTCGCGAGTAACGGCGAGCAAGGATGATCGCGTTGACAAGATCCTGGTTGGAGATCGAGGTTTGGAGGGTTTGAGCAAGTCTCTGTAGAGGATTCGTGATCGTATCTATCCTCTCCAGGCTTAGGCTGGAAAGCGTCACCTCCTTCATCCCGGTGCCGGGCGTGACGACATAGTCCTGAAACGCCCGTTTATAGATTTGCGGAATCGTTCTGCATACTCCTTCCACATCATCTCGGTCATGGTTTTTCAGGTTTGTTAGAAGTTGCTCGTACGGGAAACTCTGGTCCGGCACCTCTTCTTGCGAGGCAACCATGAAGCGGACGCAGCCCCGAAGTTCGCTGGCGAGTTCAACCATGCTCATAGAGCAGGCATCGAAGCCTATGACATCGAGCGGATTGCCTCCCTTGACCAATCTCGTGTCTTGCAGAGCTTTCTTAAGGTTCGCAGGCGTGAGGTATCGCGGTGTGCTCGTGCTCGGGTCCTGATCCAGCAACAATTCCGTGCCGTGACCCCACAGGATCAAACAGTAGTGCTTCGCTTCGCGCCCATCGGGCGGCGTGGACGCCCAATCGACGAAGTGAGTGAGCGTGCCTGGATCGATCATCTCGACAGGGGAAATCGGTTGTAGCTCAGTCGTATTGAGCGGGGCATTACTGTCGTCTTGCCCATCAAACCGAAAGCGGCGCGCGGATTGTTTGCCGTCGGGGTCAAATTGCGCCATCACTACGATGTTGTCGCCCGCGGCTCGTCGCAGTTGATTCAAGGATTCGATAGCGAAGTTCGCCAACACATCGTCGGCGGAGATGTAAACCATGATCGTCCAATCGGTCATATATGCCTCGTCAGTGACAGGTTGAAAATCCAGGCCCTGGGTTTCGCGCGGTCCTTAACAGCAAACGCTAGGCTCGCGGTGACACTAGCATGTCCGGGAGATCCAACATTCCCATCCATGTCTTCCTAGTTAAGTGACCCAATACCAGAAGTATTTCAGCCCTCCGTGAAGCAGCCCGCCTAGTGGTCTTTGACTTGATAAACCAGGCTCGCGCCAATTTGGGAGGCAATGTGCACCAGAGACGCAAGATGATTGTGCGCTTTCGGTTCTCCAAAATCAACGAATGAGATTCCTTCGCAAACACTTCTCCACTCCGCGAACCTATCACCTGAAATGAATGGGCAGTTGCACACACTATAGAACGAAAGTGCAAGAGTGCAACCCCGTCGCCAACTTGTTTTCCTGTTTGCGGGAAAGCCGCCGGAATTTAGGCGCGAGCAGCTATCAAGCTGGCGGTGATCAGCTCTTTCAGCTCCACAATGATGGCTCGATCTGGCGCTATATCAGTCCACCCTGCAGTGGAACATCCTGTCCGGGCTGGCAGGAACTGGATAACAACCGCGCGGCATCTGCCATTGCGGCTGGCGGCAAGGAACTGGTGCAACTGCATAATGATGGATCGATATGGCTGTATGTCGGAACGCCCTGCAGCGGAACATCCTGCCCCGGTTGGCAGAAACTCGACAACAATTCTCAGACCGTGCAAATCTCCTCGAGTGGCACCCATATCTATCAGCGGCACAGCGACGGATCGATCTAGCGTTACACTGGCCCTCCATGCTCAGGCAACAGCTGCCCGGGTTGGTCCCGCCTGGACAATAATCCCAGTGCACGGGGCATAGCAACGGGCGGATTTAACTGATTGTCATAGCTCGTGCGAGCGACTTTTACTCAGCATGGGTCGCCAAAAGATTGCATGGGACTTTCTCTGGGACGAGCCAACCGGATAACAAAGACTTGGTTTACAGGTTGGAAAACCACTTGACAGACACGCTGAATGCCGTGTCTACCCCGAGATAGCAGCCCACAGTTACGCGATCTGGCCCGACGACTCGACCTTCAAGACCCTGCACAATTCCGTTTAGCCGATATCGCCGGACCGTACCCTGCCAGCAGGCTGCGCAAAGACCTCCTTAGCCGCTCCACCGCTTCCGCGCTTACACACTGCGGTTGTGCGTCGATTTTCTGCTCGATGGCTTCGATACACCACCACTGGCCAAAGGCGTCTCGTTCTATGGCCGCAAGGCAGTCAGCAAGATTGGCCAGAAGCCTGTCATCCGGCAACGGATGTTCAGCATTTGGGGAATGTTGACCACCTGACCGTTTACATTGGATTGCCCGTTGTTGCTGGGCACCGTTGATATTGCCAAGGCATAGATATCTCCTCAATGGTTAACGGCGTTACCTTCCGGCGTTGGCTTCACTGGCTGCTTCAGCTTTTTCCCAGCCGTGGGTTGTTTGGTCGTTTTAGTAGGCGTGTTGCTCTTCAACTCGCCTATGAACGAGAGCTTCTCGACGATCTTGGTAGATGTGGGCGATGCGCTCGTCTGCAGCGAGATAGAGAACGTCAACGGGCTATCCGCGGTGTAACTGTGGTTGGGCGTGATCTTCGACTTGATGTCGTCCAGCCCTACAGAGAAGCTGGCGGCGCTGGTTGTGAGCGTTCCCTCCACCATTTTCAGGTCGATGCTCTGAGTGCCTCCCGTGAGTTCGACTCCCGTCACTTTATCGAGGTGGCATCCCTTGAGAGCGATTTGGGCCGGTTTCGCATCCTTGGCTTGAAGCTTATCGATATCGACTATGGCTGGGTCGGGTCCAGCGAATAGGAGCGGCGTTGTGCTGTCAAAGTGAAGGAGTTGATCGCCGCCGCCTTCGACGCCGTCTTTGGTCACGGTGTAGACCTTGTAGGCGCTCGCGGTCAGTTCGCACAGCTTCTCGACCGGAAAAGATGCTTTGGCCGACTTGGAGTCTCCGCTGGTAGAAACGGTTCCATCCGCAGTTTTCGTGTCGGTGGCATCCAGGTAGTTTCGCAGCTTGAGTTGCGCAACTTTGTCGAGATTCGTTCCGGTGAGGGTGCAGCCGATTACGCCGTCCTTAGCCGAATCGAGTTTCACATTACCCTTATCGTCGATGGGGCAGTCGATCTTGGTGAGCGCGGGCGTGGAATCGCTGCTCTCCCGCACATGGGTGCCGGCGACCACGGCAAGAGACAGTTCGCGGAAAATAGCAACCGCCTTCTGGGACCACTTCCGGTAATCCTTGCTCTTGGGCTTGAAATATTTGAGTTCAGGGTTATTGTCGTCGGCTTGCACGGTGGGATCACCCAAGTGCTCAGCCAAGCAGACTCGGCGAGCGGCATTGATGTCAATTCCGATTTCAGCGTCGAGGCACTTGGGATCGGGTAATGCCTTATTGTATGTTCCGATGCATTCGGCTTGCCTCTTTGTGCTGGAACTCTGCATCGCGATCCGCTCGGCGCAATCCTGGGTCCACCACCCTTGCTCGAATTCCCTGGACGAAATGAAGATTACAAATTCAGCAGTACCCGACTTTGGCACAACGGTTCGGTCGGTGCGCGAGTTGGAGAAGCCTTCGTCGTCAATGAGTTTCAGTTGTTCGGTATTGTGATCGGGGAAAACGGTGGTCAGAGCGCCGGCAAAAGCCCCGCTGTACACTCCGCTAAACTGCTTTACGAATGGCCCTGTGAGAGGAACCATGGCGCTCATGATCGCACCTGTGCCTTGAACCACATGAACCATCAGATTTCTCTTGCCGAAATCCCGGCTAGCGAGCATGTATTCGCGGGCGGTCAGCTTGTCGACACCGGAAAAATAGCGTCCGATACGGCCGTTAATGTCGTCGTCAACCTTAAATTCGGCGCTCTGGACCAGAAATTCCTGATCTGCATTGACGTTGCGCACGACGATTTGAACCCCAATGTATTCATCGGCCATCGTTTCTCCAAAGGCCTTCCGAGTGGTCTCGTAGGAAAGGATAGACATGGAGCAGCCGATGTCGTTCGGGCGCTGCGAAAGAGCAAGATTCGATCTGGCCGCATTCGCCAGATTGTTTTTTGCGGTTTGTGACTGATTTTGCGACTGGTCAGTCGCGTCTTTCATCACCTGTTGGCCGGGAGGATTCAAGTTACTGATGATCTTATCGAGGTCTTCGCGGTTATTGATCTCGTTGGTCACGTCACCTTGCTTGCCGGGTAATGCATAGGCCTCGGCAAACGCTGAGCTCGGCAGACCTCTGAGAGCGAGAGTTATAGTTTTATCGACTTTTGGAACGGTGTAGTGGCTGAGCAAGTCGAGGACCCTGGTTAGGGCCTGACTGGGAGTTAGGCCTTCGAACACGGATTTGCCGACCTCCACGGCAAATTCCTGTGGTGGCCCGGAAGTGAAACCCGAAGCGTTCTCAGGCGCGAGCGCAGCGGCAATCACGCTGGCGCGCAGAGCCTCAGCGTCGGCCCTGCTGAGCGTTGCCGATTCCGGCTTGGGCTGGAGTTCCAGGAGTTGTTTTTTGCTGAAAAAACAGGGGACATAGTCACTGTGGTCGTCGATCCCGTCATTAACGGCCTTGGCAATGTTTCCTGCTAGGGCTGGCGGATCAGGCTTGCCGCTCTTATCGCCATTGGCTGTGGACTTGGTGGCGCTGGAATTGGAGTGGTTAGCCGGGGCCTTGGTTTGGGCCAGGATCGGCGCCATGAAGAGCAAAGTGCAGACCAAAAGTAAGACACGCATGGTTGGAATCTGAAAATGTCGCATAAGTCTCCTCGAACCCCTCGTATATTTATTGCTGAGAGTTATGGATGCCGAACCCCACATCCGCAACAAAGGCATTCACTAGAGCTTGGTGCTAGATCGGACATGCTTTCCTCGCTGACCACGTCCGAATCCGGACGTGACGATTTTTCCCACAGCGGCTCTTCTTTCCATTACGACAACTGATAGGAAACTCCTTTTGTGGATCGTCTTCTCGCGGATTGGTGGCTCCGGGTGTGTTCTCCCAACAAGCGGTAAGAATCGGTACGTCTGGTTCGCATTCGTGTAAAATTCCCGCCACCAGAGGTTTGGGGCGATTTGACGCGTTATTCGTCGGTATCGGTAGTGGAGTTGATCCGTGCCTGCGCCGAAACTAATGACGGCGAAGCGTGGGAGGAATTTGTCGCCCGCTTTGAACGGCCGATCAGTCTCTCCATCAAGCGCACGGCTTGCCAATGGGGAAAGGATCCGCTGCAATTTGTTGACGATTTACGCCAGGAGACCTATCTCAAGCTCTGCGCCGACAAGTGCCGTCGGTTGCTCGAATTTGCCGAGCAACATTCCGACGACGTAGTGCTGGCATACATAAGGATGATCGCGATCAATGTCGCTCATGACCACTTCAAATCACTCGATTCTCAGAAGCGCGGCGCGGGAGAGACCGATCAGTTGCTCGAAGCGTTCGATCCCGCAGCGCAGAGCGGCAGTCACGGCGGCCCCGAGGCCATGGAGCTCCAGGTTCTTCTAAGGCAAATTGACGGCTTCTTACAGAATTGCGCGGCCGGCCCCAATCAAGAGCGGGACTGTCTTATCTTCTGGCTTTATTACCTGCAAGGCATGAGCGCCAAGGCAATTGCTGCTCTGGCGATCATCAAACTCACGGCAAAGGGCGTGGAGGCGGTCATTTTTCGGCTCATTCGCTGCATGCAGGAGCACCTCGGTGGCGCCGGCATGTGAAATTCGGCAGTTCCCATAGCCGGGAGAAAAAGGATTCCTCCCGCTAATGTCGTATTAGAAGGAGAAGCTGATTTTGACACGGCCATTCGACAAACATCTCGACAGCGATGAGCTGGATGGGCTCCTTTCGTTGCAGAGGACGGGTGTGTCCGATTCAGAGCAACTCTCAGAGCAGTCTCTGAGAGAAGCTCAGCGCCACGTTGAGTCTTGCCAGGACTGCAGCCGAAATCTGCAGATGCACAGGTATGTACAGAGCGAGATTTTGCGGATGCGAGCGCCCACCCCATCGCCGCCAACTCCAGAGTGCATCGGAGATGCCGAGTGGCTGGAAGTGGCGGCTGGGCTTCTACCTGATGCGAAGACAAGAGAACTGATGAAACACGCGGCACAATGCGGGCACTGCGGACCTCTGCTAAAGAACGCGGCGGAGGCACTCGTGGATGAAATAACTCCAGACGAAGAAGCTTGGCTCGCCTCGCTGCGCAGCGCACGGCCCGAGTGGCGAAAGAATATGGCCGAGACGCTCCGCAGCAGCGCTGGAACTAAAGATAGTAGTCGAGAGAAAAAAGAAGATGCGCCGCGGTGGCAAGCGCTGTTCTCGTGGCCGCGTCCGGCGTTTGCGCTCGCCGGAATCGCTGTGGCTGTCATGGCAGGATGGCTGGCGGTGCGTATGCTTCGCCCACCCTCGGCCGAACAGCTGCTGGCGCAGGCCTACACAGAACGACGAACGCTCGAAGTGAGAATCCCCAGCGCCAAGTTTGCTCCCATGCGGGTGGAGCGAGGCGCGGGTGGATCAAACCTGGACAAGCCCACATCCTTGTTGAAGGCCGAGGCTCTGATCGGAGACAGCTTGAGAAAACATCCGAACGATCCTTTGTGGCTGCAAGCCAGAGGGCGCGCCGACCTGCTCGATGGCAACTACGAATCCGCCATCAAGTCGTTGCAGCAAGCGCTGGAGATACAACCTGATTCTCCTCAGTTGCTGACCGACCTGGCGTCTGCCTACTTCGAGCGCGCCGAAGCCGCCGACCGCGCCATCGACTACGGCAACGCCATCGAAGCCCTCGGCAAAGCCCTCGGCAAAGCCCCCGACGATCCGGTAGCACTGTTCAACCGTGCATTGATTTGCGAACGGATTTTCCTTTACACCCAAGCCGTCGACGACTGGGAACACTACTTGCGGATTGATCCGCAGGGCGAGTGGGCGGAGGAGGCGCGCAAGAGGCTCGCTGCGATCCAGGAGAAACTCAAGCAGCATGCGAGGAGCCAGGCAGAGCCGCTGCTCGAACCTTCCAAAATTGCGAAAGCCGACTCAGACGACGCGAAGCGCGCAAAGATTGACGAGCGCATCGAGGAATACTTGCAGCTCGCGGTATCAGACTGGCTGCCTAAGGCCTATCCGATTGGCAAGATGGATAGTCCAGATACAAATGAACTTCGGACAGCGCTTCAGGTTGTGGCAGACTTGGCGGTCCAGAAGCACTCCGATCGCTGGCTGGCCGACGTACTCTCCGGCGCAGCGGCTGCCGACTTTCCGTCCGCCGTATCCGAGCTTTCGCGCGCGTTGAAGGCGAGCGATCTAGGCGATAACGTGGCAGCGCGCCATCATGCATCAGCAGCCGAGCGATTGTTCGCGTCGGCAGGAATCGACGCGGGTGTCCTCCGTGCACGTGTCGAATACTTATTCTCTTCCCACGTAGCACAGGAAGGCGATAAGTGTATGGAGGCAACGCAAAGCTTGGAAAAACACCTCGAAATCCGCGCTTATCCATGGCTGAGCACCCAGTTCCATCTTGAGCAGGGAACTTGTTTTTGGCTGCTAGGCAATTTGGGTGAAGCTCGGATGTCGTACGGAAGAGCAGAAAGTGAAGCCGAGACAGCCGGCTACAGGGTGATCTATCTGAGAAGCCAGGACCATCTGTCCGGGTTGAGTGCCGAAGCCGGTGATTTTGCGGCGAGCTGGGCCAAAACCCAATCGGCACTGGCTCGTTTCTGGGCCGACCACTATCCCGCCATGCGGGGATACAACCTTTACTACAACTATTACGAAGCTTCACGTCTCACAAGAAAACCGCACTTGCAAATGGCAGCCTGGCGCGATGCGTTGGCGCTGAGTGACTCCTTCAGCGACAACGCTCTGCGTGCCATGGCTCATTCCGCAATGGCGGATGCGGCCGTCGCCGCAGGTATGCCTCACGTTGCCGAGGAAGAATTTTCAAAGGCAGGCCAGTTTTTCCTCGCTTCTACCCAGATCAAGTCGACTCGGATTGCGAGGATTGAGGCCGAGACCAGACTGGCCGAAGTCGAAGCGTCGCAGGGCAGAGCGCAGCAGGCGGTCTTCCGTTTGCAGCGGTTCGTACCTGAGGTTGCGCAGCTTTCTGATGTGTTCCTGGGAATTCTCTTCCACTCGACCCTGGGCGACGCCGAATCTCGCATCGGGGGCGCCCAAGAAGCAGAATCAGAACTGCACTCGGCGGTTGCACTGGCCGAATTACAACTGCAATCACTTCACAGTGACAAGTCGCGGATCGATTGGGAAGCGCGCACCTCCAGTGCCTACCGGGGTCTTGCGCAGTTACGATTGCGGCAGGGGAATGCGCAAGGCGCTCTCGAAATCTGGGAATTGTACCGCGGAGCGGCGCCACGCTCTGGAACCGGCTCGAACTCTGCTTTTCTGAGTGCAGCACAGTCGCTAGTCGAACCGCACGAAGTCACCGCGCAATTGCCGAGACTCATGAAGGAAACCGTCGTTTCCTATGCAATGCTTCCTCGGGGGCTTGCTGTGTGGGTTTACGACAACCGTGGGGTCTTCGCGCACTGGATTGAGGAGAATCCCGGCAACATCGAAGCCAGAGCCGAGCAGTTTCGGAGTTTGTGTTCCGATCCCAACTCAGACTTATCGCTTCTCCGGCGAGACGCCCGCGATCTCTATGATGTGCTCGTCGCGCCTATTGAGCAGCAATTGTCTCCGGGGCGGCTTTTGATGATCGAGTTGGATGACCGGCTGGTCGGACTGCCCTTTGACGCCCTGGTCGACGCACAGGGCCACTATCTGAGCGAACGTGGTGCGGTGGTTTCCTCGGTGGGAATCTATTATCGGCGAGACGCTCGCGCAATCGCTCCCATCACTGTAGACTCCGCTGCCCTAGTGGTAGCGGTGCCCACAGCCTTCGCCGTCGGCGATCTGTCGGCGGTCCCCTTGCCCGATGCAGCGTCCGAGGGCAAAATGGTGGTGCACGGCTTCCACACGGCGCAGTTGCTCTCTGCGCAGGACGCCACCGCCGCAGCGGTTCTTTCCCGGTTGCCTGACGCCGAAGTTTTCCATTTTGCGGGGCATGCCTTCAGTTCACAACAGAGGTCGGGACTCTTACTTTCAGACTCTCTGCTGAGCGCAGCTTCGCTGCAAGAGATTTCGCTATCTCGATTGCGGCTCGCGGTATTTTCCGCTTGCGATACCCAAGGCGGTTCTAATGGCGGTGCTTACGATTCCGACAGCCTGGTTCGCGTCTTTCTTCGAGCCGGCGTGCCGAACGTTCTAGCCAGCCGCTGGAATGTGGATTCCGCGGCCACACGCCAGTTCATGGATTTGTTTTACCGGGCCCTGCTCAACGGAAGCGCTGCCGCAGACGCGATTCGTCAGGCGCAATCAGGCTTGCGGTCACGTCCCGGCATGGCGCATCCGTACTACTGGTCGGCGTTCGCGACGTTCAGATTGGCTTAAATCAACGTTAAGTTCAGGAGGCTTTGCCATGAAGCATTCGTGTCTTTCCTCGCGTACTCTCGGTAAAGTAGCTTTCTCAATCCTTTCCCTAGCCGTTCTTTCGGTAGCACTAACGGCGCAGACGACCACTGAGGTCCAGATTATGGTCGCTGGCCCTTGGGACTACGTGGAAGATCCCACCGATTCAGGTAGAGTCGTCGTAGTAGTCCCCGCAGCGCTGTACCACAACTCCGCACAGATTTTTTCCGGCGGCGATGCGCCACACTACCTCGGAAAGACCTCGGTAGAACAGGGAATCTACAGGCTCGACATCTGCGACCAGGCACACACTAACTGTGATTTTCCCCAAAAACCAACGAAACCATGCACGAAGTGTGATCCCTATCGTCTCAAAGCACAGGTTCAGGCTTCGGATGTTAAGGCTTTTCTCAATAACACCGGCCGCTACGCCATATCCATGCCCAAGCCACATGACTACACTTCGTACGACTTGAGCCAAGCTATTATCTCGACCCAGCCAATAACTGACCCTTATCCTCAACCGGAAACCCGGGCAAGTGATTACACAACTTGGATGGTGCTTCGCTATCAGGTAACGGGCAATCCCGTCGCTCGCTTAACAGGGACCGCCGACGACGGAACTATTACCTATATGAACTTCATCACGTTTGTCAGCGCGGGAGGACCTCCAGCGATCAGCATCGTGCAAGCCCCACTGGACAAAGGGAATGACCCATGGTGCGATTCATATTCGGCTGAGTCCTTCCACCATTCCAGAATGAACTGGAAGCTGAACCTGTACGCTCTGTTCCCTCAACTGACGGATGTCAACGGCACCGTGCAAGACCGCGACAATTTCGATTACACCTGCAGCCAGACGCTCACGGACCAGGACACAGCCTATCTTAAGGCCCGCAGCGACTACCGGGAGACTTTGAACGAGCTTGATCGGGTCAGCAATTTTTTGGCCGGTTCCAAGAAAATCAGCAAGAAGGATGTTCTAGCCAGTCTAGACAATGCAGGTAAGTCTGTGGGAGCGCTTTTCAGACGTCCCTCCGATAGGGACGAGCTTAGAAAGCTAAAAAACGACTTGAATTATTTCCATGAATTTATTGAGGACAAAAAGGGGGAGAGCACGCTGTCGGCTGAGAACCAGAGCAAACTAGCCAAAATATTTATGCAGCTGAGTATGATGATGGCGGGCGCCACCGACTGCCGCAAAGCCCAGATGAGTATTAACGGCGTAATCCCCTAATCGAGCTGAGAATAAGGAAGCTCACGAGCTCGGCTGCCCTCTTGTCACCGATTCGAGGAGTCACACGCCACAGGCGGCTGCGTAGCTGCGCAGGACGGTTCGGATGTGTTCTTGAATCGAGTCTTCGGCAGATGCCGGTGGCCGTCCTGCGCGGAGCGCTTGGTATTGAGATTGCAAGTATTGACTCCACAGCGCTGCCGTTGCTCGGGTGGCCATGGAAAAAGTCGAGGGCTTGCTCAATCGACCCAAATTGACCCAAGTTCCGGTTGCTTGAGGAAACGGAAGTCCGCTAATTCAATGACGGGATTGAGGTAATTGGTCGGGGAGAGAGGATTTGAACCTCCGACCCCCTGGTCCCGAACCAGGTGCTCTACCAGGCTGAGCCACTCCCCGACGATGCTGCGGGCGGCGACAAGGAAAACTGCCAACCCGCTTTACCTCTCGATAGCCACCCCGATTATAACATCGCTGCGCCGGCGGGTCCGGCCTCGCTTGCGGCGCACATTTTCGCGCTACACTGATGACGCGAATCGAATGCCTGGGGTTCGACGCAATCGGGTCTGGCGAAACATGATCGTTCTCAGCGCTCATCGTCTCTATACGCCTCAGGAAGAGATCCGCAACCCCCTCATCTTTGTTGAGGACGGCCTCATCTCCACCATTTCCTCGCGGGATCAGCAGGAGGTCCCGAAGAACGCAATGGTCATCGATTTAGCGGACGCCATCCTGGCGCCCGGCTTTGTCGACATTCACATGCATGGCGGCGCTGGCCTCGATGTCATGCGGGCCTCGCTTGACGAATTGCCGCGCCTGAATAAATTCCTGACCACGCACGGCGTCACGGGCTACTTCCCGACTACGGTCGCAGCGCCACTCGATCAAACTTGCGCAGCGTTGGAACGGCTTGCCGACTCCATTGAAGCGCCTCAAAGTTCCTCCACCGGCAATGGCGATGCGGTGCAGGCTCAGCCGCTCGGCATCCATCTGGAAGGTCCGTTTCTCAGTCGCCACCGCCGCGGCGTGCATCCCCCGGAATACCTCGTCGCGCCCACGCTGCAAATCTTTGAGCGCCTCTGGCAAGCCGCGCGCGGGCAGGTGCGCATGATGACCATCGCACCCGAACTTCCCGGAGCACTCGAGGTGATCGCGGAAGCAGCGCGCCGCAAGGTTCTGGTGAGCATCGGCCACTCTGACGCTGTGTTGGAAGCCGCGCGGACCGGTGTGAAGGCCGGTGCCCGCCACGCTACCCACACCTTCAACGCCATGCGCCCGCTGGATCATCGCGATCCCGGCATTCTCGCTGAGGTGCTTACCGACCAACAGCTGAGTGCAGACATTATCGTGGATGGAATCCATGTCGCGCCCGAGGTGGTGCAACTCTTCTTGCAGGCCAAAGGCATTGACCGCTCGGTGCTGATAACCGACGCCACGGCCGCGGCAGGCATGCCCGACGGCACCTATCAACTTGGCCCCATACAGGTCGAAGTCAAAAACGGTAAGTGCACGATGGATGGAAAGCTCGCTGGCAGCGTCCTCACCATGGACCGCGCCGTTCGTAACGTGACCCAGTTCGCCGGATGGAGCCTGCGAGACGCGGTGCGCGCCGCGACTCTGAATCCGGCGCGGGCCGCTGGCCTCGCGCAGCACGGGCAACTTGTCCCTGGCGCGGAAGCCAATCTGATTGCAATGAGTCCAGACGGAAAAGTGAGGAAAACGATGGTTCGCGGCCGCGGCTTCTGAACGCGGTTAGTTCGGCTTGCGGTCTTTGGCGTCCGCCAGATAGCGCAGTAAAACTGCCTCATCAGCCCGTGTGAGCTTATCGAGGAATGAAGTGTCCACCTTGCCGTCTTCGATGGTTTGTGATGCGTTCGACTGGCGAAGTTTGTCGCCGAGTTCGGGGTCGTTGCTCATCACCTGAGTGTAGAACCAGAGGAAGTGGCGCATCTGGTCGAGCGACTTAGTCAGAACCTGGATTGCTTCCGTCTCCGGCAGCGCGCTCAACGCTTCCATCAATTCAGGGTCGCTGGGCGCCTGCATGGCGGCATAGTTCAGCTCCCGCTGAATCGCGCGCAGATCCTCGGTGACTCGCACCATCCGCGTGTGAAGATCGTCCATCTGAGTATCGTTCCCCATGAGTCGCCCGTGGTGATTGGCGTGTTTCACCATCTCATCGGCACGAGCAAGTCGATAGATGTCCCACGATCATGCGCTTTCGTAATTCAAGCCATTACTTTGGTTGAGAAAGTAACCTCGCACACTCAATAGTGCTGAACGCCGCTACTGGCAGGGCTTTTCAAGCTCTCGCTGGGCGGATATCGGGCACGCTCACAACCCTGATCCCGCACGCAGGATTCTCCACCGCAACCAACAGTGCAGTTACCATTTGCTCCAAAGTCACCAGGCCCAGCCGCTGCGCTCCTTCGCGGGTCTGCGGCACCAGTTCGGCCACTTTGTACATCGGGAGCAGAAGATAAGGCCACCAGTGTCCCGGACCCAGCACGTACCAGGGCCGCAGGATGGTCGCATTCAGCCCCGCAACTGCTATGGCCGTTTCGCATTCGGACCGCACCGCAATGTAAGCGTGCATGGCGGGTGCGGGGTGGGCGACGCTGAGGTATACGAAGTGAGAAATGCCCGCGCTCTTCGCCGCCGCTACCGCTCCTAAGCCGGAGACCAGGTCTACCGTGCGGAATTCCGCCGCCTTTGCCGGACTCGGGTGCGCCACTCCGACCAACTGCACAAACGTGTCTGCCGGAGAGATTTTGTGAGAGTAACTGGATTCATCCAACGCGTTCCCCAGAACCGGCACGCAGTCCATCGGCAACTTCTTCTCCGACCCCGGACGCACCAATGCCCGTACCTCGTGCCCGCGCTCCAGCAGCCGCGGAATTAAGCGCAGACCCATGTATCCGGTTCCTCCCCAGCAGCCGCGGAATTAAGCGCAGACCCATGTATCCGGTTCCTCCGGTGATGAACACGCTACGCCGTTCGCTCATCCAATCTCTCCTTAACAGTTACGAAAAAAGGACCGCTTCGGATTTCCGGTGAATTGTAAGCCAGATCAACCATGTGGGGACTGCCGCTTCGGCTGTCCAAGACTGAGCCTGCCCTGAGCAAGCGAAGAGCGCCGAAGGGGCGAAGCCCGGCGCCCTGTTCCCAAACCCGGCATGCCCGAACTTCGCGGCGTGAGGCCATCCCAATCTGTGATAAAACCACGCGGTGACAGAAACCGAGACAAACCCGCCACGCGACCAACTCCTCCGCGTCATTGGCCGCTGGAGCCTGGTCGCGCTCGTGGTGAATTCCATCATTGGCAGCGGAGTCTTCGGCTTGCCCTCAACTGTGGCTGCTCTGATCGGCAACTACAGTCCATACGCCGTGCTCGCGGCCGGTGTTGGCATGAGCGTGATCATGGGCTGCTTCGCCGAGGTTGCATCGCGCTTTCAGGAGGCCGGCGGTCCCTACCTCTACGCCCGAGTTGCCTTCGGACGCTTTATGGGGATTCAAACGGCGTGGATGCTCTGGTTGGGGCAAGTCTCGGCTCCTGCCGCCAACGCCAACCTGTTCGTGATTTACCTCGGCGAATTCTTCCCGCACGCCAAAGACCCCGTGCCTCGCGCGCTAATTCTCACCGCGCTGGTGGGACTTCTGACTTTCATTAACATTCGCGGCGTTCGCGCCGGAACGCAGATGAGCAATTTGTTCACAGCGGCCAAGCTTGTGCCGCTTTTCGCCGTGATCGTTTTAGGTTTGTTCATGCTTCAGCATCAGCACTGGACCATTGCGACCCCGTCCCTCGCACCCCCAAGCGCCGGTCAGTGGCTGAAAGCTATGCTGCTTCTGGTCTTCGCCTACGGCGGATTCGAGACCGCGCTTGCGCCCATGAGCGAGGCGAAAAATCCCCGCCGCGACGCCCCCTTTGCGCTGTTCACGGCTCTGCTGGTCTGCACTGTGATCTACGCGCTGATCCAGTGGATCGTCGTTGCTGTCCTGCCCGACGCCGCGCACAGCCAGCGTCCTCTAGCCGACGTGGCGCGACTCGCGGTCGGCCCCATAGGCGCAGCTCTGGTCGCAGTCGGCGCGCTCGTCTCCTTCTACGGATACCTCAGCGCAAAGATTCTTGCCATGCCCCGCGTCCCCTTCGCCCTCGCCGAGCAAGGAGACTTCCCCAAAGTCTTCGCCGCCGTGCATCGCCGCTTTCACACCCCGTACGTCTCGATTCTTGTCTTCGCCTCTATGGTCTGGGGATTAGCACTGTTCGGCGACTTTAAGTGGAACGTAACCCTTTCCGCCGTAGCGCGCCTTCTCTACTACGGCGTGGGCTGCGCGGCCTTGCCTATCCTACGGCGCAAACAGCTCGATGGAGCAACCGCAATGTTCCAACTTCCCGCGGGAAATTTCTTCGCAGTAGTGGGCGTGATGTTATGCGCGATTCTGGTGACGTGCGTCGATTTTGGCCAGTCGTTGATCCTGGTTGCGACTATCGCGCTGGCGTTTGTGAACTGGGCGGTAGTAGCTCGGGGAAGCACTACCGGTTGAGGAGTGGCCGAGTCGTCTCCCTCACTGCGGACGATAGGTGGGATGCTGGTCGCCATACCCGTGGATCTCGTATGACCACACGCCCCAATTTCTTCCTACGACTTCCGCAGCGCTCTGATAGGTTTCCAGATAACACAGGCGACCGTCTTTCGCGAAGCCGGCAACGAGCAAAGTTCGGTCACACCCAGATTCAGCGCCCGCAGGCCCTGTCTTTTCATGGCATAGAGGGTCCCTCATATGCCAAAGGTGAATCGGAAGCACACACTCCGAAGGATAAGCATGATGGGACGGCTCTTGAGCTTCCAGCGAGTCTGCCTTTCCTATGGCTTGTTCGACTTGACCGATCATCGGGTAGGGCTTCCGTAGAATCCTGGGGTGCTCTGGTGGAGGCCCCGTAGATCCTATCGCCATCCGCTCGATAGTCTTCGCTGATCTGTCCTCCTCAACAAGAGAGCTAGCAAAGGCATCAAGGAGCTTAACCCGTGAGAGAAACGGCTCGTACGCCTTCTTTGCTGCCTCGACAGATTCCGCTGCGGCTTCCCTGTTTACACGCTGACTGCGATTGCCTAGATAAACGAAAACGCCGACCGCACAGAGGATTAACAGGGTCGCGATGAGCGCACCATTCCGCGTCTTGCGCAATTCTTCTTGAGCTGAGTACCTGACTACACCCATTGTCTGCCTCGTATTCCTGGGTCGACTGGGAGCCCTGTCCTTGCAGCGAAAAAGCGACAGGTTTTTGGAACTCTGCACGACCTTGGTTCGCGATGTCAAGCCTTGGCGAAACGCTGGTAGTGGCTGAACTTGTTAAGGACTCATCCCTTCGACGCGCGCTCTTGACGCCGGCCGTCTTTCATCCCTTGAATTTCACGGTGGGCCTGAACACCATCAATCAGTTCGCCGCGCTCGCCCTGTAGAAGCCCTTCTTCGATGTGCGCCGTCAACGCCCGTCGTTCCTCAGCGGTCCAGCTTTCCTCGGCGTCCTGGGCCTCAAGAGCACGACGGAACACTTCTTCGACGCTGCTATAACCGCCGCTGGACAGGCGCTTGTCGACTAGCGTCTCAAGATCAGGGGGCAGATTGACTTGCATGGCCGCTTCTCCATTCTCGGCTTTCATCGTGGTCTTTACAGGGCGTTAGGCTCAAGCGCAAAGCTCAACCTACCTCCCGTGTTCCGCAACCACGGTGAACTTCACCCCAAGGGCACGCAGCACAGAATTGATGGTCTCGTATCGCGGGTGCGCGCCTGCGCTCAGGGCCTTGTACAGGCTCTCTCTGCCCAGTCCTGAGTCCTTGGCGATCTGTGCCATGCCTCGCGCTTTTGCCACGTCGCCGAGTGCGGCAACGAAGACATCGGGGTTTGAGTCTTCGGCTGCCGCCGAAAGATATTCCGCAATGACCGCATCGTTATCGAGATACGCTGCCGCGTCGAATGCATTGTAAGTTGTTTTCCGTTTCATCGTTTTGCCCTCTTGAGGTCGCGACCCATTTTCTTCGCTTTGGTAATGTCTTTCGTCTGCGATGCCTTCACGCCGCCCGCCAGCAAAACATAGATAGTCGATCCCGTCCGCGTGTAATAGACGCGATACCCTGCTCCCACATGAATACGCATCTCGGAAACGCCCTCGCCGACGGGTTCGCAATCGCCGAAATTTCCAAAGGTCGCACTTAGGATGCGAGCCAGGATTCTCGCCTTCGCTTTTTGATCGGTCAGATCGGAGAGCCACACATCAAAATCGGAGGAGCGAAGGAATGTGTTCACGCCTTTTTCATTGTATCCATTCGGATACTCGTTTACAAGTCCAATTCTCGCCCTTGCATCGCGCCGATAGAAGACGGACACTGCCATCGCAGGTGGCACGGATTGTCGAGCTAGATATTGAGGGGATTCTCCGCTACAGCCCCCGCCCCTCCATCTCCAGCAGCGTCTTCTTCCTCTCCACGCCCCAGCGATAGCCGCTGATGTTGCCATCTTCGCGGACCACGCGATGGCACGGAATCGCCACTGCGACCGGATTCGTTGCGCAGGCTCGAGCCACGGCCCGGCTGGCCGTGGGCTGGCCAATCCCTTTCGCCACCTGGCTGTAAGAGCGCGTCGCGCCGAAGGGGATCGACTGCAAGTAAGTCCACACGAGCCGCTGAAAGGCTGTGGCGCGGATGTCCAAAGGCAACGCAGCATTCAATTCTTTGCCGGACATCTTCGACAGTAAGGCTGTGACCCAGGTTTGCAATCCGTCTGCGTCAGGCTTGCGCACGGCAAAGGGAAACTCGCGTTTCAGGCCTTCAATCAACTCGCCATCGGAGCGCCCGAACTGAATGGCGCAAACGCCCCGGTCAGTTGCTGCGATCAGCATGCGTCCGAGCGGGGAATCGGAGCATGCGTAGCGAACCGTTGCTGCAATCGCGCCGCGGCGATACTTATCAGGTGTCATGCCGAGTTGCGATGCGGTCTTCTCGTAGAGACGGCTGCTGGAGCCGTAGCCGGCGTCATACATGGCCCGAGTCACGTTGTCCCCGGCCTGCAAATTGCGTTTGAGCAGGCGCAGCCGGCAGGAATCGGCATATTCCCGCGGCGTGATCCCAAGCGCGGCTTTGAAGCGGCGCTGCAAGTGGAATGGGCTTTGCCGAAAGGCTTTGCCCAGACGTTCGAGCGTAACGGGTTCATCCAGATGCTGCTCGATGTAGCGGCAGATCTCTTTCGCCAGGTCCGATGGCGGACTGCCGCTGATCGACCGCGGCCGGCAGCGCAGGCAGGCGCGGAAGCCGGCGTTCTCCGCTTGTTCCGGACGCGAGAAGAACGTCACATTCTCACGCCGCGGACGGCGCGCCGGACACGACGGCCGGCAATACACGCCAGTGGTGGAGACGGCGAAGACGAACTCTCCGTCGCGAGCCGGATCGCGCGCGACGACTGTCTCCCAGCGCTTATCGTCACTGAGATTGGTCGAGTTGGACTTTGCGGCGGCCATTGCGTTCGAAGGTTCCTCTGCGAGTATGGCATTCGTCGTCATCATTGGGGAAGTCACGTCGCTTGTCGTCATGATGATGACAGCCTAGTGGGAGGGAAAGGAATGGACTATCCGAATCTTGCGGGCAAAGTGAATAAAGCCGTGGCTCCTGGCTAGCGGTCAGTGGTTAGTGATCTGTGGCGAGTGGCCAGTTCTCGGTACTCGGACCTCAGGGCTCGGTAACTCTTAGCCGGTAGTAATTGCCCCCCGGACGAGCGCCAAAGGATTTCCGGCCGGACCTCCCTGCGATTCCGGCCCTTCGCCAACACCCACGCTGTAGCGATTCAGAGGCCCGTAGAGCGCGAGAAAAGCCAAAAACGCTCCCGGGTAAGCAATTCCTCCGGGATCGCACCACGGGCAAGTTAAATCGATTTAACTCCCGGGCCGAAAACCGTCCCTTTGGATTCATACAGTTAGGGAGTCTCATACGATATCTATAAGCTATAATACTAAAGAGAGCTCCTCGGCGCATCGTTGAATCAACAACTTAGGTGTTTTTCACCCGTAGTGACCCCTTTTCCGGTGCGCCCTCATTTGCGCTGGCCACCGGAAACGTTTAGATTTCCCATCAGCTTTCTGACACTCATCCTGATCGAGGACATCTACCCCATGAAGAACTTGCGTTTCGCGGCGGTTGGAACTCTAGTAGCCCTACTCTTAACCTCAGGCCTGGCGCAAAAGGCTGCCCAGCATCTGCTCAGCAGCGACGAACTCAAGAAAGTCGTCCCAGCGGAGTTTTTCTTTCGGGGACAGAAGGCCCCGACCCAGTTACGGAACTCAACCGGATTTCAAACCGGCGACGGCAAAATCACGTTTGGCGCTCTGGTCGATGTTTCGGGATATTCCACGGCGATCCAGCAGAAATATCAGGGAATGCTCGTCACCGAGTCCCGGCTAAACATCGGCGGGTCCGACCTGGCGCCGGGAGAATACGGCTTCGGGTTTACGGCGGACAAGTTCGTGGTCATGAACGTAGCCAGTGAAGACATTCTGAGTGTGCCTTGCCAGACCGATGCGGACTTGAAGCGAGCCGTTCCGCTGAAGCTGGTTGAGGATGGAGATGGATACAAGTTATTCGCGGGAAAGAAATGGGTCGCGGTGAAGGTAGAGTAGTTCTTGCCCCTTGAACCGCTCCGGCAATTCTGGAACGAGCCGCGAAGCAGCTCAATTCCCCAGCGGCTGGAACGGCCCGAGTAGCGAAGAGACTCCGGAGCGCTTGCGCAGTTCGCTGAGTAGGGCGCTGGCCGCGTTGGTGTAGGTCTTGCTGGGGTCGGAGGGATCGGCCCAGACGGCGTCGTAAACAATCTGCGCCGCTTCCTTCAGGTCGATATGCAGGGCAGCTTCGCAAACATCCACACGCTCCTGCAAGCGGTCGTAACACGGCTTGCAGATTGAGGCCGGCTCAGCGCCTTGGGCGTGGTGTTCCCCGAGATTGCAAATCGAGGACGCGCTGGCAACCTCCGCATGCGCCGCGAAAAGCTGCGACTTGAATTCCTTCAGAAAAGCTTCTCTTTCCTGCTCGACTACAGCGGTGTCGGGCAAGGGCTCGGCAGCGGCCTGGGCTTTCGGTGTGGCCGGAATCACGTTGGGAGAAACCCGCTCTTTGGCGTTACAGGTAGGGCAGGTATCCAGGTCGGCGGGATAGTAAAGCCGGCAGTTGGCGCACGGCATGCCGTAGCCGGTGGCCTTGCGCAGCCCATCCGAGTTCCGGATCGCGTTGCGAAGATCGTTCCGGACGTCATTTCGAACATCGCCCCGGACATCGCCCCGGACGTCGCCTTCCGGCACAACAGTCTTTGCAGGTTTAGCGGCTGCGGCTTGCGTGGATCGCGTCACATCCATTGTCAGTCTCCCCAAAAGGCCTGTGTTCCAGTCTAAGTAGTCCCGCAGCCCGGTTGAAAATACCGTGAGTACAATGCCAGCACTGTCCCGTGGGCGCGGTTACCGTGAATTCGTTTGTTTCATCAGCTTCAATAGTTCGTCGCGGCGGGCACGATAGAGCTTGCGCTCGGGATCGAGGCGCGCCGCGGTCTCCAGTTCCGCTAGGGCTTCCTCATCGCGGTGCATGCTCATCAAGCAAGCCGCAAGAGAGTAGTGGTTATCGGGGGAATTGTTCAGGCGCAGGGCCTCGCGGAATTCCTTTTCCGCCGCCGGCAGTTGCCGCTGCTGGAACAATGCCGTCCCCAGAACGTGATGTGCGGCGTCGGAATCGGGGTTGAGCGCGACGGCGAGACGCAACTCGTGCACAGCTTCTTCCTGCTTGTCATTAAGCAGGAGCGCTTCGCCAAGGGTCCGGTGCTCGGCGGAACCATTGGGATTTTGACGAACTGCAAGTTGCAACTCATTGACCGCGCTGCCGTAGTCCTTCTTCGACATGTAGGCGCGGGCAAGGCAGGTGTGTCCCTGCTGCCACTCGGGATGCTCGCGGTACAGCTCACGCAGTTCGCGCATGGCTGCGTTGAAGTCGCCCTTGTCGCAGTAAGTGTTGCCCAGGTTGTTGCGAACCGAAGCTTCCTCGGGCGCCAGCCGCTTGGCCTCGCGGTATTCGGCGAGGGCTTCATCGAGCTTGCTTTCTTCGTGCAGAATCAGCGCCAGGTTGGAATGGGCCTGCCAGAAATTCTGGTTCAGATGAATAGCGTGGCGATAGGCGTCGATAGCGGCGGTCAGGTTTCCATCGGCGTGCAGGGTGATGCCCAAATCGTAGTAGGTGTCGGGATTCTCCTGATCGCGAGTGAGTGACTCCATGTACGCGTGTACCGCGGCTCCATATTGGCCGTTGGAGTACAGGGCGAGGCCTAGGATCTGGTAAGCCTCGGAGTTCTGGGGATCCATGCTGAGAGCGGTGCGCGCCTCTGCGATCGCATTGGGGCCATCCTCGAGACGATAGAAGATGTACGCCAGACTGCTGTGATTCTCGGGGAAATCGGGCATTAGCTGGGCGGCGGCGGAGATCTCGTCGAAGGCGTCGTCCCAACGCTCCTGCTGGCGCAGCATGGTGCCCAGAGCGAAGTGCAACGCGGCATTTTGGGGATCGAAGCGCAAGGCTTGGCGCAAAGCGATTTCGGCTTCGTGGAAGCGCTGGGCGCGGGCAGCGACCGCGGCCTGGACCAGAAGTGTGGGAATCTCGGCTGAGGAATCAGCAGCAGTGGAAGACTTCAGGTTGACCAGGGTGCGGACCAGATTGGCGTCGGCACCGGCTGATTCCAGTTGGCGGATCTGTTCCTTGCCGGGGACGCCGGCGAGGCCGCGCTCCTGAATGATGCGGACAAGACGATTGCAGGGCACACCGGCCGTCAGCCAGGACATCAATTGGCCGGAATTCACAGGCTGGCTGTCGATGGCATGGGCAGCCAGAGCCAGCCCCAAAAGAAACAGAAAAACTGACAGACTCCTGGTTTTCACTTCGACACTCCGCCGACGGATTGGCATGCTGCTGGCGCGGTTTGGTAATCCGGAACCGCCAATCCCACATTAGCCCCGCAATGGAGCCGGAGGTAAGGTCACGGAAGTAATGGGGGGATTGGCCAGGTTGAGGTTTGACTTCCCATTACCCCTCCGGTACCGTATCAAGAAGCAGTACTCGCAGTGTCTCCTTGGGAGGTTCCCATGCTTGAGGGTCTATTTCAGCCGACGCACCTGATTATTATTTTCGCCATTGCTTTGCTGGTTTTCGGTCCCAAGAAATTGCCTGAACTGGGCAAGGGGCTGGGCGAGGGGATTCGTGCCCTGAAAGAGGGCATGAAGGACAATCCCACGGCTTCGACCGGCCAGAGCAAGACCCCCGACTCCAAGGAAACCAAGAGCTGACTGGGCATCGGCCTCCGCTGCTCACAGCATCCTTATGATTTGGTTGGCGCCTTGCCCGATTTTCCCATCCTTTGGATGTAATCCAGCATCTGAGCTGTGACTTTGACTTCTCTGAAATTGGAGGAATGCAGTGTTGCGCACGAAAAAGCTCGTCACTCTCGTCGTGTTGTTAGGAATGGCTTCGCTGGCGTTTGGCGATCAAATCACTTTGAAAAATGGCGACCATCTGACCGGTAAGGTTGTAAAGTCCGACGGCAAGACTCTGGTGCTGCACACCGAGTTCGCCGGAGATGTCACGGTAAAGTTCGACGCGATCACCCAAATCACCACCGAAGAAGAATTGCACATCACCACATCGGATAAGAAGGCTCTTGTCGGAACGGTGACTACCCGTGACGGAAGAATCGAAGTCGCCACCAAGTCGGGCGGGACGGTGGAAGTGCCTCCCGGGGATGTAGCGCTCATACGCAACGACGCCGAGCAGGCGGCTTACGATAAGACTCTGCATCCGGGCCTGCTGCACGGCTGGAATGGTGGTGTCAATGTGGGCTTCTCGCTGGCGCGCGGCAACAGCAAGACTAGCAATCTGGCGCTGGCGATCAATGCCGTCCACCCTACATTGAATGACAAGACCACCATTTATTTGATCTCGATCGACACCAAGAACGATCTGGCCACGCCCAGCACGGTGGCGAACCTGGTCACGGGAGGACTGCGCTACGATCACAACCTGAACCCGCGAGTATTCGGATTCGTGGGCGCGGACTTCATGAGCAATGCGCTCCAGAATCTCGACCTGCGCGGTGTGTACGGTGGAGGCGTGGGCTATCACGCGATCAAGTCTGACGCCACTGTGTTAGATTTTCTGGCTGGTGTTAACTACACCCATGAAACGTATTCGAACGGGGCGGAAATCCTGCCGCCTACGGTTCCTCCTACTTTCGTCTCCTACGGCGTAACCCACAGATTCATTGCGCTCACGCTGGGCGAGGAATTGATGCACAAGGCTGGGAAGAGCACGGTGATCACGGAGAGGCTCTATTTCTTTCCCGACATGTCGAACACCGGGGAATATCGCGGGACGTTCGACCTGGGTACGGTGACGAAGATCAGCAAGTGGCTGGGGTGGCAGAATCAGTTCACGGATATCTATGTGTCGAATCCCCCGGCGGGCGCAAAGAAGAATGATCTGATCCTGACGACGGGGCTGAACTTTTCGTTTACGCATTGAGAGCGCGGGGTGCGGGCGAACGGGTGGCCAGGAGATTCGTCGTGGAGAGAAAGTAGGTCTACAGGGGCTGAAGCCCGCGCGTATCTGGGCGCTTGACACGGCGCTAAAAACCGCCCCTCTTCCACGGTACCGCATGGGTCCGCATTGCACGGTGCTGCGTGCGGCCCTGATGTGCGCGCCGCGCTGCCTCGTCTGGATTCCGTTTGGAGTATCCCGCAGCACCCCATTCCATTTCCTGCTAACCGAAACTTGAAAGATGCGTCTACTACCGGGTAGAGTACTGTTTCCCGTTTTCCAGGGTTCTTGAGTCCCTCACCAAACAGGAGTTTGCTCGATGCGCCACGCCGTGATTGTGCTGCTTGCTGTCTGCTGCTTCGGTGTAGTTTCCCATTCGCAAACCGCGGACGAACTGATTGCCAAAAACATCCAGGCCAGAGGCGGTATGGAAAAGATGAAGGCCATCAAGACCATGCGCATCACGGGCAAGTTCGAGGGTGGCGGCGGCTTCACTGCTTCCGTCGGCCAGGAGAACGCGCGACCGAACCTGCTTCGGGAAACATTCACCCTGCAAGGCATGACGGCCATAACGGCTTACGACGGCGCAACCGGCTGGCAGATCCAGCCCTTTGGCGGAAAGAAAGATCCCGAACTAATGGGTGAGGACGACGTGCGCGATCTGCTGCTGGACGCCGACTTTGACGGGCCCCTCGTGGACTACAAAGAAAAAGGCAGCACGGTGGAGTATCTGGGGCACGATGTGGTCGATGGAGACGATGCGCTGCGGCTGAAAATTACGCTGAAAAACGGCGATATCATTTATGACTACCTCGATCCGGATACGTTTATTGAGATTCGCAGGGAGATCCAGCAGTTTATCCGGGGCTCGCAGCGGGATCGCGTGATGGGGCTGGGTTCCTACAAGCCAGTGGCGGGAGTGATGTATCCCTTTTCGATTTCGCAGGGACCGAAAAATAATCCCGAGGCGCAAACCACCACGGTACAGAAGATGGAAGTGAATGTGAAGATCGATCCGGCGGACTTTATGCTGCCGGAATCACTCAAGACCGAGGAAAAGAAATCCGGGTTGGTCGGGGTTCACTAATTCGCTCTGGAACAGGAGTTCCCATGCGTCACACGGCGATGGTTCTGATTGTGACCTCGTGCCTCAGTGTGTTTGCCTGCGCTCAGACTGCGGCCCAAAGCGCGGAAGAACTTGTCAACAAGAACATCCAGGCAAAAGGCGGTCTGGAAAAGATCAAGGCTGCCAGGACCCGGCTTACGACGGGCAAGGTCAAAGGCGCTGGCAGGCGTCGAGCCATGGTTGCGGCCTTCCGACAAATGAACATGCGCCCGGATTTGGTTCGTCAAAACATCTCCATGCAGGGTATGACTGCGGTCCAGGCGTATGACGGTTCTGTGGGTTGGCAGACTCAACCCTTTCGCGGGCGCAAAGATCCAGAGTTGATGGGCGAGGATAACCTGCGGGACTTGCTTCTGGCCGCCGATTTTGATGGTCCCCTGGTCGATTACGCCCAAAAAGGCAACCGAATCGAATATCTGGGACACGACATGGTCGATGGCGATGACGCTCTGCGGCTCAAGGTCACGTTGAAGAACAGCGACATCGTTTATTACTATCTCGATCCCGACACTTATCTTGAAATCCGAAAAGAGATTCAGCAATTTATCCGGGGCTCAGTGCGAGACCGGGTGGTTGACGTCGGGTCGTACAAGCCGGTGGATGAAGTCATGTATCCTTTCTCGATCTCCGAAGGCTCCAGGAGCAATCCTGGCGCCCAAATGACTTCGATTGACAAGATTGAAGTGAATGTAGCTTTTCAAGAGTCTGACTTTGCGCTGCCGGCGTCGCTAAGGACTGAGGAAAAGAAGTCCGGGCTGGTCGGGGTTCATTGATTTGGTCGGAGATAGCGGTGGACTCGCCGACGTGGCGGCGAGACGCCGCCACCACAGCCGCCGGAGCTTGCCCTGAGCTTGTCGAAGGGACGGCGGCGCTACGAAAATCATTTAGTGGAAAAGGACAGGTAAACATGAAAGCATCCGCTCGCAATTCCTGGGGAGTGATTGTGTTGTTCGCCGGAGCTATGCTGTGCGCACCTTTGCAAGCCGCAGCGCAAGCAGCGGTCCGCTTCGATGCGGCGACGGTTTCTGGCCTGCCGGCGCGAAACATTGGCTCGGCCACCATGAGCGGCCGTATTGCCGCGGTGGATGCAGTGGAGGAAGACGGCCGCATCACTCTGTTCGTGGGCGCTGCGAGCGGCGGAGTGTGGAAGTCGGTGAACGGCGGCACCACGTTCAAACCGGTTTTCGACAAGCAGGACGTGCAGTCGATTGGCGCAGTGGCGATTGATCCCTCGAATTCCAAGACGGTTTGGGTGGGGAGTGGCGAGGCCTGGACGCGAAACAGCGTGTCGGTGGGCGACGGCGTTTACAAGTCGACCGATGGCGGCGAGAACTGGACTAACGTTGGATTAAAAGACAGCGAACATATCGCCAAGATTCTGGTGAACCCGGGCGACGGCAACGATGTGCTGGTCTGCGCCCTTGGGCATTTGTGGGACGACAGCGACGAGCGCGGAGTTTACCAGACCACCGACGGCGGCAAGACGTGGAAGAAAGTTCTGGCGGGCGCGAATGGTTCGAGCGGCTGCGCCATGATTGCCCGCAGCAAGCAGGAGCCAAAGACCATCTACGCCGCGATGTGGGATTTCCGGCGGCAGGGCTGGACGTTCCGCTCGGGAGGGCCGGGCAGCGGGCTGTTCAAGTCCACCGACGGCGGCGCCAATTGGAGCGAAGTGAGCAACGGCAAGGGATTGCCAGCGAAGCCGTGGGGCCGCGTAGCAGTGCAGGTGGCGCCGTCGAAGCCGCAGGTGGTGTATGCCAACATCGAAGCGGAGAAGGGCAGAGGACTCTACCGCTCTGACGACGGCGCGGCGACGTGGACCAAGCTGGATGCCAGCAACTATATGGTTTGGCGTCCGTTTTACTTCGGTAATCTGATCGTCGATCCGAAAGATGAGAACAAAATCTTCAAGCCTGATCTAATTCTTCTGCTGAGCAACGACGGCGGAAAGACTTTCAACGTGGTTTCAGGCGGAGCGCATGGCGACTTTCATGACGTGTGGATCAATCCCAAAAATCCAAACATCGTGATTGCGGGTGACGATGGCGGCTTGTGGCGCAGCGAAGACGGCGGCAATCGCTGGAAGCACGAGATGAACCTGCCGGTGTCGCAGTTCTATCACGTGAGCACGGACAATGCGGACCCCTATCACGTCTACGGCGGCTTGCAGGACAACAGTTCGTGGGTAGCTCCCTCATCGTTTCCAGGTGGTGTTGCCAACGGGAACTGGGAGAATGTTTTCGGAGGCGATGGCTTCTGGACGTTTGAAGATACTGGCGATCCCGACTACATCTATGCGGAAGCGCAAGGGGGCGAGATTGGGCGCGTGAATCGCTACACGCATGAGGGTCGCAGTCTGAAGCCCTGGCCGAATTATGGCGAGAAGAAGCTCCGCTTCAACTGGAACACGCCGATTCACATGAGTCCCAATGAGAAGGGGACAATTTACATTGGGGCGCAGTTCCTCTTCCGCTCGCGCGATCACGGGCAGTCCTGGGATCGCATCTCTCCAGACCTGACGACCAACGATCCGGAAAAGCAGAAGCAGGAAGAGTCCGGCGGCGTGACCATCGACAATTCTTCGGCGGAGATGCACACCACGATCTATTCGATTTCGGAATCGCCGAAAAACGGCCAGATCATCTGGGTGGGCACGGACGACGGGAATGTGCAGGTCACGCGCGATGGAGCGAAGACCTGGACCAACGTTGTGGGCAATGTGGCAGGCTTGGGGAAGAATTCATGGGTTTCGACCATTGAAGCCAGCCGCTTCGATGAAGGCACGGCCTACGCCACGTTCGACCGGCACACGTTCGGCGACATGAAACCGTACGCTTACAAGACCACCGACTACGGCAAAACGTGGTCGGCGCTTCCGGCGCAGGACGGCGGGGTGCGCGGGTATGCTCACGTGATCAAGGAAGACACGGTCAGCCGAAACGTTCTCTTCCTGGGGACGGAGTTCGGGCTGTGGATTTCAGCCGATGGCGGGCAGCGCTGGGCGCAATACAAAGGGACAGACTTTCCGGCGGTGGCGGTGGACGACATCGCAGTGCAGGCGCGGGAAGCGGACCTGGTGGTGGCGACGCATGGGCGCGGCATCTGGATCGTGGACGATGTCTCGCCATTGCGCGCGCTTACGCCGGAGTTGGTGACCAAAGAGGCAGCGCTGATAACGGGTAGAGCTGCGGTTCAGTATTTTGATGTGAATGGTGGCTGGCCGGAAGGCGATGAAAGTTTCCACGGGCGGAGCCGGCCTGGGGACGCGCAGATCACGTACTACCAGAAAGGGCGGCACATTTTCGGTGACCTCAAGATCGAAATTTTCGACCAGGATGGCAAGCTGGTGGATACGGTCGCCGGGAGCAAGCATCGCGGGTTGAACCGCGCCGCGTGGGGCATGCATGTGAAGCCACCGGCGGTCGCTCCAGCGGCGTCGGCGCTGTTCGAAGCGGCGGAGGGACCACGCGTGCTGCCGGGAACTTATACCGTTAAGCTGACCAAGGGAGATCACACCTACACCGAGGAACTGAAAGTTGTGATGGATCCACGGGCCAAATACCCGGTGGAGGAGCGCAAGGCGCAATTCGAGCTCTCGATGAAAGTGTATAAAGAACTCGAGCACATGACGTATGGAGTGGAGGCGATCGAAGGGGTGCGCGATGCAGCCAAAGCACGCGCGGCCAAGGTGGCGGAGAAAGATCCGTTGCACAAGCAGCTGCTAACCCTCGCGGAAGAATGTGACAAGCTGCGGTCGAAGATCGTGGCTACCAAGGAAGGCGGCATGATCACCGGCGAAGAGCGCATCCGCGAACTGCTGGGACAGCTCTATGGCGCGGTGACGGGATACGACGGCAAGCCCACGGATTATCAGGTGGCGCGCACCGAGTCGCTGGGTCATGAACTGCAGGATGTGATCGATGACTTCCAGAAGCTGGCGCAGAAAGAGCTGCCGGGGATCAACGCGGGCGTGAAGAAGAAGAAACTGGAAGCGATCACGGTGCTTGTTGAAGCCGACTGGCAGAAGAAGAAGGCAGCGGAATCGGCGGTGGCGTCCGGGGCGGGGATCCGGACGGAAGAGCAGAGGCGGGAGAGGCAGCAGAGGCTGCGGTAAGGGCCTCTGGCCGGGGTGCGCGGGACGGACAGCCGAGGCGGCTGTCCGCACGTACAGGCACACCCACTGAATCGACCCTAGTGGGCCTGCTGGGCTATTAATTTTGCCACCTGGGAATTCGGGCCCACTGGCTCGACCCACAAGATCTGGGAAGGAGTGAGATACATGCGGTCGGGCTCGTGCAGTTCCTTGCCACGCTTGACCAGCACGTTGCTGGACTGTTTGGTCTCGGGATTGTTCTGAGTGACGATATAGTAGACCTCGTTCAGCACGGGCCTAGGAGTGCCGTAGCCTTCCAGCTTGCCGAAGTAAGCCGAACCGTTGGTCAGCAGGACCGCCTGATACGGCGTGGTGAATGTCACGGGTGAACCGGGACCGGTGTTTCTGACAAACATGAAGGCAGCGACGATCACGACGATCCCCGCCACTACCCAGACGATTTGAACCGCGGCACTTCCTTGCTGATTCCTCATCATAAGAAAATCATCCTTCTGTGCTGGAAATTGTTTGTTTGCCCGCCTGATTCGCAGAAAGCATACCATTTTTCGGGCAGGGAGTCGCCAGCGCTCAGCTACTATGCTGGTGCGCCAAGCAGGAGCCAAGGTCTCCTTCGGCTTCGCAAGCGTGCTTCCGTCGATGCAATATCTGACAATGGTCTAGAAATAGAATTTCAGGGCGACCTGGATTTGCCGCGGCGGACGGGCGGCCGCGGCGTAGCCGAACTGTGGGGTGCCGTTTTCGAGCGTTGTCGGCTCCGCGCCAATCTCGCCGGGAATGCCGAACACCGGGTTCACATGGTTGAAAGTATTAAAAGATTCGGCGCGGAACTCAAAGCGCACCTGCTCGCGCACGGGAAAGATCTTGAATAACGAAATGTCCCATTCTTGAAGGCCCGGTCCGCGAACGATGTTGCGTCCGGCATTGCCAAAAGTCCCTTGGACAGTGTTGGTTGCGAACGCGCAAGTGTTGAAGAGTTGGCCTGGGGCGCAGGGATGGGCATTCGGGTTACCCACGACATTCGGCCGGGCGCAGAAGAAGGCCACGGTTCCGCCGCAGTCCGAATTCGACAAGTTGGTCGCCGAATCTGTGACCGTATACCAGTTTCCCGTTGAAGCGCTGGTGATGCCCGCGATCTGCCAGTTTCCGATGACCTGATTCAGGAAGCCCGACGCATTGCCCCCGAATGCCTTGCCGCGGCCGAACGGCAGATCGTAGGCATAACTGGCCACGAAGCGATGGCGAATGTCGAAGTCGGCGTTGCCGTATTCCATCATCGGATAGCGCTGGTCGCGGAAGTCGCCGTTATTGAGGGAACCGAGGCTGGCGCTGGAGGCATCATCGAGCGCGTGGGCGTAGGTGTAGGAAGCTTGAAACTGCAAACCACGTGAGAGCCGCTTTTCGATGTGCACTTGCAGTGCGTTGTAGTTGGAAATGATGTTGGAACGAAGCGTATCGATGGAGGCATCAATGGAGGGCACGGGCCTGCGAACGGAGGTGGGAATGGTGGAATCCGGGGTCGGAACCGCCTGGTTGCCGTTGTAGAAGCCGTAAAGCCGTGAACCTTTCGATCCGGCGTAGGAAACTTCCAGAAGAACTTCGGATGGAAGCTGGCGCTGCAGCCCGAGGTGCCACTGCTCGGTGTACGGCGTTTTCAGATGAGGATCGAGCGAATAAAGCGAGGGAGTGTTGGGGTCGGTGAGCGCGCTGCCGGGAAAGCCTTGCGACAGCACATTGAGCCCGGGTATCGAACAGTCGGAGCCTGGAAGCAGCGGAAAGTTTGGATTGGTCGACGCGTTGGAGCAGGGCGGCGAAAACGCCTGCGTGACGAAGAACGGGGGATTGAATCCCGGGCTGGGGTTGGAAAAGGGGCCGTTCTCTTCTCCGCCGTAAAAAATGCCGTATCCTGCGCGCAGAACCAGTTTGTCAGTGATCTTGAAAGCCAGGCCGAGGCGTGGGGCGAAGTCGAGGCGGTCGGGAGGAATCAATCCCGGCGTGCCGTTGCGCAGAATCGGAATCTGACTGGCCAGCGTGGGGGTAAGCTGCGCGGTCTGCCCCGAGGGAACGATTAGCGACTGCGTGGCAAAGTCGAAGTTCGCCTGCTCGTTATGCGCGGCCTTGATAGTTCCGAATAGTTCGTAGCGCAAACCGAGATTAAGAGTGAGCCGCGAAGTGGCCTGAATGTCGTCCTCGGCAAAGAAAGAAGTAACCCAACGGCGGTAGTCCACGTTGTGCAGGTTGTTGATCGAGCCCCCGTCGGGAATTCCCAGCAGGAACGTTGCGAAGGCTTCGCCGCCGGTTCCAGGGGTTGCGGGATTATCGGTGAAATCGCTGCCGAAGCTCATGGTTCCGCGAGGCGCAGCCGGCTGAAACATGGTGAACTGCTCGTGACGGATTTCCGCGCCGGCCTTGATGTTGTGGCGCCCGCGGGTCCAGGCCAGGTTCTCATTCAGCACGAAGGCATTTTGTTTTTCGATGGAGGGAAGAAAGCCGGAGCTGCCGATGGTGACTGTGCCGTCGCTGAACCCCAATTGCGGCAGCCCACCGAGATCGGGTCCGAAAGGCACGCCGGGAAAGTTGAGTTGCTGAGAGACATTCTGGTTGTAGTTGAGATTCAAACGATGCGAGTTGATGCGGTTGTAACCCAGGCGCAACTCGTTAATCAGATTCGTGCGGAAAGTGTGCACTTCGCTGATGGCCACGCTGCGGTAGGAATCGTCTTCCGTACCGTCGGCGAAGCTTCCGCCATCGAGCGCGTTGCTGAAGGGTGACGGAATGAAGCTGGGTTGGTCCTCATAGCTGAAGCGTGTGAAAAAGTTGTCCCTGTCAGAGAACGTGTGGTCCACACGAATGTCGAAGTTATTGCGGCTCTCCGTTTTCCTTGGGTCGGATAGAAAATTTCCACCGCCGAGGCTTACGTTCGGGGAGGGATAGAGCGCCGCGAGACGTTGCGCAAGCGGATCGATAAGGCCAGAGGGAAAGATATTGGTGGGTGTCGAGGTGCCATTGATCGGAACTCCGCAGAATCCCGTGGGATTGCCGGGTGACACTGGCACGGGCATGGTCTGGCGTGTATTGAAAAGCTCTCCGGCGTACGTGTTGCCGCCAAAGCAATCCAGCGCCGTTGCTCCGGTGGGCAAGCCGGTGTTGGGATCAATGGCTTGCACGGGTGTGGTGAGGTCCAGAAATGAGGAGAAATCCCCTCCGATCTGCTGTTGCGTGGGAATGCTTACCAACCACGGCGTAGCTTGCCGGACCCGCAAGCCTTCGTAGTCTCCGAAGAAAAAGGTGCGGTTCTTTACGATGGGACCACCCAGGGTGAAGCCGAACTGGTTCTGCTTGTAAGGCTGGCGCCCGAAGGCATCGAAGGCATTCCGCCCGTCCAGAGCCTCGTTGCGCAGGAATTCGTAAAGATCGCCATGAAACTGGTTAGTTCCCGACTTGATGACCGCGTTCATGATTGCACCGTTGCCGCGGCCGAACTCGGCGCTGTAGGCATTGGTTTGTATCTTGAATTCTCCGATCGCGTCCACCGACGGTTGAATCACGAAGGCGGTTCCGTTCAGAACGTCGCCGAGGTCCGAGTTGTTATCGACGCCGTCGAGCAGGAAATTATTCTGCAGCGAGCGGGCGCCGTTGGCGCTGAAGCCGTAGCTCGTCTCCACGCGCGAACCGGGCTCGGCGGGAGCGACCCCGGCACCGAGCAGCGCAAGCTGCGCATAATTTCGTCCGTTGAGAGGAAGCGTATTGATGGTATGGCTATCGACCACCTGACCCAGTTCGGAAGTCTGCGTCTCCAGTTGCGGGTTGACGGTCGAGATCGTCATCGACTCTGAAATGCTCCCGACCTGCAACGTGACATCGACGGCGGGGCGCTCCTGGACATCCACCGTCACTGGCCCGGCCAGCGCTTTCTTGAAGCCGGTTTTTTCGATGGTCACCTGGTAGCGGCCAACTTTGAGTGGACCAGCCACGTACTCGCCCTGGCCGTTCGTTCTTGTGATCAGCTCCGTTCCGCGATCGACATCGACGACTGTCACCTTTGCCCCAGACACAACGGCATTGCTGGAATCCTTCACGACTCCGGTGATGCTTCCGCTGTCCTTCTGCGCCACTGCGGGAGCGCCAGCGATAGCAACGAGTAGGATTGCGCCCACTAGCAACAGAACATTCTTCCCGACGCCGCTTGCGGCTACAGGCGATGAGTGCGACCGGTTTTTCATGAAAGGCTCCCTTCTTCAATCACGGCACTTCCACTTCAAGAATGGATCGGGACATTTTGCACGACGCGGCTGATGGCGCCGCTGGGGCTGGGGCAATCCGGCTTGAGACCACGGCGCAAGGAGAAAAAGAGGCCGAGCAATTGTCCAAACATCACATCCAGGGGCGGCCGATATTCGTCGGCTGTTGCGGGTAGAGGAATGTGCAGGATATGCTCGGCATAACTCTCCAGGCGTACGTTCGAAGCATGGCTCACAACCGCTCGCGTCTTGACCAAATGCTTCTTGCCGATCTCCTCCAGAAGATCCAGTTCATACTTCAGAACCCGTTCATCTCCGGACAGAAAAGCGACGAGCAGAGTTTGCTCGTCCAAAGCAGCCATCGGACCGTGCCGCAGCCCCAGCGCGGATTCTGAGATGGTCTGGACCTGGCCCGCGGTAAGTTCCAGCACCTTCAGGGCCGACTCCGTTGCCACAGCTTTCAACGGCCCTGAGCCGAGGAAGCACACCTTTGTGAAGTCTTCGCTCGCCAGTTCAGCGGCACACGCTGCGGCCAGTTCGCAGAAGTCCGTTCCCACTGCGAGCAGTTGGTGCAGGATGTTCCCGTATGCGTCCGGATTTTCAATATGGGCAACGCACTGGCCAAAAACCACCATATTGGAAAACGAACTGGTCATGGCAAGGCCACGATCATGGACCGCATCTGGCAATGCAATTCCCAACATCTGCTTCCGCCCGATTGCCAGCCGAAGCATTCTGGCTTCCGCGTTGCAACTCACAACCAGGTGTTGAATTCCAGGATGGTTTTTCAAGGCCCGTTCCACCACCGCAACTCCCTCAGGACTTTCGCCCGACCTGGAGAAAGAAATCCAGAGGTACGAACGACCGGGCACCAGCCATTCATCCGGGTGGGTCACGAGGTCAGTGCTGGGGACTGCGAGCACCTCGCAGTGCCAGAGACGCCGCAGCAGTTGGGTAAGCGAACGCCCGACGTAATCGGAGGTTCCGGCGCCGATCAAGAAAACCGTCGGCCTGCGGGTTGGGTCCCAGTTGATTCCCCCCGCATTGAGAAACTCGCCGATCTCTGCATGCCGCTCCCGGAACCGTTGATAAGTCGCTCGCCACGTCTCAGGCTGCTGCACGATCTCTTTCGGCGTGTGCAGCAAACCGCGGGCCTGCTTTTCTTCGTCCGGCAACGCCAGCAGGCTCGAAAGGGGATTCATGGCTAACTTAGATGAATACGTAATAAAACGAAGCTAATACTAACAAATAACAACTACAAAGGAAACAACAATCAAGCGCACGGACAAGAACCCGCCACTCAGCGCTCTTCCCCATACCGCTGGTAGAGATCAGGCCGAAACTTTGTGTCAATCGTGCCGCTGACTAAGACCGGGAAACTCTTTTCAAACGGCACACCCTCGATTCCTTCCGCACTCAAGTGGACACTAAAGCTGCCAGCGTGGGTGTAGGAGTGGCTAATTGAGGAACCCTCGGCGATGGTTCCATCGCCGAAATCCCAGCGATAGGAGATCACGGGCACGCCATCTGGGGCACTTTGCGCGGAAAATCTCGCCGGCTTGCCGGTTTCGATCCTGTCCGCGGCCTGCACGTTCACCGAAGGCGCAGACTTGGCGATCGATGCATCGAAGATTTTCAGCATGCTCACTGAGTGCGGCGCCACCTTCAGGAAGAGTGCGTCCGTGTTTCCTCCCACTGTCGCGCCATTGCTAAAAACATTCGACACGACGCTGTGCGCCCCAGTTCCGAGGTCGGAAAATGAAAAACGATGTTGGCGTTCTCTCTCTGTCCAGTTGAACACCGCCAGAATCGACTGTCGCTTGCTTTCACGCAGCAGGAAAACGCTCGGCATTTCATCCTCCGGCGCGTAGCTCATCAGGTCGAGCGGCCGGGCCGCGTGACCATAGCGCGCCATGTTGAGGAGGTCGCGATTCTGCAGCAGGGCCATGCGGTCTGCGTCCTGGAACAGCGTCGGCAGATCATCGCCAATTTCGAACATGCCGCCGGAAACCGCGGACAGCGCAATCGCCACCTGAGCTTCAGACAACGAAAGCGGCTTCGGTCCGCCGTGGTCCAGTTCTCCTGGCCCAGCGTCGCGCGAAACGGAGAACGCGTCGGGATCGCTGACAAAGAAGTTCCGGTTCATGTAGTAGCGGGCGGCGATGCCGGGAGCTGCGTCCCGGCTGGCTTGAAAAGAATGACCGGTGTCGCAGGAGATGCGTCCGGTATCCACTAGTCCCACCGGATTCAGCATCGGGCTGCCGTCTTTGTCGAGCATCACGCTTTCGCCCACCGCTTCGCGAATGACCTGCAATCCTATTCGCTGCGCCTCCAGCGCCGTCGTATGCGGGCGATGGTAGTAGCCCTCGATGGCGGTGTCGTCCATGAAATCGAGCTTGATGTAGCGAATCCCCCAATCGCTGGTCAGCGTCGAGTAGGTCTCGCGCAGGTACTGCTGTGCCCCGGGGTGAGTCGCATCGAGGACGTAAAGCTGGTCGAGTTTGGTGTCGGTGTCGGGCGGTTCGGTCACCCATCCCGCATGGATCGGTTGGCCCTTCGCGTTGTGCACCAGCCAGTCCTTGTGATTCGCATACACCGAGGAGCGCTCGGAAATCTCGAACGGAGCCGTCCAGAGACCGGGCGTCAGGCCCAAGGCCTGCACCTTCTGCTCCAGGTTCTTTATCCCGTGAGGATATTTATTGGCGACTGGCGAAGTGTAGTCGCCGCGGGCGTATTGATAACCCTCATCGATGTGAAAGAAGGTGTAGCCGGAATCCCGCAAATGGTCCGCGAGAAATTGCGCATTGGTCAGCGCTGGACCTTCTGTCAGTCCAAAGTAGAACGCAGTCCAACTCCACCAGCCGATAGGCGTCGTCGCGCTAACTCTTGCCGGATGCGAGTGGCGGATGGCTTCGCCGTACGCTTCCAGTTGCGCGTGGTAATCCGAGGACAGACTGGCCATGACCGGCTCCGATGCCAGACTCTGGCCTGGTTCCAGTGGCAGGCTGAGTTCGATCTGGTCGTCCTCCGGCGATTCCTTCAGCGAGTTCTCCCTGGCGAGTTCCGTAGTGCCGGTGGAATCAACTTCGTAGCCGGTGATTGCGCCGTGTTTCTTGTCTACGTGAAGGCGCAGCACGGTGAGCCATTTTCTTGAATTGACAGCTCCAAGAAACAGACTTTGGCGGCTCTGCCGGTTGTAAATCAGCTGGCTGCCGACGGCCCGATGCATATCTTCAGTTGTCTGCGCGAGATCGTGAATCTCCATATTTGGCCTGTCTTCGCTGAAGCTGTCGGACAGAACTCGGTCGGCAGACGCCGGGCCGTCCAGTTCGAGAACTGGACTTTGCGCGTCGAGAACCCGAATGCTTTGAACGGTCATCTGCGCCCCGGTGCTGTTGCGCACCTGCACTTCAATCTCCGCAAAAGCCGGTTGCGAGTGCAGTTGCAGGATGCACGCCAGATCCGGTTGGCCGGACAATCCGGCGTAAGTGATCGTGAGCCGGGAGCCCGAGCCTAAGTCGTCGGTAAAAGAGGATTCCTGTATCTCGTGTCGCGTATAGTCCCCCGAGTGCAGCCACCGATGATTCACCTGCGCCGCCACGGCCGCCGTCAACCAAACTCGCGGATTCTCCTTCGATCGAATCGTGTAAGTGCCGGCGTTGGAGTTCGCCTCAACCACTAGCCTGTCATTTTCGATCTTTGTGTCAGCTGAACCTGCTGCCGTTACGCGCGCGACTGGTAGCGCTAGAGAACAAGCTGCAACAACGATTGCGAGTATTGCACTGCGCGTCGTCCACATGGGATGAATCCTCAAGAAGCCAGAACGTTTCGTGTCAAAACGAAAGTAAAGATAATGTTTCGTAATATACCCGAGGGACCGCCCGGGCTGTCAACATGAACCATCAATAAAGGTAGATTGTGCTTCAGAAAAAGTGGCCGTACGTGGAGAGTGTTTCGTTCTGACTGCGGCGAGCGCTGACTATGCCAACTGCAATTCGATCTTCTTCGCGGACGGGTCCAGCTTCACGATGCGAAACTTCCGGATCTGTCCGGTGCGGACGGGTTCCGGCTTGGCGCCTCCGGCGGGCGTGCCGCCCTTCCACCGCGCCTGCAGCATGGAACCCAGCGAAGACAGATCGGGCTTCGAGGATGAAACCTGCTCGGCCTGCGTGCTTTTTTCGGGGACGGCAATCACTGCATCCATCCGGCACGTGCCCAGAACGCCTTCGCCCAGTTCCACACGCGCGTGTCCGTCTGTAACCTCGACCATGCGGCCGGTGACCACGTCGCCTTCCTTGTGTTCGGCGATGTATTCATCGAGGCCGCTGGGAACCAATTGCTTCATGCTCAGCCGCAGTTGCCGCTTCTCGGTATCAATCGCGAGCACCTGTGCTCTAACCAATTGGCCGAGTTTCACCACTTCCTGGGGATGGTTAATGCGCTTGTCAGCGCTCATCTCGCTGATGTGAATCATGCCTTCGATGCCTTCGGAAATCTGCACGAACGCCCCAAACTTGGTGATGCTGACAACTGGGCCTTCGATCACCGAGCCCGCCGCAAAGCGCTGCGCGGCGTCCACCCAAGGATCTCCCAGGGCCTGCTTCAGGCCGAGGGACATGCGATGCTCTTCAGCGTTTACGCCGAGAATCACCGCGTCGACAATCTCGCCCGGCTTCACCAGCGTGCTGGCGCTCCTCATCTTCTTTCCCCAAGACATTTCCGAAACGTGGATCAGCCCTTCAATCCCCGGTTCCAGTTCTACGAACGCGCCGAAATCGGCGACGCGTGTCACGGTCCCGCGCACGCGTTCTCCAGGCTGGTATTTTCCGGCCACCGCATCCCAAGGATGCGTCATCAACTGCTTCATGCTCACCGAAATGCGGCGCTTGCCAGAATCGTTGGTGATCTTGAGCACTTTCGCTTCGATCTCCTGCCCAACGGAGAGCACGTCTGCCGGCTTGCCGATGCGACTCCACGAAATCTCACCAACGTGCAGCAAGGCATCCACACCGCCCAGATCCACGAAGGCGCCGTATTCAGTGAGCGTACGCACCGTACCGCTCACCGTGTCTCCCTCCTTCATCTCCGAAGATCGGCGCTCCTGCGCCGAACGCTCTTCCTCTTCGGCGACGGCGCGGCGGTCCACCACCACGTCCTCCTCAGTCACGTCAAGCTTGATAATGCGGCAGAGGATCTCCTGCTCGACCATCTTCTCCATTTCAGCGGCGTCGCGCGCTCCGCTGCGCGAAGCGGGCATGAACGCGCGCACGCCCACGTCCACGCTAAGCCCGCCTTTGATCACGCCCGTGACAGTACCGACGATTGTCGCCTTGTCAGCGAAAGCCTTCTCCAATGCCGACCAGTCTTTTGGCCTCTCGACTTTGGCGCGCGTGAGTTGGTAGTAGCCTTCAGGATCGCGGCCCTTGACTGAGACCGGCAGCTTGTCGCCAGGCTTCACCGCTTCGCCAGAGCCCAAGGCGGTCAGCGGCAGAATGCCTTCGCTCTTGAAGCCGATGTCGAGGAAGACCGAGTCCCCGGAAACAACAATCACGGTGCCTACAAGTTGTTTGCCGCCGTCTTCGCTCTTGCGCGAATGGCTCTTCTCGTACTGCGAGAGCATTTCGCTGAAGGACTCAGCGGGTTCAGTGACGGATTCAGCAGTGAGTTTGGATTCTGGAATGCCGGAGTCAGACATGATGAATTCGGAAAGTTGTTAAGAGAATATGGTAGGCACGACTGGACTCGAACCAGCGACCTCTACCGTGTCAAGGTAGCGCTCTAACCAACTGAGCTACGCGCCTGCGTTGTCTTCGGACACCTGCACATATCCCGATAGGGGCATGTGAGGCCAAGAGAATTTTACCACGCACCGTTCGCCGCGACGAGGCGCACCGCCGCTTACGGAACCGCGGGCCGCATGCGCGCCGGCCCGGCCTGGATCACCGCCGAAGCCGTCTCCAGCCCCGGCGAGGAGGCTTCAACCCGAATCTCACCCGGCTGTTTCAGGGCTTGCACAAGCGCCATGCAAAGGCCATTGAATGCGCTGCGGTTCGCGGCGCTGGGAGAAGCTGGTTTGTCGGGTTCGTGACAGCTCGGGTCGCCGTTGCCCACACCGATCACACGAGCGGGCCCTGCGATCTTGAAGCTGATTTGATTCGCGGCCACGGGCATGAGCCGTCCCTGCCGGTCGACAACTTGCGCCACGGTGACCGCAACATCTTCGCCGTCGGCGGAGATCGTCTTGCGGTCCGGCAACAGCACAATCCTTGCGGGCGTGCCAGTCGTCTCGCGCCGATCAGTGAGCACAATCTTGCCTGCTTTCGAGCCGCGGGCTTCCAGAATTCCCGGCACATACTTCACTTTCCACTGGAGGTGAGAGTTGCGCTCAACTTTCTGTTTTCCTAGACTTGCTCCGTTGAGGAACAACTCCACACTCTCCAGATTCGTGTGGCACCACACGTCGATTTCTTTTGCTTCCGGCCCTTCCCAATTCCAGTGAGGAAAGAGATGCAAGACAGGTTGCGCGCTCCACCACGCCTGGTAGTAGAAATAATTGTCTTTGGGGAAGCCGCAGGTATCCATCGCGCCGAAGTGCGAACTCACACACGGCCAACTGTAAGGGCTGGGCTCTCCCCGGTAGTCGAAGCCAGTCCAGAAAAATCCACCGGAGAGAAAAGGTCGCTCATCGTAAACTTTCCACCATCCCCGCGAGCTCATCGTATAGTTCGGATAGTTCACGTCGTAGGCGCTGACGTATCCCTTCTGCTTGTCGGTCACATAAATGCCGCGCGTGCTGTATTCGCTGCCGGTTTCGCTTCCGACCGTCGGTTGCTGCGGAAACTTCCGGTGAAAATCGTCGATGTTGTTCCCGGTGTCCGCTCCTCCTCCACCCAAGTCGCCAGCGTAGTTGAAGCCCTGCACGTCGACGATTGCGGAAACGCCCTTGCCCCAGCCGCCATTCATCGCAATTGTGACGTGCCGTGTAGGATCGAGTTTCCGTGCCAGCCGCTTCATGCTTGCAGCAACTCGCGCTCCGCGCGCCGAGCCTTGCTCCGGCTCCTCGTTTCCCAACGACCAGATCACGATGCTCGGATGATTCCGGTCACGGCGAATCATGCGCTCCAATTGGCTCAGGCCTTCCGCAGTCGACGCGAACATGCGCGTTTCTCCCATGACGAGCATGCCCAGCCGGTCACAGGCGTCAAGCAACTCCGGCGTCGCGGGATTGTGCGAAGTGCGGTAGGCGTTGCAGCCCATCTCCTTCAACCGTTCGATGCGGTAGGACTGCAAGCGATCGGGCAACGCGGCGCCGACGCCGGCGTGATCGTGATGATTGCAGGTGCCTTTAATCTTCATGGGCTTGCCGTTCAGGAAGAATCCGCGGTCGGCATCGAAGCGAATCGAGCGGACCCCGAACGTTGTTTCTTCGCGGTCGGTTACTCTTCCATCGGCTTCTACCGTTGTGATCACACGATACAAGTGGGGATCTTCGATCGACCAGAGCCGGGGACTATGTACGCTTGCTTGCGACTCGAACTTGCGGGATTCCCCGGCTGAAGTTGTCTGCGTAGTCGACTGCGCTGTCGCCACCTCTTTGCCTTGAGCGTCCACTATCTGCCATTTCACCTGGCACGGCTGCACCTTCTCGCTTTCATTTTCCACTTCGGTGGTGACGGAAACAGTCGCAACATCGCCCGCAATGCTGGACCTCACATAAGTTCCCCATTGCCGCTCATGCACCGGATCAGTCTTAGTCAGCAACACGTGCCGATAAATTCCCGCGCCTTCGTAGAACCAACCTTCGTTCAGGGTTGCGTCCACCCGGACTGCAAGCACGTTCTTGCCGTCAAGGTTCGCGATATCCGTAAGATCGAAACGAAACGGTGCATACCCGCTGGAGTTTTCACCCACGTAGTGGCCATTGAACATCACCATCGCGTTGCGGAATACTCCGTCGAACTCGACCGCTATGCGCTTTCCCGAGTCTGCCGTGGAAAGATCGAACACCCGCCGGTACCACCCGATGCTGGTTTCCGGATAGTTGCGGCCGAGCGGTTTCGCGCCATGGTCGGGAAGCTCGGGGCCATTTTCGAATGGAAGCTCAACGGCCCAATCGTGTGGCAGATCAATCGTTCTCCATGCGCTGTCGTCGAAGTCCGGATTCGCAACCAGAACAAACTCGGAAGCTTTGGCGAACGTTCCTCCTCTGGACGGCGACCCTAGATCGAAGTCCTTCGCGGGATCGCAAGCATGTCCCAGATGAAAGCGCCAGCCGAAATCCAGCAGCAAGCGCTCACGCGGTGATGAAAAGAGATCGTGAGCGTCAGTGCTCTTTGTCTCTTGGGATGGATTCAGAGAAGGTTGGTGAGCCACCTCTGGCTTCGCCGCGATCGCGGATGCGGCCAGCGCTGTCTTCAGGAAATCACGGCGTGTACCGGGCATGGTTTGAAATAGTAAACCAATCCCGATTGCAGTTGCCAAGTCCGCCCTGCGGCGGCGACAATCGCTGTATGCTGAACGATTCTCGCCGGGAAGCTCAAGGTTCCGCCGAACCCGCAGGCGTCCGTGGGTCCTTTCTTCCCGGATCCATGGTGGTAGTGACGCTAGGTAATCCCCGGGACAAATTCTGGGGCATGATTCTGGCGCTGGCTCCCGAAGGACTCAGCCTGACTGGCATTGAACTGGCATCTTTTGAGGATTTTGTCGTGATGGTGAAGGATGGCGAAGCGTTCAGCCCCGCCGTCGTCTTCTTCCCGATGCACCGGATTGAACGCATCGAACTCGATCTGCCCGACGGAAGTTTGCCATCGCTCTCGCAACGCTTTTCCGCCAAGACAGGGCTCGATCCCGGAGCGCTGCTGGGCTCTCCCGGAGCAAGCGGCGACGCACAGCGCCGCGGCGCACAAGGTGCCGCGGTTCATCCGGCTAAGGGCCCGGCATGAAACTGTCCCAAATCTTCACCGCGCCCAACCAACTCACCCTGCTGCGGATGATCTTTGTCCCGTTTATTGTGATCGAACTGGTCGAGGGCCGTTATTTCTGGGCCCTGATTCTCTTTGTGATTGCAGGATTCAGCGACGGACTGGATGGGCTGCTAGCCCGCAAGTTGCACCAGCAAACTTTGCTCGGCCAATATCTCGATCCCATCGCAGACAAGCTGCTTTTGAGCACGATGTTCCCGGTGCTCTCCATCCTGCACAAGATTCCCTGGAAGTTTACCGTGCTGGTTTTCAGCCGCGACATTTCCATTCTGGCTGCCAGCGCCGTTCTATATGCGATCGCGGGATTGCGCAATTTCCGGCCCAGCATCTTCGGAAAGGCCAACACTTTTTCTCAGATCGCCGCCGTGTTCTTCGTGATGATGTTTTGCATTCAGCCGTCGCGATGGATATGGATAACGCGCACTGTTTTCCTGCGCGCCACATTTGCCTTCACGATTGTCTCCGCGCTGCACTATGTTTTCCTGGTGCAGCACCGGCTGCGGGGGCACAATCACTCCGCGCCTCCTCATGCTTCCGCCGCCGGTCCCGCCAGTTGACCCTGTTTCCAGCGTCCCCCTAGAATTGGGAATTCGTCCTGAGTGCGCAATCATCCTATGGCCTTACGCCTTTACAACACCATGTCCTCGCAAGTCGAGGAGTTCCATCCGCTCCGCGACCATGAAATCCGCATGTATGCCTGCGGCCCAACCGTCTACGGTTACGGTCACATTGGCAACTTCAGAACCTTTGTTGCCGTAGACATGCTGCAGCGATTCTTGCGCCAGTCCGGCTACAAAGTGCGCTACGTTATGAACATCACCGACGTGGACGACAAAATTATTCGCAACGCCGCGCGCGATGGAGTCAGCGTTCAGCAGTACACCGCGAAGTACGAAAAGGCGTTTCTGGAAGATGCCGCCATGATTGGAATCGAGCAGCCAGAACTGGTGCGCGCTACCGAGCACATTCCGCAGATGGCCGAATTCGTGGCCAGGTTGGTCCAGAAGGGGATCGCGTACCGCACCGACGACGGGTCATACTACTTCCGCATCGCGAAGTTTCCTCGCTACGGGGCGCTGTCGAAGAAGGACTTCAGTGGAATGCTCGACGGAGCCCGCGTCGACGTGGACGAATATGACAAAGACAGCGCGCGCGACTTTGCGCTGTGGAAGGCGCCCAAGCCGGGCGAAGCTTCCTGGGATACGTCGATCGGTCCGGGACGACCCGGCTGGCACCTCGAATGCTCCGTAATGTCGATGCAGGAACTGGGGGAGAGCTTTGATCTGCACGCTGGCGGAGAAGACCTCATTTTCCCGCATCATGAAAACGAGATCGCGCAATCGGAGTCGCTCACGGGGAAGACTTTCGCTCACGCGTGGTTTCACGTGCGCTTTCTGCTCGTCGAAGGCGAGAAGATGTCGAAGAGCCTGGGAAACTTCTACACGCTTCGCGACCTGGTTTTGAAGGGACATAGGCCGTCTTCGATTCGGTATTTGCTCACGTCGGTTCCCTATCGCAATCAACTCAACTTCACGTTCGACGGACTGAAGCAGGCCGCAGTCTCGGTGGAACGGCTGCGCAATTTTCGCCAACGTCTGACAACGGGAAGTTTTCCGCCAGGCTCAAATTCGGAAATGCAATCGCTTGCCAGCGAGGCGATTGCCCGGATGCAAGCCGCTCTCGACGACGACCTCAACACCGCGCAGGCGCAGGCCGCAGTCTTCGAGATGGTACGCAGCGCCAATTCCGCGCTCGATTCGGGCCAGATCAAGAAAGACGACGCCGCGCCACTGCTCGCCGCGCTGGAGAAGTTTGATGAGATTTTCGCTGTGCTTAAGGATGACGATGGCCCCAAGATGAAACAGGTTTGCGATTGGGCGCCGAGTGAGGGCCGCGAGAACGATATCAGTCCCGAACTGCGGGACGCAATACAGTCTGGTCAACTCTCTGATGCCGACATCGAAAAGAAAATCGCGGAGATGGAAGTGGCCCGCCGCGGCCGCAACTTCAAAGTGTCCGACGGTCTGCGTGCGGAACTCACTGCCGCTGGCATCGTCATCGAGAATACGAAAGACGGCGTGCGCTGGAGAAGAAAGTAGTCTCGCGGTGTTAAGCTGACAACTGAAGGCTGACAGCTCTTGATGAAGTCCCTCGACGAATACCTTCGCGACGCCGAACAAGCTCACGGACATCTTTGCGCCGGGCAAGTCCTCGGCGTGCGGCTGGCCATGCTCGGCCTTTTCAAGCTCGGCATCGACGATCCGCGCGGCAACAAAGAAGACCGCAAGCGGCTCGTCACCTTCGTCGAGATCGACCGTTGCGCTACCGACGCCGTCGCCGTAGTCACCGGATGCCGCCTGGGCAAGCGCGCACTAAAGTTCCGCGACTGGGGAAAAGTTGCGGCAACGTTCGTAGACGTGAGCACCGGCAAGGCAGTCCGCATCGCGGCCAAAGAATCATCGAAGGCGCTGGCTCGTCAGCTGCATCCCGAAATCGCGGACAAGAATCAGCAACAGATGCTGGCTTACCGTGAAATCTCGGATGATGACCTGTTCACGATGCAGTGGGTGAAGGTGGATTTACCTCCCGAAGAATTCCCAGGATATAAAGGTAAGCGCGTAGTATGTGAGGCGTGCGGGGAAGGGATCAACTTCCGTAGAGAGGTACGTGCGGAAAATAAGGTGCTATGCCGCGCTTGTGCCGGGGAAAGCTACTACGAGCCGGTCTAAGCCGTCTGCTCGTACGCATGCGCGACGCGCAAAATCGTCGCCTCATCAAAGTGCTTCCCGAGAATCTGCAATCCAATCGGCAGCTTCTCGCGTGTCTGGCCGCAGGGAATTGAGATGCCCGGAATGCCCGCCAAATCCGCCGTCACCGTGTAAATGTCCGCCAGATACATGGCCAACGGATCATTCGACTTCTCGCCGAGCCGAAACGCCGCCGTCGGACTGGTCGGCGTCACGATTGCATCCACTTTGCGGAAAGCTTCTTCGAAGTCGCGCGTCAGCAGCGTGCGCACTTTCTGTGCCTTCAGGTAATATGCATCGTAATAACCTGCGCTGAGTGCGTACGTACCCAACATGATGCGGCGCTTCACCTCGGCGCCGAAACCCTCATCTCGGCTGCGCCGGTACATCTCTGACAGCAACTTCACTCCCACGGCGCGATAGCTGTAGCGCACACCGTCATAGCGGGCAAGGTTCGAGGACGCTTCGGCGGTCGCGATCAGGTAGTAAGTGGGAATCGCATAAGGTGTGTGCGGCAGCGACACCGGCACAATTTCGCAGCCCAGACTTTTCAGCTTGTCGATGCCTGACTCGACTGCATACCGAACTTCATCGTTGAGTCCGTCTCCGAAATATTCTTTGGCCACCCCCAGCTTCAGGCCACGGATGGGCTTGTCCAATTCGGCGACGTAATCGGGTACCGGCAGATCAGCCGAGGTTGAATCCATCGGATCCCGCCCGGCGATGGCGCGCAGCACAATAGCGGCATCCTTTACCGACTTCGCCAGGGGCCCGATGTGATCGAGCGAAGAAGCAAAGGCGATCAGTCCATAACGCGAAACTCGGCCGTATGTGGGCATCAATCCCACTACGCCGCAGAACGATGCCGGCTGCCGGATCGATCCCCCGGTGTCCGAACCGAGCGCGGCCACCGCCATGTCCGCGGCTACTGCGGCAGCCGAGCCTCCTGAGGATCCTCCGGGCACTCGATTCAAATCGCGCGGATTGCGCACCGGATGAAATGCCGAGTTCTCATTCGAAGAGCCCATGGCAAACTCGTCGCAGTTCGTCTTGCCAAGAACCACCGCGCCCGCTGCTTCCATCCGCGCCACAGCGGTGCAATCGTAGGGCGGAATGTATTTTGCGAGAATCTTCGATCCTGCCGTGGTACGCACGCCGCGCGTGGACATCACATCCTTGATTCCCACAGGCACCCCGCCCAGCGGCGGCAACGGCTTGCCCTCGGCGGCCATGCGGTCGATACGATCCGCCTGTTCGAGTGCTCGCTCTTTGCATAGAGTCAGGTAAGCGCCGATCTGCCCATCTTCTTGCTGAATGCGCGCGTAGTGAGACTCGGCCAGCGCCAGCGCAGTCGTCCTGCGCTCCTGCACAGCGGAGCGGGCGTCGTCGATGGTGAGTTGGGCCAGTTGCATGGCAGATTAGAAAAGGCAGTTCAGAAATGATGACGCACTCGGATAGTATGCAGTGGCTATCTTTCAATCACCTTCGGCACTCGAAAGAACGTTCCATCTGCATCGGGCGCATTCTCAAGCGCCATCGCTAGGGGCAAGGACTTCCGCAATCCCTCCACCACATCTTCGCGACTGGCATATGCAAATCTTTCGCTGCCCTGCTTGGATTCGTCGACGCCGTAACGATCCGATACCTGCGCCATCGGTTCGACGTTCGACGTGTCCAGTTCGTTGAGCCGCTCGATGTAGTCGAGAATTGAGTTCAGATCTCGCACCATGCCGGTGCGCTCCTCCCCAGAAAGCTCCAGGTTGGCCAGATCGGCGACGTAGATGACATCTTTTTCTGTGACTTTCATTTTCTGAGACTCATACGTCGGAAGATGAGAAGAAAGCCGGACCGCTCATCCCTGCCGAATCACGAACTCAATCCTCTCCACCTTCTGACCAGCGTAACGATTCAATGCGGCGAGATAACGTGGAGCCAGGCCTTGCATCTCCCGCTTCCATCCGGTGTCGGGAACCTCAACGCGCAGCACTGCATCCGCGAATTCCAAAGCCTTGGTGCGCTCGGCCACCACCGACCCGCAAACCAGCGGCCATGCGAGCAAAGGGGCTTCGCCCTGGGGGGCGCGCCGCAGCGAGCCCACCACAATCTTTTCCAATCCCGCTCCTGCCTGCTCCATGCTCGCCTCTTGCGACTCTCCCTGCAATTAATCGCACAACAGAGACGTCGATTCTAGCACTCCGGTGGCGGGCGCGGAGTCTTTGCCGACGAGCCCGCTCAGAGAGGAAATTCGCGCTTAACAAACTCGAGTGCCGCGTCGCTCGCAAGCAGTCGCCCTTCCAGTTGAGCATCTTCCACAGCTTCCAGAATCTCGCGGAACCTCGGTCCCGGCGCATATCCGGCAGCAATCAAGTCGTCCCCGGTGACCAATGGCGAAGGCCGAATCTTCTCCGGCGGAATCTCGACCAGCTTCTCCCGTACAAACTCATAGGTGCTCAGATTGCCGTGGCTGGCCAGGCTGTCGGCACGGTGCAGCGCGAGATGTTCATCGAAGGCGTGCATGCGAAGAAATTTCTTCAGCGTCGACTCCTTCATGCGCGTGACGTGACCAAAGCGCATATGATTGTCGACCAGGGCAAGAACTTGGGCTTTATCGTCGTTCGAGAACCGCAAGCGCCCACAGATTTCCTCGGCAATCTTGACGCCCACATCCACATGCCCATCGAAACGGATGCGATCTGGCGCCACGCGGAATGTAGCGGGCTTGCCCACGTCGTGCAGCAGAGCACCCCAGGCCAGCGCGGGCGGGCAAGGATGGGGCAGGTTCTCCAGTAGCCGCAGCGTGTGCACAAACACGTCGCCCTCGGGATGAAACTCTGGCGGCTGCATGACGCCCTTCATAGCCGAAATTTCCGGCAACACCTGCTTGAGCAACCCACTTTCATCCAGCAGCAGAAACGCGCGTCGAGCATGGGCCCCGGTCAGCATCTTCGTGAGTTCATCGCGCACGCGCTCGCATGAAACCACCTGAATTTCATGGGCCCGATCTCGAATCGCGGCCATCGTTTCCGCTTCGATTTCATACGCAAACCGCGCTGCAAAGCGCACGGCCCTGAGCATCCGCAACTTGTCTTCTGCAAACCGCCTTTCCGGATCGCCGATGGCGCGGATGATGCCGGCTTCGAGGTCTTCGCGCCCGCCCACGAAGTCGAGCACTTCGCCGCTCACCGGATCGAGCATCATGCCGTTGATGGTAAAGTCGCGGCGCGCGACATCTTCGCGCGGATCCTGGCTGAATCGCACTTCATCGGGACGGCGCCCATCCGAGTATCCGAGATCACTGCGAAACGTTGCCACTTCCACGGCGGGGGCTCTCGGCGTCGCCTTCTCGCCTGTGCCCGCGCGCTGCTCCTCTGGCAGCGGAACCAACACCACTCCAAACTGAGCTCCCACAGCGTAGCTGTCAGGAAGGATCTCCATGACCTGCGCAGGCGTGGCGGTGGTCGCCACGTCGTAGTCCGCGGGCTCGCTTTGCAGCAGAAGATCGCGCACGCATCCGCCCGCCAGGTAGGCTTGAAAGCCGTGATTGCGAAGAGTGCGGATGATCGAGATGGAAAAGTCTTTCAGCATTATCCAGATCTGCCCGACGAAAGAAACAGACATCAGACGGAAGGCAAACCGTTTGCTAGTGCCTGAAGCTGCTCCAACCACTCGCGGAAGTGTGGACACTCCACCCGTATTTTGTCGATTCCAATTGCGCGGGCCGCGCGAAGGCCGTCAATCGGTTTCGAGTATGCCGCGTAAGCGTTCACTATTCGTTTCGACGGAGCTGTATTCGGGCTGTCGTCGATGTCTTCAGGGGTTAGGAACGCAGACCGAATCGTTTGGAAGTGAGCCGCGAGGTGGTGTTGTCCAATCCCGGAAGCGAGCGCCTGGGGATCGCTGAATAGCAGTCCCTCATATTCGTGCAATTGCAGGTAGGGTATGAAGCGAACGTCTGCTCTGATATCCGGCAGGTTTTCGACGATATCCATCTTGAAAGCCTGCTCGATTCTCCTGACCTTTTGATAGCTAGACAGAGCTAATGGCGGCGGCGTGCCGGGAAACCCAGCGCCTAACCCATAGAAATCGATCATGGTGGAGCAATACGCTGTGCGATCTTGCTTGAGCTGCGTCACGATGTCTTTCTTTACGCGGACGTACGTCGGATTGCCGCCCTTATGCCCCGGAGGCCCGAGAATAATTGGCGTCAGGTATATATGGTGTGGCCATAGCGACTGAGCCAATATATTTGCGACAAAGGCCTCTTCGGTCGGTCCCTCCACTACGACGTAGACACGGGTCAAGGCTTTTTGTCCATGCCGGGTTCTCCGGTGACGCTTGAAAGTTGGGGAGTATCATCGCCACGGGGCCGACCGCCCAGGACGTTCTTTTGCCACAATTCGCCCAAGCCGTAATCCTCAAGCCATTCTGATAGTTGCATTGGATCCAGCCGGCGGAATGTTGACTCGCCTTCAGCGCGCTCGACGATTACAACATCCTCCGGAAGAAACTCGTTCAGAAGAGGAGCAGATTGCGTAGAAACAACCATTTGATTTGAAAAAAATCCGTATGGTTTTACCGCCTGCTTAAACAAGTTTGCCAGTAGCGTCAAAGCGTACGGGTGCAAGCCGAGCTCGGGCTCATCAAAGAAGACGGTCGCGGGCAGGGATGGTTGCAGCAAAGCCGTTGCCAAGCAGATGAAGCGCAGCGTGCCATCGGATAGCTGACTAGGCCGGAAAAGGTAGTCCGAATCTTTCTGCTGCCATTCCAACTGGATCAATTCAGGATTTGCGGGTATGGGCCGAAGGTAAAAGTCATGAAAAAACGGGGCAGCCAATCGAACAACATCACGGATCTTCTCGTAATGGGACTTATTCGTCTCACGTATCCTGTAGAGGTAGGCGGCGAGGTTCGCGGCATTTGGCCTAAGGAACACGTTGTCGTGGATAGACCATTGGCGACGTACGTCGGCCGTCTCACTTGTGTCGTGGAAATGATAAACAACCCAATTCGATACCGCATTGAATACATACCATTCAACGCCATGGGCAGCGGTTCTTCCAGGGTCGTCCTTGTGACTCGGCAGTTGCGCTTCAACATGCCCGGAGCCGAGGGAAGCTCGAAAAGGACCGAATTGTCCCTTAAAAAAAGTGGTTTCTTCTGCGAAAACCAATCGATTGTCCGCAGTGGGTTCCAACGCAAATTCGTAGCCATTGTTGCCGAAATAGAGCTTTGCAACAAAGCGTTTCGTTACCTTCGGGCCGAGATACAAGAAGGAATCCGCCCCACCTTCTTTCTGAAGAAGCAATTGAAGCCTTTGTTCTATCAACTCCCGCAATAGCCGGAAGAATCCAACGAAATTGCTTTTCCCGGCTCCGTTAGCGCCAATTAGTACGTTTATCGGCCGAAACTCAAAGTCGCGAAGGTTGCGTATCGACTTGAATCCTTCGATTGTTAGGTGTTGAATGGTGTCGCTCATAGGCGATAGTGACGGTCGAGGCCAGTGCGCAAGCTGCCCATTTTGGTACTTTAGCACGTGACGCTTGCTGTCCGACGAACCGATGAATTTGCTACCCTCAATATTAGTCGATGGCATCCGCCTACATCCTCGGCATCGAAACTTCCTGCGACGAGACCGCCGCAGCGGTCGTGCGATCAGGAGAACGGCTCATCTCGAACGTCGTGGCTTCGCAGATCGCCACCCATCAGCCTTACGGCGGTGTTGTGCCCGAACTGGCGTCGCGTGAGCACTTGCGAGCAATCGTACCCATCGTTCGACAGGCGCTGGCGGAGGCGAATCAGACTTACAAGTCCGTAGACGCGATCGCGGTCACCCAAGGTCCCGGCTTGGCTGGAGCGCTGCTCGTCGGCATCAGCTATGCCAAAGCTTTGGCCTTCGCCCTCGATAAGCCGCTCATTGCGGTCAATCATCTCGAAGGCCACATCCATGCAGTTTTGCTGGAGGAGCGTCAGAAGGGCAACCGCGACTTGCAATTCCCCGTGCTCGCTCTGGTTGTATCGGGAGGACACACTCACCTCTACCTGGCAGCGCAGAAGAATCAGGGTTGGACTTACGAAAACATCGGCCACACCCGCGACGACGCTGCCGGCGAAGCCTTCGACAAAGTCGCAAAGCTTCTTGGCCTCGGCTATCCCGGAGGCCCGATCATCGACCGGCTCGCTCCTCATGGCGATCCAACGGCCGTGAAGTTCCCGCCCGCACAGATCAAGCATCGCGATCGTCGCGACCGCCGCGGACCGAAAGAAGAGGAGACTGATCGCCCGCGCTTTGATTTTTCCTACAGCGGCATCAAGACTGCCGTGCTGCGCTACGTTGAGGTTCACGACATGCGTCATTCCATTGAGATCCGCCGCGCGGCGTTGGCAAACATGCCTGAGCCGAAAGTCGAGGATTACCTTGCAAATTGCGACCGGAAGACCGTCGACCTGGTAGCGTCTTTTCAACGCGCGATCGTGGAAGATCTGGTGGGCAAGACTCTGGCTGCGGCTCGTGCCTGCGATGTGGCTACACTGTTTGTCACGGGTGGAGTCGCAGCCAACAACGAGCTGCGCAAGACATTCGAACAGAGCGGCGCTCAGGACGGCCTGCCCGTGTATTTCCCATCGCGGCCACTTTCGACCGACAACGCCGCCATGATTGCGGCTGCTGCCTATCCCAAGTTCCTGGCCAAGGATTTTGCGTCCATGGATTTTTCGGCCGAGCCAGGTCTTCTATTGCGGTAGTCGGTGCTGCGACCGAAGTAAAGTGAAAAACGAAAGACAACGCTGCCTGCCGCCTACTTCTAAGCCCCTTGCCCGTGGCGTTTGCCCATCACCGCATCCAAGGCCTTCTCCAGCTGACCCTGGATATCGATATCTTTGTAGATGGCGAAGTTGGCGCGCTTTTCTTTCTCGTCGAAACCGCTGGCGCGGCCCGCAACAATAATGATCGGAATGCCGGCAGTCTCTGGATTCTTCTTCAGCGCGGTGATCAGTTCGCTGCCCGACATCTTTGGCATTTGCATGTCGGTAAAGATCAGGTCAGGACGCACCCGCTCGAGAAGCTGCAGCGCTTCCACGCCGTTCGTGGCCGACTCCACCGTAAAGCCGCGTTCTTCCAGAAAGCGGCACACAGTGTAGCGGATCAGCATGGAGTCGTCGACGACCAGCGCTACCGCAGGCATGAGTTTGCAACGTGCGGAATGCACGCCCCCGGCCCGCAGACTAGCAGAGCGATTCCGCCCAGTACAAGCCAGAATAGAATAAGGGTGGTTACTGTAGTGTTTTCGGCGCTCGGGCCTGCACGAGTCGTTCTATGATTCCGGGGCTTCGCCTTCGGCGCTCTCCTCGATGCTCATATCCTTGAGTTCGCTGGCCTCGAAGATTTCGCGGCACTCGAGGCACTCCACGAATTCAGCGTCTTCTTCGCGGCTGACGATTTGCACGCGCGGATGTTTGCAAGGTTGCTTGCCCGCGTTTTGGGGATGCGAGAACGGCTTTGAGGTCATAGATCCGGAAACAATGCCTCATCGAATACGCGGAGGAACGGATTCGCGGGAATTTCACGGTATTTTAGCCTTGCTTTTCTACTTGTCAAGTCCCTCGACGTTGCACTTGGGTGAGTTTTCTGTCCTAGTCCCAGGCGCCCGGTCGACTTAGGGTGCTTCGGATTCGCAGAATTCCGACCAAAATCATCGCCTAGCCCTAAACCATTCAATCACGGATAGTTACCCTTCAATGTACCTGTTCCCCTTTGCCTGTAAGGGCTTGCATAATTCCGGGTTCCGGACATAGAATGAATTACGACAGAAAAGGTCGGATTTCGGGTCCGGGCCTTAAGCTCAGAATCAGCGGCTCAGAAATCAGCAACGGGACTGGAATGCTGAAATTAACGAAGAAGGCGGACTACGCGCTGATGGCCATGAAGCATCTGGCCGACCACGCTCACGAGGGAACTCGTAGCGCCAGCGCAAAGGATGTTGCCGATTCGTTCGGCATCCCGCCCGAGGCGCTGGCAAAGATTCTGCAGCGTCTGGCCAAGGCCGGACTGTTGCATTCGCAGCACGGAACAAACGGCGGTTACAGGCTGGCCCGCGCGGCGCATACGATTTCCGCCTTCGAGGTGATTCAAGCCATCGACGGGCCGCTGTTCATCACGTCCTGCGTCACAGTTCGCGGGGAGTGTGGTCAGAGCAACCGTTGCAACATCCGCGAACCGCTGCGCAAGGTGAATGACAGCATCGAAGCGGTGCTGAAGCGCATCAAGATCTCACATATGCGGGAAGAGCCGGAAGTGTCTGGAAGCACGGCAAGCAAACCGGCCGAACTGGTAACGATCGTTTAGCAGGATGACTTAAAGATTTGAGCACTTAACTTTTGAGTACTTAACCAGGTAGGAGAAGCAATTATGAGCACGGATGTAAAGATCCCCCAGCAACTTCCGGCTACCAAACACGCCGCTCCCCAGGGAGTGAAGCTGCCCATCTACATGGATAACCATGCCACCACGCCCATGGATCCGCGGGTGCTCGAGGAGATGCTGCCCTATTTCATGGAAAAGTTCGGCAACGCCGCCAGCCGCAATCACTCGTTCGGCTGGGCAGGCGAAGAGGGCGTAGAAACGGCTCGGGAGCGCATCGCCAAGCTGATCGGCGCCACCACGAAAGAAGTCATCTTCACCTCTGGCGCCACCGAGAGCGACAACCTCGCCATCAAGGGCGTGGCCGAAATGTACCGCGAGAAGGGCAACCACATCATCACCGCGGTCACCGAGCACAAGGCGGTGCTCGATACCTGCAAGCGCCTCGAAAAATACGGCTATCGCGTCACTTACATGCCCGTGCAGAAGGATGGCCTGGTCGATCTCGAGGACCTGAAGCGCGCCATGGATGACAAGACCATCCTCGTCACCATCATGGCCGCGAACAACGAAATCGGCGTTCTGCAACCGTTTGCCGAGATTGGCAAGCTATGCCGCGAGCGCGGGATTATTTTCCATACCGACGCGACGCAAGCCGTCGGGAAGATTCCGATCGATGTGAACAAACAGAACATCGACCTGATGTCGATCTCCGGACATAAAATGTACGGGCCCAAGGGTGTCGGCGCGTTGTACGTTCGCCGCAAGAATCCGCGGGTACAGATTTCCGCCATCATCGATGGCGGAGGCCACGAGCGCGGTATGCGCTCCGGCACGCTCAACGTCCCCGGCATCGTTGGGTTGGGCAAAGCCTGTGCCATCGCATCGGAAGAGATGTCTCGCGAGGCTGTGCAGTTGGCCAGCCTTCGCGACCGTCTGCGCGACCGAATCATGACTCGTCTGGATGAAACTTACATCAACGGTTCCACGGAGCACCGCCTGCCCGGCAACCTGAACATCAGCTTTGCCTACGTGGAAGGCGAATCTCTGCTGATGGGTATCAATGACATAGCCGTTTCGAGCGGTTCAGCCTGCACCTCCGCGACGCTGGAACCATCTTATGTATTGAAGGCTCTGGGTACCGGAGATGACTTGGCGCACAGTTCGATCCGCTTCGGCATTGGCCGCTTCAACACCGCAGCCGAGGTCGACTACGTGGCCGACCGCGTCATCGAAACCGTCGAACGGCTGCGCGAACTTTCGCCGCTCTACGAGATGGCGAAGGAAGGCATCAATCTGAAGGATGTGAAGTGGGCGGGAGAAGCACACTAGCTTGAGATTCTAATTTCGGGAGCGTACACAAATGTCATACAGCGATAAGGTAATCGATCATTACAACAACCCCCGCAACGTCGGCTCGATGGACAAGAGCAGCGCTGACGTGGGCACCGGCTTGGTTGGCGCACCCGAGTGCGGCGACGTTATGAAGTTGCAGATCAAGGTCAACCGTGACACGAACGTCATTGAAGAAGCCAAGTTCAAGACCTTCGGTTGCGGCTCCGCAATCGCGTCATCCTCATTGGCCACCGAATGGGTCAAAGGCAAGACGGTGGATGAAGCCCTCGCCATCAAGAACATGGACATCGTGAAGGAGCTGTCGCTTCCTCCGGTGAAGATCCATTGTTCCGTGTTGGCCGAGGATGCGATCCGCGCCGCGATCGGGGACTGGAAGAAAAAGCAGCAGAGCGCGAAGCCGGTTGCCGCCGCAGTAACGCAGTAAGGTATTCGTCTGCGCTGGCAAAGCGCACGGCACGGCGCAACTCACGGGAAGGACACGACTTCAGTCGTGCCGTAAGCATCCCGTAACTGTGGCGGCTTCGGCCGCTGAAGGACTGCGTCAGGATTTCGAATGACAACCGCAACGGAACAGATCGCGCAAACGTCGCAAACCGCGCCGGCCAAGGGCATTCAGGTTACGGACAAAGCCCTGGGCAAGGTGCGTAGCGCGATGGTCAAGGAAGGCATTTCGCCCGAGCAGGGCGGACTGCGCCTGGGCGTGCAGGGCGGTGGCTGTTCCGGTCTAAGCTATAACATCCGCTTCGACACGCAGCCGCGCGAACGCGATCGCATCTTCCAGTATGGCGACGTGCGCGTATTCGTCGATCCGAAGTCGTTTATCTATCTGCACGGCATGATCCTGGATTACCAGGAAACGCTGATGCAACAGGGATTCGTGTTCGTGAATCCCCAGGCCACAAAGTCGTGCGGCTGCGGCACTTCATTCTCCGCCTAGGTTTTGTCTGTGTGGCGCGGGCACTCATGCCCGCGAAAACTCACCACGACAACACCATTTCGTTTCAGCACCGCGCGATTGAGGCTTTTCATATGAGCAGCGCGTATTGAGAAGTGAAGTATGACAAGTTCATCTCCAACCACGATGAAATCCGCACCAGAAGCGACTCAATCCTGCTGGTCGTGTGGAACCATGCGCGCCGTCCACTTCTGTCAGGCCTGCGGCAAGGTTCAACCTCCGGCCCCAGTGGACTACTTTACCTTCTTCGGTTTGCCACGGAAATTGAGTCTCGACCTACCCGCTCTGGAGAAAGATTTCTACGAATTAAGCCGTAAGCTGCATCCCGATCTCAATGCCCGCTCCGGAAGCCAGGAGCAGGAATGGAGTCTGCAGCAGAGTTCCCTGCTCAACGACGCTTATCGCACATTGAAAGACCCGATCAAGCGCACGCAGTATCTCTTGCAACTGGAAGGAGTGGAACTGGAAGAGCAGTCGAAGTCGGCGACCGAGCAAGCGCGTTCCACCGGACAAGTCAAGAAGCAAATCGTGCCACCAGATCTGCTCGAGGAAGTTTTTGAGCTGAACCTGCAGCTCGAAGAACTGCGCATGCAGAAGAAGATGGGCGAGGACGATCCCGCCCTGATCGAAGAAATCGGCCGCCAGAAACTCGAACTGGAAGAAAAGCAGGAAGCGCTTCTTCGCGAGTTGCAGACTCGCTGGAAGATGTGGGATGGAATGATCCAGCGCGACCAGAACGGTCAACCCGTCTCAGACGAAGAGCGCAGGCAGGAGCGCGACAAAATGGTGGACGTGCTGAACCGCAGGAACTACATCCGCAATTTGGTGCGGGATGTGGCTGAGGTGCTGGGAGAATAAGTCAGAAGTCAGAAGTAAGAGTGCAGAAGTAAAACCCCGAAGCCTCACTTCTGCATTCTGACTTCTAACTTCTGCATTTAGAACTATGGCAACTGATCGCATCGTCGGCATCGACCTGGGCACCACGAACTCGCTCGTGGCCTTCATGCAAGGGGAAAGCCCTGTCGTGATTCCCGGCGACGACGGATCGAATCTTGTTCCCTCGGTAGTCGCGCTCGACGAGAATAACCAGCCCGTCATCGGCAATGCCGCGCGCAAACACCTTACCGAGACGCCCGAACTCGCAGTTTACTCGATCAAACGCCTGATGGGACGCGGGGTTGACGACGTTCAGGAAGAATTGAAGTTCTTCCCCTTTCGCCTTGCTGAAGATCTGCAAGCCGGTGAAGTCTTACGCATCAAGCTCGGCAACAAGACTTTTACTCCACCGGAAATCTCGGCCCTCATTCTCCGTCAGCTCAAGCGCAACGCCGAGCGCTTCTTCGGAGCGCCAGTCAGCAAAGCCGTCATCACCGTACCCGCGTATTTCAACGATGCTCAGCGGCAGGCCACAAAAGATGCTGGCCGAATCGCCGGTCTCGAAGTCCTGCGCCTGGTGAACGAACCCACCGCGGCGTCGCTGGCCTACGGCCTCGACAAAAAGCAAAACGGAATCGTCGCCGTCTACGACCTCGGCGGCGGCACCTTCGACATATCGATCCTCAAACTGCACGACGGCATCTTTGAAGTCATCGCCACCAACGGAGATACGCATCTCGGTGGCGACGATATCGACAATCTGCTCATCACCATCGCTCTCGACGATACGCTCGGCGACCTCGGCCTCGATCTTCGCAATAACGACCTCCGCCGAAATGCCGAAGCCGTGCAAGCCATCCGCAATGCCGTGATAGAAGCCAAGATCGCGCTCTCCTCTCAAGCCTCGGTAAAGCTGGATGTTGAACTTCCCGGCGGCAAGCACTACCTCCGCGAGATCACGCGTGAGAAGTTCGAGCAACTGATCCAGCCCATTATCGATCGCACCGTCGGCCCTTGCAAGCAAGCCCTGAAGGACGCCGGCCTCAAGCCCGGGCAAATCGACGAAGTCGTGCTCGTCGGCGGATCTACACGGATCCCCAAAGTCCGCGCCCTGGTCAAAGATCTGTTCCATCGCGAGCCACACACGGATTTGAATCCCGATGAGGTTGTCGCGCTGGGTGCGGCCGTGCAAGCCAACATTCTCGGCGGCGGCTCCGAAGCTACAGAGAACATGTTGCTGCTCGATGTCACGCCACTGTCGCTCGGCATCGAAGTTGCAGGCGGAGTTACCGACAAAATCATTCTGCGCAATTCAACGATTCCCGCGTCGGCAACACAGCACTACACGACCCAAGTGGACGGCCAGGCCAATGTCGCCATTCACGTCCTGCAAGGTGAGCGCGAACTGGCGAAAGATTGCCGGTCCCTCGCTCGTTTCGATCTCAAAGGAATTCCGCCAATGGCCGCAGGTATGGCGCGCATCGAGGTCAAATTTCTCATCGATGCCAACGGCATTCTGCACGTTTCCGCGCGCGAGCAGCGTAGCGGCAAAGAATCGGAAATTCAGGTTCAGCCCAGCTACGGTCTCACCGACGAGCAAGTCGAAGGCATGATCCTCGATTCGTTCGACAGCGCGGAAGAAGACTTCCGGCAGCGCCAGGTCATCGAGGCCCGCAACGAAGCCGCCACAATTCTTGCCGCGCTCGACAAGGGCAAGAAGAGTCCGGCGTGGGGTCACCTCACTACCGACGAGAAGAAAAAGATTGCGAAGATGGAGAAAGCCTTGATCGCGGTCAAGGCCGAAGACGATTATCAGGCGATTCGCAAAGCAATTGACGTGCTGAACCAAGGCACCACACGCTTGGCCGAGTTGATGATGGACAGCGCAGTCTCGACAGCACTAAAAGGCAAGACCATGGACGAGGCCGATATGGGCGAAGGCCCCACCGCCCCGCATCCCATGGCGAAAGCAGAGTTTGAATAGAGTCCTCGTGCCGTTTGAAATTGCAAGCGGCACTGAAAGTAAGCGGGAGGAAACATGGCGGTTAAGCTGAGCTATGTGATCGAATTCGTCGCAGACATGGACCGCGCAGTCAAGTTTTATCGTGACAGCCTGGGCTTGCCCTTGAAATTTCAATCGCCGGGATGGAGCGAGTTTGCCACTGGAGAAACCACACTCGGCTTGCATCCAGCTTCCGGCGACAACGGGGCAGGCAAGGTTGAAATGGGCTTCAATGTACCCGATCTCGGGAAATTTTATGACGAGATGAGGGCTACGGGTGTGAAGTTCCCCATGCCGCCAAAGAAGCAGGATTTTGGTGGCATGCTTGCGCAATTCGAAGATTCTGAGGGTGCGCATGTCAGTGTCAGCGGCGACAATTAGATCAGGAGTATTCATGCCAGAAGAAAAACGACAAAGCGGCGGAGCCGCCACTGAGGAGGCTCCCGGCGAAAACACGATAGGCGAAAACACGGTCCAGCTAACATTCCTGCCCGAAGGCAAGACAGTGCAGTTCGAGCACGGCAAATTGCCGTACGAATATCATGGCAAGGAAGAATCGATACTCGACGTCGCGCTCAACTACGGCGTCACGCTCGACCACGCCTGTGGCGGCAATTGCGCCTGCACCACCTGCCATATATGGGTCAAAGAGGGCGCCGAAAATCTTTCGCCCATGGACGACGACGAAGCCGACCGCCTCGACATGGCCGCCGACTTGCAGTTAAACTCGCGTCTCGGGTGCCAGGTCCAGATCACGAAGCCGGGTAAGGTAGTGGTCGAGATCCCAGCCTGGAATCGCAATTACATTTCGGAAGAACATCATTGAGCAATTAGCAGTTAGCAATTGGCAAACCTGGCAATCTCTTTGCACCTAACTGCTACTTGCCAACTGCCACTTGCTTCGCTCCGAGGAGTCATCAATGCCTAAAACTCTCACCTGGGAGGATGCCGAAGACATCGGCATCCTCCTCTCCGAAACTCATCCCGAAATCGATCCGCTCACCGTCCGCTTCACCGACCTGCATCGCTTTGTGACCGAGCTACCCGACTTCAAGGGCGATCCCGGAGCTTCGAACGAAGGCAAGCTCGAAGCCATTCAAATGGCATGGCACGAAGAGTTCCAGGACCGCACGGTAGGGTAAGAACCTCGAGGCTGCCGCGTCCAGTCGCAGCTTTAGGCCCGCCTCTCCCGGGCTTTTTACATTTTCGTGACAACTAAGATTCCGGCCCGAACTACTCTACCCCTGAAACCATGGTGGCGAGGACTCCGAAAAATACATCCTCGGCCATCAACCTCTCTCTCCGTCCAACTGCAAAGGGCACGGCTCCCAAGCCGTGCCCTCTTTTTCCGAAGTAAGCGCGCTTTCTAGGAAAGCTTTCCCTACCCCACCGTCGTCGGAATCAACTCCTCGACGTTGGCCTCGCGCAGAAACTTCGCCGCTTCCTCCGGAGGCGTGGGATTAATGTAGAAGCCCGTGCCCCACTCGAATCCCGCCGTCTTGGTCAGCTTCGGCATGAACTCCATGTGCCAGTGGTAGTGGTCGTTGGTCGGATCCTGCGCCGGCGAAGTGTGAATCACCAGATTGTACGGAGGATTATCCAGCACCCGGTCGGCCTTGGTCAGCAAAGTCTTCAGAGCTTTGGCCAGGTTCTCAAACATGTGCGACGACGAATTCTCAAACGCCGACTCATGCTGCTTGGGCAGAATCCAGGTCTCGAAAGGAAATCGCGGAGCATAAGGCGCAATGGTCAGGAAGTTCTCGTTCTCAGCCACCACCCGGCTTCCGTTCTCCGTTTCCTGCCGGATGATGTCACAAAACACGCACCGCTCTTTGTACAGATAATATTGCTTCGCGCCTTCCAGTTCCTGCACCACATTGATCGGCAGAATTGGCAGCGCGATCAGTTGCGAGTGCGCATGCTCCAGCGACGCTCCCGCCGCCTCGCCGTGATTCTTAAATAAAAGAATGTACTTGAACCGCCGGTCTTTCTTCAGATCGAGAATGCGGTCCCGAAACGTCCACAGCACGTCTTCAATTCGCTTCGGAGGCAGCGTGGCCAGGCTCGCCTGGTGGTCGGGCGTTTCGATGATCACTTCATGCGCCCCGATGCCGTTCATGCGATCGAACATTCCCTCGGCCTGCCGGTTCAGCGTGCCTTCAATCCCCAACGCCGGGAATTTGTTCGGCACCACTCGCACTGTCCATCCCGGAGTATCGCGCTGCGAGGCCGGCCCGCCATTCGACCCCGGACGGTAAGCCTGAATCTCAGGCGGCGTCTTGCTCTCGTTGCCATAGCAGAAGGGACAGAAGCCACCTTTCAATTTCACGTTTTCCCGTGCGAAATCCGTGGGCCGCTTCGCCCGGTCCGTGGAAATAATCACCCAACGGCCAACAATAGGATCTTTTCTAAGCTCAGGCACTCAACGACCTCATTGATTAGGATAGACGAATCCTTCATTCTAAGCCGTCAGGGAGGAATTACGAAACACTTCAATCTGAGGCTGGCTGGCTTTCGACTGGTCATAATATACCGCGACAACGTCGAAACGCCACTGGCACGAAGGTGGAAGCCGCCGCAAATATTCCCGCACCACCGCTGCCACCTCGCGCCGCTTGTGCCGGTCCACAGCCGCTGCCGCTGGCTTCACATCGCGAGTGGTGCGCGTCTTAACTTCCACAAAGCAAAGAACATCGTGCTCCCATCCAATCAGGTCAATCTCTCCCCGGCGTCGTGGCGACCGGAAGTTCCGCGCCACCATCGTATATCCGAGCTTTCGCAGATGGAAGTAAGCCGCCTCTTCTCCCCGCCGCCCAGTCCGATGATGCGCAGCAATCTTCTCTGCCGGCAGCGTTTGTTCCGCTAGCCAGTCCAAGACCCGAAGCACCGCCCGCGTAGGTTGGCCCGACCACCGCCGCATGGAAAATGTGTTTCCAGGAAACACAAATAAGATCCCCAAATTCACTGTACCCGCCACGCCCTCTTCTGAATGTGATCTCTCCAACAAATTCTCGATCCACGCTACCGCCTCCTCCCAAACCGGGAAACCCACGGCAGCAAAACGGCGTTTTCGGATGCCGGAGCAGAGAGTCTCCCGCCGTCCAGCCAAAAACTTGTCTGCAAGACTTCCCAAGTGGCACTACAATGTGAACCGAGCTGGCCGCAGCCTTGCGGTCGCCGGTCCGATGTTCGTCGTAAATTGAATCGGGCCGAAGAGAACAGCAGTGGGGCCAACGACTCCTTCACCGGAGGAGAATTGGAATGCAGGCCTTCGCGCAGAGACAAAAGCAGAAATCGCCTCAGCCACAAACCTCGATCGAGACAGCAAAGCCGAGCGCGAAGGCCCCGGCGGAAAGTCTTGCAACTCACTTGTTGCCGCGTGTTCAGCGCACCCTTGGGAAACAACCGGTACCGCGCGTATTGCGGACGAAGGCCTCGCATCCTGACACTCACTCCGAAGGCGTGCCAAGCTTCGGTCCCGCTCCCGGTAACGATCTCACCCGGCTGTCGGGTCCATCAAAGTCGCCGACCGTCCAGACCAAACTCACCGTAAACATTCCCGGAGACATCTACGAGCAGGAAGCTGAACACGTCTCTCAGCAAGTAATGCGCATGCCCGAGCCTCAAGTTCAGCGTGCCTGCGCCTGCGGCGGAAGTTGCGCGACCTGCCAGAAGGAACGATCGCGCCCGGAGCTCGCGCATGTAGAGCATCACAGCGGCGGGACGGCACCACTCCAGCGCGCACCCAACCCGCAGGACGTTCATGACAAGGGCGAAAAGAAACCCAAGCAGGACATGACGAACTGCGCGAAGAATTACCTGGTGGAGAGCTGGGAAGCAGATACCTGCTGTTTGAATCGTGGATTTCCCGATTCGGCTGCCAAGAGCAAGAAGGCCGAAGCAGCTTGTTGCAACACATTTCCTGAGTTTGTAGATAAAGAGGCCGCTAAGCTGGGCGGATTCGACGGCGCCGCGTCCTGCAGAACACCAGACCATCTGAACCATAAAGCCCGTGTGACGCCGGGAGGGAAATTCACGCCGGTTGACGTGCTCTGTGTAGACACGCGAGGGAAAAAGAAACCTCATGTAATCGAATTAGGTTTTGAAGCGGCCAAAAAAGCATTTGGGAGTATTCATGTCTCGGAGAGAGCCACAGTCTGCATCAGCGACAAGGAAGAGGCGAAAACATGCAGTTTCGTGACGGATTGTGGTGAGACTACGAATCCAAAGGAGTCTCAATGCATGCCGGCAGGCTGTACAAAAACTGCCGCTACCAGTGAAAAGAAAGACATCCAAAAGCAGGAGGCTGAACACGTCTCACCGCAGATACTGCGTATGCCAATGCCTCAAGTGCAGCGCGCTTGTGCCTGCGGTGGCAGTTGCGCGAACTGCCAGAAAGAGCAATCGCCAAAGCAGCCAGCGCCCATACAGCGCAAGCATACCGCCACAAGCGACCCAGCAACCCTCGAAGCGCCCCCCCTCGTCCACGAGGTGTTACGCTCCCCCGGCCAACCGCTCGACCAGTCGACGCGCGCCTTTATGGAGCCGCGCTTCGACCGCGATTTTTCAGGAGTGCGCGTCCATACCGATGCTCGCGCGGCGGAATCCGCGCAGCAAGTGAACGCCCAGGCTTATACCGTCGGACACAACATTGTTGTCGGTGCGGGCCGCTTCGCACCAGAAACGCAGTCAGGGCGTAGCTTGATTGCTCACGAACTGACCCACGTCGTGCAGCAGGATGGACAGCAGGATCAGACCAGGAACTTGCAGCGCCGGCCGGGCCAATCATGGGGGGAGTGTACGTCGTGTACGAAGCCGATGTCTGGATCGTCCACCTCTGCCTTTCCTGTGTCGCACGCCGGCCTGCTCGACTGGGTGAGAGAAGAAGTTTGGGATGCCGCCGTCGGACACGACCGTCCCACATATATCTTTAGTCTGCTTCAACGCCATGACGATGCGGCGCTCAATGAGATTTGGAAGCGTCATATCGCGAAAAGCGATTGGGCGGGACCTCCAGGCCCGAACTGGACGAAGATAATCGAGGATCTCAACCAGCGCGCCATTGCAGTGCTCGTCCAGGAAATCAAAGACACGCTACTCTCACACTCTGTCCTCCGTGGGTCATATTTGGAAAACGATCCCAAGCGCATCAGGCAAATCGAAGACAAGCCTGATGACGAGGGTTTGAGTGTGTCCATCGGCATGGGAGCACGACACACAATTAGACCCAAACAGGAGTTGGCCGGCTTACGCTTCCGCTCGGCTAACAGTACCGGCACACATTACGAAGTTATCGGCCACGAGAACATCTATTTTTGGATAGGCGAAACCGATTTGCGTGTCAAAGGGATCATGGCCGGACTAATTGCAAAGCAATCCGTCCTGGGGTCGGAACTCATTGCCGACGTATGGGATGCGGTGGGAAAATTCGCAAAGGGAGCTTTAGTCGCGGTAGCCTCGCCGGTAGAAATGATTATTGATACCGCAGCCAAGGTAGTCGACATGCTCAGCCAATATCTTTCCAAGAGAACGAACCCGAATGGCTGGTTCGATACCCCATTTACCTGTCTCAGTTCGACTTGTAGAGAAGCCGAAGCTTGCCTGGACAGAGGCGATGATGTGCACAAATGCCAAACTGAGGCCCTCACCGAGGCGGCGGAAACTGCCACGATGATCATTCCCCTTTATCGTCAAGGACGCGACTGCCTGGATGGAGACTACGAGGCCTGCGGAAGCTTCGCGCCGGTGATTCTCGGCCTCATGCCCAAAGGAGGTAAAGCGCTAAAGATATCCGAGATCGACCGGGCGCTGTCCGACGCGGGGAAAGTCGAAGAGTCGCCATCCGGCGCCTCGAAGGTCGGGGAGACCGGCACGGTGAAAGGAGGCAAGCGGATGACAAAGGCCGAGTTCGAGGATGCGGCAATCCGCGAGGGCATCGGCCGGCCCCGCGCTGGCGCTCCCCACTTCGCCGAAGCGCTGGAAGAACCTAAAGTGCACAAGGAACCACCGCCCACTGCCAAGCCCAAGGCTCCCAAATCCGAGCGCTTGACGAAAATACAAAAACAACAAATCAGGGAATTCACCAGTCGTTTCAGGGTAAACCTCATCCAGCTCGAGACCGAAATCGAGATCCTCAGCAACGATGCTGTCGAACCAGCCAAGGTGCATATTCCCACGGACGCCCGCTACGATGCGGAAATGACAACCTCCGCAAACGGCGAAATTCATGAATTTGAACGTGAGAAATACGGCACCAAACGCTGGTGCCGTTTCTCCGCTCCTCCTGCAAAATGTGGCGTGCCTGTCGGCGCCGATCTTGATGCCAAGGTCGATGAAACGCTGAGGAAAATCAAGGGCAAGGCCGGCCCCCCCACGCCTGAACAAGCCGCCACCGATCCGGCAGCCAAAGCAAACCAGCCCGCCTCCTCGGATTCCCCGCTCAAGCAAGGCCGCAGGGAATCTATAGCCGAACGGGCAGAGGCGGCAAAAACGGCGAAGTTAAAAGCGCAGCGCGAGACTGAGAGAGAGTCTGAAATCCGGCGCGTGAACCAGCAAATCGAGAACGACAGGTCGACCAAACTTCGCATTCAAGAGGAAATTGCTTCTATCGAGAAGGACCGCCGGATGAAAGGGCCCACCAAGGAGGCAAGAGAGGAAGTGCTCCGCGATGAGGAAGCGCGGCACGACGCAAGGATCCGTGATGCTCAGGCCAAGCTTGACGCTCTCCAGGTCGATCCATTGGTAAAGTTGCGCGGCTACTACTCAGATGAAGCGGGACGGGCAGTCGCAACCCGTGCCAAAGGAATCGACGAGTATTCCGAGATGGCTGGCCGTTCAAAGAAGGTCGCGAAGCCCAGCATCGATCATCTCAACTCGGTCGATGAAATCGCAACTTACGACGGGTTCTGGGATCTTTTCGATGAGGGCCGGAAGGAAATTCTGAGCGATGTGAGGAATCTATATCTAATGGAAAAGGCCTTGAATTCCTCGAAAGGCCCCCGTATCCGGCTCACGAACTGGCAGGTAGGCCTGCGCGCTTACGGTGCTGATGGCATAGCCAAAATGGTCAAGCTCAAAAGTGAGGTCGCCAGACTCCTTAAACAAAGGATTGCCGAGCTTCCAAAGAGGACCGGCAGAAGGTCGACCCCGGCTGCGCCGCCCCTCCAACCCTAACCATGGGGCGCTCGCTGGAAGGCTCCATCCTTCGCTTTCGCCACAATGGATACAAGGATATTTTTAGTCGCGGTCGTGATCGTGCTCGTCCCAATCACGCTCGGTCCGCCAGCGGTGCTCGTGTTCGTCCCACCACTGATGACGCTCACGCCAGCAACGCTCCCGAGCCGCGTGCAATTCGCGGCGTTCATGGTCAGCCTTGGCGCTGTGGCGTCCATGTTTTTCGATCGCCTCGTGGAGATCATGCTCCGCGCGAGCGACCCGGCGCTGACACCGGTCGTAGTCTTCGGCGTGAAGTCGTGGGACTGCGGCGAACAGCAATACGGCTGCGACCACCGCCCCGGAAAGCAGGGATGCTGCTGTAGCAGAAAGCTTGTGTGCACTATTCATTGGCAAGGCCTCCATAGAAGCATACCTTCGATGCCCGGTCCTGGCCAAAGTTTGTACCGAGTTTGTTTTGCCCGGCGCGTTTTGGCACCGGCATCGTAAAGGGTTCCAGGCAAAGCCACATCTTGCGGAACATTTTCCCTCAATTTCCGTATCCTAAGAGCAAGGGAGGCAAATTATGTACTGCAACGCTTGCGGCAAGGCCATCGCTCAGGACGGCCGCTTCTGCTCCAACTGCGGCACCGTGCAGGGGATTTTGCCCACGCCGAAGAAACTGACCCGCCTCCGCGCCGAGCGAAAGATCGCTGGCGTGTGCGCCGGCCTGGCCGAGTATTTCAATCTCGACGTAATGCTCGTGCGCATCCTCTGCATCTTCCTCACGCTCGCGACCGGAGTCTGTCCCGGCATCGTCACCTACCTGCTCGCCTGGATCATCATCCCATCCGAGCCGGAACTGAAAACGATGGTCGCGGCACAACAGCCAGTGGCGAGTTAGGGATGTTCCTTAGTAAGGCTGTCATCCTGAACGGAATTTGTCACGCGCGAAGCGCGTGACAAATGGAGTCGAAGAGCCTGCCCCGAGCGAAGCCGAGGGGATCCCTATTGGTTGGCAGTGCGCTGAGCGCGTAGGGCCGTTCTTAGGCTGGTGCTGAGCGCTCAGGGGAGAAACTTCATCAAAAGCCGCGTGCTTTTGCGAGAAGTGGGATTTTCGCAGCCAGACTCACCAGCACCCTTTGTCATTCCGACCGGAGCCGGACTTTGAGCGAAGCCGAAGGGGACGGCGCAGGGAGGAATCTGCTGTTCTGTCGGCAGCGACGCGTAAAGGCCCAACCTTACTCGGGGTTTCAGCCCGCGCTACCTCGAATAGGCCAAAAACCTGTCAATAGCCAACTAGTACACAATTCCCGCTAACTGACTCACAACATTGACGAAATATTTCCTGAGAACATGACGCTTTCACCCTGCTGAACTTGATATAATAAATATAGAGAGTAAAACTCTAGGAAAATAAGGCGTGGCCCCGGGCCGCGCCTTTTCTTTTGGCCAAAGTGTCCGAAAAGAGCGCCGGAAAACCGTGGGAGCGGCAGCATGGACGAGTTCAAATTCTTCAAAAACTTCAAAGAACGCGGCGAATGGGTCGAAGCCCGCTTCATGGCCGACGCCATGCGCCACGGCTACAAAGTCCTCAAACCCTGGGGAGACTCCCAGCCCTACGACGTCGCCCTCGCCTTCGGCAACCGCATCGTCCGAGTGCAGGTCAAATCCACCTCCAACCGCTACAGCACCGGATACCTCTGCCAATTCAAACCCAACTACTTTAGCCAGCCCTACAGCCTCGCCCAACTCGACTTCTTCGCCGCCTGCGTCATCCCGCAGGACACTTGGTATCTCGTCCCGGCCCGGGTCGTTCTCGGCGGCGACGTCAACAAACAAGCCATCATGCTCTTCCCCATGGAACCCGTTAAGCAAAACCGCTACCTCTACGAATCCTACCGCGAAGCCTGGCCCCTACTCACCCCGCGCGCCCACAGAAACCCAAACCACTGCCGCCGCAAGTAGGGTGGCGGTTCGGACTGCGTGGAATGGATCGTGTGGAACGGACACTCCTGTCCTTTGCCTTGCTGGAATCCTCGTAAGGTTGTCGTCCTGAGCGGAATTTGTCACGCGCGAAGCGCGTGACAAATGGAGTCGAAGGATCCCTATTGCGCCGGCAGTACCCGAATGCATAAAGGCATTCTCAATGTGGCCTCTGCGTTGCCCAGCTCCTGAGTTCCGAACAAACGATTTTCTTGAACTCGCCGCATGCAAGATGTGATATAGAGGAAGCCTCGATGCGAACCCTTACGCCAGGAGATGCCACTATGAAGAAGAGCCTACTGATCGTTGCATTTGCCGCAAGTTGCATCCTGCCGGCATACTCACAGAAATCGTCCGACGAGAAGGCCGAGAATAAAGACAAACCGGTCACAATTACCGGTTGCGTCGAAGCGGGTGTAGTAGCGGGTTGTCTCGTCCTCAAGGACACCAAGACGCAAGTACTCTACGATCTGAAATTCGACCAAACAAAAGCCGCCGTCGGCGATGCAATCACGTTTGATGGCACCTTTCATTCCGGCGAAGTCGATATTTGTCAACAGGGGAAGATCGTCCATGTGGCTAAGTGGACGAAATTGAAGATGCACTGCCCCATGCCAGAAAAGGGCAAGGCGGAGCAAAAGTAAGCAGGCTGTCCTACGTTTCGTGTTGTTAGATAGCTACCTTTGACGGTGCCCATTTCGCGCGTTCTTTGTGTCAAGTCCCACGACATGCTTTACAGTTTGTCCCGGGACATCCTTTACGCTTTTTGCTTATGTTTCGGAGTTGGGAAGCCAGCGCGCGACCGCGGTCGCGCGCTGGCTTCCCAACTCCAGTTCACG
>Ga0210405_10000014_pt1 | contig 249146 bp, 247 predicted proteins | sample IncBWH11MmetaG_FD_155492 | JGI IMG/M metagenome (GOLD analysis project Ga0210405, IMG submission 155492) | Forest soil microbial communities from Barre Woods Harvard Forest LTER site, Petersham, Massachusetts, United States - Inc-BW-H-11-M | ecosystem: Environmental > Terrestrial > Soil >... | reverse complement strand
TGCCGGCACCTATCAGGTTACCAACAACAGCACCACCTTCCTGAAGGGCACGATTACTAACACAGGCACAATCTCAATCAACGCGGGCGCGAACAATGCCGACTTGCGCATCGCGGACGGGACGATGCTGACCGGTGGGGGCAACGTGATCTTGAGCGAGAATGGCAACGCTCGCATTTTTGGCACGGCCAACACCGGCACCGAGACATTGACCAACGTTAACAACACGATCTCAGGAGCGGGACAGATTGGGGCAGGCAACTTGATTGAGTTCATCAACCAGTCGGCCGGAGTGATCGACGCCACTTCCAGCACCAATGCACTAATCATTACTCCCACGAACGACAGTACGCTGGTAAGTGCCAATGGCGGGGGCTTTGTTAACCAGGGACTTTTGGAGGCCACCGCCGCGGGCGGACTGGTACTCAGCGGCGGCCAGTTTAACAATAATGGTGCGACGATTGAGGCAATTGGCAGCGGCAATAACGTGTATCTTGAAAATAGCGTCACGATTTCCGGTGGAACGCTGAGCGACAGCGGGGGTGGCCTGATAGAGACTGCCGCGGGCCACGCCGCGACCCTGGATGGAACGAGCCAGGGTGCGCTCACCGTTGCCGGCACCTATCAGGTTACCAACAACAGCACCACCTTCCTGAAGGGCACGATTACTAACACAGGCACAATCTCAATCAACGCGGGCGCGAACAATGCCGACTTGCGCATCGCGGACGGGACGATGTTGACCGGTGGGGGCAACGTGATCTTAAGCGATAGTCCCAACGCTCGCATTTGGGGTACGGCCAACAACGGCACCGAGACATTGACCAACGTTAACAACACGATTTCGGGAGCGGGACAGATTGGGGCAGGCAACTTGATTGAGTTCATCAACCAGTCGGCCGGAGTGATCGACGCCACTTCCGCGACCAATGCGCTGATCATCACTCCCACCACCCAGAGCGCGGTAGTAAATCCCAATGGCGGGGGCTTTGTTAACCAAGGACTTTTGGAGGCCACCGCCGCGGGCGGGCTCGTGCTCAACGGCGGTCAGTTCAACAATAAAGCTGCGATGATTGAGGCAGTTGGCAGTGGCAATAACGTGACTCTTGAAAATAGCGTCACTATTTCTGGCGGGACGCTGAGCGGGAGTGGTCTGTTCCAGACTGCCGCCGGCCACGCCGCGACCCTGGATGGAACGAGCCAGGGTGCGCTCACCATTGCCGGTACCTACCAGGTTACCAACAACAGCACAACGTTCTTGAACGGCACGATCACTAACACTGGCACAATCTCAATTAACGCGGGCGCGAACACTGCCGACTTGCGCATCGCGGACGGGACGATGCTGACCGGTGGGGGCAACGTGATCTTAAGCGACAGTCCCAACAACCGCATTTGGGGCACGGCCAACACCGGCACCGAGACATTGACCAACGTTAACAACACGATTTCGGGAGCGGGACAGATTGGGGTGAGTAACTCGATTGAGTTCATCAACCAGTCGGCCGGAGTGATCGACGCCACTTCGGCGACCAATGCGCTGATCATCACTCCCACCACCCAGAGCGCGGTAGTAAATCCCAATGGCGGGGGCTTTGTTAACCAGGGACTTTTGGAGGCCACCGCTGCGGGCGGGCTCGTGCTCAATGGCGGTCAATTCAATAACACTGGGGGAGTTATCCTCTCCGATGGTATTACGTCACAGGTACAACTCATCAACAACGTCAGCGTTACCGGCGGGACCCTGCGCACTACTAACGCCGGCAATTTCTCGATCGCCGGTAATGCCGCAGTAGATCAAATAACCGGAACCTCAGGGACAATCACGGTGACGGCTGCCGGCGCACTCTCCGCTGTAAACGGTATCAATTTCAACGGAGTAAATGGCGGCCCCGGCGGTACGCTGAGCCTCTCCGCTCCGTCCGTAACGTTCGGATCTGCCGCTAGCCAGATCAACGGCGCGCTGTTGAATGGCGGAGACGCGACCGGTCCTTCTTCGCCGGGGGGAAATGGTGGAACCTTTAGCGTGACCGCAACCAGTGGCGACATCACGGTGGGAAGTGATATCGAAGCTTCCACTGGCGCAAACGGCAGCAGCGTTTCCACCGGTGGAACGGGTGGCACGGTGAACCTGACCGCAAACAGTGGCCAGATAACGGTCAATAACCGGATTCAAGTTTCGCATGATGCCGGAAGTCGCAAAAGCGCGGCTGGCGGGAACATTAATATCACGAGTGGCAAAACGAGCGGCGTTGCGATTGACCTTGCCAGCGGCGCGCAGTTGCTGGCTTTGCTCGATGCCGCCGCACCAGGTCCTGGCGGAAAGATCGCGATCATGGCGACGTCACCGACGAACAACACTAGCAGCGTTAATATTGACGGAACGGTGCAAGCCGATCGCGGCACAGTCGACATCGAGCACGCCGGGGATAACGGTCAGGTCAATCTTTCGAGCGCCGATGTTCGCGCGGATATCGTGAAAATCGGCGCGTTTGGGACGAACGGCCAACTTATCATTGGCGGCGGCGCGATTTCCGCGGATTCACTGTTAAAGCTCTATGCGCCGAGCAGTAACGGCACGTTAGACTTCGTTGCAAATGTCACGCTGAGCAGCGGCACGGAAATGGACTTGGCCGCTAACACGATCACTATCAATTCCGGCGTTACGGTCACGATCGCGGGCGCCGGCGGCGCGGCCAACATTTATACTAACAGCGCCAATTATTCCGGGTTCGGAGGATCGAATCCATCGAACGGCACATTCGCAGGAAACGGCGCGAAGAACCCGCAACCGCTCGCAAGCGCACCAACGTTCGGTACCGCTCCTAGCTCATTCTCTTCCAGCGGCACGACAGGCATAAGTAATCAAACCTTATCGAGTCGGAGTATCAGTCCGTCCGTTAACACAGCGGGCAGCGCCATCAGTGTGAGCAACTCAGGGCAGCTGCTTTCGCTGCTCAATGCCTCCACTCCCCCTCAAGGTGGAAAAATCATCGTTTCGAGTACTGCAACTCGCTCTTCTACCGCTGCCAAACCCACGGCGCGATTAGCGCCAGATGGCGGTGGAAAAAGCGCGCCGAGCAGCTCCGGAACCCGGCAATTCTCCGCGACGGTGACTGCACTTGCACGCACTCAATGAGAATGCACCACATAAGAATTTCCTGTTCAGCAGGCTGGGCAATCATGCTGTTCCTGATCACACCCCTCTTCTCTGCCCAAGCTCAGACTGCTCAGCTGAATCAGATGGCACTCGTTCAAGCCCAGAACCAACCTCTGGTCCAGGGGACAATGCCTTCTCCTGGAGGGATTGGCAATGAGGTGCCGGCCAGCCCCAACGATGCCGATTTAGGCGATCAGCAAATCTTAAAACCCGCTGAAGCACATCAGCCGTTTAGTGCCTTGTTCACGACTCCTATTTTTTTCACCTCGAACGTCGCCCTCACAAACCGCGGAGAGGCAAGCGATCTCGTGGTGGCGCCGACGGTAGGCGCGTTTTACGATTCAAAACTTACGCAGACTCTTTACGCGCACATTGGTGCACAGGAGCAGGTCTTTTATTATGACAAGTACACCTCATTCAATTTTGGAAGCCTCGATTGCCAGGCTGGCCTGGCTTATTTCATGCCGGGCCTCCATAACTTGATGCTGCGGGCTTGGTACGATTTCAACCGTCTGACGTTTGCCGACGAGCTCGGCAACGAGTTTTTTTCCAATCACCAGATTCTCTTGGACGCGGAACTGCCGTTTAAATTGGGCCGCGCCCAGCAGGTTTCGCTTGGCGCGGACGCGAATCTAAGCGTTGGGGCGGATCACCAATTTCCGAGGCGCAACGATTATGAAGCCTATGTTGCCTACTCGGTCAACCTGACACGGGCCTTTTTGATCCAGGCGGGCGGCCGCGTGGTCGTGCGCGACTATCATCAAAATGGACGGACCGATGTGAGCGAGATTCTTTCGGCTTCAGCTACTTACCGTTTCACCAACTGGGGCGCACTGAGTGCAATCAGTTCTTTTGCGCACAATGAGGGTAACCACACAGTGTTCGATTACAATGTGGCGAACGTTGGCGGGTCGCTTGAGCTATCACTCAAATTCTAAGCAGATACGGAAGAGGTTAGTCAGAATCGGCGACCACGTGTGTCCGAGACATTGACGTCTAGAGATAACCGGACTTAAGGCGGATGCTGCTTTAGCGACGATCTTTGTGGCCTAGAATTGAGGCCACGATTATCTCGACTTTTCTCCGGAAAGCTCATATAAACCGGCCCAAATTCAATGCCTCCGACCGAATCAGCCTCTGCCGGCGCGCTCGCAATGTGCGCTTGTCGAGGAAGGGAGTACAAGGTGCGCGACCTGATCGACGCGGCGCTGTTTCGCGCTGAACTGGATTCGAATTGGCGACAATTTCTTACTGGTTTAGAAGCCGAAAAGCGGGCGGAGCAGCAGGATTTGGAACTCGATCATGACGCGATCGACGACGCAGCGGAGCTTTTCCGCTACGCACACGATTTGATTACGGCGGAGGAGACAGAGCAATGGCTGGAAGCCCGCGGGTTGAATCTCGCAGATTTCACCGACTACTTTACGCGACAGCATTGGCGCTTAACCATCGACGAAAAAATTGAGCTGCCCGATGTCGATCTTGGTTCGGCGTCGCCCGAACAGCGCGAGCTTTTCACTGCGGAGCTTATTTTTTCAGATGAGCTCTATGGCTTGAATAGGCGGCTGATGTGGCGCCTAGCCGCGCTCGCGGCGACTGGTGAAAACAATCTTGACCCCGAGAAAATCAGCGCAGAGCGAAGAGCGTTTTTTGATCGAACTAAAGTTGCCGAACCAAAGTTGAACGATTGGCTGTCGCGCGTCGGTCGCGATGAGAACTGGCTCGACGAAATGCTAGCGATGGAGGTTGCTTATCAAAGTCTTTGCGAAAAAGCGCTGACCTCCGAAGCCCGGAACAAACAATTAGCCAGCTTGCGCATGCCGTTAACGCAATTCGAGGCCGAAGTGATTGAATTGGAATCGAGCGAAGCGGCCAAAGAAGCGTTGCTCTGCATTCGGCAAGATGGCATGTCGATGGAAGAAGTGGCGGCCGATGCCCGCTATCCTTATCGGCGGATCACTTTTCTGCACGAAGCAGTCCCCGAAGAATTGAAGCAGAAATTCTGGAGCGCTGCCGGAGGGGACGTGCTGGACCCATTGCCGCGCGGCGAAGGTTTCGAGCTGTATAGGATCGCGAAAAAAATTGAGCCCGACCCGACCAACCCGGACATTCAGCGCCGCATCGACGAGCATTTGCTGGAGCGACAGTTTTCCGCGCTGGCGAGCGACCATGTCCAGATCGGCCTGTGCGGAGCGTCAGTTTCAAGCGAATGAAAAAATCAGAAACGAACATGATTCGTCGGTCCTCGGCTTTCCGATTTCTTTCGGACGAGCATTTTGCCGTGCTCGAGCCGCTGTTGCAGGAGGAACATTACGACTTCGGCGACGTGATTGTCAGACAAGACGAACCCGCGGATGCGTTTTACATCTTGACTAACGGTCGGGCCCGCGCAGTGAAAATCAAAACGGACGGCGAAGAAATCCCGCTTGGAGTATTAAAGCCAGGAGACAGTTTTGGCGAGGCCGCGCTGGCAGAGGGAGGCAAACGCACGGCAACCGTGCGTTGCAGTACTGCGGTCGATGTCCTGCGAATCGATCGAAACGATTTCCTTCAACTAGTCGCTCAGGCGCCCGACCTCCGGCATTACATCGAAATGATAGGCCGCAACCGTGCCGTGCAGAGTTTCCTCTATCAATTCAGTAATTTTGGCCGGCTGCCCGGGCCCGCTCTGCGCGGCATGATCGATCGCTTAGTGCCGGTGGGTTTTGCCAAGGGCAACCTGATCATTCGCCAAGGCGAGGCCGCCGGCCCGATGTACGTGATCGAGAAGGGACGCGCCCGCGCCTTCATCGGCGATGGAAACGGACACGAGCGTAACGTCGCATTTTATCGCGAGGGCGATTTTTTTGGCGAGTTGTCGATCTTAAACAACGCGCCGCGGGCTGCATCCATTATGGCATTCACCGATTGCCAATTGTTCGCGCTCGAACCGCAAGCGGTTCTCGATCTGCGAAACCGGTTCCCGGAATTCGACAAGCTTTTGGCCGAACGGCTCGCCATGTACGAGGCGAAAAGTGAAGCCCGTATTCCGCTCGACTTCACTGAGGAACTTCTTCCGGCCGAATCGCGCCGCACAGACAAGACCGAGCTCGACGGCGAAGAGCGCGCGGTTGAAAGCGACGGCAAAGAAGAACCTTTTGAGGATGAGCGCGGTTATTTCCGAAAAAAGCCGAAGCGCATCCCCAAGATCGAGCACGTTCAGCAAATCGACGAGATGGATTGCGGTGCGGCAAGTCTGGGAATGATTTGCCGCCATTTCGGCCGAAAAGTGAGTCTGGCGCGAATCCGCCAGCTTTGCCACACGGCGACAGACGGCACGAGTTTGAAAGCTCTCGTCCGTGCGGCCACTGAACTTGGATTGGCTGCGCGGGCACTCAAAGTTTCGCTCCGGAACTTACCGATGATGCCATTGCCGGCGATCGTCCATTGGGAGGGTAATCACTGGATTGTCCTCTACGATGTCGATCCAGAATTTGTGCGAGTGGCCGACCCAGGTCTCGGTCTGCGCAAGCTTCCACGCAGCGAATTTGAAGCAAAATGGACTGGCTACGCGGCCCTTTTCGATTACACGACGGCGTTCGACCAGGCGCCAGAGGCCAAACCCGCGCTGACGTGGATGCTTCCTTTTCTGGCCCGGTTCAAGACGTTGCTGTTCCAGGTGCTCGGTTTAGCTACGGCGGTCAGTGTTTTACAGTTGGTGTTCCCTGTATTCACCCAAATGGTCGTCGACAAAGTGATCGTCGAAAACGACCTCGGCTTGTTGCGGACAATTCTGATTGGAATGCTAGCGGCCGTCGCTTTTGTCCAACTGTCAACGCTGGCCCAAGAGTACCTGCTCGCGTTTGCGGCCGTGCGTCTGGATACCGCGATTCTCGATTTCCTCAGTCGAAAACTTCTGTCGTTGCCAATGACTTATTTTACCAGCAGGCGCACCGGCGATATTCAGCGGCGCCTCGACGGCGCCCGCCAAGTCAGGCAGTTCGCGGTGCAACAAGGAATCGGCGCGCTGCTCGCGCTGATTTATCTGATCGGCGCGATCTTTTTGATGGCTATCTACAGCCCGCTTCTCACGATCGCTTTCCTGGCTACTACTCCGCTCTATGCCGGGCTCATGATTTTTTCAGTGAAAGTGTTGCGGCCTTTATTCGCCGGAGTGGAAGAGAGTCAGGGCAAATACAGCTCACACCAGATCGATGCGATCAAAGGAATTGAAGCCGTCAAAGCCGCCTCAGCCGAGAGTGGGTTCCGTGACGCGATGCTGAATGAGTTCCTTTCTGTTTCGAAACAAATGTTCCGCGCCAGCTTCATCGTGATGTCTTACGACAGCGTCTTGCAAAGCATTGGTTTGCTTTCGACGGCGATTTTTCTGTGGGTCGGCGCAACGCAGGTGATTCAGGGGCATCTGAGCGTGGGCGGCTTCGTTGCCTTTAGCTCGCTGACCGCGATGGCTTATTCGGGAATTCTTCGAACGCTCGGCGTGTGGGACAACATGCAATTCGCGTCGGTCTTGCTGAATCGACTAAACGACATTTTCGAGCAAGAACCCGAACAGGGGCACGATCGCTCACGATTGCTGCCGGTGCACAGTTTGGAAGGGCGAATCCAGCTGCGCGGAGTTTGTTTCAAATACGGCGGTCCGGAAGCACCGAACATCTTGAACGATATCAATCTCGACATTAGTCCCGGAAAAATGGTGGCGTTTGCCGGCCGCAGCGGTTCGGGAAAAACGACGCTGATCAAATTGGTCGCCGGCTTGCTGGAACCGACCGAGGGCGCGATCTACTTCGACAATGTCGATCTTCGGACTCTGAATTACCGCGACGTGCGGCGGCACATCGGAATGGTGCTGCAAGAAAATCATATCTTCAACGACACAATCGCGCGCAACATTGCCTTCGGCGATGTCGAGCCCGATCTTGATCAAGTCCTGACCGCGGCGCAGGCGGCGGCTGCGCACGATTTCATCATGCGGCTGCCGCTCGGTTACGAAACGAAGATCGGCGAGTCCGGTCTGGCCCTTTCCGGCGGCCAGAAACAGCGTGTCGCAATCGCCCGCGCGATTTACAATAACCCGCCGATCCTGATTTTTGATGAAGCAACCAGTTCGCTCGACACCGAATCGGAGCGCGCAATCCAGGACAATCTTGGTCGACTGACGGCGGGCCGAACCACCATTGTGATTGCGCATCGGCTCAGCACCATCCGTGAAGCCGATGCCATCGTAGTTTTGGAAAGAGGAAGCGTCGCCGAGACCGGAACGCATGACGAACTGATGAATCAACGCGGCCTATATTATTACCTGTCTAGCCAGCAGCTGGGCGTTTGATGAAACATTCACGATGAATTTGAATGCACCACAACGCGGTTCTTTCGAAGCGGAATCCGAGATGCTGCCACAAGACCCGCCACCGTGGATCGTTCGGAGAACGGCCTGGCTTTTGATCGGAGCATTTTTCACGGCGCTTCTGCTCGCCCTGCTAATACGACTGCCGGAGACGGTGCATTGTCCGTTCATCTTGGTGCCGGCCACTGGGGCCGATCCAATTCAGGCGGCGCATCAGGGCATCATTACTCGAGTTTCGGTGACGGAAGGTCAGACCGTGAGTAAAGGCTCCGAGCTGTTTGTACTTCGCTCAGACGAAATTCACGCCTTGGACACACAATTTCAGACATTAAGCGAAGATTTGCGAACAAAACGGGACGGACTCGAGCGAAGCGAGACTGCCTACAAAGCTCAGCTCAATATAAAGCTGGCTGAGATCGAACAGGCCAAAAGCGAGGTAAATTTTCGAGAGAACCACACCAAGACCAGTCGCGATTTGGTCGCGCGAATAGAGAAATTAGCCCAGGAAGGCGGCATCTCGGAGGTCGATCTGATTAAGACGCGCCTCGATCTGGCCGCCTCGGAAAAAGACTTCAGTATTTCTCAACGAACGGTCCAGCAAACACAGCTCGATCGCGAGCGAATGGAAAGCGAACACGCCAAGGTGCGGAGCGAGCAAATTTCTGAAATCGGGAACTTGAAAGTCCGCGTGGCGGCTCTGAAAGCCGACTTGGAAAACTCGCAACAAAACTTGCTGACCGTGCGCAGTCCGTATGACGGGGTGGTCATTTCCCTCGACCAGCGAACCGTTGGGAGCGTGATCCAACAGGGGCAGACGCTCTGCCAACTGGCACAGCGGAACGCCCAACTGCGAGCCCGCCTGCTTCTAACTGAGGCCGGCTTTCCGAAGCTCGCTGTCGCGCAAAAGGTTCGTTATTTCTTCGAAGCGTTTCCTTATCAGCGGTACGGGGCGGTGACCGGAAAGCTGGATTGGATCAGCCCTTCGGTGGTGAGTTCAAGCGATGGTCCGCGTTTTATTGGAACGGGTTCCCTCGAGAAAACCACGATGCCAGCGCAACGCGGCCTGTCTCTTCCGCTTCGAGTCGGAATGAAGGGCGAGGCGCATATTATCGTCGGTGGGCGGACAATGATCGAGTACGCCTTCGAACCAGTGCGTCAACTGAACGAGAACCTTAAGCAATAACGTGAATCAAATGCACGAAACGCTTTCACGGCTCAAAGTTCAAGACCTGACAACGAGCAATGCTGCGATGGGGCGCTGTTTGCGCCTGGCGCTCTTAGCCGCGAAGTCCGACGTGCCGGTCGTCCTATTGGGCGAGACCGGCACCGGGAAGACTTTAATGGCGCATGCTATCCACAATTCCTCGGCCCGCGCCGAAGGCCCATTTGTCTCATTCAATGCCTCGGCCATGAGCGATACCCTGCTCGAGAGTCAGCTGTTTGGCCACGAGAAGGGCGCGTTCACCGGCGCCCAGCAAAGCGTTAAGGGAAAATTCGAGCTAGCTGACGGGGGCACGCTTTTCTTGGACGAAATCTCGGAGATGAGTCCCTTGGCTCAGGTGAAAATTCTGCGTGTGCTCGAGTACGGAGAATTCGAGCGATTGGGATCGGAACGAATGCTCAAATCCAACGCGCGAATTCTCTCCGCGTCGAATTGTTCGCTCCAGGAACGGGTCCGCCACGGGAAATTTCGGGAAGATCTTTATCAGCGCCTCAACGGCCTGACATTGCTTATCCCCCCGCTGCGGGAGCGGCTCGAAGAACTACCGGCTCTGATCGCCGCTGAATTGAAAATTGCCGGCGCCAAAGAGGGTAAGAACATCACTGCGATCCACCCCGAGGCAATGGAGAAGCTTGTTCATCACGAATGGCGCGGTAATTTGCGCGAACTAAATCACACCGTCCGGACCATGGCTCTATTTTGCGACGGCCCAGTGATTCTTCCTCAGCACGTCATTTTTCCGCCCGATCTCGAGCCAACCCATCACGAACCGGAACGTCCCGCATCCGCGGCGCTGTCGGAAAGCACCAACGGTCACCGACACGTCGATCTCAGTCTTGCCGGCGCCGTCAGGCGACACGTGCACTTCGTCTACGAACAGGCCAATCGCAATCAACGACGCACCGCCAAGCTACTTGGAATCTCCAGAGCAACTCTGGCACGACACCTTCGAAACATGGCTCAGAATCAAAGCACACCCTTGACTCAATGTTAGACAGGGTGGCCTAAAAGTAGGTCCATTGTCCTAGCAATGAATTTTACGTGATTACCAAATCTGCGAGCCGTAAGTAATTGAACGAGAAGGAACATAGCCACCACGCTTTGGAGCCTTTATTCGAGTTGGCATGAATGCTGGTAATAGGCGCTCGAAGTGAGTGCACCGAAAAACAAAAAAACAGCGGCGGGCGGGGATCTAAAGCATCCCAGCTCTAAGCGCAAAAAGGAAAAATTGATCCGCCTAGATGATCTGATTCCAAAACAGAACGTCACCGGCGGACGTCAATTGTTGTTCGGCATCACTGACGCGGAAAATACAACAAACAACCCAAAATAAGAAAGCTGATATGTCGAAATCAAAAAAGAAAAACCTCAAAGTTCGTGACCTCAAACCGAGGAAAGATGCCAAAGGCGGCAAAGCGATTCAGGGCTCGTCCCTGAGCGGCTCGTCCATGAGCGGCTCATCGCTGAGTGGCTCGTCCCTCAGTGGTTCGTCTATGTCGGGCTCGTCCATGAGCGGCACCGGCAAGGGGGTCCATTAAGGGGCCGTTTAGTCGAACGGTCTACGAATCGCGAAGAAAGGACACATGAAACAATCAAAGAAAAAAGTCAAAGTCCGTGACATGAAGCCGAAGAAAGACGCCAAAGGCGGCATCGGTGGTGGTAAGGCCGTCCAAGGCTCGTTCGTTACTGGTGGTGGCAAAGCCGTCACTGGTGGTGGCAAAGCCGTGGCCGGATCTGGTCACGCTGTTAATTAGTCATGCCGCGTCGCACCCGACGTTACAGTCGCGGTGCGACGCTTGGTTGAGCCGCACTGCGGTCTTAGTCCGCAGTGCGGCTTTTTTTGTACAGAGACAGTCTTTAAGGGAAAAGGCCGCGCACTTTCTTCGCCTTCATCACCCGTTCGACACCGGTGGCCATGGCAGCCGTCCGGTGGGAAATCTTGTGCGCTTTGGCGCGTTTGATTACTTGGGTAAACGAATGTTCCAGAATCCGGAAAAGCTTATCGGTCACTTCCGTCTCCGACCACATGAATGCCTGCAGACCCTGGACCCATTCAAAATAGGAAACGATCACGCCCCCGGCGTTGCACAAAATATCTGGGATGACGAAAATTTCGTCCCAGCGTTTTTCCAAAATTAGATCGGCTTCAGGCGTCGTCGGACCGTTCGCGCCTTCGGCCAGGATCCGACATTTCAATTTGTCGGCGTTGCTTCCGTTGATCACGCGATCGACCGCCGCCGGAACGAGGATATCGCACGGCATGGTCAGGAGATCTTTTGGGTCGACATGATCGGCTTCGTGAAACGCGCGCAGATTTCCTTTTTTTAGAACGTGCTGTTCCGCAGCTTGAACATCGATTCCTTTCGGGTTGTAAATCGCGGCGTAAGCATCGCTAATTCCGATCACGTTGACACCACTCTTGTAAGCAAGCGAAAGCGCGGCGACTGCGCCGACGTTTCCAAAACCTTGCACGATCGCGGTGCACTTTTCGGCGTCGATCTTCAACATGTCCAGCGCCCGCTCGATTAGATAAACGACACCGCGGCCGGTTGATTCCCGGCGGCCTTCGGTGCCGCCAATCGAGACCGGTTTGCCCGTGACAATCTCATTCACGGAATATCCGTGATAGACCGAATACGTGTCCATGAACCAGGCCATCACTTGTTCGTTTGTGCCCATGTCAGGACCCATCACATCAGTGTGCGGTCCGACAAACGAAATCATCTCCTGCATGTAACGCCGCGAAACCGCTTCCAGCTCGGTGCGCGATAATTTGGATGGATCGCAAGCGACGCCGCCTTTCGCTCCTCCGTAAGGCAAATTCGCGAGCGCGCATTTCCAGCTCATCCACATCGCGAGCGCCGCCGTCTCTCCCATCGATAACGAGGGCGCGAAACGTGTTCCGCCCTTGGTCGGTCCGAGCGTGAGGTGATGTTGCACGCGATAACCCTGAAATGTTTTGGTGCTCCCATCGTCCATGTGCACGGGAAGCGTGACCGCGATCGCGCGCTTGGGATACATCAGCCGCTCGCGATCGTTTTTGTCGATACTGAGGTAATCGGCGATGACCTGGAACTGGTCGCAGGCCATTTTGAAAACTTCGTCGTCGTAAATCGTCATGAACCGAGAGGCGGTGTATCCGCCGGAAAGTGCAGATGCTATTTGCCTTGGAAAATCCTCGCGTCAAATGCAAACCGCCGCAAGATCGACAATCGTTAACGAATTCGTAACGTCTCGGGCGACAATGAAAATTGAAACCCTCGCCGTGCACGCCGGCCACCGGATTGATCCGGCTACCGGCGCCGTCTCAGCCCCTATTCATCTTTCCACAACATTCGAGCGCGACGTGGAAGGGACTTACGCGCGCGGATTCATGTACACTCGCAACAACAACCCGAATCGACAGGCGCTGGAAGAAGGAGTCAGCGTGCTCGAAGGCGGCGCGGCCGCAGCGGCGTTCGCTTCCGGGACCGCCACGGCTGGAGCGATCTTTCAAGCGCTCGCACCGGGGGATCATGTGCTCGCACATCTAGACGCCTACTACGGCACGTCGCGCTTGCTCCGCGAAATTTTTCTGCGCTGGGGCCTTAAAGGCGATTTTATCGACATGAGCGACCTGGCCGCGGTCAAAAAAGCGCTGCGACCAAAAACAAAGATCGCCTGGATGGAAACTCCCTCGAATCCGTTGCTCAAAATTGTCGATCTTGCTGAGATTTCAAGAATTGTGCACGACGCCGGCGCACTCTGCGTTTGCGACAATACCTGGGCGCCTATTCTTCAGCGGCCGTTCGATCTCGGCGCCGATTTCATTCTTCACTCGACGACAAAATATTTTGGCGGCCATTGCGACGTTTTGGGCGGAATTGTAGTCGCAAAAAGCGATGGCGATCTTTTCCAACGGATCCGCAATATTCAATATGAAGGCGGCGCGGTCCCTTCGCCCTTCGACTGCTGGCTGATTTTGCGGGGAATGCGCACCCTGCCGTGGCGGATGCGCGCACACGCGGAAAATGCAGCCAAGGTAGCAGAATTTCTCGCCGATCACCGAAAGGTCGAGCGCGTGCATTACCCTGGCCTGCGTTCACATCCGGGCTACAAGATCGCACAAAAGCAGATGTCGATGTTCGGCGGAATGCTTTCGCTCGAAGTGAAAGGCGGCCGCGAACCGGCGATGAAAGTCACCACTAACACGAAAATTTTCACGCGCGCGACCAGCCTGGGCGGCGTCGAAAGCTTGATCGAGCATCGCGCATCGATAGAAGGACCGGGGACGACGTCGCCGGACGGTTTAATCCGGTTATCGATCGGTTTGGAAAACTCCGATGACTTGATCGCTGATCTGGATCAAGCGCTCGGCTGATCGTTCGGCGCGAAGCGGCGACGGACAAGGTCGACAATATCGCGCACTTCGTGGACGCGCATGAGAAACGCGGTTCCAAAAAACACCGCGGCAGCGACGGCGATTACAATCAGCACACTGAGAATTCTTTGCCATTCGGGTAATGGAGTGCCCGATTGAAAAAGGAATTCCAGCGCCAGCCAGCAAATGCCGGCGAGAAGCAGCGCCGGAAGCGCGAGTTTAACGAGTAGTCCCAGAATCGCGCCGGTTTCGAGCGGACCGGCATATCTGCGCATCATTATATATAGGAGCAGGAAATTGGTCAGGGCGACGAGGCTGGTCGAAAGGGCGAGGCCGCGATGGCCAAGGCCGAGTTTGAACATAAAGAACCAGTTCAAAACGAAGTTGATGATGATCGAGAGAATGCTGACCACCATTGGCAGGTAGCGTTTATCGAGCGCGTAAAACGCCGGCGCCAAAACCTTGACCGCGGAATAAGCGGCCAGTCCGATCGCATAAAATTGCAAGGCACCGGCAGTTTGTCGCGTTGCTTCCGGCGTGAAACGCCCATGCTCATAAATCACGCTGATGATCGGCTGCGCTAGAATGATTAAACCGATCGCTGCCGGAATCGTCAGCAACGTGACAAGTCGAATAGCGTGCGCCAAAGCCGAACGAAACGCTGCCATGTCGCCGAGGGCGGCGGTGCGCGAGACGAGCGGCAACGTAACCGTTCCGACTGCGACGCCAAAAATGCCGAGCGGCAATTGCATCAATCGGAAAGCGATGTTCAACCAACTCACCGGACCATCGCCAAGTCGCGCAGCGAAACCGCTGTTGATCAGCACATTTACCTGCACCGCGCTGGCCGCAATAACGGCTGGGCCCATCAGCGTCAGCACCGTTCGCACGCCTTCATCGCGCCAGTGAAAATCGGCGCGATACTTGTAACCGACACGCCGCAGCGAAGGAAACTGTGCAGACAATTGCCAGATTCCGCCGATGAGCGTTCCGATCGACAATCCAATGAGCGAGCGCGTGCCGAAATGCGGATCGATCCAGTAGCCGAACGCGACGCCGCCAATGATCGATCCGAGATTAAAAAAACTCGACGCCATCGCCGGCGCGCCGAAAACATTCTTCGCGTTCAGCATTCCCATCACCAGCGCGGCAAGGGAGACGAGCAAAATGAATGGCCACATGATCCGCGTCAGCAAAATCGTGGTCTCTGTTTTTTCCGGCGACCAACTCCACCACGTCATCAAATGAATCAGCTGCGGCGCGAAAAGAATGCCGAGCAGCGTGACAACGCTCATGAAAACCGCGGTCAACGTTGCGACCTTGTTTCCAAGCCGCCAGGCAGATTCATCGCCTTCGGTAGCGATCTTTTTCGAGAACGTCGTGATGAACGCCGTCGAAAGCGCGCCCTCAGCAAACAAATCGCGCAGGAGATTCGGCAGCCGAAACGCCATCAGGAACGCATCCAGATTTTTGCCGGCACCGAAAAGTCCGGCGAAAACCTGTTCCCGAATCAGACCTAGCACGCGCGAGCACATCACCGCAACGCCGACGACGCCGGTCGCGCGGGTGCTTACTCGCTGGGGCTCAGCCATCGGCGAACAAAGAACAACGTCTGCGAATTTACGAAAGGAAAAACTTCGATTGCGGTTGTTCTCACAGTCCGGTCGGGAAATTCAAAAACTCCCACGGCAGGCTAAAGCGTTGCGAGAGATGCGCGGCGAGCGCTTTGACGCCAAATGTTTCGGTCGCGTAATGGCCGCCAAGAAGAAGATTCATTCCGAGCTCCTCCGCGGCGACGGCAGCCCAATGCGGTGCTTCGCCAGTAATGAAGGTGTCGATTTTCTCTTGCGCGACCCGATAGATTTCCGAACCGCCGGCGCCGGTAACGATCCCAATCCTGTTTGTTTCCTTTGGTCCAAAATTGAATGCCTTAATCGGGCCACGCAATACTCTTCTAACTTTTCGGGTTAACACTGCCCGCGGTAGCGTGTTCCTGATCTTTAATCCAACCAGCTCTCCACGTTCTTCCAGGAACGATTTCGTCTTCTTGAATCCAAGCGCGGCCGCGAGCTGCGTATTGTTGCCTGCTTCAGGATGAACATCGAGCGGCAGATGTGCGCTGTAGAGGGCGATGTTGTTTTCAAACGCGATTTTCAATTGTCGACGTAACGCGCCGGTCACGCTCTGCAATCCCGGCCAGAACAATCCGTGATGCACAATCAGAAGATCGACACGTTGGGTAGCGGCTTTGGTCAAAACTCGCGCGGAGACATCCACTGCCGCGCCAATTTTTGTCACATTGCCGGAGTTTTCGATTTGCAGACCATTGAGCGCATTCGGCCAATCTTCGATTTTTCGAATGCGAAGATATTTGTCGGTGTACTTAACGATGTCGGATAGCGAACGCATCTGGCAGCAATTGTAGCGGCGTTTGTGTCAAAGGCCGAAGTCAAAAAATAGGCGCTCGTCGGGGCGAGCGCCCTACAACATCGGCAAGTTTGCTTGACGAAATCGGCGGCACTTGTGACGTTCAGTGGCGATTCAATCTGGGTATGGAATACACTGACGCCCCGACACAGCCCGAACCGATCAGCTGGGACACAATGCTCTGTCCTTTTTGCGGGACCACGCTGCCGCTAAACGCCCAGGCGTGCACCAACTGTGATTGGACGCTCCAAGCAACCAAGCCGGCGGAACCAAAAGCAAGCGATGCGATGGCAATCCTGCTCAGCATGATTCCCGGACTCGGTCACATTTACAAAGGTCATCGCGTCGTCGGCGCGGTCATTTTGTTGATCGTTACTCCTATTGCGATCGTTTTCGGAATTTTGGCTGCGATTGCTTCCGCCGGATTCGGAATTGGACTGCTCGTGTTTTATTGGATCGGCGTAATGATTCACGCCTGGGCGATTGAGGATCGCGTGACGCCCACGGCCGACGAAGGCGAGCAATACTAAAGAAGTTGAGAGGTTGAGCAGTTGAGTTGTTGATCGACGACAACGTCACTCGCCTAAAATCCACGTCAGTTTCCCGCCGGTCGGATTTACTCGAGACGCCGGAAACTGCGGATCGCCGCTAATGATACGATCGATCAACTTTGCCTGCTTGCTCGCGTTGACTAAAAAGCAAACGTTTCGCGCGTGATTGATGAGCGGAAAAGTGAAGGTCAGCCGCCACGCGTTCAGTTTTGAAACGAAATTAGCGACCACGCGCTGCGTGGTTTCGTTCAGCGCCGCGCTGTCCGGAAACAGTGAGGCGGTGTGGCCATCGTCCCCCAACCCGAGCAAAATCAAATCGTGCCGGTAAATCTGTTCGCCGCGCTGCGTGGCGAGAAGATCGAGATCATCCTGATATTGCTGGGCCGCAATTTGTGGATCGATCTCGCCGCGCATTCGCATGATCGATTTTTCAGGAACGCTTGCCGGAACGAACAGAGTTTCGCGCGCCATGCGAAAATTACTCTGCGCATCGTCCGGCGGCACGCAGCGCTCGTCCCCGAACGTGATCAGAACGTGTTCCCAAGGCAAATCGCGACCAATGCGCGCAATCTCCGAGTAAATTGGCCGCGGCGTATTGCCGCCTGACAACGCAATCCGGAACTCGTGCCGCTCCGCCAGCGCTTTGTGGGCAAGATCGACAATGAAGTTGGCTGCGTCCGCCACGAACTTCTTCGTCCGAATAACGTCGCCAGCCATCCGCTTTAGATCGCGCAGTGCGACTGGCCGCGCTTTTCCAAATAGCGCTGGTGATATTCTTCCGCGCGCCAGAACTTCGGGGCGGGCTCGATCTGCGTTACGACCGGTCGATTGAACTTGCCGCTTTCGGCTATTTTTTCCTTCGACTTTTCGGCCGCGGCTTTTTGTTCGGGCGAATGATAGAAAATTACCGAACGGTATTGAGCGCCGACATCCGGGCCTTGCCGATTTAACGTCGTCGGATTGTGGTTGGACCAGAAAACGTCGAGGATCTGATCATAAGTTATTTGCGACGGATCGAATTCCAGTTGAACCACCTCGGCGTGGCCGGTCTCGTCGCTGCAAACATCGTCGTAGCTCGGATTGTCCTTGTTTCCGCCTGCATATCCGACAGCGGTCGATCTTACGCCACTTAGTTTGCGGAATGTTTCTTCCACGCCCCAAAAACAGCCGGCACCGAACGTCGCTTTCTCCGTCGTCATGCCAAATGATCGAACGTCTGCGAGGATGGCGCAAGCCGAGTGAGTTGGCACTTGAATTCGCGGCAAGGTGCAACAACGATACTGAGTGATGCCCGCGCCTACGACTGTCGAGCAAACGCGTGCGCCGATTCCGATTCGGCTGCTAAACAAATGCGGCGTTGCGCTCGAAAAGCTCGGCGTAAGATTGACATCTCCGTCCGCTCGCGAATTAATCGGGAAGGCGAAGCGGCGCTGCCGGCTCGAGGATTTTGGCGAAGGTGACTTTTTCGAGCCGCTTTCTCAGCTGTTGGAATCATGCCGGCGCGAGGCGCGCCTCAACGTGATCGGAAAAATGGCGCTGCGGAGCGATATCGTGCGCATTTTGTCCAACCGGCTTCTGCTCGCGCGCGACCGTCAGCTTTATCCCGAGATTGCGCAACAAAAAATCCGAGAACCGTTATTCATCGTCGGCTTGCCGCGGAGCGGAACAACATTGTTACACATTCTGCTTGCCGCCGATCCGGCGCATCGTGCTCCGCTCACGTGGGAAGTGATGTCGCCCTCTCCGCCGAGCTCGAAAGATCGACCAGAACGTATTCGTCAGGCGACCAAAAATCTCGCGATGTTGCGTTGGCTGGCGCCGACTTTCGAAAGTGTGCATGCGACCGGCGCGGAATTGCCGCAGGAATGCGTTTCGCTGATGAGCCCGACCTTCCTGAGCGACCAGTTCGACACGATGTATAACGTGCCGTCGTATCGGGCGTGGTTTTTCAACCAGGATCTACGGCCGGCTTACGAATTCCATCGTCGCTCACTGCAACAACTGCAGTTCCGTCAGTCGGCCGAACGATGGATCCTGAAAGCGCCGGCCCACATGTTCGCCGCGCCGGCGTTGTTGTCGATCTACCCCGACGCGCGGTTTATCCAGATTCATCGCGACCCGATTGAAGCGGTCGCGTCAGTTTCAAGTCTGGTTACAATTTTGCGGCGGGTCTTCAGCGATGCAGTGGATCCGATCCAGGTCGGCCGCGATGCGCTGACTTATTGGGCGCGAGCGCTAAAAACTTTCATGCACGAGCGGGAGCAGTTGTCACCTCAGCGCGTTTGCGATCTCCGTTACGAGGACGTTAGACGCGATCCGATTGCGGCGGCGAGGCGCGTTTACGAATATTTTGGATGGAAGTTCACGAAGGAGATCGAAGAACGCATGCGCATAGTCCTAGCAAGACAAGCTTCTCAAACGAACGGCGTGCACCGCTATGACGCGGCGCATTTCAAACTGGATGGAATGAACGGATTTGCCGAGTACTGCGAACGATTCGGCTTTTCCTCTTCAGCTTCGAGCGAAGACGAGGAACGCCCGGCAGCCGCGGCTTAATTACATCACCATTCCGCCGTCCACGCTGATCACCTGGCCGGTGATGTAACTGGCCTCGGCTGACGCCAGAAATGCGGCGGTGCTGGCGATATCTTCGGGTGCGCCGGTTTTCCCGAGCGGAATCTGGGACTGGATTGTTTTCTTAATCTCCTCCGACAAACCTGACGTCATGTCAGTGGTGATGAATCCCGGCGCGATTGCGTTGACCGTGATGTTGCGACTGGCCAACTCGCGAGCGAGCGATTTTGTAAAACCGATCAGTCCGGCCTTGCTCGCCGCATAATTTGTTTGCCCAGCATTGCCGATTAAGCCAATCACAGAGGTTATATTGATGATGCGGCCGCTGCGCTGCTTGATCATCGCACGCAGGATTGACTGCGTGAAATTGAATGCGCCCCGCAAATTCGTGTTGATCACGGTGTCCCAATCTTCGATCGACATTCGCATCGCGAGCCCATCCCGCGTCACGCCAGCGTTGTTGACCAGGATGTCGATCTTGCCGCAGTCTTCCAGAATTTGGGCGCCAACTTTTTGCACCGCGGCGTGATCGGCAACATCGACCGGGTAATGTTTCGCCGAATCCGCGCGCAAAATATTTATTTCATCCGCCGTGCGCTTGGCGTTTTCTTCAGTACGACTGACACACGCGACGCGCGCGCCTTCACTCGCCAGCCGGATAGCTATCGCACGTCCAATCCCCCGCCCCGCGCCAGTGACGATGGCATTCTGATTTTCGAGCCTCATTGTTAGGCTGCAATCCTGCGCGCTCGGACAAAAGTGTCAACGCGGGATCAGCGCGGCGATTTGCTTACAGAGGTACCTGGAGCTTTAAATCGTGAATTTCCGACAGAGCTGATTCCAATTCTTTAACACGATTTACCAGCGATGTTTCCAATCCGAGTATGCGGAGACCCACGTTTATACGAGCGAGCAATTCATTCTTATCGAATGGTTTCACCAGATAATCGTCCGCCCCGCTCTTAAGTCCTTCCACCAAACTCTCCTTGGCGGCGCGCGCTGTCAGCAAAATGATATGCGCCCGCTTACCACTCTGGCGAATGCGCCGGCAGACTTCGAGGCCATCCATCCCGGGCATCATCCAGTCGAGAATCACTATAACCGCACCTTGTTCTGCACGAATCGCCGCCATCGCTTCATGTCCGTCTTGCGTGACGATGCTGCGAAAGCCCCACTTGCTCACCGCCGCTGAAATTACTTCGCGGGAGACCGGATCGTCCTCCGCAATAATGATAGGTATTGTTTTGTCCAAGGTAGCGGCCGCGATCTCGCTCCGTACGATGGGAGCAGATTCCCAAGGCGGAGTGAATGGAATCAAAGCTGGATCGGACCGACACGTTTCGGTGGTCACAGGCTAGGAGGCGGCGAGGGCGGCATTGGTTCGCGCCGGTTCATTTGGCGGTTCGATCAAACGGTCTTCCATATTAGCCGGACGTGCCGTTGAGAGCGGCTGCAATCTCCCCTTGAAAAGCCAAACCAACGCCTTAACCGCCAGTTCAACCGAAAGGAACGGTTTGGCGATGAAATCATTCCCACCGCTTAAGACCGATTGTGCCCGGCTCCCAAAATCACAATGGGCCGTGACAAACACCACCGGTGTGGCCCGGTTTGTTGTCATCTTTCGTATCTTGGCGCAGAGATCCAAGCCACTCTGTCCCGGCATCTCGACGTCCAAAAAAATGAGATCGAAATGCGTTTCTTGCAGGAGGCCCTCCGCTACCATCGGATCGTCCAAACTGACGGCGCGAAGGTTGGCCCTTTCGATCGCGGAACAAATCGCCTCGCGTGAAATGACCTCGTCGTCCACCACCAGAATCGTGGGTGAAACGGGTATCTCCACTGCGGGCTTGGTGGCGTTGTCCAATGCGGCAGTTAAAAAGTCGATAGCTTGCCCGATCGTTCGAATGACCGATGACGTGATGTTCGCCGGCTTTTCGTGTAGCCGAATGAAAAGCGCTTCCAAAGCGTCGGCTAACTGCGCGATTTCACGGAAACCGGGAAGGCCGGCTGCGCCAGCCAGCAATCGAGCCTGCCGGCGCATCTCGAAAAGTTCATCCAGGCACACGCCTTCACGTTTGATGTTAACTAAAGCGTGATGACCGGTACGTACTCTCCCTAGTTTTTGGGGCGCGCCGGCGAGAAAATCCGAAACCAGTTTTTCTTGATACTCCATCTCGAAAAGATCCGTCCTTGTTTCAAAGCCGGATAGGATCTCGCCCGGTCTCGCACCGCCGACGATAGTCTGCGGCATTGCCAACGCTTCCAGTACGATCTCCACCATCACACGCGGCGTGCAATCACTCTTTCTAACACATCTAGTCGCGCCTGCTTCCGAGGCAGCCTGAACCACACCGGGCAAATAAAAGTTCGTGAAAACGATGATCGGCAATGCCTTGGAGCCAATCTGAAATCGAATCGTTTTGAGAATTTCCGCTGCATTCATTCCCGGGAGCGAGAAATCGAGAATTACCAGGTCAACCGGTTCTCTCTTAAGGCTCTGCAAAGCCTTTTCTCCGCTGGTCGCAACCTCGACCTTGAATCGCTCGCTTTGAAGTTTATTTCGGTAGGTGTTCGCGACAATCTCATCGTCGTCCACGATGAGGATCTTTTTGGGTCTCGTAGGAGTGTAAGTTCTCTTCATTATGTTATGAATTGGAGTTTGGGACGGTTTGGAGAAATTCGTCGAAGGCATTTTGCACGCGCGGAAATTTGTCACGGACATCGTCGAAAAACGCGCCGGCTCCGGAAAGATCGCCTTCGTTACCGAGTCGCTCCATTTCGCGCAGAGGGTGTGTGAACGCCTGCACGCCGCAGGAGATGCTGGATCCAACCAACTTGTGGGCGAGGCGTGCAACGTCGCCGCCTGCTTTCGCTTGGATGGCCGCGTCCAGTTCGTTCAGCATTGGCGCGGCTTCAGTCAAATAAATCTCGATAAGCCGTCGCATCCTGGCCGGCTCATTGTCGGTGACATCGCGCAACCGATCGATGTCCACGAGCACCTCCTCCGACGAAGGCGTCCCAGACCAGGCAGGGTCCGTTTCTAGATGAACGGGTTCGGGTTTCGCGGAAGAATCGGCCACGCCGTTCCTCTGGATTTTGCTGTGTCGCTCCAATGCTGCTTTGAGTTCGCTTCGCGCGACCGGCTTGCTAAGATAATCGTCCATACCCGCTGCCAGGCAGCGCTCCCGGTCACCAGCCATCGCATGCGCGGTCATCGCCACGATCGTCGTGTGGCATCCGGTCGCTTCTTCCAATTCGCGAATGCGACGTGTCGCTTCGAAGCCGTCCATTTCCGGCATCTGCACATCCATCAAAATCAGATCGAAGAATCCGTCTCTGAAGGCTTCCACGGCTTCGCGGCCGTTGGCCGCGTGCACCAGCACATGTCCTTCCTTTTCCAAAATGCCGGTGGCGACGGCCCGATTGACCACGTTGTCTTCCGCAACCAAAATGCGCAGACCCGATCGGGCGAGATCAGTTCCGGCAAAGCGGGTGTCGGCGTCGCGAGAATCCCCGCCTTCGGCCTGTGGGCTAACCGCAATTAGAATAGCGTCGAGCAGTTCCGATTGCGTCACCGGCTTTGTCAATAACCCTGCGATGCCCAGTGTGGCGCAACGCGCCGTACTGCCAGCCGGCATCACGGAAGAAAGCATCATCACGGTCGCACCTGCCAGTTCCGGTTGCTCTTTGATCTTCTCCGCCAAAGCGAAGCCGTCCATTTTGGGCATGATCGCGTCGAGCAGCACGAGTTCGTAAGCTGAATCGGACTTGGCTGCGCGTAGCATCTCGTCCAAACCCGCCTGACCCGATTCGACGACAGTCGGACTCATCCGCCAGTTCACCAGCATCTCGCGCAGGATGCGGCGATTCACCGCGTTGTCGTCCACCACTAATGTACGCAGGCCCGCCAGGTCGCGCGGGTCCGCGTGCTTCACGGTGGGCGCAGGCGTGTCACGCACGCCCAGGCGGGCAGTGAAATGAAAGGTGGTCCCTTCGCCTACTTTGCTTTCAATCCAGATCTTGCCGCGCATTTTGTGAATGAGGTGCGATGCGATGGAAAGCCCGAGGCCGGTGCCGCCATGGGTTCGTGTCGTAGAACCATCCGCTTGCGCGAAAGCTTCGAAGATCTGCGCTTGTTTTTCGCGCGGAATGCCGACGCCGGTGTCCGCGATCGAAAAATGGAGGCGACTCTCACCGTTGGGCGCTGCTTGGTTGATCACTTTGACAACAACCTCTCCGCGCTCGGTGAACTTGATCGCGTTATCGGTGAGATTGATCAAGATCTGGCGAAGTCGCATGGGATCCCCGACCAAATGATCCGGCACGTCTGGGGAAATGTCGGCCACGAGCTCGAGGCCCTTTTGATCGGCGCGAATGCCGAGCGGCTTCAGCATCCCGCCGATGCAATCGCGCAGGCTGAAATCGATCGACTCGAGTTCCAATTTGCCGGCTTCGATTTTCGAGAAATCGAGAATGTCGTTAATCAAACCGAGCAGCGCGTGCGCAGAGCTTTTTACCATCCCGAGATATTCGCGTTGATCGCGGTTCAATCTCGTTTCGAGCGCGAGATCGGTCATGCCGATGATGCCATTCATCGGAGTGCGGATTTCGTGGCTCATGTTAGCGAGAAACTCGCTTTTCGAGCGATTGGCGGCTTCGGCCGCGGACTTTGCAAGCAGCAGCTCGCTTTCTTTCTGCCGCACTTCAGTCACATCCTGCATCGTGCCAAGCATGCGAATGGGATTGTTAGCACCATCAAGGAGGATCTCTGCGCGGCGGTGTAAGACCCGGACGCTCCCATCTAAATGAACGATGCGCAGGTCAATGCTTGCCGCTTGCTTGGTTTCAACAACCATCTCAGCAAACCGGCGCGCTGCCGCGCGGTCGTCGGGGTGAATGGACTCAAAGTAACGCTCGTAGCTGGGTTCGATTTCGCCGGGCCTAAAGCCGAAGAGCCGATATTGCTCGTCCGACCAGGTCACCTTTTTCGTGGCCAAATCCCATTCCCAACTTCCGATGTGGGCAAATCGCTGCGCCTCGACCAGTCGTCCTTCGCTGCGTTTCAAATCTTCCTCGGCCCGCTTCCGCTCGATGGCCAGGGCGATCTGATCCGCAACGGAGGAGAGGAACTCCAAGTCGCGCTGGCTATAAGCGTTTTCCTCTTCGTAATGCTGCACCGTCAGGACACCGATGGTGCGAGTGGGGGTCCGCAAGGGCACGCCCATCCAGGAAGCCGAAGCGGACCCGCTCTTTGCGATCGCGCCTCGTTCGAACAGCTGCGCTTCGAGTTCTTTTGTAAGCAGGAGAGGTTGGCCCGTCCGCAGCACGTAGCTGGTTCTGGTGTGGCCTTTGTCAACGGGTTGCGGCGGAGGAACGGAATCACATTTGTCTATCCAAAACTCAAAATGTATCAGGTCAGTTGTCAGGTCGTGAAGGGCGACGAAGCAGTTCTCCGCATAGAGGACCTTGCCGATTGAACGCCACGCGAGGTCGAGTAATTCATTGAGGTTGGTCGTCGCGACAACGCCTTTAACTATGTCGGTTATGACTTGACGCTCTGCTTCTGCCCGCTTGCGCAGACTGATATCGGCAAAGACAACGACAACACCGGTGATTGCTCCGGACTCTGCGCGTGTTGGCGCGACCGTGTATTCGACCGGGAACGGCGTGCCGTCCTGGCGCCAAAACACATCATCGTTTACATGCCGAAACTCGCCATCGCGAATTGCTGCGTAAATGGGACATTCCTCGACCGGATAGCAGCTCCCATCGGCGTGGTGGTGATGCATTGTAACGTGCGCTGCCCTGCCGATCAGAGCATCCACCTCCCAGCCGAGCATCGCTGCGGCGGCCGGATTCTCGAATATGATCTTGCCAGATGTATCGAGGCTGTGGATGCCGTGTCCGATGCCGGAAAGAATGGCCTTCTGGAATTCCTGGAGACTGCGGAGAGCCACCTCGCTCTTCTTGCGTTCGGCTTCCGCCCGCTTGCGCTCGGTGATTTCCTGGACGCTGCCTTCGTAATAGAGAGCACGCCCTTCGGCATCGCGGACGATTCGTGAATTCTCAGACACCCAAATCTTGGCGCCGTCTTTACGATAAACTTCGTACTCGAAACCGGTGACGAAGCCGTTCTCCTCCAGAGCTTGTTTAAATTTATCGCGCAGGGCCGGGTCGGCGTAACCCTGCCGCCCGATATCGTTGCGCGCGCGGATTAATTCCTCAGGCGAATCGAAGCCGAGCATTCGAGCCATCGCCGGATTGGCGGAAACAAAGCGACCTGCGGGCGTGTTTTGGAAAATGCCGTCATTCGAATTCTCGAAAATCGAGCGGTATTTCTCCTCCGCGGCCTGACGCTCGGCGATCTCGTTATTCAACTTCGCTGTCCGGTCCGACAAATCATTCTCAACGCCCGTCAGGAAGAAATAAAAGAAGACTATCACCACCGCCCCGACAGCGAGGCTAAGCACCACAACGAACTGAATGGAACGTTTCGTTTCCGCCATCTCTCCCGCTACGTTTTTTAAAATGATCACCGTGCCAAGATCTTTACCGGTGACATCGGTTAACGGCAGGAACACCAACTGAAAATTGCCCTCTCGCCAGGAATCCTTCGGCTTTAAGGTTTCTGCCGAAAGGTAATCGACCGCGAGTTTGGGAAGAGTCCCGAAAGTTTTGCTGATGACAACCATCCGCGGGAATCGGTTCCAATCATCCGTCCGCCCCTCGCGCTTCGCCGCTACAGCCCATTGCTCCCGATCGAGAGCCTTCTTGTTTACCGCAACCACGAAATCGACGCCTTCACTCAATTGACTGCGGACGTCTGCGACTATCTTTTCGAACTCCACGCCTAACTCGAGGTAGCCTAACAGCTGGCCATCCTGCTGCCATGGCGAGACAACCCGCAGAGTGAAAATGCCGGTCAGTCCGCGCTCGATACCGTCAGAGACTTTTCCGGTGCGTTCCGCCTCCAGCATCGTGTAGCGATTAGTCTTGTCTCCATTGGCGCTGGGATCGTGCACCCGCAACAACACCGTTCGGTCCGGCAAATGGAAATAAAAATGCGTGATGCCGTGCTCGCTTCGGAGGGAAGCGAACAACGGTTTGGCACGTTCAAACAGTGCGGCGCGATCTCGCTTGCGAAACGCCTCGGTCAATTGCCCGTCGTTCATGACGGCTTCAATCGTGGTCCTCAACACCGCGGTTTTTTGATTTTCAGCGCTGTGCAGCCGTTGTTCTATTTCGCGCGCCTCGAGATCGGCGGCCTTGGCCAATTCCTTCTGTTGCACACGCCAGATGGCAAAGGCAAAGGTCGCAAGCAACACACCCAAAGCCAGGACCAGCGGAATGAGAATGCGGAATTTGATCCGGTTTCCGGCCTGGTTACGCGCTAGCAGTTGGTCGAGCTCAAGCATACGCGTGTTTCAAGTCGCGACCGCGGGTCAGGATTTGCTGGACGCTCTCCTGCTGTTGGCAACTGAGCTCGTCCATTTCCAACAGCTGCCCGAAACCGAGCGTGTGATTTATTGGCGGGCACAGCTCGCGGCTGGCGCGCGCGCGAAATTCCTGCTTGCCCGAAGTCAGAGAAAGCAGCCGCTTTGCAAAAAGTGGTAACATGATAATGCTTGCTGATTATTTCCCCCTTTGAGCCCGACAGTGACCTTCAAGAACGGCACAAAGGTTCAGAAAGCAGCGATTGGCGAGCATGGCGATGAAACGCTCCGATTGCCGGCGCGGTCAACGACAATGAGGCTTTCACGGAACACGTATTCAGCAGCGAGTATGCAGCCGACGGGTGCGGAAAGTACGCATTTTGGGTTCGTGAAATCCCGCAAAAACGGCCTTAGCAACAACGCCTTTGGTAATCCAACGAATATCTCTTCCTGAATCGCTCGGTCTTATCGAGTCCAATCCAGGCCACCCATGCAAAAAAGTAAGCGGCTTCAGTAATAGCCCGCGGTGAAATGCCGTACTCACCGCACTCCTGCGTTGCATCCGCGCTGCTCTATCTGCAGGATGCTAAAAGGTTCAGGGGAAGAGACTGGCGAACCAAACACGGACCCGAAAGGAGTAGTGCTCGAATCAGCGTCCCAGCCCGAACGCTGGGACCCGATGCCCGGCCACGACACGCGGATTAAACAGGCGGAGACGCGGACGGAGCAGGCTGAGGCGCGCACCAAACAAGCCAATACGCGGACCGAACAAGCCAATACGCGGACCGAGCAAGCCGAGACACGGACAGAACAAGCAGAGACGCGCACGGAAAAGGCGGAGATCCGGACCGAACAGGCGAAGACGCGGGTTGAACAGGCCGAAACGCAGATTGAGCAAGCACTGCGCGCCTCGGAACTTAGTTATCGGCGATTATTCGAAGCGGCGAGGGACGGGATCCTGATTCTGGACGTTGAAACGGGACGCATCAGCGATGTGAACCCTTTCCTGGTCGAGTTATTGGGTTTTTCTCACGCTGAGATGGTGGGAAGGACCGTCGGGGAACTTAGTCCGTTCAAGGATATCGAGTCGAACAAGGTCATGCTTGGGCGACTACAGAGAGACGGGTACGTCCGCTATGACGACCTGCCATTGGAAACGAGGGATGGCCGCCACGTTGACGTAGAGTTTGTCAGCAACGTGTATCAAGCCGGTGACCGCAACGTGATTCAATGCAACATCCGCAATATCACCGAACGCAAGCAAGACGAGAAGAAGATGCGCGACATCCAGGCCGAATTGGAGCAGACCAACCGCGACCTCAAGAAGAGAAGTCAAGAGGTTCAATACTTTTATCACACTCTTTCACACGAGCTTAAAACTCCCCTGACGGCAGCACGCGAGTTCGTTTCGATCGTGATGGACGGCCTGGCTGGCGAACTAAACTCGACCCAGTTGAATTACTTGGGGATCGCCAAGAAAAGCTGCACGGAATTGGCGGTCTACATCAATGATTTGCTGGACGCCACGCGATTAGACACGGGCAAGTTGCATATCGAACTGAAGCCCGTCTCCCTGGCTGCCATCATCCACCGGGCAATGACAGTCATGGAGCCGGTCGCGACACGGAAGAAGATCCGCTTAAGCGAGGAGCTGGACACGGACTTGACGGACGTGATGGTAGACGAGAGCCGAATCATGCAGATCCTCACCAATCTGCTGAACAACGCCTTAAAATTCACGCTCGAGGGCGGGACGATTGTCGTAAAGCTTGCAGAGCATCCGAAAAATTCCGAATGCGTTCAAATTTCCGTCACGGATAACGGTTGCGGCATTCCAAAAGACAAGATCGACAATCTCTTTCATCGTTTTTATCAGATCAAAAATGGCAACGCCACCCCGGAAAAAGGCGTCGGCCTGGGATTGTATCTTTGCCGCGAGTTGGTGTTGATGCACGGGGGAAACATTTGGGTGGAAAGCGCTCTCGGCAGGGGAAGCACTTTTTCATTCACGATACCCAAGCAGCCAGTAATCAACGGCTCCGGCATTTCGCTTCATCCCGCACCGCTCAACAAACGGATTAATAAATGAAAACAATATTAGTAGTCGAGGACGATCAGAAAATCGCCCTGGCTCTGCAAGTTCGACTCAAAGCAAATCGTTACGCGGTATCAATCGCGTCCGATGCGATCCAGGGAGCGAACCTGGGCCGCACCGTTAAACCTGACTTGATCCTCCTGGATCTTGCCATGCCTGCGGGCAACGGCTTCGAGCTGGCGGAAACCTTCCACAAAATGCCCGAAACGAAGAACGCGCCGATTATTATTATCACCGCTTCTAAGAGTCCGGAACTTCTTCAAAAAGTAACGGATTTGGGGGCCGCCGGCCTGTTCGAAAAACCTTTCGACACCGAAAAACTACTCTACAGCATCGAGCGCGAATTAGATCGAATGGATTCACTGGATACGTGGGAATCCGTCGCCTCCGCCGGCCTCAAACAGGATGACCAGCGACCCAAGCAGATTCTCATCATCGAAGATGATCAGAAAATCGCGATGGCCTTGGCCCTTCGACTCAAAGCCGCCGGCTATGGGGCTACCACGGCTTATGACGCGTTGACAGGATTGAAGGCCGCCATCGACAATCCTCCGGCCCTGGTGCTATTGGACATCTCCATGCCCGCCGGCGACGGCTTTTCCGTTGCCGAACGAATTCAAAGTCTCATTCCCACGCCTACTCCGATTATTTTTCTTACCGCCAGCAAGAAGGCCGACTTCCGGGAAAAGGCAAAAAAATTGGGAGCGGCAGGATATTTTGAAAAACCATACGAGGCGGAAGAACTTTTTGGCGCGATTAGAGGGGCATTAGCTGATGGCCTCGTTGATGCTGCGGGATTGAGGTAACCCGCATGAATCTGTCTTACGTTCAAAAACTCCTGATCGCGGCTGACCCGTTCCGCGCGGCACGAACAAATTTTCGAGCTTGGAGAAGGAAACATAAAGCAAAGGGTGGCAAGACTGATCCGCGCACGCTCTCACATGAGCGCCATCTCACGACGGAGCAGCGAAAAGATATCTCAACCGAATTACAATATTCGACGATAGGACCGGTCTCGATGATGGCGGCCGCATCCGATAGTGAAGCGGTCGGTTATGAACGCGAGATCGCAAACGTACTCGAGGACACGGGATTTCCGGTGGAAATTGACAACGCAAAGAGAAAGCCGTCTGCGCAGCGAATACCAACGGGCATTGAGATGACAGTCAAGGAAAAGACAGTTCGGCCAATTCATGCTTACCGAATTGTTCGCGCATTTCGAAGCGCCGGCGTGGCGATCGCAACGCGAATAAATGGGAAACGGCAGAAAAATGACACTCTCTACATTACGGTGGGTCCCGATGATGCGCCGGGTCTTGTTCCGCTAATAACTGGCACAGCAGCCAAATGGCGATTGAAGGTCCGGCAAACTCTGCTCAAGAAATGGAAAGGGAAGTTCGCCTCTGGCGGGCGCGGTCCCGGGCAAGCTGATTAGTGCCAGTCAACGGTGATGAAGAAAGAACTTTTTATTTGCGATAGTTGTGGTGCGAGAATGCGGCTTAATAATGCGCAGCGCCACTGGTGCGGCGTGTGTAACCAGGGGCCCCCGGTGGAGATGAGATATGGGAAACACAAAAAACCGTTAATTCTCAATAGAGTCGCTGACGACATCATGCTGGAAGGTGCCGCGGTCCGCTCTTTTCAATGCGCGTACCAGGAACGCGATTTCGTCCTGCACGGGACCACGTCTGGCCACGACGGCGTTCACGAATCGGTGAACGTGTCTTGGTGATCAACTGACTAAACGACCCGCGGCACATTCCTAGCTGCTTTCCTCAGGCACCTGCCCTCTCGGAGGCCGGCTGATTCTCATGAACACACAAATCATCGATGAGCTGCTTTCCGCGATGATCCGCACCGGAGATGGCGTGTCCGATCTGCTCTTTACTATCGGTAAGCCTCCGTACGTCGAGTCGCATGGCTGCCTGAGCGAATTCCCGATCAAAATGCCGGCAACCGTTCTCGGGTCGGAGGAAATCGATCAACTTGCCGATCACATTATCAATAACGATGAGCGGCTCAGGCGAGATCTCGTCAATTTGGGTTCATGCGACTGCAGTTACGCGCTCAAAGGTCTTGCCAGGTTTCGCGTGAATATTTTCAAACAAAACGGCCGGCAGGCGATTGTGATGCGAAAGTTGCAATCCAAAATCCCAACCCTCGAGATGCTCGGATTGCCACCGGTCTTTCACGAAATCATCAAGGAAAGAAATGGGATTGTCTTTGTCACCGGCGCTACCGGGAGCGGCAAAACAACGACTCTCGCCGCGATGCTAAACGAAATAAATCAAACGCAGCCAATTCATATCGTCACACTCGAAGACCCCATTGAATTTTTGCATCCGCACGGGCGTGCCATCTTTCATCAACGCGAGCTCGGCAAAGATTTTCCAGATTTCGTGCAGGGTCTTCGCGCGGCGCTGCGCCAGGCACCAAAGGTGATCCTGGTCGGCGAAATTCGCGATCGCGCCACCATGGAGATTGCGATGACGGCGTCGGAAACCGGTCATCTCGTCTTTACCACGCTTCACACCATCAGCGCGGGCCAGACAATCAACCGCATCCTCGGAATGTTTGCCAAAGATGAAGAACAAATGCTTCGTCAACGTCTCGCCGATACCGTGCGTTATGTGGTGAGCCAGCGGCTGGTGAGCAAAATTGGTGGTGGCCGCCTGCTGCTCACGGAAATCATGGGCAACAGTATGCGCACTCGTGAAACACTTCTTTACGGTGAAGGCGAGAATCGCACTTTTCAGGAAATCATCGAAGCGGGCAGCTCGTTCGGGTGGCACAGTTTCGATCAATCTTTGCTCAAAGCCTACGAATCCGGATTCATCAACGAAGAGACCGCGCTGATCTTCTGCACGCATAAACACAAAATGCGCAGAGACGTCGACATGCTGAAGAAGCTCAAAGCAAAGACGTTTGAAGCGCCATCCGGTTTGCAGCTGCAAGATACGATAAAAGTACCAGCGGCTTCGATTCCTCAAACCAGTTAATGAAAACAGACCCAGAATCGTCCCCCGCCGCGGCACCGACCACAGAGCATTTGAAAGAAGAGTTGCGCCCGCAGGTGAATGCAATCGTCGAAATGGCCAAACTGCTCAAAACGAAGGCCGAGAGCGATGAAAACGCTCAGCAAATTCTCACCGCGGCGCGCGCCCTCCTCGGTGTGATCGATCGAGAACCTAGAGAGGCTCGACATAGCAACAGTGCGTCAGAGCCAGGATCGACCGAGCCCTGCGACGTGCTCTACATTGAGGACAACCCGAGAATCTTTGCGTCAGTAAAGCTCCTTCTCGGAAGCAAGCGTGCTCTCAAATTGTTGCAGGCGACAAACGGCGAAACCGGTTTCGCTCTGGCACAGACCCGTATGCCAAAACTAATTCTGCTCGATCTCGACTTGCCGGACATACACGGATCAGAAGTGATCCAGCATCTGCAAAAAGATCCGGCCACGGCACGCATTCCAGTCGTTGTCATCAGCGGAGATGCCACGCCGAGCCAGATCGAGCGGTTACTCGTCCTCGGCGCACGAAATTATCTGACCAAACCTTTCAGCGCCGAACCATTCCTCGCCGTTGTGGATGAGGTCATGCAAGAAAACGCTGTCGCGCGCGGTTCATAAGTCGTCGACCAGGAACACGATTCCGAGCAGCGCGCGACCGCGTCCAGCACACGTTGATTCGTCAAGCCATCTTCGAAAGTTGGCGGTGCACTTTTTCCATCGGCAACCGCTTTTGCGGGAACGCGCCGGTAGTTGTGACAGACCATGCTTACCACGCGCGCTTTTTTCACCACAGCAACCACTCGCTTCGCTTCATTGACATTTCGCGCGAGCGGCTTGCCGCACAAAATCGCTTGCCCGCTTTCGCCGCCGAGACCACGCGATCGCAATTGCAACCAGCGCAGCCGCAAACCCTGTGGAAGGGATGGCGATAGCGTTGGCGCCTGAAGTGCAGCTGGCATAGCTAAGAACGCCAACAGTGTCAGTTCCAAAGTCGATGTGAGATCCGGGTGCGGTGAGTGTGAGCGCGCCGATGCCGACGGCGTTCGTCATGCCTCCGCTGTAACTTCCTTTTGCAAAAGTGCCGCCGGCCGATTTCATCGTTGCGCTGTCGTCAATTTGATTACTGGCGGCGAGAAGAAGTGTGCCGCTGGAGTTGATGATGATGGTAGATGTCGATCCAAGCGCGCTGCCGGAACTATCCGCGATGGTGAGTGCGCCGGCGCTGACTGTGGTGCTGCCGATGTAGGTCGCTGTTTGCGCGCTCGAAGAAGCGCACACGGTGACGGCCAGCGCTACGGCCAACCAAAAGGCGTGCTCAGATATTAAGCAGTCATTGCGTCTCGCGAATTCATTATCCATCATGCGATGATTAATAGCAGCGCCAGTGCACGGCCCGCACCGGAGAGTGCGCATTTTCGTTTGCGGAAAGTACGCGGACCCGGCACCGCCTTAGACCACGTCGGCCACCAGAATAGGACATCTCTCTAATGAGGTTCTAAGATCACGGTGTTTCCACAGTCCTATGGATCGCACGCCAGATTCGGACGGCGTCCGCCAAAAAGTCTGCAGGGGTTGGAACTCTATAAGCGATTGGTGTCTGAAATGAGATTACCAACTTTGACGGGGCTGTTTCTCCCCGAGCTTGCAAAAACTCTGGTGGCCCACGGAATAATTTGCCTGTCGGCCTGGCCGACTGCATCGCGCTTTGGTGAAGGAAATGATTTGCACCATCACGGCCAGCCTGTTGTCGATGCCCGGAAATTTGCGAGCCCGACGAGTCGGCTTGGCCAGCGATTTCCGTTTCTGTTTGTGGCGCAGTGGCAAAGGCGGACGTCGCCGCAACAAACAAAACTGCGTATACAGCCAGCCCGAATCTAAAGACGAACTTAGATATTAAACGGCCATTTCTTCTCGCGAATCCATTTTTGATCATGCCGTATTCAATAGCATCGTCAGTGCACAGCTGGCACCCGAGGAATACGCATTTTCGGTTGTGGAGAATACCGAGTTGGCTCCGCCGCTAGTGCGGCATTCGCAATTTCAGCTCACTGCGATTCGCTGCCAGCGTGCTGCTCAGGCCGAGAGTGCGCTCTCAGGCGAGAATCGGCGCAATTCAGACTTCTTGTTCGTTTTTTTCGTGGAGAGTGTCGCGAACAGTCGCAAGCAACTGCTGCGTGCTGTAAGGTTTTGCCAGGAAATTTTTCACACCGAGAGCCTCAAAATCCGCCAGGCCAGCCTGTTCGCCCTGTCCGGTTGAGGCAATGATCGGAACATCGGATTTCATCTTCTTGAGTGCGCGGGCCAACGCCGCGCCATCCATGTAAGGCATCGAAACATCGGTCAAGACAAGGCGGATCGACTGCATTTGTTGGGCGAAAATTGCCAGCGCCTCCGGACCGTCGCTGGCAGAAACGACGTCATAATGGTGCTTTTCCAAAATCATCTTTGTGACCCCAAGAATGTTCGGCTCGTCGTCAACCACCAGAATTAATTCGCCGTTTCCCTGAATGGGCACGACGGAAGTCTTCGAGTGTTGAAGTTCTTGGTGGGTTACAGTTGCGGGCAGGAACAGCTTGAATGTCGTTCCTTTACCCTGCTCGCTATACACAGAAATGAACCCTCTGTGGCTCTTCACGATGCCCAGCGTGGTGGAGAGCCCAAGGCCTGTTCCCTTGCCAACTTCTTTCGTAGTGTAAAACGGATCGAAAATTTTATCGAGCACTGCGCGTGGCATTCCAGTGCCGGTGTCGGTCACGCGCAAAGCAACGTACTGCCCGGCTCGCGCGTCGGGCGTCATCGAAGCGTAATGCTCATCAATGACAAAATTTTCCGCCCAAATCGCGAGTGAGCCGCCATCAGGCATCGCATCACGAGCATTGACGGAAAGATTGAGCAACACCTGATGGAGCTGAGTCGGATCTCCTTCGATCGACCAAAGATCGTCCGGATAACGCCCTTTGATCTCGATTGATTTGGGAAAGGTCTTGCGCGCGATATCCACTATCTCCTGGATGAGATGGCTCGGCTTGATCAGAACGCGCTCGCCCTCAACACCGCGTGCGAAAGTGAGTACTTGTTTCACGATTCCAGCGCCGCGTTGCGCGCTTTCTTCAATGAGCGCGAGGGCCGATTGTCGATCTTCTTCGCCGAGCTCGCTCCGCAGGGCCTGGGAGCACATTAAAATCGGCGTGAGAATGTTGTTCAGATCGTGCGCGACGCCGCTGGCCAGCGTGCCAATGCTTTCCAGGCGTTGCGCCCGCAACAATTGGGCTTCGAGCTTTTTCTGCTCCGAGATGTCGTTATGGATCGACAAGACGGAACGCGGCGTGCCGTCGCTGTTGAGAACCAGTGTCGACCAAACCTCCACGATTAGTTCTCTTTTGTCTTTCGTGATCTCTTTAAGTTCGCCGCGAAATTCGCCCGTCGAGAGAAGCGTCGTTGCTATCGAGCCGAGTTCTTCCGATTTCGCCAAAATCAATTCGTCAACCGGTTGCCCGATTGCTTCCCTGGCGCTCCACCCGTACAAACGTTCCGCGCCGCTGTTCCAAAAGATGATGCGGCGATCGTCGAAGTTGCGAACGATAATCGCGTCGTGCGCGCGATCGAGCATCGCGGCCTGCTCTTTCAATTGTTCTTCCGCGCGTTTTCGCTCGGTGATGTCCTTGACCAGGACCACGCGCGCGCGGTGTCCCAACCATACCAATTCATGAGACGAAATTTCGACGTCAATCACGGTCCCGTCTTTCTTGCGATGTCTCCAATAACTCGAACTGCCTAACCCGGTCGTTGTTTGGTCGAGATTATCGACCAAGCCAGGAATGTCTTCGGCCGGTCGGATATCTTTAATGGTCATCGCCAGAAATTCAGTTGGCGAATATCCGTAATGGTTGACCGCCGCGTTATTCACCGCCAGAAACGAAAGCGATTCCACATCATAAACCCACATTGGATTGGGATTACTTTCGAAGAGAGTGCGATATCGCTCTTCGCTTTGCCGTAGCGCTCTTTCAGCCTGTCCTTGTTGAGTAACGCCGGCATTTAGAAAAAATGCGCTTAAAGCCAGGACTGAAAGGCTCAGAAACACTCCCATTGGAAGGAGCGAGAGCGCGGTCGACGACGCCACATCGGCCCGCTTCCGGTCGTCACCGAACAATCTATATTCTTCGGTTTTCACCTCTTTTATCATACCAAGAAGTTTGTCCGATAACTCGAGTTCGGGCCCGGTTCCGATCATGCTTGCAGCCGAAGCGGAACTTTCCTGTCGCCGGGCTGAAATCACCCGTTCTTCCCAGCCGATACATTGCGCGATCAAGGGCTCCAATTGGTCGAGGCGACGTTGTTGATTCGGGTCAGCCCGTGTCAGAACGCGGAGTCGGCGAACCTTATCATCGAGCGTCGCTTTGGTCGCTTGCCGATCTTTTAGCAATCGTTCATCTCCAACGATCACGTAGATGCGTTCGCTCCTGATGAGGCTTGTTACTGCGTTCAGAACTTCTTCGGTTTCCTTAAGCAGTTCTTGCCGGTGAGTGACCCGGCCATTCGTTTCCACCATGTGGATTGTGAAATCGAATCCGGCTCCCGCCGCCACCACTACCAATAAAACTCCGACCAGAAATCCGCCCGTCGTCCTGCCGCTCAACGACCATCTGAACTCACCTTCGCTTCGGAGCAGGATTAGCAACCCGGTGCCCATCAACGTAAATCCGACCGCCCCGATAACGCCGGATGCGTCCATTCCCATGAAATTCCATCGAGCACCCAATAGTATTTCCACGAGAAACGCCGCCAGCGGTGTCCCTCCCATCAGGACCAGCGCCACACTCAGGCCTAACACCGCGGGAACACGAACCTGTTTCCGAACGATGAACGCTTCCGCGAGCAGAGCGGTTCCCCCCAATAGAAAAACAAATGCGCTCGCCGACGTCATCCGGGCCGGATGTAACCCGCTCAAACCACTGGGAGTGTTTCCGATCAGCCACTGCTCAATTCGAAGATCCCAGCCAAAAAAATGTTCGCCCAGCGTTAACGCGCCTAATAAAACTACGGTCGCCGCGACCGCCGTCGCCCATCGGCGTTTCGCCAGCGTTTTTGTCCTGTTCGAAAGGAGTGCGAACGCGATGGCGCAAAGCAAGAATCCCACAGCCATATTCGGCTTCACCGGCGACGCGCCCGGAACAATGCGTTTGAGCATTTCGACATGAAGTAACCATCCGGTCAGTGGAACAAGACCGAGCAAAGCGATGTAGATAGTTGTCATCATCGCGAACGCTCGGCTGCGTTGGTAACGAACCAATTCGGGGGAGCTGCTCATGTCACTCCGTTAATCGAAGCAGGTTTCCCGCCGTCACTGCAGTCTTTTCCCTTGTCGGTTATTCGACTTTCTCCCCGGCAAAGTATCAGGAAAATTTGTAGGAAAACGGGCGTCTTCTAAACACAAGCCTCGAGCGCATCGTGGACCGTTCGGAGCAGTTTTGGGACGTCGTAAGGTTTGGTCAGGAAATTTATTACACCAAGGGATTGAAGTTCGGCCACGCCTGCCTGCTCGCCCTGTCCGGTTGAAACGACAATTGTGAGATCGGGCCGCATTTTTTTAAGCGAGCGCACTAACGCGACTCCATCCATATACGGCATGGAGAGGTCCGTTAGAACGACGCTAATTGATTTCATTTGTTGCGCGAAGATGGCGAGAGCTTCCGGACCATCATTGGCCAAGACAACGTCGTACTTGTGCTTCTCAAGAATCATTTTTGTGATGCCGAGAATGTTCGGCTCGTCGTCGACCACCAAAATCAGTTCGCCATTTCCCTGAATGGGCACGATCGAAGTTTTCGACTGTGCCAGCTTTTCTTGAATCGCAGCGGCCGGCACGAACACCTTGAATGTCGTTCCTTTACCCGGCTCGCTATAAACAGAAATGAATCCGCTGTGGCTTTTCACAATGCCGAGCGTCGTGGAGAGTCCAAGGCCGGTCCCTTTGCCAACTTCCTTGGTCGTAAAAAACGGATCAAAAATTTTATCAATCATCGCTCGCGGCATTCCACCGCCCGTGTCCGTCACACGCAACATGACATGAGGACCGGGCTTGGCGCCCGGCATCATGGACGCATAGTTTTCATCGACATTGAAGTTCTCAGCGCCAAGAGTGAGAAAGCCGCCGTTGGGCATCGCGTCCCGCGCATTAACAGAAAGATTGAGCAGCACCTGGTGCAGCTGCGTCGGATCGCCTTCGATCGACCAAAGGTCATCCGGATAACGGCCGGCGATTTCGATCATTTTCGGAAACGTCTTTTGCGCGATGTCGATCATTTCCTGAATCAAATGGCTGGGCTTGATCACGACACGTTCGCCTTCGATCCCACGCGCGAAGGTAAGGACTTGCTTGACGACATTCGCACCGCGCTTGGCACTTTCCTCGATCATGGAAATCAGGGCCGGGAGATCCTTCTCCATCGGATCGCCTTTAAGCACTTCCGTGCACATTAGAATCGGCGTGAGAATGTTGTTTAAATCGTGCGCGACTCCGTTGGCAAGCGTGCCCATACTTTCGAGCCGTTGCGCACGAAGGAGATGTGTTTCGAGTTTCTTTTGCTCGGTCACATCTGTATTTATGATCAGAATAGACTTGGGCGCGGCCAAGTCATCCCGGACAAGGGTCCAGCGACTGCGAACCGTAATAGTGCCACCGTTTTTGCAATTGTGTTTGCACTCCCCTGTCCATTTTCCATTCTCGATAACGGCGGCTCGGGCGGCAGCGGTGGAGACAGGTTCGTCTTGATAGAGAAAGGAGGCCGCTTTCCTGCCTTGGGCTTCAGCGGCCGTCCAACCGTACAATTCTTCCGCACCGTGATTCCAAAATTCCACGCGATCTTCCATATCGCGAACCATGATTGCGTCGTGCGCAAGATCTAACAGTCTTGCCTGTTGGCGCAGCCGATCTTCCGCCCGCTTTCGTTCGGTAATGTCGTTGATCAGCACCAATTTCGCGCGTCGCCCAAGCCACGTCAGCTCGTGCGAGGTCACCTCGACGTCAATCAACGCCCCGTTTTCCGTGCGGTGTCGCCATTGAGTCAAATTTTCCAAGCCAGCGGTTCCAATTTCTTCAGACAGATCATCCGTTAAATCGGAAATATCTTCAGACGGTCGAATGTCTTTCATGGTCATGATTAGAAATTCGTCTTGCGAATATCCGTAGTGTCGGACCGCGGCATCGTTCACTGCCAGAAACGCAAACGTTTCCAGATCGTAAACCCACATCGGGCTGGGATTGCTCTCGAACAATCGTCGGTAGCGTTCTTCACCTGCGCACAACGCTTCCTCTCCCCGCTTGCGCTCGATATTTTCTGCGTGCAACGATTCATTGGCGTTTGCCAGTTCAGCGGTTCGCGTTTTGACTCGCACCTCCAGTTCCGCATGTGCGTTGTGCAGATTTTCTTCCGCCTCCATGCGCCCGTGGAAACTATCCAACAATTCGGCCCGCCATCGTCGCACGCCGCGCGCAGCCGAAAACCAGGCTATAAACGATGTCCCACCGACAACTAGGGCGCCGATGATTGAGAGCAAATCTATCCGACGATCGGCTCGTAAATGTTCGAAAATAATCCAGCTAAACCAGCCGAAAGCCGTGATCCCCAGGAGACAAACGAGAGTGAGTAGCCTGAGCGGAAAACGGATGTCAGTTACCGCATCATCGCGGGCTACGTTGGGTTGAGCCGGCAATGGTTCCTTTTTAGTCCGATTTATCGAAGCGCATAATTTACTTCTGCCGGATTAGATGGCGCTATCAGAGGTCAGCCTGAAAAAGAGGACTGCCCGAAGGCCTCCAAATTCGCGTTCGCGTCTGCAGCTGGAGCAAATACCTGAAGCGTGCTTTGAAGTTGATCAAAATTGATTGGCTTTACCAAATGCGCAAGAAACCCTGCTTGCTTTGTCTTAGCGCGATCTTCTGGCATCCCGTAACCGCTCAGAGCGATGCCTCGCAGGCCATATTCCTTAGCTAACTTTCGCATTAAATCGATTCCATTTCCGTCCGGAAGCCCTAGGTCGCTGATGACCAGATCAAAGGATTGAGTGGCGGCCACGGCAAGCGCTCGCTCCACGTTTTCGGCGGTAAATACGTTATGGCCGTACCCACGAAGGAGACGCACGAGCACCATCATGGTAGGCTCATGATCCTCAATGACGAGCAGGCGCAGGCGTGGTGGCGCTGTGCGAGACCGAGATTCCGGCTCTGCGAGTGCCGGAGTTGAAAACGGCAACACCGCGGCGAGTTTAATGGTAAAGATTGCGCCGAGGCCTGGGCCAGCGCTTTCAGCCCGGATCATTCCCCCGTGCGCCTCGACGATCGCTTTCGAAATAGCTAAACCCAGCCCCAGGCCTCCGGTGGCTCGTGCTTCCCGTGTTTCTCCCTGAACGAAAGCGCGAAAAATAACGGGCAGCATTTGCTGCGTGATTCCTGTGCCCGAGTCCTCCACCGTGAGAACGAATTCGCCTGGAACCGGATTGAAGGTACGCACCGCAATTCGTCCTCCCGCTATGCTGAACTTGATCGCATTCTTGACCAGATTCCAAAAGACCTGATGGAGTCGCGTAGCGTCGCCCCGGACGTGGCGTTCGCTCGCCCTTAAATCAAAGTCCAGTTGAACGGACTTCTGTCTCGCGTCGTTTTCCACAATTTCCCTGGTGTGGGCGAGCAAGGAATGAACATCGATTGCGCCCGCTCCGACTAGCTGAAGCGTACCGCGAGCGATCTTGGTCAAATCGAGCAAGTCATCGATCAGTCGAGCCTCGAGCTGGACGTTGCGCCGAATCATACTGAGTTGCGCCCGAAGCTCCGGCTCGATGGACTCTTCTCGCTCCAAGGCCGTCGCGCACATGAGGACAGGGGTTAATGGCGTTCGCAATTCATGAGAAAGAATGGCCAGAAAGTCGTCTTTGGCGCAGTTGGCGCGTTCCGCTTCGTCTCTCGCGTGGCGAGCCTCGGCGTGCGCCAACAATGACTCATTGACCATTCGCTCCCGCTCCGCGCCTTCGGTCTGCAGTCTGATGTTAAGCTCTTCGAGCTCGCAAACCTTGCCGGCCAGTTTGTCGGTAACAACGCGCAGATGCTTGCGGGCCGACTCCCGCGCCGAAACAGAGCGGCTCGCACGCCTGCGCATGGCAAGCGCCTGATTAACTATTTGAATGACTTCTTCCGGGTTGACCGGCTTGACGATGACATGGTGGACGCCACAGGCCCTGGCCAGCTTCCGGGATTCCTCTTCGATGTAGCCCGCCGTAAAAAAAACCACGGGTGTGTGCGCGATCTTGCGATCACGTCGCAATTTGCGCACGAATTCGTAGCCATGCATCTTCGGCATGAGAATGTCGGCAATGATCAGATCGGGTTTTTGTTTGCGGACCTTTTTGAGCCCTTTCATGGCGCTGTCCGCCTCAAGCACACGGTGGCCAAGATTTGTCAGCATCCCTAAGAGGAGCTGACGATTAGCGGGACGATCATCGACGATAAGAATCGTCTTTGTCTTTACATCGACGCGGGAATGTTTGGGCACCCCTAACGATGTCTCTTCCTGTCGGAAAAGTTTCGTTTTTTGAGAATGCCGCGGCCACTCGTAGGAAGATTTTTTCATGCGCGATATCCCGAGCATTGAGTATGCAGGTAGGCATTGCGGGAACTACGGATTTTGTCGACCGCAAATCTACGGGGTATCCAGCAATCGCGTATCCGCGCGGTACGGCCGGCCGAGCCCAATCGATTCAGCAGACCACGCCCAAGCTGGACTGAAGTTGATTACTAGAAGCTGAACGAGAAACCGCCGCTCGCTCCGTTACTGTTGTAATTGCTACGGCCGACAATCCCGTCGTAGTAAATATAGACCGCGAAGGCCCGACTCAGTTGCGCGCTGACGCCCGCCCTGATTTGTGCGGCATCGCGGCCGACGGTCGGTCCGAATGCCGTCAAGATACCTCCGCCTCCGGAAACCAGGCGCGCATCGATCGGATAAGCTTGATCGTAATATTCGTGGAGCCACGCCGCGCGCGCCTCCGGCCTGAAAATCACGGACCCAGCTTTGATGTCGTAGCTGGCCCTTACCCCTACCGTACTGCGAAGTGAGTCCTCGTTCTGATCTTGTATCTCCAAGGGGACCAGCGAACCCGTCTCCGTGTACCGATCGACGTTGACGTTGGTATATTGGATGGACGCTGTCGGGCCTATGTTAAGACAACCAACTTTCCAATCGTATCCGACGGCGCCTAGAGCGTTGACTTCGTTGCCATCGGTCTTGCCCCGTGCATCACCCATGAGCGCGGTGCGCCGAATGTCATAGCTGTTCCAACCGCCACCGCCGGCAACATCGAGATAGAATCCATTGCTGAAATAGGTGGCGAACGCACCAACGTTCCCACCCTCCATCGTTAAGCGTCCGTCCCCAAACAATGTCGCGTGGCCGGTCTCGTATCCGCCGTAAATTCCGACAGCGAAATTGTGCGACAGTCGGTAATCAAGGCCCAGAATCACCGCACCGTTTGTGATTTTATAGCCGGGGGCATTTTCATCCTCATCGCCGACTTTCACATATTCACCTGAGCCGGTAACAAAGATTCCCCAGCGATTCTCAGGGGCCTGAACAAAGCCCGGTGCTGGATTCTTATCTAACATAGCGTTGCCATCGAAGTCCTTGCTATACCCCTGGCCGATCACCTGGGGCGCATATCCGGCCGCGCAAAAACCATTTGATCCTGCACGAATGTCATCCATGCGCTGGATCAAGTTCGTCCCTTGCATGGTGTCGAGGGCAAACTTGATCTCATAAATTGAAGCCAGCTCTTCCGGCGCGATCAAGCGTCCAATCGCAGTCCGGCTGGCCGGGGCCTGGATATTATTAGTGTCCAGCGTCACGGCTCCATTAATCGCCAGGGCCCGTCCATCGAGAGTAACCCCCGTGGTTAAAGTGATGCTAGTTAAGGCAACGATACTTCCAACAAACCTGGTGCCGGTGCCGAGGGTGGCTGAACTGCCGACTTGCCAGAATATGTTTTGATCCGGACCGCCAAGCAACGTGACCAAGGAGTTAGAGGCCGTGGTCAGAGTGGAGCCAATCAAGAAATGGAAGGGAGCCTTGGGATCCCCTCCGGTATTCAGGGTGAGCGTTCCGGTCAATTGAGCGGACGAATTAAAACGGTAAATCCCTGGCGTGAGGATCATGCCGCCTAAATCCATTCCCGTTAAGTTGGCCGTCGTCGTCTCGCCAGCCAGCTTCGTGTAAGCCGTAAAAGCATCGGCATGAGCTTGATTGGCCAATGCGTCATTGATGTGAATGGCCCCATTGAGCACCACTCCGGGCGGGAATCCAGTCACGGAGCTTCCGGGACTCAGCCCCAGATTCCCGGTAATGATCGTCGCGCCAGTATTGGTGACGGTTGAGCCACCTAAAATGGCAAAGTTCTCCGCCGCACCCAGTGGAACGGTTTGGGCCGCCGTCGACCAGGAGATAGCGAGTAGTGCAGAAACAGTCAATGCCGCTGCGCATGCTGCGGCCGACCTACGAATATGTTTTTTGTGTGTTGAACTGTTTTGCATGCGCCACATGCCAGCAGCGAGAGTGCTACATCTGGACGCGGTGAGTTCGTGTTTTTTGCCGGGGAAAACTACTGAGGGATTGTGATGACCAAGCTACTCAGACTAGGCTGCCTCTATCACACAGTTGCGAGAAACCTTGCGATCCGCCCGCGCTCAGTGAACCCGACAAGGGCGAGAGCCATAACGCCCGCGAACCAAGTGCCTGGTTCAGGAATATCAGGAACAGTGATAGTATCGGTATCCAGCGTAACGGCTGCATTAATCGCGATGAGTCTCCCGATAACAGTGGCCCCGCTGTTAACGGTGATGCTTTGGTCGGCAAGGACACTTCCGTAAAGCACGCTGTTGACGCCAAGCGTGGCTGAGGTGCCGACCTGCCAGAAGACGTTACTCGAACTTCCATTCAGGAACGTGATCATGGAGCCGGGATCCGTGGTCAGGGTGGTGCCGATCTGGAAATGGAAGATTGCGTTCGGATCTCCCTGCGTGTCCAGAATGAGCGTTCCGGTCAACTGAGCGGTAGTATTGAAATGGTAGACCCCGGGCGTGAGTATCATGCTGCCCAGATTCTGTCCCGATAAGTCAGTCGTAAACGTCTCGCCAACCAGTTGCCCGTAGGCGGTGGCAGCATCAGCATGAGCTTGCATGGCCAGCGTGTCATTACTGTGAATGGATCCGTTGAGCACCACTCCGGGCCCGAATCCAGTAACGGAGGTCCCGGGACTCACCCCCAGATCCCCAGTGACGACGGTCGCGCCAGTATTAGTGACCGTTGACGCGCCCAAAACGGCAAAGCTATCCGCCGCACCCAACGGAACGACTATGGCCGCCGCGGACCAAGACGTGGCGAGCAGCCCGAAAATAATCAATGCCGCTGTGTACGTTGAGGCCGACCTGTGGGCATGTTTTTTTTGCGCTGAACTATTCTGTATTTGCATGCGTCAGATTTAGCAGCGCGGATGCTACAGGTGACGCGGTGAATACCTGTTTTGGTTGTCGAGAACTACTGGAGCCGGTGCTTTTTCGCGTGAAGCTTGTTGTACTTCTGCCGTGCCGAAATGCGACCAGTGGCGAGCTTTTACGTCACGCGTCGATGATGTTATTACGGATCGCGTAGCGAACCAACGCGGCAAGGGACTCCAGGCCGAGCTTGCGCATGAGCGTCGCCCGGTGAGTTTCGGCGGTGCGTATACTGATGCCCAGGCTATTCGCGACCTCTTTGTTGCTATTACCACCGGCAAGGAGGCGCACCACATCTCTTTCACGCGAGGTCACGGCATGTTCCTGCCCGTTTTGCTTTTTCCCGGCAGAACCGGAGAGGAATTTTGCGAAAAGAATCTGGGAGATTTCGGACGTGAAAAACGGTTTGTGCTCGGCGAGCGATTTGATTGCTGCTACCAGGTGGCGACAGGCATCAGATTTTTGGATGTAGCTCTTCGCTCCTGAATCGAACAACTCCTCGATAACCTCCTCCGAGTGGTAGGCGCTAAAGATCACGACTTCTGTATTTGGCACCGTGTGCTTGATCTCGCGCAGGGCCGACAGTCCGTCCAGTTCCGGCATCGTCATATCCAAAACAACCACGTCGGGCTTTAGTTTCCTGGCCCCCTCTACTGCCTCTTGTCCATTTGTGGCAGTGCCACAGACTTGCCATCCGGGCTCTTGTTCGATCAAGGCCCGCACGCCGGTCCGCATCACTTCATGATCGTCGGCGACAAGGATTCTTAGTCGGCGCATTTATTTTCCTTGTCGTTGTGCAGCACGCGATCAACTGCGCGCAGCAATGTTGCCCGAGAATAAGGCTTGTTCAGACAGCCTTGCACTCCGATGTCAGTCAACTCGCCCGGATTGTAATCGCTATCCCGCGCGCTTGAGACAATGACCTTCGCCTTGACGTCCATCTTGCGCAGCGTTCGCGCGAGCACCAAGCCACTCATGATCGGCATAACCACATCGGTTAGCACTACATCGATCTCTTTCGATTTTTCCATGAAGAGAGCTAGCGCGGACGGACCATCGTCCGCTGCAAGAACCTTGTACCCACTCTTAGAAAGAACTACCTTTGCCACCTCTCGAATTGCCAATTCGTCATCCACAATCAGGATGGTTTCGCCGTGGCCGGTTGGAACATCCATTTGCGCCTTGGCCTCGTCCGCTTGGAAAACGCCCGCCGTGGATGGTAAGAAAATACGGAACGTCGTGCCGTTGGCAGCACTGTAAACCTTTATGACTCCACCATGACTCCTGACAATGCCGAGCGCGGACGAAAGCCCAAGACCAGTGCCCATGCCAGGTTCTTTTGTGGTGAAGAAAGGGTCAAAAATTTTTTCGACGATATCTTGCGCAATCCCAGCACCAGTATCGATGACGCTAATAAGAACGTGAGGACCTGCTTTAAGGCCTGGCGTCATCGTTGCATACTGTTCGTCGACATCGAAATTTTCGGCGGTCAGCGACAGGGTTCCCCCTTCGGGCATGGCGTCTCGGGCGTTCAGGCACAGATTGAGCAGGACCTGGTGCAGCTGCGTTGGGTCCCCCTCCACCAGGCGCAGATCTTCGGAGTAGCTCGTTCGCAGCCGCACCGTCTTGGGGAAGGTCTGTTTCGCGATCTTCGCGATTTCTTCAAGGAGGTAAATCGGTTGCAAAAGGACACGATCGCCTCCCGCACCGCGGGCAAATGTGAGTACCTGCCTTACGATATCAGCCCCGCGCGCCGCGCTCGATTCGATCGTGTTTAGAAAATTTTCACTTTCCTCCGGGGTCGGGTCGTTCCGGAGAATTGGAACCGCCATTAAGATTGGCACCAGGACGTTGTTTAGATCGTGGGCGACGCCGCTGGCCAAAGTTCCAATGCTTTCCAAGCGTTGCGTGCGCAGCAAGTGTTTCTCTACCTTTTTCTTCTCGGTAATGTCCGTGTTGATTCCCAGCACCGCGCGCGGCGTGCCGTCGTCGTTTCGAATGAGGGTCGCGCGCGAATCGACAATCACTTCACGTCCATCTTTGGCGCGGTGTTTGATCTCACCATGGAATTCGCCGCTCGCGATCAGCTGTTTGAGCAGCGCTTTACGATCGTTGGACTCGGCGAAAATCAGCTGCTCCATCGGCCGCCCGATCGCTTCATTCGCGCTCCAGCCGTAGAGACGCTCTGCACCGCTGTTCCAAACCGTGATGAGGTCACTCGTGAAATCGCGCATAATAACCGCGTCCTGTGCGCGCTCGATAATATCAGCCTGTTCGCGCAAACGTTCCTCCGTTCGCTTTCGCTCCGTCACATCTGTCCATACCCCCACCATTTGTTGCGGTTTGCCGACCGCATCGCACACGACGCGGTTCTTGTCTTCCACCCAGTGGTAACTGCCATCCCTGTGTCGAAGCCGGTATTCCATCGAATAGCTGCTGCCCTTTATGGCTTCATTCATTACCCCGACAGCTCGATCTCGATCTTCCGGATGCAAACTATCTAACCACCACTTATAAGTCATCGACTTCGCCACGGTGACTCCAAGCAAACGCTCAATATTTTCGCTCACCAGGATTGGAACGACTTTCTCATGCTCTATATTTAGGACGTAAAGAACCGCCGGGCTGTGAGCGAGTAAATGGTGCAGCTGTTGATCCGCAGCTCCCGGCTCACCTACAGCCCGCTGACGTTCGGTGCTCCGAACTTCTTGTCCAAGGTCTGCCGAGCTGGCAGCGTCAAGAACCGATTGTTGAACTGGCGCCGCCATGATCGAGGCGTGGCCGCGCGCCGCATCAGGTCCATTATTACTAGGGGAATGTTTTAACTTCTGGTTTCTCGTAGGCAAGGACCTATCGACCGTACATACTTACCGCGCCATTAGGAAAATCCTTAGACACGGTTACGTAAAAGTACTTAGGCTAACGAGTCGTGACCTTTCATTCCGCTGGACCTTCTCCCGGTACGAGCCCGGAACGCATCGCTTGACGCACCAAGCTTGGAATATCGTTAATTCCCAGACGTTGCATCAATTGCGTGCGATGCGCTTCGACGGTCTTAACGCTTAATTTCAAAAGAAAGGCGATTTCCTTTGTATTATTGCCCTCCGCAATCAGTTGCAGGATTTCACGTTGCCGGGAGGTCAATTTCGCTAATGGATCGTATCGAACACCAACCTTCTCCATATCCCCGGGGGTCAGGTGTTTGGAGATAGTCGGGCTAAAGTAAAGTTCCCCGTCTGTGACCCCTTTGATGGCAGCTTTCAGCTCGGAAACGGCATCCTCTTTAATCAAATAACCGCGAGCCCCGGCCTGCATAGCCTGCACGACATACTCGTGGTTTGCGTGCATCGACAGGACAATCACCATCGCATTTGGGAATTCCTTTGTGATGCGTGCGATTGCCTCCAAGCCGTTCAATTTCGGCATGGCAATATCTATTAAGATCACGTCCGGCCGGTGCTTCTTGAACAAGTCGAGGGCTTGACGACCGTCACTGGCTTCGGCCACGACCTCGACCGCCGGAATCTGCTTTAGAAGCGCGCGAAAGCCGGCGCGGACAAGTTGGTGATCATCGGCCAGCAGAATCCGGGTCTTTTTCCTGGAGGGGTCCAGCATACTTTCTTAAGTCAAAGTGCTGCGGGCATGACCGTGTTCGGCTTGATCAGCCTCCAACCCAGATTTAAACGGACCGTAACTTCGCTAAAATTGTGAAAACCGACCGGCTTCACAATGTAGTTTGCGGCTCCGAGTCGACGACATTCACCGATATCGCGTTCCCGAGTCGAAGCAGTAAGAATGATCACGGGAATGTCGCGGGTGCGCTCGTCGGCTTTGAGTCGGCGCAACACCTCCAGCGGCCCAACTCTTGGCAGGTTCAGATCCAGCAAAACGACCCGAGGATGTGGATCGCCGCGACGGGTGGCGTAGGCGCCAGTCCCAAAGAGAAAATCCAGACCTTCTGCTCCGTCGTGGACCACATGCACTGGATTTGTGATCCCGGCTTGGGTGAAAGATTGCTTCGTCAGCTCGACATCCCGCGGATTATCTTGCACGAGCAGGATTTCCACCGTCTGCTCCGCTTCGTTGTCCTTACTGGCTTGTTCAAAAAGGGTTGAAACCGAAAGTTGTAAGGCCCGAGCAAGTTTCTCGACGCTGTCCATCGACGGATTCCGCACTCCTCGTTCAAGGTCGGAAACATAAGTCCGATGAAGAGCAGCACGGTAGGCGAGTTCTTCCTGCGAGATGCCTAGCGAGGTTCGTTGTTTCTTGATGGCCATCCCCAACAAGATTTTCAAATCAATCGTAGCCATGATTTGCGACATCTTACCGGCACACGCCACAGACAATGAGTGACAGTAGACAATCGACGACAAGATCATGCGGATTCGGATTTCCACGTCTTACTACGACTTTTCGAAACCGAAGTTCGTAAGAATCCTCGTGACGCCGAAAATGGTTGAATAACGCCGAGTCTCTCACACGGCCATACTCGCCTCCCGGTTGTCAGTGGAAATGAGGAGAAATCTTAAATCAGGCCGGAAAAACCCTTACATCGACAATCTCGGACTCAAAGGAATCCCCTATCGCTCGGCCGAGACCAATCCATTGCGAATCGCATATCGCACCAGGCCGGGAATGTCATGGATGTTCAATCGGTCCATGAGTTGCAGCCGGTGCGATTCGACCGTCTTAATACTGATGTCCAGTTGCGCTGCGATCTCCTTCGCATTTTTTCCCTCGGCAATTGATTGTAAAATCTCCCGTTGACGCGAGGTCAGCTGCTCGAGCGCGGTGACGGCTCCGCCAACACGTTGCAAGTAATCGTCGATCACGGTGCGCGAAATGGACGGGCCGAGGTAGATCTTGCCCTGAATCACTGAATTAATTGCCAGCTCCAGCTCTGCGGTCGCCGAATCCTTCAGCATATAGCCGGAGGCGCCTTCCCGCAGTGCGCGAATGACATATTCTTCACTCGCATGCGCTGAAAGGATGATCACTTTTACGCTCGGAAAATCTTTCGTGATTCGCGGCAGCGCCTCTAATCCTCCAAGCTCCGCCATGGCAATGTCCATCAGCACAATGTTTGGCAACTCCGATCGCACCAACTCCAGCGCCTCTCGCCCCGTGCCAGCTTCGCCGACAACTTCGATGCCAGGCAGCTTTTCCAAGAGCGCGCGGATGCCCGCGCGCACCAGCGCATGATCGTCCGCCAACACAACGCGAATGGCGCTCACGCAGTTTCCGGGGAGAGAGGTTCGACGGACACCAGCGGAAACCACGCCCGGATTTCGGTGCCCCGGCCGAGGGCAGAGTGGATCTCGAGACCGCCGCGCACGAGCAACGACCTTTCCTTCATGCTCACCAGGCCGAGGGTGGAATGTTCCGGAGCCCTTTGCTGCATCACCACTGGATCGAAGCCGGCGCCGTCGTCGCGCACACTCAGCCAGAGGCGCTCCGCCTCACGCCACAGCTCGACAGAGACACTCTTCGCGCCCGAGTGCCGGATGATGTTGGTGATCGCTTCCTGCGCGAGGCGAAAACAAGTCGTTTGGGCGGCCGGATCGATCTCCAGGCCGTTGACGTCGGCGGTGAAGGTCGCGCGCAATTGGGCGCGCTGCGCCTGCTGGTCCACCAGCCAGCGCAACGTGGGGACAAGTCCCAGCTCGTCGAGCAGCGGCGGACGCAGATTTAGCGAGAGTTCTCTCACCTGTTTGAGCAGGCGATCAAGAAGCTGGACGCTATCATCGAGCCGGCCGATGGCTCCAGCGGGCAAATCCGGGGTGATCATCTTCAAATTGATCTTGGCCGCGCTCAGGGTCTGGCCGATCTCGTCGTGCAATTCCCGCGCAAGGTGACGCCGTTCCTCTTCCTGAATGCGGAAGATCTGGCGAGAGAGAATCCGCAACTCACGAGCCGCCAGACTCACTCGCGCTTCGCTTTCAGTTAAGGACCGCTCCGCGCGGCGGCGTTTCACGAGATTAGCACCCAAACCGGTTATAAGCAGTCCTTGCAGAAGGCAGATCGAAACACCGGCTGTGATCCACGCCCAATAGCGATCCCACGCCGTCGGCTCGCGGAATAAGACCGTGCTACCTGGCGGCAGTAGTTTCTGGTCGATCTTCCACCGCTGGAGCTCGCGCCAGTCGTAATGCGGAGGCAGGCGCTCGATCATGGTTGGAGGAAAACTGGATGCCGGTTCGCCACGCAAAATGCGAATCGCGATCCGCCCAGCTTCCTTCCCGACGCGCTCGCTCTGGTAAAGGCGCCCACCCACAATCCCGACGCCCAGTTGATGCTCGAAAATGGAATTGATCGGAGCATTCGCAACGGCATGGAGGCGTCGCAGCGACTCGTCGGCATTGAGGGTCACACCTGCAGCATCGCGCAGCAGCAGGAGAAAAAAAATGTAGGAGTCTGGCGGCAACTTCGAGACCCGCTCCTGCATTTGCTTGAAGGAGAGATCGCTGAAGTAAGTGAAGTTAATCCGGCCTGCGAGTGGTTCGGCTGCCTCTTGAAACACGCCCTGCCAAAGACGTTCGAGGGGCGTTGCGCCCACGATGACCGCGATATTTTTTGTCGCGGGCGCGATTTGCAACATGTCTTCAAGCAAGCCGGGAATTTCATATACCTGCCCGACGTAGGCCGCGTTCTTCTCAAGTGCGCCCGGCGGCAGTAACCGGCGATCGGCTGAAGCGTAAAGGATGGGAGTTTCCGGAAAAAGACGGTCGCGATAAGTTGCCACGAAGATGGATGCGGGTCCTCCGATCGGCACGACCAGGTCGGGCTGCCATTTAGCCTGGCGCTTTTGCAGATAATCAACAATCGCCTCCTGCATCTCGCGGTCGGGATAACGCGCCATGTCCAGCGAGACCTCGTCGAGATCGACGCGGTCACCCATCTTGCCCGCCAACTCGGTCTCGAACGCCCCGGACTCGACCGTGAAGGGCGGCGAAGCACTGCCAAAGGAATGGACCAGGAGAACACGCTTCGGCTCCGCCGCGACCGCGTTGCTCGTGAAGAGTAACGGGATTAGCGCAGCGATCGCGATGACCAGAAACAACGGCGCACCCCGCATTTTCCGGGCATCACGTAGCCGTAACCCACCGCCTAATTCCGCCATCGCGATATCCATCAAGACCGGATTGGACAGCTTCGACTTCACTGATGCAAGCGCCTCTCGCCCCGTACCAGCTGCGCCGACAACCTCGACACTAAGAATCTTCTCCAGCAGTGCGCGAATACCAGCACGGACGAGGGCGTGATCGTCCGCCAGAGCAACACGCGAGTCAGATTCATTTTCCAATCACGCGGCCTTCCCGCTCCGGCAAAGGCATCAAAGGCAGAGACACTTCAACCGTCGTCCCGTTGTTTGGTGACGAGATGATTTTTGCTCGAGCATCGACCAAGACAGCGCGTTCTTTTATTCCGACCAGGCCGAGTCCAACCGCTTGGGCTTGCACAGCATCGGCGTCAAACCCCCTGCCATTATCGCGCACCTGCAACCGCAGGTTTCCGTTTTCGCAACGAAGATCGACATCGATCCGCGTTGCATTTGCGTGACGCACTGCGTTTGTGATCGCTTCCTGGCCGATTCGAAAACAAGTTGTCTGAATCTCCGCATCCAGATTCTCCGGCACATTCTTCGCGGACAAATGCACGGCCACCGATGCATGGCGCCCCTGTTGATCGAGCAATGAACGGAGCGCGGGAACTAATCCCAAGTCATCCAGCATCGACGGGCGCAAATCGAGCGAAATCTGCCGCACTTGGCCAAGCAACTTTTCGAGAATTGCAGCGGTTTCGTCAATTCTCTTCGATTTCGCACCATCCGATTCCTTTGTCGCAGCGTCTAAATTGATCTTTGCCCCTGTCAGCGCTTGACCGATTTCATCGTGCAATTCACGCGCAAGATGCCGGCGTTCCTCTTCCTGGACCTTAACCCGACGCCGCGAAAGAATCTTCAGTTGCCTGTGAGCCTCCTCCAAATCTTTCTCAGCCAGCTTGCGCTCGGTGATATCCTGAAAGCAATTCATAGCTCCTACCAGTTCTCCTTTACCATTTCTCAAAGGAGCGATATTCACCAAGGTTGTTATGCACGATCCGTCGGGCCGCTCGATCACTACTTCCAGATCGTGGGCCGGGACTCCAGTCCGGAGCGCTTCCGCCATTTTCGATTCCTCGTGGGGCACGAGCTTGCCCTCGGGAGAATAAAGGCGCAAAGAGGCGCAATAACGCTGCGCTGTATCCCCCAGTTTTGGCTCGCGTCCCCATAGTTCCACGGCGCGATGGTTGTAGATCTGAATTATCCCAGACGTGTCGCACACATAGACGGCTACAGGCATCAATTCCACCAACCGGCGAAATCGCTGCTCGCTTTCACCCAATGCCGCCGTCCTCTGCAGCACCTTCTTTCTAAGTGTGCGATTCCACACGGTCAGGCCCGCGATAATTAGGAGCGCCGCCACTACCGTGTAGCCCGCGTAGGTAAGATATTGTCCAATCCTGTTTATCGTGCGGCCGAACCATTTCTCATTGATTTGGTTTAACTCGTCGGGTTCGATGGCCGCGAAACCCTCCGACACCGTGCGGAGCAGCGCCGTATCTCCTTTGCGCACGGCGCGTCGGAGTTCGTCATGGAACATCGGCACCGAATGCCGAAACTCACCCTCAATGCCCGCCTTATTTAAAAGATAAAGTGCCGACGGGTTATCGATCACAAAGACGTTGATTTTGTGCTGCTTCGCCGCATCGATCATCGCGTCGTAATTTTGAAACAGGATCACGGTCGTCACCCCGTTCGCCTTGAGCTTGTCAAGATGCTGGTCGCCTGCCTTGACCCCCACCGGAAATCCTTTCAGCGACGCGATATCGGTAATACCGGAAATGTCGTTGCGAAAGAAGACCGACGCTTCGATCGGGGTATAGGCCGGAGTGAAATCAAAGTACTCCCGGCGCTCAGGCGTCTCGACGATGGAGTCGATCACGTCGAACTCGCCCGCGCGCATGCGCCGCAACGCTTCGCCCCAGTCCATTGCCTGAATCTCGACCTTAATCCCCGTCTTCTTTTCCCACGCCAGCCATTGATCGATCACGATGCCCTGCAACTTGCCTTCGTCCGATTGAAACGAGTAGGGCGCATAGACGTTATCCGTCACCACCCGGATGGTTCGCGGCGTCTCGATGGTCGTCTGCGCCACGGCGCCGAACGAAACCAATGCCAGCATGAGCAAGGCGAGCCCCAGGCCGGCCGAGTCGCGCCTATAGAAGTCCCTCGACCGTCGCCCGTTTCGGCCTGGCGCCCCTCCGCGATTCGCTCTGGGGAGCATGCTCTTAATAGTACAGTACAATCGAAATTCAGGCCTGCGCGGCCTTTAACAAACTGCATTTTTGCCGAAATTTACGACGCTGTTTTCCGATCGAACTTGAAGCGCGGTATCAGGCAGCGAAGACTTCGAGAAACGCGACTTCGAAGGCAAGAGCTTCCTGAATGTTGCGGCCGAGATTATCCCGCAATCCTTCTAGTCGCTGGATCCGCTTTAGCACTTCCGGCACGGTGAAGCGTTCCGCCAGAGCGGCGGTTTCCTTTTTTGCCGCGGGCAAATCGCGCCGCGAAATTTTCGTACAGGCGCGCAAAATATCTGTCCACCATTCGAGCAAGACTTCAACCAGCATCGCGCGACGCTGAATGTAAAGACTCTCGGTCAATGCCTTGTAATAATCTTCGCGATCGTCCAGCCAGGCGCCATCGGTCGAATTCCGGTAACGCGCTTCCTCGCTTTTCAAAGCCTCGGAGGTTTGCGTTTTGATTTCTTCGCGCACTTTTCCCAGCAACGACTGCATTCCTTGGCCGATACGATAAGATTGCTGGACACCCCATTTTGTTTCTCGCGCGGAGTCGCGAAGTAATTCCACTAGTTCAGCGCGCTCCGGCATTTCAATTTCTTCGCCGTTCGCCGCCAGCGGAATAGAAATGCAACGCGATACAATCGTGTCCGGCAACGCTTCCGGCAGCGAGCTCAACAAAAGCAACAATGAATTGGCGGGTGGTTCTTCCAGCGTTTTGAGAAATGCGTTCGCCGCCTGTGGCTGCAACCGGTCCGCTTCGACGATGATTGCCACTTTGCGACGGCCTTCCGCAGCACGCATTTGAAGTCCGTGTTCCAGCTCGCGAATCTGTTCGATCAAGATCCGTCGCGATTTCGATTCCGGTTCGGCCACAAAAATCTCCCACGCCTTCGATGAAAAAACGTCGTCGGCATCCGTCCCGTTGACGGTGCTGGCCAATTCCGCGGCCACTTGCCGTTTACCGCTCCCGGCCGGCCCTGAAATCAAATAGGCGTGGCCCAAACGTTTTTGATCGTGCGCGCGCCGCAAAAGCCCAATCGCTGATTTGCGAGTGAAAGCCATATCAATCCGCAGGCTTCACCAGATTTGGAAAACGCCAACAGAGCGTTTCCCAAATTTCCTTCTCGATCTCGTGCGGCGACTGCCAGCCCTTTACCACGATAACTCGGTCTCGCTGCCACTTGGCCAGCTCCAGATAACCGTCGCGAACCTGCTCATAAAACTCGTCCGATTGTTGTTCCATCCGGTCCGGCCGCCGCGGCTGTTTCATTCGGGAGCGCGCCGTTTCGAGGTCGACATCAAGCCAAAATGTAATGTCGGGAACACAATCACCGACAGCGAACGTGTTTAATTGTCGCACAATCTTTCGATCCAGTTTGCGCGCGACGCCTTGATAAACAGTCGTGGAATCGAAAAAACGGTCCGCGATTACGCATTTGCCGCTATCCAACGCGGGCTTGATCACCTCACGGACCAGCTGACTTCGGCTTGCCTCAAAAAGAAGCAGTTCCGTCTCCGGAGTCATCCCCGCGCTTTGCGGCGCGAATTGCAACAGCTCGCGGATCGATTCGCCAATCGGCGTGCCGCCCGGTTCGCGGGTGATGAGAAATGGAACGCCCAGTATCTCGAGACGGGTGGCCAGCAATTGCACCTGGGTCGATTTTCCACAACCCTCCGAGCCTTCAAATGTGACAAAAGGCAGATGCGCCATGAGCTCGAATCTTCAAACAAAGATCGACAATTGTCGAACCGCGTTAAATTGAAGCGATGAAGAATTTCTGGCTCGTGAAACAGGAACCATCCGATTACTCGTGGTCAGATTTTGTTGCCGATGGCAGCACAAGCTGGACCGGCGTCCGGAATTTCGCGGCGCGCAATAACCTTCGCCGGATGTCGAAGGGCGACGAAGTTTTGTTTTATCATAGCGGCGAAGACAAAGCGGTGGTCGGCATCGCCAAAGTCGCGCGCACTGCTTACCGCGATGCGACGGCGAAAGAGGGTGATTGGAGTGCAGTCGATCTTGCCCCGGTCAAAGCGCTACCGAAGCCGGTCACGTTACGCGAAATCAAAGCAAAACCGGCGCTCAACAGCATTGCGCTCGTCCGACAATCCCGTCTCTCGGTCATGCCCCTGGCCGCCAAAGACTTCAAGTTCATCGTCCGGATGGCGTTGTAGCAGTCGAACCGGCTACAGTTTGCGCTTGTTTGCACGGGTAGCGGGGTCGAAAATTTGGGAAAATGACATCGGCTGTGGCCACGCAGTTTCTGCCCGTTGTCGCCGCGGCGAGTGCGACCAAGGATTCTTTGGTCGTTTCTATTCACGATGTTGCCCCCGCCACGCAACTGACCGTGGACAAGATTGTTTCTGAGCTGACAGCAAAAGGCATCCGGCACTGCTCGCTTCTTGTCGTTCCCGATTACCATCACCAGGGCGCATCGATGCAAGATCGACAATTCGTTTCCTGGCTGCGCAACTTGGAAGCGGCTGGGAACGAGATCGTCATTCATGGATATTTTCACGAGCGACGGCCGCAAGCGCACGAACGCTTGCTCGAGAAATTCGTGACCCAATTCTACACTCAGGGCGAAGGCGAATTTTACGATCTTGGATACGACGAAGCGTTTCGGCGAATCAAGACGGCCCGCGACGAGTTTCTCGCATCTGGATTCAGGCCGCGCGGTTTCATCGCGCCCGCATGGTTACTGAGCGGTGAAGGAGAGCGTGCCGCACGCGATGTGGAAATAGAATACACCACTCGCCTCCGAACAGTGCGCGATCTCCGCACAGGCGACACGTTTCCGGCGAGATCGCTGGTTTATAGCGTTCGCAAAAGTTGGCGGCGTGCGGTCAGTCTGGCTTGGAACGCAACGCTGAACCGCGCCCTCGAGAGCAAACCGCTCGTGCGTCTGAGTGTTCACCCGCCCGATTTTTCGCATCCGGCCATTTGGCGGCAGATTGGCGATCTTATCAGTAAGATGGACGGGCGAAGGACGCCAATGACCTACCAGGATTGGATCGGAGAGCAGCGCCTCAAGCGCGGCCTCTAAATATATATGAGCAAATGTGACCTTCACATTCACTCACGCTTCAGCGCCCGCTCGGAAGAATGGCTTTTCCGCCGATTTGATTTTCCCGATTCCTATTCCGACCCGCGTGAGCTCCATCGACAGCTGCTCGAACGCGGAATGGATTTCGTGACCGTCACCGACCACGACACAATCGACGGTTGTTTGAAGATCCGCGATCTGCCGAACACGTTCATCAGCGAGCAGGTGACGACTTATTTTCCGCAGGATCCCTGCAAGATTCACATCCTGGTCTGGGGCATCACCGAAAAGCACCACGATGATATCGTTATCATTCGGGACAATATTTTTGCGCTGCAGCGCTATTTACAGAGCGGCCAAATTGCGCACGCGGTCGCGCATCCGCTCTACAGCGTGAATGGCAAACTCGAAGCGTCGCATCTCGAACGACTGATTTTGCTCTTCAAACATTTCGAGGGCGTCAACGGCTTGCGTGACACGCTCCTGAGCGAGCTGGCGCAGGAACTCTTTGCGTCGTTGACGCCGGAGAAGATCGAGAAGTTCGCGGAGCGACACAATCTCGAGCCGACCCATCGCGAGCCATGGAAAAAGATTTTGGTCGGAGGCTCGGACGATCACGGCGGACAATTCATCGCCTCGGCTTTTACCGAGACACCGCCAGCGGATTCAATCGAAAAATTTTTGACTCACATCCGGACCGGCGCTTGCCAGGCCCGCGGTGAAGGCGGCACGCCGCTCGCGCTCTCGCACGGATTTTACAACACCCTCGCTTGTTTCATTCAGGACCATTTCCACGAAAAGCTCGGGCCAAGCGGCGCGCTGATCGAGCAAATGTTCTCGCGATTTATGGAAGGCCGCGACCCAACGGAGTTGACGCTGAAGGACAAAGCGAGCGTGTTCGCGCAAGGAGTACTTTCCGGAAAAATATTCGAGATGATGAAGCCAGCGAACATGTCGCTCTGGAACGAACTCTCGAGCCAGTTCCAGCAGGCGGAAGTGAAAGCGAATCTCGCATCCGAGCTCCAGGGTGGGTCGGGGCCGGAGCGACGGACTTTTTTGATGGCGAATCTCGTAGCCGAACAGCTCGCCTTTCGTTTTTTCCAAAAATTCGTCCAGCAAATCAGCACAGGAAACATGCTCGAAAGCGTGCAGGCGCTGACCGCGATCGCGCCGATCCTGATCGTCCTCGGGCCCTACATCTACGGCTTTCATAGCCAGGCGCCCTCACGCAAATGGTTGCAAAAAATTTTCCAGGAGCTGACCGGAAAAATCCCGGACGCTTTGCAAAACAACAAGCGCGCCTGGTTCACCGACACGCTCGAAGACGTCAACGGCGTGGCCACGACCATTCGCAAAATGACCGCAGCCAGCGCGGTCGCCGGAAAAGAGTTGATCGTCATCACGTCGCGCAACGAACTGACGGTGGATGATATCCCGATCAAGAATTTCAAGCCGATCGGCGAATTTGAGTTGCCCGAATACGAGCTGCAAAAGCTGAGTTTCCCACCGATTTTGCAAATGCTCGATTACATCCAGCGGGAACGATTCAGCGAAGTCATCATCAGCACGCCCGGACCGATCGGTCTGACGGCGCTGCTCGCGGCCAAAATGCTCAACCTCCGAACAAGCGGGATCTATCACACGGATTTTCCGCAATACGTCCGCATTCTAACGGAAGACAGTTTTCTCGAAAGCGTGACCTGGCGTTACATGCACTGGTTCTATAACCAGCTCGATACCGTCTTCGTGAACTCGGAGGAATATCGGGACAGCTGGGTCAAGCGCGGGTTTGATCCGGAGAAATTGAAAATCTTCCCGCGCGGACTCGACACCCAACTGTTTCACCCCACCCGGCGCGATCCCGCGTTCTTCGAAAAGTTCGGCGCCAAGAACGGACAGATCCGATTGCTTTATGTGGGTCGCGTTTCGCGGGAGAAGGATCTCGATCTTTTAGCGGAAGCTTACCGGCGTTTGCGCGACGAAGGATTGTCGATTCAACTTTGCGTCGTCGGCCACGGACCATATTCGCGTGAGTTTTCCGAATCGCTTCCGGAAGCTCTGTTCACCGGATATTTGACCGGCCAAGAACTGGCTGCCGCTTACGCGTCGGCCGATATCTTCGTTTTTCCGAGCACCACCGACACGTTCGGCAACGTGATCATTGAAGCGCAAGCCTCCGGCGTCCCGGTGATCGTCTCCGATTCGGGCGGGCCAAAAGAATTGGTCGAGAACGATCGCAACGGCTTAATCACCAAATCGCACGACGTCGAAGATTTGACCCGTGCAATTCGGGAACTCGTTGCCGATCCGGAGCGACGAAAGCGTATGGGCGCCGTCGCTCGCGAAAGCGTCATTAATCGCACCTGGCCGAACGCTTTTCGGAAATTCTGGGCGGCGACCGAAGTATAATTTAACTCGGCAACGGCGGCGGAATTGCGGGCGGCGTTGGCGACGACTCAGGCATCGCAGCCCAGACATCATAATCTGGACCGAATTGCCGAATGAAACGCAGACCGAACGAGCGGAAGAAGACAAAGATGGGCAGCAAAATCACCGTCCCGACATACGGCAACGATGCAAGGCAGCAGGTCGCGCATGTCGCGATTCCGCCAATCATCCCCGCTCCTAGGAAAAGACAAATCGAAAACAAACAAAACAAGACGAAGTAGCCACCGTTGTCCAAAACCAATCGGGCAACTTGAGGAAAGGCTTCCACCGCACGACAACGGCGAATGTACATCACCGGCACCATGAAATAGCTGGTCACACCGAAAAAGAGTGCGAAGCAAATCCACAAGATGAAAAGGAAAAGGAAAAAAATTACCAACAGAGCAATTATTGTGTGGCTGCCATGACTCTGGCTGAACAGTTGAAAGGGAACCCAAACCAACAAGAAGAGTAATCCAAAAAAGACGAACGAGACGAGCATCACGACGAGAAGAAAAAGAAAATAACTATTTCCTTCGCGGCGATACTCGCGCCACGGTCCGGCGATTGCCGCGCGATTTCGAACAACGCAGTCAGTAAAAATAAAACTGCCACGCGCTTTTAGCCATGAGAAGACGACGATCAAGGCGACCACCACGATACCACCAGCAACAATCACGATTGCCAGCCACGGCTTCCATTGGTCCCAATCAGCCGAGCCAAAGTTTGGATTCGCCTGGTGCGGCGGAAAACCGCCCACTGGAAAATTGAAACCCATACCGGCAAAATGCCCGGACAGAAACGCGGCGAAACCAATCACGAGCCATTTTTCGAAGCTGAATGGTTGAAACAGGATTTTCTTTGTCAGCTCGAACGCTTCGCCGAATGGTTTGAGGATCTCGATCTTCGGTTCGCCGCCGTTCACGCCACGATTTGAGCGGGTTAAGAAATTTTGATCAAGCTCTCACTGCGCATCCGCGCATTTTGTGTAGGGTGCAGCCATGGAGCGCGGGATTTCTCGCCGATATCCGATTGGGGCCGAACTAATCGGCCCAAACCAAATCCATTTCCGTCTCTGGGCGCCGAAAGCCCAGGCTGTCGATGTTGTGTTGGAAGAAAGCGCGAGAAAGGATGCAAAGCGCACATTTCATCCGCTCGTCCGCGAAGAGGGCGGCTATTTTTCGGGCAGTGCGAAGGTCGGCGCCGAAGGCCTCTACCGCTTTCGCGTAAACAACGCCGAGCATTTTCATCCCGATCCGGCGTCGCGATTTCAACCCCACGGTCCACACGGGTCTTCGTGCATTGTCGATCCCGCGCAGTTCGCGTGGACGGATTCAAAATGGCGCGGTGTGAAAATGAAGGGGCAAATCATTTACGAAATGCACGTTGGCACTTTCACCAAAGAAGGAACGTGGCACGCAGCGTCGGAACAACTGGCCGAACTGGCACGCATCGGAATCACAGTTGTTGAAATGATGCCAATCGCCGATTTCCCGGGAAATTTCGGATGGGGCTACGATGGAGTTAATCTTTTCGCGCCATTTCACCTCTACGGAACGCCGGATGATCTGCGCGCCTTCGTGGATCGCGCGCACTCGTTAGGCCTGGCTGTTATTCTCGACGTTGTCTACAACCATTTCGGTCCGGACGGAAATTATCTTGCAATTTATTCGGACGATTACCTCATCCGCGAACAGGAAACCGACTGGGGCGATTCAATTAATTTCGATGGGCCGAACTCGACACCGGTCCGCGAATTTTACATCACCAATGGCCGTTACTGGATCGACGAATTCCACTTTGACGGCTTCCGCTTCGACGCGACCGATGCGATCCATGATAAATCGGACCAATATATCATCGGCGCGGTCGGTCGGGCCGCCCGCAAAGCCGCTGCTCCGCGCTCGATCATTTTAATCGCCGAAAACGAGCGGCAGGTTACCAAGCTCATCCGCCCCCGCACTGAAGGCGGCGACGATCTCGATGCGGTTTGGAACGACGATTTCCATCATAGCGCCGTCGTCGCACTGACCGGAAGGCGGGAAGCGTACTACAGCGATTTTCTCGGCACGCCGCAGGAATTTATTTCCGCAGCCAAATACGGTTATTTGTTTCAAGGACAACCCTATTTCTGGCAAGAAGCACCGCGCGGCACGCCGACTTTCGGTTCTCCCCCTCAGGCGTTCGTCGCCTTCATTGAGAACCACGATCAAGTTTCAAACACGGCGACGGGCGAACGCCTGCGATTTCAAAGCTCGCCTGGCCGCTACCGCGCCATGACGGCGCTGCTTTTGCTCGGACCATGGACGCCGCTCCTTTTTCAAGGCCAGGAGTTCGGCGCCTCCACCCCGTTCATATTTTTCACCGATGTGGGCGATGGTCAGATGCGCGAGTCAATTCGCAAAGGGCGCTTCGCATTTCTGGCGCAGTTCCCTTCCCTGGCAACAAAGGAAGTGCAGGAACGTTTACCGGTACCTTCCGATCCGACATCGTTTGTCAGCTGCAAGCTTGATTTTAGCGAGCGCCAAAAAAACCAGGAGCTTTACGATCTCCATGTCGATCTTTTGGGGCTGCGCCGCGAAGACTCGCGTTTTCGCGAACAGAAAACAAACGGCGCGGACGGGGCGGTCCTCGGTCCGGCCAGTTTTCTCCTGCGTTACTTCAGCGAGGATAACCGGGACGATCGACTTTTGGTGGTCAACTTTGGCGAAAGTCGCGAACTGAACCCGATTCCCGAGCCATTGCTCGCACCGCCACTCGGTTTGGAATGGGAAACTATTTGGTCGAGCGAATCGGCGCGCTACGGCGGGTCTGGAACCGCAACCGTGGCCACGCAAGACAAATGGACCGTACCGGCGGAGGCGACGGTGGCGTTGCGTTTGGTGCCCGAGAAAGAGCCGAGAAAGCAACCGGCGCGAAGGAAGTTCGGATGATCCAGTTTCCAATCGACCGCAAGCATCGATGAACAAGCAATTTGAAACGATCGGGCCCGTCATCCGTTCGATGCCGTGGGACGGAACGCGAATGTCCCGCGAGCTTTTGCTAACTCGCGAATGGCTCGTGACCAACGGACTTGGCGGGTACGCGTCCGGCACCGTTTCCGGCGCAGTCACGCGTCGCTATCACGGATTGCTCATCGCGGCGCTGCCGGCTCCGCTCGGACGGATCGTGATGTGGAATCACGTATCTGAATTTCTCCGCTTCAGTGACGACGACGTCGTTTCGCTCGGCGCGGAAGAACGCGCCGGCGGACAGCTCGATTTGAAAGCTGCCGATTTTTTAACTGAGTTCCGCCTCGAAGATGGGCTCCCCGTTTGGACTTATCATGTTCGCAATGTCGTGGTCGAGAAGCGCGTGTTGCTGCCTCACTTGCAGAACACGGTCCATGTCAGCTATCAAGTGATCTCGAAAGGAAAGCCGCCGCGACTCGAGTTGCGTCCGGCGTTTCATTTTCGGCATCATGAAGCGCCGGTCGATTCGGAACTGGCCGCGCCTTACAAACTTACGGCGGTTGATGGTCGTTACGAAATCGCCGCGGCCCGCCGAAAACTACCGCCGCTTCGTATGCAGCTGCACGGCCGGGAAACTGCGTTCACCATTGCTCCAGCCAAAATTCCTCAGGTCGCTTATCGGATTGAGCAGCAGCGTGGTTATGCCTTCGAAGGCGAGCTCTGGAGCCCGGGATTCTTTCGTGTCGATCTGACCGAGCAAAGCACGGCGACGTTAGTGGGGTCAACCGAGCCGTGGGATATCGTCAACGTCCTGAGCCCCGAAGATGTTCTCGCGGCTGAGCGCGAACGCCGCGCCCGCTTGCTTCACGGCGCGATTCCAAAGGTGCGCCAAAGTTTTCCAGCCGAGCTGGTTTTCGCCGCGGATCAATTTGTCATCACGCCGGCGGGGCGGTTCGAAGAAGCCGCGCGCGCACACGCCGCCGGCGACGAAGTCCGCACCGTCATCGCCGGATATCACTGGTTCACCGACTGGGGACGCGACACAATGATCAGCCTCGAAGGCCTGACTTTGATCACGGGGAGATTGCTCGAGGCCGGTTACATCCTGCGCACGTTCGTGCATTACGTCCGGGACGGTCTGATTCCGAACATGTTTCCCGATGGCGCCAAGGAAGGCAAATACAACACCGCCGACGCAACGCTGTGGTTCTTTCACGCGCTCGGCCGTTATTTCGAGCGAACCGCCGACCGCACAACATTGCAGCTTCTTCTCCCGACGTTGATCGACATCGCCGAACATCATTTGCGCGGCACGCGGTTCAACATTCATGTCGACCCAAACGACGGTCTGCTCGCACAAGGCGAGGATGGTTATCAACTGACCTGGATGGACGCCAAGATGGGGGACTGGGTGGTCACACCGCGCCGCGGCAAGGCGGTGGAGATCAACGCACTTTGGTACAACGCACTTTGCCTACTCGCGAATTGGTTGCGCGAAAATGGCGATGACGCTTCCGCGCAAACCTACGACCAGCATGCGGAACGCGCGCGCGTTTCGTTTAATAATCGATTCTGGTATTCAGAGGGCGGTTATCTCTACGACGTTGTCGATGTTGACGGTGGTTCCGATTCCGATCCTTCTTGCCGGCCAAACCAACTCTTCGCCATTTCGCTCGATCACCCGGTGCTCGATGCAAAACACTGGAAATCCGTGGTCGAGGTTGTAGAAAAAAAATTGGTTACGCCGGTCGGCCTGCGCACGCTTTCGCCGGACAGTCCCGATTACAAACCGATTTATTCGGGCGATTTGCGTTCGCGCGACGGCGCATATCATCAGGGCACGGTTTGGGCCTGGCTCATCGGGCCATTCATCGACTCTTGGCTGAAAGTTCATCCTCTTGATCGGGCGGCCGGTCGCAAATTTCTTGAAACTTTCCCGGTCCATCTCAGCGACAACGGCATTGGTACGATCAGTGAAGTTTTTGACGCGAGCGAGCCGCACCACGCCGGCGGCTGCATCGCGCAGGCCTGGAGTGTGGCGGAAGTTTTGCGCGCCTGGTCCAAGACAGCGTGACCGTCTTTCAAGATCGGCAACGGCAAGATCGACAATCAGTTGCGACACTCGCCGGGCTGCGCTGGTGCGATTCTATTATTGATGCCTGAAACGGAAACCGCCGAAGAACGATGCAGCGGATGGATAAGATCGACATTTCTTGTAGCCGTCGCCCTGTGGGCGACGCGCGCGCTTCGCACAGCGAAGCGGCTACAGCAAAGCAGCTACAATTTTGTGCGTCCTGACAATGCTTGTTGCAGCGTCAGTTCGTCGGCTGATTCCAAACCCGCGCCCGCGGGCAAACCGCGCGCAATGCGCGTGAGCGCGACCGACTTGTCCTTCAGAAGATCGACCAGGTAATTCGTGGTCGCCTCGCCTTCGACATCAGAAGCGAGCGCAAAAATAATTTCACTGAATTTCTCTTTCTCGATGCGCTCGAGCAGTTCTTTGATCCGCAAATCCTCCGGCCCGATGTGATCGAGCGGCGAAATGCGGCCACCTAACGAATGATATCGCCCGCGAAACGCGCCGGTTTTTTCAAGCGGCAAAATATCGGTTGGTTGTTCGACCACGCAGAGCAACTCCACCGCGCGCGACGAATCGGAGCAAATGTCGCAAAGTTGGTTCGTCGTGAAGTAGCCGCAAAGTTTGCACGGATGAATTCCGCGTCGCGTTTCGGAAATGGCGCGCGCAATTTGTTCGGGCTGATCGCCGCGCGCTTGCACTATCCAGAGCGCTATCCGTTCGGCCGAGCGCGGCCCGACTCCCGGCATTTGTCGAAGCTGCGCCACCAAATCTCGCAGCGCCGGTGGATATTCTGTCTTTCTCATATCGCCAGTCCAACGCCCGTGCAACGCCAGTCCAATGCCAGTGCGGCTCGCACCTCGGACCTCGCACCTCGGACCCGCGCCCTGCTCACGCCTGTCTCATCGGCACCTCGGCCAGATTCAGCGCGAGCGGCTCGAGGCGACGGAGATACAATTGTAACGGCGCGTCTTCTTCCTCGTTAGGCCCGCGCGCCTTTTGAAATTCGGAATACGCTTCGGCCCAGCGTTTCTCGCGATAAAAGACGACGCCGTTCCAGAAACAGTCGCGCCGCGCCAACTGTTCCGGTTTCGCGTCCGCTGCCGGCCAGAGCGGTTCGTAAATTTCGTGGCGCTCGCGCGAATTTACGCCGCTGAGAAAATCGATTGGCCGCGCGACGATGTATCGGCTCGCCAGCTCAAAAGTGCGCGGCCCGATCAAAACCCGCGAACCATAAAAGCGGTTCGCGACACAAAAACGCCGCGCGAGCTCCACGGGTTCGCCGCTGGTGATCAATCCCGGCCGCTCGCCGTCCTGAAGCGGTGCGACAATCATCGTTCCCGAGCTCACGCCGAGATGCACATCGCATTTCGCTTCGCCGTTGGCGACACGCGACTTTTGAAATTGCTCGACCGCGTCCAACGCTACGCGCACCGCTTTGTCCCCGTGGTGCGCGTCCGTTTCCGGAAACCCAAAGAGCGCAACCACGCCCTCGGCGTCGGCGGTTTGAATGTAAGCGCCCGCTTGCAGGAAAACGTCGCTCGCGCGGCGAATGAACTCCTCCGTGATTTTGCCGAACACGGGCGGTTCACAATCCTCCGCGAGATCGTATTTGTTGGCCACGTCGCAAACGACAACCGTGGTTTCGTAAGTCTTCGCTTCCGGATCAAACGCAATATCACCTGCGATCACGCGTTGCACTTGCTCTTTCGACAGGCGATCGCTGAAAAATGCGCGCGCGGTGACGGCGCGGCCGCGTTGGGCGATCGCGGTGTAGCGATCGGCTACGATGAACGCGATGACGACGGCGAACATCGAAGGCAGCGGTTGGAAGAACACTTTGTAAAGCGAGCAAATCCAGGAAACAGCCACGAGCTCGACCAATAATCCCAAACCGAGTAAAGCGATCCGGCGCCGTCGCAAACTTGTGACCGTTAACGCTGCCACACCGAAAGATATGATCGACATGAACACGTATTGCCATTGCTTCGGCACAACGTGAGTCGCGGCACTGTACGGAGAAATGTAATCCGCGGCCCGCGATTCAAACTGCAGCACTTGCGAACTGAGATGCATTGCGGCAACGCCGACCACGACGAAGATCCCAATGATCAAAGTGGCGAGGAGCGGTCGTTTCATGAAAAGGAATCAGGCGTTGGCACACTTCCTTTAAGTCGTTCTGGACTAGCAAACAAGTGTGCCAACTTTGCGGCCGGAGCCGCTGAGCGACAGCGAATGCGGCTAGGGACGCCGGACGAGCGAAAGTAATGGCCAGCATCCGCAGCACACGCCTTCTTTCGAATGTTGTAGATTAATAGCTGTCGCCCGTTGCGCTTAAACATTGGACATTACATTAGCTTTTCGCATTCGCGGCCGCCGGGTAATACGATTGCACCACCAACTCGCTCAAACATCTGTCCGGCGCATCAACCGCCTCTGCCCCGAGGATAAATTTTGTCCGGCCGCTGTTCTTTTTCACCAGGCTCAATCCAAATTGATAATCCTTAAACAAATGGGCACACAGATCGTTCATGTTCATCCGCTCGGCTTGGGCGCGTTCCACCAAACGCCGTAAGGCCGAGTCGTCAAAAACAATTTCAATGCCGTGTTCCTTGCCAAAGGCCTCCGCGAACTGCCGGGCGGCCGCTTCCAGCATCTTAGCTTCCTGCTTTTCGCCCTCAGCCATCAGGCGATCGAGGACGCGCTTCGGTTCGCGCACCAGCTCGGCCGTGACCCGTAGCTGGCTCAGGCCCGATCCGGCAAGAAAATATTTGTAATCGCGGAACAATTTCTCGAACACGGTGAGTAACCCGCGCGCGCCGGTTTTCTCCGCCGCCGCCGCCTCGGCGATCAAGCGCAGCGCTTCGTCGTCGAAGCTGATGTCGATCCCGTAAGCGCGGAAAGCGCGCTCGTATTGGCGGAGCAAGCTGCCTTCCGAAAATTTCATGATCTTAAAAAGATCGTCGGCGTCGAGATCGAGACAGACCACGCGCACCGGCAAACGGCCGATGAATTCCGGCTCGAAGCCGTACTCGACAAAATCCCTCGTCGTGACGTGTTGAAACAGTTCGTTATCCATCACCTCGACCGTATCGGCCCGGAAACCGATTTGTCCCTGACGCACGCGTCGCGCCACCTGCTCTTTCAATTTTTCGAACGCGCCGCTGACCACGAAAAGAATGTGGCGCGTGTTGATGGTCTCGCGCTTGGCCTTGCCTTTTCGTTGAAATTCGAACGCCGCCTGCAATTGCGACTGCAGATCGTTCATGCTCCGCACCGGCACTTCTGTTTCTTCCATCAATTTCAGAAGCGTCGTTTGCACACCGCGACCGCTCACGTCGCGTCCGATTAAATTTCCGGCCGACGCGATCTTGTCGACCTCGTCGATATAAATGATGCCGAACTGCGCGAGGTTGACGTCGCCGTTGGCTTTGTGCACCAGCTCGCGCACCAAATCTTCCACGTCGCCGCCGACGTAGCCGGTCTCGCTGAACTTGGTCGCGTCCGCTTTCACGAAGGGCACCTTGATCAAATCGGCGATGTGCTTGATCAGGTAGGTCTTTCCGACGCCAGTCGGTCCCACCAGGATCACATTTTGTTTGGCGTATTCGGTTTGCTCGGCCCGCTCCGGATTTTCCTTCTCGAGCTGACGCAGATATTTGGCGTGGTTGTAATGATCGCAAACCGCGATCGCCAGCACCTTCTTCGCTTCGTCCTGCTTGATCACAAACCTGTCCAGGTGCGCCTTGATATCGCGCGGCAGAAAATTGAACTCGAATCCCGCGGCCGCGGGATCGATCTTCTCCGGCTTTTCCTCGGGCTCGGCTTCAGCCGGCTCGGGCGCGGGAAAAGCCGCGACCGAGACACGATCCCCGAAGTTCTGTTTCATGAACTCGGTGATCTTGGTCTTCAGCTCCTCGGGTGAAGGAAACGGTGGTGGCGGTGGATTCTGCTCCATTGGTTGGCGACGGGAAATTTCGTCTGAAAATCGTGCATCGCAACCGCGGTCTGAATCGACGGCAGCAGCGCCGGATCTACTTGTCGCGCCGTAGCTTGGGGCCACGGGACGAAGGCGGACCATCGGAACCGGCGCCGTAAACACGCCGTCCTCCAATCGGAATTGACCGCGGATTACGCGGATATCCCGATTCTTAATCGGTGATCGCCTGAGTTGTGTCATCTGAGGGCTAACTTCTCATCGGTATATTCCTCCGCAGGCCGCCGTCGTCTGTCGTCCTACATGCTGCCGAAGATTTTCGGCAGCATACGTCCGCTCGATTCGCTACTCGCGATTCAGAATTCAAAACTTTGTTCCCCCGGAAGCTTCGACAGGGCGAGCGGAATGATGCCTCCGAGAAACAGCAAAAGGAGACATCATGATTACAAAGAGAGACGTCCGAACCTGGTTTGCGATTCCAATCCTTGCGACTGTCGTCATTTGCGCAACAGCTCATGGGGATGAGCAAGGCGATGATAATCCGACCGGTGTGGCGGGCGCTTTTAATGGCAACGTCACAACCGGGTGCTCTTACGATCCAGATACCGGCAACGCGCATCGCCAAATAGACGATATCGTTGTTCCGGGAAGCGTTAGCGCCTATCCGCTGAAATGGACGCGTTACTGGAACAGTCACGTCACTTGGGGTAGCAACAATATTGGCGCTTCGTGGAGATTTTCCTATCTCGATTACAAGTTCTTCGGGTCCAATAAGCCATGCACTCCAGATGGCCGACAGATCACAGGCGATTATGGGGTGGAAGAATTCTTTGATGGCCAGGGGCTACACCTGGCTGACGGCGGCAGAGTTGTGTACAACGTCAACTATTACTACAGCAGTATTTACTATTATCCTGTCCAAATTATCGACCCTTATGGCAAAGTCACAACGATCAGTTGGTTTACATACGGTTATGACAATCAAAACCATCCACTGCTTCGGCTCGACAGAGTGACAGAACCCGGTGGGCGTTACCTGCAAATCAATTGGGACAGCACCAATTCGTACATAACCAGCGTTCAAGCCTTCGACGGCGTGAACCCGCAGCCGATCCAATCCGTGAATTACACCTGGAGTCCATTCACGCTGAACTGGAACGGAGGCACAACTGTACAAGTACTGACCGGCGTTGGTTACAGCGACGGGACTTCGGCTACCTACGCCTACTCCGACAAAACCTATCCCGGTGCGCCGGTGTGCACTTACCCATTTGTAACAGACTTGTGGCACGCCGCGATCGTCACCAGCGCAGATGACGCTCGCTATGCTGGACCGATGCGTCGGATTGCCTACGTCTACCCTGCGAACGGAAACAAGGGCACGAACGCAACAAGGATTTTGAGCGAAAACCGGCTCCTGCCCGATGGGACAGTTGGAGAAATGGTCTCCAGCTTGGCTGGCGTGCCCAGTACTGGATCCACAGGCTCATCAACCGAAACCCGCGGAGACGGACCGCAACGGACATTCAATTATAATTACGTTCACCGATGCAAGGATTGCCCTCCTCCCGACACTCAACCATGCCTCGATCCTCAACCGCTTGATGGCAAGATGTCGAGCTTCACCGATTTTCTCGGGCACACCACGACACTCACTTATGAAAGTGACTCAACCAAGCAATCGGCTGGCTTCATCACAGAGGTTGCAGACCCAAACGGGCATACCACCCAATACGCCCGTCAGTCAGGCAGTTGGGGAATCACGACAATTACGCACCCTGACGGAAGTACAATCCAGCAAACATTTTGGCCAAACAATAGTCAAACCTCGCCCTATTACCTCGAAAGCCGGACCGACGAGCTCGGTCACACGACGACCTACAAGCGGGACGGCAATAATCGGATCATCGAGAAAGATTACCCCGACAGCGGCATCGAGAAATTTAGCTACAACCCATTTGGCGAAGTCACCTCGCACTTGATGACCAGCGGCGGCACCGAAAGTTTTGTTTACGACGGCCGCGGACTGAAGACCAGTCACACGGATGCTCTCGGCAACGTTACGACCTACACTTATTATCCCGACGGCGATTCCACTTACGCGGCCTGGACCGATCGGTTAAAGAAAGTGACCTACCCTGCAAATGCCTCAAATCTTCAAGCATCGGAGACGTATGAGTATGAACGTAATGCGTCGGGTACGCCGATCGCGAGCCGCGGGCTGGTAACGAAAATTACTCACGCCGACGGAACGTTCGTGGCAAATACCTACGACACCTACGGCGATTTGCTCAGCACGACAGATGAGCTCGGCAATACCACGAGTCACACCTACGACGATTACGGCCGCGTTTTGACTACGACGACACCACCGAGGTTTGCCGGGGACACCCAAAATCACACCACGACGAATGGTTACATTCCGACAAATCAATCCAGCAGTTACATTACGACGTCGAAGTTGCCGTTCAGCACAACACTGCCGAGCGGAAAAGTTACCACGTTGGAATACGACGCGAACTGGCGAAAGACTTTCACCCACCAGGCGCCGAGCACTCCAGACGCGGCAACTACTCAATCCGTCTACGACGAAGGCGGTGGCAACGTCGGACATCTGACTTCGATGATCGATCCACGCGGAAATAAAACGACCTACGCATACGACGTTCGCGACCGGCTGATTTCAACAACTGATCCGCTTAATCACGCAAACAGCGTTGTTTTCGACGCTCACGGCAACAAAATGAGTGAAACGCACGCCAACGGGGAACTGATCACCTACGATAGTTACGATCCGATGAACCGTCTGCTGCAAAAGAGCACTCACCGCGACGCGACGACTACGGATGTGGTGCACATGATGTACGACTGCGCCGGCAATCTTCAATCGCAGATCGACGAGGATAACAACACCTATTCCTACGCCTACGACGCCATGAATCGGCCACTCAGCATGATTTATCCAGACACGAGCAAACACGAGGATCACACTTACGATGCTGCCGGGAATCCTAAGACCTACACCAATCGCTCCGGCGCGGTCCAGACATTTGCTTACGACAACCGAAATCGCGCGACCAGTTTCACTTGGACCAATGATCCGGCCAACACCACCGGCCAGACCACCCTTTACGATGCGTCTTCCCGCAAGACGCAGATCTCAAACAACGACGCCGTAATCAATTTCGTATATTACAACGATAACAAACTGCACTCGCAGGAGGAATGGAGCATCGCGCTGGCCGATAACGTGCATCGCACCGTCACCTACACTTATGATCCGGATGGCAACCGCTCCACAATTCAATATCCGAGCGGCACGATGTTCGATTACGACTACACCCAGCGCAATCAGGTGGCCGATATTAAGCTCGATGGACAGTCGAGTCCGATTGTGAATTATACCTTTGACCCGAGCGGCAACATCACCAACCGGGCCCTTGATAATGGCACGGCGACCGCCTACACGGTGGATGCGGTGGATAAGGACACCTCGATCGTGAGCAATCTCGCCAGCAGCACTACGAAACGTTTCGATTACGCTTACAACAGCGTCAACGACATCACGGCAGTTCAACGCGACGGGAATTCGAACGATGGCGACGGATACAAATACGATCTCACCCAGCAGATCTTGGAATTTCAACAAAACGGAACGGTCGATTTAAATTCCGGAACCGTGACCAAACCGGCGACCGACAACAATATGACGTTCGACGGCTGCGGGAACCGCAAAACGCTCAACGGAGTCAACCAGGCTTTCAACAATATGAACGAGCCGATTGGTCCCGGGCAGGATAACGATGCCGATGGGAATTTGAAAACTTGGAAGGGCTGGAACTATACCTACGACGCCCAGAACCGTTTGCGCGTTGCGAGCAACGCTGTTCAAGGTGTGACTGCGAACTTTTATTACGACGGATTAAATCGACAAATCGCGCGGCAAATCACGGGCAGCGCGTCGTCTGGTCCAACGCCGACCCCAACGCCTTTGACGCTGCCGACGATACCGCCGACGCCGACAGTGCCGCCACTAAACACCCCAACGCCAACGGTACCGCCGCTCAATACACCGACGCCAACAATTCCACCGTTGAACACGCCAACACCGACGGTGCCTCCGTTGAATACCCCGACGCCAACTGTGCCTCCCTTAAATACGCCGACAGTGCCACCGGCCAATACGCCTACTCCTACACCCACACCGACGCCGTGCGCTCCAGTTAATTTTACACCCAGCACCGGCAAGTCGATAAGCATGAGTACTACTACCTCAGGCGCGACTATTTTCTATACGACCGACTCAAGTACGCCCACTCACACTGCAAGTCAGCCTACGGGTACTACTCAGGTTTACAGCACTCCAGTGGCGGTAGGCTCGTGCAATGAGATTTTCTTTGAAGCCCTCGCCTATAAAGCGGGCATGAGCGATTCCAACGTAACCACCTACGATGCCAACTACACCGGCGGAACTGGATGTGGCGGCGGCGGGGGGATGGCGCCGACGGGCCCTTCGTCAACGACAACGATTTTCAGTGTCTGGGACGGGGACTGGGCGATTCTGGAGGAATACACGACTAGCAACGTGCTCGTTCAACAATATCTGGAGGGCTATCATGGTCTGGTCAAGACCTTCGTGGGCACTGCTGTTTATTACTATCAGGACGAGCTCGGCAGCACCTCGCACATTGCGAACGCGAGCGGTGCGCTGCTCGAGTACTACAAATACGATCTCTACGGAAAGCCGACCTATTTCGATGCAAATGGCAATCAGCTAACCTCATCCGCCAATAATGTTCGCGATCTGTTTACGGGACAGCGCTGGGTCAGCGAGATTGGCTTGTATGATGACAGGAACCGATTCATGTCGCCTGATCTTGGCCGCTTCTTGCAGCCCGACCCGATTGGATTCAAGGGCGATTCGTCAAACCTTTACCGTTACTGCGGGAACGACTGGGCCAATCGAACTGATCCGATGGGACTGACAGAGAGTACTGTACCCCTCTCAAATAATCCGAAGTGGGTTGTACCACAACACGTAGACGCTGATAGACAGGCCAGGCTTTCAGCGGACAACCACACCTTTCAGGAAAAGTGGAGTGCATCGGAAGTAAAGTATCAGGCGAATGTTGATTCGCAGCACGCGACAAACATGGGAAATGCAAGAAGCGAGGTAGCAAGTGCGCGTGCTTTTTCTGCCGCTGCGGCGGATGCAATTGCACACAACCCACGCGTGGCGCAAGCAGGCCTTGCTGGATACATCGATGCCGCACGCGCACCGCACACTCTATACCTGAATGGGCAACCCGTTTGGGATCCCTTCATGGAGAAGTGGGTTCAAGAGCCTGCCGGCGTTAGTCTCGACGGGAACGTTCAAGAAGCTAAAGGTATGTCTACCCGACAATGGATTGGGGCCGTGGATAATGGTGGGAAATGGGACTACAAACAGTGGGGACCTTTTCGAGATTATGGCAACATTAACTATGGCGCAACGGGCCGTGCGTTCGGCCGGGCTGAGATCACTTTGGTAACTGCTGGGTTCGCCAAAAAAGTGGCCAATGGCAGATATACTCAAAAGGACTGGGCGCGGGATCGATTCATGATAGAACTTGGAATCAATTACTACGACCAAACACATCAATGACCTCGCGATTAGTCAGCATACATTGGGTTAAAATTTGCGGTATTATTGCTACGATGTTGACCTGTCGCCTAGTTGGCGCGCCTGAGGGTATCGAATGGATCACCGCTAAGGTCGCCACCGATACGGGTCACGGCGGTGGCGTTTACTCTTTGTTGGCCGTGGGTGGGTTCCGAGCAGAAGTGGGAAAGCAATTTACGTCCGTTCGCGATAATTGGTTATCAAAACATCCGAAAGCCAGCCTGACCTCCGTGTGCAAGTACAACGACGAAGGTTCGAAAAGTCTAGCACTTAGCTTCGTTTGGATATCGGACGGCCATGACAATCTAAACGTAGAACTTGTGCGTCAAGGTTGCGTGTCCGGCGACTACATGCATGTGCCGAAAGGGCAGAAATTGGAGGTTCCGTTGCACGAATATCAACGGTTTGTTGAAAATGTTCGAGTTGCCGAGAGAAAAGCAAAATCCGAGCGCCTTGGTATTTGGCGTATTCCGACTACTTCGAAGTCGGAAACTGGTGACGACTGATGTCGGCAATTGACCGTTTAAGTTATCACACTTTGACGCTCAGCCTGTCACCTGAGTAACAAGCCCCTATGGTAGCAGTTAACCCCCAGAATGGAAACGTCGACCTTACCAACGGCACGATCACCAGTCCGCAGGCGGATACGAAGATGACCTTTGACGGGTGCGGCAATCAAAAATCGTTGAATGGCGGCGGCACGTTTCAGGTGGACAACCTGAACCAATACACAACGTACAATGGCGCAGCTGTTGGCAACGACCTGAGAATAAGAAACGGGGTCGTATCTATGCATTTGACATTTCAAGCGCAGACAGGGCGATGCTTTGTCGGCCATAACGAAGGACCTGCGACATCCAGATGTTGGAGACGTTGAGGAACTGAGAGGTTGAGGTGTTGAGGCAATCAGACCGAAGCAATGCTTTGCCGCCCATGTCTTAACACCTTGCTCATCCAAATGAGTTCGTTGAGGAAGGTGTCGACGCGGCGGACGAAATTTTCATCGAGCAAACTGCCACGTTCGTCGAACAGCGTTCCGATCCGGCCGAAGTTCACGTCTTCGAAGATGGTGACCAATCCGAGCTCGCGCATCACCGGAAGCAAAGTTTCGATCACGCGAGCGCCACCGACAGCGCCTGCCGACACGCCGCAAATCCCGACCGCTTTGTGGATGTATTCCTTCAAATTCATATCAAGCGCGTGCTTCAGCAGACCCGGAAAACTGTGATTGTACTCGGGCGTGACGATGATGAGCCCGTCGCAACGCTCGATCGTTTTTGCGAATTTCGGGTCCTTCATCTGTTCACCCGCGTCATCGAGCTTCATCGAGAGTGTGCGGACATCGATGAATTCCGATTCCACGCCGGAACGTTTTTTCGTTTGTTCAAAGACGAACCGCGCGGCGTGCTCGCTTTCCCGGCCTTGCCGGGCGGTGCCAAGGATCACTGGGATGAAAAGCGGGCGGGCGGCGGCCATTTGAAACTCGCTCACTTTCCGCGTTCGCTCGCTCGTACCCTCGTCGCTATACCTTCTATGTCGCTCATCCCATTCGCTCCATTCAGTTTTTCGGATTCTCAGCGTTTCAGATTTTGAGAACTGCCGATGGCGGGACTCGAACCCACACGGGCCTGTTCAGCCCAACGGATTTTAAGTCCGTTGCGTCTGCCATTTCGCCACATCGGCGGCTTTAATAGCTGAGAAGTGTAATCACGAGAACCGCGTACGCCAAAATGAATCTGGAAACTAGGTATCCGGGAGTAGGTGAATCGGGCACGCAAGGATAGAAAAGGTCCTAGTCTTGTTTTCCTGATTTCCTGAGTTCCTGATTAAAACTGCCTTCTCGTCGTGATCTCTGTGTCCTCTGTGGTGAATTTTCCGGCAACTTTTTAAGAAAACCGCGAACTTCCTTCGGCAAAGACCGTATTTACCTTTGGAGCGAAGGATCGAGCGCGGCTGTTTTCCCCTTTTGGAGCGGCACGGGTCCATGTGCCGCTCCTTTGCTTCCCCACGAAATCCGGCACCAGCCTTGTATCTCGGCAGCTCCCGCTGCGCTCGACCGCTACCTCGCGGCTGGACCGGCCATGTCGCTCGTCCCACTCGCTCCATTTGCCGATGCTACGGCTTGGCAGGCGTCCAGCGAGGGCACTCGGCTGCGTAGTATCTATATAGAGAGGCGCATCGCTCGGCGGTGTCGTCGGAATCAACCTAAATCGCAAATTCGAAGGAGGATTTATGGCGCGAAAATTAGAAGGAAAGAAAGTGGCCATCCTGGTGACGAATGGTTTCGAACAAGTGGAAATGACGAAACCGAGACAAGCGCTCGATGAAGCCGGCGCAGAAACGAAAATCGTTTCGCTTAAGTCCGGCCAAATCCAGGGCATGCATCACGCCGACAAAGGCGACAAATTCGATGTCGATCTTACACTCGACGGGGCAAGGCCGGATGAATTCGACGCGCTGATGATTCCCGGCGGTCTGATGAACCCGGATGCATTGCGCTCCAACGACGACGCGCTCGAGTTTACGCGGCACTTTTTTGAGACTGGCAAACCAGTGGCCGCGATTTGTCATGCGCCGTGGATCTTGATCGATGCCGGAGTCGTCCGCGGAAGAACGTTGACCTCCTGGCCGGCAATTAAGACCGACGTCAAAAATGCCGGTGGCAAATGGGTGAATGAAGACGTCGTGGTCGATAACGGGCTGGTGACAAGCCGCAAACCGGACGACATCCCGGCGTTCAATCGAAAAATGATCGAGGAATTCTGCGAAGGGAAGCACGCGCCCAGAAAAGAAATGGCCGCGACGTTGGAGACATAAGCCGACCGGCAAAGTTGTAGCGGCGGTCTATGACCGCCGGATAAATTAGTGCGGCGCTCACAGAGCGCCGCTACAATATTAGCCCGATGACGACTGCAAACAAGATCACCGTTGCGCGCATCCTGATGATCCCGGCGTTCGTCACCATGGCGATTTATTATGGGCAAAGCATTGAGCGCGGCGCGCCCCTGGAATGGCAGCGTTTCACCGCCATCGCCATTTTTCTGATCGCGGCCGTGAGCGACGGACTCGACGGTTACATTGCGCGCCGTTACAAACAGCGGAGCGCGCTCGGCGCGATTCTCGATCCGATTGCAGACAAGGGCCTGCTCCTCAGCGGCATCATCACTTTGAGCATCAGTAACTGGAGCGAAGTTGATCCCGAGTACGGCAGATTTCCGGCGTGGTTCCCTGTTCTGGTGATCACTCGGGACGCGGTAATCCTGGTCGGCTCCGGGATCTTGCACTATTTCATCGGCAATAAAATGCGCATAAAACCAAGTTGGACCGGAAAAGTAGCAACTGTCTGCCAAATGTGCGCTATCGCCTGGGTGATGTTGCAGCTTCATTTCCTTCCGCTCATCTTCGTTGTCAGCGTCGCCGGCGCTTTCACTCTTATTTCCGGTATCATCTACATGATGGAAGGCGTGCGTCAGTTGCAAGCTGAGGGGCACGCGCATGCGGCGCGGGATTAATCTTCAACAAGGAATCGCGATGAACGGACAGGCGAAACTGCCGAGCGTCGCAATCATCGGGCGCCCAAACGTCGGGAAGTCCGCGCTTTTCAATCGCTTGGTTGGCCGCAGAATCGCCATCGTTCACGATCAGCCCGGGATTACGCGCGACCGGATTTCGGCAACCTGCGACCGCGGAGGACAACCGTTCGTAATCTGGGACACCGGCGGATTTTTTGGCGCAGGTGAAAAGGATCTCACGGCACAAGTACGCCAAACCGCCGAAGACGCGCTGCGTGAAAGCGATCTCCTACTCTTTGTTGTCGACGGAAAGGACGGCCTCTCGCCGATCGATGGCGATCTTGCGCGCACCCTGCGCAAATCGAGAAAACCAATCGTGGTCGTGGTCAACAAGATCGATAATGAGAAGCATGAAGCCCTCGCCGCCGAGTTCGACTCGTTAGGCTTTGAGAAAATCGTCTCGATCAGCGCCGAACATAACCGTGGCATCGCGGAGTTACTCGATCAAATCGATCAACTCCTGCCGGCGATCAGCGATCAGCGATCAGCGGTCAGTGATTCAGCTTCTGCCTCTCAACCATCAACTCTCAACGCTCAACCGATTTCCATCGCTATTATCGGCCGGCCGAACGTCGGCAAATCGTCGCTGATCAATGCGATCGTGCAGAGCGACCGCGCGATCGTAAGCGAATTGCCGGGAACAACGCGCGATTCGGTCGATATTTCTTTCGAACGCGGCGGCCGCCGTTTTTTGTTCATCGATACGGCCGGAATGCGCCGACGTGGTAAACATTCCAGCTCGGTTGAAGTTTTCAGCGTCATGCGCGCGGAGCGAAGTATTCGCCGAGCCGATCTCAGTGTGCTGATTATCGATCTTATCAACGGCGTGACCGCGCAGGACAAACGAATCGGTGGATTGATCCAGGAGGCGCGCAAAGCGGCGTTGGTCGTTCTGAACAAGTGGGACCTGGTAAAACCAAAGCGCGGCGCGCGACAGACGATCCGTGAACTTGCCAATGAAGCGCGAGAGAGAATCTTCTTTCTCGATTACGCGCCGGTGTTGATTGCATCCGCGCGCACCGGTGAAAACGTCGAGCGGCTTTTCGGATTGATTGGGAAAATTGAGCGCGCTTCAGCGATGCGGATTGGAACCGGCGTCTTGAATCGGTTACTGCGCGCGGCTTTCGCCGCGAATCCGCCACCGATGGTCAAAGGCCGGCGTTTGAAACTGTTTTACGCGGCGCAGGCCGCCGGAGCGCGAGATCAAAATCTTCAACCGGCGGAGTTCGTGCTTTTCGTGAACGAACCGCGATTGCTCTCTCAATCCTACGCACGCTATCTGGAAGCGCGGATTCGCGATGCCCAGTCCTACGACGGGGTGCCGATTATTTTGACTTTGCGCCCGCGGACAGAGACGCGCCGTAAATAATTGCCATCTCTGGAGCTTGTCGGGAGCGTAGTTTGATCGAACATTGTCGCCCTTAGATTTGTCTCTAAAACTCACATGAAGTCGACGCAGGAAATCACCCGTGAAGTGCAGGAGCTCGGCCGCTGGATACCGCCTCTGCGCGAGCAGGTTTCGCATGTCGTTATCGGCCAAAAATATCTGGTCGACCGCTTGCTGCTCGGCCTTCTCGCCAACGGTCACATTTTGCTCGAGGGCGTCCCGGGGTTGGCCAAAACGCTCACGGTCAAAACGATGGCTTCGGCGATCCAGACCGGTTTTCAGCGACTACAATTCACTCCCGATCTTTTACCGGCGGATTTGATCGGCACATTGATTTACAATCCGCGCACTGGCGAGTTCACGACCAAACTCGGTCCGATCTTTTCGAATTTAATTTTGGCCGACGAAATCAATCGCGCGCCGGCCAAGGTGCAGAGCGCGTTGCTTGAAGCGATGCAGGAACGCCAGGTCACAATTGGCGAACAAACTTATCCCCTGTCCGATCCGTTTCTGGTTTTGGCCACACAAAATCCGATTGAGCAGGAAGGAACGTACCAACTGCCGGAGGCGCAGCTCGACCGGTTCATGTTCAAATTGAATGTCGGCTATCCGGAGAAGTCAGAGGAGCGTACGATTCTGGATTTGATGGCGACGTCGGCGCCCGATTTGCGCGTCAATCCGGTCGTTGATCCGCAACAAATCATCGCCGCGCGCGATGTGGTGAACCAGATCTACATCGATGATCGGGTGAAAGATTATATTGTCGATGTTGTCTGGGCAACGCGCGAGCCCGCTTCATACAATTTGCATCTGGAAGGATTGATTCGTTATGGCGCATCGCCACGCGCCACGATTTATCTCGCGCTCGGCGCGCGCGCCCACGCCTTCTTGAACGGACGCGGCTATGTTACGCCGCAAGATGTGAAAAGCATCGGGCCGGATGTCTTGCGGCACCGCATCATTGTCAGTTATGAAGCCGAGGCGGAAGCGGTCACCAGCGAAACGATCATCGAAAGGATTTTTGACGGCCTTCCTGTTCCGTGATCCCCCGATGAACGGTTTGGAGGAAAGAACGGCGGAGATTCTCAAGAAAATCCGCACGCTAGAAATTAAAACGAAGGGTCTGGTCGAGACCGTCTTCGCCGGCGATTACCACAGCGTCTTCAAAGGTCGCGGAATGAACTTTGAAGATGTGCGTGAGTACCAACCGGGTGACGAGATTCGCGCAATTGATTGGAATGTGACTGCGCGACTCGGAACCGCTTTCGTGAAAAAGTTTACGGAAGAGCGCGAGCTAACGGTGATGTTAATTGTCGATGTTAGCGCATCGGGAAATTTCGGGAGCACGACGCAATCGAAACGCGAACTGGCCGCTGAGGTTGCTTGCCTCCTCGCGTTCAGCGCGATCCGCAATAACGATAAAGTCGGGCTGATTCTCTTCACCGATCGGGTGGAACTTTTTATCCCGCCAAAGAAAGGGCGCTCGCACACGCTGCGGCTGATTCGCGAAATTTTGTTCTTCGAGCCGGCCGGGCGCGGAACTGATGCGGCGCTGGCACTCGATTACTTGAACAAGCTCGTGACGCGTCGCGCGGTCGTGTTTTTCATCTCCGATTTTCAAGCGCCGGATTTCTCACACACCCTCGCGGTCAGCGGGCGTCGGCACGATTTCATTGCGGTGCAGATTCAGGACGAACGCGAACAGGTATTGCCCAATGTCGGAATCATTACGCTTGAGGACGCCGAGACTGGAGAGCAAATCGAAATCAATACAGCGGATCGCGCCACGCGAACGCGGTTCGGCGATTTGGCCGACGAAAAGGCTCACGAACTATCGCGCACGCTCCGCCGCAACAACATCGACGCGATCACGCTGCGCACGAGCGAAGATTATCTGCCGGCCCTACGCTCGTTTTTTAAATTACGCGAGCGTCGCGTCGCTACCCGATGACCGACGATGTCGATCTTTTTCGCTCAACAACAATTTCACGAGATCGCGCCACCGATTGATTACTCATTCGTCCCGACGTGGGCGATTTTTCTGGCGACCTTTGTTGGACTGTGCCTGATTGGTTTGATCGTTTGGCTTTCTAAGCGAAAGCGCAAACCAGAACAACCGCCAAAATTGCCGCGAGAGATCGCGCTCGAGGAACTTGACTTCATCGCCGGCGAAATTGAAACAACGAATCCGTATCTGTTTAGCATTCGCGTCTCCGACATTTTGCGCCGCTACGTCACCAATCAATATGCGTTGCCCGTGACACGACAGACATCGGTCGAATTTCTCACCGCGTTAGCGAAGTCGTCGCCGTTTTCAGAGAATGAGAAATCGTTACTCGAAGATTTTCTGAACCGATGCGACCTGATCAAATTCGCGCGCTACGAAGCGACATCCGCGGACAGCCGCCTTCTGTTGGAAGAGGCGACGCGGTTTGTGAAAGGAGAGCAATTTGCGCTTGCTTGATTGGTGGCCGGAAAATACAGCGCTGACGTTCGTGCGCCCGTGGCTCCTGTTGCTGCTCCTGGCAATTCCACTTCTCGCTTACCTGCGCGGCAAACGGGGTCCGGCGGCGGCGCTCACCTTTTCATCAACATCGACGCTCCGCGCGATCGGTAAACAGAGCGCCGCGCGCGTTGGAAAATTGTTGCGCGCATTAATTTTTGCGACACTTGCGATCTTCGTTGTCGCGCTCGCGCAACCGCAACTTGGGAAAAGCCTGACCCAAGTCGAAGCGAGCGGGATCGACATTATGCTCGTCCTCGATGTCTCCGGATCGATGCTGACAAAAGATTTCACGATCGGCGGTGAACAGGCGACGCGGGTGGACGCGATCCGCGAGGTCACGCGGAAGTTCATCGAAGGCCGCCCCAACGATCGCATCGGAATCATCGCGTTCGCGGGTCGCCCGTATGTCGTTAGTCCAATGACGCTGGATCACGATTGGCTTCTGCAAAATCTCGAGCGCGTGCGAATCGGTCTCGTTGAAGACGGGACCGCGATCGGCTCGGCGATGGCGGCGGCAGCGAATCGATTGAACGATAAACATTCAAAAAGTCGCGCGATCGTTCTGCTGACCGATGGCGAAAATAATGCCGGGAAAATTTCGCCCAACACCGCGGCCGAAGCGGTCAAAGCTTTGAAGATCCACTTCTATGCGATCGGCGCCGGAATCACCGGAATCGCGCCAGCTCCAATTTTTACTCAGCGCGGGCCGATGACCGACGTCCTCGGCAATCTGGTTTATCAAAATCAACGCGTCGAATTTAACGAAGCCGGATTGAGACAGGTAGCGCAAATTGCCGACGGCCAATTCTTCCGGGCGACCGACACCAAATCCCTCGAGCAGATTTACAACGACATCGACAAGATGGAGAAATCGACCGTGGCCGTGAAGAAATATCAGGAGTACCGAGACCTGTTTCCGCTTTGCATCATGAGTGGCTGCGGTCTGCTGATCGCGCAACTTTTGTTGTCGCAAACCATCTGGAAGAAACTGCCATGACGAGGATGTCGATCTTATGAGCTTCGGAGCGCCGATTTGGTTTTGGGCATTGCTGGTAATTCCGGTTCTGGCGCTGTTGTTTGCGCACGCCGAACAGCGAGGCATTGGGAGACTTCGGGAATTTGTTTCTCCGCGATTGCTTCCGCATCTCGCGGCGACTGTGAACCGCTCGCGCCGCATCTTGCGATTTGGTTTACTAATGCTCGGACTTGCGCTGGCGATCGTGAGCCTTGCTCGACCGCAATGGGGTTACATTTACGAAGACGTGAAGCGCAAGGGACTCGATCTGCTTTTCGCGGTCGACACGTCGCGGAGCATGCTTTCGAACGATGTGCAGCCGAATCGGCTCGAGCGCGTCAAACTTGCCGCTCAAGATCTGGTTAATCAGTTGCAAGGTGATCGCGTCGGACTGATCGCTTTCGCCGGACGCGCGTTTTTGCAGGCGCCGTTGACGATCGATTACGAAGCAGAAGTCGAATCCGTTAACGATCTCGATACCAAAACGATTCCCGAAGGCGGGACCAATATTTCGGAAGCGATTAATCTCGCGGTAAACACATTTGGAAAAAGCGCGGCTGGAAATCGTGCGCTGATCATTTTCACGGATGGCGAAGAGTTAAGTGGCGACGCGGCGAAAACGGCAAAGGCCGCGGCCGATGCCGGCGTTCGAATTTTCACGATTGGCGTGGGCACCCCGCAGGGCTCGCTCATTCCCATTACGAGCGACGATGGCGGAACGGCATTCGTGAAAGATTCTGCCGGACAAGTTGTGAAATCGAAGCTCGACGAAAAACGGCTGCGCGAAATCGCTCAAGCCACCGGCGGCTTTTATCTGCATCTCGACGACGGGCCTCGAACAATGTCACAACTTTACTCGCAAGGATTGGCTAACATGAAAGCGGCAGAAATTGATGCGCGTCTGGGGCGGAGACCGATAGATCGTTACGAGTGGCCGCTAGGTGCGGCGATGCTCGCGCTGACGATGTCGATCTTGATCGGCGAACGCAAACGGGTCCGCGTTCGCGCTCGTGTTTCGCGCTGGTCAAAGATCGCAGTTCCAGCGACCGCACTGATTTTGATTTGTGCGCGACCGGCTTTTGGAACTGCGAGCGGGTTGAGTCTATACCGTGAAGGAAAATACAACGACGCCTACAAAAGCTTCCAAGAAGATCTGCAATCGCATCCAGATTCGTCGCAAAAAGAAAAAATCGAATTCGATGCCGGGGCCGCGGCTTTCAAAATGGGCGATTACAACAAAGCGCTGCAATCATTCAGCGACGCCCTGCTCTCGCCCGACAAAGGACTTCAAGAGAACAGCCATTTCAATCTCGGCCGGACCCTGGAAGACCGCGCCGACATGGACCAAACGAACGAGACCACGTTAAAAGACCTGACTGATGCGGCGTCGCATTACGAATCGACTTTGGAGCTGAATCCCAATAACGAAGCGGCCAAGGCGAATCTGGAGGAGGTCAAAAAGAAGATCGAGCGGTTGAAACAGCACCCGAAACAAAAACCAACGCCGCCGCCGCAACAGCAAAACAAGAAAGACAAAAATCAGCAACAAAACGGCGGCGGACAAGACAAGGACCAGCAGCAATCGCAATCGCAGGGCAGTTCCGGCAAAGACCAAAATCAAGATCAACAGCAGCAGCAACAACAACAAAACCAGCAGGCGCAATCGCAAAACCAATCGGGAAGCAGCCAGAGCCAGAACTCCAAAGACAAATCGAACCAGGCGCAGGCGAAAAACGAGCCGCAAAAAAATCAGCAACCGAAACCGGGCGAGAGTCCAACTCCATCAACGGGCAAGGATCAACAACAACCAAACCAACCTTCGCCATCACCCGGAAAAGGAGAAAACAAAAACGGGCAATCCACGCCGAGCCCATCCGCCGGCGAACAAGATCGACAATCAGGGCGCGATCAGGATCAGCCCGAACAATCGCCAAGCCCGGGCGGAGGCGAAGATCAAGCGCCATCGCCGTCTCCGGGTGAAGGCGACGATCAAAACGGAACGCCTTCAGCGACGCCAAGCGCGACGCCACAGAAAAAAATGGCCGGCGAGATCAAAGGAGCTAATGACGACCAGCAGCCGCAGAACCAGCAGAACGCCGCGCAATTAGCCGAGGCCAAACCGGAAAAAGAGGGACAGATGAGTGAGAAACAGGCAGAGCTCCTTTTGCAATCAATGAAAGATGAGGAACAACGCGTCCAGCTTGATGAACGCAAGGTCAGACGCCATGTCTATAATGACTGGTGAGGAGAAAGTTGATAGTTGAGGGTTGAGAGTTGATGGAGATGTCGATCTATCGAATTCGCACTGAGGTTTCCGTCCTTATCAGCGCCGTTATAATTCTTTGCGGCGCGAACGGGATCTTCGCCGCAGCTCCGAGTGTGACCGCGGTGTTGAGCGATTCGCAGCCCGCGGTCGGACAGATGGTGCAGTTGGAAATCAAAGTGAACGGCGCAAACAGCGCGAATGTTCCGGAAACGATCTCGATCGACGGCCTTGAAGTCCATCAGACCGGAACGTCGCGGCAATTCGAGATGCACAATTTCGATGTCAGCAGCAGCGTCACTTACAATTACACCATCCTGCCATTGAAGGCCGGAAAGTTTAAGATTCCGCCCCAGACGGTTCGAGTCGGAAACGACTCGCTCCGCACGCCCGAACTCGCATTGAACGTGGCGCAAGGATCGAGCAGTTCTGGCAGCTCCGCGGGTTCGGCGCAAAGCGGGCAAAGCACGGTTGGGAGCAAGGTCGCTTTCGCGGAATTGGTCATCGCTAAAAAGGACGCTTATGTGGGCGAGATGGTGCCGGCCGAAATCCGATTGGGATTCGATCCGCGCGCACACGGCCGGCTTGAGGAGGGACCCGAACTTTCCGGCCAGGGGTTCACCACCCAAAAGTTGCAGCAGCCGCGCGAAAACTTGGAAACGATCGGCGGCAGAACTTATCAAGTTTATACGTTCAAGACCGCGATCGCCGCCGCACGACCTGGAAAATTTGAAATTGGACCGGTGACGGCCAAGGCCGCGGTTGTTCTGCCACGGCGGCCGAGCGCCCCGCGAACAACGCGCCCGCGTTCGCCGTTCGACCTATTTAATCTAGATGATCCGTTCTCGGACCCATTTTTCAGCGATCCTTTTGGAAGCATGGGCGAACGGACCGAATTGCCGATTAGAAGCGAAGCTGCCACGCTCAACGTGAAGCCTCTTCCGCCCAACGCGCCGCCTAATTTCTCCGGGGCTATTGGCAATTTCACCATGGCGGCGGACGCAAAACCGAAAACCGTCCAAGTGGGCGATCCAATCACCGTAACGTCGACAATCAGCGGCCGCGGAAATTTTGATCGAATGAACGGGCCTGCGCTTGAAGAGGAGCGGGGTTGGCACAAATATCCGCCGTCCTCGAAATTTAAACAGGATGATGACGTTGGCATCAGCGGCGAGAAAACTTTCGAGATGGTGCTGGCGCCTAACGAAAAGAAACCGGCGGTGCCGCCGCTGGTTTTCGCCTACTTCGATCCGGTTAAAGAGAATTACGTGACGTTGCGGAGCGATCCGGTCCCGATCCAAGTCGAGGGCATTTCCGCACAGGCTCCAAGTGTTGCTGTAGCTCCGGCAACACCGGCGACGCCGACAGCAACCGTTGCCATCACCCCGGCTCCAACAGCAAAGCCACAGGACATTTTGTATCAGCTGACCGATCTCGGCCGCATCCGACCCTTCACGCCAATGTATGCGCGCCCGGTTTTTTGGATCGCGCAATTAGTGCCGTTCATTCTGTTGTTAGCATTCGTTGGCTGGAAAATTCGACAGAAGAAGATCGACAATCTTGAGGCCCAGCGCGTAGCAACGTTGCAACAGGAATCAACCGAGCTCTTGCGAAAATTGCGGCGAAGTGAGTTGTCGCCGCAGGAATATTTTTCCAATGCGTCCCGGGTCGTCCGGGTAAAAACGGCGCTCGCCAAAAATATTAACCCGAACGCAGTGGACGCGGAAACAGCCGCGAAAGCGTTCGATTTAGGTGAACACGAACGGGCGCAATTGCGCACTTTGTTCGACCGCAGCGACGAATTGCGCTTCGGCGGAAGCGGAAACGGCGCGGAGGCGCTCTCGAGCGACGAACGAGAAGAAGTTTTGAGACTGCTGGAAAGTTTGCGCGCATGAAAACCCGAATAGTTATTAGCTGCGCAGGTCTGTCGTTGCTTTGCGCTTCGCTTTTGGCGGCAGAACCAAGCGCACAGTTTGCCAAAGCCGGCCAGGAATACGCCGCCGGTGATTTCAAGGCAGCGATCGACGATTACGAGGCGCTGGTACGCGCGGGACAGGACACCCCAAATCTGTTTTACAATTTGGGCAACGCTTACTTTCGAAAGAACGATTTCGGTCGCGCGATTCTCAGTTACGAACGCGCGCTCGCACTCGATCCACATCATCCCGAAGCCGCCGCAAATCTGCGAATCGCGCGGGATGAAGCTCGCGCGCTCGAATTGGTCCCAACGCAGTCGGAGCGCTTGTTCGCCTTCGCCAATGAAAACCAATTAGTTGTCACTGCCGCGATTGCATTTTGGATCGGGATTTTCTCGATTGCGACCTGCATCATTGGCCGACGCCGCAGTAGCGGCGCGCTTGCGTTGTCGATCTTGTCATTGTCGATCTTCGCAATAGCCGTTGTGGCGAGCTATCAACTGAACCAGGGGAAAAATGGTCCGGGACTGGCCATTGTGACCGGCGATAAGGTCGACGCACGCCTTGCCACGGCGGACAATGCTAATCGCGTCTTGACGTTGCCAGCCGGCAGCGAAATTAAAATTGTTAGCCATCGCGGGGATTGGATTTACGCGGCGTTGCCGAACAACCTGCGCGGCTGGATTCCGGCAAATAGCGCCGAGCAAGTGCGTTTCTAAAATTCTCGCCTTTTTGCGGCGATCGTAGACCGCCGCTACCGTGTCGGATGAAGGCGGAGATGGACGTCGGGACGAACCGGAAGGCGTTCCAGATCAATCTGGATCGGCAAAAGTACGGGACGTTCGCCGAAATTGGCGCGGGCCAGGAAGTGGCGCGCCGTTTTTTTCAGGTCGGCGGGGCGGCCGGGACGATCGCAAAGACGATGTCGGCTTACGACATGACTTTCAGTGATGCGATCTACGGACCCGCTGATCGTTACGTAAGTCGGGTGCGCTTGAACACCATGCTCGACCACGAGTACAGCCTTTTGGTGGAGCGCTTGGAAAAGAAACTTGGTAACGAACGCTCGTTTTTTGTTTTCGCGGACACCGTGGCGGCTCGAAGTTTCAAAGAACATAACGAATCGCACGGCTGGTTGGGTGTGCGTTTTCAACCCGCGCCGCGCAGCGAACCGAGCCAGATCATCATTCACGTGCGCATGCTCGACGAATCAAACGTGGACCAGCAGGAAGCGCTCGGCGTGGTCGGAGTGAATTTGCTTTACGGAGCGTTTTACCATTCCGAGCCGGAGCGATTGATCTCGTCGCTGCAGGAAAACCTCGCGCCCGAAAAAATTCAGGTCGATTTAATCAAGTTTTCCGGGCCGGCATTCGCTAACATCGACAATCGCCTGATCAGCTTGCAACTGGTGAGCCAGGGCCTGACCGACGCGGTCATGTTCACGGCGGATGGTGAGATGGTGCAACCATCCGAAATCTTGCACAAGAAAGCGATCCTGATTGAGCGCGGCAGTTTTCGTCCGGTCACTTATGCAACCAATGACATGTTGGAAGGCGCGCGCCGCCAGTTCCTGAAAGAAAGCGGTTGCTCGGAAAAAGATCTCGTCGTGTTGATGGAGATGACATTGGGGAATTTGCTTTCGGAAGGACAACTCAATCACGCCGATTTCTTGGCACGTGTGGACATTCTCGGCGCGCTCGGTCGCACGGTTTTGATCTCGAAGTTCGGGGAATACTACCGTCTGGCCGGCTATCTCTCGCGCTACACTAATCGAATGATTGGCCTGGTCATGGGCGTGCCGAGTTTGATCGAGATTCTCGACGAGAAATATTATCTCAATCTCGAAGGCGGAATCCTGGAAGCGCTCGGACGCATGTTTAAGCATGGACTAAAACTTTACGTCTATCCGATGATCGACGAGAAGACCGGAGAAATTAAGACCGCGAGCCAGGTTGAAGCAGCCCCGAATCTGCGATCGCTTTATCAATACTTGATCGACAACCGCCACATCGATGAGATCACCGATTATCGGAAAGATTTTTTGCGGATCTATCCGCCGTCCGTCCTGGCCAAGCTAAAAGCCGGCGACAAAAGTTGGGAAGAAATGGTGCCGCCGGAAGTGGTTCGGATCATCAAACAGCGCGAATTTTTCGGCTATCGAGCGGCGGTAGCGGCTTGAACGCCAAGACTTAGTGTGGTCGAAGCACAGATGACGATTTAAAAACCGCCGCCGCCGGGCACGTTTCCCGCTACATCACCCTGCAGCATCATGGCGAAACGTGCAGATTCGGTTGTCGGCATCGATTTGGGCAAGCACGTCCTCAAAGGCGTTGCTCTTCGGCGCAAAAGCGATTCGCGCTTTATCCTGACAAGCTTCGCGTCCCGGCCTGTCCCGGAAGAATTTGCCTCCACCGAAGATCTTTCCCGGGAACTCAAACAGCTCCTTCGCGATCTGGGTAGTAGCGCCAAAGCTTGCGCGTTCGCGGTTTCCGATCCGAGCACGATTTTGCGCATCATCGAGCAACCGGACACGCCGGTCGATTTGCTCCGGAATGCCTTGCGCTTAAACGGTCTGGCGGTGTTGAACCAGGAATGCAAAGACTTCGTCCTCGATGTCGCGCCCGTCGCCGGGCGCACAGATGGCGAATCGACGACGGAAAAACCATCGTCCGCTGGAAGTAAGGCTGCCGTGCAAAGCGCTGTTGTCGCTCAGACCAAATATTTGGTCGGCGGAATGCTGCGCAGCCAGGTAAAGCAAATTGTCTCAGCCGCAAATAAAAACCGGCTTTCGGCCGAAATCCTTCAACTCGCCCCGGTTTGTTCGTTTAACGCTTTCGAATTCGCTTATCCCGAAATTTTTGCAAACGACGCCTTTCTCCTGCTCGATATGGGACATTTGCAAAGCACAGTACTGATCGGCAGCAAAAGCGAGCTGGTGCTCGTGCGCAGCATCGATTATGGCGGCAAGGCGCTGATGCAGGCGCTCACGGCCGAAGACGCGCTCGATGCCGATGCGGCCTGGCTGATGATTCAACAGGGGGACGAAGGGATGACCGAAATCTGTCGCGGATCGCTTGCTCGTTTGGGAATGGAAGTGCGCAATTCGATTGGATTCTTCGAAGGTCAGCGCGAAGAAGGCATTAGCCGAATTTTTGTTTCTGGCGGGTTGGCCCGTGCGGAAACGGTTTTGCAGGCGTTAAGCGATGAACTGAGTTTGCCGTGTGAAATTTGGGACCCGCTTGAGACCTGCGAGGTCGCGCTGCCGGCCGCGAAGCGGCAGACCTTGCCTAACGAATTCGTTTCACTCAACGTCGCTTGCGGAGCGGCTTTCGAATATTTAAAAACCTGACGAGCACCAATGGCACTTCACCTCAATCTCCTGCATGAGGAAATTCTGGAGCAACGGCAGCGACAACGCGACCCGCTCAAGATCGGAATTCTCGTGCTCGCGAGCTGCGGCGCATTGCTCTTTCTCTATTACGCGTGGAACGCCTATCAAACCCTGGAGATCAAAGCCAAGCTCAGCAGCATCGAAGCCGAATGGAAGAAACTCGAACCGAAAGTGACTCAAGCGCAGAAGCGCTCGGCCGAGCTGACGAACATCATTAACACCACTCGCGTGCTCGACGATTACATCGACAATCGCTTCTTTTGGGGACCATTCCTGGAAAAACTTTCACGCTGTGTCCCGCCCAATGCGCAATTGACCAACATTGAAGCGGCGGTGTTGGAAGAAGAGAAACGTGTCAGCGTCACGATCGATGGCGTGGCCGCGGCGCGCGAACCACGATCAGCGGCGGAGGACTTGCGACAGATGTTGCTCGAGCAGCTCGGCAAAAGTTATCACGACGTAAAAGCGGAATTTAAAACACTAGAAGACGTGGAAACCGTGGCCAACCTCGGCGGCACCAACGTCCCGATGTCGCGCTACATTCTGTCTGTCACCTTTAATCCGAACGCTGCTGCAAAACCCATCACTTCGGCACTCGGCCGAAAAAAAGCAGAAAAGCAATGAATCTTCCTAAATTATCCAAGGATCAGATCAAGAAACTCGCCCTCAGCGCGATGGGCTTCGTCTTTTTGCTCTACGTCTATTTCACTTTCTTCCTCGGGCCGTTGCAAAAAATCCGCTCCTCCACCTTGGCCGAAATCGATGATCGACAGAAGAAAATCGACAGTTCGAAAACGGAAGTAGCCAAAGCAGCAAATCTCGAACGCCAGGCCAAGGATTCGATGGCTCGCTTCGCCGCGCTCAAGGCGATGAGCCCCGAAGGCGCGCCGATCGCGTGGTTTCCGCCGCGCGTGAAAACATTCTTCGCCAATCAGGGGATCGATCGCGCGATCGCGCGCCTGGAGAGCAATACCAATTTTAAACAAAGCGAGCTCGCCGCCTGGACCAAGTATAATTGGCTGATCGAGCTGCCCCAGGCCGATTTCGCCGCGCTCGGCAAGTCCATCGCCGAGATGGAAAACACGCAGCCGCTGCTTTCCCTGACCAAACTGAGCATTCACGTCCTGCCCGAGCAGCCGCAATTTCAACAGGTCGCTATCGCCGCCACCACCGTGATTGAGAAACGATGAATAAAATTTGCTTCTTCATCTGCATCTCGATCTTTGCTGCGGCGGCCGCACTTCGCGCGGACGAGCCAGTCGTCGTCACCGTGAAAAACAAATCTTCTTTCAACCTCGATGCCGGGGCCCGCAGTCCGTTTTGGCCGATTAGTTGGAAGCCGACCGGCAAAGTTGCCAGCGGCGGAACCGATCAGGGCGAAGTTCCAGCTGGTGCATTCGTCGTTAGTACCATCACACTCGATGGCGCCGCCCGCTTTGCGATTATTAATGGCAAATCGATGTCGGAAGGTCAGCAATTTGGTCTCCAAATCGGCACTCAAGTCTATCAGGTCGTGGTTAAGAGAATCGAAGATGGCCAGGTAATCCTTGGACGGCGCGATGAAGAGATCGTGGTGCCGCTTCGCCGGAAAGAACCGGCCAAACGCTAGAACCGTCTCTAAGCAAGGGTCGGCACGCCCCGCTGTAGCATTAGCAAAAGGCAGGTGCGGATACTGCTGCATAAATTGCTCTGTTCAGACGATTCCAGTTGAGTTTTTCCGCAGAAAACGGCAACCTTTTCGCCGCTCCACCCTCGCCACAATGGCGACTAATCCGCAAAGAAATATGAGATCATCCTCCGCAATTCTTTTGGCGCTTTGTTTATGTCTCAGCAACAATGCAAGCGCGTCGAACTTCACCGATTTCTTTGGTTCCCGCTTCAACGGAGTGCAGACGGCGCGCACTGGGTTGGCGCCAAAAAATGCGCTCGACTCCATTCACCGCTGGAACACGATCGCGATTAACGCCAGCGGACTCGATCACACACCACTAGCGCCCGGCGAGATCCGGACATTTGGCGAACAACTCGGACCCGGTCGCTCCAGTCGCGCGATGGCGATTGTGCACATCGCGATTTTCGATTCAGTTAACGCCGTCCTCGGCGGCTACCAGAGCTACACCGGAATTCAGCCGGTGAAGCCGCCGGTGTCGCTCGACGCCGCGGTCGCGCAAGCCGCGCACGACACTTTGGCCGCGCTTTACCCGTCGCAAGCGTCCGCATTCGATTCGCTTTTGGCTGATGATCTCGCGAAGATCAACAACAAGAACGAACGCGCCAACGGCGTTTCGTTAGGCCAACGGGCCGCCGCCGCTATCCTCACACTCCGCACAAACGACGGTGCGCAAGTTCCCGAGCCGCGTCTCGGCGTAAATTATTTCACGAGCGATCAACCCGGCCACTGGCGGCAGGACCCGATCAGTCTCCTGCCCATCGCGCTCGGCGCGCACTGGGGCGAATGCAAAACGTTCGTCGTGCAATCGAGTAGTCAATTTCGCGTTCCCCCGCCGCCGGCCATGAACACCGCCGATTATACCGCCGCTTACAACGAAGTGAAGTCAGTCGGAGGCGACGGCGTTCACACTCCGACCACGCGAACACCCGAACAAAGTTTCATTGGAATTTTCTGGGCCTACGACGGAACGCCGAGCTTGTGTGCGCCGCCGCGGCTTTACAATCAAATCACCGTCCACATCGCTGATCAGATGCATCTCGGGACGCTCGATCTCGCGCGGCTCCTCGCTCTTGCCAACACCGCCATGGCCGACACCGGGATGACTGTTTGGGATTCAAAATATTATTACGATTTCTGGCGACCGGTCACCGGTATTCGCGAATCCGATCTCGGCACTGGTCCGACTGGCCTCGGCGATGGCAACGCCTGGACCGTCGGCGATCCGACCTTCACACCGATGGGCGCACCCGCGAGCAATCTTACCGGCCCGAACTTCACCCCGCCATTTCCATCGTATCCATCCGGGCACGGCGGTTTTGGCGGCGCGCTGTTCCAGACGTTCCGCAGATTTTTCGGGACCGACAACATCGCCTTCACTTTTGTCTCCGACGAATTCAACGGCGTGACCAAAGACAACTCCGGCAACGTGCGTCCGCTCATGCCGCGCAGCTTCTCGAGTTTCTCGCAAGCGGAAGAAGAAAACGGCCAGAGCCGGATTTATCTCGGCATCCACTGGTCGTTCGACAAAACCCAGGCGATCGCCCAGGGCCGCAACGTAGCCAACTACGTCTTCGACCACGCCTTCACGCCGGTCAGTAAACACTAAGTCTTCATTCGACGTTGGGCGTTCAGCGTTTTCTTTTGAACAAAACCGACGCCGCTCGGTCTTGTTCGCCCGAGCAGACAGGCCTAGCTTTTCTGCGAGGTGAAGACCGTCAGCTTAGGCGCCCTGCTAACAATCGCGCTTTTCACATGTTCGTTAGCGGCGAACGTGCGCTCACAAGCGGAAGCTGACAGAATTTGGAACGAATCCCAACGCTCTGGCAGCTGCACTCTTCACCACGTTCACCTAAAGCCGCATACGGTCACTTTCTATATGTGGAAGGGTCCACCTGATCTGCACGTGGAAGAATACGCTTATATGGAGCGCAAATATCCAAACGTACGCGAGGCCGTGGACGACAGATTCAGACCGAAGCATTTCCCCTGTAAAATCACTGTTGGAGTTTGTCCCGTTTGCCAAAAGCATTTCGAGGAAGAACTTCCACAGTTGTTTTTAGGACGTTCCAAAGATCTCCACTAACCAACCGCCGCCGAAGTCGTAACTGAAGTTACCGGCACAAACTCGCTTTCGCGCAGCACTACCGGTTTCGTCCCGCGGATGAGCTGCCACCATTGAGTCGCGGAGCCGACGACGATCAGAAAGACGAACAACATGAAAAATCCAGCAACGATCGCGTCGAATTGCCAAACCGCGGCTTGTCGAGTTAGCTCGGCTGCTTTTGTTGAATCAACAATGCCCCTCGCCTGCTCTGCGAGAAGTTGCGCACCACTCAAAAATCCAAGCTTCGTATCAGCCGAAAAGATTTTCAGATAACCGGCCGAGAACGTGACCGCGCACATAAAGCAAAGCGGCAGAACTGTAATGAACAGATATTTTGTCTTCTGCATTTTGATCAGGATCGTCGTGCACAAGCAAAGCGCGATCACGGAAAGCAGTTGGTTCGCGAGACCGAAGAGCGGCCAGAGGGTATTAATGCCACCAAGAGGATCAACCACTCCCTGGTACAAAAACCAACCCCAGGCCGCGACCAGCAGGACACTGGAAAAGAAATTCGCGGTCCACGAGCGGGTGTTGCCAAGCGGTCGCCACACGTTGCCTAACAAATCCTGTAACAAAAACCGGCCCACTCGCGTGCCAGCATCGATCGTCGTCAAAATAAACAACGCCTCGAACATGATGGCGAAGTGATACCAAAGCGCGAGCGCGGTCGGACTCGAGAAAACGCGCGCGAACATGTGCGCCATGCCGACCGCAAACGTCGGCGCGCCGCCGGCGCGATTAAACATTGTCTTCTCACCAAGACTTTCCGCGAGGATCGACATCTCATTTTCCGTCACCGGAAATCCGGCCGCGGAGACTTTCTGCACGACTTCAGTCGGCGTGCCTTTCGTGTTGATCGCGAAATATTCGCCGGGTTGCAGCACACACGCGGCGATCAACGCCATCAGTGCGACCATCATCTCGGTGATCATTGCGCCGTACCCGATGTCGCGGATGCGCGACTCGCGTCCGACCATTTTTGGCGTCGTGCCCGAAGCGATCAGCGAATGGAAGCCCGAGACCGCTCCGCAAGCAATCGTGATGAAGACAAACGGAAACACCGGCCCGGCGAAAACAAGTCCGCTGCCGTCGATGAACCTGGTGAGTGACGGCATTTGCAGCGTAGGATGAATCAAGATCACTGCCACCGCGAGCGCCGCCACCGTTCCGAGTTTCAAGAACGTGCTCAGGTAATCGCGCGGCGTGAGCAGCATCCACACCGGCAGGATCGATGCGGCGAGTCCGTAAATCATGATCGCCCACGCGATCCAGATCGCGTCGTGCCGGAACCAGGCTTCGATTGCGGGAAAGTTTCCCAGAAACTGTCCGCCCCAAACGCCGAACGCCAAACCGAACAACCCGAAAATCGTGACGGCAGTCACATTCACTTTTCCGCTGCGCAGCCCGAAACCCATGATCAGCGCGACTGGGATCGTCATCGCGATCGTGAATACGCCCCACGGACTTTTTGCCAGCGCTTGCACAACCACGAGCGCAAGGACCGCCAGCAGAATGATCATGATCGCAAGCACGCTGATCAGCGCAAGCACGCCGACACCGGGGCCAATTTCTTCCTTCACCATTTGGCCAAGCGTTTTCCCGCCGCGTCGCACCGACGCGAAGAGCACGATCATGTCGTGAACCGCGCCGCCGAGCGTCGCCCCGATCAAAATCCATAGCGTTCCCGGCAAGAATCCAAACTGCGCTGCCAGTACTGGACCAACCAGCGGTCCAGGTCCTGCAATCGCAGCGAAATGATGGCCGAAAACCATCCAGCGATTCGTCGGCACAAAATCTTTCCCATCGTTTCTGACGACCGCCGGTGTCGCGCGATCGTCGTTGAGCACAAGAATCTTGGTCGCGATCCATTTGCTGTAGAACCGGTAACTGATCGCGGCCCCACACAGTCCGGCGACAATAATCCAGAGCGCGCTGATCTGCTCGCCGCGCGAGAGCGCGAGCACTGCGAGCGACGCTAAACCAAGCAACGTCACCCCAACCCAGAGCAGCTTTTTCCAGAGACTCACGTTGAGAAATTACCTGAAATCAGGCCAAGATTCCACCTATTGGAGGGCCTCCGCGCTGTCGGCGCCCATTAATTCGGGACACGACGGCGCGTGCCCCAAGTCACAAATTAACCAAGCGAGTCCCTCGCCTGCTTCAGCTTTGCTAGCTGTTCGCCGAAGTTCTTTTGCCGTTGTCGATTCAGTTCGACCACGTCTCTCGGCGCGCGATCGACAAACGATTTGTTGCTCAACTTCGTTTCCACCGTGCGCAGCTCCTCCTCAGCTTTCGCGATCTCCTTGTCGAGACGCTCGCGCTCGGCAGAGTGATCAACTTCAACGACGAGCAGAATTTCACCAAGAGGAGTCGGCGCGATTGGAGTGCCGGCTTCAGCTTTGAAGTTCGGATCGATGATTAGCTCCGAAGCATTGAGCAATCGCGCGATCGTTTCCTGCTGGCTTGGTAACCCACTTTGTTTCGAGCGCAGTGCATACTTCGCTCTTTGATTGGACGCGACTCGGGCTTGCGCGCGCAGATTGCGGCCGGCCTGGACCGTTTCGTAAATCGTCCTGACAAGTTTCCGCTTCTTAAGGTCGATATCTTTCAATCCGAGCTTCTTTGGAAGGGGCGCGAATTGAATCGATTGTTTGCCCAAACCGAGCACCGACCAAAGTTCCTCGGTGATGTGGGGCATGAATGGATGGAGCAAGCGCACGATGGCGGACAAAACGAAGTCCATTACCGCCAGGACCGATTTTTTCTTCGATTCGTCCTCGCTGAAGATTTCGGTCTTGGCTGCTTCGACGAACCAGTCGCAGTAATCGCTCCAGATAAATTCGTAAAGCCGTTGCGCGACCGTGTTGAATTCGTACTCCCGATAACCTTTTTCAACCGCATCTATCGTTTCATTCAAGCGTGCGAGAACCTCGATCGCATAAATTGAAAGCGCTCCAAAACTTGACTGCTTTAAACACTCAAGTTTCCCGGGCTCGATTTGCGGGGCCCCATGCATTTGACGGAAGCGCGAGACGTTCCAAAGCTTGGTCGCGAAGTTGCGCCCTTCTTCGATTTGTTTTTCATCGAAGCGAATGTCCTGGCCGCTCGGAGCGATCCGCATCAAGCCAAAGCGCAAACCGTCCGCCCCGTATTTGTCGATCAACTCGAGCGGGTCGGGCGAGTTGCCCAGCGACTTGGACATTTTTCGGCCTTGTTTGTCGCGAATGATGCCGGTGAAGAAAACGTCGTGGAACGGAATGTTGTCTACGACCTTGCCGGATTTCCCTGGTTTGAACTCGAGACCAGCGATGATCATTCGCGCGACCCAGAAGAAAATGATGTCCGGCCCGGTCACGAGAACACTGGTTGGATAAAATTTCTTCCGCGTTTTTGAGTCCATGGTTTCGTAGGCCCAAAGCCACGACGAAAACCAGGTATCGAGTGTGTCGTCGTCCTGGACCCAGTTCTCCGGATCCTTTGGCGGCTTAAGCCCGACATAAATTTCTGTCTTCTGTCCCCTGTCCTCTGTTCTCTGCTTTCGGTACCATGCCGGTATGCGATGTCCCCACCAGACCTGCCGGCTGATGCACCAGTCCTGAATATTCTCGAGCCATTGTGCGTAGACTTTTTCCCAATGCTTGGGAAAGAAGCGGATCAGATGTTTTTTAACGACCGCGAGCGCTTCTTTCGTTTTTGGGTAACGCAGAAACCATTGCTCGCTCAGCCGCGGCTCGATCGGCACATCGCTGCGATCGCTGAAGCCGACACTGTTTTCGTGAGGTTCCGTTTTCGAAAGCAGTCCCCTCTCCTGCAACAGCTCGGCCGCTCTCTTGCGTGCTTCGAAGCGATCGAGTCCGTCCAATTCCGGAACCGCAGGACAATTTATTTTTCCATCGGGCGTCAGAACGTCGATCACGGGTAGCTTGTGACGTTGGCCCACTTCGAAATCGACTTTGTCGTGCGCGGGCGTGACTTTTAGGACGCCGGTGCCGAATTCGGGATCGATCGCAGCGTCGGCGACAACCGGAATTTTTTCGCGCGGCATCGGACGCCACACTTCTTTGCCGACAAGATCGACATATCGCTTGTCTTTCGGATGAACGGCGACACCGGTGTCGGCCATGATTGTTTCCGGCCGCGTAGTAGCGACTTCCAGAAATTTTCCGGGCTGATCTACGATTTCGTAGCGGACGTAATAAAGATTTCCTTTTTGCGGTTTGTTAATGACTTCCTCGTCCGACAACGCAGTTTGGGCTGCCGGGTCCCAGTTGATCATCCGTCGGCCGCGATAGATCAGACCTTTCTTGTAAAGATCGACAAAAACTTTTTCGACAGCGCGCACGTAGCCTTCGTCCATCGTGTAACGCTGGCGCGACCAATCGCACGAACAGCCAAGCCGCTTAAGTTGTTGAATGATGATGCCGCCGTGTTTGTCCTGCCATTCGAGGACGCGCTCCAAAAATTTCTCGCGGCCAAGATCGTGGCGAGTGACGCCTTCGTTTTTCCGCAGCCATTTTTCGACCGCGGTCTGCGTCCCAATTCCGGCGTGATCCATCCCTGGCAGCCAAAGGACTTCGAACCCCTGCATCCGCGCGCGTCGGGCGAGAATGTCTTGAATGCTGTCATTCAAGACGTGGCCGAGCGTGAGCACGCCGGTGATGTTCGGCGGCGGCATTACGATCGAGAACGGCTTTTTCTTCGAATTCGCGTCCGCTTCAAAGTCGCGATTGTCGATCCAACATTGATACCATTTCGGCTCAACCGTCTTCGGATCGTAGGTTTTCGAAAGCTCAGCCATTGCGAAGAATCATCCGAGAGGCAACGTGGATTGCAAGAGGTAGAGGCGATTGACCTCAATCGCCATGGCGGTTCGGTGAACCGCCGCTACCTGACGACTTGCAGCAAATCGTTAGCGCGATGATTCTTGCCGCTGCATGAGTAACGAGCGACCGATTGGCGTATTCGATTCCGGAATCGGCGGCTTGACCGTGGTCAAGGCGCTGCGCGATCTGCTGCCGAACGAAAGCATCTCCTATCTCGGCGACACCGCGCGTGTGCCCTACGGTCCTAAGAGCCCTGAAACGGTGCAGCGTTACGCCATCGAACTGGCCGAGATGCTAATGAAACAAAACGCGAAGGCGCTGGTTGTCGCCTGCAACACGGTTTCGTCCGTCGCGCTTCCAGCGTTAACGAAAAAATTTCCCGTGCCGGTGGTCGGCGTGATCGAGCCGGGGGCGCGCGCAGCGCTGGCGGCCAGCCGCAATCGTCACATCGGCGTGATCGGAACGCGCGCAACGATTCGGAGCGGTGCCTACGAACAAGCGTTGCGGGCCGCGGACGGTAGTGTACGCGTGAGCAGTTGCGCTTGCCCGTTGTTGGTTCCGCTGATCGAAGAAGGTTTGCTCAACGACGACGTCACCGATCGAGTGATCATGCGCTATCTCGAACCGCTGATCGTCGACGATATCGACACGCTTGTGCTCGGATGCACACATTATCCTTTGCTCACGGGAGCGTTTGCGCGGGTGCTCAGGCGCCAGATCATGATCGTCGATTCCGCGCAAAACTGCGCACGGGCAGTTGAGGAAATGCTGGATCGACAATCGCTCCGCGCCGCGCCGCTGAATCACGGAGAGCTACATGTCGCGCTGACGGACGCAGCGGACAGTTTCCTTAACGTCGCGCGCGACGCATTGCAGTTGAAGTTCGGCGAGATCGAGCTGCGCGCTTTGCCTTAAATGGAACCGGAGAAAACGGATTCGCGGCCGGCGTCAGCGGAGCCGTCTCGCCAGTTGCATGCGTTGGGATGGTGGCGCGCCGTGTGAAAGGCAACGAGTGGCCGGACAAGAGAAGTCAGACGTCAGAAGTCACAGGTCGGAAGGGTGCAGCGAAAGTTAACGGCGATTGACCCCGCCCGACGCCTTCTTCGTCACCAGCTCGTACGAATGATCGATCATTTTTCGCAACTCTGCACCGGGGATGTCGCTTTCGAACTCGACGGTATTCCAGTGCTTTTTGTTCATGTGGTAACCGGGCCTGACTTGCTCGTAACGGTCGCGCAGCTCGAGGGCTAGATCGGGATCACATTTCAGATTCGCGGTCGTTGGAACTTCATCGAGAGAAGCGAGCGCAAACATCTTGCCGCCGACCTTGAAGACGACAACATCGGGACCAAACGGCGTGCCTTCGGTCGTTTGCGGCTTGCTCAGGCAGTATTCGCGAAACTTCGCAAGATCCATCAGGCAATTCGCGAAATGAGCAGGGTCACCAAATCTTTGATCGCGACGCGTTCCTGTTTCATCGAGTCGCGCTCGCGCAGGGTAACCGTGTCACGGAGCGCGGAATCTTTTTCCCCGAGTGTTTCGAAATCAACTGTGACGCCGAACGGCGTTCCGATTTCGTCCTGACGACGATAGCGGCGTCCGATTGCGCCCGATTCATCGTAGAAAACAAACAGGTTTGGCCGCAGAAGATCGACAATCTCCTTCGCCTTCGCGACGAGCTGCTCCTTATTTTTTAGCAATGGAAAGACAGCGCATTTGACCGGCGCGATGCGCGGATGAAAACGCAGCACGATCCGCGTCTCCATTTTTCCTTTGTCGTCGGGCGCCTGGTCTTCTGAATACGCTTCGCAAATCAGGGCGAGCACAGTGCGATCGACGCCGGCGCTCGGCTCGACCACATGCGGAATGAATTTCTGTTTCCTTTCCTCATCGAAGTACTCGAGCGATTTGCCGCTGGCCTTTTGATGCTGCGACAAATCGTAATCGGTCCGATACGCGACGCCTTCCAATTCCTGCCGTCCAAATGGGAAATCATATTCGATGTCGTAAGTCCCTTTTGAATAGAAAGCGCGCTCGTCATCGGAGACGGTCAGCACGTGGAGTTTGCTACGAGGGATTCCGATGTTTTCATAAAACTTGAGCCGCTCTTCCTTCCAGTACTCCAGCAGCTTCATCCCCTCTTCCGCCCGGCAAAAATATTCCAGCTCCATTTGTTCGAACTCGCGGGAGCGAAATGTGAAATTGCGCGGATTAATTTCGTTGCGAAACGCTTTTCCGATCTGCGCAATGCCGAACGGCAGTTTTTTCCGCGACACATCGAGGATATTTTTGAATTGAACGAAGATCGCCTGCGCGGTTTCGGGGCGGAGATAAGTGATGCTCGATTCGTCCTCAGTCGCGCCGACGTAAGTTTTGAACATCAGATTGAACGAGCGCGGCTCGGTCAGATCTTTCCCGCCGCAGACCGGACACTGCCTACCTTTTCCCTTGTCGATCACTTGATCTGCGCGCAATCGCGCTTTGCAAGATCGACAATCGACCATCGGATCACTGAAGGTGTCTTCATGTCCGCTCGCTTTCCAGACCGCGCGATTCATCAAAATCGAGCCGTCCATGCCGACGACGTCGTCGCGCTCGTGCACCATCACGCGCCACCAATAATCCTTCAGGTTGCGCTTCAACTCGACGCCGAGCGGGCCGTAATCCCAGAGCCCATTCAAGCCGCCGTAAATTTCGCTCGATTGAAAAATAAATCCGCGCCGCTTGCACAAGCTAACGATCTTTTCCATCCGCTGGGAATCAGACGGCGCACTCATTATTTTGGCCACAGATTAGCGCAGATTACGCAGATCAAAAGCCGTTGTAGAGGCGCTTGTGCCAAGCGCCTATTTATTTAGTTCGGTGCTTGAGAACAAGTACCGCTACAATTCTCTCTTACTGTTTCTCGACCGTGATTTCGGTTTTGACCGAGCTCGCAATGAAACAATTCTCGTGCGCCGCGTGATGCATCTTGTCGAGCTCTTCCGCAGTCGGTTTCTTTTCGCCCGAGAAGGTGATCTTCGGTTTTAACGTCACCTTTGTGATCGCCAATTTGCCTTCGGCATTCTTCTCCATGTGGCCGACTGCTTCATCGACATATTCGTCCATCACGAATTTTTGCTTACACGCGATCGCCAAGAACGTGAGCATATGACAGGCGGACAGCGACGCGACGAATGCTTCCTCCGGATCGACATTTTTCGGATCGCCCAAATAAGCGGGCGCGGCCGAGGCCGTCATTTCATGGCCGCCATCAAATTTCCAGGTGTGATTGCGGGGATACTTCTGGTAATCGAATGGCGCGTCGCCACGTTTCCAGGTGAGAGTCATTTTGTGTTCGGACATGCTTCTTAGATAGAACGCGAGTAGCCATCGGGCAAGCGCTTCGCTTGACTGATCACTGATCACCGGTCACTTATCACTCTCTTCAACGCGCGATTAGCTCAGTGGTAGAGCACTTGCTTCACACGCAAGGGGTCGCTGGTTCGATACCAGCATCGCGCAGGGCTTCTTGAGCGTGCGCGGCGCAGATTAAACTGGACGTTCGCGAAGCCGCAGAAGTTGTAGCGGCGTTTGTTCTCAAACGCCGAACTAATAAACAGGCGCTCGCCGCGGCGAGCGCCTCTACAACATTTCGAGTTGTTGATGCGGCCGCCGGAAGGCCGCCGTCGAAAGTTTCGGCCGTTCACCAAGACCGGCGCGGCGGCAACTGATATCGAACATCGACTCGATCTGCTCGGCAAAAATGCCTTCGCCGATCTGACGTTTGCGCCAACGCGAATCGTACAGCTTTTCCCCGCCGCGCGCGTGCCGGAGTCGCTCCAACACTTTCGCTTTCCGCTCCGGGAAATGTTCATCGAGCCAATGCTCGAACAAGGGCGCCACCGCCCAAGGCAATCGAAGTAATACGTGCCCCGCGAATTGGGCGCCCGCTTTAGCACACGCGGCGACAATTGCCGGAACTTCGTGATCGTTAATTCCCGGAATCACCGGCGCCACCATGACCCCAACTGGAATCTTTGCGGCGCGCAATTGTGCGACTGCGTCCAAGCGCGCAGCCGGCGGCGAAGTTCGCGGCTCGAGGATGCGCTGGAGTTTTGGGTCCAAAGTTGTGACCGAAAGATTCACGACCGCGCACTGATGTCGCGCCAATTCCGACAAAATGTCGATGTCACGCGTGACCAATCTGTTCTTCGTCAGGATGCCAACTGGATTGCGAAATTTCGCGATCACTTCAAGACAAGCACGAGTGATCCGCAGTTTGCGCTCGACCGGTTGATAGCAATCGGTCACCCCGCTCATCATCAGTAGTTGCGGTTTCCATTTCGGTGAAGAAAGCTCGGCTTCGAGCAACCGCGGCGCGTCCGGCTTGACCATGATGCGCGATTCGAAATCGAGTCCGGCGGAGAATCCGAGGTACTCGTGGGTCGGTCGGGCGAAACAATAGATGCAGCCGTGCTCGCAACCGCGATACGGATTGATGCTCGTTTCGAAGCCGACATCCGGACTTTGATTTCGTGCAATGATTGTTTTCGTGGCGTCCCGAAAATATTGCGTCGCGCGCCTCGGCTTCTCCTTTCCTTCGGGATCGGCATCGACAACATCGACATCGGTAAGATCGACATGCATCTTTTCAAACCGATTGGCCGGGCTCCAGGAAGCCCCGCGCCCGTGGATCGGCTCGCGACTTTGCGGCGTTTCGGCCACAACCGGCACGAATTTCTTGCGCTTCTCCACATCAGATGTTCGCATGAACATATCTAGTGTCGAGGAATTTTCGCCCCCACATAGAAGTTGTAGGGCAGGCGCATCGCCTGCCGAATTCAAGTTGGCAAGCGGAGCGCTTGCCCTACAAAACCTTCCACTCGCGTGGAGTGACGCCCTAAACCTGCTATAATCCCGCCGACGATTTCTTGATCACTCGTCACTAATCACTTGTCATTATTTTAGGAGGGGTGGCAGAGCGGTTGAATGCGCCGGTCTTGAAAACCGGAAGGCCGAAAGGCCTCGTGAGTTCGAATCTCACCCCCTCCGCCAAATCGGAAACCAGCCGCCAACCTCCAGAACCAGATCGCGAATAGACGAATGAAACTCCCGAAGATTCGAACGCAGTTCGACCGGTGGGGCGCGTTACGCGCCAGGGTTAGGAGCGAAGCTCTGAAGCTGGAGCCAAAGCGCGGCTTTGGATAATCTCACCCCCTCCGGTCCGAGCCGGACTGGCATTTCTCTCTTCCGCTTGCTCTTAATCTGACTCTGGGTCGCATGAGCAATGAAGATACTCGGTTCGATTGGCGGGAGGCGACAGCGCAAGCAAAGATTCTTCGGCTCATGGAGAGCCACGGCGGCATCAGTGCGGAACGGTTGATCGAACTTTCTTATTTGAAATGATTCGGAACTTGCCAGTTTTTTCATCAAAACTGGCGGTGAATCCGTAGTTGGCGTCCTTGCCATCACCGCGAAAGACATCGTTTTGTTCGAGCAACAGCACACCCGGTTTTACCCATCGAACTGGATTGACGTATTCGTTCCTAACATCACCTTCGGCATCGACCCGCAGCTCCTGCGTATCAAGTTGGATAAAAAGATCACCTGAACTGTGATAAACGTAGGTGTCGCTAACGCGGGGACCGCTGTATAAAGAAAACGCCAACCATTTCGAATCCTGCGACCAGATCAAAGCGGCCGCGCTGCCGCTGTAGTTTTGAGGAAGGTTCATTACGGCCTTTTTCGATGGCAGAGAAACGAGTTTGACTGCGGTGATCAGACTGGAATCGATATTGTTCGGATCTTCTGGCTCGCTGCTACATGAAATGCGCATAGCGAATTTTCCGTCCGGCGAGATGTCACGAATTTTCTCGAACTTCGCCGGTGGAGACTCGGCTTCAGGTGGGATGTAATTCTTCAGTTCTTCAATTCGGTCTTCCGTTTTTCGTTTCAAATAACGGAATGCCAATACGTCGTCGGCCGCCCGCGGATCCGGAATGGCCACATCGTGGTCCGCCAGGGTGGATACGTGCGACTCGCTTGTGCTTTCTTCGGTGGCAGCAGAATGGTTGCGAGACTTAACCCAAGCGCGCTGCGCATTCTTGAATTCCTCCTGTCCATTTGCTGGCAGACTCGACAACAGTTTTTGATATAGCTCGTTCATCGCCGCGTCCGATTTTCGGAATTCCGCCTCGGTTTCCTTAAGTTCCTGTTCCAATGTGCGCTGCGAAGCTTGATTCTGAGCGCGAGTGAACTGACTACTAGCAAACAAAATCAGCAACGCACCCATCACGACCCAAGCCGTCCTGGAAGACGGTTTTCTCCTCATAGCGTGCCTAAGCAGAACATATCAGATTGCGCACTGTCCAATACGAAAGCGTGCGGGCCTGAGCCTGCTAACAAGCGTTCCGGATTAGACCGGATTTCGATTTGGCGCGAAACAGTCTCTGGTACGCGCGCGAACACCCGGTGACGAAATAAGCAGACTAATCTTGCAATTCGGCGGCGGGTCGTGTCTCCGCCGTCTTTCGAAGGAAGAAATGGGTCACCAGAATAGCAGATAAAATTCCGAGGACGGCTGCGCAGACGACGTCAGACAAATAATGCGCGCCCAGATACAATCGTGAAAGGCCGATGAGTAACGGAATTGAGAGGCAGGCCAAACCGATTCGTCTCCTGGCCAACAGGAGCACACCAAAAAAACCGGTCGAAGCATCGACGTGGCCTGACGGAAAAGAGTGATATTTCGAACTCCAGTTCGGTCCGTTCCACATTTGTTCAGACTTCACCGACGGCCGGGCCCGACCGGTCGTGAGTTTGATCGCTCGCCCCGCCAATCCGGCGATCGCGAGCGCGATCAACATTGCCAGAAAAATTCTCGTCCATTTCTTGTTTCTACGCCACCAAGCGACACCGGCGAGGATGAGTCCAAGTAGGAAGTGTTCCGGCCAATCGCCGAACCGGCTCACGTTTTGCATAAAACTGCGTATCGCGGCGCCTTGATGAGTCGCCATGAAATTCGCGACTGACACATCGAAATAAAAGGCCACCGCTATGATGATTGCGGCAATCAGAATCCCGGTCAGCCAGTAAAAAACGGCGGCGCGCTTCACAAATAACAATTCTTGCTCTTGCTCCTAATCGACCTAGAGCGAGCATGAGCAGGATAAACTCAAGCATGGCGAAATACGCGATTTTATTTTTCGGATGCGTCCTTTTTCATGTGATCGGGACGTGGAGTATTCCGCTGATCGACCGCGACGAACCGCGCTTTGCCGAAGCGTCGCGGGAAATGATCGAGCGCGGCGATTACATCGTTCCGCATTTCAACAATCAACTGCGCCTCGACAAACCTCCCCTCGCCTATTGGGCGCAGGTCGCGAGCTATAGAATTTTCGGGGAAAACGATTTCGCCGCGCGCTTTCCGTCAAGCGTCGCAGCCGCGCTCGTTGCATTGTCAATCTTAGGATGGGGAACAAGAATCGGAGGAGAACGAGTCGGTTGGTGGGCGGCAATTATCTTCACCCTTTCGCTGCAAACATTTATCCACGCCAAAGCCGCTGTGGCCGATATGTGGCTGGTTTTGTTTATGACAACGGCCCATTGGGCTGGATATGAATTGCTTTTCGGAAAACGCTCAACGCCCAACGCTCAACCACCGCTTAATTCAGACACGCTGGGTTGGTGGCTATGTTTTTATGTCGCACTGGCGCTGGGATTCTTAGCAAAGGGACCGATTGCCTGGACACCGCTATTGACCATCGTGGCGGTGAAACGTTTCCTGCGCGATGTCGAAGTTGCGAAGTATTTCAAATTCGGGAGTGGAATTCTACTGATGCTCGCCATCGTCGCGCTCTGGGCCGTTCCTGCTCTCATGCAAACGAATGGCGAATTTTTCAGGGTTGGAATTGGTCGCCACGTCCTCGGTCGATCGTTCGGCGCGATGGAAGGTCACGGCGCAAACTCGTTAGGCGTTTATCTTCTCCTTTTGCCGTTCTATTTCGTTACCGTCTTCGCCAGCTTTTTTCCGTGGTCGATCAAATTGCCGACACTCACAAAAAAGCTATGGGGGGAGCGCGGCAAGGTCGACATCTACCTGTTAAGCGGCACCGGAATTATTTTTGTCGTCTTCAGTTTAATCAAAACAAAATTGCCTCACTATACGCTTCCGGCGTTTCCGCTCTTCGCGCTTGTGGCTTCGCGACGCATCAACAGCGAGCGTTTCCTAAGAGCTGCCGCGGTTATCGTAATTTGCCTTTATCTCGCGCTCGGTTTCTTCGCTGCGCCTTTTGTCGCTCGATTCTTCCCCGCGGCCCAGCTTTACCAAAAATGCCGCAACGATTTGCGTCCCGAAATGGAGTTCGGCGCGGTGGATTTTCAGGAGCCAAGTTTGGTTTGGTATTTTCGTTCGCGGGTGAAGGGTTGGATGACGCCGTTGAAACAAACAAACGCGGCGGAGTTCATGGGAAAGGATGGAGCGCGTTTTATTATTCTGCCAACGAGCCTGGCAGCAGCAACATTTCCGGAGCGTCCTGTGACATGGAAAAGCTTTTCGACGCGAGGTTTCAACGTCGCCAAAGGCAAAGATGTCGATCTTACGCTTGTGTTGAAGCCGGATTAACTCATTTGACGATTTAACGATTTAACGATTTAACGATTTGAAATGATCACGTTTCTCGATGGCAAACTCGTGAGCGCGCTGCCGACTCAGGCAGCGGTCGACGTCAATGGCGTCGGCTACGAAGTGTTCATTCCGTTATCAAGCTACGACAAACTTCCCGCCGTCGGCCAGCCGATCCGGATTCTCACCCATCTGGCCGTGCGCGAAGACGCGCATGTGCTTTACGGATTCATGAGCGCGGCCGAACGAGATCTGTTTCGATTGCTGGTGAACAACGTCAGCGGGATCGGTCCGAAACTGGCCCTTGCTGTCTTAAGCGGGATGAGCGTGACGAATTTCAAAACTGCGGTCGTGAATTCCGATACCGCGGCCATTTCGAAGATCAGCGGCCTCGGAAAGAAGACTGCCGAACGGATCGTTCTGGAATTGAAAGACAAGCTCGGCGTGGCCGCTGCCTGGGAAGCTGCGGCCGCCGCTCACGCGCCGACTCCAGAGCAAGAGCAGGCAAACGAAGCGGTCCTCGCGTTGATCGCGCTCGGGTACAAACAGGTCGACGCCCACAAAGCCGTGCGCGATTTACAGTCACAAGGCCAGGCGAAATCGGCGGAAGAACTGGTGAAGCTTGCGTTGAAAAAGATGGCGGCGGGTAGGTAGCAGAAAAGGCCGAACGCTGAACGCCCAACATCGAATGTCGAATTCAAACTCTGCATTGGGCGTTGGACGTTGGGCGTTGGACGTTCGACGTTAAGCAGGAAACATGGTCGCCGTCGCAGAAAACAGATTGGAAGCAATCCGCAGCGCGCTCCCTAAAGAGAGTCTATTTGCGGAAAAGGATTGGCTTCTTTCGCCCGACGCGTTCCCGATCGAGCAAAAATTTCTAACCGATCTCGAACAGCTCGGGCATCGATTGTTTGTTTTCCAGCGCGCCTGCAATCAACTTTATCAACTCAGCGTCAACGGAAAACAGCCCGGGTGGATCGCGCGCTATCTGGACGCCGGTAAGCCGAAGGAATTGATCGAGTTTTCGCGGAGAAAAGAAATCCGCGACGATCTACCACGAGTGATTCGGCCGGATCTGATTCTTACCGATAACGGTTATATCATCGTCGAAATCGATTCGGTGCCGGGCGGCATCGGTTTAACCGCGTGGCTTAACCAAACCTATTCCGCATTCGACAAAGAAATCGTCGGCGGCGCTGACGGAATGCTGGATGGATTTCTAAGCGTGTTGCCGAATGGCGGCGACATCGTCATTTCTCAAGAAGCCGCGACTTATCGCCCGGAGATGGAGTGGATCGCCGCACGCTTGAAAGATCGCCAACCTAATTTGGACTGGCGCGTGGTCGCAGCAGAAAACTACGAGCCACAAGATGGCCGCGAGGTTTACCGATTTTTTGAGCTCTTCGATCTGCCAAACATTCCGAAGATCGACAATCTGTTACGCGCGAACGCCGAAGGTCGCGCCACCATCACGCCACCGATCAAACCGTTCCTGGAAGAGAAAATGTGGTTCGCGCTTTTTTGGTTGAAACCGCTGCACGAATTCTGGCGGCGCGAGCTCGGCGAGAAATATTTCCTGAAGCTCCAAGAAGTAATTCCCTACTCGTGGATGCTCGATCCGACTCCATTGCCACAGCACGCAGTCATTCCGCGTCTCGAAATCCATGATTGGCGCGAAGCGGCCAAGTTCAGTCAAAAAGATCGGGATCTTCTCTTGAAAGTGAGCGGGTTTTCGCCGCTCGGCTGGGGCAGTCGCGGAGTTTCACTAGGGTCCGATCTCGCTCACGCCGAATGGGAAAAGAGGATCGACAATGCGCTCGCCACTTTTGACTCGTCGCCAACGATCATGCAGCGCTTCCACAAAGGTCGGTTGTTCGAACATCGTTACTGGGATCCAGATTCCGGCGAATTAAAAACGATGAAAGGCCGAGTGCGTCTCTGCCCGTACTACTTCGTGGAAAACGATCGGGTGAAATTGCGCGGCGCTCTCGCCACCATCGTTCCGGCCGACAAAAAATTTGTGCACGGCATGCGCGACGCGATCCTGGCACCGTCGCGCAGTGAATCCTAACTAGTCCACAGTAATTACGACTTTTCCGCGAGCGTGTCCCTCTTCGAGATACCGGATCGCGTCAGGGACTTCGCTCAACGACTTGTACGTTCGGTCGATAACCGGCTTGATCTTGCCCGACTGCATCATGTCGGCAAGGAGTGTCAGGTCCTTGGTGCTCGGGTCCGCCATCATCATGCCCATTTTCTGACTTACGAACTTGGAGAAAAGCGCGGCCTTTAGTGCTTTACCAAGAACTCCGACCAAACCTTGTTCGTTCACTCCTCCGCCGCCGATCATGACGTAGATGCCGGTGGGAGTTAAGACACGTCGGCACTCCGACAACGAGTGGTTCGCCACATTATCTAAAATCACGTCGTAGTGTTGGTTGCCTTTGGTGAAATCTTCTTTCGTGTAATCGATCACGTGATCCGCACCGAGCGATTGGACAAGTTCGACGTTGCGTGTGCTGCAAACGCCGGTCACCTCTGCGCCAAAATTCTTGGCAAGCTGCACCGCGAACGTGCCAACTCCGCCCGAGGCGCCGTTGATTAGCACTTTCTGTCCGGGTTGAACTTTTCCTTTGTCACGAACCCCTTGCAGCGCCGTGATTCCAGCGATGTTGATGGAAGCCGCTTGCTCAAACGTGAGGCCAGCCGGTTTTAGCGCTACCGATCCCACTGCTCGACGGCACACGTATTGGGCAAATGCTCCGTCTCTTCCGCCAAACACATCATCGCCCGGTTTGTACTGAGTGACGTCCTTGCCGACCGATTCAACCGTCCCGGCAAAATCAACACCAAGACGTATGTCTTTTGGTTTACGCAGCCCGACGCCCATCCCTCGCATAAAATACGGCGTGCCCTCAACGAAATGCCAGTCATACGGGTTCACCGACACCGCGTGAACCCTCACCAGGATTTGATCGTCTCCCGGGACTGGCTTTTCAATGTCTTCGAGCTTGAGATTCGCAAGCCCGTAATCGCAATGAACGATGGCCTTCATCGGGTTGCTCGGCGCGGCGGCACTTTTTTTGTCGCAATCATTGGTCGATCGCCAATAGGCGACAAAAACAAAAAGGAATGCGAGCACCAGGAGGACAAGAACAACGCGGAAAATCCACTTCAGTAGTCGTTTCATAAGCCGGATGAATGTTTGGAGGTTAGCGAGAGACAGCGATCATCTGCGAAAAGATTCAGCAACACCAGCTTGCGTTTGTTTTCAATCGCTTGGGAGTCTCATTCAACAGTGATCACGACTTTTCCGCGAGCGTGGCCTTGTTCCAGGTAACGAAGAGCATCAGCGGTGTCACTCAATTTGTAAGTCTTATCGATGACCGGCGTCATCTTTCCGGATTGCATGAGATCGGCCAGGACCATCATGTCCTTTTTATTGAATTCCGCGATGTAGGAGACGAACTTCTGGCTAACAAACCGTGACCGTAGATAGGCATTGAGTTCGCCGGCCAAACGCATCCCCATGCCATCGTGCCATCCCGCTCCTCCAACGCCGGCCATGACACAGATGCCATTTGGATTCAAAATGCGCCGCCGTTCCGAGAACGAATGGTTCCCAATGAGGTCGAAGATTAAGTCGTAATGCTGATCGCCTTTCGTGAAATCTTCCTTCGCGTAATCAATGACGTGATCTGCGCCAATTGATCGGACAAGATCGACATTGCGCGTGCTGCACACGCCAGTGACCTCGGTCCCGAACGATTTCGCTATCTGAACCGCGAAAGTGCCAACGCCGCCCGAAGCGCCGTTGATCAAAACTTTTTGGCCGGCCTGAATCTTTCCCTTGTCGCGAAGTCCCTGCAATGCGGTGATCGCCGCCACCGGGACAGCAGCCGCTTGGTCGAAAGTCATGTTCGCCGGCTTCAGCACGACTGCTCGGTCCGCCAATACGCAGACGTACTCAGCGATGGCGCCGTTCTTCCCGCCAAACACTTCGTCGCCAGGTCTGAAGTTAGTGACGTTTTTGCCAACTGCTTCGACGGTGCCGGAGTAGTCGACACCTAGTCGAGTATCCTTTGGTTTACGCAAGCCAAAGAGCGGACGAAGGAGGAGAGGGCCTCGAATAGTGAGATCGAGTGGATTGACTGAATTCGCGCGAACCTTCACCAAGACCTGGTTGTCATTCGGAACCGGTTTTTCGATTTCCTCAACCTTGAGGACCTCGGGGCCGCCGTACTCGCAATGGGTAATGGCTTTCATCGGATTACTCGGAGTAGGCCTATGATCGCAATCGTTAGTCGACATCCAGTAGGCAATAAACGTCACCACTAGCAAACCGGCGAAAATGACGGCTACACTCCACTTGAGAAAACGCTTTATCTTCATCGGCCTAACGAGCCTGCTCGCCCTGTTCCATAGTGATTACGATTTTTCCTCGCGCGTGGCCTTCTTCGAAATACCGCATCGCCTCCGCGGTCTCGCTCAACTTGTAAGTCCGGTCGATGACGGGTGTGACCTTCCCCGTTTCCATGAGGTCGCTCAACAACTTCAGATCCTCTTTGTTAGTTGTCGTACCATACCCGACGAACTTCTGACGCACGAACCGCGATAACAGTTTCGTTTTAAGAATCCCAACAATACGCTCCCATGCTTCCGGGTGTAGTCCCGCTCCTCCGATTCCGGCAATGACGCAGACGCCATTAGGAGTTAAGACCCGGCGACGATCGGAAAAGGAGTGGTTGTTAACGTTATCAAAAATGACGTCGTAACGCCGGTCGCCTTTGGTGAAATCCTCCTTGGTGTAGTCAATGACGTGATCTGCGCCGAGGGATCGGACAAGGTCCATTTTTCCCGTACTACATACGCCCGTTACTTCTGCGCCGAACGACTTCGCTATCTGGACAGCGAAAGTGCCCACGCCTCCGGTTGCGCCGTTGATCAGGACCTTTTGTCCCGGCCGAATGTTACCTTGGCGAAGACCTTGCAAGGCGGTGAATCCGGCCCAAGCCACCGCGCCCGCTTGTTCAAACGTCACGTTAGCCGGCTTAATAACCAATCCTCGCTCGCGAGCACACGCATACTCCGCAAGAGTAGGACGACCCACACCAAAGACTTCGTCGCCCGCTTTGAACAGCGTCACGTTTTTGCCAACCACTTCAACCGTGCCGGCCATATCGTTGCCCAGCCCTGTTTTCTCTGGTTTGCGCAGCCCCGACATCAGGCGAAGCGGCCACGGACCTCGCATCAGGCCCGGATCAATAAAATTGAGGGAAGCCGCGCGAACTCTGATCAAGACTTGATCGACATTCGGAACAGGCTTTTCAACGTCTTCAAACTTGAGAACGTCGGGTGAACCGTACTCGCAAAAACGAATGGCTTTTATCGGATTGACCAAAGCAGTCTTGCGATCGCAATCGTTAGTCGATCTCCAATAGGCGACGAACCCGGCCAGGAACGCCAATATTAACGCGAACAAGATCGCGCGTACGCTCCACTTTAGAATGCGTTTTAGCTTCATCGGCCTAACGAGTCAGGCAGCCTCGGCCGGAAGCGCTTTGACATTGGCGCCTCTGATCAAGAAGTAGAGCATGATTGCCATTTCGGCGAAGAATGCCGGCTGCAACCAACCAAAAGCGGCGCCGTAGTAATCGGGGAAGAACTGCGCGGTGATGCTAAGCGCGACCCAAGCGAAGCATGCGATGATCAACCAAATGCCCAAGATGCGCGGCAGGAATCCGGACTTGAAGACGAGCAGCCCAAAAGGAAAGAGCCATACGCCCCAGAAGATCTCATTGATGAATTCTCCCTGGTTATGCAAACGCAGGGACAGGAAGCCGAGCGCGTCGCGCTGTACTTTATCGACAACGTCGAGAAACTCGCCGCCGCGAAACAGAATCAGCGCAGCGATATTGTTCAAAGTGTTGAGAAATCCAACCGCGGCGGAGACCAGAACAAACGCCACCATTAACATTGCCCATGTCTTGTTCACGTTGCTGAGCAACCGATACAGCGCGATGCCGAGGCAGATGAAAATGACGTGCCCGATAAGGTCTCCGAAGATCGACAAACGAAACATCGTTTCATGCGCCAGGATGTTATCGGCCGTGGCTGCGGCGTTTCCGTGAACGATCAATTTGCCCGGAACATAAATCATGGCGAATGGCGCCACGAGAACTAGCGACAGATACACGACGCCAGCGATCCGCGCTGCTTTGACAGTTGGATGCATAAATTTCAGTTTTTCAGGGTTTCAGCTTTTCAGTTTCTCGTGGGAATCACAGCGGTCCGCGATAACGGCGCAGCCGGATCGCGACGGCGATGAAGACGGCTGCGAATGCCAGTCCAATCCAAAGATCCGGCGTGCTCAGATATCTCCCCGGAGTGAGGGAGTCAATCGCCATGCCGTGATGTGCTTGAAAATCAAAAGCCTCCGGGGCAAATCCCATCAAACGGTTTCCGAGCATCGCCGCGAAATGCGACGTGTTGAAGGTGATCTTCTCGAAGAAGGCGATTCCAAGCAACGGCAAGACCGCCCAAAGAAACGTCGCTCGTCGCACCCAGCCTGAAACCAGTAACGCCCAGCCATAAATCGGCGCGTGCCAAAGCGCGATCACGATTAAGCCGTAAAGGAGGATGGCTGACTGCTGAATTAAATTGAAATTCGCAAAGGTTGTTCCGCCAAGGCCGCTCGGCAGAAGCACCGCCGTGCTGATCAGCAGCATGATAAATTGCGTAACAACGGTGATTGCAAAAGTAACCAGTGGCAGAACGACGAGCGGAATCGTAGCCTTTGAAAGCACGGTGGTACGATCCGAAACCGGCAGCGATTTCCAAAAGAGAATGCTGCGTTCGCGGCGTTCGCCGTGCAATGCGTCCAGGCAATAAAAAACTCCGATGATAAACGCGGTGAAGATGAACATCATCGCCGCGATGTCGTAGGGCAGTTCAATGGCGGATTGCCGGTGCGCCGGATCAAGCAACAAGGCGTTCTGCCGGCGACCCGGCAGATGAAACGAGCCGACGAGGGAGCCGAACAAAATGATCGCGGCAACGATCGCCGGCGCGATGTAAATCGAATGGTTCTCCCACAATTCGCGCAGCACCGACCAGTAGAATGGTCGCGTCGCGACAGCGCTGGAGCTCGGAGCCGGGAGCTCGGAGTTGGCCGGTGATTCTCCCGGTGAAATGGATGTACTATTCATTTATTTCCCCTCTCCTCCGTCTCTGGTCTCCTTGCTCCTCGCTCCTCGCTCCCTGCTCCCTGCTCGTTGCTCATGACTGCAACGAACAAATCGGCGATGTTCGGCGTCCGCACATCGCCCAGCGCGGCGAGTTGGCCACGATCGACATGATCGAACAGCATGACGCTGCGGCCGAATACTTGTCGTTCGTTTAGCGGCTTGAGGGACCGCGCTCCGGCGACATGGTCCGGGTCCACCATCACTTCCACATAGCGCGACTCGAATTCTTCCATACTGCATTCGAGCACGATCCGACCGTGGTTGATGAACATGAGATCAGTCAGGACGTCTTGGACTTCTTCCACCTGGTGCGTCGTCACGACGATGGTGCGAGTGCCATCGAAGTAATCGTTTAAGAGAGAATCGTAGAATTGTTTGCGGTAGAGGATGTCGAGCCCAAGGGTCGGCTCGTCCAACACCAGCAATTTCGCGTCGATCGCCATGACCACCGCAAGGTGCAGTTGGGCGACCATGCCTTTCGATAATTGCCGTACTTTGCTCGTGCGTTTGATCGTGGTCTTCGCCAGAAAACCTTCCGCCTTCGCGCGATCGAATTTCGGATGCACACCGGCGACGTAATCGAGTAACTGCGTGACGCGAATCCAACGCGGCAACACCGCGACGTCGGCAATGAAAGAGACATCACGCATCAGTTCTTCCCGTGCGCTCCAAGGATCGCGGCCGAGGACAGTTAATTGTCCTTCGTAAGAGGTGAGACCGAGAATCGCGTTGAGCGCGGTGGTTTTGCCGGCGCCGTTGGGGCCGATCAGTCCAAGAATGCGTCCTTCTTCGATGCGAAGATCGACATTGTCCAAGGCGACGGTTGCGCCAAAAACTTTCCGAAGACCGCGAGCTTCAATACATGCCATAGCTGGTGTCTCACGGTTGATGGTTGAGGGTTGAGGGCTGATTGTTGAAGGATGGGCGTTCATGATTTTCGGCTTCCCCCATCTGACCGCTGACCTCTGACCGCTGACCTCTGACTCTTCGTGGCGGCTTCCAATAATTCTTCAGTCGTTAGGCCGAGTCGCCGAATGGTCGCATGAACTCTGGGCCAATGTTCCGCCAAAAACTTTTCGCGCTCTCCTTTGAGCAAGAGATCGCGCGCTCCAGCTTTGACGAACATGCCGAGGCCGCGCTTCGTTTCGACCAGTTGCTCGTGGACCAGTTGTTGATACGCCTTCAAGACCGTGAGCGGATTGACCCGATGCTCGGCCGCAACGTTGCGGACGGACGGGAGCGGATCGCCTTCGTTGAGTACGCCGTCGAGTATCATGTGGACGACCCTATCGCGCAGCTGTCGATAAATCGGCTGTCCGTCATTCCATTCACGATTCATCCTGCGCTCCAAACAACCTTTGCGAGAGGATTTCGAGATCTCGTGTTGATCGATCCAGTTTCATTTAGTGATATAGTTAACTATATCACTAGTGCTCTGGCAAGCCCTTTTTAAGGAATTTTTCTCCAGACGAACGGCCCCGAGTCGCCTTTACATCAATTCGGCGCGCTCATTCTAACTCCGCCTGCACGCGTTCCTTCATGTCGGTGTATGCAGTCTCGATTAGCTTCGTTAGAGCCGTAGCATTGAAGTCACGGCCGGGTCGGAGCTTCACGTGACGCATAAACTTGCCTGTGCCTTCCAATAGACCGTCCGGATCGGCAATTTCGGCACCGCGAAAGAACCCAACGTTTACGTGAGCTTTGAAGGCGTTGACGTACCCGAATGCTGCGTCAGCTATGCACGCCGTCGGATGCCCATCATGCAACAGTTCTCGCACATCATCTCCACACTTACGCATAACCCCAAACCAATGCTGCGCGATTACACCCAAGTCCCCCGTATGCGCCGTCATCCAGGTCTCAATGGCTGGATCACGCCTAACTGAACCGGAGAACCGCAGGAGCTGATTCATGACCGTTACACAACAAGCAGAGTGTGGAGAGGATTCTGGGTCTTGGGCCTAACGAGAATAAGATGAGCGACGGCCAACAAGAGCGAGCGTCGCTCGAAGTGGAAGTGATTTAATCATCTGAAATGTGAACGCGCGTCGGGTGCAGGTTCGCTCCAGCGCTTGGTTAGACCTCGCGCGTTCCGACAACTATTCAAGGTACTACTTCGGCGACATCATGCGGTCGGGCATTAACGGCGCGGTTCCAAAATTGACACTGAAGCGTTTGCACCACACCGAAACGGCACGGTATTTCGACAAGTCCACGTCGGGGCTGAGAGTGTAGTTTTGATCGCCGATGTTGCCCTTGATCGACCCCAGGTCGATGAAGCCGGCGCGCTCGACGCTTGCGCTGTCTTTTGCATCGTCGGCAGCCACGAGGTAAATGTGAACGTCAGGGCCGTTCGAGGTCCTGAAGTTCGTGAAACGGAGAATGCGACTGCCGTCCCCCATCTGGTAAACGGTTGCGGTGCCCGTGGTCGGGTGCGCCACACCGTAAAATGTCCCGGAGGCAAACGTCTGTTCGGCCGAGCTTCCTTTCGCGGTCGGGAATTCCTCATGGACGCGACGATTGACGACAAGACGCTCCGGCCGAAATGCGTACCAAGCCAAGAACAATGCGATGACGACTACGAGAATTGCAACTGCCTTCCAATTTTTCATTTTTATCTTTCCTCCAAACTAAGAATCATATGAAAACTAGACATCGGAACGGCCAGCGGCTGGCTGGAGCGCATGGTTAGGCGTTGGGGCGCGATGTAAGGTGACATGGTAGGAGACTTTGCGACGCGTGTCATCGCCGTGGAAGCTCAGCTTATTAAGATCCTGGACCGCCGCTTTGCCGTGCTCGGGCCCGCTAATTTCGAGTCGACCAGAAGGTGCGGAGACGAATGCGCGTGAGGCAACGTACTTCGGGGCCTTGACCGCCACGAACGAGTTCCCTGTGAACGCCTGAACCCACCTGCCGATAACCGAGTGGCCACCAAATGCCGCCTCAAGGTGCGCTACGCCGCGATCGTTGCTTGTTGTGGTGTGAGGCGTCTTTCGAGCTTCGAGCGGTGCTAGCTCCTTGCCGTCACCGGAGCGAACTAATTCGACTGTCGCTCCGCGGATCGGCGCGCCTGTGTCTGCATCGGTGACTTCAATGGACATATCCAGCTCCACGGTGACAGCTACGATCGCGAGCGCCGGCAGCGAATGGGTTGCAGACGTCTTCGCCGGTGTCTCGCAACGGAGAGTAGCCAATGGGAGAAGCAGCCAGAAACATAGCGACGTTCTCATACGCCTAACGAGAATTAGGCCGAATTAATCTGCATTTAAAGGCAGATTTTTCAGGTCTAATCCTTGCGATCGCACCGGTCGCCGTCACGGCAAATCGTAGGTCGTAATCTCGAGTTGGTGGCCGTCGGGGTCGGGGAAATAAATCGAGTGCGAAATTTCGTGGTCCTGAAATTCGAACCGAATGCCGCGCTGCTTCAACTCTTCTTGAGCAGCCAGAAAATTTTTCCGATTCGCGCGGAACGCTAAGTGAAGCATCCGGACGCCGGCGCGCTCGGATTTCGACGGGGTGTTTGATTGCGCAGGGAACAACGCGATCGCGGTTGTGCCTTTGCCGATAAACGTGGGAATGCCGTTCCATACGTCTTTGTAGCGATGCTCAAAACCAAGAACGTCGATGTACCATTGGGCGGCCCGTTCGACATCGCGCACGCTCATCGCGACGTGATCGATGCCTTCGAGTTCCATAAGAAAGACAGAATGCACAAAATCTACAGAATTGAAATCGGCGAAAGAGGGCAAATTGCCAGTAAGGCCAATCATTTTGTGAATTTCGTTGATTGTATCTCGGCCGCGCCCGCGGCGCTCGACCCCCCACCTCGCGGCTTCACCGGCCACGTCGCGTCTCCCGAACGCTCCATTCCATCTGAAATCGGAATTGTTTCCCAGCGTCCAGCCTGATAATTCATTCGCGTGAGTTCCCCCACTCGCCGCGCGTTTCTCAAAACAATCGGGCAAGCGGGTTTGTTTTGCGCGGCGCCGCCAATCGCGCGCTCCGCGGCGGCGCTAAACGACCCGCCTTCGCCCGGCTACGGCGCGGCAAGCGACACGGTTCAGATCTCAATCCTCCACACGACCGATCTGCACGGGCACATTCTGCCCACCACTGATTACGAAGGAAACACCGATCTCGGCGGGCTTGCGCGTTGCGTCACTCAAATCCGGCGCTGGCGCCGGCAAAATCGAAATTCGATCCTGATCGACGTCGGCGACGTTTATCAGGGCACCGATGTCAGCTTGCGCACAAACGGCGCGCTCATGATCGATCTCTTCAATCATTTGAATTACGACGCATGGATCGTCGGGAACCACGAGTTCGACTGGGGCGTGGAACCGTTCATGAATGCGGTCGCAAAATCGGACATGCCGGTTTTGGCGGCGAACATGTCGATGGAAGGAAAGCCGAGCGGCGAAAATTTGACGAAGCCATTCGCCAAAATTCAGCCGTTCATTTTGCAAGAGATCGATGGAATCAAGATCGCGATCATCGGAGTAACGACGCCGGGAATGCCGTTTTGGTTTCGCCCGGAATTCATTCGCGGTTTCGATTTTGAACATTCAGTGGAACCAGTCCGCCGCGCGATCATGAAGGCTAAGAGCGACGGGGCGGACGCGATCGTGCTGGCGGGCCATATGGGCCTCAAGCCGCGCACCGGCGGCGATGATTTCGCCAATAATGTGGTCGCATTAACTTCAGAGTTTCCCGAGATCCCCGCCTTCATTGCCGGTCACACCCACCAAACGATTCCGAGTCGTCTGACAAGCGGCGTGCTTCTGACCCAGGCCGATCATTTCGGAATTCACATGGGCCGACTGGATCTGACATTCGATCGAGCGTCAAAAAAATTGCTCCATCGCGCCGCACGATGCGAATTGATGAACAATCGCGTGGGTCTCGATCATATTGTCCTTTCACGCGCCAAGCAGCATCTCGATGAATCGGCCAGCGCCCTCGCGCAACCGATCGGTACTTTAGTAGACACACTTCACGTGCACTCTCGCCCGGGTGAACCGAGCGAGGTCGAAGCGCTGATCGGCGAGGCGATCCTGGAAGCGCTGCGGGAGCGCGGCACCACTGTGGACGGCGCAATGCACGGCGTCTTCGACGAGAGGAACAACTTTGTCGCCGGTCCCAAAACCATCAGTGACATTTGGGGTCTCATTCCTTTTGAAAATTATCTGGTCACGGCGCAGCTCACATCCCAGGAGATCAAAACCGTAATGGAAGACGTTTTTGCGAGCAGGGAGCCACGAAACCTGCTGGGGTTTGAAATTGAAGCTGAAGGAGTTGGTTACGAGCGGCGAATCACGACAATGCGACTTGCCGATGGGCGAACACTCGAGCGCGACAAACGTTACTCGATCGCCTTCAACACCTTTGATTCGCGCAGCGGCGGCCACCGCTTCATAAAATTACGCGCTTTGCTCGAAATGCCCGAGACGCGTTGCACGTTTCATCCGGTCCAAACGCGCGATGCGCTGATCGACTATTTCCGGCGCCATCAGGTCGTGGACAAGATCGTCCCTCAAAATCGGCGGCAGCTTAAATTTACGCGAGATTGCGGTTGAAAATGCCCGCCGTTTCGGTTGCGTATCTGTCCCATGCGTGTTTTCGCAATTTCCGCGGTTATTCTATTGTCGATTGTCGATCTTGGGTGGTCGCAGGTTGACGTTCCATCGTCACAGACTGCGAACTTGCCGATGTATCGGCCAGTCCTGCTCGGCACCGGGCCTGATGCGTTGATCAACCGGATCGACACCGCGGGGTTGATTCAACAAGGGCAAAAGGACGCAGCTATCATGTTCTCCTGTTTGGTGAAGAAAGACGGCTCGGTCCTTTTGGTCTCGACTTATCGGGGCACGCCCGATTCGAAATTGCTGGAACAAGAGGTTCTGAAGAAATTGTCGGCCGCCGCGAATCCGAAATTTATTCCGGCGATCTACAATCACATGCCAGTGGGCGCGATTTATTATGGAACGGTAATTTTCGCGATCGTGAACGACAAGCCGCGGCTGCGTATTTTTTCCAATCAGGAGCGTGAGGAGCTAAAAAAAGAAAGCGATTTCATCGGCCCTCAGCCATTCTGGGGGGGAGAGTCGAAATTCAACGGTTTTCGTTATCCCACTCAAGAAGATGCGCCGGTGCAGGTGGACGGGTCGGCCGAGCTGCAATTAACGGTTGATGCCACCGGCAATTTGCAAGATCTCCACCTCCTGAGTCAGCAGCCGCCGTTTCTCGGATTTGGCGATGCCGCCTTCGAGGATATGAGTAAAGCGAAATTTATTCCTGCATTTCGGAACGGCAAACCGGTGGCGTGCACCGTGAAGATCCCGGTTTATTACAAGGCACAAGGGTTTTAGGATCTTTTTGCTTTCAATCTCGAGCTGACGGCCGACTGAGGTGGAAGGTGAAAATCCGAATCATTCGGGCAACTTTTTTCCGACGCGATCCGATCGGATGCGCCCGCGAACTTGTGGGAGCGGAGCTGATCTGGGGAAAATGCGCCGGAACAATTGTCGAAACCGAGGCATATTTGGCGGAGAACGACGAAGCCTGCCACACATTTTCGCGTCCGACCGCGCGCGCGTTCATCGAACGAAACAGAGCCGGCGCCGCCTATATCTATTTTAGTTACGGCGCGCATTGGATGTTGAACGTGCTTGTGAAAGGCGAGGTCGACGGTTTCGTCTTGATTCGCGCGGCGGAACCGCTTCGCGGAATCGAGCTGATGAAAAGGCGGCGTAAAATTGAGGACGAACGCCGACTGTGCTCCGGGCCAGGGAAACTTACGCAGGCATTTGATATCACTAATCGACATCATGAAATGAACCTCTGCATCGAACCGCGCCATTGCTTTGCGCGCGGAGCCGGAGATGTCGATGTCGTCGCCGACGAACGAATCGGAATCACTCGTTCGGCGCACCATCCGTGGCGATTCACGATGCGCGCCAGCAAATTCGTCAGTGTCCCGGTTCGCTCGTTGACTCGGTCGGCGATTGATCGAAATTCTTCGCCTCGATGAATTCGAACAAGAAACGCGTTTTGCTTGGCATGAGCGGTGGAGTGGACTCCAGCGTTGCCGGCTACTTGCTGCGCGAGCAAGGCTACGACGTCATCGGCGTGACGATGAAAGTGTGGCCGCAGGATTGCATCTCGCGCGCGGAGGACAAGTGCTGCGGCCCACAAGCGGTCGCGGACGCGCGCGCAGTCGCCCATTCGTTAGGCATTCCACATTACGTTGTCGACGAAGCAGACCAGTTCGAGCGCACGGTGATCGATTATTTTACGAGCGAGTATCAAGCCGGCCGGACGCCGAATCCTTGTGTGATGTGCAATGAGAAACTGAAGTTCGGCAATCTTTGGGGCAAAGCCGAAGCGCTCGGCTGCGATTACATCGGGACCGGACATTACGCGATCATCGAACATCACGGCGACCGGGCGGCGCTGCGCAAAGGCGTCGATCCGCGCAAAGACCAATCCTATTTTCTCTTCAGCCTGCGTCAGCCGCAGCTCCGTCGCGCGCTCACACCGCTCGGGACGATGCGAAAACCTGAGATCCGGAAAATCGCGCATTCGTTAGGCCTGAAGGTCGCCGACAAGATCGACAGCCAGGAAATTTGTTTCGTTCCGGGAAATGATTACAAAGCGTTTTTGCGATCGCATCTTGGTGAAAACGAATTTCATCGCGGCGAGATTTACGATGTCGCGGGAAACTTTGTTGGCGAACACGACGGGATCGAACTCTTCACCATCGGTCAGCGCAAAGGACTTCCGGGCGGATCAGCGCGGCCGCGTTACGTTGTCGACTTGGATCCGGAGACAAACCGCGTAATCGTTGGCGACGCCGAGGATTTGGTTTGCGACCAATTTGAAATCGATCGGACGAACTGGATCACATCTGAGCTTCCCGACGAAGGTATCGACTTGTCACGCCGTCGCTCAGCGAAGGCGGAGGTTACGGTCAAGATTCGTTACAGCCATCCTGGAACACCAGCGACTCTTACTTTACTTGAAAATCATTGCGCTCGGATTCGCTTGCATGAACCGCAGCGCGCGGTCACACCTGGACAGGCGGCGGTAATTTATGACAGCGATGTGGTTATCGGCGGCGGTTGGATCTGTCGCACCGAGCCGGTGAGGCAGAGTGAATCGCTCGTTCCTGCCTGACAAATGGCGGAAAGAATTCTTCTCGCACTGAGCACGTTCCCAGATCGCGAGACTGCGCAGCGAATTTCAAATCAGCTTATCACCGAAAAATTCGCAGCCTGCGCAAATATACTTCCCGCGATCGAATCGATTTACCGCTGGAAAGATAAGATCGAGACCGGGAACGAAACGCTCGTCTTTTTTAAGTTAAGCGAAGATCGACAGTCGGCGTTTCAGGATAAACTGCGCTCGCTCCATCCCTACGAAATTCCTGAGATCATCTTCTTCCCGATATCGAGCGGCTTGCCGGAATACTTGGGCTGGGTAGCTGAGAGTTGCACTCGTTAGACCTGACTGTTTTAAGCAGTCAAGTTTTGACAGCGCGCCGTCTGCTTCCGATTGCGTAAATGCCCACACCGATTGCGTTCGCGATCGCGGTTACGGCAATAATTTTCACGGCGAAACTCAGCGGGCTTGGAACGTCAATGATCGGATAGACTGTAAAAAAGATAGCGGACAACGAAACCGCCGCGCCGCAGACCGCGGCGACACGCAACCAAATTGGCGCACCGGACCGAATTGCGCCGGCGCCAAAGATCGGAATTGCGAACATCATGAAGTAAACGATCCCATAGAAAACATTGGCGGCATTGTCGACCAATTGAAACGCTTCCTGGATGCCGGCGCCGACTTGACTGGCGATAGCGATTACGAGCACGGTCGCTCCGACAAAGATGATCGAATTGATCGGCGTTTTGTAGCGCGGATGTAAACGGGAGAACCACCCAGGCAAGAGTTGGTCCCAGCCCGCGACCATCGGCAACCGCGAGCTACCGGTCACGTGAACGCTGGTCGAAGAAATTGTGCGTGTGGTCATCAACAAAATGCCGATCGAAGCGACCGCGCCGGCTATTGGAAAGGAATGCAAACCGAGTCGCAACGTTTGCGGCACCGGCCCGATGAGATCGATTGGATTGTTGCCGATGAACGCCAGGACCGAACTTGTGCCGAGAATGAACATAAGCGCAATGATCGGGGAAGCGATCAAGACCGACCGGCCGATGTCGCGCGCAGGAGAACGCGTCTCGCCCGCAAGAATGGCGACGTACTCAAATCCGCTCAGCGCGCCGACAGACAGTTTGCTGAAAATGTTGAAGCAATAGAAGATCGACATCGTTGGCAGCGCGAGCTGGAGCGGGTGATAGCTTTTCAATTCGCCGCGGGCGAGACCGAGCAAGGGCAGGCAAATCAGCGCGCCATAAACCAGGAGCATTGCGAACGCGCCAATATTGTGGAGCCATTTGCCTAACGATAGACCGCGCACACAAGTCCAGCCAAGACCGGCGACGAGCGCCGAGCTGATCAATGAAACGCACCACTTGCTGTTCGGCATCCACGCGGCGCTCGGACCGATCGCGTAAGAAATGTTCGTCGTGGTAAACATTCCGCCCAGCGCGATGACAGTGATTGAGAGCAGCCAGAGATTCCACGCGACGATAAACCCGGCGAACTCGTTGAAGCCGAGCTTCGTCCATTGATAAATCCCGCCTTCGAGCGGCATCCGGCGATTCAAATAAATAACGACCGCGGCCTGCGGAATGTAGAAGAGCAAAATAGCGAGCAACCAGAAGAAGAGATGCGCTTGTCCGAGTTTCGCGGCGGCGCCGACCCAGGTTGAACCGACGACGAAAAGAATTTGGGTGAGAACAAGATCGAAGAGCCCGAGCGGCTTCTTGAGCGATTCGCTGCGCGTTTCGACGTTCTGCTCGGCGCGCTCGAGATCCGTGGTCACAACGGTCGGTTAAAATCTATCCTAGTGTTGCTCTGGTTCCGGTTTTTTCGGCGGCGGCGGGACGTTGCGAAACTCGCGGTGCCGAATCCTGCCGCCGGCGTAAGCGATGTAGCCGCCAAATCCCAAAGTCACAGCGCTCAACAAAATCACCGATAGGACCAATGGCGTGGCGGAACGCGGCCATTTGCGCGGCGCGACCAGCGCGACCGCGCTCAACAAGGCCAAACCGTAGAAAAACCAAATGCAATCTTCGCCTCGGTCACGATGTTCATCCAGCCATGCTTGCCCGGGTTCGTCGGCCATCGACAAAACACGGTCGTATGCTTGTTCGCCAAACTCATAAACCGGCCAGGCCGAGGCTGCGCTGACAAGAACGACGATGAGCGTTGCGATCTGCGCGCGCCGACTTCGCAAAAAAAACGCGACGATTAATCCGAGCAATCCCATTGCCAGGCCGTAGACCGGCAGCGGATTGATCAAGACGTGGATGTATTCGGGCTGGCGGAGATCGCGCAGAATCGCGTCAATCATGACTTCACCAGATTCTTAAACGCGAAGTCGCGTTTCAACCTTTTGGCGACGAACTTTCGCCCGTTTGCGACATTTGTTTGTCTTCCCAATACGGAACGTATTTTTTCCAATCCGCGGTGGTGAAGTGCCACCACTCGACTCGCAAGCCGTAGAAATTGTTGTGGGCCATCGCCAGCTGCAAAAGAGTCAGATGCTGTTTCACCAGTGGATCGCGGCCGGTGTAACCCATCATCGCCTGTGGCGTAAACTCGTCGAATTTCGTCGGCATGCTCGCGTCCTGGCTCCAGTCGTCCACCAAGGTGGCGTCCACTGACACACCGTAGGAATGCATCGAGCCAAAACCTTTTTCCGGATTCGCGACGTATTGGTCCTTCGACGCGTATTTCCAGAGCAGCTTCTGCGCTTCCATCGGCCGGTACGCGTCCCAAATTTTCAACCGGTAACGAAATTGCTTGAGATAACTTTGGGCGCCGGCGAGCTGTTGCGCGACACTTGGTAAAATCAAGGCGCGGGTGCCCGACGGATACAACGCGTGTCCGGTCACATTGTGCTCAGTCGCGTAGCGCAGGTCGATTACGATGGTCGGATCGACCTTTGCGATGTCGACCAGTTCCAAAGTGGCCGCTCGCGATGCCGGCAAGATCGACATCGCGACAGCGAAGGTGATTGTCAAACTTAGCCAGCGAGACATTGGGCGGCCATTATAAGCGCAAACTGCCCTGGGCTGCAATCAACCCGAACCCTTTCGGAGTTAATCGCCAGCGACCGAGCTGGCGATATCGGTCTTGGCGATCCGCTGCAGGAGAAGGCGCGCCGTTTCATCCGGCACGTTGAAATGCAGCTCGAGGTTGGTCCCTTGTCGCGTAATTTCCGGTGGCTGAGCGTAGAGAACGAGATTGGAGTCCTGCAAATGCAGCCATCGCTGCGGTTCATTGCTCAAATTGCGCGCGAGTTCCGACGCCGATTCGGGAGATCTTATCTTTAGAAACAAACGCGCTTTGACCGGATTTTGCAGCGTCAACGCGAGGCCGAGGAGCTGCGAGTTTTCCAACAGCTCGGGTGCGAAAATCGGGTGAAACATGCGCGGCAAGTCGGACGGGCTGCGCGAGATCAGGCGTAGCGCGCTCTCGCGGTCCAACGCTTGGAACCGGTCAAACAATTGTCCGGTAATTTTCAGGTCGAGATCGATTCCGAGCCGAACCCGGACCAGTTCGTCCACTTCGCTCGAGCTCCCGACGGCAAGTGTTGACGGTCCGACGCGCGCGAGCGCGAGATCAGGTTTTTCCCAGACGGGCAATCCACTAACGGTGCGTTTGTGAAACTCTTTGTCAGTTTGAACCGAGCGGATGATTTGCGAAACATCGCTCCGGTTTTCAATCAAGATAAATTCGCGAACCGTCCCGGAGTCAGAGCTCGTTGTTGCGCGCGTGATCCGAAGCGTGTCTCGCGACAGATTGAGCGCCGGCACGCGCGTGGCCGGGCCGATCAATCCATTCCACACATTCTGCCAGACATCGGCCTGCTCTTTGTGCCAACGTTTTGGCAAATCGTCGCGCTCAAATTGTTCGGTATTGATCGATAGAATTGCCTCGGTTTGTTGCGGCAGCCACTCGCGTTTGCGCGGCGATTTCGCGACCAGCGGCAAAATAATCGCCAGGAGCGCAATCACCGAAACAACGCTGAAATAGAATTGCCGCAGCTCCTGCTTGTCGATGCCCTGGGAGAGCAACGCGAGCTCGTCGTTGTGTTGCTGATGTCGATCCACCGCCACGCGGCGTTTCCGCACATCCTCGAGCAAATGCGGCGCATTTGGCGGAGCGATGCCTTGCGAAGCGAGATGGCGCCCAATGTTAAGATACGCCGGATTTTTTCGCTCCTCGACGACTTGATGGTGCTGTTTGGCTTCGACAACTGCGTCCTGCTGCGAACGAATGCTGTCCGCGAAACCTTTGTCGCGCGCTTCATAGTCGCCGCGCACTTTCGCAATGTTCCTTTCGATCGCGGAAAGTTCTTCGTCAGCGGCGGCCAGTTTTTCCTTCGCGATCCGGGAAGCGTCCGTGCTGCCGAGTCGGGCGCGGACCAGTTCCGCGCGCTCTTCCGGGAGGCGCGTGCGACGCGCGCTGATGCCGGCAGTTTTCGTTTCCAGATCCGCCGGCGGCGGCGTCAGCGCCTGTAGTTCGGACAATTTCTTCAACAACTCCTGGTCGGCAGCGTCGTTCTCGTGAATCCGGCGCTCGACCGCATTTACTTCCCGCTCGCACAACTCTGCCGCGCGCTTGGCATCGTTGCGACGCTCCAAGATTGGTTTTTTCTCAGCTTCCAACTTCGCCATCGCTTCGCTTTGCTCTTTCGCGTTCGCTTGCCGCTGCGCCTCGATCTTTTTGATTCCTTCCTCGATTTGCGCGATCCGCAGTGCCACTTCTTTTTGTTCCTGCTCGAGTTTCTTCAAGGCCACGATCTCGTTCCGCAGTTCCGGAAAATTCGACGCCTGCGAAGTTCCTTCCCGTCCAAGAGCGATTTCGCTTTTTTGCAGCAATCGTTTCTCGTGCCGCAATATCATGCGCGTGCGTTGCCGGCGGATTTTCAATCCGATCTCGCGCAGCCCTGTCCGAATAAAACTCATGCGGGAATCTACGGCGAAGATGTCGCGACCGCGATTCGGTTACTCAATTTTCCCTTCGCCATCGAATAGGTGACGTTAATCGTCTCCTTTCTGGTCGGAAAGCGGCCGGTCTTTTGATCCATCACGTCATCGACAACTGCGGAGATTTTCAAAAGCGATTTCGCCGCGGACAGGCCGGTTACTTCCGAAACTTCCATCGGCAGGCGCCAAACATAGGTCTGGGCGTCGTTGCCGGGGCCGTTGTCTGTGATTACTAAAAACAGAACGACGGGATTGCGGGCAACGTCGACGCTCGTGTCCGCTTCCAAAACTCGCAGTTCCAGATTGTTGGTCTTGTCCTGGGTCGAATGATATCCAGTAATGTCCTCGATCTGCGGCTTATCTTCGGTCTTCAATGCGGTGACGGTTTTTTGCGCGAGTGCGGCATCGATTTGGAGAACCAGAATCGAACTGAGCAAAAGCATTCGTTGAAGCATGAGATTTATTCGTCCGACTCGGCCAGTTTTGCCAACACGCTGAAATCTTCCAACGTCGTGGTGTCACCGGTAACCTTTGCGCCGCTTGCGATTTCCTTTAGCAGTCGGCGCATGATTTTCCCGCTGCGCGTTTTTGGGAGGGCTTCGGCGAAGCGCACTTCGTCCGGCTTCGCGATCGCGCCAATGTGTGTGCCAACGTGGTTTCGCAATTCGGTCTTCAAATCGTTCGAAGCGTCGACTCCGGTTTTCACCGTCACGAACGCGACCACGCTTTGTCCCTTCAATTCGTCCGGCCTCCCGACCACAGCGGCTTCCGCAACTTTAACGTGGCTTACCAGCGCGCTTTCGATCTCCGACGTGCCAAGCCGATGTCCGGCAACATTGAGCACGTCGTCGATACGCCCAACGATCCAATAATAGCCGTCTTCATCGCGCCGGGCGCCGTCGCCGGTGAAATACTTGCCTTTGTATTCGCTCCAATACTGTTTTTGATAACGTTCCTTGTCCCCGTAAATCGTCCGCAACATCGATGGCCATGGACGGCGAATAATTAATTTTCCGCCGACATTCGCGGCGACTTCTTTTCCGTTCTGATCGACAACCGCCGGGTCCACTCCGAAAAACGGAAGCGTGGCGCTGCCCGGTTTTGTCGGAATCGCTCCCGGCAACGGTGTGATCATGATAGCGCCCGTTTCTGTTTGCCACCAGGTGTCGACGACCGGGCAACGTCCGCCACCGATCATCTTCTGATACCACATCCATGCTTCGGGATTAATCGGTTCGCCGACCGTGCCGAGCAGACGCAACGACGACAGGTCGTGTTTCTTCACCCACTGGTCGCCCCAGCGAATAAAAGCGCGAATCGCGGTCGGCGCGGTGTAGAGAATGTTGACGCGGTTCTGCTCGATGATTCGCCAGAATCGGTCCGGTTCCGGCCAATTCGGCGCGCCTTCATACATGAATGTGGTCGCGCCGTTCGCGAGCGGACCATAAACAACGTAGCTGTGCCCAGTCACCCAACCGACGTCCGCGGTGCACCAAAAAATATCTTCGTCGCGAATGTCGAACACGTATTTCGTGGTCGAATAGATTCCGACCAAATAACCGCCGGTCGTGTGCAGAATGCCTTTCGGTTTCCCAGTCGAACCGCTGGTGTAAAGAATGTAAAGCGGATGTTCGCTGTCGAGCGCCGCCGGCGGGCAATTGTCGTCCACGTACTCGAGTTCACGATGCCACCACACGTCGCGACCTTCTTCCATGTGGACTTCATTGTGTGCGCGTTGAAAGACAATCACGCGTTTTACCGAAGTCCCGCCACGAAGCGCGTCATCCACATTTTTCTTGAGCGGAACAATTCCACCGCGCCGATAGCTGCCATCTGTAGTGATGAGCGCGATCGCGCCGCTGTCATGAATTCGGTCACGGATTGAATCCGCGCTAAATCCGCCGAAGACGACCGAGTGAACCGCACCGATCCGGGCGCACGCGAGCATCGCGATGGCGACCTCAGGGGTCGTCGGCATATAAATGATCACCCGATCGCCTTTTCCGATTTTGTTTCGCTTCAAAACATTCGCGAAGCGGCAAACCTCGCGATGCAATTGCTGATAAGTGAGAGTGCGTTTCTCGCCCGGCTCCCCTTCCCACAAAATTGCCGCCTTGTTCCGGCGGTGGCTGGAGAGATGCCGATCCAGACAGTTCTCGGAAAGATTGAGTTTTCCGCCGATAAACCATTTCGCAAACGGCGCTTTCCATTGCAAAACTTTCCGCCAGGGCTTCTGCCAGGAAAGCTCCTTCGCCTCGCGCGACCAGAATTTGTCCGGTTGCTTGATCGACTCGCGATACATTCGCTGATATTGCGCGAGGTCCTTGATTTTCGCCTTTTGCCCGAACTCCTTCGACGGCTTGAAGACGCGCTTCTCCTTCAAATGCGACTCGATGTTGTCGTGCATGGGCAATTTCTAATAGGCCGAAGCCAATTGTAGGGCAAGCCGCACCTAAACGTTGTTGTATTCGCTCGCTCGCAACGGAAGAATAAACCTATGAGCGATCATATTTACAAAAAGATTGAGCTGGTCGGTTCCTCACCGAACGGAATTGAAGACGCCGTCAAGAACGCTCTTGCTCGGGCAAAGAAAACTGTCCGCAACATGCGCTGGTTCGAAATTTCCGAGACCCGCGGTTATCTCGAAGAGGGAAACATCGCGCACTGGCAGGTAACGCTGAAAGTCGGCTTCACCCTGGAAGGGTAGAGCGATTGACTCGAGCAGCCCGCGGAGCGGTTTAGTCGATCTATTCTTCTTCCTGCGCCGCCTCGTATAATTTTGTCGCGCCGTAAATCAGGATTGCTGGTTTCAGTGCGAACAACACTAGGCGCAGGATACCTCGCACAATTCTTCCGACGCCCAACCGGTTTAAAACAAATCCTGCCAGGATCGCGTAAGCAAGCGACTGCGCCGGATTCTGGCGGACGTACGCTTCCGTCTGGCTAACTATCTCGTCGAAGTGCTCCCGCGTATATCGCAGGCCGCGCTCCGCTATATCATCATGTCCTCGTGGTTCCATTTTGATTAACGATTGTCCGCGGAGTCCACTTGGTCAACGCAAAGTCAGCCAAATCGTGCTCGCCGCAGTTCCGGCCGGAAAATCAACTGGCGACGGCTGTCGATGTAGCCCGCCGGATTTGCGCGATAATTTCACGCAGTAACGCGCCATTCGTTCCAGCGCTTGCTCGTTCAGCGTTTCGCAATTTGTCGAAAGCAAAATGCGTCCATCGCGCTCGACTACCTCCAACGCCGCAACAACGATCTCCTCGAAATCTTTTTCCACATGAAATGCGTCGCCGCCTTTTGTCCGCGAAAACGTCGGCGGATCCAGAATGATGATGTCGAATTTTTGTCCCCGTCGCGCCAGACGTCCTAAAACAGGGCGGACATCGTCGGCAATAAATTGGTGTCCCTCAGTCAAAAGCGAATTGAGGACAAAATTCTGCCGCCCCCGCTCCAACGATTTCTTGGAAAGATCGACATTCACCGTCTGCGCGCCAACCGATGCTGCCGCCACCGAGAACGAGCAGGTGTAGGCAAAGCAATTCAAAACTCGCTTCGGCTTGGACTGCCTGACGAATCGGCGATTTTCTCGTTGATCGACAAATAATCCAACCGAATACCCCGCCCCGAAATCGATTCCGAACTTGAGGTGCTCTTCGGTCGCGACCGTTTGCAGACTTTCACCTTCGTTGCCAATGACGAGCTTTGGCGTCTCGCGCTCTTCATTTTTCCTCGGCAAAAATCGGGCGAAAACCCGACTGATCGGAAACTCAGTCGATTTACTCCACGCATTGAGCTCGTGAACGAGACGATCCTGTGCTGCCGTCGTTCTAAACGAAACAAGCACGTCCCGGCCGAAACGCTCCGCCCAGCCGTTATCGACCGTGCAAAGCCGATGCGCGTCGGTCCCTTCCGCTTCGAATGCGTCCAGCAACCGGCGATCGATCCATTCGTTCTTGTTCATCCTTTTGTTTTGTCGAATAGGTAGGGGCGGTTCACCGAACCGCCCGCGGGCGATTGGGGTCAATCGCCCCTACCTTACATTCGCAATGAGGCAACAAGTAACCGTCCGCGTCCCAGCCAGTACTTCCAATCTCGGCCCGGGCTTCGATTGTCTGGGCGTCGCGCTTCGCATTTACAATTTTATGACCGTCTCGCGCGCGACAAAACATGAATCGCTCGCGCCGATTGCAGCCAAGGCCGCCGATCTTTTCTTCAAGCGAACCAAGCAACGACGCTTCACGTTTTCTTGTTCGGCGCTGGAAAACATCCCGCGCTCGCGCGGTCTCGGCAGCAGCGCCACCATCCGCCTCGGTGTTTTGCACGGTTTGAACGAACTCACTGGCAGACCGCTCGACCGATTGTCGATCTTTCGCTTGTGCGCTGAATTGGAAGGACATCCGGACAATGCCGCGCCGTCGTCGTTTGGCGGCTTCACGGTTGCGGGCGGTGAAAATGTTCAGCGCTTTCAAGTGTCACCGCGATTAAAGTTCGTTCTCTTGGTCCCTGATTTTGAAATTCGAACGGCGGCCGCCCGAAAAATTCTGCCGGCGGAAATTCCGCACCCGGATGCTGTCGCAAGCGTTGGCAACGCCTGCGCGATCACCGCCGCGTTCGCTTCACGTGATTACAAAAAATTGCGCGGCGCTTTCACCGATCACTTCCACCAGCCGTTTCGTGCAAGACTAATCCCATCTCTGCCACGCGTCGTTGCCGCGGCCGAAAAAGCCGGCGCGCTCGGAGCGTTCTTGAGCGGCTCTGGATCAACCATCTGCGCGATAACTTTGCGCAGTTCACAACGCGTTGCCGCAGCAATGAAACGCGCGGCGAGATCGACATCCGCGCGGACAATCATCACGACTGCCGATAATCGCGGCATTCAAGTTCGTCATTCGTCATTCGTCATTCGTCATTAACCGCATGGGACGCGCGCTTGAAAATCTGGAGCAGTTCGGAATCGATGTCGTCCTCGGCCGGCGTCGCGGATTTCGCGCGACCGTTCTGCGCGGAATTCTTTACGCGCTCTCGTTTGGCTACGAACGAATCGTCCAGCTCCGGCTTTATTTGTATCGGAAAAGAATTTTCCGTGAGCGCACGCTCGGCTGCCTTGTCATCAGCATTGGCAATCTCACGGTCGGCGGAACGGGTAAGACGCCGGTCGTGGAAAAATTCGCGCGCGCTCTTCAAGCTGGCGGCCGGCGCGTCGCGATCCTAAGTCGCGGTTACAAAAGCGTGCCGAAACCGACAAAACGAAATTGGTTCGACCGGTTGCTGACCAAAGATGTCGATCCTCCGCGCGTTGTTTCTGACGGAAAATTTGTGCTGCTCGATTCCCTGACCGCGGGCGACGAGCCCTACATGCTCGCGCACAATTTGAAAGACGTGATCGTTCTGGTCGACAAAGACCGGGTGAAAAGCGGGAAATTCGCGATCGACAAATGGAAAGTAGACACGCTTCTGCTCGACGATGGGATGCAATTCCTGCATCTAAAACATCGGCTCGACATCGTCCTGGTGGACCGACAAGCGCCGTTCGGCAATGAATTCTTGCTGCCGCGCGGCACCTTGCGCGAGTCGCCGCGGAATCTCCGGCGCGCGAGTTACATTTTCATCACCAAAAGCACGGGCGAATTAAATGAAAAGCTGATCGCGCGAATTCGCCGCTACAACCGCACCGCCGAGATCATCGAATGCGCGCACCGGCCGCTTTATCTGCAAAATATTTACACCGGCGAACGACTAATGCTCGATCGCTTGCGCGGCGCCTTCATCGGTTCGATGTGCGGGATCGCCGCGCCCGAAAGCTTTGAGGGCGCTCTCAAAAATCTCGGCGCGAATGTCGATCTTTCACTGCACTACATCGACCACCATTACTACACCGAAGCCGAACTGCGCAGATTCATAAATCGCTGCATCCGGCGCGATCTGGCCATGATCATTACCACCGAAAAGGACGCTGTCCGGATGCCACGATTGCCGGATGCAGACGTGAAGGTGCCGATTTATTTCATGCGGGTAGAGATCGACATCCTGAGCGGTCACGAAAGCTGGGAGCAATGCGTCGCTCGCATCTGCAAACCGCAGCCCATGCTCTCGCCCGAAAGATTTTTTGCTTAAAGTCGAGTCAAGGTAGGGGCGGTTCACCGAACCGCCCGCGGGCGATTGAGTGAATCGCCCCTACCTGTATCGTTGTGACATCGCATGCCTGAAAAAGCCGAGCTCGTTGTCGAAGGCAAAAAGCTTTCCGTCTCCAACCTAAACAAGGTGCTTTACCCGAAAGTCGGGTTCACCAAAGGCCAGGTGATCGATTACTACATCCGGATCGCGCCGGTGCTCTTGCCGCATCTGAAGGATCGCCCGCTGACGATGAAGCGCTATCCGAACGGTGTAGATAAGGAATTCTTTTACGAAAAAAATTGCCCAACGCATCGCCCGAAATGGGTGAAAACGGCGAAGGTTTGGAGCGAGGGGAACAATCGGACGATGGATTATTGCCTCGCTCAAGATCTGCCGACTTTGGTTTGGGCGGCGAACCTGGCCGATCTCGAACTGCACAGCTCGCTTGCGAAAAAGAACAACGTCGCGCGACCAACCATGATGGTGTTCGATCTCGATCCGGGCGCGCCGGCCGACATTGTCCAATGTTGCCAGGTGGGCCTTTGGCTGCGCGATTTGTTAGGCGGAATGAAATTGAAATCGTTCGCCAAGACGAGCGGCTCGAAAGGATTGCAGGTTTACGTGCCGCTTAATACGCCCGTCACGTTCGATCAGACCAAAGATTTATCTCGCGCGCTTGCGCAGCTTCTCGAGCAAGCGCATGGAAATCTCGTCACGTCGAACATGTCGAAGTCAGTGCGGAAAGGAAAAGTGTTCGTCGATTGGAGCCAGAACGACGAACACAAAACGACCATCTGCGTTTACTCGCTCCGCGCCAAGGAAGAACCAACCGTTTCGACACCGGTGACCTGGGACGAGGTCGCGAACTGCTTGAAAAAGAAAAAAGCGGATCTCCTCAGATTCCGCTCCGAAAAAACTCTGGAGCGCGTCAAAAAAAATGGCGACCTCTTCGCACCGGTCGAAAAACTGAAACAAAAACTGCCAAAGAAGTGGAAACTCTAGTGACAAAGCATTCTAACTTTTTGGTTGTCGCGCTTCTATCGTTAGTTAGCGCGCCGGGACTAGATGCCGAAGATTTACCACTCAAGAGCGTTAAACCGTTCACTTATGTTGTCGATTACGAGCCGTTCTGGTCGCCCGATGGACATCAAATCGTTCTAATTTCCAGCCGTCATGGCGGGATGAAGGTGCACGTGATGGACGCAGGCAGCATCAATCACGGGAGCGACATGCGCCAACTAACGACCGGTGACGCCGAAGACGATACACCGGCGTGGTCGCCGGATGGAAAGAGAATTGCGTTTGTGTCGATTCGCAACGGCGTTTCCCAAATTTTTGTGATGAAAGCTGATGGGACTGAGGTACGGCAGCTGACTCAGGGTAAAGCCGAAAACATTCATCCGACCTGGTCGCCGGACAGCGACCGGATTCTTTTTAACACGACACACTTTGTTGGAGCGACGGCGGCGGACGGGACAAATGTCCCCAGCGATAACAAAGTGATCGGCGAACAAATCGACAAGAAAATGGACCTCGCAACGATTCGGCCTAACGGCTCCGATTTACAGCGCATCACCACCGGGGGTGGCTTCACTTACGCATCTTACTCCCCGGATGGTATGTCGATCTTGCACCGCCACATCAACGGAGCGGCATCGCAAATTTTTGTCATGAACGCGGACGCATCGAACGATCACAACATTTCCGGCGAAGGAAACATCGACGGTTGGCCGGCGTGGTCCTCCGATGGCAAGCGGGTTATTTTTTCGCGACGCGTTAAAGACGCGTTCCAGCTTTTTGTGATGAACCGCGACGGCACCGGCGTCCGCCAGCTGACCGACGCTCCCGGTGAATTTGTAAACCCGAGATGGTCGCCAGACGGAACGAAAATTCTTTGCAGTCGACGACTCGGCGATATGACCCTGGTTATATTTCCGGCACCGAAATGAAAGTTCGCTCCGACAAAGTCCTCGCTCGCGTTGAAAAACTGGGCGACCTCTTCGCCCCGGTCGAGAAACTGAAACAAAAACTGCCCAAGAAATGGAGAATGTGAATCGCTCGCTCATTATTTGCATGCTCGCTCTCAATCAGTCCGCTTTCGCAGCGGACGTTCAATTCGATGATCTGTGCGCGAAGTTCAAGCACTACGATGGCCAGCAAGTGACAGTGAAGGGTATTCTAGAAGTGGCAGGAAATGACAATTATCTGTATCGTGACATTCAGGGCCGCGAGCGCCAGCGCGTTTGGATTCATGTTCTTCCGGATCTGAATCGACCCGATGCGCATGGAGGTCTTGCGCCAGACGCACCGGCAAATCTGCATTGGGTGAAGATAACCGGCGTTGCAGATACAAGCTTTCATGGACACTTCGGAAACGAGCCCTTCGGATTGAGACAGACAAACATCGAAGTGCTTCCGGGTCCGCGGCTGAAGCAATTTCTTTCCACGTTGGCATGGTTCAAAAACGAAACGCAGAAGGACGTGCAAGTACAGATTAATGCACGTGCTTGGGCGACATCCTTGCCGGTTGACCGAGGCGAAGTGGGATCTGCTGACCTTTATAAAGGCAGAAATACCCTAAGTGTGACAACACGAGACGGAAGAGTCTTAGCCGAGTTGAAGTTCGATAATGTTCAATCTTCTCGTTATTACGACCGCCAAAGGCGCGCCTGTTACTTTCGAATCACAGATCGCAAAATCATACCAGCTCCTCGTTCTGACGCACAAAGCTGGAAATTCGCCCCGACCCCTGAGAGAGATTAATTCATGCGCAAAGTGAACATCAAAGACGTTGAGGAGCAGGAGCGGCAATCGCCGAAAGGAAAGTTTGGGCGACGCTCGAAAAATATTTCGGTGGCGCTTGGGCGCGAACCGGAGTCGCTCGATTTAATGAAGCGGCATTCGTTCGATCTCGCGCTGGTCAGCATCCCGAAAGGCAGATCGCTGTGCCCATATCATTCGCACTCGAGTGAATCGGAGCTTTATCTGGTTGTCTCGGGCAAAGGGAGCATTCGCGACAAAGATGGATCGACAATCGTCGGCGCGGGCGACGCGTTTTTCTTCGGACCGGGCGAAGCGCATCAGCTAACGAACGCCGGCGAGGAAGATTTTGTTTATTACGTGATCGCCGATAATCCGCGCGGCGATTCCTGTTTTTATCCCGACAGCGGCAAGTTCGCGGTTTGGAAGGAAGGCCTGGACGAAGCGATCGTGAAAGGAAAGGACGCGGACTATTTCGAGGGGGAAGAATAGGTAGGGGCGGTTCACCTGAACCGCCCGTGGGCGATTGAGGTCAATCGCCCTACCTGATCGACATGAAAAAAGTAAACGTCAGCGAGATCAAGGAAGAGCCGTGGCAATCGCCGGGCGGAAAGTACGCCGCGTGTTTCAAAGGGATCTCGATTGCGCTCGGGCGCGATCCGGACTCGCTCGATTTTGTGAAACGGCACCCGTTCGATCTGGAATGGACGCGAGTGCCGGCAGGAAAACACAATTTTCCGTATCACGCGCACTCAGCAGCTTGGGAGATGTACTTAATCATCAGCGGCAAAGGCAGTGTGCGCGACAAAGATGGGACGACCGACGTTGTCGCCGGTGATGCATTCATTTTCGGACCGGATGAGCCGCATCAAATCACTAACACCGGCAAGGAAGATCTTATCTACTACGTGATTGCCGATAATCCGATCGGCGAATCGGCTTATTATCCCGATAGTGGGAAATGGAAAGTGAACAAAACGTCTCCCGCAGATCGGGTCGTGATCAAAAGTCACGAGACAGATTATTTCGACGGCGAGGAATGATTCTGGGGAGCGCACGCGCCTCGCGTGCACTGTTCGGCGCCTCGCCGAACAGAGCCTTTGTTGCGAAGATTATTTCAGAAGACCGAAAAAGTTCGCGATTGCGAGGGCGCAATCGCCAGCACGCGAGGCGCGTGCGCTCCCCAGAGAATACGTGCTAAGATCGGCATCATGGCCACGAAAACGCCACCCGAAGATTTTCCGTACAAAACCTTTCTCAACATTCTTCACAAGCCGCTGGAAATTGTCGATGTTCAGAAGCTGGCCGATGCGTGCACGGACAAATGGTACAACCAAACTCTTTGTCAGGTGAACGACTCGGTCGTGCGGCTGGGCGTTTTAGAGGGTGAATATCACTGGCACGAGCATAACGATATCGACGAGTTCTTCTTTGTGCTCGACGGCCATTTCTTGATCGATCTTGAAGACAAAGTTGTCGATCTTGGGCCGCGTCAGGGCTTTGTGGTGCCGAAAGGGGTTCGGCATCGCACACGTGCGCCGAAAAAAACCGTCATTCTTATGGTGGAGCGAGCCGATATCGTTCCGACAGGCGATTGAAGTTAATCAGGTAGGGGCGATTGCCCTCAATCGCCCGCGGGCGGTTCGGTGAACCGCCCCTACCTCACGCAGAAAAAATGCAGGCGCGACGCCTGGCGCCACAGTATAAGATCGACATCTTGAAGATTATTTCCGGCGGACAAACTGGAGTTGATCGCGCGGCGCTTGATGTCGCGCTCAAACAGCGAGTCACCTGTGGCGGCTGGTGTCCGGCCGGACGCCTCGACGAGGATGGAAAGATTCCGGATCGGTATCCATTGAAGGAGTTGAAAAACGGCGGAAATGAAGAGCGGACATTTCAAAATGTGCGCGACTCAGATGGAACGATTGTTATTTACTTCCACGAGTTGGAAGGTGGGACGGCATACACGGTTGGTTGCTGCATTGAAACTCGCCAGCCGCACCGGTTAATCGACGCGGCGAAATATTTGGCGGAAGACGCCGCCACCTTGATGGTTTCTTTCGTTCGTGACCACGATATCGAAATCCTCAACGTCGCCGGTCCACGCGAGACTGAGTGGGCAGGCGGCTATGCCTACGCTTCTCGGGCGATCGATATTCTGCTGACCAGATTAAGAATGAGCGGACGACGGCGTTGAACTACTCGTAACGGAGAGCTTTGACCGGATCGAGTCGGGCGGCGAAGTAAGCCGGGATCAAGGCGGCGAGCGAGCAAATCAGAAACGCGCTGATACAAATGATGGTGACGTCGTGGGGAATGACCTCGGCGGGAATCTCGGAAAATTGGTAGACTTCACGCGGGAAAATTTCGATGTGCAACGCCGACGCGAGCCAGTGACTGAATTCGTTGCGATAGCGAATGAGCGTCATGCCCAGGCCCAGACCGGTGAGCGTTCCAAAAAGTCCTACGACAGTCCCCTGCCCCAGAAAAACCCAAATGATCTGAGAAATATTTGCGCCGAGCGCTTTCAGAATCCCAATCTCGCGCCGCTTTTGGACGGTGACGGTGATGAGCGTGCTCATGATTCCGAACGCCGCGACTACGACAATAAAGAAGAGCAGAAAGAACATGACATTGCGCTCGAGGCGCACGGCTTCGAAGAATTGATGATTCATCTCGGTCCAGGTTTGGGCGAACACCGGCGGCTCGAGGAATTGCTCGAGTGATTCTTTCACGCGATCGGCGCCGTAAGGATCGTCCGTCCGAACGGTGATGCCGTGGAGGGCATCGCCCAGATTATAAAGCTCCTGCCCGATGTAGATCGGCACGAGGACAAACTCGGAGTCGTACTGATAGCGGCCGGTCTCAAAAATACCGGTGACGATCAGGTCTTTTGGCAAGACGACCTCACGCAGTTTTTCGAGCGCCTTCTTTTCGTCCGGTCCCTTCGCGCTCTCAAGGTTCTTAATTTCATCGAGAATTTGGCCGAGATTCCCGGGGGAATAGACCGTCAGTTTGTCGCCAACATTGATGCGCAAGATGCGGGCGAGGTCGCTCCCGAGCACGGCCGATTCGCCGTCGAGGTCGAGCTGACCTTCTTTTATGAACTTGCGAATCGGAATCACTTTTTCTTCCTGGGCCGGATCGATTCCGCGAATCACCGGCGCCAAACGCTGGTTTTGAAATTCGACAATGACCGGACCTTGCACGAACGGCGCAGTCGCGACCACGTGCGGTGTGTTGTCGATCTTCTTCTGAAGTGCGCGCCAGTCATGGATGACGTCTTCGCTTTTCACGAGAATGTGCGCGTCGAAATCAATGATCTTCTGCCGCAGCTCGCGATCGAAGCCGGTCATCACCGCGATCACCAAGATCAGCACCGTCACGCCGAGGGTCACGCCGATGATCGAGATCAAAGTGATGATGGAGAGAAAAGTGCGTTTCGGTTTGAGATAACGCAGCGCCAGGAAAAAGCTGAACGGCAGTTTCAAGTTGCCGTTATGTTGGCTGCGAACGCGACGGTTTACAACCCAACCGGATGCCGCGCTTGAAAACCCCAGGCATCGCGGCCATCGAGGTGCCAACGTGGGCCGACATCACTGCCGTAGCGCAGATCGGTCGTGTCCAACCGCAGACCGGCGATCATCGCGAAGACGTGACCGTGACGGGAGTAAATCGTGAACCATCGGCCGCGGCCGCGCTCGCCGTAACGAAGAAAATCGCTCGAGGGCAACGGTTGCTCGAGCATGCCGGCATAATGCAATGCGAACGAAACGGTGCCGGAACAATCGTAACCGTAATCATGAAACGATCCGTGTCCCCCGCCCCAAACATAAGGTCGATTGTGAATGGAATTCACCGCCCAGATTGCGCGTTTGACGCTGTCGGGAGCGTTCGCTGGCGCGTAAGCAATTCCATTCCGCAGCACCGCGCGATTTCCTGGAACCATCGGATGCGAAGCGCCTACATCGAATCCGGGTGTCCGTGCTTCTGAATCGTATTCATCACGTTGAATTGGTTCAGCGGGGCGCGTCGGTCGCGGCACGTAATACGCGACCTGGATCGCTTGTGCGCGCGCAGGTTGTCGATCGAACGAGAACGGCTGAAGTGGTACGCCATCGACAGTTTGTGATGAATAGACATTTTCGCGGGTGCGCCAGGATTGCGCGTAAGACGGAGCAACGCCGAGCACGAGAAGCACACCGGCCGCGAGAATGACCAGCCAGCGGTTAGACGAATTTACGATGCGGGACTCTGACACGCACCGCCTCAGAAGCTGCTTTTAGGCCAACTATTTCAGCGCGTTCGCTTTTAGATCTTCCAGCGTAACGAATTCGAGGGCGGAAGCGTGCGTTGCTTCGAGATCGACCGGCGCGGCGCGGTTGCGTTCGAGTGCGGATTTCCAGCGCGTGACGCAGACGCACCATTTGTCGCCGGGTTTGAGTCCGGGAAATCCCCATTCGGGAACCGGGGTGACAAGATCGTTCCCGTCGAGCACGGAGAAATCGAGAAACTCGCGCGTGACTTGCACGCAAACCGTGTGCAGGCCGACGTCTTCGGGTCCGGTTCGACAGAAGCCGTCGCGAAAAAATCCGGTCACCGGGTCGCGACAACAACACTTCAACTCGGTGCCCAGGACGTTGGTCGGCATAAATCAGGCAAACTCCGGTTCCTCAGTCGAAACGGTCGCTTCGCCTTCGCTTTGTTTTAGTGCTTGCTCCACTGCGCGCCACGGAAGCATCGCGCATTTCACCCGCTGCGGAAATTTTCGGACACCACGCATCACGAGGAGATCGCCGAGCTTCTTCGGCGCATCGTTATTTGTTTCCGCTGTCACCAAATCGTGAAATGCGCGGAACATTTCCTCAACTTCAGCGCGGCTTTTGCCTTTCAATTTCATCGTCATCAATGACGCAGAGGCCTGACTAATAGCACAGCCGTGTCCGGTAAATTTGATTTCCTGCAAGCCGCCGTTGCCATCGAATTTCACGGAGAGATGGATTTCGTCACCACACGACGGATTATCGCCGTGGACCCGCACAGCTGCGTCGGGTAGCTCGCCGAAATTCCGCGGCCGCCGGGAATGATCGAGGATCACCTCCTGATAAAGTTCTTCGAGGTCGACAAGTTCCGGGTTCATTTGAAAAAATGGGCCGCTTTTTCGAGGATGTCGATCATCCGATCGATCTCCTCGCGGGTGTTGTAGAAGTAAAAGCTGGCGCGCGTGGTTCCGGTGACGCCGAAACGGCGCATCAACGGTTGGTTGCAATGATGGCCACCGCGCATGGCGAGACCGTAGCGATCCGCGAAGGTGGTGAGATCGTGCGGATGGGCCGCATCCATCACAAAACTTATAACTCCACCTCGGTCGTGCCCAGGTCCGATCACGCGCAGTCCTGGCAATTCGGCCATCCGCTTCAAGGCATATCCCGCAAGATCGACATCGTGCTGAAAAATTTCCGCGCGTCCAATGCCCTCGATATAATCGATCGCCGCGCCCAGCCCGATCGCGCCGGCGATGTTCGGCGTGCCCGCTTCGAAACGGTGCGGCGGTTTTTTGAATGAGCTCTTTTCCAATGTGACACTGACGATCATTTCGCCGCCACCGTGCCACGGTGGCGTCGCTTCAAGAACCTCCGATCGTCCATAGAGAACGCCAATTCCGGTCGGCGCGCACATTTTGTGACCGGAGAAGGCAAGGAAGTCGCAGCCAAGCTCCTGAACATTGAGAGGCATGTGCCCGATGCTTTGCGCGGCATCGACCAGAGTCAACGCGCCAACATTTCTCGCTTTTCGGCAGAGATCGGCAACGGGGTTAATCGTGCCGAGAGAATTGGAGACGTGAGTGAACGCGAACATTTTCACTTCCGGCGTAAGCAGCGACGAGAGTTTTTCGAGCGCGAGAGTGCCGTCGTCGCGAACCGGGACGAACCGCAGTTGCACGCCGATTCGCTCGGCCAGCAGCTGCCAGGGGACGAGATTGCTGTGATGCTCCATTTCGGTGAGCAGAATCACGTCGCCGGTGCGGAGAAATTTTCCGCCCCACGCTTGCGCGACCAGATTGATGCTTTCGGTCGTGCCGCGTGTGAACACGATCTCATCCGCGCTCGCCGCGTCGATAAAATCGGCCACGCGCTGCCGTGATTTTTCGTAATGCTCAGTCGCGCGCATGCTCAACGCATGCAGGCCGCGATGCACATTGGCGTTCTCATGTTCGTAATAATTCCGGACGACATCGAGCACGGCGCTCGGCTTTTGCGAGCTGGCCGCGTTATCGAAGTAAATCAGCGGATGACCGTTCACGCGCTCCCGTAGAATCGGAAAATCCTCACGGAGCGCGGCCCAATCCACCCGACTAGTCGCCGCCTTGTGCATGAGATAATCTGCTCCATGCGCCGGTTCGCGCCAGTTTATTCCCGGCCAAGCTAAGATCGATCGCGGCGACAAAATCCCGATGGGAATTCCGCAATTGATGATTGCGTTCACAAAAGATGGGCAGGCCAAGGCGAACATCGTGGCCGAGCGCGATAAACTTTATGGCGACTCGAGCGCGATAAAGGCCGCGCGCGCCGACATTCCCGATTTCAAAGTCGATCCGGGCGCGGATGGCTGGCAGAAGAGCGCTCCGGTGCAGCTCGACTTGGAAATGGTTTCGGCAGCGAAGAAATAACGCTCTTCGCGAGATCGACATAGCGTGGATTGGCTTGACTTTTAGTCAGGCAAATCGCTACAACCTTCGTGTCAACGAAGGTCAACCCGGAGGTCTATATGCGAGCTTTTTATCTCACGATTCCTCTCTTGTTTATGGGCGCGCGCGTTTCTTTTTGCGGGGCGGAAAAACCGCCGGCGGCGGACTGGTCGATGAACGCGACGGCGATCGAGGCCTGTAGCTGCCCGATGTTTTGCCAATGTTATTTTAGTACGAAACCCGCGGCGCACAGCGAGCACGCCGGCCACTCCCATGGCGAAGGCGGCGAACATTTCTGTAAATTCAACATGGCTTACAAGGTGAACCACGGAAATTACGGCGCGACCAAACTCGATGGTGCGAAATTCTGGATCGCGGGCGATCTAGGCGGCGATTTTTCCAAGGGCGAGATGGATTGGGCGGTGCTGACTTTTGATCCGTCGGTCACCGGCGAGCAACGTGAAGGAATTAAAACTATTTTGCCTCATGTCTTCCCCGCGAAGTGGAAGTCATTTTCGGTGGCGCCTGACGCCAGTGTCAATTGGGCCGCGGCCCGCGATCACGCCGAAGGAAAATTGGCGGACGGCAAATTGGGAGAAATCGTTCTCAATAAATTCCAAGGTATGACTGACGATCCGATTGTGATGAAAAATCTGAAGTATTGGGGCGCGCCCAGAAATGACGGCTTCATCATGATGCCGAACGACGTCGAAGCTTACCGCACCGGCGACAAAGCGTTCGAATTCAAGGGGACGAACGGCTTCATGATCACGATCGACATCAATTCTAAAGACGCGGCCAAAGAAAAGAGCGGCGCATAATCTCGAGAATTACCAATGGAAAGACGACCTGTGTGCCGTCCCCAATTCGGCTGACGCGACGGAGCGCGTCTCTCCAAGAATGAAAAAAACGGCGACTGTCTACTGGCTGCTTCCGGCGAAACCGGAGCGCGACCTATTTTGTGAAATGGTGCGAATTCTGCGCAAAGAATTTCGAGCGCCGAGTTTTGAGCCGCACATAACACTATTTTCGACAAAGAAAGATCGACAATCGCCGAAAGCAGTTTTGAAACAGATTGCTCTGCGACGAATTCGCCTGAGAACGCGCGGAGTCGGTTTTTCGGCCGAGTTTACCAGAACGCTTTTTGTCCGGTTTAAATCAAGTCCGGCGCTGCGAAAACTGGTGGATGAACTTAGCCGCGCCGCAAAATCGCCGGCAAAAGCTCCAAGTGATGCGCACGTGAGTTTGCTTTACAAGAAACTGCCGCGCGCGGCGAAGAAGGAGCTTGCCGCAGTGATGAAGCTGCCTTTTCGCACTGTTGTTTTCAATTCGATCGCGGCAGTGCGTTGCCCTTTACCATCGCGGACCAACGCCGATGTTGAGGCTTGGAAAATTCTGGCCAAAAAATCGCTGCGTCGGTAGCGGATTGAAATCTTCTCCATCGGTTCGACTTTTATCTGCCGATGGAATCGAAAACTAAGATTTTCGGCGAGCACGACCCGGCCACGATCAAGCAGATCGAGACTTGCGTTGCAACTGGTGGCGAACGCGGCGTGCTTTGCGCTGACGGCCATAAAGGTTACGCCCAACCAATCGGCGGCGTAGTTGCTTACAAAGAGAAAATTTCCCTGAGCGGTGTTGGTTTCGATATCGCCTGCGGCAATCTCGCGATCCTGACTGACGCAAAGCGCGAAGACATTGCGCTGAAGATCGACAGGATTATGGACGACGTGGTGCGCGAAATTTCATTCGGGATCGGACGCAAAAGTAAAACGCGGGTCGAACACGAATTGTTCGACGATCCGGCTTGGCAGCTAAAACCGATCGGCGATTTGAAATCAACCGCGGCCGAGCAACTCGGCACCGTGGGCGGTGGAAATCATTATGTGGATATTTTCGCGGACGAGCATGACCGGATCTGGGTCGGTGTGCATTTCGGGTCGCGCGGGCTCGGGCACAAGGCGGCCACGCATTTTTTGAAAGCGGCTGGCGGAAAAGACGGAATGGACGTACCGCCGACCGTGGTCGACGAAAAATCGGAGATCGGTCACGATTATCTCGCGGGGATGCATTTGGCCGGGCGCTACGCGTATGCTGGACGGGAAGCGGTCGCGCGACATGTGGTGAAAAGCATTTTAGGCGCGCAGATTGTGGAAGAAGTTCACAATCATCACAACTTTGCCTGGCGCGAAAAACATGATGGCGAAGAGTTTTGGGTCGTACGCAAAGGCGCGACGCCGGCATTTCCCGGACAAAAAGGATTTGTCGGCGGAAGCATGGGTGACGACGCGGTGATTATCGAAGGCGTCGATTCGCCCGCTTCACGCGAAGCGCTTTTTTCCACCGTCCACGGCGCCGGGCGAATTATGTCGCGCACGGCAGCGAAAGGAAAATTTGTTAAAGTGGGCAACAAACGAATCCGCCAGGAAGGATTGGTTCGTCACGATGAGATGATGAAATGGTTACACGACCGCGGAATTGTTTTGCGTGGCGGCGATCTGGACGAAGGACCGCAAGCATATCGACGATTGCCGGACGTTTTGAACGCTCATGCGGGAACGATTCGAATCCTGCACACCTTGCGACCACTTGGTGTGGCGATGGCCGGACGCGATATTGTCGATCCTTATAAGGACTGAGCGCGACTTCGATTTTTAGGGCGTCGCGGTGACAGAAGACTTCGGAGCCGGGGTCTCGGATGGAGATGTCGATGTTGCGCTCGGCGCCGGAGTTGGAGATGGCGACGGCAATGGAGTTGGACTGGGTGAAACGCCGGCAATTTTCGCCAGTTCATCTTCGAGAAGACGTTTTTCTTCGGCGTAAAGTGGACCGCGTTTGGCCGCTTGAATGAATTCCTTGGCGGCGTCCGTTTGATTTACATCGAGAAGCAAAACCGCGGCGTAAACCGCGGCATGCGATTCGTGCAATGCTTCGGGCGGCAGCTTTTGCAGAACCTCGAGGCCCTCGGCGGTGCGACCCTGGACATAAAGCGAGAATGCGTAAGTCACCACGGAGCTCACGTCGTTCGGCGCGCGTTCATAAGCTTGCTTGGCCAACTGCTGCGCTTGTTTCGTGTTCTGCTCAATGTTTAGGCCAAGCCGCGCGAGATTGGTGATGATACCAATCTCGTTAGGCGACGCTTCATGGAGGTGCTGGAGAACTTCGTAAAGCTTTTTGAGATTGTTGTTCCCGCGATAAAGACGATAAAGCGCGTCGAGCGCTTCGCGCCGGCTGGGCGGAGTGCGGGAGAGTCGCGACCAAAGTTCTTCGCTTTCGATCGGCAAATTCCATTTGCTGGCCAGACGCGCGAGTCTGATTTCGCGTTCTGGTCGATCGGCCGCGGCATGAAGGGCGGCGCGCCAGAGCGTGTCGAATTCGGCATCGGCGCTGGATTGGCGTGATTGCCGCGCGGCATAGCCTTGATACGCGAGCCGGAGATAATCTTCTTCTCCCCAGGATTCGCTGCGTGTCCAACGCCGCAAGCGCGACCAATTCTTTTGTTCGGCAAAGGCGGCGGCGATAGCGACAGCCGGCGGCGGCTTCGCGGTTGTGGCGGCCGGCAATTTATCCATCCATTTTACAACCTCAGGTGCAAGGCCGTTTTCATTCATCCAATCCATCAACAGCCCGAGGTCGCCCGAGTTGCGCGCTGCGACCGGTTTCACCTTTTCTAGAAGCGCGTCGAATTTCTTCGCGTCGAGCTTCCGATAGAAATTGAGGCAGAGAAGGTAATCGCCGAAACTCACTTGAGGCGACATTTGCAATTGTTGCGCGAAGCGATCGGCGGCTTGGATATCATTGCGATCGACAGCGTCGTTAAGCAATGCGCGCAGTGCACCGGTCCGAAACTCCTGGACTTGGGTGAGATGCTCCAGATTGGCGCGCGCCTGCTCACTTTTCTCCGCGTCCTGTGAGCGGATCTGGAGGGCAGCGAGATTGAACTTATACAGATCGTTTTGGGGATCTTTATTTAAGGCGATATCGAACTGCTGCTCTTGTTCGGCAAGGTTTCCTTCAGCCCGCGCCAGCCAGCCGGCCACGACATGAAAAGCCGCCTGTTCCTGTGCCTGCGGCGCAACCCGCTCCAATGTTTTGCGTGCGAGATCGATCTGGCCGAACCGGAGCGCGGCCGAGGCGAAGCTAAGCTGGCTGTCGATGTTGTCCGGCTGCAGACGCGCGATCTGGGCCCGCCAGGAAACGGTTTCCTCCGAGTTTTGTTTTTCGGTCGCTTCGGCCAGGATGTAAAAAGCGGGAAGCGAATCGCCGTGACGCTCAACGACCTGGCGGGCCAGGCGACTCGCTGTAACAAAATCATTTTTCTCGAGCATTGCGCTCGCGCGTTTGAGCAAACGTGATTCGTGCCAACCGGCGTAAAGCCTGGAGCCGTAAGTTCCAAAAACAATAATCAGCAAAACGGCGGCGGCGGCCGCGGTGAGATAGAGCGCAACTCGCACCGGCGGTAAATGAAATCGAAGACTCGAAAACGATTCGACACCGGGTAAAGATCGGCTGCGTCTTTTGCGCCGCACGCGTCTGATTTTTTCCGGCATCTAATCTTTATGCGTTGCGCACTCCTAGAATGCAACTGGCGCGTGGAGAACAATCCGAGCAGACCGGCTTAGGTCTGCTCCGCTTCGCGAACGAGCGGAACATTCTCAATCTGACCCCGCACTCGCTCGCGCACGCGAGGTCCCCAAACATAACGCGTGAGAAGCACTTTGATTGTGGCGGTTAATGGAACGGCCAGAATGGGTCCGAGCAAACCGCCAATCAACAATCCCCAAACAAAGATGGAGACGATAACGGTCATTGGATGCAACCCGACGGATTTCCCGACGATGCGCGGCGCGTAAAACATTCCCTCGAGATTTTGCACAACGATGAATATGACGGTAACGATGAGCGGGTGCGTCCAATCGCCCCATTGAAATGCCGCGATCAGGACCGCCGGCACCCAACAAATCACAATGCCAATGTACGGAATCATTGTTAGAATCACGACGAGAAGGCCGATCAGCGGTGCGAAATTGAGACCGAAAAGCGTAAGGATGCTTCCAATGAGCGTTCCGTCGACCAGGCACACCAGCAATTGCCCCCGAAAGTAAGCAATTACGTAATTATTGATCTCCGATAGCGCCGCGGCGATCTCGTCCTTCAAGGGCGATGCACGAAGAGGCAGATAATCCTTCCATCTTTTTTCGATCCGCGGCCGCTCCTTCAAGAGAAAAAAGAGATAGATCGGCACCATAATCAAACTCAGCAGAAACCCGGTTATACCGAGAAATCCACCGATGCTTTTCTTGATAATATTCCAAATTTTCTCAGTCAACGTCGGCAGATAGCGTTCGAGATTCGGAATAATCTTGTCGGCTTTGGCTTCTAGTTGCTGCCGCTCGGCCGAACTCATTTTGGCCGGCGTCGCGGAGATCGTCTCCACCGGCGATGCCGTTGTTTCCGGCAAAGGAGTTGGTGCCGCGGCCGGCGTGGGAGAAGGCGCATGAGGCGGTGGGGTTCCGAGCAAGAAATTGACGAGTCCCGACGATGGGGATTTCCCGCGGCCAGTGCTCCCACCGACAACACGATTGTACTGAACGATAAGATCGACAATGCGTTCGCGCGCTTTTTGCGTGTAACTGGGAAGCTCCCGCGCGAAGTTCGCGCTTTGCATCGAAATGGTCGGTGCGACCCATGCGACCAAGCCGACCACGGAAATGAGAACACTGACAAAAATCACGGCGATCGCCCAGCCGCGTCCCATCTTGCGGCGACATAGTTCGGTCACAAGGGGATCGAGCAGATAGGCAAGGATGACCGCAATTGCAACCGGAATCAGAATTGGCTGAAGAAAACTGATCAGATTTGCGCCGACATAAACTACCGCGCCGGCTATAACGATGAGTAGGACAACAAAGAGAGCGGTGAGCGCCGCCCACATCGTTCTTTTTTGCCAAGGGGTTGGATACGCGCTCATACCACCAGGAAGCTTATTCCACGCCGGCGCTTGAAAGCGAGAAGCCGTTAACGGAAGTGGTCTTAATGAATCTGATTCGCACTAGGAGGCTGACCTTTGCTCATTTTTGTTTTCGCATTGTCGATCTTGTCGGCCAGCTTTTTGTTTTGCGGGTCAAGGTTGAACGCCTTTTGCCACGCATCTAAAGCTTGCGCCGATTTGTTCAATTTTGCGTAGGTGTCTCCAATGTGTTCAAGCACAACCGGGTCGTCGCGAGTTAACTTTTGCGCAGCCCGGAGGAGATCGCTCAATGCTTCATCGAACTTACCCCGCCGGAACTCGAGCCATCCCAACGTGTCAAGGTAAGCGCCATTATTTTGGTCGGTTTGCAACGCAAGCTTAATCATTTGCTCGGCTTCATCGAGATGCGTGTTGTGCTCGGCCCACATATACGCCAGGTAATTGTAAGCGTCAGCGGAATTGGCCGGATCGACGGCAATTGATTTTCTAAAAAGATCCGCCGCCTTGTCGTAAAGACCGGCTTGTTCGGCAGTCGCGCCGTAGTCGAAATAAAAGCGCGCGTTGGCGATTTCGACCCCATCGGTTTCAGCTTCATGCAGAGCCTCTTCGAAAGTGGCCACCGCTTCCTGAAAATGCTTCGCTTCGCGTTGAGCGATGCCCAGATAGTAAACGATTTCCGGGGTTTGCGGAAAGTGTTGCCGTGCTTCGCTCAGAATTTTGACTGCGCGCTCGTTGTCCTTCAACGGGCCAAGAAGCAGCTCAGCCAAATGAAGATATGGACTGGCTCGACCAGGATTGATGGTCAAACTCTGCTCGTAATTCGCAGCGGCTTTGGCAAACGTTGCTTTTGCCTGATCACTCTTTTTTTCGCGTTCCAAGACCCTGGCGGCGTCATCCAGCAACCCAGCCAACAAATCGTAAGGTTGATATTTCTCGGGATGTTCCTTGATGATTCCTTCCAGCGTCTCCACGGCCTTATCGCGTTGATTCGTTAAAACGAAACCGGTAGCGAGCTTCTCTCGCGCATTGGTATCGTCGGGTTCGAGCTCAAGCAGATGCAAGTAGAGCGGGATGGCTTCTTTAACTTGTCGGGTGGACGCATAATAATCGCCGACATCTTTAAGAACAGCCGGATCGTCGCCGGCGTGATCGGCCGCCTTTTTGAAGATCTCGTTTACTCGCGCTATTTCATCAGGGTTGGGCGGGCGGTCGGGTTTAAAAACAATCGACGCGTAAAGTTTCCCAAGCCGGGCCCAGAACGCGGGGTCGTCACTCCTGATCTCGGCTGCGCGATCAAGGGATTGGAGCGCCTTCTTTTCATCTCCGGCTTCCAACGCGATTTCGCACAGGCGTTCGTAGGCGTCGATGTTGCGGGGATCGAGCGCAATGGCTCGATTGACATAATCGATGGCTTGATCAGCCCGTCGAAGATATTTTGCATAGATGAATGCAAGCTGCAGCAAGGGTCCGGGAGCGTTCGGCTTTGCTTTGATGGCGTCCTTCAAAACATCGATCGCCTGCGGAAAATCATCCTGTCGTGTGAGCAGCGCAGCGACTCGGGAGGCTAGATCCGCCTGTCCCGGATCGACGTCGAGGACTTTGCGATAAGCGGCCAACGCTTTGTCCATTTCCCCGTTTTCCTCCAGCGACATCCCTTCAACAAAGTGGGCCAGGGCGTCTGCTTTATGTTCGCCATCGGCACGAAGGACCAGGTCTTTGGCCGGCGTCATGAACAGGGAGTCCTCTTGCCGGACGGATTTTTTCGTCGGCGCCGCGCTTGGAGAAGCTTGTGGACTTGGGACAACAGAACGCGGTCGAGCCACGAGAGACGTGGCTAAGGCCAGGAAAAATGCCGCGAATACCAGGGGATGGAGAATCCGCTCAAGCCAGCCGTTGGGCTCCATCATGTTGCCGACTGTAATCGCGCGAAACCCCGCACGCAAACCTTCCAGCGTGGCCTAACGAATGGGAAACTATGATTTGTATCGCAAGCGTTTCTTGTGGCGGTTCGCCCGCATGCGCTTCCGGCGCTTATGCTTTGAAATTTTCGCCTTCCGTCTTTTTTTCAGAGAACCCATATAGAGTAGGAGTAACTTGCGCGCCGCTGATGTCGATCCAACCACGAAGCACGCTCGATTTCAACTGGTTGTTATGACAAACAGCGCCTTCGCGAACGACGATTATTTAAGGGCGAAACGGCCTTTTAGGGAAGATTGCTCGAGAAACCATGCGCTTAGAATTCATACAGAGCGTGTTTCCATCGGGCTGGTGGGATTTGAACCCACGGCCTCCTGCACCCGAGGCAGGCGCTCTACCAAGCTGAGCCACAGCCCGAATTTCGCTTCGTCAATACCTTCCAATAAGCGACGCACTACTTCGCGCATTTAGCTACTCATGGCAAGAGAGTAGAAGAAGTTTGATCGGCGGCAGGGCGGACCGCGGGGACGAGAGGCAACGGTCTGGAGTGTTCAAAAACTTATCACCAAAAGCCATATGGAAACACATTTTATCTCATTTTTGAGAGAAAATCCGACATTTCTCATTTAAACCGAAGCTTATCGCAGGGGCGAGAAAATAGGCATAATCTCTGCTAATTACCATAGCCAATACAAAACCATGCGACTCCAGCCGAAGCAACCCACCGCTGCGATGACCTTCCCGGAAGTTCTTGTCGCCGTTTCCCTCCTCGCTATCTTTTGCGCGTCGGTCTTCGAACTCAACGCCGTCTGTCTCCGTTATATCGATTCGAGCAAAGAATCAATCGCAGCGCTGGAAAGTGTGCACGACCGCTGCGAAGTCTTGCGTAACGCGGCTTTCACCGACCTGACGACACAGAGCTATGTCCAATCGCTCCTGGCAACTCCCCCCAACGGCTCCGCTTTTTGTAGCAAGGCAACCGAGGTCGTAAAAATCAGTGCCTACCCGACGGCGAATGGCGTTACGCAGTTTACCCGCTCACCGAACGGCACAGTGACCAACGACTCGACCGCCACGGACCTCGGCACGTCCCTCGTTCAAGTAGATGTCTCAACCTCATGGAACATGCTCGGTGGTCGGGCACGTTCAGAACAAACCAGCACTATTATCTCTAATGGAACCAAAAAATGAAACTTAAAACCTCGCAACCAATCGCCGGCTTCACCCTTAGTGAAATGCTGGTCAGTCTCAGCCTCAGCTCAATCGTTCTCGCGGCGGCAATCACTTCAGGCATTTCGCTTCAGAAGAGCTTCAGTGCCGTGGACAATTATTTCACCACTCACATGCAGCAGATCCGTATCATCGATTACCTGAATCGCGATGTGAAACGCGGATTGATCGTGACCACTTCAGTCGATCTACAAACGGTCACGATGTCCGTTCCCAGTTACATCATTCAATCAGGGGATCCGGAGGCGCTTGCAAATCCAGCTTTGGTAGGCACGCCGCGCACGCCGACTGTCGCTTACACCTCGAGCGGTTGGCAGGTCAACTATACCGCATCCCCCGTCACTGTCGTATATTCGATCAGTGGCAGTTCGATTTTACGAAGTGAAAACGGTGTGGTCACGACTATCGCTTCCAGCACTGATCAGTTGGTGCCGCAATCAACTGATGTGGAACTGGCCAATACCGAATACGCCAACACTTCCGTGACCTTCATGCCGATTTTCACTTCCAGTGGCAGCGCCGCCTCGCGCACCGGAACGAGCCTTTATGCGACGGCGTATCTGCGGAACAAGCGTCGCGGTTAAACGACAATGGGAGCGAATCTGCGAATCTCGATCCGATCAATTGAGCGCGGGAACGTGCTTCTCTGTGTCTTGTGCACGATCCTGGTTGTGTCAATCATTGGTGGAAACGTGCTCCTCAACTGCATGACGCGATACAATGTGGCTTCGAGCCAGGTGCGTAGTTGGAAGGAGTCCCTCGATGCTGCCGAAACTGGCGGCGATATCGCTTACGCTGAGATCCGCAAGACAATCCTCGATCCGTCGCACGCCTTCACCGGCTGGAATTACACTGGTGGTGTTTATACTCCCAATTCTTCCGTGACCTACGGGCAGGACAATCTGAGCACCAGCTCCCGCGTTGACACATTTTACTACGATAGTAACGGAAATCCCTGGTATCGGATTCGAACTAACGGAACCGCCCCGGTTAAAGGTCTTAAGCGTGTCGGAATGGACGATCGCATGGGTCCAACCACGCGCGGAGACAGTTTGCTCCGAAAAGTTGATTTTACTTACGATCACTTTGTTGCCACCTACGGTCCGAATGGCGACGGGCTTAATAAAGCCCTTGTGCCGGTTTCACAGCCGCAAGTCACCCGCAGAGTAGAGCTGATCGCCGCGCCGATCACGCCGTTCGAAGCAGCGATCAAAGCTGTCGGAACATTTTATGGTCTTGGCGACGCCGCGATGATCGACAGCTACAACTCCGCCAACGGCGCCTATTATTTCGCCGCCAACAATCCTGCCGATCCGCACTACAGCGATTCGCGCAGCGGCAACGTTGAGATCGATAGCTCCGTAGCCACGATCCGAGGCATGCTCTACGGGAATGTGGCCACGAACGGCGGCACCATCGTCCGTTCGAACCAAATCACCGGCACGATCGACAACAACGTTCCTTTCACCGTCCCGCCCTTAAAACTGCCCGCGACTTTTCCGACTCCCCAGATGTCTCCGAGCAAGGTTCCCGGCAATTCCACTGTCACGGTTAACCCTCCCGCCGCTGGAACAGCTCAGAACCCGATTTCTTATTTGTTTTCCTCTTTCACGGGGCATCTGGTCGTCAATCAATACGCTAGTTCCCAAACGTACGTGGATATCCACGTCACCAGCGATATCACCGGTACAATCGACATCGCCCAAAATGTTCGCGCGAGGATTTACTTTGATGGCAACGTCAATGTAAAGGCCCGCGACGTCGTCAATGAAAGCGGAATCGCCTCGAATCTTCAGTTCTACGGAATCAGCCCAACGGACCCGAGTGTCTCTCAGTCAATAGCCATCGGGCCGCCCGGAAGCTATGCCGCAACCTTTTATGCCCCCAGCGCCGCCTTCAGTCTCACCGGCAACCCCGATATCACCGGCGCGATTGTTTGTAAGACGTTTTACGGTAATGGCAACACCAGTTGGCACTATGATCGCGAGCTCGATAAGGAGGGCGCAGCGGTCGATTATCGTATTATTAATTACGTCGAAGACGTTCGTTAGGACGTCGCTCCCTAATCGAGGGACGACTGGCTTTTATTGTCGATCTCGCACAAACGAGATCTGACTTTGCGTCGAACAAAACGGTTGACAACGTTTTCAACCGCTCGCAATGTCACCGCTCCGTTTTTATGATCGCGTCGCAGCTCACACCCGCCGCTTTTGCCACCAGCGCGCCGACCGTTCTTCAATTCCCGACGGAAACCAACCGCACCGTCAGATCCTTGCGCCATATGACGACTCAACTCCTCCAGGAAGCAGCTCAAGTTATTCCCAATCAGCAACTCCTGATCAACGTCGTTTCCAAGCGCGTTCGCCAGCTCGGTCTCGGACACCGGCCGATGATTGAAACGACGACGCGTATGTCGCTGACCGATATCGCACTTAAGGAAATCATCGCCGGTAAGCTTGCATTCGAGCCTCTTAAAGGCCCGGATAACGCGTAAGCTTCCATCGCGTTTCACACGCGATCATGCCCGCCGAGTCGATCACTAATCGCAAGGCGCTCCGCGATTTTCACATTCTCGAGCGCTACGAAGCCGGTATCGAATTGAAAGGCAGCGAGGTTAAATCGATTCGTGCCGGCAAAGCCAATATCAGCGACGCTTTCGCACGCATCGAGAACAGCCAAGCGTTTCTCTATAACGCTGACATTCAACCTTACGAAAAAGCCAGTCATGAAGTTCCGGCGGCAAAACGTGTGCGCAAACTTTTGCTGCACCGTCAGGAGATCGACAAACTTTACGGCGAAAGCCAGGTCAAAGGTCGGGCGCTGGTCGTACTCAAGCTTTATTGGAGAAACGGCAAACTCAAAGCCGAGCTCGGTGTCGGGCAAGGCAAAGTCGCTCGCGATAAACGTGCTGACTTGAAAAAGCGCGCCGTCGAACGTGAAACGGCACGTGAAGTCGCGCGCTTCAATCGCAAACATAGTTAGATCGACAATCTGTATGCCTCGTTTCTCCTATCGAGATAAAATCGCACTCATCACCGGCGGCTCACGCGGCCTTGGCCTCGAAATTGCGCGCCAGATTTGTGTGCGCGGAGGCAAAGTCGCTTTGATCGCACGGGATGCCGACGAACTCGCGCGGGCCAAGACTGATCTGAATCGCTTCGCTACTGAAGTCCTGACAATTCACTGCGATCTGCTCGAGACCGCGCAAATTCAATCCGCTGTCCAGCAAACGCTGCAGCGCTTTGGCAAGATCGACATCTTAATTAACAATGCCGGAATTATTGCAATCGGTCCGATCGAGCATATGCAGCTCAAGGATTTCGATCGGGCCATGCGCCTGCATTTTTGGGCGCCATTTATCTTGTACTTGCTCGTCGCGCCCCAGATGCGCACGAACGGCGGCCGCATCGTAAATATTTCTTCCATCGGAGGAAGAATCGCCGTCCCGCACATGGCGACCTACTCTGCCAGCAAATTCGCGCTCACCGGCTTTTCCGATGCAATACGCGCGGAAGTCGCCCGAGACAATATCTATGTCACAACTGTTACGCCCGGTTTGATGCGCACCGGCTCACACATTCACGCGACATTTAAAGGAGATCATTCTGCCGAATACCAATGGTTCGACTGGTCCCGCAAAATTCCGTTCGCTTCCATTTCCGCGGAGCGCGCCGCGCGGAAAATCCTGAACGCCTGTAAGCACGGTAAACCTAACCTTGTCATGCCCTCGTCAGCTTATTTCATAATCGCTGCGAATGCGTTGTTTCCAAACCTAACCGCGCGCGTCATGAAAATCGTGAACCGGTCGATGCCGCCGCGGGTCAGTAAAAGCGGCGACGAAGCGCGCTTTGGCGCGGAAGTTCGCGACAAGAAGTGAAACCCAAGCGCCTGTTTGTCGCGATCAGCCCGCCGTCAGTTATCCAGCAATCCCTCGTCGATCTTGATCCACGTATTCGCGGTGTGCGCTGGACGGAGCGTGATCAAATGCATCTCACGCTCGGTTTCTTTCCCGATGTCTCCGAAAATATGGATCACGCATTGCGCGAAAACCTGAGCGCGATCGAGTTCCGCGCATTCTTTCTTCCGATTCAAGGCATTGGAACGTTTCCACCAAAAGGTCCGCCAAAAATCATCTGGATTGGCGTCGGGAAGGGTCATCCGCATCTTTTTCAACTTCACAAACGGGTGCAAGACGCGGCACTTGCCGTCGGACTCGAAGCCGATCTGCGCCCGTGGCATCCGCACATCACGCTCGCGCGTTGTCATAGCGCTCGTGGCGGCGTGCTTCGAAAATTTCTAAAGTCGAATGCCGAACTCGACGCCGGGATGTTTCGGGTCGATGCGTTTCATCTTTATTGCAGCGAATTGACACCGGCCGGACCAATTCACACTTGTGAGATGTCGATTTTGGCTACTAAAGCCGAATAATTAAAGTCCGCGACTCGACAAAGGCGCGGTCACATCTTCGAGCGGCCGGCGTTCGGCCGCCACGCCAATCCAAAGTTCAACAATCGCGCCGGCAATCATCAAAACCGCAGCCGCGAGATAACCCGCAAAGAGCGCACTCTTCGATCCCGTTTGGATGATCCAGCCGAATAGCAAAGGCGCGAAGACCCCGCCGGTAAGCGTCCCAACTGCGTAAAAGATTGCGATCGCGAAAGCGCGAATTTCGAGCGGAAAAATTTCACTCACCGTCAAATACGCCGAACTCGCCGCCGCCGAAGCGACGAAAAAGATAATCATCCACGCCAGCGTCTGTGTCTGCGCGGTCAAAAGTCCGGCCTCAAACACCCAGCCGGTCAGCGCGAGGAGAATTCCAGAAATCCCGTAGGTCGCGGCGATCATCTTTTTGCGACCGATTGTGTCGAACAAATGTCCGAGCACGAGAGGACCAAAGAAATTCCCGACGGCGAAAGGCAGCAGATATAGGCCGACGCTTTGTTCCGGCACGCGGTAAAAGCGCATCAATACCAGGGCGTAGGTGAAGAAGATCGCGTTGTAGAAAAATGCCTGTGTCGTCATCAAAACGAAACCGAGGAATGAACGATGTCGATGTTCGTGCGCGACTGCGTTCCAAATCTCCCGCCAAGGCGTGTGTGTTCGTGTTCGGATCCGCGTTGGCGGCGAATCGTGTGCCGGCAACGTTCCTGGATCACCCACAATTCGGCGCTCGACTTCATCGACGATCGCTTCGGCTTCAGCGTTTCGTCCGTGAATCATCAGCCAGCGCGGACTTTCCGGGATCCAACGGCGAAAGAGAATCACAACCAGGCCGAGTGTCGCTCCGATCCCAAACGCGAAACGCCATCCTAACGAGATCGGAAATCGATTCGGATCGAGCAAAATGAGAGTCGCGCCTGAACCAAGAGCCGCGCCAACCCAATAGGAACCGTTGATCATCAAATCGACGCGGCCGCGCAGCCGCGCTGGAATCAGTTCGTCGATTGCCGAATTGATCGCGGCGTACTCCCCGCCAATTCCGGCGCCGGTCACCGCGCGGAAGAAGGCATAACTCGCAAAATTCCATGAGAACGCCGACAGCGCTGTTCCAATGAGATAGACCGCGACAGTAATGAAAAACAATTTCTTTCGGCCGAATTGATCTGTCCCGTAGCCAAACAACAACGCACCGATCACCGCTCCAGCGAGATAGCATGTTGCGGTCGCGCCGACTTCGGTATCTGTCAGGCCGAGTGTTTCGCGTCGGGTGAGAATCCCGCCTAACGAACCGGCGAGCGTGACTTCAAGTCCATCAAGAATCCAAGTCGCCCCGAGCGAGACGACGATCAACCAATGCCAGCGACTCCACGGCATTCGGTCCAACCGCGCCGGCACGTACGATTCGATCGTTTCGCCATTTGCCATTCTGGCCGCTAGCGTGTCCAACGCGACGAAAGTTTTCTACTTTCTAATTTTCTACTTCGTAATTCTCCTCTTCAGTCTTCGTACGTCGGCAGTCCTTTGGCGCGCCGTTTTTCCTTGATGTAATTCACCATGTCTTCCGATTTTTTGAACTCATCGGATTTAAATGGCGGGTTCTTCTTTCGACGCAAAACGCTGTACCACCAGCGCCAGTAATTTTGCCACGTATCATAGCCCGACTCGGGCTTCTCTTTCGCGACCTCAGCCGCGATCCGTTCGTCAACGCGTTCCTTCCAATATTGTTCTTCGGTAACATTCGAAACGTTCATTCGACCGGCCGGGTCGGTCTGATATTCCCGGATCGTGGGACGATGGATCGCGCAGCCCGCGAACAAAGTTGCAACCAGCAATAGCCCAATAATGCGTCGAGAATGAATTGTTTGCATGATCAACCGGAAAGGTGTCTAGAATAAAACAAATCTCCGATTTCGAAAGCGAGCACTTTCGAAGTTACGCGGTGCGGCCGCAGCAGTTCTTGTATTTCTTACCGCTCCCGCATGGACACGGTTCGTTTCGACCGACTTTTGGCAGCGAACGTCGCGCTGGCAGATCAATCGACATTTCGCCGGCACCATCGCCGTCCATCGCGACTCCGGCCATTGCGCCAACCGGCTGCGGTTGACGCGCCCGCGCCCGGACGTTCGCCGCTGGCGCAGTCGGCGCGTCTTCCCGTAGCAAGAATTGCGGAAGACTCGCGAGGAAATTCTCGAACGCCTGCAAGTTCGATGTGCTCCGGAAAAGATTGTGGAGAACCTCATTCTTAATGTTCGCCATCAGGTCCACGAACATGTCGTAAGCCTCGGTCTTGTATTCGATCAATGGATCTTTTTGCGCGTAACCGCGGAGATAAACGCCTTCCCGCAGCGCGTCCATGGCGTAGAGATGTTCCTGCCAGAGACGATCGATCGCGTTCAGAATGATGTAACGTTCGAGACTTTTCACCGCGGTCGGCTCCTCGTGACTCGATTTGCGCTCGTAAGATTCTTTGATTTTGCCAATTAGAAATTGTGCATTTTCATCCGCGCTGCGCGTCTCGAATTGCGCTTTGTCTTTCGTTAGGCCAAGAGGAAAGGTTGTGTTCACCCAATTCATCAACCCCGCGTAGTTTGGCTCGTCGCCTTCGAGATATTCTTTCAACTTCGCCGGCACGGCTTCATCAATTACTTCATAGATCAGCGTCCGCGGATCTTCCGAGTCGATCACTTCATTGCGATAGGTGTAAACGACCTCGCGCTGCATGTTCATCACGTCGTCGAAATCGAGCGTGCGTTTGCGGATCAGATAATTGCGCTGCTCGACACGCTTTTGCGCCGTCTCCACCGATTTGTTCAACCAGCGATGCTCCAGCTCCTGTCCTTCTTCGAGACCGAAGCGTTCCATGATCTTGGTCATCCGATCAGCCGCACCGAAATTGCGCATGAGATCGTCTTCGAAGCTGACATAAAAGCGTGACCCGCCCGGGTCGCCTTGGCGCGCGCAACGTCCGCGAAGTTGTCGATCTATCCGGCGCGCCTCGTGGCGTTCTGTTCCAAGAACAAATAACCCGCCGAGTTCCGGCACACCCTGCCCGAGTTTAATATCGGTGCCGCGCCCGGCCATGTTCGTCGAAATGGTGACCGTGCCTGGCTGGCCTGCGCGCATTACGATCTCGGCCTCCTGCATGTGAAACTTTGCGTTCAACACGTTGTGCGGAATTTTTTCGCGTTTCAGCATTCGGCTGAGCAACTCGGAAGCTTCCACGCTCACCGTGCCAACCAGCACCGGTTGCTGCTTGGTGTGATGGTCCCTGATTTCGTTGATGACTGCGTTGTATTTTTCGCGCCGGGTCTTGTAGATCCGGTCGTTGTGATCTTTGCGCGCCACCGGCCGATTCGTCGGGATCACGTTCACGTCCAGTTTGTAGATGTCGTGAAACTCGGCCGCTTCGGTTTCCGCCGTGCCGGTCATGCCGGCCAGCTTTTGATAGAGTCGAAAATAATTTTGAATCGTAATCGTCGCCAGCGTTTGCGTCTCGCGGTCGATCTGCACGCCCTCTTTCGCTTCCACTGCCTGATGTAATCCATCGCTCCAACGACGTCCCGGCATTTTGCGGCCGGTGAATTCATCAACAATGACGACCTTGTTCTCCTCAACGACGTACTGAACATCTTTGTCGAAAACGCAGTAGGCGCGGAGCAAATTCGAAATATTATGAATCCGCTCCGCCTGCTCGTCGCAATGCTGTTGTCGTTCCGATTTCTTTTTGTCCTTCTCTTCATCCGACAAACTCGGATCGAGATCGATCTCGGTGAATTCACTGATCAAGTCCGGCAAGACGAATGCATTCGGATCGTCCGGGTTCAAAAACATCCGGCCCTGCTCCGACAAATCCGACTCGTTCGATTTCTCGTCGATCGTGAAAAACAATTCCTCTTTGAGCAGAAACAATTCTTCCTTGCGGGTGTCGGTGTAGAACGAAAGCTCCGCTTTATCTATCGCGCGCCGCTTGTCCGGATCCTCCATCATCCGAAGCAATTGCTTGTTGCGCGGTTGGCCTAATTTCACTTTGAACATGAGGCGCCCCGCAGTTTCGATATCGCCCTGCTCGAATTTCTCCGTCGCTTCGCTCGCGACTCGATTGCACAACATCGTTTGCTTCCGCACCAATTGCTCGATCAACGGCTTCCATTTGTCGTACTGATGGGTCGAAATCGTGGCCGGGCCGCTGATGATCAGCGGCGTGCGCGCCTCGTCGATCAAGATCGAGTCCACTTCATCGACAATCGCGTAATGATAACCGCGCTGGACCTGTTGCTCGCGCGTGGTCGCCATTCCGTTGTCGCGCAAATAATCGAAACCGAACTCGCTGTTCGTCCCGTAAGTGATGTCGCAAGCGTACTGTTGCCGGCGGACGTCCGGCTCCTGATCGTGTTGAATGCAACCCACGGTCAGTCCAAGGAAATTGTAGAGCGCACCCATCCATTCCGCGTCGCGGCGAGCGAGATAATCGTTCACCGTAACGAGATGACTGCCGCGGCCGGTCAGCGCATTTAAATAAAGGGGCAAAGTCGCGACCAAAGTTTTGCCTTCGCCTGTCGCCATTTCCGCGATGCGGCCGCGATGCAAGACCATTCCGCCGAGCAACTGCACATCGAAGTGCACCATGTCCCACGTCATCGGCTGATCGCAGACCGTGAAACTGTGGCGTCGCTCTTTCAAACGCCGCGCGGCGTTCTTCACCGCGGCGAACGCTTCCGGCAAAATCTCATTCAGCCGATTCCATTGCTCTTCCGGGTCCGAGATTTTCGCGAGCTCATCCTTCCAAGCCGCCGTTTTCGCGCGCAAAGCGTCGTCGGACAGGCTCTTGAACTGTTCGTCGAACTCATTGATCCGGCGCACCGTCGGCGCCAATCGCCTTAGCTCGCGCTGGTTTTTCGAACCGACTATCTTCTTTAAAATCCAACCAACCATCAGAGAGTAATATCGATGAGATTAAGCGGGTAGCAATGCCTCGCACAGTGCGTACCGGGGCAATAGGACTGAACTCATTCGTATCGTGGAGTTTAAGAATTCTGCAAGAACGACTGCTCGCAGACGAATCATTTTCGTGAAATCCTCATTATCTTTTGGGCTTCTCATCGCCTTAGCCGCATCGGCTATGGCTCAAGCTGATCCGACCAGCCGAAGCTGGAATAAACCGGTGCCGCCATTCCGAATCATGGGAAATCTTTATTATGTCGGCGCAACCGAAGTCGGATCTTTCCTGATCGCGACGGCCAAAGGTCACATCTTGCTCGACGGCGGTTTTGTCGAAACCGCGCCGCAAATTGAGCAAAATGTCGCCCAGCTCGGCTTCAAACTAGAGGACGTGAAGATTCTCCTGAACAGCCACGCGCATTTTGATCACGCCGGCGGCTTGTCCGAACTCAAACAGAAAAGCGGAGCGAAGTTAATCGCGAGCGCCCGCGACGCGGAGTTGCTGCGTAATGGCGGACACGGAGACTTTCGTTTCGGGGATACCCTGACGTTTCCACCGGTCGCGGTCGATCAAATCATCGGAGACGGCCAATCGATTGACCTCGGCGGCCAAAAGCTCATCGCCTGGCTGACTCCTGGCCACACCAAAGGCAACACGACTTGGACGACGAAAGTCAATGATGGCTCAAAATCTTACGATGTCGTTTTCGCAGGGAGCCCGACGGCACTCGATTATCAATTGGTCGGAAAAGAAAGTTACCCCGGCATTGGGTCAGATTTTGAAAAGACTTTTGCCGTGTTGAAGAAGTTGCCGTGCGACATCTTTCTGTCCGATCACGGATCGTTTTTTTCATTCGAAAAAAAACGCCAGCGCCTGGTGCGCGGGGAAACCCCTAACCCATTCATCGATGCCGATGGTTACAAGCGTTTTGTGGCCCAGTACGAAAAGGAATTTCAGGACAAGCTCGAGGTGCAGAAGAAGGCGGCCGTTTCCCCGATGCCATCGCCAGAATGATTGCGTCTCGCGGTTGGACGTTTAAGCTGAAATTATGAAGAAGATCATCTCCACTTCTGACGCGCCAGCAGCCATCGGCCCGTATTCGCAAGGTGTCCGCGTCGGATCAATCATTTATTATTCGGGACAAATTCCGCTCGATCCCAAGACCGGACAGATTGTCTCCGGCGGAGTCGATGTTCAAGCGCGGCGCGTGATGGAAAATATCGGTGGTTTATTGAAGGTCGAAGGATTGGGCTACGACAACATCGTGAAGACGACAATTTTTCTGGCCGACATCAACGACTTTCAAACCGTCAATGAGATCTACGGGAGTTATTTTAAACAAGCGCCGCCCGCGCGCTCGACCATCCAGGCCGGAGCGTTGCCCAAAGGTGCGCGCGTCGAGATCGAAGCGATCGCTGTCGCCGGCGGCGGAGACGGAACAGTCGCGGACACGTCGGGATGAGCGAAGACTTGCTCGCTCTCTTTCGAAAAACCGGCGCGCTACTCGATGGCCATTTTATCCTGCGTTCCGGATTGCACAGCCGCCAATATTTTCAGTGCGCGATCCTTCTTTCGCACACCGACATTGCCGAACGCGTATGCAAAATGCTCGCCGATAAATTGCGAGATTTTGACTACGACTCCGTGATTTCCCCTGCCCTCGGCGGAATCATTGTCGGACAAGAAGTCGGCCGCTCGTTAGGCAAACGCCACATCTTCACTGAAAAGGAAGATGGCAAATTGGCGCTGCGGCGGGGATTCCAGATCGACAACGGCGAAAAATTTCTCGTCGTCGAGGATGTTGTGACCCGCGGCGGTCGCGTTCAGGAAACGATCGACATCGTCCGCGCGCACGGCGGAATAGTGAGCGCTGTCGGAGTCATCGTCGATCGTAGCGGCCAAGACAAACCGGATTTCGGCTGTCCCTTCGTCAGTTTGGTTGAAATGAACGTGGAGAATTTTGCGGCCAACAAATTGCCGCCCGATCTCGCCAAGATTCCGGCGGTGAAACCTGGAAGCAAATGATCGATCAAAAATCGGAACCGCTATCTACCGCTGCCGCGACGGTTCGAACGAAACCTCGCGGTTTCATTTCGGATTTTTGTCATTCGTCGGTCGGCCGAAAGATGATTGTCGCTGTGACCGGAGTGATTCTAATTGTGTTCGTCATTGGCCATCTCCTGGGCAATCTGCAAATTTTTCTCGGGCCCGAATGGATCAACGCCTACTCGCAACATCTTCGCGATTTAGGTCCGCTCCTTTGGCTGATCCGCGCGTTTCTACTGACCGCGGTGATTTTGCATATCTATTTCACGATCTTGCTTGCGATCGAAAATCGCCGTGCCCGTCCCCAACCGTACATCGACAGGCAATACGTGAAAGCAAGCTGGGCCTCGCGTCACATGGTCGTCAGCGGATTGGTCGTGCTCGCCTTCATCGTTTTCCACCTGCTCCATTTCACCGCGCGCAAATTCAATCCGCAGTTTCCGCTGCTCAAACTCGATCCGCTCAATCGCTTCGACGTTTATTCCATGATGGTTTACGGATTCCAAAACATTTACGTGTCAAGCTTTTACATCCTCGGGTTATTTCTACTCACCCTTCACCTCACTCACGGCTCATCGAGTTTCTTCCAATCGCTCGGTCTAAATAATCACAGACTGACGCCGCGGCTGGCGATCGGTGGACGAATTTTCTCGTGGCTGCTTTTCATCGGCTACGCGTCGATTCCCGTCGCCGTCTTGCTCGGATTCATCAAGCCGGCGCAACAATTATGATCGGCAATTTGGAAGCGCGAATTCCAGCTGGAGCGCTCGATCGCAAGTGGACGAGTCACAAAGACCATTCCCGCCTCGTTAGTCCAAACAATCGCCGCAAATTTGAAATCATCATAGTCGGAAGCGGTCTCGCCGGCGGATCGGCGGCGGCGACGCTCGGCGAGCTCGGCTATCGCGTGAAATGTTTTTGTTACCAGGATTCGCCGCGCCGGGCGCATTCGATCGCTGCGCAAGGCGGAATCAACGCCGCGAAGAATTATCAGAACGATGGCGACAGCGTTTACCGTTTGTTCTATGACACGATCAAAGGCGGCGATTTTCGATCGCGCGAAGCGAATGTTTATCGGCTCGCCGAAGTTAGTTCGAACATCATCGATCAATGCGTCGCGCAGGGCGTGCCCTTCGCGCGCGAGTACGGCGGTTTGCTCGCCAATCGCTCGTTCGGCGGTGCACAGGTTTCCCGAACATTTTACGCGCGGGGCCAAACCGGCCAGCAACTCTTGCTCGGCTGCTATCAGGCGCTCTGCCGCCAAATCGCCGCCGGTACCGTGCAAATGTTTCCCCAAACCGAAATGCTCGACGTCGTGATTGTCGATGGTCACGCCAAGGGAATCGTCACCCGAAATTTGCGCACTGGTAAGGTCGACAACGTCGCCGCCGACGCGGTCGTGTTGGCTACCGGCGGTTACGGAAATGTGTTTTACCTTTCGACCAACGCGCGGGGTTGCAACGTGACCGCGACTTATCGCGCTTACAAAAAAGGCGCGCTCTTCGCCAATCCTTGTTTCACTCAAATCCATCCCACCTGCATTCCGCACTCCGGTGATTATCAATCGAAGCTGACGTTGATGTCCGAGTCGTTGCGTAATGACGGACGCGTCTGGGTGCCGAAGCGAAAGGAAGGCGCGAAGAAATCGCCAAACGAAATCCCGGAGAGCGATCGCGATTATTATCTCGAACGAAAATATCCCAGTTACGGCAATCTTGCCCCGCGCGACATTTCATCCCGCGCGGCCAAGGAAGTTTGCGACGAAGGTCGCGGCGTCGGACCGGGCGGGCGCGGCGTTTATTTGGATTTTGCCGACGCGATCAAGCGACTTGGCGAAGAAACGATCCGGGAACGCTACGGAAATTTGTTCGAAGTTTACGAAAAGATCACCGGAGAAAACGCTTACCGGGTCCCGATGCGGATTTATCCGGCCGTTCATTATACCATGGGCGGGCTTTGGGTCGATTATAATTTAATGAGCAATATCCCAGGTCTTTTCGTGATCGGAGAAGCGAATTTTTCCGATCACGGCGCAAACCGGCTCGGCGCGAGCGCACTCATGCAAGGTTTGGCCGATGGTTATTTTGTTTTGCCCTACACACTTCCGAATTATCTAGCCGGCCAAATGGGCAAGCGACCAGCAACCGATCATCCTGAATTCAAAAAAGCCGGAAGCGATATACGTGCAAAGATCGACAATCTCTTAAAGATAAATGGAGATCGCTCGCTCGATTCGATCCATCGCGAGCTCGGCACGCTCCTTTGGGACAAATGCGGAATGGCGCGAAACAAGAATGGCTTGGAAGAAGCGCTCGTAAAAATTCCCGAGCTGCGTGAAAGATTTTGGTCCCGCCACGGCGGGATCCGTGTTCCCGGCGACGGCGAAGATTTTAATCAGTCGCTCGAGCGCGCCGGGCGCGTCGCCGACTTCCTCGAATTCGCCGAGCTGATGTGCCTCGACGCCCTCGCTCGCGATGAGTCATGCGGTGCGCATTTTCGCGAAGAACATCAAACGCCTGAAGGCGAAGCTCTCCGCAACGATGATAAGTTCGCCGACGTCTTCGCGTGGGAATTTCAAGGCAATGGACAAATCGCTCCACCGAAATTGCACCGCGAACCGCTCCACTTCGAAACCGTTCACTTAACTCAGCGCAGCTACAAATGAAGTTGTTAGTTGAGAGTTGATTGTTGATAGAAACAAAACAGAGCAAAACAAAACCCCCTATGTTTAACTTTGAAAAATTAGATGTTTGGCAAAAGGCGATTGATTTCGCTGATCTGGTTTACGATCACACACGAAATTTCCCAGCGGACGAAAGATTCGGGCTTACAAACCAAATGCGACGCGCTGCTGTTTCAATATCGTCGAATATTGCGGAGGGAACTTCGCGAATGTCGCAGAGCGATTTTAGGCGATTTGTGGAAATCGCTACGGGTTCTGTCTTCGAAGTGATCTCGCAAGCGTTTGTTGGGCGCCGACAGGGGTTTTTGGCAGAGGAGGCTTTTGCGGCCCTGTATTCTTCGGCCGAAGAAGTCGGCCGGATGCTCAGCGGACTGCGCAAATCTCTATCAGGGAAATAGCCTTTGTGCATCTATCAACCATCAACTATCAACCATGAACTTCCGGCTGCGAGTTTGGCGTCAGCCGAACGCGAAGGCGAGCGGCAAGCTTGTCGATTACGACGCGCCCGACATTCCCGCAGAGGCTTCGCTGCTCGAAATGCTCGACATCGTGAACGAACGCCTCCTTCTGCGCGGTGAAGAGCCGATTGCATTCGATTCCGATTGTCGCGAAGGAATTTGCGGGACCTGTTCGCTGACAGTGAATGGAGAAGCCCACGGACCAGATCACCCGGGTGCGGCCTGTGAGCTTTACATGCGAAAATTTCGGGATGGCGCGACCATCGTGGTCGAGCCGTTCAGGGTGAAAAGTTTCCCGGTGATCAAAGATTTGGTCATCGACCGCAGCGCGCTCGATCGCATCGTCCAGGCTGGCGGCTTCATTTCCGCGCGCGCCGGTTCGGCCCCGGAAGCCAATTCGGTTCCAGTTCCAAAGCACGATGCCGATCTTTCGATGGAAGCAGCTGCGTGCATTGGATGTGGCGCGTGCGCGGCGGCCTGCCCGAATGCCTCGGCAATGTTGTTCACCGCCGCGAAAGTTTCCCACCTCGCGCTTTTGCCTCAGGGTGAACCGGAACGAACCAGGCGCGTCGTGAGCATGGTTCAAGCGATGGACGCAGAGGGTTTTGGCAATTGCACCAACACTTATGAATGCGAAGCAGTTTGCCCGGCGGAAATCAGCGCGACCTTCATTGCGAAACTGAATCGCGAATATTCGAAAGCAACTTTGCGTCGCAGCGCCGGCGAATAATCAGATCGTCTCGCACGCACACGTCCAAATTTCGCGATCGAGCTCTTCCCGCGCGCGCTGAACGACAAGATCGACATCTGGATTTTCGCGAAGCACTGCGAAAACAGTCGAACCGGATCCTGACATTAAAGCGGCTCCAACCTCCGCTTGTTTCAACAGCCACGCTTTCAACTGCGCGAGAAAAACAAATTTCTCGAACACCGGCCGCTCCAGATCGTTTACAAACCGTTGACCGTCGAAATTCTGCGGCTGGTACGAAATTCCCGGAATCTCCTTTGAATCCTGCCAACGCGAGTAAGCCCACGCGCTCGAAACAGAAAAGCCGGGTTTCAACAGCAAGATCGAGAATTTCTTTTTCAGTTTTGCTGGACTGATGATTTCGCCACGCCCTTTGCAAACAGCCGCCGAGTCAAAGAGAAAAAAAGCAACGTCGGAACCGATGGTCGATCCAATCTTCGCCAATTCTTCGCGCGACAATTTCGTTTCGAAAAGTTGATTGAGCGCGCGCAACGTCGCAGCCGCGTCGCTACTGCCGCCGCCGAGTCCGGCGCCGTGAGGGATTTTTTTATGAAGTTTGATTCCGACGCCGCCGCTGATCTTCGTTTTCTCAAAAAAAGCCTTCGCAGCGCGCACGGCTAAATTTTCGTCGCCGCCTGGCAGCGTTGGATCGTCGCAACTGAAATCAATCCATCGCGATTGCGGCTCGATGTCGATCTTGTCAGCCAGCGAAATCGGCGAGATCAGTGTCTCGATTTCGTGAAAGCCATCCGCACGGCGCCTGAGAATCTTCAGGGAGAGATTGATCTTTGCCGGAGCGAGAACTTGCATCGTTTGCAATTTAGTCGGTCATTCCGAGCGAAATGCCAGTCCCACCGAGATGACAAAGGCAGCTGACAAGATAATCGTCGCGCTTGATGTAGCCACGAAAGCGCAAGCGCTTGCTCTCGTCGAGCAATTGCGCCAGCAGATTTCGTTTTTCAAAATCGGACTGCAGCTCTATACCGCCGAAGGTCCCGAAATTGTGCGCGCGATCCACGCGACCGGCACAAAAGTTTTTCTCGATCTCAAACTGCTCGACATTCCAAACACCGTCGCTCGCGCGGTCGAATCGGCAGCAGAACTCGGTGTGCAAATGCTGACAATTCACCTGAGCGGTGGCAGCGAAATGATTCGCGCTGCGGTGGCGGCAGGAAAAAAGGAGACCTCGATCTTGGGCGTGACCGTCTTGACCAGTTCGACGCAGCACACTCTCGATGAGATCGGAATCGAAGAGCAACTCGACCGACATGTCTTAAGACTGGGCAATCTCGGTGTCGCGGCTGGAATCAACGGTTTGGTTGCCAGCCCTTTCGAAGCACGATTTTTGAGGAGCGAATTTGGCGACAAAATCAAAATCGTTGTTCCCGGCATTCGGCCAAGTGAGTCGGAGCCCGGCGATCAAAAGCGATTCATGACGCCGCGCGAGGCCCTGGAAGCCGGCGCAGATTATTTGGTGATTGGCCGGCCGATTACCGCCCACAAGAATCCGCGAGAGGCAGTCGCCAAGATTTTGAGCGAACTCAATTACTGAGATGTCGGTCTTTGGGTCACTCGACGTTTATCACGACGAACCATCGCGAAGCGCGGCGCTGAACATGGCAATCGACGAGGCGCTTTTGGAAAATGCGACTGAACCGACGATTCGGTTCTATAAATGGGATCATCCGGCCCTTTCGTTCGGATATTTTGGAAAGTTTAGCGAAGTCGCGACTTATTCGACAGAGCGCGATCTCGTTCGCCGCTGGACTGGAGGCGGAATTGTCTTTCACGGCGATGACCTGACTTACTCGATCGTAATTCCGAAAGCCGCGTCGGCGTTTTCTGAATCGCCGATGTCGATCTATGAAAAAATCCATCGCGCGCTTCGGGCTGCATTGGTCATGAATGGGCAGAGTGCTCAATTGGCGGAGGGTACGGACGCCGCGCAGCGCGCTGTCCCTACCAACAACTGCTTTGCCAACCCGGTCCGCGCTGATGTTTTGTCTAATGGTCGAAAAATCGCCGGCGCTGCTCAACGCCGGACACGACGCGGACTTCTGCAGCAAGGCAGCGTCCAAGGCGTCGATCTTACCAACAAATTCGCGGATCAATTCGCGAGTGAACTTTGCTCCAACTGTTACCACAAGACGCTGGATGAACGTTTGATTGCGCGTGCCCACGAAATTGCCGAGCAGAAATACGGCGGTGCCGGCTGGCTTCAACGCCGCTGAAAGCAGGCACGATAGAAATATTCTCCTCGGAGCGCTCGTGTTGCTTTGACAACCGATAAACTGCCCCTCTATTCTGCGTCGGTGGAAATTTCTGCACGCTCAGGTCCGGGCCGGACTGGGGTTAAGGGGAGTGCTTCTTCTCTTACGCCATTGGCGCGAGTCACGCAGTTAGTTCAACCGCAGCTCGATCAGGTCGTCGAACGAATCATCAAACAAGCGACCGCTTTTGATCCGGCGATCGAGGGTTACGTCAGCTACGCCATCGGTGGACACGGAAAACGTCTGCGACCGCTGGTGGCGCTTCTGGCCGGCGGCGCGACCGGCCAAATCAACACCGGGCACGTCGATCTGGCCGTGATTGTTGAATTGATTCACGTCGCGACGCTGGTGCACGACGACATCATGGACGAAGCCGAGCGACGCCGCGCCCAGCCGACGGTGAACGCGCGCTGGGGAAATTCGCTCAGCGTTTTATTGGGCGATTGCCTATTCGCGCATGCGCTCATGTTATCGACCAATTTTGAAAACGCCGATATCAGCCGCGCTATTGCGCGAACGGCCAGCGAGATTTGCTCGGGCGAAATGATCCAAACGCAACGCCGCTTCGATTTGAAACTGGAGGTCGAGGATTACGTGCGAATCGTGGAAATGAAAACCGGCTCGCTCTTCGCGGCGGCCGCGGAATTGGGAGCGATAATCAGCGAAGCAGACGCGCGATCGACTGAAATCTTGAAAACTTTCGGGATGCGGATCGGCACCGCCTACCAAATCTACGACGACTGCCTCGACATTGCCGGAAATGAAGGGACGACGGGGAAGACGCTCGGCACCGATCTGCGCAAGGGTAAATTTACGTTGCCTGTTCTCATTTTTTTGCGGTCCGCCTCCGAATTTGAACGCGAACGTTCTGCCAGTCTTATCCTGGAAGGAAAATGCGACGAAGTCAGCCAGCTACTGAAAAACGGCGCGGGTAACGGCCCCTTGAGCGAATCGATTGCGACTGCAAACGATCTCATTCGCAGCGCCCAGGCCGGAATGAAAGCGCTTCGTCCGAATGCCTATACCGACGGTCTTCTCGGATTGGGCGATGCGCTGCGCGAAATGCTGGAGCAGTTGCGCGCGTAGCGATGTCGCAGGTCAAGATTCGCGAGATGCCGCAGGAAGAGCGGCCGCGCGAAAAACTCGCCGCTCATGGTGCGTCGGCTCTAACCGACCCGGAACTGATCGCAATCTTGTTGCGGACGGGCATTACCGGAAAGAATGCGGTCGAAGTTGGACGCGATCTCTTGAAACAATATGGCTCGCTCCGCGGATTGAGCCGATGCACGGTGGATGAACTCAAAAAAATCCGGGGCGTCGGTTTCACAAAAGCGGTGCAATTGGCGGCGGCTTTTGATCTCGGGAATCGTCTGGCGCGTGAAGTGTTGGCCAATCAAAAAATCGATTCGCCCGAGCTCGTTAATGACCTTGTGGGCGGCGAAATGCGGATGCTGCGCAAAGAAGCGATGCGCGTCGTGCTCCTCGATACGCGTTACCATTTGATCCGAACCGAGGATGTCTCTACCGGGACTGTGAATGAGAGTATAGCCCATCCGCGCGATGTCTTTCGGCCGGCGGTCATCGCTTCGGCGTATGCCGTGATCGTCGTGCATAATCATCCCTCCGGCGATCCTTCGCCAAGTCAGGCCGATCACAGTTTAACGCGGCGTCTGGCCGAGGCGGCTGAGCTGATGCAAATCAAACTGCTCGATCACATCATCATCGGAGCGCAATCAAATGACGGCCAGGGTTATTTCAGTTTCAAAGAAGCAGGCGTGCTGTGAAGATTCACAAAGCGGCGATTATCGATCAAACGGCGAAGATTGGCGCTGACGTCGCGATCGGACCGTACGCAGTGATCGGCGCGAATGTCGTGATCGGTAAAAGATCGACAATCGAGTCACACGTCGCGATTGATGCAGGCGTTACGATTGGAGCCGGAAACTTTGTCGGGCACGGCGCGATTATCGGCACTGCGCCACAAGATCTTTCCTTTTCTCCCGAACGCAAAACGCGTGTCGAGATCGGGAATGACAACGTGATTCGCGAGCATTGCACGATTCACCGCGGTAGCGCCGACGGCAGCGCCACCAAGATCGGTGACAAGAATTTTCTCATGGCCGGCGCGCACGTCGGTCACAACTGCGAAATCGGAAACAACGTGATCATCGCGAATAATTGCCTGCTCGGCGGGCACGTTCGCATCGGTGACGGCGCGTTTCTTGGCGGCGGTTGCGTTTTTCATCAAAACATCAACGTCGGGCGGCTGGCGATCACGCAAGGCGCGTCCGCGTTTAGCAAAGACATTCCACCTTTCGTCATCGCCGCGGAACACAATTACGTTTTCGGCTTGAACGTGATTGGATTACGCCGCGCAGGATTCAGCGCCAAAGATCGCGACGAAATCAAAGCTGCGTTCAAGCTGATTTACACGAGCGGATTGAACATCGCCCAGGCGATCGAAAAGGCGGCGACCATGAAATTCGGGGCGGCCGCCCAGGAATTTCTCGATTTCGTCGCGCACGCAAAAAAGCGCGGCATCTGCCCGCTCAGACGCAGGAGCGAAGAGGAATTGTAGCCGCTTCGCTCTGCGAAGCGTGTACGGCGCGTCTCAGAGAGACGCGCCTACAGAAGTCCGAGAAGCGCGAGCATGCGACCGGTTTTTCCTTTTTCGGCGCGATAGGAATAGTAGCGGTCGATGTCACAGGCGGTGCAAACGCCCGAGTCGTGAATCTTTTTCACGCCAGCGGCGCGGCATTGCTCAATAATCTTCGCGGCGAAATCGATTTCGTAATGCGGTGGACGAATGCATGGACTGAGTTGGACGATCAGCTCCGCTGGATTCGACCCGAAACGTTCGCGCATCTGCTGAATCGCATTCGCAACGATCGCCAGCTCGGTCCCTTTCTTGCCGGAATGAACGAGGCCGATCGCCGGCGTCTTTGGATCGACAATGTAAATGGCGCAACAATCGGCAACGTGAATGCCAAGCGCGGTGCGACGCTGATTCGTAATCAAACCGTCGCAACCGGCGAATTCCGTCTCGTGATCAATTGAGCGATCGACAATCGCGATTTTATCGCCGTGAATTTGCTGCGCAGTGAGAAGAGGCCATTCTGCCATTCCAATTTCGCGTCGGATTTTGCGATGGACTGCGTCAAGGCGTTTCAATGCTTCCGCTTTATGGTGCGAAACGTCGATGCCGGGAATTCGCTCAATGAACGCGTGACGGCAAAACCTGATATCGCGGAGGGCTGGAAAATATTCGATCGGAACTTCCGCAGTCACCAAAAAATCGCAGACCTCCTACTTCGAGGATGGTCGCTCGGAGATTGTTGTTGTTGTCGTTGTTACGGGCCCCGGCTCAAATGGATTAGTGCGCTTCGGCTTTCCTCGAGCGTCAACGTCGCTGCCGGTGTAATACGTTCGGGACCGCGTGGCGCGCGGAGCAATGCCATCGAACCGTTCCGCGTACGAACTCTGCGTTCCAGTGACTCGATCAAACTCGGCGAGACTGGAGTCATAGCCAAACAACGCCTGCAAGTAGGTCGATTGAGCTGTAGTCAGTTGCACTTGAGCGTTCAAGACGTCGAGCTGCGTGCCAGCGCCTGCATCCAATCGCGCTTTTGCCAGACGCACAGCTTCCTCAGCTGTCTCCTGATTTTTCTCCGTCGCCTGAATGAGCTCCCGGTTTTGCGCCAAATTCGAGGCCGATTGTTGGATCTCCAACTCCACCTGACGCACATCGTCATCATAAGTGATCTCTTGCTGCGACAATATCGCGCGCTGTTCTTGGATCTTGCCCCAAGCAATGCCGCTGTCCCAAATCGGCCAGCTACCGGTCATTGTCGTCAACCAGCCCTTTGAAACATCGCCAAAACTTGAACTGAATTGATTGCTAAGCCACTCGCCGCCGCCGTTGGCATTGATATTCGGCAACCAGCCGCCGATCGCAACGTGGACTTGCTCGATCGCATTCAAAACGTTGGCGCGCTGTTGTTTTAAGAATGGCCGATTGCGTTTGCCTGCCTCGATCGCCGCCAATAGATCGATGTTGCGTGGAATATAAGCGATGTCACCGACCGCGCGCAGAGGCGCCGCATTTCCGCGCGCCGGATTAAAATCCAGGCCGAGCGTTTTGGCCAACTGGAGCACGGAGATGCGATAAGCGTTCCGCGCCGCAATCAGTTGTGGGATTTGATTGTAAAGTTGGACCTGCGCCTGGAGAACGTTGAAGCGCGGAACGGTTCCGGCCTCAAAACGGTTTTGCTGATCTTTCAACTGACTCTGTAACAGATTTACCGACTCCTCTTGCACTACGATCAACTCGCGATTGACGATCACCTGATAGAACTGCGTTTTTACATTCGCAATCGTTTGATCGACCGTGTTTCGCAGCGCGAAGTAGGCAGAATCACGCTGGAAGAAGGTACCACGAATTGCGCGGAGCGTGCTGTAATTAAAAACCAGCTGCGTTCCTGTTACCTTGATGTTGTAGGAGATATCACTGCGCAAATTTTTGATGCCGCCAAAGCCGGTAGTGCCGCCACCGCCGCCGCCGCCGCTGCCGCCGCTGCCGCTAAACGTTGTAAAACCCGTCGAGTTCTCGCGCAGATTCGGATCCGTCCAACCCCATGTAGAGGTCGGGCCAATCTGCGGTAGCGCCTGCGCCCGAATCTCGATGACCACGCCTTTGGTCCGACGGATTTCCTCGAGCCCCTGGAGAACGACCGGATTTTGAGCGAGCGCCGTTATAACGGCCTGGTCAAGCCGGAAAATGGGTGCACCTTTCTCCGACCAGCCGAGATCACTCTCGCCCAGTGCAGTGGCTTGGACACCGATCGGCGTTGCCGAAGGCGACGGTGAGATGCTCGGCGACGCGCCCAAAGTCGACGGCACAGACACAGTGCCCGTGTCGTTTGGCGTAATTGTCGGACTGGGGACGGGCGTGGGTGTGGGTGTCGGCGTCGCGGTTGAAACGAGGACCGGCGGTGAGGTCGGCGTAGGCGTGACTGTGGGGGATTCAGTCGGAATCGGAGGTTGTCCGAAGGCAACAACAATGACTCCAAGAAGTGCAACTACGGAAATTCCGTAAGCAAAGTGTTTTCGCATTAAAATGTGAAATTCGAAAAATTAGATGCGCCAAAGGCCGCGCATGGATTCAACCGATGTTGTTATCTTCGTTTTATATCACTGCCGGTGAACGAACGACAATCTTTCGATTGGCAGTAATCATAAATTTTGCTGTAGATGTGTAGCCAGGCTTTTTGTTCATCCGGCGAAAGATATTCCATGATCTTCATCAAGTTGCCCACCATTTCTTGACGAATTCGCCGCACTAACTCCGAACCTTTCGGTGTAATGCAAACCATCACCTTGCGGCGGTCGTCCCGCGCCACCGAGCGCACGACCATCCCCAGATTTTCCAGTCGTGCCACCAATCCGCTGGCCGCCGCGGTCGTGTGCCCCATCTTTTGCGCGATTGCGGTCATGGTCAGCACTTCTTTTTGATCGAGATACGCGAGCAGAAAAAATTGCGGGAACGAAACGTTGCCGGGCGCCAGCTCTTTGCAGAGATGCAGGACAAAGCAACGCTGCATCTCGAGCACGATGTTGGAAAGTCGCTCGGCGTCGGCACGGAATTCATTGGGAGGAGCCTGTGCAAACGCTGTTTCCGTATTCAAAGCCTTCTAAGCTAAAATGCGGATATGGACTGTCAAACCGCCGGCGTGAAAAAGTCATTCCCAAACTTGGACGTGCACCGTTTCGCCGGCCTTAAACGATTCGCCGGTCTCAACTCGCAAGAGCGCGTTCGATTGGCTCAAACCAAATAGTGCGTGTGATTCCTGCCGGCCAATGGGCCCAAAATTTCCGTCCTCCAGTTTTCCGCGAAGATAATGCGCGCGGTCGCCTTCGTTCGTTAGATCGACCGTCAACTTCGCCGGCATTTTCGGCAGCTCCAGATCGCTCGCGCCCATCATTTTCAGAATCGCCGGTCGCACAAATTGCAAAAACGTGACGAACGCCGAGACCGGATTGCCCGGCAGGCCGAAGACAGAACAATTGTCGAGCGCCCCAAACAGAAACGGTTTGCCGGGTTTGATTGCCACCCGCCAGATGTCGATCTTCGCGCCAAGATCGCGCAGGGTGGATTGAACCAGGTCGTGCTCGCCTACCGAAACGCCGCCGCTCACGATCGCAATTTCGTTTTTCGCAGCCGCTTGAAACGCCTTTCGCAATGACTTCGCATCGTCACCACAATGTTGAGTCGAGGCCACGACCGCGCCGCAGCGTTCCAGCAGCGATTGCAACAAGATCGAATTGCTGTCGTAAATTTGTCCCGGCTGAAGCTTTCCTCCGGCCTTCGCCAACTCATCGCCGGTCGAAATGATTGCGGCCCGAGCCTCGCCGCCGACCACGACATCGGTGAAACCTTGCGAGGCCAGCAAAGCCAGCTTGGTGGCAAGAATTCGGTTGCCTTTCCCGAGAATCTTTTGGCCTTCGCCGAGATCGCAACCGCGCTTTCGCACAAACTCATCAACATCGACATCCGCGTTAATGACGATCTCATCACCGTCGCGCATGACATCTTCCTGCATCACGATCGCGTCCGCGCCTTTCGGCATGGGCGCACCGGTAAAAATCCGGATCGCATTTCCATTTGAAACGCGAAGTTGTCGATCGACACCGGCCGGTTGCTCGCCGATCACGCGCAATCGTTTGCCCGGCTTGCAATCGCTCGCGATCACGGCGTATCCGTCCATCGCTGAGTTGTCGAACATCGGCAGCGGCAACCGCGCAAAATAATCTTCGGCCGCAAAGTGATCGAGCGCTTTTAAGATCGACAATTTTTTCGCCGGCAACGGTCGAATCGTTTCCAAAACCTTCGCGCGCGCGGACGTTTCGCTGATCATTCGGGCAAACTGTAGCGGCGCTCTCTAAGCGTCGCATTTATTTTTGCTCTTCAAACGACGGCCACTACAGAATCGACCTGTTGGCAATCAACAATTCTTCGCCATATTCTCGCAGCCAATTTTTGGTGAGGTGGCTGAGTGGTCGAAAGCAGCGCTTTGCTAAAGCGCCGTACCTGTCAAAGGGTACCGAGGGTTCGAATCCCTCCCTCACCGAGCCTGAGGCGAGGTGAGGGAAAGCCAAAAGCGGGTACACTTTCGGATCACTAGCGGGAGCGTAATCCCTCCCTCACCGATGCGTTTTTTTGGCGTATCCGACCTAAGCGAGGAATTTCGCCAGCGGCTCCCAGTAATGTGCCTTCCATCCCGTCGCGAGAGTTTCCGCGTCGCCCTTGGGAAAGCCGGTATGGTCAAAGACGATTTTGGTTCCAGTGCCTTGCTCGACGAGCTCGAATTTCACGATCGAGTAAATACCCGGAGCCCAGTAAGCCACTCGCCAGGCCTGGACGATTCGCGTCTCCGGCACAAGCTCGACGTGTCGTCCCAGGATGATGCCGCCAAAAAGCGAGAAGGCGCCGCCCACATCGGGACCGATTACTGTCGGCGACTTCTCCAGCGAAATGGCCGGCTCCTTGGCGGCAACGATCTTTGTGACCTCGTTGAACTGCTTGGCGTCGGTGAGCGCTTCGTAGACGCGCTTCCGGCTCGCTTTGAAAACGGTTTCTTGATGAATGGATTCCGCCGTGCGGGAAATCTCCTCTCCGGTTGCCGCCCGAAGCTTAGTTAAACCTAGAGCTAGACCGCCAAAGGTCATGGCCACACCGGCGATCACTTGCCGTCGCGTCTGCGAATTTGTCGGTGCGTTCTGGTTCCTTCTTCCGCTCATCATTGTCTTCATGTGTCCTCCTAATCGTCAAAACTTTCCCAGCAGAAGAGTCCTGTTGGGCGATTGACTCGGATTCGCGGCCGTCACGGGCGCCTCTACATTAGTACGGCCCGTGCGGCTCGCACCTACTGCCGATACGGAATCGCCGGATTAGTCCCGGTGTTCAATAAGTCTTGGTGCGCGTTCCACAGATTGCGGTCGGCTTCGTCAATCTGCGCATCTTCCTGTTGCTGCTGCTGGATCGCGGCGAGACGTTTTTGCTCCTGGTTTCCCATCCCAGTGGGCTGAGTAGTCTCACAACTGACAACGAGTCCGGCGAAAGCGAGCGAGCCCATGAGTTGAAAGAGTTTCATGGAGCCACTATACAGCAAGTCCGATTCCGCGGAAGTCACCTGTAGGGTGAATCGATTCGGTCGCGGTCGCTTGACCCGGACGCATTTGCAACAATGCTGCCATCGCCCTTCATCGCGGACCCATCTCATCAATGAGCAACGCCCTGGACCAGGATTCCATCAAAAGCCTGAAGGCAGGTTTGAGAGGCGCACTGATCGAGCCGAGCGATGAAAGTTACGACCAGGCGCGCAAAGTCTATAACGCGATGATCGACAAGAAGCCGCGCCTGATTGTGCGTTGCGCGGATGTGGCCGATGTCATCGCGTCGGTAAATTTTGCACGCGAGCAAAATATGTTGCTCGCCATTCGCGGCGGCGGGCACAACGCCGGGGGTTTGGGAATCGCCGATGACGCGTTGGTGATCGATCTTACGCCAATAAAATATACGCGGGTCGATCCAGCCGCTGGCACGGTAACAGTTGGAGGCGGCTGCACCTGGGGCGACGTCGATCACGCGACCCACGCCTTCGGATTCGCGGTGCCGAGCGGAATTATTTCCACCACTGGGGTTGGCGGATTGACGCTCGGTGGCGGCATTGGACATCTCACCCGGAAGTGCGGGCTGACAATCGACAATCTGCTGTCGGCGGACGTCGTCCTGGCTGACGGGAGTTTCGTAAGAGCGAGCGCGAACGAAAACGGCGATTTGTTCTGGGCGCTCCGCGGCGGAGGCGGGAATTTCGGCGTCGTCACTTCTTTCACATTCAAGCTCCACAAGATCGACATGATCTATGGCGGGCCAATGTTTTACGAGTTGAACGAAGCAGCCGAGGTGATGAAGTGGTATCGCAACTTCATCGTCAACGCGCCGGACGATCTCAACGGATGGTTTGCTTTTCTTACCGTTCCACCGGGACCGCCGTTCCCGGAAAATCTTCACCTGAAAAAGATGTGCGGCATCATTTGGTGCTGCACCGCGCCGCAGGCGAAAGCGGAGGAAATATTCAAACCGATTCGCGCTTTCAAAAAACCGGCGCTCGATTTCGTCGGGCCCCTGCCCCAACCGGCGTTACAAAGTATGTTCGATCCAATTTATCCGCCGGGACTGCAATGGTATTGGCGCGCCGATTTCGTGAATGAATTGAGCGATAAAGCGATCGCTGAGCACGTTCGTTTCGGCAAAGAACTCCCGTCCATGCACTCGACGATGCATCTTTATCCGATCAATGGCGCGGCCTCACGAGTCGCCAAACACGACACGGCTTGGACTTACCGCGATGCAAACTGGGCCCAGGTCATGGTGGGCGTCGATCCCGATCCGGCGAACAACGAAAAAACAATCTCTTGGGCGAAAAGCTACTTCGATGCGCTACATCCGTACTCGGCCGGCGGTGCGTACGTAAACTTCATGATGGACGAAGGCGAAGACCGAGTGAAAGCAACGTATGGCGACAACTACGAGCGGCTGGTTGCGATCAAAGCAAAATACGATCCGGAAAATCTCTTTCGCGTGAATCAAAATATCAAACCGAGCGGCGCAAAGCGCGCGGCCTGATCGTGAACGCGGGCGAATTGAAATCGTTGCAGGCGCCGATCAAGGAGCGATACCGGCACGAACCGAAGTCGGCGATGGTTACGCTGCGCGCCGAGGGAAAAATCGGCGAAGGCGTCACCTGCAATATCGCGACTGGAAAAGCGCTGGTGGAAGCTGGACTTCATCCGGCGACTGGCGGGAATGGATTGAGCGCATGTTCAGGCGACATGTTGCTCGAGGCGCTGGTCGCGTGTGCGGGCGTCACTTTGCGCGCGGTCGCAACTGCTCTCGAGATTCCGTTGCGCGACGCGACCATTCGCGCCGAAGGCGACCTTGATTTTCGCGGAACGCTCGCCGTTTCCAAGGAAGTCCCGGTCGGCTTTCAAGAAATCCGATTGCGCTTCGATTTGGATACAGATGCGACCGAAGAGCAAATAGCGACGCTTCTTAAGCTCACCGAGCGCTATTGCGTTGTTTATCAAACGCTCGCCCATCCGCCGAAGATCGACATCTCTCATCGCGTTTCGCCGCGATAGATTTGCTGAACGGACATTATCAACTTAGAAATGTCGTATGCCGACGTACATGGACATCCATGAGATCCCAGGGGGCGTGAGCGCGAAGGACGTCGCCGACGCGCACAACAAAGACGTTGCCGTTCAGGAAAAATATGGCGTGAAGTATCACAAGTATTGGGTCAATGAAAAAGCCGGCAAGGTTTTCTGTCTTTGTCATGCACCGGACGCCGAAGTGGCCAAGCGAGTTCATCGAGAAGCTCATGGACTTATGCCGAACAAAGTCATCCGGGTCGAACCGGAAATGGCCGAGCTTTTCATGGGCGAAGCGGACGTGAACAACACTGGCGCAGTAGTGTTTCCGGGCGGGTCAAACGATCGCGATCCGGGAATTCGCACGATCTTGTTTACCGACATTGTTGGATCGACATCGCTTACCCAAAAACTGGGCGACGAAGCCGCCATGGAGTTGCTCGGCGTGCACGACAAAATTGTGCGCGACGCGCTGGCTGAGCTCGGCGGACGCGAAGTGAAACATCTCGGCGACGGAATCATGGCGTCGTTTGTGTCGGCTGCGTCGGCCGTGAAGTGTGCTTCCCGCGTCCAGCGCGAAGTCGCGAAACACTGCCGGGAAAAACAAGATCGTTCCTTTAAAGTTCGAGCGGGTGTCGCCGCCGGCGAACCGGTCGAACATCATAACGATCTTTTTGGCTGCACGGTACAACTCGCCGCGCGCCTTTGTTCTCACGCGCAAGCGGAGCAAATTCTGGTGTCGAACGTCGTCGCCGAGTTATGCGAAGGGAAATTGCTTCCATTCGAAGACCTCGGCGACCTTACTCTAAAAGGCTTCGATCATCCTGTCCGCGCTCACGCTGCGACCTGGAGTAACGAAGCGTTGTAGCGGTGCTTACGCTCCCGCTCGGTTTTCACCAAAACCGAGTCATCGGCTTCCCTAGGCCGATTCGCAAAAAGCTCACGACCTCCCGCCGTAGAGTTCGCACCTGCGAACAGCTAGTGCATCGATAATGAACCCGCCTGTAGTTTGCCGCAAAGCGGCATGATTGTTCTCAAGCACCGAACTAAACAGTAAACAGGAGATCGCCGCGACGAGCGCCTCTACTGTTGTCTATTCGGTTTCGTGGGGCCACCCATAACGATTTCGGTGGCAACGTTTTCTCCTGCTACTTTCATGTAAACCACCGTAGCGGACCCACCCCTTCTCAGCTCGCCGGTTACTTTGGTTTTCGCGTCGCGTTTGATTTCAATGTCTTGCGCGCTGGTGCGCAACAAAATCATATCGGAGCTTATTCGCTGGATAGAGCCGTCGGCGCGAAATTTCGCGTCTGCAGCTAGTGCCATGGCGGCCAGCGCAAGACTGATCGCTGCGGCAAGACCCAATGCTTGTTTGATGTTTCTCATTGCACGATTACAAGGCAGGACGCTCTTCAATACAAGCGCAATGCAATTTCTCACGCGTTGTAGAGGCGCTTGTGCCAAGCGCCTGTTTATTTAGTTCGGTGCTTGAGACAAGCACCGCTACAACGTTTATTGCCTTGGCGAAGTGCAAACTAGACCTCCTCAAATTAAGAACTTCATCGACGGGAAATTCGTCGAACCCGTCGGCGGGAAATATCTCGACAACATTGAGCCCGCAACTGGCAAGCCCTACTCGCAAGTCGCCGACAGCGGCAAAGACGATGTCGATCTTGCAGTCGCTGCAGCGGAGAAAGCGTTTCCTGATTGGTCGAAGAAACCGGCTGCCGAACGCTCGAAGATTCTTTTGCGTATCGCCGACTTGATCGAGCGCGATCTTGAGAAACTCGCGCGCGCGGAATCGATCGATACCGGCAAGCCGCTCTCGCTGGCGCGCTCTCTGGATATTCCGCGCGCGGCCAGCAATTTCCGATTCTTCGCGACCGCGATTTTGCATACCGAAAATGAGGCGCACGTCACCGATGGCGTCGCGTTCAACTACACCCTGCGTCAGCCGCGCGGTATCGCTGGACTGATTTCACCGTGGAATTTGCCGCTCTATTTGTTGAGCTGGAAAATCGCGCCCGCGATTGCGGTCGGCAACACCGCCATTGCCAAACCGAGTGAGCTCACACCGATGACGGCGTATTTGCTGTGCGAGATCGCGCGCGAAGTTGGTTTGCCGAATGGCGTGCTGAATGTTGTCCACGGCACCGGACCAAATGTCGGGGCGGCAATCACTGCGCATCCGAAGATCAACACGATTTCGTTTACCGGCGGAACGGTGACCGGAAAGAAAGTCGCCGAAGCCGCCGCGCCGTTGTTCAAGAAAGTTTCGCTCGAGCTCGGCGGCAAAAATCCAAACATCGTTTTTGCCGACGCCGATCTCGACGCCGCGATCGCCGGAAGCGTCCGCTCGTCGTTCGCGAACCAGGGCCAGGTTTGTCTGTGCGGCTCTCGCGTATTCGTCGAGCGTTCGGCTTACAAAAATTTCGTCGACCGTTTCATCGACAAGGCGTCGCAATTGAAACAAGGCGATCCGCTCGACGAGAAAACCGACCAGGGCGCGATCGTAAACAAGGCTCAGCTCGATAAAGTGAAATTCTATGTCGATCTTGCGCAGAAAGAAGGCGGCAAGATCGCGCTCGGTGGTAAGGCGCCGGAATCGATCAACGATCGTTGCCGCGAAGGTTATTTCTTTCCGCCTACGGTCATCACCGGTTTGCCGGTCTCATGCCGCACCAATCGCGAAGAAATCTTCGGCCCGGTCGTCACCATCACGCCGTTCGACAACGAAGAAGAAGTGATCGGCTACGCCAACGACACCGACTACGGCCTGGCCTCGAGCGTCTGGACCCAAAACCTGAATCGCGCCCATCGCGTTGCCGAAAAAATCCATACTGGCACGGTCTGGGTGAATTGCTGGCTCGTGCGCGATCTGCGCGTCCCCTTCGGCGGCATGAAAGCCAGCGGCGTCGGCCGCGAAGGCGGCGACGAAGCGTTACACTTTTTCACGGAGGCTAAGAACGTTTGCATAGCGAAATAACCAATCTGATGAAGCGCGGAGCCTGTCACGCCGTAGCCCTTGGCGCGCCGAAGCGAAGGCGGCTTGGCGAAGGCGGGCTTCTTCACTGAGCCGAAGAAGGCCTGTATCGCAAAGTAACATCCAATGAGCGAAGACACTTGGGAGCAAATGCACGAAGCTGACGAAAAAGGTCAATGGGCATCGCTTCTCGAGCTTTGCGCCGTGCATCTGAAGCAGAATCCAGAACATCTCCAAGCTCAAATCCCGCGAGCCGTCGCTCTTCGACATCTGAATCGATTCCAAGAAGCAGTGACTCTGCTGCAGCAAACATATGCCGATCGGAACGCTTCCGAGAAATGCAAATATCAGTGCCAGCGTGAGCTCGGACAGACATTCGAAGAGATGGGAAGGTTTGATGACGCCCGACGCGCGTATGACGAAGCGCATCGATTGGTTCCGGACAGCACGATACCGATAATTTATCGCGGTGTGATGGAGCTTCGCGTTGGCGAGTTTGCGGCCGCGCGCGAGTGGCTAAACCGCGCTTTCGATTGTCCAGAAGGCGATTTTGACGAAGCTCATTTCAACATAGCAGGCGCATATCTCTCGGAACAGAATTATCCCAAAGCGATCGAACATTATCAGAAAGCAATTACGCTCGATCCTAACTACGATATCGCATTCGAACGGCTCGCAGATGCGAAGCGTGCTCTCGAGATTCGTCACGAATCCAAGTGATTTAGACAAAATCCGTTTTCATCCGCGTAATGGATTCGACTTCGCTCACCGCGACGTCCGCGGTTAAGGGGCAACAACAGCTTCGGTTTGCGGGCAAAAATCTCGTTCCGCTCCGCGAACGCTGTAATCGTACGGTCCGCGATAAACGATGATCGGTTGAGTAAAGTTGCCGTGCGGAGGCGGCGTCGGTGTTGCCCATTCCAACGTCGTCGCGCCCCATGGATTATCCGATGTTATTTTGCGGCCGTGTTTGATGCTCCAGAAGAAATTCACGATGAACGGAATTTGAGCGAGCCCCATCAGCCATGCGGCGGTTGAGATCGGAACGTTCCAACCAAAGCCGGACACGCCCCAGACTTTTTCGCCTGCAAGACTCCAGCCTTGGCCGCCGTCGTACCAACGACGATGCATACCGACCATCCCCTGAAGAAACATTGGAAGGAAAATCACGTTCATCAAAACGAGCGTCGGCCAGAAATGCACTTTGCCCCAGAACTCGTTCATCATTCTTCCGGTGGCTTTGGGGAACCAATAATAAGTCGCGGCAAATAAGGCGAAGATCGTTCCGGGTGCGACAAGGTAATGGAAATGCGCGATCAGATAATAGGTATCGTGCAGATAGAGATCAGCCGGAGCCAATGCCAGCGGGATGCCGGTTAAACCGCCAATTCCGAACATTGGCATGAACGCAGTCGCAAAGAGCATCGGCACCGGGAACCGAATCGAACCGCGCCGAAGCGATAAGAGCAGGGAGCTCAGGATAATCACTGACGGGATAGAAATGAGAATGGTGGTGGTTTGGAAAAACGAACTCACCGTTCTCCCCATCCCGGTGAGATACATGTGGTGGGCCCAGACGATGAAAGATAGAAAACCAATACCGAAAACAGAAAAAACCATCCCCCTGTAACTCCAGAGCGGCTTGCGCGTGTTGTTTGCCACGATCTCGGCAACGATCCCCATCGCCGGCAGGACCAACACGTAAACCTCGGGGTGGATCAGAAACCAAAACAGGTGCTGCCATAAAAGTGGGCTGCCCCCGCCTGCCACGAGCAGATTCTGGCCATTTACCACGAGACCGGATGGCAAAAAGAAACTCGTTCCCGCTACTCGATCCATCAGTTGCATGATCGTTCCCGCTTCCATCGGCGGAAACGCCAGCAACAGAAGGAACGCGGCGACAAATTCAGTCCAAACGAAGAGCGGCAGTCGCATCCAGGTCATTCCTTTCGCTCGCAACTGCACGATGGTGGTGATGAAATTGACTGCACCGAGGACGGACGATGTGGCGAGAAGGACCATTCCGATCTCCCAAAAACTTTGACCGGTCAGGATCGAGTGTCCGTGACCCAGGTGTTCGATATCGGCCAGCGGCGTGTAAGACGACCAACCGCTCGCGGCTGCTCCCATTGGGAGAAAAAAACTGCTCAGCAAGGTCACTGCCCCAAGAACGAGCGCCCAGTAGCTAAACATGTTTACCTTCGGAAATGCCATATCGGGCGCTCCGATTTGCAGCGGGACGATGTAATTGCCGAAACCACCGAATGCGACTGGGATAATTCCGAGGAAGACCATGATCGTTCCGTGCATCGCACCTAACGAGTTGTAGAAATCGGCTGTCATCACTCCTCCCGGCATGGAAGTTCCGAACAGTTTCCCAATGATCGGCAATGGTTTGCCGGGATAGGCCAATTGCCAGCGCATCAGCATCATCAGGCAGAAACCGAAGAAGAGAAAAACGAATCCCGAAATCGCGTACTGGATTCCGATGACCTTGTGGTCGGTTGAGAAAACGTATTTTCGCCACCAGCCAAGTTCACGTTCCATACGCGCTCGTCGACGACTTACATGTTCGGGAAACGAATAACCTCGCTACGCACTTCATGATTGCGAGCTGAACTGAAAATTGCAATCCGCAATACGGCTACCGCAGAGGTTGAGTTGTTGAACAGTTGAGAGTTGATCCGCCTTCGCCAAGGCTACGGCGCGACAGGTAGTTGAGAGGTCGAGGCGTTGAGTCAGAAGAAAATCCGTGTGCATCCGTGTAATCCGCGGTTAATGATTCTTCATGTGCCGAGCCATTAAAACACTTCACAATTTTTCACCGCCGGCGACGAATGATGAGATTCGGGCGTCCTCGCTGCAATTTGTTCGCAAGCTGACCGGTTTCACCAAACCTTCGAAAGCAAACGAGGACGCATTCAATCGCGCGGTAGATGAAGTCGCGCACGTCGCGCATCATTTACTGGAATCGTTAGTGACGAACTCGCCGCCGCGCAATCGCGAGACGGAAGCGTTGAAGGCGCGAGCGCGATCGGCGAAGCGTTTTTCTCAGCCATTGGTTTCATCTCATTCTTAGAAATCCGTTTGATCCGCGTAAATCCGCGGTTATTGCTCGGAAGTTGATTGGTGAGAGTCGAGCATTTGGAAGAAGATTAAGCGGAAGAGGAAGATTTTATGAGCGGAATACGAATACTGGCTGGAACGCGGAAAGGTTTGTTTGTCCTGACCTCGGACGCGAAGCGCAAAGATTGGAACGTGGACGGGCCGCATTTTGCCGGCTGGGAAATTTATCACGCCAAAGGGTCGCCGGTTGATCCGAACCGTATCTACGTTTCGCAAACCAGCGGTTGGTTCGGGCAAGTCATTCAGCGGAGCAGCGACGGCGGCAAAACCTGGGAAACGCCAGGCAGCAGCCCCGACGATCTGAAGGGTCCGGATGGCATGCCCAAAGGCGAGAGCAACATGTTCGTTTACGACGGAATCCCCGGCACGCATCAATGGTACGACGGCACGCAGCATCCGTGGGAATTCAAACGCGTCTGGCATCTCGAGCCCGGCCTCGATTCGCCCGACCACGTTTACGCGGGCGTGGAAGACGCGGCGTTGTTCGAATCGAAGGACGGCGGCAAGACGTGGAGCGAACTTTCCGGGCTACGCCAACACGATACCGGTCCGCGTTGGCAACCGGGCGCGGGCGGAATGTGTCTCCACACGATTCTGATCGATCCAAAAAATCAAAAGCGAATCTTCGTCGCGATCTCGGCCGCGGGCGCGTTCCGCACCGATGATGCCGGGAAAACGTGGAAGCCGATCAACAAAGGTTTGCATTCGCAATTCATGCCCGATCCGAACGCGGAAGTTGGTCACTGCGTCCATCGGATTGCGATGCATCCGTCGAAACCGAACACGCTGTTCATGCAAAAGCATTGGGACGTGATGCGGAGCGATGACGGCGGTGATTCGTGGCGCGAAGTGAGCGATAATTTGCCGACCGATTTCGGTTTCCCGATCGACGTCCACGCGCACGAGCCGGAAACGATTTACGTGGTGCCGATTAAGAGCGACTCCGAACATTATCCGCTCGACGGAAAACTGCGCGTCTACCGCAGCCGCACCGGCGGAAACAAATGGGAAGAACTGACCAAAGGGCTTCCGCAAAAAGATTGTTACGTAAACGTGCTGCGCGATGCGATGTCGGTCGATTCGCTCGATCCGTGCGGGATTTATTTTGGAACGACCGGCGGACAAGTTTACGGATCAGCCGATGCCGGCGATTCGTGGAACCCGATCGTGCGCGATTTGCCGGCCGTTCTGTCGGTTGAAGCGCAGACAATGAAGTAACCAGGAATGCACACAAATGGACACCAACTGATTCGTGTGGATTCGTGTCTATTCGTGGTTGAACTCCCCGTATGATTCGGATTGTTCTTCCGCATCATCTGCGCACGCTGGCGAAAGTCGGCGACGAAGTTCATGTCGATCTTAACGGCACCGTGACGGTGGATGCAGTTATCAACGCTTTGGAAGAAAAGTATCCCATGTTGCGCGGAACAATCCGCGATCACGGAACGTTGAAGCGCCGGCCGCTAGTCCGCTTCTTTGCATGCGGCGAAGACATTTCGCACGAACCACCGGACGCTCCCCTGCCCGACGCGATCGTAAAAGGCAGCGAGCCGTTCTTCGTCATGGGCGCAATTGCCGGAGGCTAGATGATGCGGCGTGTCGATTGATCATAAACCGACAGAAATGAAATATCTGATAGCCATTTTGTTACTTGCGATTTGTTATTTTGGAAACGCGCAGCAAACCGTCCTGACAACAGACCCAACGCTTGCCATCCCGAAGCTGACTTTTGATGAAAAGGGCGAGTTAACGGTTACCGCTTCGGCAACATCATCGCCTAACGACTTCGATTTCCTGGTCGGGAAATGGAAGATGCACAATCGCCGACTAAACAAGCGATTGGAGGGCAACAACGAGTGGACGGAATTCGATTCCTACGATGAGAATTCCAAAATTCTCAGCGGCACCGCCGACGCCGACACTTATTCCACGACCGAGATGCCGGGAATGGAGGGAAAACGCTTCGAAGGCCTCACCCTGCGACTCTTTAACCCGAAAACCAGGTTATGGAGCTTGTATTGGGTCGCGAGCAACGTCGGCGCCCTCGATCCGCCCGTGGTCGGCTCATTTGAAAACGGCGTCGGACATTTTTTTGCCAGGGACACTTTCAAGGGAAAGCCGATCATTATGATGTTTCGTTGGGACGCTCGGAACAAGGATCGCCCGGTTTGGAGTCAGGCCTTTTCTCCGGACAACGGCAAGACCTGGGAGTGGAATTGGTATAATGTATCCGAGAGAATTAAATAAAACTTCGGCGAGTGGTTATCGCGGAGGATGAGCCAGTCATTCGAAAGCAAGCGCGCGCCGGAACCGGTGGGCGCGTTTCCGCACGCGAAGCGAGTCGGCGATTTTCTTTTTCTTTCCGGAATCGGACCACGCGCGCGCGGCAGCAAAGAAATTCCGGGAGTCACGCTCGACTCGACCAGGAAGATCGTTGGTTACGATATCGAGAAACAATGCCGCGCTGTTTTCGAAAATGTGCGGCTTGTGCTTGAAGACGCCGGCGCGAATTGGAACGACATTGTCGATGTGACGGTCTTCCTCACCAACATGAAAAGCGATTTCCCGACGTATAACAAACTCTACGCCGAATATTTCGCCGGCGACGGCAAACCCAATCCGACGCGCACGACCGTTGAGGTAACCGCGTTGCCAACGCCTATCGCGATCGAGCTGAAAGTCATCGCCGCAATCAAATAAAACTCTTCTGTGGCGGCAGCCGTCCCCGGCTGCAATTATTCCCCCCGCAGGCGAGACGCCTGCCTCCACAAACTTTAGAAAATATGTCTTTCCGCATCATCGCGGCCGATCACACTGGCATCACGGTTTCGAATCTCGAACGCTCGCTCGATTTCTGGCAGAACGTTCTCGGCTTTGAATTTTCGCATCGCGCGCATCAAAGCGGCGAGACGGCGGAGCAGATCACCGGTGTAAAAGGTGCAGAGCTCAAACTCGCAGTCGTGAAAGCTCCGCGCGGACACAAGATCGAACTGCTCGAATATCTCGCGCCAGCCGATCGCAAACAACATGTCGATCTTCGGCCGTGCGATGTAGGGCACGTCCACGTCGCGCTAACAGTTGAGAATCTGGAGCCGCTCTTGGAAAAAATCGCGGCGTCGGGTTGGAAAGCGGCGGGCAATCCGCAGACGCTGACCGCCGGCCCCAACGCCGGCAAACGCGTCATCTACGTTCGAGATCCCGACGGATCAACCATCGAATTTATGCAAGCGCCGGGTGATACGGATTGATCGTCGCTACGATTTCTGGCGAAGCTTAACATCAACATGGATGTCGGAATCTGGACCGGCGTTGCGGGGGCCCTTCTCGTGACTGTCTCTCTCATCTACGCGCGCTCGCAAGTTCACGCACAACGTCTTCAGGTCGAGGAAATGCAGCGGCAAACCGACCAGCTACGGCGTGCGCAGCACTTCGAAACAAGTCACACGCTAATGAAAGATGCGATCGAAGCGCGACAAGCCTGGGCCGCTCATTTTAAAAGTGAATGGGCGCCGCCGATAATTCGACCTTCGCTGGAACGTTGCCTGAAACTGCTCGACGGAAGGTGGGAGGTATTGTTTCGCGTACGCACTTATGTCGAACAGCTTCAGGAGATGTTCTTCGCCCGAAAGGCCGACCTCGTCGCGGACGATCACTGGCGCGCCATGCATTGGCTGATGCGCGGCTTTTTGGACCGGAAATTGATCGCAACATCTTCGAGACCTTTGCTGAAATGAATTGGGTTACGCCGGAATTCGCAGAGTTTGGGCGCGACTTCATAACCAGTGGTATTTGGAAAGATCCATTGGGCCGACTTGAACCAGTGCAAGGTCCAGCCTTAAGAACATAAACCACGCGTCTAATAATTCCGTTGTATCATTAGAGCGATGCAATTTTCCAAGGAAGAAAATTTCTCGAAGCAACTCGATGCCGAGGATCCGTTACGCCGATTTCGCGACAAATTTCACCTGCCGCTCGGGAAAGATGGCAAACCCCTCATTTATTTCACCGGCAACTCGTTAGGCCTGATGCCGAAATCGGCGCGACAAGTTGTCGATCAGGAGCTCGAGGATTGGGCGAGGCTCGGTGTCGACGCGCATCTCGACGGGAAAACGCCTTGGTATTCGTATCACGAGACGTTGCGCGAACCGATCGCGCGCCTCGTCGGCGCGAAACCGATCGAAGTGATCTGCATGAACAGCCTGACGGTGAACCTGCACCTGATGATGGCGACGTTCTATCGGCCGACGAAAGCGCGCTTTAAAATCCTGATGGAAGATCCGGCGTTCCCTTCCGACACCTACGCGATCAAAACGCAGATCGTGCATCATGGGCTCGATCCGAAAGACGCGCTCGTTCTGGCCAGTCCCCGCAAAGGCGAGTTTGCCGTGCGCACCGAAGAGATCGCCAATCTTATCGACATGAATGCTGACCAGCTCGCGGTGGTGATGATCGCCGGCGTGAATTTTTTCACCGGCCAATTGTTCGACATCCCGACGATTACGAGAGCGGCACAAAAGCGAGGCGTCACCGTTGGTGTCGATCTCGCACACGCGGTCGGCAACGTTCCGTTGTCGATGCATGATTGGAATGTCGATTTTGCGGTCTGGTGCTCTTATAAGTATCTGAATGCCGGGCCAGGCGCGGTCGCTGGCGCGTACGTGCACGAGCGTCACGCGACGAATACTAAATTGCCGCGGCTCGCCGGTTGGTTCGGGAACGATCCGAACACGCGCTTTAAAATGCAGCTCGAACCCGAATTTGTTCCGGTCCCGTCGGCCGACGGTTGGCAGATCAGTAATCCTCCGATCTTTTCGATGGCGCCGTTGCGGGCGTCGGTGTCGATCTTTGATGAAGCGGGCGGAATGGAACCGTTGCGCGCGAAATCAGTCAAGCTGACGGGTTATCTTGAATTTTTGATCCAGCAGATCGGATCAAAAAAATTCACTGTGATCACGCCGGCCGACATGAATACGCGCGGGTGCCAGTTGTCGATCCTGGCGCACGAACATCCAAAAGAACTCTTCAAGGAACTCCAGACCGCCGGCGTGAAATGCGATTTCCGCGAACCGGATGTCATCCGCGTCGCGCCGACGCCGCTCTACAATACGTTCCACGAAGTCTGGCGCTTTGCGGAGATTCTCGGTTCGCATAAGTAGACGTTCAGCTAAAGGCCCGTCCGGCTCGGACTAGCAGAGCAGCTGCTTCACGCAATCGATCAGGACCGAGATCGAAAACGGCTTCACCAGATATTTCACCTCGTGCTTGTTAAAAAACAGCGCGATGTGCGGATCGGCGGCGAAACCGGTGATGAAAATAAAGCGGTCGGCCAGAGACGGCCGCAAGTCTTTGGCCTTCATATAAAATTCGTCGCCGCGGAGCTTCGGCATTTTCAGATCACAGATGACCGCGTCGTATTCGTGCGCCTTGACCTTGAGCATCGCTTCTTCGCCATCGAAAGCGATATCGACCAGAAAATTCTCGTCGGCCAGGATCCATTGCAGCGCCGAAGCCAGCTGCTTGTCGTCATCGACCACCAGAAGCGCTTTCAGCTCGAGACTATGGATGACGGGCTGAAGTTCCTCCGGCAACGGCTCAAATTTTCTCATGTCGGCGGCACCTGCTTGAGCAACCTCGGTGCCACGGAACAGAGATCAGATGTCAGCGGTCACAGGTCAGCGATCAGAAATGAGATCCTGAGGTTCGTTCAAATTTCGAAACAATGCCCGTTCCTCCGTCGAAACTTCAACCGCCACGAGCTTGTCGGCTGCGATCAGCTGGCAGATCAGCGATTGAAGTGAAAAATCGCTGCCGGAAAGGGCGGCGACGACATCGTCCTGCGCCTCGCGCGGATAGATCGCCGCCAGCGGCTCGGCCCGATTCTCAATCAATGGAACAATCCCGCGGCCAGGCTCAATTCTCTCGCAAAGACTACGTAAATAACTTTCCGTCATGAACGGCATATCGATCGCGAGAGCGACCAAATGGTTCGTTGTGATCCGAGACAAGGCCGCGGCAATTCCACTGAGCGGACCGCGGGATGGCTGGTCATCGGGAACGAACGTCACGTCGGACGGACGCCACGCCGGCTGGCTCGGGGCTGAGACGAAAATTTCTTTCGGCGAAAGTTTTCGGAGAATTTGAAGTTGGTTTTGCCAGAGCGGCGCGTCTCGAAACAGAATCGTTGCTTTGTCCTGCCCCATTCGGCGCGATTTGCCGCCGGCCACCAGCACCGCGCTAATTTTCATTCCGTCGCCGCCGGGACTGGTGCCGCCGAGCGCAGAATGCCGTCGGTAACAATTCGAGCGCGTAAACCGCCGCGGCCTTTGAGAAATTCTCTCGCGCCCGGCCCAATCGCGCGATTCATCCAATCACATGGCCGACTCTCCTCCGTTCCATGAAAGCGAACGCCTTGCGCTTCGAATTCTTGCCCAATCAAGCTGTTAAGATCGACATCGCGCGTGAAAATGTTTCGCCGCACCGCGCTTGGCGGGATCCCCTGCACCTGCAACGCGTCGCAGAACTCTTCGAAAACTTCGAGCGAGAAAAAAGTCACCTGTCCTTTGTAATCCGCCTTGAAATCGAAATAACGATCGCCCCGCAACCCGCGGCCGGCCACGCACTCGACCATCGGCACTTCGATCATCGGAAATTCATCCGGCTCCTGACCGTAGTGTCCGACAAAGTTGTGTCCCGGCGAGATGTAAAGATGACAGATTTTCACCGCGCCAAATGATATCATTGCACCGCATCGATGAAAGAAAACGGAATCGGACCCGGCCAAGTCATCCGGCGTACGCGCGACGGCGCGCTTGAGTATCAGCGCGACGAGCTCACCGTGGAAGAGCCGCTCGAAATCCGCATCGGCCGCAAAACGGTGGCGACGACGATGCGCACGCCTGGTCACGATGAAGAGCTAGCCGCGGGCTTTCTCCTTTCCGACGGGATTGTTCGCAGCACCGATAAGATTGAGAAATTCTCACGGCCGGCGTCAGCCCGGAACCGCGAGAACATCATCACTATTCATCTGGCGGCGAATGCGAAACCAAAATTGAACTCGGCACAGAGGTTCGGCACGATTTCGACCAGTTGTGGGTTGTGCGGTAAGGAAAGCATCGACGCGATCCGGCAAAATTTTCCGCCCATTACATCGGCACCGATCCGGATCGACATCGACACGCTTCTGCGTTTGCCAACCGAATTACGTGCGAACCAATCCGAATTCGCGCGCACTGGCGGGATTCATGCCGCCGGGATTTTCGCAGCCGATGGCGAAGCGCAAATTGTTCGCGAAGACATCGGCCGGCACAACGCGGTCGACAAAGCAATCGGACGCGCGTTTCTCGAGGGAAAGCTTCCGCTGGATCGACATCTGTTATTGGTCAGCGGACGCGCTTCATTTGAGATCATGCAAAAAGCGCTCGCGGCCGGAATTCCAATGGTTGCTTCGGTCTCGGCGCCATCGACGTTGGCGATGGAGTTTGCCCGCGAAAGCAATCAGACATTAATCGGTTTTCTCCGGCCGCCGTCGTTCAACATCTATTCGCACGTGGAGCGAGTAGTCCTCGACGAAGCCTAAGGATTCTTGCGCTGAAGGACAACCGCGAACGGATGCAGTTCGGCGGTCATCACGCCCGCCGCAACCGCAGGATCGGATTCCATGAATTTTCGCGCGGCCGTTTCGTCGACGGCTTCGAAGATCGCAATCCCAAATGTTTTGTCGCCACTCTCCATGGCGCGACCGGCCAGAATCAGCTGACCGGACTGAACCGCTGCCTTGAAATTGGCGAGATGCCCATCCACCGCTGCCTTGTCCTCGGCCGTCCAAGCTTTGTCATCATAAAGACGCGGCACGAGATGCAATACGTAAATGAACTGTTTCGGTTTAGCCGCCGGCGTCGGCGCTTGAGCAGCCAACGGTTGAACGACGACGCAAAGCAGCGGAATGATGAGGCTGAGATAGAGATTTCTCATTTTGAGATCAGTTAGAGCGAGGCTCATTCCGGGTTCAAATTAAACATGAAACCGTGGGGATCTTTGATGTAACAACGAGGAATGGACGCATCTTCACTAACGAGCTCGCAACCAGCGGCCAGCAGCTTCTCTTTCGCCGCGTCGACATCCGCCACGCACAATTCAAACACCGGACCTGTCCTCAGCGGACTTCGCCCATCGACAAACAGTTGGAACGATCCGGTCTCGAATCCCACGAGCTTCCCGGACTTCATCGTCACCGGCAACGCCAAGACCTGTTCGTAGAAGCGCACGGCTTCCTCAAATTCGCCGGTGTGGATAATAATGTCGCGAGTGGAAGTGAACTTGTTCATTCCACTGGTATGCCGCGAATTGGGCGAAACTTCCAGCAAAGTTGTCTGCGGTTTAATCCGCGCTATCCGCGTAACCTGTCGCGCCGTAGGTAACGCGAAGGCGGATCCGTGGTTCGACATCTTTTCCTGCTTTGATTCATTCACTCCCGTTCATTTACTGCTTGCCCTCGGCGGTGTGACCATCTACCCGACGGCGTCCCCGCTCGCCGTGTTCCTGGATTCCTGATAATCTGAACTGTGCCTAAGTTCGTCCTGATTGGCTCCGGCTTAGCCGGCGGATTGTTGGCGGCGTATTTGGGACGCCGCGGATACGAGGTCGATCTTTACGAACACCGGCCTGATCCGCGCGAAGGCAATATGGTCGGCGGGCGCTCGATCAATCTCGCGCTCTCGACGCGTGGTATTCACGCGCTCGAACAAATCGGAATTGCGGACGAAGTCTTGCGACATGCGATCCCGATGCGCGGCCGGATGATCCATCCCGCCAAGGCGGGACAGGCGCCAATATTTACGCCGTATGATGTCGATCCAAACAAACACATCAACTCGATTGGGCGTGCCGCGCTGAATACAACCGTGATCGAAGCGGCCCAGCGTTATCCGAACGTGCGCGTCTATTTCAATCACAAGTGCACCGATGTCGATCTCGATTCCGCAACAGCTCAACTTGTGGACTCTTCTGTGGAGCCAGGCGTCTTGCCTGCGAGTTCCGAGAATCAAATTATCCACGCGTCCGGAGACGCTGTCATCGGCGTGGACGGCGCGTTTTCAGCGGTGCGACAATCGATGCAGCTGAAGATCGGCAATTTCGAGTACGACGAGAGTTATCTCGCCCACGGCTACAAAGAACTGACGATCCCGCCCGGGCAGGATGGTTCGTGGAGAATGGAAAAGAACGCGCTCCACATCTGGCCGCGGAAAAGTTTCATGATGATCGCTCTGCCAAATCCTGATGGATCGTTCACCTGCACGTTGTTTTGGGAATTTGAAGGTTCGCGCAGTTTCGCTACGACGAAGACCGACGACGACGTCCGTCGTTTTTTCGACGAAGAATTTCCCGATGCCGTGCCGCTGATGCCAAACCTGCTCGACGACTTTAAGAATAATCCGACCGGCTCACTCGTTACGATTCGTTGTTCGCCTTGGTATTATCAGGACAAAGTCGCGTTGGTGGGTGATGCCGCCCATGCGGTCGTGCCATTCTACGGACAGGGAATGAACGCGGCATTCGAAGATTGCGTCGTGCTCGATGAATGCCTGGCCCAATTCCCGCCCACCACGGCGGGTCCGTCCGGCGGCGGACGAGATCGACAACGAGCATTCGCTGAATATTTCCAGCGCCGGAAAATAAACGCCGATGCGCTGGCCGATCTCGCTTTGGAAAATTTCACCGAGATGCGCGACAAAACTGCCTCACGCACTTTCCGCGCGAAGAAAAAACTCGATCATTTCCTCGAAGCGACGTTGCCCGGAATCTATCTGCCGCTTTACACCATGGTGACTTTTACGCGCATTCCGTACTCCGAAGCCGCGCGTCGCGCCCGGCTTCAAGACGGCATCGTGTATTCCGGCCTGGTCGCGTTGATCGCGCTGGTCGCGCTACTCATTTTTATCATGGTGCGTTGATCACGCTCCGAACATTGGCTGCTCTAAGCGCTCATCGTTACGAATAGGATTTAGCGGCGTTGCGCTCGCGTCCCGTGATGCGCTTGGTGTTCCAAAGCTGTCACGACATTGTTGAATCCTTTGATGTCGGCGGCTGTTACACGCCGCACGACACTGCGTTCTAAATCGGCCAAATGCCCGCTGACGCGGCGGGCCAGTCTTCGACCCTTCGCCGTCAGCCCGATCAGAAAAGTGCGGCGATCGGTTTTGCCAACTTGCCGCGTGATCAGGCCGCGGTTCGCAAGACGATCGAGAATACTGGTCAATGTCGATCTTTTGTGGGCGAGGCCGCGATGGAGGTCGGCCACTTTCGCCGGGGAGCGCTGCGCGAGCAGCGCCAGAATGTGCGCTTCGCCCTGCGTCAGCCCGGGTTCGCGCAAAGCATCAAGGTAGAGGCCGATCCGGTGCGTTGCCCGGTGAACTGGATGAACAAGATGCAATGGCATTGAGAGAAATCGGCTTCAGATCGGGTTCCAACCACCTGGTCCGCGCCTTGTCGCTGAAAAGTCGCTCGCGTGAATAGTAAGCGAGCGGAAAATTCTTTTCCAGCAACTGCGGATTTGCTGCGACAAGCTTTTCCAGGGTTTCGCCTGATGCTTCGCGCGCAAGAGCGAGAAGGCGTACCCAGAAAAGCGTGATGGTTTCATGATATTTTTCCGGTTTCCCAACTGAAGCAGCGAATCTCCGCAGAGCATCCCGCATTCTAGCGGAAGCTTGGTCGACCGAAGTTGTCTCAGACAGATAAATCCAGGCCACATGCAAGTGCGACGCGTGACGAAAATTCTCGTTCGCGATCTCTCCTCGCTCGAGCGCGCGCGTCATTTCCACATCACTCATGGGTAGCTCCTTTTGCCAAGAGTGCGTTGATCGCAGTCTGCCAGTGAACGCGTTGCTGTTCCGCCCACAGCGTGTCCAGTTTGGCGACCTCTTGGTTTCCTTCCGTCGCCAGGGCAGAATGTCGATACGTAACCGTTGCTTGGCACTTCCTTTCGCCCTCCGCTACGACTTGAATTTTGATCTCGTTGGCCGTGAACCCCGGTGTTACGAACACGTACTCCACGCGGCCCTCTTTCACGTCGTAGGCCGTGAGCAACCAAAGTCTTTCTCTGCCACTGGCGCTGGCGGTCGTGAACACCACTCCCTCGTGCTGCCCACCGTCGGCCGGTTGAACGAAATGCGGTCTCCAACTGGGCGCCCACTCTGCCTCGCGCGCCGGCCCGAAAAGCGGCGTCACATCTGCAACCGATCCATTCAGGACAATCCTGAACGATTGCGTCCTTTGTTCGAGCTTGGCCGCGCCGGGGTCTCCCGAAGCCACAACCTGAGTCAGTACCAGTCCGCATCCCCACATTACTAAGATTTCTCTCATATTATATTACGATATCGTAATATCCGATGTCGTCAAATCAAGGCACTGCAACACGAATGGATTTTTAGCGAGACAATACGGGGCGGTTCACACCGGTCTGACCGCTACCGCGCCGTTATTGAGTGAGATCCTTCTTTGGTTCGTGCCTTGAATTAAAAGCCGCCCGGCGACGGCGAGGGACTGGTGAAGCTTTGTTCCCCTCCTCGATGTCCGTGATGATGATGTGGATGATCCTCGGAACTATCGGAGGCGTCATGCGCGCACCCGGCGGCCAGCAAGGCACAGGCAAAGAGAAGCAACCTCAGTTTTCTTTTTCGCAAGGCAAGCAAAAGAGATCGGTACACAATTGAAGTGACCGGTGTGCGCGCGGAACGGTTACGCAATTTTTTTCGCGCGGCCGGATCGTCGGAGGATAATGCTTCGCAGAGTTATTTACACCGCACGCGCATTATCATAACGTCCGTTTTCATCCTCCCATGAAATCTCGCATCTCCCTCTTCTCGGTAGCCTTCTTGTTGTTGACCCTGCTTTCGTTCGGTCAAGAAACGACGCCGAAGCGCCAATCTCTCTCACCGGAACATTGGTCCAAGCTCAAACCCGGCGATATCGTCTTTATCAGGTCGCGTAGTTCCAACGCGGCACTGATTGCAGCATTATCTAACGTCGCGGCGAAAGACGACGCCGACGATGTGTTTACTCATTGTGGAATTCTTTTTGTCGATGCCAGCGATGGTAAACTTAAAGTTTATGAGGGAGCAGGCAGAGGACGCTACCTGAGCTTGGCAGAATGGCAGACGGCGGAATCCAAAGGAACAGTTAATGGCAAAGCGATGACCGATCTCCACAACATTTATGTCCGTCGATGGAACGGTCAGCCGGATTTACAGACAGCGATCGGCAAAATCCTTGAGAAGGCAAAAATTCTACACAACACCACTTACGATCAGGGATTTTCCTGGACGGATGATCATGCCTACTGTTCGGAACTTGTTTGGAAATCGTACCAAGCAGGCGGGCTCTCACTTGGCACATTGCCGATCATGGCACATTACGTTAACAGTGTTCCCGACAACCTCGCCCAACAAATCAAAGCGAAACTCGAGGCCGAGAAAGATACCTACCGGAACGGCAAGGGATACGACCCGCAAGAATCAGCGATATCACCCGAGGATATTTACAAGAGTTCCTCTCTAGTTTCGGTCACGGACACGACTCAGTAGTCTTCTAGTTCGTCTGAGCTTTGCGATGGTGACCCACTAAGCTGCTAATTCATGAGCAACGATCTCGCGCACCTTGCCGCCGACCGTTACGAAATTGCCGACGCGTTGCATCGCTATGCGTTCGGTCTTGATCATGGCGACGCCGATTCGCTGGCATCGACGCTTACCGAAGGTTGCGTCCTCGATTTCACGCCCGCCGGCAAAAAGCTTGGACTCGATTTCCCGAAATTGACCGGCCGTCAAGCGATCGTGGATGCTCTGCTTCCGCTACTCGGCCCATTGGATACCAGTCACACAGTCAACAATCTCCAGGTCGAGATCAGCGGCGATTCGGCCACGCTCTATGCATACGTCATGGCTCAACATTTCATGCCGCGGGAAGGTCCGCGTCCGGGATCGGAGAACGCGCTGTTGATGAACCGTTACGATTGCGAGCTGGTCCGCGACGGTGAAAAATGGCGATTCAAACGGATGACCATCGACAACGCCTGGGCCCAGGGTAATCCGGAAATTCTCAACGCCCTGGCAATTCGACGGGTTTTGACCGCAAAATCCAGGCCGCCGAAGTAGCTCCTGCGCGTCCACTTGCCAGTCTAGGGGAAGATTGAACAGTCCTTTACCAAGACTGTCTAGGTTTGACATGAAATCAGTCACCCTCGTCGTCGCACTTCTTAGTGCATTCGTTCTATCCGCAAACGCGGCCGACACATTCAAGCTCGATCCGGTTCATTCGTTCGTGCTCTTTAGCGTGCAACACCTCGGCATTGCCAACACCTATGGCCGCTTCAACGACATCTCGGGGACTGTCGTTTTCGACAAAGACAACCCTGCGAAGAGTTCGGTCGAATTGTCGGTGGCGGTGGAAAGCCTCGACACGCACAATTCGATTCGCGACCGAAGCGTGAAGAGCCGGGATTTCTTCGACGCGAAACAGTTTCCGACGATGACCTTCAAGAGCACAAAGGTCGAAGGCTCCGGGGACACGCTCAAAGTCTCGGGTGACCTCACCATACACGGCGTGACCAAGCCGCTGACGGTCGATTTCAAGAAAGGTGGCGAAGGCAAAGGTGTGTTTGGCGAAATGCGCGGCGGAGGCGAAACGCGCTTCACGATCAAGCGAAGCGACTTCGGGATGAACTTCGAGCTCGGCGAGGTCGGCGACGAGGTCACTATCATCCTGAGCCTGGAAGGCATTAAGAAGTAGCGGCCGTTTGCGACTGCCGACCCGATGCAGTTGTTGAAACAGATGTTGCCGTCCCGGTTGACAGTTTAAGCAAAAGATTGAACAATCCTTTACCAAGACTGTCTAGGCTTGAAAGATTTTATGGCGAAGGAAAAACCAGACCTGGTTTACGGAACGCTCGATATGTTGATCTTGAAGGCGCTCCAGCACGATCCGCGGCACGGCCTCGCGATTGCCGACCGCATTCAGCAGATGTCGGAAGACATTCTGCACGTCGAACAAGGTTCGCTTTATCCGGCGCTTTATCGACTCGAAGCGCAAGGCTGGATCAAAGCGGAGTGGGGCGTGTCCGACAACAATCGCAAAGCGCGCTATTACAAGCTGACCGCGGCCGGACGAAAACAGCTCACTGCCGAAAAGGAACATTGGTTGCGAATCACGAAGGGAATCGATCTCGTTCTCGCCGAGGGCTAACAAATTTATGCCGCAACTCCGCGCCTGGTTCTCTCGACTGGTCGGATTGTTTCGCAAAAGCAGCCGTGACGCCGAGATGGCGGAGGAAATTCAGCAACATCTCGATCTTCTAACCGAACGAAACATCGCGGCTGGAATGTTGCCGCACGAAGCGCGTAACGCAGCGCTGCGTCAGTTCGGCGGAATTGAGCAGACGAAAGAAATCGCGCGCGAACAACGCGTCTGGCGTTGGGCCGACGAATTTGTTCAGGACATTCGCTACGGCGCGCGAATGCTCCGGCGAACTCCGGGATTTTCCATTTTGGCAATCCTTTGTCTGACTCTCGGCATCGGCACCAACGCAGCGGCCTTGAGTTGGATCGAAGGGATTCTCATTCGCCCCTATCCGCTCGTCGCACACCAGGACCGGATGGTAGCGCTCAGCGGCACGATCCGCGGCGCGGAAAGAAGCGGATTGTCCTATCCCGACCTTCTCGATTTCGAAAAGAACTCGACTCTCTTTGAGTCGTTCATTGTCGATAAAATCACTGGCACAACGCTGAGCGCTGGGGACCGCGCCGAGCGGTCGGTCGGAGGAATTGTTTCCGCGAACTATTTCGACGCGCTCGGTGTTCGACCGATTCTCGGGCGCGGTTTTCGACCCGAAGAAGGCACCGGACGCAACGCGCATCCGGTCACGGTCATCAGTTACATGACGTGGAAAAATCGTTACAAAGGTGATCCCGATATCGTTGGCAAAACGCAATACCTGAACGGCGTTCAGCACACCATCATTGGCGTGGCGCCGGAACAATTCCATGGAACGTTCATTGGCTACTCCTTCAACTTCTGGGTGCCGACGTCGATGCAGGAGACGTTCGATAACACCGGCTACAAACTCGAGGACCGGGGCGCGCGCTGGGTTGAAGGTTACGCGTTTCTCAGACCAGGCGTCACGCGGCAGCAGGGACAGGCGGAACTTTCCGCGATCGCGAAACGGCTCGAGAACGATTTTCCCGAAACAAATCGCGGCCACGGCATTGAAATCTTCCCGCTCTGGAAAACGCCGTTCAACGCGGCCGGCGGGATTTCGACCACGCTCGGCATCACCGCGGCTGTTGTTTTCTTTGTCCTCCTCATCGCTTGCGCGAACGTGAGCAATCTCCTCCTCGCGCGATCACTCTTGCGCCGGCATGAAATGACGATGCGGCTTGCGCTCGGCGCCGGCCGCCGCCGTTTGATCAAGCAACTCTTCACCGAAGGCTTGCTTCTTTCGTTGATCGCCGCGATCGGCGGAATCGCGGTCGCCTATTGGAGCCGCAACGCGCTCGTGCTCGCCTTTCCGGTATCGGTGCCCGGGATTACGATTGATTATCCCGGACAACTGGATTGGCGCGTTCTCCTGCTCAGCGTCGCGATTTGCGTTGGATCGACCATGCTGTTCGCGCTCATGCCCGCGATTCAATCGAGCCATGTCGATCTTTCCGGCGCGCTCAAAAGCGAAGGCGCCGGGGTAATCGGCGGCAGCGGTCGATCGCGATTGCGCTCGGCTTTGGTGCTCGTGCAGGTGTCGCTTAGTTTTGTTCTCCTCGCCGGCACCGGGTTGCTTTTGCAAAGCCTGCAGCAAATGCAAAACGCCAGTCCGGGTTTCTCAACCAACAACGTGATCATGTCGGTCGTGGATTTGTTTTCGGCAGGGTACAAACTCGATCGCGCGAAAATTTTTCATACGCAGCTGCTCGATCGCGTCCGCGCGCTTCCCGGTGTCGAGTCTGCGGCTTTGACCCGAGTGACGCCGTTCAGTTACAACCCTCCTTCTTCCGCGCCCATCGAGATTGACGGTTACCAGCCCCCGCCCGATCAGCAACCGAACGCGGACTATTTGCAGGTCAGCGAGGATTATTTTTCCACCCTCGGGATCCCGCTTGTCGTCGGCCGCGAGTTCACACAGAACGACGACGAGAATTCGCCCCGCGTCGCGATCATCAACGAAACAATGGCCGGGAAATATTGGCCGGGAAAAGATCCGATCGGCCAGCGACTCAAAGTGAAAGACAATTGGATGCAAATCGTCGGTGTGGCGAAAAACGTGAAGATCGAGACGAAGCTCGAGCCTCCGAGGTCGTTCTTTTATGTGCCGGTGCGCCAGAATTTCTTTGTCGGGAACGCCTTGCTCATTCGAACACGTGAAACTCCGGGCGCGATCACGAATGCGCTGGTGCGCGAAGTCCACGCCCTCGATCCGACCTTGGCGCCGTACGCCGCGGATCGTTTGCAAGAGCAAGTGGACGGACGGGGCTACACTCAGCGACTCGCGGCCACATTGCTCGCGCTTTTCGGCGGGATGGCGCTGTTCCTGGCCGCGATCGGACTTTACGGCGTCATGTCGTATTCGGTTTCGCAAAGCACGCGCGAGCTCGGTGTCCGCATGGCGCTCGGCGCGACTGTGCGCGATCTCTTGCGCCTGGTCATCTCACGCGGTTTGCGACTGACCATCGCCGGAGTCGTGATCGGCGGCGGCGCGGCCTTGTTGCTGACGCGATTAATGGGGAACCTGCTTTACAAAGTGAGCCCGCGCGATCCAATCGCGTTCGGCGGAGCGCTGATTATTTTGGTCGCCGTGGCGCTCGTTGCCTGTTTTCTCCCGGCCCGCCGCGCCACCCGCATCGATCCCGTCCGCGCCCTGCGGGTTTAAGTTTCACCCCGAAGAAGTCGCCCCCGCAGAGCAGAGTTGAATTGCCAAGCGGTCCACTGACGGTTCGTCATGGTGTCAAACGCACTCCGCAGTATTGGATGGCGCTCGTTACCACCTGGATAGAGGCTTTATTCTTAACGCTCCCCGTTTAGGGTATTCCAACCGTATGCTGACTTTACTCCGGCTCCGGAATTTCAAAACATGGGAAGATACTGGCCGTTTACCGCTCGCTCCCATCACAGTTCTGTTTGGCACAAACAGTTCTGGCAAATCCAGCCTTGGCCAATTCTTGCTTATGCTGCGCCGAACAGTGGAACAACCAGACCGCAGGTTGGTTTTCCACACATCCGACGAACGCAATCCCCTCGATCTGGGCAATTATCTGACGTACGTCTATGACAATGACGAAAAGCGCGACATCGAGTTTACTATCAGCTCGGAGTGCGCAACTCCCCTAGAACTCAAAGATCCGCTGCATGATCGCGTTTTTGTTGTTCGTGAGTTGGCATTTGATGGTCACGTTGGACTGACGCAGGGAAAACAAGAACGGGTCATCACGAAGTCGCTCACATATCGCGTCAATCCGAGCAAAGGAGGCAAACAGGATGTCCGTATCGCTCTTACGAAAGAACCTAGCAGCACGAAATACCATCTGACTTCAGAAGGATTCGATGCGGTGCGCAAACAAATGCGCGTTTGGCCTCTTCCTCCACCCAATCGATTCTACGGGTTCCCTGATGAGCTCTTTGCGTACTACCAAAATGTCGCAGGCTTCGCGGATCTTCAGCTAGAGCTTGAGCGCGTTTTGAAAAGTCTCCACTATCTTGGTCCTCTTCGGCAATATCCTAGAAGGGAATACACATGGACCGGTCAAACACCTGGAGACGTCGGATTTCAGGGAGAAAACAGCATTGCTACTCTACTGGCGGGTGCCGAACGCTCAATTAGTCCAGGCAAGAACAAACGTTATCAGCCACTTCAAGGGTTTGTCGGTGCATGGCTTCAAAGACTTGGAGTAATTGAAGGATTCCGCTTGGTCCAAGTCTCTAAGTTAACCCGATCGTACCAAGTGCGACTTAAAATGCCGGGAAGAACAAAGGAGGTGACTCTGCCGGATGTGGGGTTCGGCGTATCACAGGTCTTGCCTGTAGTTACAGCTGCTTTTTGTGCGCCGGCGAACGCAACAATCGTAATCGAGCAACCTGAGCTACATTTGCACCCCAAAGTTCAGGCGGATCTAGCCGATTTATTCGTTGAAGCAATTCGATCCAGAGAGAATGGCGAAGAGCGGCGGATTCAATTTTTGATAGAAAGCCATTCGGAGCATTTCCTTCGCCGGTTACAGCGGCGCGTCGCAGAGCAGATTCTGCCATCGAATGATCTCGCAGCATATGTTTGCGAACCGGCTACTCGCGAGAGCGGGTCGTCAATTAAACCATTGGACCTTGATGATTTTGGTCGAATCAAGAACTGGCCGAAAAACTTCTTCGGAGATCAAATGACCGATATTGCGGAGATGCGTAAGGCCGGCCTGCAGCGAGAAATGAGCAGCGCCGGTACGTCAACCAAGTCGTGAAATAAGATAGCGGAAATGACGGATATCCCGCCGTTGTGCGTGGTCGATGTAAATGTTGGTATTGCCGCTAACGGCCAAGCTGACGTGTGTGCAGAATGCGAATTTGAATGTGTCGAAACCTTACAGTCGATCATGGAGCGCGGTCGCGTTGCAATTGATAATCTCGATCTTATTTGGAACGAGTACATGGGCTATTTTGCAATCGCTGGCGAGCCTGGCATGGGCGATCAATTCTTAAGATGGATTCATGAAAACCAGTGGACCGGCGATCGTTGCGAACGAGTGCCAATCACTTTGGCAGCCACAGGTGATTTCGAGGAATTTCCAAAAGACCCATCGCTGGGGGCATTCGACAAATCGGATCGCAAGTATGTTGCCGTTGCCGTCGCGGCGTTGGCCTGCTTGGGACCGACATCCGTATTAAACGCCACCGATAGTGACTGGAAGCATCATGAAGATACTCTGAATTCCATCGGAATTCCGGTACTCCAACTGTGTCCTGATGAGCTCAAAGAATGAATGTATCTCAGAAAATCCACAAGTTTCCCAGGACGCCACACCTGTATTGGCTTTCGCAAACGGCTCTTCGAGACGATAAGGTCATGAGCCCGCCGGAAGCTGCGGACTTCCTAAACGGCGAAATAATCGTCGAGGAAAAGATTGATGGTTCCAATCTGGGGATCTCGCTCGATCGTCATCGTCATGTTCGGGCACAAAATCGCGGACAATTTTTGAGACGTCCTTTTACAGGCCAATGGAAGCCGCTAGCCGGTTGGATTGCACAAAACCGCGCACGCATTGAAGAATATCTACCCGCCGACGTTATTCTGTTCGGCGAATGGTGCTATCTCAAACATAGCATCTTATATACAATGCTACCGGACTGGTTTCTTGGATTCGATGTCTTTGATCTCGGAACCGAACAATTCTGGAGTGTTCAGCGTCGGAATGCCTTGTGCGCAACTATGGAGCTGCCTGTTGTAGCGCAGATTCGCCGCGGGGGATTCACGCAAATGCAATTACGTGCGATGCTGGATCGACAATCATCCTATTACTCGGGGCCTGTAGAAGGACTTTACCTTCGGAAGGAAGGCAACGATTATGTCAACAGTAGGGCCAAACTGGTTCGACCGGAATTTGTTCACTCAATCTCCGAGCACTGGACGCGAATTCCCAGCCAGACCAATCGTTGCGCGAGTTTTATATTGAAAGAATGAAAGAGGCTGCGACACCTTCACTCGAGGTCAAGATTACTGAATCTCATCAGTATCCTAGGAACACGCTGCCGCAGAAATATTTTGTTTCGCTGGAAGTTTTTGCGAAGGAGGAGGCCGAGATTTTTCCGAAAGAATGGCTGCTGGTCGGGCATCAGAGCCAATTGAAAAAGTCGGGAGACTTTTTCCTAGCCACAATCACGGGCGAAAGCGTGATTGTGACCAGAGATCAGAAGTCACAGGTCAGAGGATTTTATAACGTGTGCCGACATCGAGGAACACGGTTAAAAGAAGATTCGTGCGGACACGCATCCGCGATTCAGTGCCCGTATCACGCGTGGACTTACGGACTCGATGGCCGACTGATCGGTGCGCCCCACATGGATGAGGTTCCAGGATTCGATAAGGCGGATTATCCGTTGCATCCGGTCAACATCGGAATTTGGGAAGGATTCATTTTTGTGAATCTCAATGACGGTGAGGCCCGCCTTCGCTCAGAAGCTACGGCGCGGCAACGTTCAGGAGATTTCATCTCCTTGGAACATTGGTTCGCGCCGTTGAATGGGAAATTTTCGCACTGGAATATGTCGATCTTGCAACCGGCGAAACGGATTGAGTACGACGTGCGGGCGAATTGGAAGCTGATGTTTGAGAATTACTCGGAGTGTTATCACTGCCCGGGCGTGCATCCGATGCTTTCCAAAGTTTCGCCATACGATTCGGCGGAGAACGATTTGGCGGAAGGACCGTTCCTCGGCGGATTCATGAAGATCAATCCCGGCAAAAGCCTGAGTATGAGCGGGAATACGTGTGCCTTGCCAATCAGAGCGGGCAATAAAGAGCTCGCCACGGCGAGTCCGTCCGGTGGCGGACCTGACCATGATTACCAAGTTGTATTCTATTATTCCATTTTTCCGAACATGCTGCTCTCGTTGCATCCGGAATACGTGATGGTGCATCAGCTCTGGCCGCAGTCGCCGGAACGGACATTGATCGTGTGCGACTGGTTTTTTCATCCGGACGCATTCACCCGAAAAGATTTCAAACCGGAAGACGCGATCGAATTTTGGGACATGACGAACAAGCAGGATTGGCACGTCTGTGAGCTCAGCCAGCAAGGCATCGCGTCCCGCGCGTATGAGCCGGGGCCGTACTCTTCGCGGGAAAAAATTCCAGCGGCGTGGGACGAATATTATCTGCGAATCATGAAATGATTCGCAGAAGTGACGTGTGACCAGTGACAAGTGCCGAGATTAAAGATCGCCTCCGGACAGCTGTGCCGTAAGAATTTTATCAACTCCTCAACAATCAACCCTCAACTCTCAACTTCTTCTTATGGCTGACACATACGTTCCAATGATTAGTTCCGGCACTGCCGGTCCACTCGGAGTTCTGCATCTGCCGCGGATGTGGCAGAAAATTTCGCTCGAAGCGCAAGGCAAACTGGCTGCTGGTTATCCTGGCATCGGCCGTGGCTACGATGCGATGACCTGCGCCGCGCTCGGACTCGATGAACACGCGGTAAAGGATTACATCAAGCAGAACAAACCGACCTATCCACAGTTCGAGGCGTGGGTTAACAAGAACGCGAAGTCGTTACATCGACAATCGATCGAAAAGCATAACGCAGCGGTGCGCGGCTATAATCACGACAACGAAACCCGGAAAGGTATTCTGGAATCGTGTGGCATCGCGGATGATGCTTCCGCGGCAAAGGACGCGGTGAACCTGAACAATCTCGACGACTGGCACGAGTTTCACCAAGCGGTGCTCAAATAGCGAATTTCGTCATTAGACATTCGTCATTCGTCATTGCAGCGTTCCGCTGCCGATGCCTCCTTTAACCTATGCCAATTATTTGGACTTGGAGAAGTTGCTCACGCTCCAGAAACCGCGGTCAACGCCAGCGGAGCACGATGAAATGTTGTTCATCATCATTCATCAGACTTACGAGCTTTGGTTTAAGCAGCTGCTCCATGAGTTCGAAAAAATAAAAGGAGATTTTTCCGCGGGGGATTTGTTCGGCGCAATCCATTCCTTCAAGCGTGTCCGGACGATCATGAAAGTTCTGGTAGCGCAGATCGATATTCTCGAAACGATGACGCCATCGTCGTTTTCCAGTTTTCGCGACCGGCTCGAAACCGCCTCCGGATTTCAATCGATCCAGTTCCGGGAGATCGAGTTCGTGCTCGGATACAAACGGGAATCGACACTGAAATACGTGAAGCCGGATTTCCCCGGCGCGGACCGGCTGCAAGAGCGGATCGGCGAGCGAACGGTGATCGATCATTTCTATGATTTTCTGGAAAAGCGCGGCGCAAAAATTCCAGCGGAATTGAAAAACCGCGACCTGACGCAACCGAACGGGCCGAACGAGCTGGTGCAAAAGGAAATTCTAAAGCTTTATAAATCCTCGCCCGAAGTTTCGATCCTCTTCGAGCTCATGACCGATTTTGATGAGGGATTACAGGAATGGCGTTATCGCCACATCAAACTGGTCGAGCGCACGATCGGCGCGAAAAAAGGCACCGGCGGATCGCCGGGCGTACCGTTTTTAAAGGAGTCGCTCTTCCGACCAATCTTTCACGATCTCTGGGCCATCCGACACGAAATGTGAATTGTAGAGGCGCTTACGCTCCCGCTAGTGCATCCATAATGAGCCCGGTTTTCGGTTTGCCGCAGAGCGGCAGGATTGTGCCAAGCGCCTGTCTATTAAGTTTCGGTGCTTGAGAACAAGCACCGCTAAACAGCCCGAAGAATTCGCGTAAGATTCGGGTTTGGGGCACGTAATCCAGCCATGAGCCTGAACCGCCTGCTGATTCTCTTACTTCTGCCCGCATCGCTCGTCGCCGCTGAGAATCCAAAAGTCACATTAACGCCACTACGCGGACACGTTTACGTCGTTGAAGATTATTTTTATTCGAAAGAGAATTCGGTTGTTTATGTTGGCGACGATTCCGTGAGCGTGATCGGCGCGACCTGGACTCCGGAGACGGCAAAATTATTAGCAGCCGAGATCAGTAAGATCACACCAAAGCCAATCACGGAGGTGATCGACACGAATTATCATCCCGACCGCGTCGGTGGGAACGTCTATTTCAAAAGCATTGGCGCAAAAATCGTTTCAACGAAGTTAACGGCCGATCTTTTGGACCAGCATTGGGATGAGATGGTGCACTACGTGCAAAAGGGATTTCCAAGTTATCCGACGTTGCCGTTGGTCTCCCCCGACACAACATTTGTCGGCAACTTTGAATTACAAGGCGGCGCGGTAAAGGCGATCTATCTCGGTCCCTCGCACACGCCTGACGGGATCTTTGTTTTTTTCCCGCGAGAGAAAGTTCTCTATGGCAATTGCATTCTCAAAGAGCAGCTCGGAAATCTCGACTTCGCCAACCTCACTGAGTATCCGAAGACACTCGAGAAACTGAAGCGCCTTAATCTCGGTTTCACCACCATCGTCGCCGGACACTGGTCACCGATTCACGGCCCGGAGTTGATCGATCAATATCTTCAGCTGCTCGCGGACCGCCATTGAGCCACAACTCTGAATCTGTGAAATCCGGGTAATCCGTGGTTAAGGTTTCAATCCTAAGAATTCCCGGGCTGTTCCGGAAAGAAGCTGCGTTTTCTCTTTGGCGGGAAGTTTCATCGATTCGATGAGTTTGCCGGCGCTCGCTTCGCCCAGCGGGAATGGATAATCCGACCCAAGCGCGACACGTTCCGCTCCAAAGAGCTTGATCAGCATCTTCAGCGCATCGGCATCGTGCACGAGTGAATCGACAAAGAACCGCGCTGGAGTCGTTCCACTCGCGAGATATTTTCGCGGATTGGTTTTGTTATCGATTGCGACCAGGTCCGGTCGAACATGGAACCCGTGTTCGATGCGCCCGATTGTCCCGGGAAACGCGCCACCGCCGTGCGAAAAGGCGACACGCAACGTCGGGAAGCGCTCGAACACGCCACCAAAAATCATCGAGCAAATTGCGAGCGAAGTTTCAGCCGGCATGCCGACAAGCCAGGGCAGCCAGTATTTCGGCATCCGTTCCCTGCCCATCATGTCCCAGGGATGAACAAAAACTGCCGCGTTCACGTCCTGCGCCGTTTTCCAGACGACGTCGAGCGATGGATGATCGAGGTTGCGGCAATCGGGGCCGTGGCAATGATCGTTTGGATCGACATGAGTGCCGATCTCGACCCCGCGTAATCCGAGCTCGCGCACGCAACGTTCCAGTTCCTGCGCGGCAAGATCGACATCTTGCAACGGAATCGTTCCGAGACCGGCGAACCGTTTCGGACTCGCGCGAACGACTTCAGCGATATGGTCGTTCAGCAAACGACAAAGATCGAGCGCGTCGCGCGGTTTCGCCCAGTAACTGAACATTACCGGCACGGTCGAGAGCGCCTGCATCGAAACCTCGGCCCGATCCATCTCTTCGATGCGCCGCTCGGGATTCCAGACGTTGTCGGTGATCTCGCGAAACACGCGATCGCCGATCATCATCCGCGCGCTGCATTTATCGCAGTGCTCGAGCCTGACGAATCCGGAATATCCGAACTTTTCGTCCAGATCCGGCCATTGCCGCGGCAGGATATGAGTGTGGATGTCGATCTTCATGGAAAGTGACGGGTGATGAGTGACATGTGACAAGAAAGACTCGGTGGCGCTAGTGAAAACTCGTCACTCGTCACCGGTCACCTGTCACCTGTCACTGCCGTTCTTCGAACGGCTTCACCGGCTGCGGCTGCGGAACCTTGGTGCCACACTTCTTGCAGGTGCGGCGCGCGTCGTCGTTCCAGAAATCAAGCATCGCCTTGCTGAAATGCTCGACGATATCGGCGCAATCAAAATCGATGTCTTCGACCAGCGCCCCGCAATTTTCGCAGTAGAAGATGACATGTTCGCGTTCCCCGGGTGGACGACGCCGCTCCACCACAACGCCGATCGTATCCGGTGGACGGACCGGCGCATGCGGAACATTCGGCGGGATAAAGAACGTCTCCCCTTCGCGCACGAGATGATCGACAATGCGGTTGCCCTCGCGGATCCGCACTTTGATGTCACCTTTGAGCTGATAAAAATATTCTTCCGAGTCGACGAGATGGAAATCGTTCCGCGCGTTCGGGCCCTTAATCACCATCACGAAAAAATCGCGTCCATCATAAAGGTAGCGATTGCTGACCGGCGGTTTGAATTTTTCGCGGTTTTCCTCGATCCAATTTTCCAGATTAATTGGCGGCTGAACGGTTCTTTTCGTGCGTTCTTTTGAAGATGAGGATGGAGGCTTGGTGAGCGTGGCCATAAAACGAGCGTATTTCCGTGGTGACGAAGCGTCAACTTTGCCAGGGGGACGGGCCCTTGTCTCGTTCGTAAGATTCATGGGACGACACGGAGGTCGTCCCTCCACCCAAGATCGACATCAATGTTTCGGATTGCACCACCTAACGAACTGCGCGTTACTATTCGCCGATTTATGAAACGGGCCCAGTTACTCCAATTCGCGCTGGTGGCGGCGATCGCGGCTTTGTTTTGCAGCTGCGAGGAACTGCCCCAACAAGTGCAAAACCCGCTTGCTGCGATCATGCCGACGCCCACCCCGATGCCCGGCTGGTGGAATGACGAAGGCGCTTCGGGCGAGGCGCGCATCGTTGTCTATCTGACTGACCAAAAGGCTTACTTTTACAAAGGAAAGCATTTGGTCGGCGAATCGACCGTTTCCACCGGTAAGAAGGGTTTCTCAACTCCGCCCGGGCATTATTCCATCGTCTCCAAAGACAAAAACCATTTCTCGAGTGAATTCGGCGACTACATCGACAGTGCGGGCAACATCATGGTGCAAAACATCGATGTCCGGAAAGACCCCAAACCAAAGGGGGCGCATTTCGATCCGGCGAGGATGCCATATTGCATGCACTTCAACGGCGGCTATGCGATGCACCAGGGCTACGTGCCCCCGTTTGCGGCGTCACACGGTTGTATTCGTTTGCCCGAAGGGATGGCGGAGCGTTTCTATAATAATGCGCCCGTAGGCACGCCGATGACGGTAAAGGAATAAATGTCCGAAACCGACGCAGACGTAGTCGGAGAAAGTAATTCAGTCAGACCGCTTCATAAGATTATCGGCTATGCCGCGATCTGGATTGTTGCGCTGCTTTTAACCGCGCCAGGATTTTGGCCGCTGGCCTGGATGTTCCCGCTTGGTCTTGTTGCCGTCATCGATCGCCACACGGCAAACGATGGCGGCTGGGTAGTGCTCATTGGCTGCTACGCCGTTTACCTAGTCCACGGCTTTTTCTATTTCCGCTCGAACACGACGACGCGCACAGTCATCCTCTACGGCGTTCTCGTTATCCTGCTTATCGGCAATGTCGCGGGATGTCGCGACATGATCCATTCGCATTGAATTGGAGGGACACGCGCTGTCGTGTCCCAAATTTAAGGCGCCGACAGCGCGGCGCCCTCCAAACCTACGACGCAATAAGTTCGAAGAATTTGTTCATGTCGATGTTGCCGCCCGAAACGATGGCGACAATCGGGCCTCGGCCAGCTTTTCCAGTTAACGCAGCTGCCAGCGGCAGCGCGCCGGCGCCTTCGGATATGACTCGCGTCTTCTCCGCCATCAAGCGCATCGCTTTCTTCGTCTCCTCCAAAGTGACGACGATGTAGTCGTCTACCAGCGGCTTCATCCGATCCCACATTCGCGGGAACATGCTTTGTCCGCCGGCGCCATCTACGAACGACGCTTTCCAATCTTTAAAAACTTGCGGCGAGTCTTTCTCGAACGACAACGCCGCCGGCGCGGCGGTCTCGGGTTCGGCGCCGAAGATTTTTACCTCCGGCTTGATCCCTTTGATGGCGCTCGCCACTCCCGTGATCAATCCGCCCCCGCCGATGCTGGCAATGATCGCTTTCGTGTCCGGCGCGTCTTCCAATATCTCCAGACCCATCGTGCCGTGTCCGGCGATGAAATTGTCATCGTCGAACGGATGGACGAAGGTTCCTTCAGCTCCGGGAAATGCGCGATCATCCAGCGCTTTCCAGGCTTTATCGTACGAGACCAGAATTAATTTGGCACCGAGTGCGCGCATTCGCTCGAGTTTCGAATCAGGGGCCGTCTCGATTGCAACAACGGTGCAGCGAACGCCGGCCCGTCGAGCGGCGTAAGCGACCCCCTGCCCGGCGTTGCCGGCGCTAATTGTCCAGACGCCGCGTTTACGTTCCGTTTCGGACAACATGGCGACCGCGTTCGCGGCGCCGCGCAATTTATAAGCGTTTATCGGCTGCAGATTTTCCAGCTTCAGTCGGACGTCGGGAAAATCCGGCCCGAGTTCCAAACGAACGAGCGGCGTCCGCACGATAGTTTGGGCGATGCGCTCGCGCGCTTGCTTAATTTCGTCCAGCCTGATTGGCCGGACGGGATCGAACGTTGCCGCCATGGAAGCTGTCAGTCCTATCCGGGGGGCCAGGCGAGAGCGCGTTTGCCTAACAAATGAACGTGAAGATGCGGGACGCTTTCGCCCGCATCAGGCCCACTGTTAATCACCACCCGGTATCCTGATTGCTCGACGCCGAGCTTTTTCGCGAGCTGACCGGCAACGAGCAACAACTTTCCGAGAATCGCCCGCTCGGATTCGGATGCGACTGCCAATCTGGGAATCACCTTTTTCGGCACGATCAACACGTGGACCGGCGCCTGCGGATTTACATCGTGAAAGGCAATCGCGTCGTCGTCTTCCCAGATGATTTTCGCAGGAATCTCGCGAGCGATAATTTTTTCGAAGATCGTCATGGCAAATCAGAGGTCAGAGATCAGGCATCAGCAATCAGCGCAGCGAGCATTTCAATCGCTCGCTCGTGGTCGATGTCAGTCGTTCACGAATGAAGCAGACAATTTCTTCCCGTAAAGCATCGCAGGCGCGGGTCCAAACCCGCGTGCAGCGCAAATGCTTTACGCAAGCCTGCAACGAGCAAAGTTGCAGATTGTCCACACCGGTCTCGATCAGCGAATTGAGTCGTTTCTCGAGAAGATCGAAGAAGGCGAGCTCGTAACCGCTGCCCGCTTGATGCGCGATATCGACCAACGAAAGCGAGATCGGGGGCGGCGCCGGCGTGAAATGTGGAATGATTTCCTTGTAGCCGATTGCTTTCAGGACGTACTGCACGGTTTCCTGAAGCTGTTTGAACGCGACAACGTTCTCGTCGTTCCGCAGATGTAAATAAAATGCGATGCTCTCAGTGACGTGCTCGGTCAACCACCAGCTCGGGTAACCCGCCTTATCGGCCGCTCGATTGATGGCAGCGTGCAGCCAATCGCGGTCGAACTCGAAGAGCTGGCCCGAGTCGCAGCGCAGATATGGGAATTCTTCTTTAAACGCGACCATGATTCATTTGATCCGGTGGAAATAATTCACGCTGCTTCGAGTCAGGCTTCGCCGTCTTGCCCAGGGCATGGATGGCGTCGACGAATTGGTCGACATCTTCAAAGCGCCGATGGACCGACGCGTAACGCAAATACGCGACTTCATCGATGCCGCGCAATTTCTCGAGGACCTTTGCGCCGATGGCGGTGGATTGGACTTCGCGGCCGCCGGTTTCCAAGTCGTGCACGATTTCATCAACCAGCTGTTCGAGGGTGAGCAAACTTGTGGAACGTTTCTCGAAAGCTTTGGCAATGCTGCCAGCGAGCTTGCGACGGTCGAACGGTTCGTGGGTGCGGTCTCGTTTCACCACGCGCAAGTCCGAGCGCTCGATTTCTTCGTAAGTGGTAAAGCGGTATCCGCATTTGAGGCATTGGCGGCGCCGGCGAATGCTGGAGCTATCGCGAGACTGACGTGAATCAATAACTTTGTCATCACGCGAGCCGCACTTGGGGCAACGCATAGTGTTAGAGGGCTAAATAACACACCACGCGTTGTGGCGTCAACGATCTTTAACGCTTGGAATTGTTGTTTCCGCTTAAGCCGCGACCGCTTTGCGCGGCGCGCTTTTTTTCGGCTTTCTTTCGGCGAATTCGAAGCCGACTTTTCCGTTCTCCAATTTGAGGTGCGCCGAAAACGGGCGGCCTTTCTTGGAAACAAACTTCGGGAGCAGATCGGTCTTTCCCGTGGTAATTAATTTTTGCACCTGCTCCACCGGAATTTCACGGTGCAGGATGTTCTTGCTTATACGGAAGGTGCAGGTCTTCTCCTTCGAGACTGCGTTCTCGCAGGCATAGGCGCGATCAAGCACGTAAACCTGCCCTTTCTGGCAAATTGGACAGAGCCCGAGCGCTTCGTGCTTCGCGGTGTCGATCTGGATCGGCTGATCGTGACCGTTCTCGCCGAAATCGAATGCCGGTTTGAAATCTTCGCTGAGTTTGACCGTTGCATTGAACTTGCGACCGACTTTGCTCCGGAAACCTTCGAGAGGACCGACTTGTTTTTCGGTTAAAAGTTTTACCAACTCCGAACGTTCGAACAATCGTCCGGCCATCGTTTTCCAGACGATCAATCCACAAGATCGACATTTGAACGTGCGATAACTTTCATCGAACGGTCCTTCGCCGCACTTTGGACATTTCACCTCGAGTGTCTCGAAATTTCCGCTGACACTGTCGCCTTCGAAATTTTTCGCCTTCTCGACGATCTCGCGGGTGAATTTTTTGATGTGCGCCATGAAATCGTTGCGCTTCATCGCGCCTTTTTCCATGCGCTTGAGCTTCGATTCCCATTCGCCGGTCATCTCCGGTGAACACAATTCAGTGGCGCCGATGCCGCGCAAAAGCGTGATCAATGCCAAACCCTTCGCGGTCGCGATCAACTCGCGCCCCTGGCGATGAACGTAACCGTCATGAATCAAACCTTCGATAATCGCCGAGCGTGTTGCCGGCGTACCAAGACCCTTCTCGCGCATCGCTTCGCGCAATTCCTCGTCTTCGACGAGTTTGCCTGCGCCTTCCATCGCTGAGAGCAGCGTCGCTTCCGAGAAGCGTGCCGGCGGTTTGGTTTCGTTTTGGACCACTTCGATGTCGAGAACCTTGGCCGGTTCGTCAGGTGAAATCGCCACCAGAGATTCGCCTTCGGATTGCTCCGAAGCAGCTTCGCGTCCGTAAACTGCCAGCCAACCCGGGTCCTTGATGATCTTGCCGTCAGTCTTGAACGCGTCTTTGTCGACGCGCGTAATCCGGGTCGTGACTTCGAATTGTGCAGCTGGGAAAAAGCCACTGATGAAGCGGCGCACGATCATGTCGTAAATTTTCTGCTGCACTTCATCGAGCCCGTGCGGCGCGGTGCCGGTCGGGATAATGGCGAAGTGATCTGAGATCTTCGCGTTATTGAAAATCCGTTTCGATGGCTTGACCCAATTGTTGTCGAGAACGCTGCGCGCGTGCGGATTCTCGATCCGGCTCAAGGTCGATTTTACCGTCGGGATGTAGTCCTCCGGCAAATAGCGCGAGTCGGTCCGCGGATAAGTGATTACTTTGAACCGCTCGTAGAGCTGCTGCGCGATTTGCAAAGTGCGCTTGGCGCTGAAGCCGCGCCCGTTCGCATCTCGCTGCAAACTGGTCAGATCGTAAAGGAGCGGCGGCGCCTGCGTTGTCGGCTTGCGTTCTTCGGTCGCGATGCCGGTTTTGCCGTCACAACGGCTCTTAATTTCGTCCGCCGTCGCTTTGTCCCAAATCCGCTCTGCGCGCGCGTCTTCGTCGCCGTCCTTCGTGAAATCTTCCCGAAACCAGCGGCCGCGATAATTGCCGGCTTTGACTTCGAAATCGCCGAACACCTCATAATAGTTACGCGGCTTGAAGTGATGGATCTTGTCTTCGCGCTCGGCCAGAATAGCGAGGGTTGGCGTTTGCACGCGCCCAACCGGCGTGAGCTGGAAGCCGCCGGTGCGATTATTGAATGCCGTCATCGCGCGCGTGCCATTGATCCCGACCAGCCAGTCGCTTTCGGATCGGCAAACTGCCGCCTTCGAGAGCGGCACCATTTCCTCTTCGGAACGCAAATGATTGAACGCCTCGCGGATCGAGTCCGTCGTCATCGATTGCAACCACAAACGGCGGATCGGTTTTTTAACGCCACTGAGCATGACCAGATAACGGAAAATCAACTCCCCTTCGCGGCCGGCGTCGCAGGCGTTGATCAGAAGATCGACATCGTCGCGCTGCATCAATCGCTTGAGCATGTTGAAGCGCGCTTTGGTTTTTTCGATCGGCTTGAGCTCAAATTCGTCAGGGATAATCGGGAGATTGGCGAAGCTCCATTTCCCGCGCTTTACATCGAGCTCGCTCGGCAGGGCCAATTCGACCAGATGTCCGAGCGCGGACGAGATCACGTAGCGATCGCTTTCGAAATGATCGCCTTCCTTTTTGAAGCCGCCGAGAGCGCGGGCGAGATCGCTCGCCACGCTCGGCTTTTCCGCGATGATCAGGGATTTAGACATTGATGATGAAGACCTTGCAAACGGGGGGATGAGCAGGTCGCGGACGAGGTCAGGCGAGTTTCACGAAATATTTTCCGGGCAACTGCTTCACGAGCCGCTTCAGCTCAAGGCCGAGGAGAGTAGAAGAGACTGTGGCGCTTGGCAAATTTGATTTCGTGGCGATCTCATCGATCGCCGTCTCAGTCGGCTCAATTGCATCATAAACCCGGCGCTCTTCGTCCGAGAGCGGAGGCAACGGACGGGCGGCAGCTTGTGGGGACGGTTTTGTTTCTGGCAAAAGGATTTGGAGATCATCGAGAATATCGTTCGCATCCATGACCAGTTTCGCGCCCTGCTGGATGAGTCGGTTCGACCCGATCGCGCTCGGCACGTTGATGTGTCCCGGCACAGCATAAACCGCGCGTCCCTGCTCCAACGCCTGTGAGGCCGTAATTAGCGCGCCGCTATTCACGCCCGCTTCGACCACAAGGATCCCGTGGCTCCAGCCGGAGATGATCCGGTTGCGCATCGGAAACGTTTGCCGGTCGGGTTCGATTTCCATCGAAAACTCAGACACCACTGCGCCGCTACCGTTACAAATTTTTTCAGCCAGAGCGCGATTTTCGGGCGGATATAACTTCGACAATCCGGAGCCGATGACCGCGATCGTGCGCCCCTTCGCGGCCAGGGCGCCTTGGTGTGCCGCTGTATCAATGCCGCGCGCGAGACCGCTGATCACAGTCAAACCTGCATAAGCCAATTGATACGCGAGTTTTTTGGCAGACTCGCTTCCGTAATGCGTGGTTCGACGCGCGCCGATAATTCCGAGCGCATGCTGATCGCGCTCCTGAATTTCGCCCCAAACATAAAGAACGATCGGCGGCGCGTGAATCTCGCGCAGCGGTTTTGGATAAGATGGCGAATTCTGGGTGATGACCGTTGCGCCGAATCCTTTGACGCGTTTCAGCTCCGCCGGCAGATCGACAATCGATTCCCAGTTTGAAATTTGATCGGCCACTTCGCCGCCAATCCCCTCGACTTTACGAAGCTCCGTCCGTTTGGCGGCCAGAATCTGCTGCGGTTCCTTGAAAACCTGCAACAATTTGCGCAATCGCACCGGCCCAACGGTCGGCAGCATGTTCAGCGCGATGCACGCTTCGGTGGAGTTCATGTGGGGAGTTGTAGAGGCGCTTGTCTCAAGCGCCTGTTTATTTGGTTCGGTGCTTGAGAACAAGCACCGCTACAACGTTCAAAGCGAGTTCACGAAGAGCGTCAAAACGGAATTTCGTCGTCGTCCGGCTCGGCTGCGGCGCCGGCTTTCGGCGGGGGAGCAGGCTTACCCGGACGCGATTCTCGTGCGCCTTCGGCGCCTTCGGTTGCGCCACCGGTTGCGCCAGGAGGACGACCGCCAAGCAATTGCATCGTTTCACCGATGACGCGCAACTTGCTTCGCTTTTGCCCGCTTTGTTTGTCGTCCCACGTGTCCAATTGCAGACGGCCTTCGATAAAAATCGGCCGGCCTTTCTTCAAATACTCGCCGGCGATTTCCGCCAGCCGCGACCAGAGAACAACATCGACATAGGTGACTTCTTCGCGTTTCTCGCCGCTGTCGAGGGTGTATTGACGATTAATGGCAATGCCGAGGTCGCAAACGGCGCTGCCTTTGGGGGTGTAACGCACTTCGGGGTCGCGCGTCAGGTTTCCGAGGAGAATAACTTTATTGAAACTGGCCATGCGCCAGTACTACCGGAATTATTTAGAACGCGCCAACTTTTTCGCCGGATTTTCCTTCCGCTCTTTCTTTTCGGTCTTCTCGCGCAGCCGCTGGTAATGCTGACGGTAAACTTCCGGGTCGAGCTTAAATTTGGAACGCAGCTTCGTGATCAAATCGGGGTCGGCGTGAAAGACAAAATTCACGTAAAATCCGGCGTCGAGCGGTCCGGCCGAGTAAGAAAACTGCCGTTTGTCCATTTTCTGCACTTGCTCGATCTCGGCGCCCTCTTTTTTGAATTCGGACTCCAAACGCTCGACAATGTCATGCACGCTGTCCTCCTTCCCCTGCGAGTTGAGGACGAGCAGTGCTTCGTAACGATTCTTCATGATTCTTCTTCGATTTTGTTGAAAGTGTTCATCGCGGAAACGACGCCGTTGTCAATCGCGCATTTCACCGCGTCGGCCGCACGAGTGATTGTCGACCTTACGAGTTCTCTTTCTTCCTCGAAGAAATTGCTGAGCACGTAATCGGTGGTCCCGTCAGCCGGCGCGGGACCGATTCCAACGCGCAATCGCGGGATTCCTTCGGTCCCAAACTGGACGATGATCGATTCGAGGCCGTTATGACCGCCGGGACCACCGCTCTGCCGAATTCGCAACCGTCCGAGAGGCAGCGAAAAATCATCCAACACCACAAGAATCTCCTCTGGTGTGACTTTGAAAAATTGAGCGATCGCAAAAAGCGGATGGCCGCTCCGATTCATGTAGCTCGCAGGCTTAACCAGCAGAGCATCGCGAAATTTTGTCGTGGCTGCGTCCCATTTGCCTGATTTCTCCCAAGCCAGTCCGGACTCGTGCGCGAGAAGATCGACAACCATGAAGCCGATGTTATGGCGAGTGCGCGCGTATTCGGCACCAGGATTTCCTAACCCTGCAACCAAGCGAATCGGTTTTTCGTCCACAGCCGCAAAATTGAAAATGCAGAATAATACCGGTCAACCGCCCGTGCGGCTCGCACCTCGGACCTACTTCTTCTGCTCTTTTTCTTTCGGAGCCGGGGCGCCACCCTTGCCCGCAGGTGCAGGAGCGCCTTTCGCCCCAGCAGCGGCACCGCCTTTGCCGCCCGGAGCGGGGGCCGCAGCTTCGCCTTCTTCCTTCTTCGCCGTGATCACTTCCGGACCAGCCGCAGCGGCAGCTTCGGCCTCCGGAGTAACCGGCTCCTCTTCGATGACCGGCGCCATTACTGAAAACGCTGTGAGATCGGGTTGAACCTTTGCCGCCACACCCGGTGGAAGTTTGATGTCACGAACGTGAATCGAATCGCCGATGTTGAGCGCCGATACGTCGACCGTAATTTTGTCCGGCAAATCGCGCGGCAAACATTCTATCGCAAGAACACGCAAATTTTGCTCCAGCAAACCGCCGAAATTCTTCACGCCGTTCGGGATGCCCAACGGTTCCAACGGCACGTCGGCTTGGATTTTCTCGTCCATAGAAATCGCGTGAAAATCGACATGAAGAACATCGCCGCCGACCGGCGAGTGCTGAACTTCCTGCAAAAGGGCAGGGCGGGTCGCTTTTTGTCCGGCGATCTCCAGCTCCACTAAAATATTTTCGCCCGAGGCATGACTGAGCATGGCGTTGATATCACGTGCGGAAACCTGCAACGGCTGGGATTTTTCCTTCCCGCCATAAACAACGGCCGGAACGATGCCGCGCGCTTTCAATCGGCGCGCTGCCGAACGTCCGGTCTCGGTCCGCGGCTCTGCTTTGAGTTTAACTTGCTTTGCCATGTTCGTTAGGTGTCGATTTTGAACAGCGACGACACGGATTCATCATTGTGGATTCGTTTCATCCCCTCCCCGAGAAGCTCGGAGACGCAGAGCACGGTGGTCTTAAATCCTTCCACCGGGCGCACCGGCGTGCTGTTGGTCGTTATTAATTCCTCAATTTTAGACTTTTGCAACCGGGGGATGGCGACATCGACCAGAACGGCGTGAGAGACGCCAGCGTAAATTTTCTTAGCCCCGTGCTTTTTCAAAAGCTCGGCCGCCGAGGTGAGCGTTCCGGCGGTCTCGGTCAGATCGTCCACCAGCAGCACATCGTGATCTTTAACTTCGCCGATCAGGTAGAGCGCCTCGGTTTCAGTCGCGCTTTTTCGTTCCTTGGCCACAATGGCCAGGTTCGCGCCGAGCGCTTCCGCATAGGCCGATGCCATCTTCAAACCACCAATGTCGGGCGAAACGACGACCGTCTTCCCGGTCAGCATTTGCCGCAGGTACTTAATAAGTACCGGTAACGAGTAAAGGTGGTCGACCGGGATATCGAAGAAGCCCTGCACTTGTTGCGCGTGCAGATCCATGGTCAACACGCGATTGACCCCGGCAGCGTACAACAGGTTCGCAATCAGCTTCGCCGTGATCGGCACCCGGGGCTTGTCTTTGCGGTCCTGGCGGGCGTAGCCAAAAAACGGAATCACCGCGGTGATTCGATCAGCACTGGCGCGGCGCGCCGCATCGACCATGATGAGCAATTCCATTAAATGTTGGTTGCTCGGCGGCGATGTCGGTTGAATAAGGAAGACGTCCCGACCGCGGACGTTCTCCTCGATCATCACGTAGGTCTCGCCGTCGGGGAACGAGCTGATCGTGGCCTGGCCGAGCGGGACGCCGATGTATTTGCAGATGCGCTCGGCCAGCTCGCGGTTGGCCGTTCCGCTAAACACTTTCATTTCTGGCTGAAGCGCGAACATGAGGGCTAAATAAGGCGTGCGAAGTGAACATTGGCAATGAACAACTTGCCAGAAAGGAACTCTTTAGCGAAAGGTACCCGCCTCCATGAACGCAGACGCAATTCGCACTGAGCGACCCGCCACCAATTCGCGGTTGTTCGCGCACACCCGTTGGGACGCAGTGCCCGCTTTGGCCGGGCTTTTCCATCTCGCCTATTTTCTCGGACTTTTCTTTTTGTACCCGCACGCGCCGCTTTGGGTGATGCTAATTCTCGGATTTGTTTACTCGCTGATGGTGAACGCCAACATCAACGGCATCGGTCACAACTTCATTCACAACCCGTTTTTCCGGTCGAAATTTCTAAATCGCGCATTCGGAATCACTCAATCGGTCGCATGCTGCTTTTCGCAGACGATGTACGATGCGGTGCATATGCAGCATCACAAAGGGAATTCGGACCGGCAGGACGAACAGGGTGACACGATTGACTGGTTGTCGATCTATCGGCACAGCCACGACGGCGAGGCGGAAAGTCCGTGGCGTTATGTGTTCCTAAGTTTCTTCCGCGACGATGTCGGTGCAATTCGTCGTGAACTACGCAAACGCGGGAATGGCGACGTCCTTTGGGGGAACCTCGAGCTCGCTGCGTTCGCGACGACGCTGCTCGTGATGTTTTTCTTCAACTGGCGATACGTGATCTTCTTTATGGTGCCGTTCTGGTATCTCGGCCACTGCTTCAGTTATCTAAATGGCTATTACCGCCATTACGGCGCGAACCCCGACAAACCGATCGCGTGGGGCGTGAGCAGTTACGGCAAGATTTACAACCGGCTTTTTTTCTACAACGGGTACCACGCCGAGCACCATTTCCGGCCCAAAGTGCACTGGACGAGAATGGAAGCGTTTCACCAAAGCATTGCCGACCTGCAAAAACAGGAAGGCGTTCGCACGATCAAACGCGCGCACATGCTCGGCTTTCTCGATCCGGATTTGCCTAAACGGGGAGAAGGCCATTCCGCGCAGGCAGGGGCGATTGACCTCAATCGCCCGCGGGCGGTTCGGTGAACCGCCCCTACCTATTTTGCGAAACTCGCGCGCAGCTTTTCTTTTTTCGCTTCGCAATCTTCCTGCAATCGCTTGATCTCGTTCGCGAGTTGTTTTTCAAGCGATTCCACTTCTTCGAATTTTCCGGCGCTTTGCGCCTTTTGAATTTCGCCTTTGAGAAACAATTCTCTCTCCGCGGTTTTGGCTTTGAATGTTGAATCGGTCTCCGCGAGCTGTTTCTTCTGCTCGTCGGTCAGCTTGATGGTTGGTTGACCCTTCGCCAGTCGCTCCATTGCCAGCTCATAGGCCGATTTCATTTTCGATTTAAGGTAGGGACAGCGCGTTGCGCTGTCCAGGACTCCGCGGCGCGGCGTCCAATCAAAAATTGTGGGCCGATTGCGTTTCCGAAATCAATTTCTAAGTTAAGCGCTTCCATGGGCTCGGAGATTCGGCTTCTCAGCATCGATTTCGACGGCACGCTCGTCTCGCGGGTGAGCGAACCGGTCGTCGACGTGCGCTGCATGCAATTGATCCGTGATTTGCAAACCGGCGGCGTTCTTTTCTCGATCAACACCGGCCGTTCGGTCGATCTGCTCGAATCCGGTTTGACCGATTTGGAATTTCCGCTGCGTCCTGATTTTATTTTAACGACCGAACGCGAAGTTTTCCGACCGGGCACCAACGGCGAAAAATGGGAATCGTTCGGTGATTGGAACGAACGCTGCGCGCGTGATCACGCCGAATTGTTTTCGTCCGCCCAATCCATTCTGGCCGAAGTCGTCGACTTCGTGAGCCAGAAAACCAAAGCTCAGCTCCTTTATCACTCTCAGGGACTGGAAGGCTTGCGGGCCGAGAATGAGAAAGAGATGGACCGCATCGTTGAGTTCATCGAAAGGACGCGCGCAAGAGAGCCGAAGTTCAATTATCAGCGGAACACGATTTATCTTCGTTTTTGTCACGCCGATTACCACAAAGGCGCGGCCCTGGCTGAGCTCGCGCGTTTGATCGACATCCCGCGCGAGAACATTTTCGCCGCGGGCGATCATCACAACGATCTCTCAATGCTGGACGGCCAGGTCGCAGCCATGCCGGCGTGCCCGGCAAACGCGATTGAAGAAGTAAAAGCGGCAGTGCGCGATGCCGGCGGTTATGTTGCCCGGAGCCACCACGGCGCGGGCGTTCGCGAAGCGCTCGAATATTTTCTGAGTTAGGGGCGGTTTACCGAACCGATCCGAGCCGGATTGGCATTGCGGGCGATTGGGGTCAATCGCCCCTACCCCGCCGTCGCCAGCGCCATCGGCGCATCGGCCTCCACTTTTCCGGAGAAGCGATTGGTCATGTAGGTCAAAAGCAAGACCCAAAAAGAAAGGGCGAGTCCAAACAGCGGAAATTGCAATGCGAGCGGCAGCGAATAGATAATCGCCATCAACGGAATCCAAACAGCCCAGGTCGCGAGCAATGTCGGAAATATTTTGTCGCGGTAATGCGGCCAGGTGAAGAGATCGCGCACTGGCTGCATTGAAATTCCGCTGTTCTTCCATTCATAAGTGAGAACGCCGAAGGGCGCGGCGAACAAAACGTTGTAGCCAAACTGGTCGATGCAGATTTTTTCAAGCACCACCGGCAGCGTCGCGACATCGCCCAACCAATGCGCTTCCGCGCGATAGAGAAGATCGACCAGTGATCCGTCAAATCCCCAGACCGGAATGGTGAAAGCCAGATTGCGCAGATTGGCGCGCTGCGGCCGGCCGCGCTGAAAGAACAGGACCAGAAAAATTTCCGGAAGAATGGCTCCGGCAAGGACCGAGGCGCAAACGACAAACACCAAACCGTGCGCGCGTTTGAATTCAGCCAGGTTGTGGAGCGCATCAGCGGCTGCGGAATTTGTGTAAAACGCGATCGCCAGCGCGAGCATGACCGCCTGAATAATGAGCGCCGGTTTCGCGTTTGCGCGGGCCGCTTCCCAGCCGACCATCAACGGCGTTCGGGATGTTGGCATCGCCGCAAATCTTAAGCGGTCAGCCCGAAACGGCGCTCTACCACTTCACGCTCGCGTTCGGACCGGCGGCGCCGGCCCCCGGCTGGAGACGGCCTTCGTCGGTGGTCTTTTCGCCTGGGACTGGATCACCACTGGCAGTGGTCGTGCCAGTCGACGCGCAACCAGTGAACCCGCCAATGGCAGTCGTTAGAATGGCTAACATCAAAAGATATTTCATTCGCCCCGAAACCTAATCAAGGCCGGCTTTTTCTCCACAAAAATTGTGTGCTTCCACAGGATTGCTGGGAACGGCCAGCGCCGTAACTTTCGTCGTGGCCAGGAACGCAAAGATCGATATCAGGTCGCTCCAGCTTAACGAACTCGAGGGCAAGGTTCGCGAATTCGGCGAGCCACTTTATCGAGCGCGGCAGATCGCAGGCTGGCTTTACCAAAAGCGCGTTCAGACCTTCGATGAAATGACCGATTTACCGCGCGAATTTAGAAACCGCTTCGCGGAGCAATTCGACTTCAGCAGAATCGAAACTGCGCGCGTGCTCGGTTCGCACGACACCACGCGCAAATTTCTCTTTCGCTTAAATGACGAAAGCCTAATCGAAACCGTCTTAATCCCGGCTTCACCCGCGCTTTATGGATCCCGTTCGGACCGGCGGACGCTCTGCATTTCCACCCAAGTCGGCTGCGCTTATGGCTGTAAATTTTGCGCAAGCGGTCTGGAAGGATTCAGCCGAAATCTGAAACCGAGCGAAATTGTCGATCAAATCGTCGCGGTCGAGCGCGAGACCGGAGAAAAGATCGACAATATCGTGTTCATGGGAATGGGCGAGCCGTTGGCAAATCTCGAGAACGTAATGAACGCGATTCGAATTATCAATGCGCCGTGGGGACTGGAGATCGGCGCGCGGCGCATCACCGTCTCGACCAGTGGACTTGCGCCGCAGATCCGCAAGCTGGCCGATGAACCGCTGCAAATCCGGCTCGCCATTTCGTTGCACGGCGCGACGGACGCGGTGCGCAACCAGATCATGCCGATCAACCGCCGTTACAATGTCGAAACATTGCTATCGGCCTGCGACTATTATGCCGCGCGAAAAAAACAGCGTCTGACCTTCGAATACATTTTGATTGCGGGCGTGAACGATTCCGATGAGCAAGCGAAACTTCTCGCCCGCCACGCCGAACGACTATCGGCCAAGGTGAATTTGATTCCGTACAATACGGTTCACGGCCTGCCCTGGTCGCGGCCGTCCCAAGATCGACAGGAAGTGTTCCTGTCGATCTTACGCCAACGCGGAGTCGCTGCGACGTTGCGCCGCGAGAAAGGCCACGACATCGACGCGGCCTGCGGCCAACTGCGATTGCAGACCAAACGCGAACTGGAAACAGCAAGTTCGTAAATCGCGGAAAATTTTTGCGCATTAGGCCAAGCTGCGTTTAGTCAGATTATGTCCGACTTCGAGGGCGAACGAGAAGGAATCTGGGACGAATACGACTGGGAGCGTTTCCTCAAGCAGCAGGACCAGCGAACAGAAAAATACATGGAGCTGCTGGAGAGGTATATCGACGATCCGCAGCGCGACGAAATCATCGCCCGGGAAATGGGTTGGACGCAGGTTCTGGGCGACGGCGATTGGAGCGCGGAGGTCGATGCGCTCCTGGACGAGGATTGGCGTTTACAAAATGACGAGACATCCGGCGGCGCCGACTCCAAGTCGATCGAAAGCTTTGAAGATAACATTCTCTATCGCGCGGCCTTCGGTCTGACGGTTTGGATCGACAAACTCTTCGACCAAAACGCCGCCCTCCAAAACGAACCGGCCGCGATCAAGCTCGCTACCCACGCCGCGCTGGCGAGCGCAAAACTGGCGGCGGCGTTGAGCGATGACGACGTGGACGAGCTAGGAATGACCATCGCCTATTTAAAACGCGCCCTCAAGGCGATCACGGTTTCGTTGGATTCGGCGGCCAAATTGCTCTCCGAGAAGCTGATCGCGGCCCGGCAGTATGCCGTTCTCCAGCAACGACTTTTTCAAGTCCGCGATGGCATTATCACGTTGATGGGGGAATATCGCGGCGAATGGCGTCGCCGGTTCGGCTCCGAAGGCTATCGGGGTTGAATGAAATAGGAGCCAGTTCCGTCGAATTATGCAAACGGAAACGACTCCGGCTCAAGCCGATGTGTCGGAACTGGAACTGGTGAGACGATGTCAAGCCGGCGAAACCGAGGCATTCGACCAGCTGGTAACCCGCTACCGGACAAGGGTATTCGCTATGATTTATAACATGGTCCACAACGAACAGGACGCCTGGGACCTGGCGCAGGAGAGCTTTGTCAAAGCCTGGAAATCGATCGGGCGCTTTCGCGGCAAGTCGTCGTTTTACACCTGGATTTATCGCATCGTGATGAACGTGACCATCGACTGGCTGCGTAAGCGCCAGATCAAAGCCGGCGGGGCCGAGTTTGACGACGCGATCCAGTTGAAAGAGATCGATCCCGCATCGAAGACGGTGCCAAAGGCAGATCCGCTCCCACACCAGCGCATGGAGCGGCAGGAAATCCGCGCTCGGATCGATCACGCCATCTCTCAACTCTCTCCCGAACATCGCGCAGTAATTTTGATGAAAGAAATTGAAGAAATGCAGTATCACGAAATCGCCGAGAGCCTGGGTTGCTCCATCGGCACGGTGATGTCGCGACTGTTTTATGCCCGCAAGAAATTGCAGAATTCCCTGAGGGACGTTTATGAAAAGGTTTGAAGAAAAATGGACAGCCTGGCTCGATGGACAATTGAGCGGCAAAGAATTGACTGAATTCGAGGCGTCGCTGCCGGATTTGGCGGCGGCCGAGGCCGAAAAGCGCGAGGCGCTTAGGCTTGGCGCGTTCTTGAAGGAACAACTCGCAGCTCAGGCGCTGAGCAACGAGGAATTCTTTAGTCATCAACTGAAGGAACGGATCGCGCGCGATACGCAAGATCGACCCGCCTTCGCTTGGCTACGGCGCGGCGAGCCTCGTTCAACATCGACATGGTGGACGATTCCGCGCCTGGTCTGGTCCGGCGCCGCCGCGCTCGCGCTGTTCGTCATGACTACGGTTGTACTCATGAGCCAGCACCCGGCGGGAGAGCAGTCGGAATACCTCACGCAAATTTTGAATTCGCGGGTCGATCCGGCAGCCAATCCGAACGCCACTATCTACATTTTCGAAAGCAAAAACAGCAACAAGGTCACCGTCCTTTGGACCGAGGGGTTACAAACGCTGCCGGCCGACTACGCAGCTAAATAAAGCGACAATGCAGCTGAGGCCTTTGCTTCTCGCCGTGCTCTTGGTGCTGGCGGTAAGCGGAGCGTCGGCTAATGCCGCCCGCATCGTCTGGAGCGGACTCGTGATCGCGGAGAACGTTCCGCAACCCGCGCCAATTCCTCCAGAACTAATCAAGCTTGAGCAAACCCTAAAGGATCTTTTTGGTTACAATCAGTTTGAGGTGATCGGCCAATCGGACAAGACGCTCAAGACGGGTCAGGAAGATTGGCTCGCCAACAGTAAGTATTTTGGCCTGCATGTTGATGCTCGGGGCGAGAACGACGCCGGTTACACTCTGAACCTCAAGCTCTACAAGGAAAAGGATGTCCTGCTCGAAACCGACGCAAACCTAAGCAAAAGCAGTCCGCTTATTATCAAAGGCCCACAGGTCGGCAGCGGACAGCTGCTGCTCGTGTTGGTGGTAAAAGAGGACGACCAAGCGCATCGGCGGCGTCACGCGCAGCCGGCGAACCCAATCACCGCTGGCTGGTATCGTTTGCGCCGAATCATTCACAACCTGACGCCGTAGTCGGTCGTTGAATGCGTTGACGGTGTCTCGCAATTGAACCTTTGCCCTAATTCGGCTAAGGGCAGAAATGCGGATTCGCCTTGGCCTCATTACTCTGTTTGCGCTGCCCTTAACCATGAACGGAGAAAAGCCCTACTCCTTCTCAAACACGCCCGGTAAATTACCGAAGCAGGTTGTCCCGCTCGAATACTCCATCCGAATTGTTCCTGACCTGAATAAGTTGACGTTTTCGGGCCAGGAAACCGTAAAGATCAGGGTGAACACGCCGGTGCATGAGATCGTGCTCAATTCGGCTGAGCTGGAAATCACCCAAGCTTCGGTCGACCGCACTCAATTATCGCGCGCCACGATCAGGCTGGATCCAATTAACGAGCTCCTGACCATCGCGCTGCCAAATGAGCTGACGGTCGGCGAACACGCGCTCGCTCTCGAATTCAGCGGAACGATCACCCAAAAAGGCCGCGGCTTTTATTACATGCCTTATCAAGAGCAGGGCACGGGCGCGAAAAAAATAGCGCTCGGCACGCAATTCGAACCGAGCGATGCGCGCCGGTTTTTTCCGTGCTGGGATGAACCGAGCTTTCGGGCCCGCTTTCAACTGACCGCCGTCGTTCCGGAAAATTGGCTGGCCGTTTCGAATATGCCAGTCGAGTCCGAACGCAAGATCGATCCGCCAAAGGACGGACTCGCCGCGGCGAGCCTCGGGAAAGAGGTCCGTTTTCAAGCAACGCCGTCGATGTCGAGTTACTTGACCGTGTTCGTCGCAGGTGAGTTGGATTCTATCGAGACGAAGGTGGGCGGGACGCAAATCCGCGTGATCGCGACCAAGGGAAAGGCGGAATGGGGCCGATACGCGCTCGAGAGCACCGCGCAGATTCTCCAGTACTACAACGATTACTTTGGCGTTCGTTATCCGCTTCCAAAGTTAGACCAAATCGCGATTCCAGGCGGATTCGGCGGCGCGATGGAAAACTGGGGCGGCATCACCTACTACGAATCGGCGCTGCTTTTCGATCCAAAGAGATCGTCCGCTGCCACGCGCCAACGCATCTACGAGGTCGTCGCCCACGAAACTGCCCACCAATGGTTCGGCGATCTCGTGACCATGGCTTGGTGGGAAAATCTTTGGTTGAACGAGGGATTCGCCTCCTGGATGGGCAGCAAGTGCACCGCCCATTTCAATCCCGATTGGGAAGTTTGGTTGGCGAAAAATATTCAGCGCGACCCGACTCGTCGCAGCGGCATCGCCAAAGAAGTCGCGATGGAAGGCGACGCCAGATCGACAACGCACGCCATCCAACAGACGGTCGCGAATGAGTCCGATGCCAACAGCGCGTTTGACGACATCACTTATCGCAAAGGCCAAAGTTTTCTGCGGATGCTGGAAAGTTTTCTTGGCGAAAACGCTTTCCGCGACGGCATCCGTCGTTACATCGCGGCGCATCAATACTCCAACTCAACCACGGCGGATTTGTGGAACGCATTGAGCGAAGCTTCGGGTAAACCAGTCGCTGAAATCGCGGCAGCCTGGACCGAACAGCCCGGATTTCCTGTTGTGATCGTAAAGCGCGACGGCGACAAGATTTCGCTGAATCAGGAGCGGTTCACCATCGACTTCCCAAACGCGCCCGCGTTGGAATGGAAGATTCCCCTTACCTATTTCGTCGTCGGCGAAAACAAGATCGAGAGCCGTTTGATGACCGGCAAGATCGACAATCTCCCAAATGTCTCAGCCAATCGCGTCATCAAGTTGAACGCGAACGGTGCCGGCAACTATCGCGTCCAGTATGATGAATCGTCGTGGAAAGCGCTGCTCGGTGCGTTGCCGAAATTAAATATTGAGGATCGCGTCAATTTGCTGAGCGATTCGTGGGCGCTGGTGCAGGCGAACCGCGCTGAAGTTTCACTCTATTTGGAAATGATCGATAAACTGCCGCGCAGGCACGAACTGGCCGAGCGCGATCAGATTGTTAACACCTTCGATTACATTAACCGTCTGCTGCTCGGCGAACCGGATCGCGAGAAATTTCGGGCCTACGCGCGCGCGATCTTGCGGCCAACGTTCGACGAGCTCGGCTGGGAACCGAAGAAACACGAATCGCCGCGCGATTCACTGCTCCGCGCGAGTTTGATCGTCGCGCTTGGAGATTTGAACGATCAGGAAACCATTGCCGGCTGTAAGAGACGTTTTGAAACGTTCGTTGTCGATCCAGCTTTGCTCGCGCCGGATTTACGAGCGTCGGTTCTATTGGTGGTTGGTCAAAACGCCGATGATACGACCTGGAACAAGCTGCATCAGCTTGGACTGACGACGACCAGCATCGAGGAGAAGCAGGACTACTACGACGCGCTAGCCGCGGCACGAGATCCGAAGCTCGCCACAAGAGCATTGCAAATCTCGTTGACCGACGAACTGCCTACCAGTCGCGCACTTCACCTGGTCGGCAGAGTCGCCCGCTACACCGGACATCCCGATCTCGCCTGGGATTTTGCCAAGGCGAACATGAAAGCGCTGCTCGAGAAAACCGACGCCGTCGGCGCTAATAGTTTTGCGCCGAGTCTGTTCGTTTTCTTTTCTGAAAAATCGCGCGCGGATGAATTGAAAGCCTACGCCAAATCAAATTTGCCGGCTGAGAGCGCGAAAGAAGTCGCCAAAGTAGTCGATGAAGTTGAGTTTCGCAGTGAATTCAAAAAACGGATCGTGCCGCAGCTCGCGGCCTGGATTACCAAGCAAAAACTTTAGCTTCCTAACTTTGCCTCTCCCTTCGCGAAGGGGGAGGCGAACAATTGATCTCTTATAAATTCGATTGCGACTGATCTTGTTCGGGTGTGATCAAGAGCCGCATCGGGATCATCGACGATTCGTGAAATCCGTGACGCCGGAAAAATTCCTGGGCCTGATTCTCCGGTCGGTCGGTCAACAGGGTTATCCGGAGAAAATTCTTCTGGCGCGCAAACTCGATCGCGTGGTTGAGCAACTTCGAACCGTAACCGTGTGCCTGGTATTGTTTATGAATGACCAGATCTTCGAGCAGGACCACGAAGCCGCCCTCCGCCGTGCTGATGGTAAAAAGCAAATTGATCATGCCGACGATCGCGCCGTCGCGGCGGAGCACGAAGACGCGTCCTCGGCTGGGCTGTTCGAAAATCAGACGCAGACCGCGGAGCTGTTTCTCTTTGTCCGGGCGAAAATCACCCTCCTGAGCAAACAAACCGCCGAGCATCTCGGACAACTCGTCCAAATCAGCCTCGGTAGCCGGCTCAATAACGACTTTCTCGCTCACCGTTTGCATTGGTATTCGCAGAAATCGAGGACGCTGGCAACCCACGAATCGAAGATCGACATCTTGCGCCCGACTAAATTGACAATACCCTCCTCCACCCTAATGTAACCGCTCTCAATTCGCGCCGTGTTTATTTTTCGGCCTTATGAAACGCACTTATCAGCCATCCAAACGAACGCGCAAGCAGCAGCACGGTTTTCGCGCCCGGATGCGGACCAAAGGCGGACGCGCTACCCTGGCGCGTCGTCGTCAGCGCGGCCGCAAACGTTTGTTGCCAAAAGGCGTCGATCGTCATTTCGCGCGGCATACTCAGGCTTGAGTCCGGGCTCGCCACTGGACGAGTCCGTCCGATTGGCCGACCGGACTGGGCTCTGAAGAAATTCTTTTCGGACAGCGCCCGGTTCTTGTGGCAATCGGCAATCTAAAATCTAAAATCGGTAAAACGCACCGTTAGCTCAGCTGGTAGAGCAAGTGACTCTTAATCACTGGGTCGCAGGTTCGATCCCTGCACGGTGCACTTTTTTTCCCTTCCTGCTTCCCTGATTGTAGTTTTACTCTCTGATCCGTTTAAATCCGCGTAATCCGCGGTTATTGAACATCGATGAAAGTTTCAGTCGTCATTCCCGTTTTTAACGAGCGCGAAACGATCGAGCAGGTTGTAAACGCGGTCCGCGCCGCGCCGATCGAGAGCATTGAAATCATTGTTGTGGACGACGCTTCAACCGATGGAACGCAACAGGTGCTGAAGGAAAAAATTTCGTCCCTGGCTGATCAAATCATTTATCAGCCGCGCAATGCCGGCAAAGGCGCGGCGTTGCGGGCGGGGTTCACCGCTGCCACCGGCGACGTCATTTTAGTCCAGGACGCCGATCTCGAATATAACCCGAGCGATTATCCGACTTTGCTCGAGCCGATTTTTTCCGGCCAAGCCGACGCCGTTTTCGGCTCGCGTTTCATGGGCGACCGGCCGCATCGCGTTCTTTATTTCTGGCACATGGTCGGGAACAGATTTCTCACCTTGCTTTCGAACATGTTTACGAATTTGAACCTGACCGATTTGGAAACGTGTTACAAGGCGTTCCGGGCGCCGTTGGTGAAGAGTCTCGATCTTCGCGAAAACCGTTTCGGTTTCGAACCGGAAGTCACCGCCAAGCTGGCCAAGACCCGATGCCGCATCTACGAAGTCGGCATTTCCTACAACGGCCGCACTTACAGCGAAGGCAAGAAAGTGAATTGGAAAGACGGCTTCCGCGCCATCTACGCGATCGTGCGTTACAATCTTTTTCCGTAACAGACCCGAGGTCGCTGATGCCAGTCCGGTCCGCCAATCGGACGGACTCGTCCGGTGGCGAGCTCGGACCTTAGGCTATTTGGGCGCGAATCCCACCTGAGTTCCTGCGTAGTCGATGAGGATGCGATTGAAGAGTGCGGTGATGCCACCAATATTCATTCCTTCCTGCCCCATCATGTAACCATTGAGCTCGCACATTACCGCGGTGAGTCCCTGCACCGAGGCCGGCATCGCACTGGTGTCAATGGTGTAGGTGTACGAGGTCGTCCCATCAGACCCTTTAAGGCTAAGTGTTAATCGGTCGCTCACACAATTGCAGTTTTTCGATTCTGGCGAACTGTCATCGGTCCACGACGGACAACGGACAGGATCGGGCCACGCTTCGCGCCACACGACGCCGTTGGGGTCACTCAAGAAAACAGGGCCACCACCGGTGTCGACCATCGCGATGGGTGAGGCGATACTTCCCGGCCATGCAGTCGCTCTGCCCCCAATCGCGAGCGCCGCGGGAACCACAGACATCCACCCGAGATTTGGAATGATCTCCAGCATCGTGAACCCGGAGGGTCGGGTTGCATGCAGTATCAACGAAGAGCCATCGGTCACGTGCGGCATGGCGGCGCTTGAGAACATTGTTTCCGCCGGGGCATAGACGAACTCGGCATACGGATACGCGGTATTGTAGGAAAGCGGGCTCTGAATAGTTACCCCGGGACCGTCGCCGGTGTTCGATCCGTTGGCCGACCACGGCGAGACGCGCCCCGTGCCGAAGTTTGCCGTTCGTTCGGGTTGCCCATTGTTCGCGATACATGCATAGAAGACGCAATTATCGATCTGGTAGATGCTGCCGTCCGAAGTAATGATCTGCACGGGGCCCCTCATGACATTTGCCCTGCACCCCCACGGCTCAATGGCGGCGCCGAGCACGGTGTATCCCGGTGCGCCCACTAGATTCTCACCGTAGGGAATGATCATGGTGGAGTTACCCGAGTCCACCAAGAGTGAGGCAAGCACTGGTGCGTTGGCGGTTGGAAATTGGACTTCGATCGACGCATCGAAGCTTCCCTGCTGCGATACCGTGGTCAACGGAATCGAGACCGGAGCGCCGTCGGCGGCTCGCGGGACACCGAGGCGCGGTCTGAGCGCGAGGACGGCGCTCATCCTGCCGTGCACGTGAATCCGATGTTGCTTATCGGTGAGGAGAGTTGGATGAAGAGTTGGCGAAGAGAAATGCATGGTAAGCCGCGGTTACTAACTATCTTGATTTCAACCATAACTTAGATCCGGCTTGAGTGCGCTGTTAAGCACAATCAGCAGTTTTCGGATGCATCTTTCCTCGGTCGCGATTTTTACTTCCAACGCCAAAGGGCAGGCGCGGATCGAACTAGCCGGTCGCCCTTGGCCTAACCAGAAGCCGCTTCATCGAGGATCTCGCACCTGCCCCTGTTTTGTACCAAATCAGAATACCTCAAAGAAGATAGAGACTTCATCGATTGGTTAGATGACACGCATCGCTTTATGATGAGCGTGACGCCCAAAGGACATAACTGGATAAGCCGGCTCCGGCGAGGACGGCAAGCAAACCGTAAACGCGAGACTGCCGTGGTGTCACGTGTTCGACGAGTGTTTCTTGCCGGTTCTTCGGGAAATTCGTCGCACGACCGAATGTGAAATCTTGTGGCAGCAACAGCGCGAAAAAGCCACCGAAAATTAAAAGCGCGGCAATCACTAGCGCGACCTTGTCGGTCGTCTCGAATCGAGCTGTCATGTCATCTAACGAGACGAAGCTGAGCGACCGCTATCGTTGTGCAACAACTTTACGGCGGGAGTGCGTGACCGCGAAGACGCGAATCGCACTAGGGAAGCCGGGAACCGAGATGAAATCGAGACGACAGCGAGCTCTGCTTGTGGTCTGTGGTCAGTAGTCACGTTGTCTTAAGTTTTCACGCCGGCCTTGGGTTCGCGTCAGCCCTTTTCATCCGCTCAATCGATAACCCATCGTTATAATGCTAAAATAGATTAGCATCGCTGCGAGTAACGACACGTTGAGCCAGCGCCATCTGACGAACATCATCACGACATAGGGAGGGAGAAAGGTCAGACCTCTCAACATCTGCCAGCGCCAATGAAACGACTGTTCGCCGGTCCAATTGTAGAGATTGAAGAATACGAGCCCGATAGCTAACGCACCGAACGAGACCCGACGCGCGCGGTCATAGTAGGCGTACATGTTCACTTCGCCCGCTCCCTCCTTTACCTCGGGTAAGCACACTGCCGCGGCGATATAAAGGACGAGCAGGTTGAGCGAGCGCAGCAGGACGCGTCCATAAATGATTGTGGTCACGCCACGTCCGTTCCACTCATTCAGCCAGACGAATACCACGATCAGGAGCACGAGCGTCGCTTGCATCACAGGCTCCAGCGCCCAACGCACTCGCCGTCCTGCCAGCACCAGCCGGTATAAGGATGACGCCATGTGCGTCAGTGCCAGCCCCAGAATCAACGCCGACAGAGTAAAAGTCAGTTCGAACAGAGTCATGTCGTGCTAGGCCTAACGAGAATAAGCTGAGCCACCGCTGCCGGCGGCAAGCTTTGCTTTACTCTTAACTATCATCTCTCAACCCTCGACTGTTCTTCGCCCCGGTCAGCGGTTGGCTTCGGCGACTGGTTAGGCCACATGGTCAACCCCATATCTTATTGCCGCTTCAAGTATATCAATGTTTATGTCTTTTAGAGTTTTGAACTTAATGCAATATCCAGCCACGCTTGCCCCGCCTATTTTTTTTCCATAAGTTTTGGCCAAATATGTTTTATCTTTGATACCCATGATATAAACAGAGATTCCAGTTTTGTTTGCACTCAAACCAATTTGATAAAATTCTCTGGCTGTTCCATCAGCATATTTGATGGTGTGAAATCCATATCCAATATTAGGATTAGAAACAGTTTTGTTTGCACTGTTTTTACCATCCAAGAACCATAATTTACATGCTGGTAACACTTGAAGTATGAGCCGGTGCAACTCTTGCATGTCACTTCGTTTTGGTTCAGATTGGCTAGTAATATACTTTTTGATTTGTTCTTGAACGTTCATATAAAATTAAAACGCCTCGTGGCCTAACGAGAACAAGCCGAACGACCGCTATCGTTGTGCAAGAACTTTACGGCGGGAGTGCGCGAGCGCGAAGACGCGAATCGCACTTGGGAAGCCGGGAACCGAGATGAAATCGAGACGAGAGCGAGCGGTGCTTGTGGTCTCTGGTCAGTAGTCATGTTGTCGTGGTTCTTCACGCCGGTCAGCGGTTGGCTCCATCGATGGTTAGATGAATGGTGTGAATCGCGAGCCGACTTGACCTGCAGAAACTACCGTCTGGAAGGCAAGCTCCTGACCGCTTCAACCGCAGTTTTAAGCGCCAGCGGCGACAAGATCAAGTGTATGTGATCTACCGCAGGGACAATTGTCACCGGCACATCTTTCCCTGCCTGCTTCAGAACCTCGGCGAAGCGGTTTGGATAATAAACTTCGTCGTTCTCGCCGATCAGAATGCGGAAAGGCTGATGCATGTTGCGGAGATCTGCCAGATAGTCTTCGTGCGGCCGAAAATTGGTTTCCAGCGCATAGGAATATTCCGAGGTCAAAATTGTCTTTGTGTTTTCGCTCACGGCGAAGCGGAGGACCGGGAGCGAATTGAAGCTTCGTAAACCGAATCCATTTAGAATCGAAAGCGCGACGATCCGCGGAACACCCACACTCGCCCAACCTCCACTGCCGGGCCGTAAACTCGGTGCATTCTGACTGAGAAACGGAGCCAGAAACAAATAGCCTTGAAAAAGATCCTGCCGACTGCTGCCCGCGAAACGCAGGGCGAATCCGCCACCGGAGGAGAAGCCGGCCAGGGTCACCGGCGCTGGAGGTGAAACCGCACGCATGAAGTCAGTGAGATCGTCTTCCAATTGTCCGATATAGCCGATCTGGCCCTTGTCGCCGGAACCACCATGGCCACGGATATCCAGCACATAGGTCGTAAACCCTGCGGCGCTCAATTCCTCGGCCATCGGGTGCATGCTGGAGCCGGTAGCCGATGAGCCATGAATCAACACCACGCTGCCCTGACTCGGAGCTGAGGTCGCGAGCGCATAAGATCGGTAGGCCAGCTTTGTTCCGTCCCGAGTCGTGAGCCTGGATAGCTGTGGCAAATCCGAAAAATCCACAGAGTTAAATGGATCAGTGATGCTTCCCATCGGATGCGGCGAGCCGGGCCCTCCGAAGATGATGGCGAGAGCAAAAATCACGACCACTAAACCCAGGCCGATGATAAGAACGCGCTTCAGCATCTAACGAGAAAGAGATAAGCGAATCGCTACCGGGAGCGAGGCTAATCTGAGGCGGAAGTTTGTGATCATCAAAAGCTGATTTCTTAACGGGTGGCGATTCGCTTCATCGACTGGTTAGGCGTTTAATCATCTTCTGAGAATAGGCGGTTGCAGAGAAACGGCCGGGTGAACACCACGACAAGACCGATACAAAGAGGTATCAAGTAAAAAAGGAATCCTGGGACGGTGCGATAGGCGATCACGGCGAGGAATATGGCGTCAACGAAGTAAATGCGCTCAACAGCACTTTCGCGAAAAGCGAATATTTTAAAGCTGCCACTACTCTTTTATTTTCCCGAGTTAGGATAATTTATCCCGGGTCCAAAGAAACATTCGTACGCCGTAATTTTTCCGTCCTTAAACTTAAAATAATCGCTGTTCCGGAATAATTTGCCGTCTGTCGTCCAACCATTGGTGATTACAAAGGCATCATCTCCGTTAACAACAACCTTAGTAAGGTCGAATTTTTTGATCTTATAGCAGTTTGGCCAGCACTTGTCCTTAAAGGTCTTTAAATTGATGTGATCATCAAGGGGGCTGGAGAAAGTAAACCCGTCAGCGAGAAATTGCTGTATCAAATTCCAATCTTTTTTCTCAAAGGCGGTATAATAAGCCATAATGGCTTTTCCATTTGGTCCATTTTGGAGCGGTGTTGCCTGGCCGGAAGAGGACGTCTGGGCAAACCCTGCCTGGCAAGATAGGATAACCCATACAAAAAGAACTTTGCCAAAGAGATTAGTCATTTTCATAATTTTTTGTTTTGGTGTCAAAGAAAGCATCGAACAAAAGGCTTTGCGAAGAAATGGCGTCAACGCATGAGACCTAACGAGAATCATGCTGCTGTGCAGCAAATTACAAGCGGGTTCATTATCGATGCACTAGCGGGAGCGTAAAGAGATAAGCCACGGCAGGGTGTTGTGGCAAACACGCTGAACTTATTTCGCAATGGGGCCGTTGGCTTCATCGTCTGGTTAGGCGACTTAGATTTGCGCTGCCCCGCCATCGACAAAGAGTTCAGTGCCGGTGATGAAGCTGCTCTCATCCGACGCGAGGAAAAGAACCGCCTTGGCAATTTCTTCGGGCGTCCCGGTCCGACCAAGCGGAGCGGTGGCGGCAGCTTGCGTTTTGAACTGTTCAATTTGCTCATCGCTCAATCCAAGCTCCGACTTGTAGCCGGGTGTAACGACTGTGCCCGGACTCACTACATTGACACGGATATTGCGACCCTTGAGGTCAATCGCCCATGTCCTTGCGAACGATCGCAGAGCCGCTTTAGTCGCAGCATAGACTCCGAAAGCCGGAAAGCCTTTGATGGATACCATAGAACCGGTGATGACGATTGCACCTCCGGCGGACATCAGCGGCAACGCCTTCTGCACTGTGAAGAGAGTCCCCTTGACGTTAATGCCGAAATACTTGTCGAAATGAGCTTCGGTGACTTGTTCGAGAGAAGCGAATGCCCCGCCGCCGGCATTCGCAAAGAGAATATCGAGCCGACCCTTCTGTCTTTTGATCGCGGCAAACAACTGGTCGAGATCTGCAAGACTCGATACATCGCTACGCACGCCAGTGACGCTATCCCCAATCTCTTTCACGGCAGCATCGAGTTCGGCTTGCCGACGACCCGTGATGAAGACATGCGCTCCTTCTGCGACAAAACATTTAGCGGTGGCTAGGCCGAGGCCGCTGCTGCCTCCAGTGACTAGCGCAACCTTTTCTGCGAGTTTCTTCGTGTTCATGTTTTGTGTTGTTTGGTTGAAAGCGCGCGGCGTCGCCTAACGAGACAAAGTTGAGCTACGGCTACCGAAACCGAGCGTCAACTGCGATCTGAGTTCTTTAATCATGCAAAATGTCATTACACACCGGGTAGCCGTTAGCTCGAGCGCCCGGTTAGATGGTCATCGTGCCACTTCATTGCGTCGCTTAAAGAATATCGCGAAAAAGAGCAGAGCTAAACTGGGAGCATAGATCGCAACGATCAAAAGCGTCACCGCAGCATGCCTGTGCTCGGCCGGAACAACCCCCTGGGCGTCTGGACTGATGGTGAGGCGGCCCTCAAGCATCATCCGACTCGGCGAAAGATAACTCGGCGGCGTTTCGTAGATCGCGAGCAGCTCGTATGTGCTGGCAAGCAGGAGCAACGTCGCAATCGCAAACAGCCAAATCCTGATCCTACGCTTCATCGCGCACTCACCATCTAACGAGACAGAGATAAGCCACGGCAGGGCGTCGTGGCAAACTCGCGGAGGTTTTCTTGCAAAGGGCGCGTTGGCTTCATCGATTGGTTAGGCTCGCTATCGTAGTGATTCACTATTCCGATACTTCGATTTTCGTTTTCCCAACCTTCTTTACGGTCGCATGAGGCGCCGTTAATTGTACAGTGATGACAACCTTGGACGTATACTTGGCGAGGTCATCGCGCCTAACCCCTATCAACTCGTTAGACAGCTCCAATTCCCCTGGCTTAACCCATCGCAAAGGCTCGACCGCATATCCCTTGAGTTTTACTACGCTAGAATCGACCTTTGGTTCGGGCAGGTTGGCAGGCAACTGTACCTCCTCGAAACCGACACCATTCCAATAATAAACCGTGGTACCTCCCGAGCGGTATCCCGGCCCATGCGTGGCGTATGCTGCCCACTTTGAATCAGACGACCACACTAGCGTCGTTTCTTCCTTACTTGACGTCTCCGGCTCAACGTACAGCTCGCCTAGACCGACCAGGATCTTGCCGGAAGTCTCGACCAAATGGATTTTCAGATCGTCGCTAATTCTTAGCCCAAAGCGCCCGTCTGGGGACGGGAATTTCAGCGAAGAATTGTTCTGCGCGAGCCCGAAACCTGCCCAGCAGGCCAACAGCAGAATTACGGCAGGACGCAACATACGAGCCTAACGAGAATAAGATAAGCCACCGCGGGGTGGCGCAACAACTTCACTAAAGGTGCATCGCAAGGGGGCGGTTGGCTTCATCGTTTGGTTAGACCGTTCACGGCTTCGTAAGCTTTCAGCATATCGGTAACAAGCACGCCGTCGATCTTCATACCGTCAAGTTTCGCATAGGAGATCTGCACGTCCGAAAGGTTGGCGCTAATGATCCGCGCGCCATTGAGATTGACGCTGGTGAAGCTGGCCTTGGTCAGATCGCTTTCTTCGAATCGCGCGTTCGCGAGCGTCACTTGCTGGAAATGCGAACCCGATAGATCAGCGCCTTTATTTGGACTCACAGCCTGAGCTAAGACAAATGCGGCGGTGGCAAGTACGATTCCGATCAGAATGGATGTTATCTTCATAAGATGCGTAGAGGTGCAACGAGAAAAAGATAAGCCAACGCAGGGTGTCGTGGCAAACACGACGAAGTTGCATCGCAATGGGGCCGTTGGCTTCATCGCTTGGTTAGATGAGTTGGAATTTTGTCACTGCCTGTGGTACTGTCCGCGTAGCCAGCACTCCCCTTTGGGCGTGACCACGTGCATCTTTTCGTTAAGTGTCTGGCCGTTGTTCGATAACGTTAGCTCAAAGGCGGTGTTGCCAGCGCCAAAACAAAGTGTTCCCCCTTTTAGCATGACGTGGTCAAATCGCCCGGCGGCCGGACCGTTGAGTCGAGCTACAAGAGTGCCGTTCTTTACGATGATGAAGGTAGGATAGAATGACCGCTGCACCCAGTTGCCGAAGGATTTGTACATGTTTTCTTCTCCGACCCATGTCCCGTCGTAGTCCCGATTCGTCTCAGCAAGCGACATCGTGCACAGCGCGCACAAGATAATCAATGTCGTCAGAGTTTTTTTCATCTAACGAGAAAGAGATAAGCCACGGGTATCGCTGAAAAGCAATACGGCGGGTGTGCGTGAGCGCGAAGACGCGAATCGCACTAGGGCAGCCGGGAACCGAGACGGAGTCGAGGGTGTCGTGGCAAACTCACTGGGGTTTTCTTGCAAAGGGCGCGTTGGCTTCATCGTTTGGTTAGATGACTCGTCGCTTTTTCGAAGTCTGCTTCTGAGAATTGCTTTTCCCCGCCGGAGCGCTGTGTGCGTCGACTCGCGTCGCGGCGCAATATACGATGACGGCTTCCTCGACCACGAGCTCGTACTCGACCACGACATATTGTCCAGACTTCAACTCTCCGAATCCTGCTTTCTTCCCGTCGAGTGTCACCGGTATCGCTATCGGCACCGAGGACATGAACAACGTCCCCGCCCTGTTCCACAACGCAACTACCCCGACGGGTGTTGTTGGTGGGCCATAGAACGGTTTGTCCGCGAAAAGCGAAATGTGACTGTCTCTCGTAACGGCCTGGATTTTTCCCGACACGGTGAATCTCGTCGCGCCATGCAATGAGGCAGTGACCCATGCAAAACCGATAGTCAGCGCAACAGCTAACCTCGAACGCGCAGACGTCATCTAACGAGAAAGAGATAAGCCACGGCGCATCGTTGAAAACAATACGGCGGGAGTGCGTGAGCGCGAAGACGCGAATCGCACTAGGGAAGCCGGGAACCGAGACCAAGTCGAGGGTGTCGTGGCAAACACGCTGAGGTTGCGTCGGAATGGGGCCGTTGGCTTCATCGATTGGTTAGACGGCCTTTGTACGCCATCGTCTGCATACGGAAAATAAAACAACTGCCAGCGTGGCCCAAAACGCTGCGATGAAGAGCCACGTAAAGATGAATAGGAAGTCGTAGAGCGGTTCAGGAATGGTGACACGCCGATCGATTGCTCCGAGTGGGTATGCCGGAAGCAATAATACATTAGCCACACCTTCCGGCACGTTAAACGACGGATCGCGGCCACCATGAGCAAATACGGACATCATCTCCAAAGCGATAAAAAGCAGCACGGCAATGAACACGGAAAGGAATACTGCGGTACGTGGGCGCCCGGACCACCTCGCGGGAAGCGCAGAAACTGGAAATTTGCCCGCAACAAAATCGTAGCCGCAATCACACCGAAGCGCGCCCGGTGGGTTGGTAAACTTACAATTCGGACACCGCTGGCTCATGCGGTCTAACGAGAAAGAGATAAGCCACCGCAGGGTGCTGCAACAACTTCACTGAAGTTGCAGCGCAATGGGGCGGTTGGCTTCATCGGTTGGTTAGATGACGCGTGCCATTAGATGATTTCTGACGATGTCAGCACCGACGCCGACTTAACCACGCGCTGCCGATCCCAGCGCCAAACACGAGCAGTGTATCCATCGACGGTTCTGGCACGGGCAACGTTTGACCTTCAAATGCAAGATACGCCGGATTGTTGATGCCGCTCGCGAACGTCATCAGTGTATGATCTGGCATGAGTTCAACTATCTGATTACCACCGTCTGCTACGAACAACGTTCCGGCACCGTTGAATGCCAGGCCCGCAGCGAAGGCCATGCCGACAATGAACGTTTTCGTACCATTAGATGCGAACTCATAGAGACCACCGTCGGGGTTACTTGCGTCAGTGTATTGAGTCATCCAGAGGTTACCTGCGCTATCGAAAGCAAGGTAGGATGGATTATCCAACCCAGTTGCAAACATGGTCTCGCTACCCCCAGGAGTGAATTCGAGGATGGATCCACTACCCCGGTCGGCAACAAACAGGTTACCGCTGTGGTCAAAGGCCAAGCCGTAAGGTCCGTTCAATCCAGAAGCAAACGTCGTCCGGGTCCCGTCTGGCGCGAATTCATATATGACACTCGGATTGGATGTGACAAACAGATTTCCTGTCGCGCCGAATGCCATTCCGAAGACGTTGTTCAGGCCCGATGTGAAAGTGCTCTGACTTCCACTGGGTGTGAATTTCAGAATCTCAGCCGGGTTCTGCCCGTTTGATACGAACAGATTGCCACTACTATCGAATGCGATCCCGTTAGAGGTATTAAAACCCGACGCGTAGGTACTTTGCGTGCCATTGGGAGCGAACTTAAGCAAATCCTGTCCGAAATTTGTTACGTACAAGTCCCCAGGGTTAGCCAGTACGGCACCCGAAACCACTACAAGCCCGAAGCCGATTACGATAACAAAAAACGAGCGCTGATGCATTGAGGTTAGAGTTTTAATTCGAAGCAATGTCCAAGTTCCGACGGCGAACGTAGCAGGAGCGACGTGCAGATCATAAGCAAACCCGGGCGATGGACCGCATATGGACCGCTGAAATCCGCACTGGCCGAACGCAATAGCACAGAGGAAAAAAGCAGGCCGAGCAGAACTGTTTTCACGGGGGTTGCGTGATTGTGACAGATTCGGGGTCGCCGCGTCAACAGCATTTAGGCCTAACGAGACAAAGCTGAGCCACGGCTGACGAGAGCGAGGTCAGTTGCGGAAGTGAATGTGGAGGTCGTCATGGGGAAAGTTTAGCGCCGGTCAGCCGTTGGCTCGAGCGATTGGTTAGATGCGGCCGTGATAATCTCAATACATTGATGGCAACATCTTTCGCGACTTAGTATCGACGTGCAACTTGCGACCGTTTGGATAGCAGAGAGCATACTCGTCCATTTTAATGTCGGCCGCGGCGTGGCCCATTAGGAATGCTCGAAGGCTAGCCGGTGTGTCTTCGGTGAACGCGCGCGTGATGTGAATGTAAATATGGTAGCCTGCGTTCTGCATCGAGACGCTGGGGCTTAGGCCGATCACGTAGACGCCGCCAGGCCGACCCAAGTGCCAAATTGGGATCCATCCTGCGAGAATTGTCTGGTGATACAACGCAGTACGCGCAATCCAGCTAGTGTCTTTTAGCGCATGCGACACAGACTTCGCATCGGCAGGAGGGTGGATGCGTGCAAATTGCTCAAACACTTTGGCGGCTTCGGCAGGAGGGACTTGGCCCTTGTTCGGGTGGTCCCAAGCCGCACTTACCGAGTAGACGGCGGAAAGAGAGACGAAACAAACGAGCAGCCAGTAGAAGCGTAGGAGCATCTAACGAGAAAGAGATAAGCCACCGCTAGCGCTGAAAAGCAATACGGCGGGTGTGCGTGAGCGCGAAGACGCGAATCGCACTAGGGCAGCCGGGAACCGAGACGGAGTCGAGGGTGTCGCGGCAAACACGCCGAACTCATATTGCGATGGGGCCGTTGGCTTCATCGGTTGGTTAGATGCGCGCGTCATCAGCGGGATGAAAATCCCTCCACAAAGGAATGCGGTGCTTACGTGCACCGTAACGGTAATACGCGGCCATGCCCAGGCCGCAAAACACTCCGGCCAAGAGTGCTACAGCAAATACGGCGTACGGCGACGCGCCCTGATGTGACTGTGACCAAAAGATGAACCAACCCAAGACGCCAAACGAAACGCCAGCCCGAACAAAGTTTGCCGTAAAGCTTTGAAAATGTGGCGGCGGTGCCTTCGCGCCGAGCTTCCAGAGCAGACGGTGAAATGGCGGGGCATAGCTGCTGCGCAATATATCTGTAGAGGCGAGAAGTCCGAGCGCCGCTGCCAGCTTTTCTTCGAAGCGCATTAAAGCATCTAACGAGAACAAGCTGAGCGACCGCTGACGAGAGCGCGCTGTGCTTCGGGTTTTAGTGTTGAAGTCATCGAGAGTAAATTTTCTGCCGGTCAGCGGTTCGCTCCAACGTTTGGTTAGATGGTGTCGCGGCAGCTCTCATGTATTCGCGGAGGAATGTCGAGCATGAGAATTCCGATCCAAAATAGCGCCGATGATGCCCCACTGAACTGCGCCGACCAGAAGTAGGGTAAGCAGCGACAGAAGTTCGGACGACCACGGCCAGTGGAGAATATACAAGACGACTGAACACGGAAAACTGAGAGCCCCTGTCCAATACCAGCCAAAGCCCATGACATGTGATGGAGGCGGATACCAATGCTGGTGAGCGAATTCCTCGAATACGATCACGCTGTTGATCGTAACCAAGATGATCGCCAGCCGATGGTTTTTCAACGCACGCTTCACCATCTAACGAGAAAGAGATAAGCCAGCGCAGGGTGTGGTGGCAACCTCACTGAGGTTTTCTTGCAATGGGGCGGTTGGCTTCATCGATTGGTTAGACCCATTACAGTCGCCGGACCATGTCTGCGAAACTTCCCTCGTACGGTCCCATGTACCATTCTGTGTCATCTTCGAGCGTCATCTCCAGGCCAAAAGCTTTCGCTGCTGGATCAAACACGATGCGCGATGAAGCATCCTTGTCGCCGATGTGATCGGTGAGCAGCCAGACTTTAATCGGTTTCGTGCGTTCCGGGTCTTCCCAGAGCGTGACCTCGCGCGGCGCGATCAGATGCCGCTCCGCCCACTCGCGTAGATTTTCTGGGAGAGTTTGCAACTGTGAATTCGCTTGTGCGATCGCATTCTCAACCGACACCGGGTCTGCCATGGGTCTAACGAGAAAGAGATAAGCCCCCGCAGGGTGCTGCAACAACTTCACTGAAGTTGCATCGCGATGGGGCGGTTGGCTTCATCGTTTGGTTAGACCTTTTGCGGTGCATCGCACCGTGTGTCGAACGAAAGGCCACAGGACGGACAAGATGTAAACCACGATGGTATGGCGAGGCGTATACCGAACTCGCCTAACGCCAGTAGAAGACGCGTCCTACAGCGCGGACAGCGAGCGCTAAACATCTGGTAGTACCCAATCGCGAAAAGGACGGCGATGATGACCAACGTCAAAACCCGGACATTACCGTGCAACGAGATGAACAGACTCACGAGCGCCACGGGCACAGCAATCCAACACAAAATGGTCGCTCGGCGGGTATGTTGGTTGAGGTAATCACGAATCGTCACGAGTGACTTTTTAGGTCTAACGAGAAAGAGATAAGCCACGGGCCGGGTTCGTGGCAAACACGCTGAAGTTTTCTCGCCAAGGGACCGTTGGCTTCATCGATTGGTTAGACGATCTGCGTGACATGCGGCTTGTGCGCAGAAGTCGAGCGACTGTGATGATACTTCCGCGCGTAGAGGAACGAGATAAAAAATGTCGGCAACAGCCACAGCATAGCAAAACTGAACCTCTGCCAACCAGTCTCGTTCGGTAGTGCCCACGCTTCCGCTGAACCAACGACATACATCGGACCAAATAGCATGAGTGGCAGCGCAATCGGGAAAAGCAATATCCAACGGTTATTGGTGATGATGGCGCGCCACCAAAATCGGAGAATGCACCAATTGACGGCAACGGCGGCCGCAACGACGGCGAGCAAACCGAGGATTCGGTGCGACATATTCGTCTAACGAGAAAGAGATAAGCCACCGCCAGACGCAGAGGTTAGCTGTGACGAGGTTAATTTAATCATCATAAAACCCGAACGCGTACCAAGTGGGCGGTTGGCTTCATCGATTGGTTAGATGGTTGGGGAACTACTCGCGCTTTGTGTGGCGGAAATAAGAAAAGAAGATCCAGATCGAGAACGCGATAGAAAAGATACCGATTCCTCGCGCGTGATTCCCTATCGCCTCGTGAATGCCATCGAGAAAGGCCACGCGTGCCGTCAACACAGCGATAATGCCGTAAAGCAAGATGAATGTCGCAACGATAAGAATGGCCTTATTTTTCAGTTTGTTCATGACGTGTTCGCCATCTAACGAGAAAGAGATAAGCCACGCGAGGGTGTCGTGGCAATCACGCTGAGGTTTTCTTGCAAAGGGCGCGTTGGCTTCATCGATTGGTTAGGTCTTGGGCGGCGTACTATGCGGAATGCCCTGAATCCCACCGCCATGGGAAGGACCACCGGGAATTCCCAGAGTAAACGTCACCGGAATCTTTACTATCGCAGGATGATCGACTGAACGAAACCGCCACTTTGAAAAGGCCGCAGTGGAGGACTTGTCTAGGTCACGCCAACCCGTGCTTCGAATCATGTCAACGGACGAGACAGTACCGTCCGGCCGAATATGCGCCTGAAAAATACCCAAGCCTTGCGCGTGATTCGTCTGAGCGGACCATGCGTAATCAGGTTTTGGTGCGAACGTCGGACTAACAGGATCGCCCGTGAGCTGACCAATGATTACGCTTGGCGTATCCGCACGTGTGAACGAGGCGGGTATCAGAAGTGCGAGAAGAAGAATCAGGTTGCTTTTCATAGACCTAACGAGAAAGAGATAAGCCAACGCAGGGTGCTGCGACAACTTCACTGAAGTCGCATCGAAATGGGGCGGTTGGCTTCATCGATTGGTTAGGTCTCGGGGTTACGCGTCTCCAACTGACTTGGCAATAACGAAGCCTTCAAAGCCCACGGCTGATTCGATGGTCCAGGCGCGATACCCTTTCTCCTTGAGTGTCGCAGCATACTGTTCACGGTCGGCGTCCCAGTGCAATAAACCGTGCATTCGATTCCACTCGGCAAGCTGATCGCCGACTTTTTCGAGCAAGTGCGGCACAGGAATCTCATCGATGTCAGTGATGATCGCGCCGCCCGTATGAACGAAGTGGTAGGCGGCAACATCCGAGAACTTGATGCGTGAAGTCTCCCTGGGTTGGTCGGGATAGTCGTACACGAGATCCAACGCGATTGTGCCACCGAAATCGGTGACCGTGTAGCCGGCGAGGTGAAAATCGTGGAAACGCACACTTCGAGACCTAACGAGACAGAGATGAGCCAACGCAGGGCTTTGTTGCAATCACGCTAGACTTGCTTCGCGATGGGGGCGTTGGCTTCATCGATTGGTTAGGTCTGTGTTGGTGGATTTTACGGCTTGGTTTCTGGCCTCGCACTTTGGGTCAGGGCGTCAGTGACGTGCATAAAGGGCTATCGTGAATATCAAGAGACCCAGCGTAAGTGCCGCCAATACATACGTGAGACAAACGAGATGCTTAGTAAGCTGCTCCACGCGCCGAGTGGAAATCTCTGCAAGTTGAGAGGCAGTAGCGAGGATCTCAGCTTGCAAATGCGCAGCTCGAACGGGCGAGTGAACGTTGGCAGCTTGGTAAGTGGCAAGGTTCGCAATCTCGCCGCGCAGCTTTGCAATGTGATCCTGAAGCTCTTTGGCGGCGTCCATAGACCTAACGAGAAAGAGCTGAGCGACCGCTGATGAGAACGAGCGGTGCTGCAAATGCAACAGAAGAATTCATCAGAGGTAATTTTCTAAACGGTCAGCGGTTAGCTCCAGCGCTTGGTTAGGTGTCATCGGGCCGAAGTCTTTTTGAGAACCTTGTTGTCCGAATAAGGCTGGCCGGACTCTGTCATCCACTCAATCGTGCGATGGACTACCTCGTCATTGTCGATGTTGAAAATCACCCTCGCTGGGTTGCCGCGTATTTTGATGTATTTCGGATCCCAAGAAAGCATCGTAAGCATCAACGAAGAGCGTTCCGGATTCAGGTCCGGGAAAACTGCGGTAACTGAAAGCGTACCAATCTGAGCCCTTTTCAAATCCGCTAGGCCTTCTGCGGGAACAGAAACCTTCTTACCTTTATACTCAAGTGAGATGGCTTCGATGCGTCCATCCTCTACGGCAGTCGCGCGAATAATGATCGGCCC